>Ga0206817_1005_pt1 | contig 112530 bp, 133 predicted proteins | sample Alteio_BWOrgCont_89_FD_152873 | JGI IMG/M metagenome (GOLD analysis project Ga0206817, IMG submission 152873) | Enriched cells from forest soil in Barre Woods Harvard Forest LTER site, Petersham, Massachusetts, United States -... | ecosystem: Environmental > Terrestrial > Soil > Temperate forest...
GCCACAAACGGCTCTGCGCGGAAGCCCTTTGCGGTCAGCTCCTTTGCTCCCGCAGCTACACGCTCGGCATTCCGTCCGATCAAGGCTAGTGAAAAGCCATTGGAGCCGAATTGTTCTGCAACAGCGGTCGAGATGCCTGGCCCGAAGCCACCGATAATGATAGTTTGTCTGTTGCCGTTAGTATGAGATGGATTCATATTGTCTTCCTTTCACTTTGCGCCGAGCATCTTGCTCGACGGGTCTTGCCATCTGGGGACAAAATATCAGATTCTGGACAACGTTGTCAAGAATGCAAAGTTCCGCATCCAGATACTTGGTCGTGTATTCGGTAAAGGGCTTGGGTATGAATACTCCGGCATTGTTTGCGAGCAGGTCGATTCTTCCGAAATTGCCGATCGCAGAATCCACTACCTGCTTCGCAATGTTGTGACTTGCGATATCGCCGTCAACCAGTTTCAAACGATCTCTGGCCAGCAGCGTTTTGGCCGATGTGATATTTCTCGAGTTTGCAACCACGCAGTACCCGGTCTCAAGAAGCCGTTCTGTGATTCCGCGGCCAATGCCTCTTGATGCGCCAGTGACGATTGCGACTTTTGTTCTAACTGGTGAATCGAGCCCCGACGACGTTGCGCGGCCTTCCATTTGTTGCCCTAAAGGCATATCCCGCTCCTTTGACCGGTATTATGTGAGCGTTTCTGTTCTGCTAGCCACTTCATTATTTATTCGTGCCGCTTGCGGTAGCGGTTGGAGGTCTAGTGACCGCGGTGCAGGCTATCCTGCCTGATCTGGCCGCAAACAAGGGTGCCTTGCTAGTCACCAACGGAGGAATCGCTTTCTTTGATCCTCAATTGGATGCGATTGGCGTGAAGTGGAACGCGATGGGTGTATCGGTTGCAAACTCGGCGAAGCACAAACTGGTGGCGCTGCTCGCACACAAACTCAAAGCGCAGGGCATTTATGTCGGCGAGGTCGTGGTCACAAGGACTGTAACGACTGTGAAGGACAACAACGATCCTGCTTTGATCGAGTCACGCGCGGTTGCTGCTAAGTTCTGGGACATGTATCAGAATCGCGATTCGATTTCCGTTACAGTCTGATGGACAGATACGTCCAGAATCAGTTAGGGTTTAACAATGGCTCGTCCAAAAGAGTTCGATAGAGATAAGGCAATTGAATCCGCGTTAGCGACCTTTCGGAAGAACGGTTTCGGGGCTACGACAACTGACGATTTGCGTCTTGCAATGGGCATCGGACGTCAGAGCTTTTACGATACTTTTAAGGGAAAGAGGGAAATCTACTTAGAAGCCTTACGGAAATATAACTCTGATCGGGTGTTTGGATATTTCGAGATCTTCAGGAAGTCTGGATCTCCTCTGAAGGCACTTGAAGGCATGTTGACTTCGATTAGCGTAGAAAGCTCAAAGGATCGGGCACTTTCATGCCTGGGCGTATCGTCTATTTGCGAGTTTGGATCTTCTGACGCAGAGGTCTGCTCGATCAACGGAGCCGCAGCATCGTCTTTGAACTCCGCTCTTGAGAAACTAATTCTGGAAGCAAAAAACAAGAAAGAAGTTCGCTCCTCACTCGACTCAAAAGCAGCAGCCCGCTACCTTCTATCGGTGACTACCGGCATTAGGGTAAGCGCAAGAGCGGGAGCATCTCCGGAGGAGCTGAGGTCAATTGCCACCATGGCGATTGACGGACTGAGAAAACAATAAAAGTGAAAGCGGTATAGGGTTCTATGTTGTGCGCAGTTCCGGACAAGTGTGTCCACCAAAGAAGGGAAAACGATGTCATCAAACAAATTAGTGGGGAAAATAGCGGTCATCACTGGTGGTAACAGCGGCATAGGCTTGGCAAGTGCGCAATTGTTTCACGCAGAGGGTGCAAAGGTCGCCATCATGGGAAGAGATGCAAAGACAATCGACTCAGCGCTCAAGACACTAGGCGAGGACTCTTTAGGATTTGCGGGTGATGTGAGTTCTCTTAAAGATCTTGAAGCATTCATGAGCGAAGTTAAGTCGAAGTTCGGAAAAATCGACATTCTCTTTGTAAACGCAGGTATTTTATCGCGTGGGACAGTCGCCGAGTGTAGCGAAGAAGATTTTGACAAGACATTCGCGATCAATACGAAGGGTGCGTTCTTTACAGTCCAGAAGGCACTTCCGCACATGGCAAGAGGGGGCGCTGTCGTTTTTTGCAGCTCCATCGTTAACCAGATGTCTCACCCTGGAACTGGTGCTTATTCTGCAAGTAAGGCCGCCGTGCGCTCGTTCACTCGCGTGATCGCAGCGGAGCTTGTCGGACAAGGTATTCGTGTAAATGCGGTAAGTCCTGGACCAATAGCAACTCCAATCCTGGGACGGATTATGGATGCAGAGACACTTGAAGGCACAAAAAAGTATCTAAACTCGGTCATTCCGATGAAGCGTATGGGCGAGCCTATCGAACTTGCGAAGACGGCTCTGTTTCTTGCAAGTGATGATTCGAGTTTTATAACTGGCACCGAAATCGTCGTTGATGGCGGCATGGTTGAAATCTAGGGGAACGCCGCTTTCGCTCATCAGCGTCGTTTAGATTCCTGGGTATTTGCTCGATGCCTCTTCTCAGCGATCGGTACGGCACTTGCCGAACACGCGGACTCTTTCTGCGAAGAATTGGGGCGAACTTGGAAGTGCCGGGCTGTAGTGTGCTTTTATCCACGCCTGTTTACGGCGCGATCCGCACGGATGTGTGAAGCAGATACACCACGAAGAATTGGAGGACGGCGAAAAGGAGCGGCCCAGCGCTATTCCGAAGATCACGCTGAAACAGACCGATTCCGGCATCCAGTAATTGCATGGCGCCGGCGAGCGCACCCAGGATCAGCAACGCAGGCGTCGCCTGCTTGTAGATTGCCCACAATACGAGCAAGGCCAGAGGAATTCTGGGCGCCGCCGCGTACATCGCCAATAGCAACGACGCCTGGGTTCGGCCGGATTCCGCAGGGACCAGGACTTGCGGACGGATGATCGCCGCGATGGAAAACCCGCACGAGACCAGGACATCGATTGCCGTAACCACCGAAGCCAGCCGAAACGCCATTATTGTTGTCATTGAATCCTCTCTCTGAGTAAGCTCGCTATTGACATGAACTTCCTCTCTTCCGTTGTGATGTTCGGAGCGTAGCCCGTCGGCTCCCCCCAAAAAAACGTTGGTCCTCCCTTTAGTTGAATGGCGAGATAGGCGAGTAGAGCTCATTTCTTAGCGCCACCTTTACCCTACTTCCCTGCGTCGCCCCTGCGGAATTCGATGCTGACTTCGTCCAGCCTCGTTTTCAATGCGCTGTCGAGTTTGCAGTCCGCGGCGGCCAGCGTATCGGTCAGCTGCTCGACGCGGCTTGCGCCAAGAATGACCGAAGTAATGGCGGGATTCGCCAGTATCCAAGCGACTGATAAGACCGTGATTGGCGTTCCATGCTGCTTGGCGATTTCCTGAACCCTGGCGACCGTTTCAAACTCGCGCTCGTGCCAATACCGGGCGTGATACGTCTTCCCAAACCCGCCGAGTTCCGCCGAAAAGCGACCCTTATCAGGCGTATCGCCGTGCTTGTATTTGCCGCTCAGAAGCCCTCCGGCAAGAGGATTGAACGGAATCACCGCGAGACCTTCTTCCTGCACCAACGGGAAAAATTCTCGCTCAACTTCACGGAACAGCAGGTTGTAACGTGGTTGGACCGAAACGAAACGCGTCAGCTTTAGCGCGTCCTGCCGCCCAAGCGCTTTTGCCAGACGGTAGGCGAGAAAGTTTGATACGCCGATATAACGCGCCCTGCCCGAACGCACGATCGTATCCATAGCCCCAACCATTTCGTCGATCGGGGTAACGGGGTCGTCCATATGCAGTTGGTAAAGATCAACGTAGTCCGTATCTAGGCGGCGCAGGGAAGCGTCGATGGCGTCGAGTAGGTGTTTTCGCGAGCTGCCTGCATCCCAAGCGGCTGGCCCCATTTTTCCGCCGCCCTTTGTGGCGAGGATAAACCCTGCCCGCTTATTGCTGAGCCAGCGGCCGACAATAATTTCAGCACCACCGCCCTCCGCACCCGGGGGATATACGTCAGCGGTATCGATGAAGTTAATCCCTGCCTCAGCCGCTTTATCGAGCATTCGATGCGCCTCTTTTTCATCCGTTTGCTTTCCGAATGTTCCCGTTCCGAGGATCATGCGAGAGACCGTTAAGCCGGTCTGACCAAACTTCGTGAACTGCATAGGACTCCTTACCGCTAGTGAGAAAAGGCTGCTCTCGCTCAAAACAAATGTAATGATGACACTCATCATCATTAAATGATACCCTGTCATTATGTCAAGTGATCTAGGAGGAGCGTAACGATTGCGTTTAACTAAAAAACAAACCGATCAAAATCGGCAGCTCATTGTCGAAACTGCATCGCGGATGTTCAGATTGCATGGCATGGACAATGTCGCCGTCGCCGACATCATGAAGGAATCCGGCTTTACACATGGCGGATTCTACAACCACTTCAAATCCAAAGATGCGTTGGCGGCTGAAGCTATTGCTTCAGCGTTCGATGTTGTCGCAAGTGATTTATCGGAAAAGCTTGCATCCGGAAAACATCCACAAGAATCGCTTTCATCGTTCGTCACGCAATATCTTAGCCCTGCGCATCGCGACACTAAATCTGGAGGATGCCCAGCACCAGCCTTGTCCGGCGATGCAGCGCGAAATGGAAAAACCGTTCAAACTGCTTTCGTCAAAGGCATTGAAACCTATCTCGATATAATCGCCGCCCAAATGGGTGGAGACGAGCAGGAAGCAAGGCAACAAGCTATAGCTTTGTTTAGTGGCTTAGTGGGCGCAATGATGCTGTCCCGTGCCGTGAAAAAAAGTGATCCGAAAGTTTCCAACGAACTACTCAGTTCAGCACGGAACACTCTAACGCTGAAAATGGTTCACGCATGATGCCCGAGGTGCAGGTGCATTTCGCGGATAAGGAACAACGGTTCCCGTTATTAACGTTGGGGCAATTGAACGATCAGCAGCGCCCGTTTGCGGATGAGATCCTGAAAGTCTCGAGCATCGGAACTTCGGGTCCATTCAATATGATGTTGCGCAGCCCGGCCATGGGCCAGCGCATGTTTGCCATGCTCGATTACCTGCGTTTCAGCACTTCCGTCCCGCGCAAGCTGAATGAGTTTGCAATCCTGATCCAGGCGCGGCTGTGGACTTCGCAACTGGCGTGGACCGTTCACTACCCGCTCGCGCTGAAGGCCGGGCTGCCGCAAGCGGTTGCCGATGATTTAAAGGCAGGAAAACGCCCGGCGTCCATGCAACCAGACGAAGCCACCGTGTACGAGTTCTGCATGGACCTTGCGAAGGATCACTTGGTAACCGACGCCACATTCAAAAAAGCGCGCGAACTTTTCAGCGACCAGCAAATCGTCGATCTGATCATGGTCAGCGGCGTCTACATCACCTTAGCCATGTTGAGCAATACGGCTGAGGACGCCAATCCTGGAGGCAACACCCCACCGCTGCAACCGCTCCCGGCGCACTGAATTTTCCTCAAAACGAAAGGATTCCATCCATGGGAACGCACCTCAAATTGACTGCCAGCGACGGCCACAAGTTCGATGCCTATCGTGTCGATCCAGCGGGGACGCCCAAGGGCGGAATCGTCGTCATTCAGGAAATCTTCGGCGTTAATCATCACATCCGCTCAGTCGCTGACCGTTTTGCTGCGCTCGGCTACGTCGCGATTGCGCCGGCCCTGTTCGATCGCATTGAAGCGGGGTTCGAAAGCGGCTATTCGCCGGAAGAAGTGCAGGCCGCAAAGCGCTTTGTCGCCAATCCACCAATGCAGGCCTGGATGTTGGACGTCGCTGCCGCACGCGAGGCGATCGCTGACGTCGGCAAGATCGCGGTCATCGGCTTCTGCCTCGGCGGAACGCTGAGCTATGGCGCGGCGACCCACCTGCCGGGCTTCTCGGTGGCAGTCGGCTATTACGGCGGCCACATCGTCAGGATGGCCGATCAGTCCCCGAAAGTCCCGACCATGCTGCATTTCGGTAAGTTGGACACGCACATCCCGATGAGCGACGTCGAGACGATCAAGTCGAAGCAGCCGTCGGTCGAGGTCTACAGCTATAACGCTGATCACGGCTTCCAGTGCGACGAACGCGATAGCTTTGCCCCCGAAGCAGCTCAAATCGCTTGGGGCCGCACCCTGCGCTTCATCGACAGCCACATGTAAGACGATCGTGAGCGAGTACGGCACGGAACTCACGTCCAACGCGGTACTCCTATGGTGTGGGGGGACCGGTGTGCAGAAAAGACAGGGACGTGTGCCCCGGCCCTAGCAAGTGCCGCTGCCGTCGCGCGGCCGATGCCGCGTGACGCCCGGCCACCAGTGCTGTTTTGTGAAGCGTAGTCATTTTTGCATTCCCTCTCACTCAGTTCATCAACGGCATGCGGCGCAACAAAATGCAGCCGAACTTTGGCGAGTGGCTTCCAGCGCGATGTCTGTCGGAAAGTCCACGTCCCCAGCGGTACTCGAAGGTGTCACACTGGCAATCCAGGAGTCGTAGTCACCGGTGTAGCCTACTCGCGCTTGAAATGTGCGAATCCTCTGCTCGATCGCTGCGATTTCGTGGTATGACAGACCTCGCATGACCTGGACTTGATCCCGAACCGCCTGGGCTTGCGCCGTTCCTCGGGCTTCCGCGCCCGCATAGAACCGCGCAGGCGCTGTGCCCTCGTCCGCGACGCCAATGTAGTTTTCGATGAGTTTGGTAGTAACTTCCCGACTGTGTAACAGTGACGAGCGAATATTGCCCTGTCCGGTCACGACATTACCCACTCCAAATACATGATCGGATTCGCCGTATTGGAGCAGAGCTTCATGGTTGAAATCGTAATATTCGCTCTTCATGGCGATGCCCGGAATCTTCTCAGGCACGGACCCGATCGACGAAATTACCATGGACGCCCGGAGTTGGTACTCCGAGCCGGCCACGGGTTCTGCTTTCCGCCCTTCCACTCTGGTCTCCGCCAGTTTCAAGCCCACCAGCCGCCCATCCTCCACTAAGAGTCCCGTTGCTACCCTGCGATCCTGAACCCGAAACAAGTATTTTTCCTGCGCCAAGCGCAGCATCTTCTGACGCTTCGCTTCTGTCTTAGCAATCTGATCGAGCGTGGCATTTTCTGGAGGCTGAGCCAGCGGCATGTCTTGTCCTCGGCGGCGATAGATCAGAAGGCATCCTTTAATGCCGAGGTCCTCAGGAGCAATGCCGTGCATCTTGCAGACGGCCGGGACACCTTTCTTTTCGAGCTCATACACATTAGTCTGAACACCGTGCGCGCGAAGAACGCGCTCATAGTTTTCGAGCTGCAGGATCTTCGCGACATCAATCGACGCAAGCCCACCGCCTACGATCAAGGCTTCGTCAGGGGCCTCGTAGCGTGGCCCTGTGTAGTCCTCTTCATTCTTGTGGTTGTACCAATAGATGAACGGATTCTGGTAAACCAAGCCCTTGTCGACGAATTCTTCCGCTCCAAGAATTCCCAGTTCTCTGTCCTTCCACGCCCCGTTTGCCAGGATGACCGCAGAAAAACCCCAATTGTCGCAAAGATCGTGAAAGTCGAGGTCGCGGCCGAGCCGAGTGCTGGGAAGGAAGAAAACACCGGGTTTCCTTAGGCGAGCATCAATGCGGCTGCACTCTTGTTTGCGTTGCTCCAGATGCCAGCGGGGCAGGCCGTCTTCGATCTTGCCATAAGGCTTTTTGTTCTGTTCTATGACAACCACGTGAATCCCATTGTCCGCCAATATTTGTGCGGCGACGGAGCCAGCGATCGCTCCTCCAACAACAGCGACAAAGTGATACGGTCTATATGTCATCGTCATTCTCGATGGTCTCTTCGATGCTTTGAGCTTTCAGACGGCTGAAGTAACCGACTCCGACCGCTGTTCGTAGAACGGATAATCCGTATAGCCCTGAGCGTCGAAGGTGTAGAACGTCTTGCGATCGTACGCATTCAGAGGCAGCCCTAGCTGGATACGCATTGGCAGGTCGGGATTCGCCAGAAAATGCCGACCGAAAGCAACCAGATCGGCATCTCCTTTCTCTGCAACTTCCTCAGCCGTTCCGGGTTCAAAGCCTCCGGCTGCGACGATTGTTCCTTTGAATATCTTTCGGAGTCGTGCCGACGCAATCGCATACTGACCCTCTGCGACGACTACGTTTCCTCTTACCCGCGGTTCGATGATGTGCAGATAGGCCAGACCGAACTGATTCAATTCCTTCGCGACATAGTCGAACAATGCCACCGGATCACTATCGGACATGCCATTCCACCTGCCGCCCGGCGCGATGCGGACAGCCACGCGATTACCTCCCCACACCGAAACCATTGCTTCCACCACTTGAAGCAGGAAGCGGGAGCGATTTTTGAGCGAGCCGCCATAACTATCGGTTCGCCGGTTGACACCATCCTGCAGAAATTGATCAGGCAGGTAGCCGTTGCCCGCGTGAAGCTCAACGCCATCGAATCCAGCGGCTTTGGCGTGCTCGGACGCTTTGCGATAATCTTCGACAATGCCCGGAATTTCTGTGATGTCGAGCGCGCGGTGAGGCGAAGGCTGACGCCAACCATGGGGCGTAGACTCCAGTATCGTTGGATCCTGCCAATATTCCGGGTTGACTGAAGAACTGACAGGGGTTGCTCCTTTGGTCGAGTCCACATGCCCGGCACGCCCTGTATGCCAGAGTTGGGAAAACATATACCCACGCTTCTGATGAACGGCGTCCGTGATTCTTTTCCACCCTGCAACCTGCTCCTCCGAATACAGGCCGGGGGCCGCGAACCATCCGCCGCCAGCCACCGAGATCGAAGTCGCTTCAGAAACGATGAGCCCACCGTCTGAGGCTCGTTGCGAATAGTACTCAAGCATCAGATCGCCCGGAACATTCCCCGGCTGAACGGACCGCGAACGAGTGAGCGGGCCCATCACCACGCGGTGCTTCAACTCCATGGGTCCGACTTGAATTGGCGTGAACAGCTTATTTGTGGTCAACGTTTTCATGATCTAGGTACCCAGAGCCATTTCACTTTCTTGGACATTTATTCTTCTCGTACTTTCTAGCGGATCCCACTAAGGGACGATCCGCATATCGCGCAGTCTGCTGAGCTGTCGCCTGAAGCTCTGATGTGTGTCGATGCAATCCGCAAAGCCCGCTTGACGAATCTTGATTGTGCTTAGGATTGTTTCTTCCCGGAAGTTGAGCATCCAGTCCACGAACGCCCAGTTTGCGATCTGGTTGTAGGGCGTGGCATGCAGACCGTAGCGGGCAACCATTGCATCCCACAAAGGAGCCTTCTCGCTCATCTCGGAAACAGTGGACATTGCAAGTGGCTCGGCGATTGGCAGATCGTAGAAGGCAGCGAGTTCATTCCACAATTGCCTCCAGCGATAGACATCTCCATTCGATACATTGAAGATTTCATTACGTGCTTTATCTTCGCCGAGAGCCCACAAAGTCGCGCGGCCGAACAATTCTGCGTCGGTTGTTTCCTGGAGAGTGTTCCATCCTTCCTTGGTGCCAGGAAAGCGTAGGGGCAACCCGAGTTCGCGGCTGATCGCAGCGTAGGCCGCGAGACTCGTAACCAGGTTCATCGGTGAGTTCAGGCTTGGTCCCATTACTAGATGAGGACGCAAGACAGTCCAGCTAGCTCCGTTCTTGGCGGCCCACTCGGCCACAATGTCTTCCTGCTGGTGGTAGTGGATCGGCGCAATGAGACGTGGCTCCCTCTCCTTCGCGGGAGCATTGAATGCCCCAAGATGGAAGCCGTACGATTTGGCACCGCCGGCAAGCACGATGCGCTGAAGGGGCAAATTGCGTGCGCCGAGAGCGTCAAGTGCATTTTTCAACATTCTGGCATTTGGCTCGACCGCTTCAGCCATGGTCGGTTTCTCGACATAGGCAGCGAAGACCAAATCGGTCACCTTATTAAGAGACGAAAATGCCTTTGTCGCACCTTCGCGGTCCATGAGATCGACGCTGATGTGAGGGGGAGCGGCCTGAGCCCGATAGATAGGAGTGGGTCGGCGCGCGGCTGTGGTGATTCCCCACTTTGGGTTCTCTGCGACGGCGTCGACAACTCCTGTACCAAGGACACCATAGGGTCCCACAATCAGGATCTGGCGTTCCGCGGCCCGTGTTTCAGAAGTAGCCAGCAAGACAAAACCTCCTTTCAAATCGTGTCCACGATGCCATGTACGGAATTCAGATCGAAACCTCCGAAAGACCGGAAACCAGGTTCAAGTCGTCCATGGTCAGGGGGCCGCCAATCTGCTGAAGATCGTAGTGGTGCTCGTACACAACCCTGGACGCTCTCCATCTCCGCATGGAGTGCCACTTCAAAGTGCACCGTCTGGCTCCGACGCCTGTGAAGTCGATACTCCAGGCGGAATGCGTCTCGCTCGCTGTGTCTCCAGGAATCGCAGTCTGCTGGACTGATACCGACAATCCGGCTACCTCGGCCATTACGTGAAGCGGCACCAGGAGATTCAACAGAAAAGGACGTACTTTTGCTTTTCCTCGGATCATCTCCGGCAAACCTTCTCTGCTCACCTCGACATCGTCGGCGTAAAACGTATCAAAAATATCCAGAAACTCTTCGTAGCTCCTGGCAATTTCGACGCGCAGGATCGCCGCGTTCAGGCTTAGCTCCGCCGCCTGTGAGCTCTTATAAGCGTCGCTCCCGGACCCGCTAAAAGGGACCAAATTATGTTCATCGATCATCGAAGTTCTCCAAGCCAGCGTTCTGTTTTTGGAGTCTGGCTCCTACCGCCAATTGAGAGCCGACTCGTTAGTTGGTCGGCGCTCAAACGCGTTCGTACGAAAGCCCTCTTCCAGGTCCGTGGACTGTGTGTGGAGTTAGCTCAGGCATTCATTCCACCATCTACGGTGAGATTCGCTCCCGTGACGTAGGAGGATTCCGAACCCGCGAGAAATGCCGCCATTGCGGCGATCTCCTCAACATGCCCATAACGGTCGAGCGCGGTGGCGGCCTTCTGCGGTACCGCCCAATCACCCGAAGCAGGATTCAAATCCGTGTCGATCGGACCCGGCTGGATGTTGTTGACCGTGATGCCCCGGCTCCCGACCTCTCTGGATAATGCTTGAGCGAACATTTTGATCGCTCCCTTCGTGGCCGCGTAGGGCACAAGCCCCGGCGCAGCGGCGCGCTCGCCCACTGCCGAGCCGATCATGATGATGCGACCACCCTCATTCATGTGCTTCAGCGCCGCCTGCGTCGCTACGAATACGCCGCGGACGTTGATGTCGAGCACGCGCTCCATCTCTTCCAGCGTCGTCTCCACGAACGCTTTCGGAATCGCCGTGCCGGCATTGTTCACAAGGACGTCCAACCTGCCGAAAGTCGCCACGGTCTTTTCGACCGCAGCTGCGACGGCATCGGCATCAATGGCGTCCGCCTGAATTGCGATCGCCTTTCCGCCCGCACGTTCAATGGCTTTAACGACAGCCGCCGCGGCGTCGGCACCTTTCGTGTAAGTAATGGCGACCTTCGCTCCGTCCGCAGCCAGACGCTTAGCGATTGCTGCACCAATGCCCCGCGAGCCGCCCGTGATGAGTGCAATCTTTCCTTCCAATTTCTTTGACATTTGTCCAGCTCCTTCAATTGGACATATGCTCATTAGGCATGAGCCAAAACTTATTGCTCGCCCAAGGCATCCAATCACCTCATTGGATTGCCTGAGTCGTCAGTAGTAGCGGATTTGAAGCATACTTTGTTAGGTTTGGCAGCAATGCTTCACAAGCATGGGGGACAGAAATGGAATTACGACACCTGCGTTATTTCGTTGCGGTCGCCGAAACCGAGAGTCTGAGCCTGGCGGCAAAGTCTAAATTGCACACCTCGCAGCCTTCGCTCAGCCGCCAGCTCCGAGACCTTGAGGAAGAAATTGGCGCCCAACTCATGACGCGCACAGCTCGTGGCGTCGCGCTGACACCGGCGGGTCGAGCCTTTCTCGATCACGCGCGCGGAGTTCTATTGCAGGTTGACGCGGCGACCGAAGCTGCACGCCGGGCCGTTCATCCCGCCAAGCCCTGCTTCTCGATGGGCTTTCTGACCGGACACGAATTGACCTGGATGCCCGAAGCCTTGCGGATCCTGCGCGACGAACTGCCGAACATCGACGTGATGATATCGAGTCAATATTCCCCGTTACTTGCTGAGGGCCTTTCGAAAGGAAAAATCGATGCCGCTTTTCTTCGAAAGGAACGAGCGATGCCAGACCTGGCGTTCCGTCTTCTCGTGAAGGAGCCTTTGGTGGTGATCTTGCCTAGTGACCACCGTCTCGCCGCGCTTAAAGCGATCAGTCCGAAGGATCTGGCAGGCGAAACATTCGTGACTGTGTCTCATACGGCTCCCGTCCTCCGTGCGGTCATCGACAATTACCTGAAGCGATCGGGAATCAATATCACGCCAGCTCACGAGACGGACCACGTCACCATGGGAATATCCTTGATAATGTCGACACGTGGCGTAGGGCTGCTACCTGCTTACGCACAGAACTTTCTCCCTGCGTCTGTAACCAGCCGCCCTCTGAAGGGAGATGCGCCAACTGTCGATCTGGTCCTCGGCTACAGAAAGTCGAATCAGTCTCCGATCCTCAAGCTTTTGCTTTCGAGATTGGACGAGTTGGTCGCTCGTGTCTCGAAGAAGATCCGCTAAAGCTTCCAATGCATCGCAGGGACCGGCTGAATTTGCCGATTTCCTCGTTTTGTTAGGCAAGTTGACTTAACACCATTGCAAAGGTATAGCTGTGATTTACGGACCCCGCGTTTTCCGCATGTCTAGGAGCACTCTCTTCCAAGTAACCGCCGAGAGCGTAGTGCATCGCAGACAGCATTTGCTCACAGGAATCTCCTTCCTCGCTTCCCAAGTTCTGGCGCGCCACTGCCAGACAACAATGCGGCAAGCCGAGCACTTGCGCCCACCGTAGCCCGACGCCAATCTGGAATCGATTCCCCGGACGGCCAATCCATACGTTCCAGTTCCTCTATCCAGTGCCGCGCTGATTGGCGGGCCTGCTCAGCACCGAACAACTTGTCTACCGCGCGAATGAAGGCTGACAGCTCTTTCTCAGCCAGGATGAGAAAACCGTCAGCGAGTTGAATGCAACGGTCCATTTCCCGCACCTTCACCTCCAATGACAGAAGGAAGCCTCGATTTCAGAAGTACATTCCGTTTGCTAATAGGTGGTCGCTGTACTCGATTCGCACTCCCGCGGCAGTAGACACCGGGTCGTCACGACGAACCAGTCACTGACTCAATTATGCAATTGCCGCTGCTTCATTTTTTGCCGACAATGAGACCAGGAACCCTTTGACAACAACGTACAGCACCGGGATGAAGAAGAGGTTGAGAACGGTGGAGAACAACATGCCGCCAACGATCGCGGTTCCGACTGAGTGCCGCCCTAGCTTGCCGGCGCCGGTTGCGAAATAGAGGGGCAGCACACCGAGCACGAACGCAAACGACGTCATCAGGATCGGCCGCAAACGCAACTCAGCTGCTTCAATGGCCGCACTTGTAATTGATCGGCCTTGCTCGATCAGTTGTTCGCCAAATTCTACGATGAGAATTGAGTTCTTTGCGGAAAGCCCAATCAACATCACCAGACCAATTTGCACATAAACATCGTCGACCAGGCCACGCATGGAGATGAAGATCAGAGCGCCGAGCACCGCCATGGGGACGGCCAGCAAGATGATAAAGGGCAGCGCGAAGCTCTCGTATTGCGCTGATAGCGTGAGATACACCACCAGCAGTCCCAGACCGAAAATGATGATTGCCTTGCCACCGGCTTCGACTTCCTCGAGAGCCAGACCGGTCCAACTGAAGGACATGCCTTGAAGCATGTTCTGCTTAGCCAACTCTTCCATCGACTTGAGGCCTTGACCGGAGCTGTATCCGAGCGCTGCGGCCCCGTCAATTTCCGCCGAGCGGAATAGATTGTAGTGATTGATTACCTGCGGCCCGGAGGTCTCCTTTAGCGCAACAATATTTTCCAATGGCACCAGGCCGTTAGTCTCGGAACGAACGTAGTATTGCCGTAAGTCCCGAGCATTCATGCGGAACGGCTGGTCGGCCTGCACGTACACGCGGTAGGAGCGATTGTTGAAGTCGAAATCGTTTACATACTCCGAGCCCATGTAAACGCCGAGGGCCTGCGTGACCTGACTGATTGGCACTCCAATCGCCTTGGCCTTTTCGCGATCGATCTGTACCAGTTGTTGTGGATCGTTGGCGGTGAAGCTGGTGAACAATCCAGTCAGATCAGAACGTTGGCGGCTGCTGCCAACGATCTTGTGTGAAACGGTGTCGATATCCTGCAGGGTGTTGCGACCGAGGTCCTGCAACTCAAACTGGAATCCACCGAAACTTCCCAGGCCCTGGATCGCCGGCGGTTCAAACGCGGCCACGATTGCTCCGGGAACCGCGAACAGTTTTGGCGAAAGTCGCGCCACAATATCGCTGGCCGCGTGCCCCTTGCCTTTGCGGTCGTCAATCGGCTGCAGCGGAGCGAAGATGAGACCGTAGTTTGACGAACTGCCGCCGGCAAGCGAAAACCCTGGGACCGCGAATGTCCCGAACACATCGGGATCGGCCCGCATAATCTCCTCCGCATGCCTGGAGACTTCCGTCGTATAGGAGAGCGAGGCTCCCTGCGGCGCTTGCACCACCACGATGAAGTAGTTCTGATCTTCCTGCGGTACAAATCCCGTAGGAACATGAACGTACATATAACCAGTGGCCGCCAGTCCTGCTAGAAACAGCACGATCATCGCGTAACGGTAGTTCAGCACTCTTGAAATGGTTTTGCCGTAGACGATTCCTACCCCATGGATGGCATTGTCAATGCCATGCGCGACGCTCTTGTAGCCGCGCGAGAGCCAGGAGATACGCGTCCAATCAAGCACTGAATATTTGTGTTCTTCGCCCCGCAGCAGAAGCGCCGCCAGAGCGGGCGAAAGCGTGAGCGCATTGAAGAGCGAGATGGCAATTGAGAAGGCGATGGTCAACGAGAATTGCCGGTAGAGAATTCCAGTAGTGCCGGGGAAGAACGACACCGGCACAAACACCGAAATCAGAACCAGCGAAGTTGCCACGACGGCGCTCGACACTTCGCGCATTGCCACGGAGGTTGCCCGATGCGGGTCGGTGTTGTCCAGATTGATGTGACGCTGCGCGTTGTCAATGACGACAATGGCGTCATCAACCACCAGGCCGGTCGCGAGAGTTATGCCAAAAAGCGTCAGCGAATTGATGGAGAAATGAAACGCATTGATAAAAGCGAAAGTCCCAATCAGCGACACCGGAATGGTGACCGCCGGAATGATGGTCGCGCGCCAATCCAGCAGGAAGAGGAAGATAACAATGATGACAATGATCACCTCCTCTTCGAGCGTAGTGATGACTTCTTTCACCGAATCGCCGACCACTGTAGTCGTGTCGAAAGCGATTACGTACTTGATGCCGGGAGGAAACGACTTTGAAAGCTCGACGAGTGCCGCCTTGGCTGCTTTGTCGACCTCCAGCGCATTGGCATTCGAGAGCTGCTGTACGCCAACGCCGATGGCTTCGTGCCCGCTGTACAAAAGGTTCGTGTCGTAGCTCTCCGCGCCGATTTCCGCGCGCCCAACATCTTTGAGCTGCACGATCCCTTTGCTGGTGTTCTTGATGATGATGCTTTCGAATTCCTTCGGTTCTGAGAGCCGTCCAACTACGCGCAACGTCACTTGAAACTTCTGCTTGGGGTCGGCGGGCGGGCGGCCCAATTGTCCAGCGGGTATTTCGACGTTCTGCTCCTGCAGAGCGGCGACCACGTCGGCGGCGGTAAGTTGCCGTGCAGCCAGCTTTGTCGGGTCGAGCCAAATGCGCATGGCGTACTTGCGCTCGCCGAAGAGGACAACGTCGCCGACCCCCGGGATTCGCTTCAAGGCATCTTTGACGTAGACGTCCACGTAGTTGGAGATGTACTGGTTCGAAAGGCTGTTATCGGGCGAGTAGAATCCGGCGGCAAAAACGAAGTTGGGATTTGCCTTGGTGATGGTCACGCCTGTGTTCTTGATTTCTTGCGGCAGGCGGCCCTGTGCCGTCGCTACCCGGTTCTGCACGTCGACCGCGGCAATGTTCAGGTCATATCCAGTGCGGAAGGTTACGTTGATGTTGCTGGTGCCGTCGTTCGAACTGGTGGAGGTGATGTAGTGCATCCCCTCGACGCCGTTAATCTGCTGCTCCAGGGGAATCGTAACCGCGGATTCGACCACCTGCGAGTTCGCACCGACGTAATTGCTGGCGACGGTGACTTGCGGCGGCGCCAGGTCCGGATACAGCGAGATCGGCAGACTGGGGATGGAAACCGCCCCCGCCAGAATAATCAGCAGGGCGCATACCGTCGCAAAAATTGGCCGCTTTATGAAAAAATCAACCAAGTCTATATTTCCTCTTCGTCGTTCTGCCGCACGTTTCTCCCGCACGCGTGCGCGGAGGCTGGAGTCCCTTAAGAACTATTGTGTCTAGCTGATCGGCTTAACAGGCGCCCCGTCAATCAGGAACTGGGTACCGGAGACGATGACCTTTTCCCCGGGCTTCAGGCCGCCATCGACGGCGTAGTCGTTACCGATAGTATCTCCGAGAGTCACTGCACGCTGTTTGGCAACGCTCCCGTGCTCGGTCAGGGTCGCCACGTAGACAAACGACTGTCCTCCGATGCGTGTTACCGCCAGCACTGGAATCGTTGGCGCAGGAGCGGTGCTCCATACCACCCGCGCCTTGACCAGTTGCGCATTCCGGAATTTGTCGAGCGAGCTATGGAGAGGCGCCTTCACCAGTATCCCCTGGAGCGCGTTGTCCACTTGCTGCGAGATGAAATTGACCTTTGTGCTCTCGATCAATTCGCCGCCGCTGGTGACAACCTCGACGGGAAGGCCCATACGTATATCCGTGGCGCGCTCCGTGGGAATGTAGACGTAGGCTTCAAGTTCGGTGTTCTCATCCACGGTGGTCAATAAGGTTTGCGGCGAAACGTAGTCGCCGATGTGCACTGGAATGTCGCCGACGACACCAGCAAATGGGGCGGTCAAGTTGTAGTAAGCAAGTTGGCGTCGCTGGGACAGGCTCGCCGAGGTGGAAGCTTCCCAGTCGGCCTTGGAATTCTCGTACGCCTGCACCGCCAAGTCGAGGTTCTGCTTGCTGGTCACGCCCCCCTGATAAAGTTGGCGCTGCCGCTCTACTTCCTGTGTGTTGTAGTCGTACGTCGCTTTCTTCTGTGCTTCGGTGCTGCGTTGCTGATCGAGGGTCGCCTGTTGTTTCAGCGGATCGATCGTCATCAACGCTTGTCCGGCACGCACGTGATCGCCGGATTTCACCAGAATGCGCGTCAACGAGCCATCCACCTGGGGCTGGATGCTGGCCGAGCGGCGCGACTTTACCGTTGCCACATATTCATCCACCCGCGGCACAGGCGTGAGGCGCACCGTCTGCATATTGACCGGGAGCGGTTGTGGAGCAGGGTCCTTCGCTTCTGTTTTGCCACATCCGCAACCTGTGACAGCGACGAGGGCCGACAGCCCGACAAACAAAACAACGAGTAGTTTTTTCAATTTGGCCATCCCTCTGAACCCCGGTGTTGCATCACAGATGCGTGCCGCAAGTCGATTGACAATTTCTCGCAGGCTCTCTGGGCCGCCCCTATTGCCAAGCTTTACCTTGTGGCCGGCCTCAATGCCCGCTTTGCGAGTGCTTGTGCGAAATCTCCCGCTCCAATGGTTCCAATTTTCATAAGTTGTCCTTCCTAATTTGGACTTTTCAGTAATGCGCCTTACCGAAGAAAGGTACCCTGAAAGTGGACAAGCTTGATCGACTGCCCTTGCTGCACATACACCGCAATCAATCGAAAGTGCGAACGAGTCTCCACTCCATTCCGTGAGCTGACCGCTTGGCTTTCGGCCGTCAACACAGCGGTTGACCCGTACATCCGCACCTCTGTCTGACCAAGTTCGATCGAATGAAGCCGCAAACCACCGCTCCGCAGGTCTTGCAACACCTCCTGCTTGTTCAGCACGGAACCATCGGGTCGGACCAGCATGTAATCGCTCGCGTACAGATCTTCAAGAGCAGCGTAGTCCTGCTCCTTCAGTGCGCGATTGAAAGTGTCTGTGTGGATGCTCAATATCTCCTCTGCCGTCATGCGATTTCCTCACAGGGTTGTGCCGTCGCCCGCTCCTGGTTAAGCTGTTTGCTGCGGCCGCGCTGACGGCCGCCGCTTTGGGTTCAAGCTGCGACGAAGAAGCGTGCGGCCACTTCGGCGAACTCTTCAGAAAACTGGAAGTGCGAGCCGTGCCCGGAATCCGGGTAGAGGATCAACCGGGCATCCGGTAAATGCTGCTGAAGGATGTAGGAATTGATGGTCGGCACCATGATGTCGTCCTTGCCGTTGACGACAAGCGTGCGCTGCTTGATCTTCTTCAAATCGCCGTGGCGGTCTGTCGCGGGGATCGCACCCCATTTAGCAAGAGCGACGAGCTGGGCCTCGCCGACCTGCGGCTTCGCTTCCGGTTCGCGGTCCAGCTTTCGCGCGGCGATCCGCTTGAGCCAGGCCTTGCCCGCTGCGTAACTCGTCGGGCTCTTCGAAAAGAATAGGTCCAGACAGCGTTCCTGCTCGGTGCTGTTCGGTCGATTGACGATTTCCATCACCTCGGGCGAAAATTCCTGCATGCCTTCGCCGCCCGACGGGCCGGTGCCTGCGAGGAGGATGCGCCGCACCAGTTCGGGCGCGTCAAACGCCACCTGCTGCGCGACCATGCCGCCGATGGAGAAACCGAACAGATCGATCTCTTTCAAGCCGAGCGCCTTGACGAAGGCAATGATGTCGGCCGCGATAGCGGGCATGGAGTCTGGCATCTTGCCACCCGAGCGGCCGACACCCCGATAATCGACCAGGATCACCGGGCGGTCTTGCGCCAAGCGATTGGTGTGGATCGGATCGAAATTGTTCATCGTGCCGGTGAAATGCTGAAAGCACACCACCGGCGGGGCGCCTTCCTTGCCGAAATGCCGGTAGGCGAGGCTCACACCGCCGATATCCTGGAATTGGGTCGGCGCGGTTTCGTTGAGATCGACGTTCGACATGGCTCTTCTCCTGTGATGTTGATTGCGTCTCCAAGTCACGCTCAGATCCGCTCTAGGGTCAGCCACTCTGGATGAGCGGCAACATCTGGTGTTGAATGCGTCGACGAAGCTCCGCTCATTAGAGCCGACATTCGCACGACGGATTGTCGCTAACGTATAGAGAGGCGATGAAGAGGTGACCTCGTCGCCTGAACTGCAATCCACGCCGCCGCCCGCCCTACCCACCGAGAAACAGCCTCGCATTTTCCACGAAGTTCTCGGCATACTGCGAATATGCAGCGTGGTTCGCATCCGGGTACATGATGAGCTGAGCGTTTGGCAGATGCTCCGCCAGAATGAAAGCGTTGATCGGTGTCACTACGATGTCTTTGTTGCCGTGCACAATGAGCGTCGGAGGTGTGATGCTTTTCAAGGTAGCGTAACGTCCGGCGGCTGGTATCGTTCCCCACTCCCTGATCGCGGCAAGCTGGGCAACGGCCGAGTCTCTAGACACAGGAAGATCACGATCACTTTTGCGAGACTCGACTCGCTTCGCGTATTCGCGTCCAGCAGCCTGGCTGGCTTCAGAGGGAGAGAACAACGCAGCCAACAAGAATGCCAAGGGGTCCGCTTGCTCTTCGGGCGATAGTTCGGCGAAGGTCATGTCCTCTCCGCCACGCGGACCTGTTCCCAAGAGAATCAGTCGCCCGACGAGTTGAGGATGTTCAAGCCCTAACTGCTGCGCAATCATGCCGCCTAGGGAGAAGCCCACTACATGAATCTGTTTCAAGCCGAGGGCTCGGCAGAAAGCAACGCAATGTTTCGTGATCTCAGCGACCGTGGGCGGAGTTTCTCCTCCGGAAGCGCCAACGCCCGCAACGTCAAAGAGAATCACCTCATGATCCACAGCAAGGCTGTTGGTTACGTCCGGATCCCAGCCGTCCATGTTGGAGTTGAAGTACCCGAGAAAGAGCAGCGGAATCCTCCCCGTTTTGCCGAATCGGCGGTAGGCGTAACGGATGCCATTGGCCTCAACAAACTGTGTGGGGACCGTTTCGTGTGTGTAATCGCCCATCGTCTGTTCTCCTTTCAATCTGACCTGCCCCTTGCAGTCTTACGAGTAAAGGGTCAACACCCTTCCGCCCTCAGTAATCCAAAAACTGCGTTACGTGGACAGCGTGTCGAGCGCCGCAGTTTCTCCGCTCTTTGCTGTTGCCAGTAAGCTGGCTTCGTTGATGCTCGTTACCACTTGTAAAGGCCATGGCACCTCTCCATACCTGTTTTCCATCTTCTTCCTCAACCAGCGCCTTGGCCTTGTTGCTCTTATGGGCGGGTGTTCTTGGCCGACCCTCGTTCCCGGAGCATCCATTCCCTGATATAGGGCGAGCAGCGCAGCACTGAGATACCATCGGCCTCGCACGCGTTGAGAAAGCGAACAGCGTCGACATCCACGAGATCCACCTCCTCCAAGTCCAAAGTTATTCGTGGTCCGCCACGCTCGATCTCGGCCTTCACCTGATCAAGCTGCTCGGATCGCAGCTCACCGCTCAGCCGAATCCGCGTTCTGCGCTTACCACAAATCCGTTCAATCTTGAGAGTCATGCGTCGCTGGTCCGAGGCACGCTCTTACGTATGCAACGACTGGGCCATTCACAATTCCTTGCGTGGACGCAGCTTTGCAGCGCCGGCCATGCTCGGTTTTGAGTAATTGTTGTTTGGTGAGCAAACGCGATGGGATTGCCGGTTAGAGAGGGATTAGTTCGACTGGTGAACTTTAAACCGATATTTGTTGATTCCCAGTCGCCTGATTTTTGCGTCAAGCGTTGGTCTTGGGAGCCACAATTTGGCTGCCGCACCACCCGGCCCCGAGACACGGCCCGCACTTTCTGCCAGTGCGGCGTCAATCATTTCCTTTTCCTGCCTTTGCAGCGCGCTGTTGAGCGCCGCTGTCGGACCAGCGAATTCTGGCGCCTGCCGTTTGAGCCACGTCTCATCCACGCAAAAATGTCGTCGTCGCTCAGGATCACCGCTCTCTCAATTACGTTCGTAATTCACGCACGTTGCCCGGCCAGCCATAGGCTTTCAATAGTTTGAGACTTCTTCTGTCAACTGTTCTGAATTTCTTTCGGGACTGCATCGAGAATCCTCTCGCCCACACGCCCGTCAACGGCATGGCGAGGGCGGCGGATGCTGCGACTGGAACGAAGGTGGCCGATGAGCTCTTTTTTCAGGGCGCCGCGAGCTTGGACGAAAAGGCTGCGATAGATCGTCTCGTGTGACACCCACATCTCCGGGCTCTCGGGATACTGATCCCTCAACCAACCCGCGATCTGCTGAGGCGACCAGTCTTGCTTGAGTTTACCCGCTACGATCCGCTGCAACGGTGGGCTCCTGGCGAGCACACAGGGCTTGGGTCGGCGTGCTGAATCCCAAGCCACTTGGTCGGCGTGAGCGGCCCGATAGCCTTCTCGGCCTCCGTGCCGAGCGAGTTCCTGGCTGACCGTAGAGATGGCTCTATGAAGGCCTCTGGCGATGGCGCGCAATGTGTCACTGGCGGCGATACCTCGGGAAATCTCTTCACGCTCGCCGAAGCTCGGTACTCTCGGTGCACGACCGCGGTGCGCGGCGCAATACCCCCTGAGGCTTGCAGGACGCGTTGGCGATGCCGAGAACCGTCTCGCCAGCTTTATATCGGCGCCAGAGTTCTTCGCGTTCTCAGCCTAGAGTTCCTCATGACATCCCCCGTACCGGGAGAGTCTACTATTTACCCGTATCCGAGCCGGGGGAGCCTACGACCACGATACGGCAACACCACTACCGAGAGACCAATCTTCCCAAGCGGCGGTCATGGAGAGACGGACGAAGACATCTTCACGCGCAATTCCCGGCGAGGTAGCAAGTTTGTCCGAAAGACGCGCCAGTAAGGCCTCCTTTTCGGCCCGACGCCGCGCGTCTGACTCGATGTTAATGATCACGAAATCTCCCGAGCGAGACCCTTTGATCCCGAAGTGACGATCGTAGATCAGATCGCCCGGCTCAACTTGCTCTATGATATGGAACAGATCGTTCTTCTGCATATACGAAGTCTCGAGGAGCGCCTCGTATATGCTGTCTGACATCTTCTTGATATAGTCGGGCGACTTCCCCTTAATCATCGTCACACGAACCAGTGGCATGAGAATCCTCCTTATTGCCGCATTGCCGCGCTTGCGGTTAGCCCTTTGCGCCGGCGGTTTAGCCAACGCTGTATCCAGAGTCTGGTAAGGCAAGGTCGGCGCTTGCCCAAACCAAGCTAGCATCGATCTCCAGATCTTGAGAGTCATGCGTCGCTGGTCCGAGGCACACTGTTACGTATGCAACGACTGGGCCATTCACAATTCCTTGCGTGGACGCAGCTTTGCAGCGGCGGCGATGCTCGATTTTGAGCAAATGCTGTTTAGTGAGCAAACGCGGAGGGATTGCCGGGTAGACCGGGATCAGTTCGACCGTTGAGCTTTGAACCGATATTTGTTAATTCCCAATCGCCTGATCTTCGCGTCAAGCGTTGGTCTGGGAATCCCTAATTTGGTTGCCGCGCCCGCTGGCCCCGAGACACGGCCCCCACTTTCTGTCAGAGCGGCCTCAATCATTTCCTTTTCCTGCCGTTGCAGCGCGCGATTGAGTCCCGCTGTCGGACCAGCGGACTGTGGCGCCTGCCATTTGAGCCAGGTTTCGTCCACAGAAAAAGTATCACCGTCGCTCAGGATGACGGCCCGCTCAATTACATTTTGTAGCTCACGAATGTTTCCCGGCCAGTCGTACGCTTGAAACAGTTTCAGAGTTCTCTTATCGATTCTCCTGAACTTCTTTCCAGCCTTTTTTCCAAAGCGATCAATGAAGTAATCGACCAGCAAGGGAATGTCAGCCGCGCGTTCGCGCAACGAGGGCATCTCGATAGGCACTACATTCAGTCTGTACAGGAGATCTTGGCGAAACTTACCTTCGGCCACGAGCGTGTTCAAATCACGATGGGTGGCGCTCAACACTCGCACGTTAATGGGAGTTGGCCTGTCACTACCGACGCGTTCGATTTCACGTTCTTGCAGCACTCGTAGTAGTGCGATTTGGACGTCCGTGGGCAAGTCACCGACTTCGTCCAGGAAAATCGTCCCCCCATTCGCCGATTCAAAACGCCCCAGGCGCCTTTGTGTCGCGCCCGTGAAGGCGCCCTTCTCGTGGCCGAAGAGCTCGGAAGCAATCAACGATGCCGGGATTGCGGCGCAATTCACACCAATAAACGCCCGTTCGGCGCGTTTCGATCGCCTGTGGATGGCGCGCGCAATCAACTCCTTTCCCGTACCGGTTTCGCCGAGAATCAGAACTGTGGAATCTGAAGATGCCACCTTGGAGACTTGGCGGAGGACCTTACGGAGCGCTTCCGAGGAGCCAACTATATCCTCAAACATCGAGTCACGATCGATTTGTTCCCGCAACGCCAGGTTTTCGTTGCGTGTCCTCTCTTCGGCTCGTACACGATCATCGATGTCAATTCCAGTCGCATACCACCGGATCACCCGTCCCTGCTCGTCAAGCAGCGGGTTGTAATGGGCGAGAAACCACCGGTACTGTCCATCTTTGCGCAAGATTCGTTTTTCGTTTTGAAATGGCACATGGCGCGAAAACGACTCCGGGTGCTCGGCTCGGTTTCGCGCCAGATCCTCGGGATTAAAGGCTCGATCGCGAACGTCCATCGCCATGACCTCTTCAATTGTGAGGCCCGTGTAATCAAGCAGGGTCTGATTCATATAAAGAACGCTGCCATCCGGATTCAGCACCGCGATCATCTGAGGTATGGCATCAACAATATGTCGAAGTTGAGCTTCTGATTTCTCGATCTGTTCGAATGCCCTTGTCAAGGCCGTCTGCGATCGATCGCGCTCAATGGCGATTCCGGCAATGCGGCCGGCGTTATCCATCAACTGAATCTCCGCCGGCCCCGGATACCGAACTTCGCCGTACCACATGCAAAATGTCCCCAGCACTTTGCCGTTGTGCGACATTATGGGAGTTGACCAAGCCGCACGCAGTCCATTCTGCAGAGCAAGGTCTCTAAAGTTCACCCATCTCGGGTCAGAAGCGATGTCAGAGACGAAGACAGGCTGACGAAGGTAAGCGGCTGTGCCGCACGATCCGACATTCGGACCAATGCGCACTCCGTCAGTTGCGGCCCGGTACGCTTCCGGCAGGTTCGGGGCGGCGCCATAATGCAAGTGCAACCCATCTTCGTCCAGCAGGAAAATCGAGCACAACATTCCCTCACTGTGGGCTTCGATCAGGCGGGTGATAGTCGTCAGAACTTCGTTGAGGGGCGCGCCGAGAAGGATCATCTTCAAAGCATCCAAGACATCCTCGCTGGGTAGGGTTTGCGCGAGAGATGGGGATGTTGGAAGCGCTTGCAGGTTGGGTGATCCCTTGGGGTTTGCCATAAACCAGCGGCCAGTCAGTCGCGATGCCAGCAGTATCGCACAAACAGATGTCCGGCACTTTACTGGCCACGAAGTGCTGCGCAATTCCCGTGCATCGCTAGCCTGTCGGAATGATATGGAACATGACCTATCGGAGAAACGACAAAGAACCGAGTTCGCCGACATGGTGATCCTGGCTTACACTGCAGGAGATGAGTATGTCCTCCAAACCAGCGGGAGGTCTTTTAATTACTTATGCCTGATACAACGACTCCGCTTCCACTGACTAGTTCTCGTGCGGACCAGATATTTCCAGTTCTGACGTCGTCACAGATCGGTCGCATCTCCGCTATCGGTCGGAGGCGTGCGGTCCGGAGCGGAGAAGTTCTGATCGAGCAGGGTGACGGCGCCAGCCCGTTCTTTGTTGTGGTTTCAGGCGAATTAGAGGCTGTACGTCCCACATCCGCAACCGAAACACTTATTACGGTTTTTCGGGCTGGTCAGTTCACGGGTGAGATCAACACGCTCTCGGGGCGAGGTGATCGAACTCAGCCGCGAAAATGCCCTCTCCCTAGTGCAGACAGACGCGGAGTTGAGCGAGATTCTGATGCGCGCTTTCATTCTTCGCCGCGTCGAGTTGCTTACGCAAGGCGTAGGCGACGTCACCCTCGTGGGCTCCAACCATTCCGCCGATACGCTCCGGATTAAGGAATTCCTCACTCGCAACGGCCACCCTTACACCTACATAGATCTAGACCGCGATGCCGACATGCAGGTTCTGCTTGATCGCTTCAAGATTTCTTCTGCCGACACCCCTGTGTTGATCTGTCGTGGTGAGAGCATTCTCCGCAATCCTAAGAATCAGCAAATCGCAGACTGCCTAGGGTTCAACCAGGCCGTCAACGAAACGCAAGTGCGCGATTTGGTAGTTATAGGTGCCGGGCCGTCGGGCCTGGCAGCGGCGGTCTATGGCGCCTCAGAAGGTCTCGACGTCTTGTTTCTGGAGAAGTATGCGCCCGGCGGTCAGGCAGGTTCCAGCTCGAAAATCGAGAACTACCTCGGATTTCCAGCGGGCATCTCGGGTAATGAACTCGCGGGTCGCGCGTACACACAAGCCCAGAAGTTCGGGGCGCAAATGTTGCTTGCCAATGCGGCGCGCCTCATTTGCGACAGGATCCCGTACATCGTCGAATTAGAGAACGGCGTCAGAATTCCGGCGCGATCGATTGTCATCGCCACCGGAGCGAGATACCGGAAATTAGCGCTGGAAAACCTGTCGCGCTTTGAAGGCGCCGGCGTGTACTACGGCGCAACGTTTGTTGAGGCGCAACTGTGCAGAGGCGAAGAAGTCGTTGTCGTCGGTGGCGGAAACGCTGCAGGTCAAGCCGCCGCGTTTCTGGCCGAGAGCACGAAGCACGTATACGTGGCGATCAGATCGGCAGGTCTGGCCGACACGATGTCTCGCTACCTGATCCGCCGCATCGAGGAGACGCCTGCAATCACCCTGCTACCGCACACCGAAATCGTTGCTCTCGAAGGCAGGGATCATCTCGATCGTCTTACCTGGCGAAACAATCAAACCGGAGAAACCGAAGAAAAAGACATTGCTCATGTCTTTGTGATGACGGGGGCGACTCCTAACACAGACTGGCTTGACGGATGTGTCTCCCTCGACACTAAACGTTTCGTTAAGACTGGTCCCGACCTATCACCAGAGGACCTAAGCACTGCGCACTGGCCCCTCGCCCGTCGACCATACCTGCTCGAAACCAGCCTCCCAGGGGTTTTTGCGGCGGGTGATGTGCGAGGCGGCAACGTCAAACGTGTAGCGTCTGCAGTGGGCGAAGGCTCGATCGCGCTTTCTTTCGTGCATCAGGTGCTCCGAGAGTAAAGCTGATATCGATGATCTGCGCCTCTACAGCAAGCCCGCCGATCTGCCCGCGAAACAAGGTGGACAGGGAATTCGGGGCCGGCCCGTCAATTGTTCCGTCGGGCCTCCAGGCAGGATTTGAAGGCAGGAAGGCGGATGTCTTGCCCTGTTCCCAGGTGTCTAAGGGCGAATGGAACGCCGTAGCTATCTGAAAGGTTCGCGTTGAAATGAACCGAAAATTCCAAATGGCCACGTTCTTGCATTCAAAGATCGAAGTGAAATGCAGATTAGGAGGAGTTAGAAATGACCACTAGCGTTTTGCACCAGTTTTCGCGGCAGGAGACCATCCAGTATGGCTACATCCGTGCGCTGGTCGCGCTGACTCTCGCCCTCGACGACGTGGAATTCCTGGGAGCACAGGGGCCGACGAGTAAGCCTGACGCCAGAGCCGCGCAGAGAGCGACCGCGGTGAAGACGGGCCGCATCGGGAGAGATCAGTCAGCGCTACAATAACCCGTACGAAGGTATCGCCGACGCCATCGTCTAATTGGATCCAACGTTTCTGCGGTCATGCGCTCATCATGTACGATGCGCATAGAAACGAGAATCGAAATGAACGCGCCCTTTCAAAGCAAGCGCTCACTGATTCGGCGAACTGTAGTTGGGCTCGTCGCCGCAGCCGTTTTCGGAATGATGGGCTTGTTCTTTCTGTCCTGGCGGCCGACTATTGCCGCCATCGAGCGACCCAATCCCGCAAGTTTCCCTGCTGAGCTGGTCTCGAAAGGAGAGAGTCTGGCAGCGGCCGGGCACTGCATGTCGTGCCATATTCGTCCGGGAGGGCAACCTTATGCCGGAGGATATGGGGTAAACACACCATTCGGTGTCATCTATGGGAGCAATATCACCCCTGACCCGGAAACCGGGATAGGCCGCTGGTCATTGGATGCGTTTTCGCGCTCTATGCGCGAGGGTGTTGCTCAAGATGGGTCTCATCTGTTCGCGGCGTTTCCCTACAACGCTTTCACGGAACTGGCGGACGACGACATCAAAGCGTTATATGCCTATTTAATGACGCGGCCTGCAGTTAACGCCACCGTGCCGCACAATACGATTCCATTCCCTCTCAATGTCCGCTTTCTGCAGGAAGGGTGGAAGATTCTCTGTTTTAAGAGCGAACGCTTCCGGCCGAATCCGGCAAAAGACGCTGAATGGAATCGCGGAGCCTACTTGGTTGAGGCAGTCAGCGATTGCGGCGGTTGTCACACACCGCGCAATTCGCTCGGCGGCGAGAAGCTCAGAGACGCCTATTCTGGCGCCGTCGTCGACAACTGGATCTCTCCTCCGCTCACCCAGGCCAACCCCGCACCGGTTCCGTGGACGAAGGAAGAGTTGTTCATATACTTGCGCACCGGAGTCACCCCGCTCCACGGCGCGACTGCTGCGACGATGACTCCGGTCATCCGCGACGCACTTGCGCTTCCGGTGGTCCCAGATAGCGATATCCGGGCCATCGCGACATACGTTAGTGATATTACCCATGCCGACGCACGTGAACCGGATGTCGAGGCAACGGTGAACCAAGCGATGAAGACCTCTTCGCTTGGCAGCGGTCCGGAGCAGGATCCCGATGCCAACCTCTATGCGGGTGCATGTCTGTCGTGCCACTACAACAGCGGAACGGTTCCCCTTTCTGCGCGGCCGGAACTTGCCCTGAACAGCGCCCTCACGATGCCTGAACCGACCAATTTCATTCAGGCTGTGCTGCGAGGCGTCAGCGATACCGATGGCGCACCGGGCCTCACCATGCCTGCCTACGCTTCTTCATTTTCCGACGCTGAGGTGGCAAGGCTCGCGGCTTATTTGCGCCGCACGCGTACGAACCGCCCGCCCTGGGGGAACCTGGAGAAGAAGGTATCTGTTGTCCGCCGGGAGTTGGCGGCTTCGGACTGAGAGAAAACAAGGAATAAGGAATAAGGATGCAACAGGAGCAATCGGATCATGACTACATTTACTCTCAATGGCCGAAATGTCTCGGTGCATAGCACCGACGACGCACCCCTGCTCTGGGTGATTCGTGACGAACTTGGGCTCACGGGAACCAAATTCGGATGCGGCATCGGTATGTGCGGCGCCTGCACCGTGCATGTCGAGGGGCGCTCCACTCGCTCCTGCATCACTTCGGTGGGCGCGATTGCTGGAGCCAAGGTGACGACAATCGAGGGACTGGATCCAGAGGGAAAACACCCACTGCAAACTGCCTGGCTCGAACTCCAGGTGCCTCAATGCGGCTATTGCCAATCAGGGCAGATCATGCAGGCTGCCACGCTGCTCAAGGACTATCCGAATCCAACCGACCAGGACATAAACGCAGTCATGGCTGGAAGTCTTTGCCGCTGCATGACGTACTTGCGCATACGCAAGGCGATTAAGCTGGCGGCAGCGAGGATGCAGGGAGGAGGGACCCATGGATAGCCTGTCCTCTCATGGACTCAGAACCAGTGCTGACCCATCGCGCCGCAGCTTCCTGATTTCCATGATCGGGGCCGGTGTAATGCTGGGGTACGCCCGCTCCGGTCTGGCTACTGTGGAGTCGGTCGCTTCGGGAACGCCGCAAGCGGGCAGCATCAGAGAATTGTTCGAGCCGACGATCTGGTACGGCATCGATCGCAGCGGAGAAGTGAGTATCAACATCATTCGGGCGGAGATGGGACAACATGTTGGTACGGCACTCGCCCGCATTGTGGCGGATGAGTTGGAGGCCGATTGGGCCAAGGTTCGCATCGTCGCCGTCGACTCCGATCCCAAGTGGGGCCTGATGATAACGGGCGCCAGTTGGTCGGTGTGGCAGAGCTTTCCGCTGCTCAGTCGAGCGGGGGCCGCGGGCCGAATGGCTCTGATTGAAGAAGGCGCCAAATTGCTGGGCGTCAGTCCGCAGAGTTGCACGGCACGCAACGGAGCGGTGCATGTCAACGGAAGGTCGATTCAGTACGGCGAGATCGTGACGCGAGGTCATCTGCAACGAACCTACACTCCCGAGCAACTGAAGCAAATTCCTATTAAGACGCCATCCAATCGCCGGCTGATCGGACGAGATACGATGGCGCTCGATGTTCCATCAAAGACCAATGGCCAGGGCCGTTATGGCATTGATGCGGCAGTAGAAGGCATGATCTATGCGCGCCCAACAATTCCCCCAACCCGGTTCGAATCCAAAGTGGTCTCAATCGACGATTCGGCAGCAAAACGCCTGCCCGGATACATTCAAAGCCTGGCCTTAGATGATCCATCGGGCACGGTGCCGGGATGGGTCATGGTGTATGCCGACAGCTTCGTCGTGGCAACCAGAGCGGCAGATCTCGTGAAGGTGACTTGGAGTTCAGGCGAGACAGCCAATGTATCTGAGCCGGATATCCAGCGCCGCGCGGCCGAACTCATAGCAGACCCGAAGGGAGGAGCTCTGCTCGTCAATGACCCCGGTGTGGACGCGGCTCTCGCCTCAGCAAAGCAGAAGTTTGAGCGGACCTACACGACCAGTACGGTTATGCATTTCGCACTGGAACCAGTGAACGCCCTGGCTTTCGAAAAGAATGGCGTTTTCGAAGTCCATACTGGCAATCAATGGCAGTCCGTGGCAGTCCCACTTGTGGCCAAGGCGCTTGGCCGCAGCGAGGACAAAGTCGTGCTGCGCACTTATTTGATTGGGGGAGGATTCGGTCGCCGCCTTGACGGCGACTACGCTGTGCCAGCCGCGCTTGCAGCGAAGGCAGTTGGCAAGCCGGTCAAGATGGTCTGTACGCGAGCCGACGACATGCGCTGTGATTGCCCGCGATCGCCTACTGTGCAGGTCCTGCGCATGGCCTTCGGGGACGGTGGCCAGGTGACGGCAATGGACCATCACGCGGCAGCGGGCTGGCCGACGTCCGTTATCGCTCCGGCATTCCTGTTCAAAGATGCGAGTGGCATTCCTTATGATCCCTTCGCCATTCAGGGCGCTGACCACTGGTACACGGTGGGCGCCCAGCGGGTTCGAGCGCTACGCAATGACCTGGCGCACCAGGTATTCCGCCCCGGCTACTTGCGCTCTGTTGGAGCGGGTTGGAGCAACTGGGCTGTAGAAAGCTTCATCGATGAGGCGGCCCATACCATCGGCGTCGATCCGGTTGCATTTCGCCTGCGCTTGCTGGACGGCGCTGGCCGTAACTCCGGATCAGCGCCGAACTCCGCGGGCGGTGCACATCGACAAGCTGCGGTGCTGCGTCGCGCTGCCGAAAAGGCAGGCTGGGGTAAGGCAATGCCGGATGGGGTTGGACTTGGCGTTGCTTCAACTTTTGGCCAGGAACGCGCGATGCCCACTTGGGTCGCATGCGTTGCCCGCGTCCGGGTTGACCGTGCCAGTGGCCACGTTTTCGTGGAGAAGCTGACTCTTGTCATTGACGCCGGCACCATTATTCATCCCGACAGCGCCGGAGCCCAGGTTGAGGGCGCCGCCTTGTGGGGAATGAGCATGGCTTTGTTTGAAGGAACGGAGTTCGTGAAGGGCCAACCCAAGGATACGAATCTCAACACTTATACTCCACTGCGCATGGGCGACGTACCCAACGTGGAGATAGAGTTTCTCCCAAGTTCGGAAATGCCCGTTGGCCTTGGTGAGCCAGCGACCACCGCGGTCGCGCCTGCGATTGGCAATGCGATCTTTGCCGCCTCGGGTGCGCGCCTTCGTCACTTACCAATCCGTCCGGAAGCTGTAAGAGAAGCACTGGCGCGAACTTGATGCCGCGCCAGAGCGTAACGCTCCGCGGCATATCGCGAGCGCATCGATAAAGTGCGCAACGACTTCAAATGAGACGAGGTGCGGAAACTTGCCGATAAATTAGGTCTGTCTCCAACAGCAGTACGGCAAGCGCTTGAAGTAAGCAAATACGAAGGAAGGTCGCGCATGCGCTCCAACATCAAGCTCGGAACAATCTCCGGCATAGAGATCGGACTTCACTACAGCTGGTTCATTATCGCTGCCCTGATCGCGTTCTCCCTCAGCGAGCACTTTCGTCAGGTAAACCCGAGCTGGGGCCCAGGCCTGATCTGGATCGCTGCGCTGATCACGGCGGTCCTGTTCTTCGTCACTCTGCTCTTGCATGAACTCGCCCATTCCCTAGTGGCCCAAGCTCGCGGCTTGAAAGTCAGGGCGATCACCCTCTTCGCGCTCGGCGGTGTTTCCCAAATCCAGGACGACGCGACCGACGCGAAAACTGAGCTCTTGGTCGCGATCGCCGGGCCGGTCGCCAGCCTGATTATCAGTGTTGGTTGCCTCGCGATCGCGCTCGGGCTTGGCTGGCACCGTTCGACCGAACCGCAGACTGCGGTAACTGGGGTCCTGGTCTGGTTGGGGTATATCAACATTGCTCTCGCGGTCTTCAACATGATTCCCGGCTTTCCGCTCGATGGTGGCCGGGTGCTGCGCGCGATCGTATGGGCGATCACCAAAAACGCCGACCGCTCCACTCGCATCGCCGCGCGCGTCGGGCAATTCGTCGCGTTTCTGTTCATCCTCGATGGCATATGGCAATTTTTTTCTGGCGCTGGCTTTGGCGGCCTGTGGATCGCATTCATCGGATGGTTTCTGATGGACGCGGCCAAGGCCAGCTACGCCGAGGTGGAGATCACGGCTGCGCTTCGTGGCCTGCGAGTCTCCGAGGTAATGTCGCGTGATTGCGCCATCGTGAGCCCCAGAATGAGTCTGCAGGAGTTTGTTAATACCTACCTTCTGAGGGCCGGCGAGCGGTGTTTCGCTGTGGAGGACCAGGGGCACTTCGTGGGCCTCATTACCCCCCGCGATGTGGGCGGCATACCGCGCGACCACTGGGACAAGACCACTGTGCGCGAAGCTATGCGTCCGCTGCAGGAGTTGCACGTCATCACTCCCGACACGCCAGTTGTGGATGCGCTAAAACTCGTGACCAGCAAGGATGTCAATCAGTTGCCGGTGGTCGCGAATGGTACTTTGCAAGGGGTCATCTCCCGTTCTCAGCTGGTGCAGTTACTGCAGGTTCGTTCGGAACTGCAGCTCCCGGCTGCGTATCATCCGCCACTGCATCGCGAGAACAACACGACAACTTAATGAGCGGAATGTACACGGGCGAAGAGCGCAAGGGTCCATCGCCCGAATGTTTGCGACGCGCGATGATACGTATCATCCTCGGAACGGAGATAACAAACTGTGTGCTTTTCAGCTACCGCGAACTTTGTGGGCAGCGGAGTTCTGGGCGCCGTCGGCGTCGTCACCTTGACGAAGGTGAAGCACAGGCGCGAACTGCTTTTCGCATCGCTGCCCGTGCTATTCGCCGTTCATCAGTCTATTGAGGGATTTGTCTGGCTGGGATTGGATGGGACTCTTTCCCCTGCGGTGGCGCACGACATGGGCGCGGCGTTCATGCTTTATGCGCAGGGGCTTTTGCCCTTCTTGCTGCCGCTAAGCGTGCTGCTATTCGAGCCGAACGCAATGAGTCGCAGGCGGATGCTACCATTTCTCGTCCTCGGCGGAGGAACTACGCTCTATATCTTGTGGGGGCTGACAGCGTTCCCATTGCAGCTGTACGTCAGGGGGGACAGCATCGTTTACATCAATCAAGCGACGAATAATACGGCGGTTGCGTCGCTCTATGTGATTGCAACTTGCGGTTCTCTGTTTTTTTCGAAGATCAAGATGATGGTTATCTTCGGCGCTGCAAACCTGATAATTCTCCTGGTCGTAATGGAGTTCAAACGCTACGCGTTCACCTCCCTTTGGTGTGCATACGCGGCGGTCGCCAGTGTCATCATTCTCGCCTACTTCTGGAGCAGCCACCGACAGCGGCCGTTCCTCTATGCCTAGCCAAGACGAATTTAGTGCCAACCGAGGGCTGGGGCGACCGTAGTCAGAATTGCCTCCATGACGTGCGCGTTATAGGCGACACCTAGTTGATTCGGAATGGTTAGCAATAGCGTGTCGGCCTCCGCGATCGCCTCGTCTTTCCTGAGCTGCTCGACGAGAATGTCTGGCTCAGCAGCGTAGCTCCGGCCGAAAATCGCCCGTGTGTTTTCGTCAATGAAACCGATCTTGTCATCTTCCTGACCGCTTCGTCCGAAATAGCGTCGATCACGGTCATCGAGCAACGGAAAGATACTGCGGCTAACGGAAATGCGCGGAGTACGCGTGTGACCAGCTTGCTTCCAGGCTGCGCGAAAGGCGCGAATCTGGGCTGCCTGTTGGATGTGGAGCGACTCGCCGGTCTCGTCGAATTTGAGAGTGGAGGTCTGCATGTTCATTCCTAGCTTCGCGGCCCATTCTGCCGTCGCGTTGGAAGCAGATCCCCACCAGATACGATCACGCAAGCCTGCAGAGTATGGCTCAAGACGCAGAAGCCCTGGCGGATTGGGAAACATTGGACGTGGGTTAGGCTGCGCGAAGCCCTTGCCGCGCAGCAACTCAAAGAATTCTTCGGCATGCCGCCGGCCCATATCCGCATCGTCCTCGCCTTTTGTCGGGCGGTAGCCAAAATAGCGCCAACCATCGATGACCTGCTCAGGGGAACCCGGCTGATTCCCAACTGCAGTCGCCCGCCAGAGATTAGATCCGCAGCCCCAGCGTCCTCCACCATGTAATGAGGATTCTCATACCGCATGTCGATCACTGCGGTGCCAATTTCAATCTTTCGCGTTTTAGCACCCACCGCCGCGAGTAGCGGAAAGGGTGATGCCAGTTGCTGCGCGAAGTGATGAACCCGGAAGTAGGCTCCGTCCATTCCGAGGCGCTCGGCCTCCATGGCGAGGTCAATGGACTGCAGGAGCGCGTCGGCGGCCGACTGTGTCCGTGACTGAGGTGAAGGAGTCCAATGCCCGAATGAGAGGAAGCCAAGTTTCTTCATGAATATTAGTTTCACATACCGTGGATATGGCCGTGCGCTGCCCCTCCGCGTCGCTTCGCGCTAGCTGGTCCCAGGCTCGGATTGATTGATCATGAAGGTAGACATCTCATTGAAGAATTTCCGAAGGACTTCTTCGGCGTTACTTGGCAGCGAAGCTTCCCCCAACGCATTTTCCATCAGCCGCATCCAGCGGTCGCGGATAGTCTGATTGATAGCAAACGGCGAATGCCGCGCCCGGAGGCGGGGATGGCCTCTTTGTTCAATGTAAGTCTGAGGTCCACCGAACCTACCGATCAGGAAATCTCGGAGGCGCTGCTCGGCCCCTGGAAGATCACTTGCCGGGTAGATTGGCCCTAGAAGGTCGTCTTGAGGGACTTGTCGATAAAAGGCGGCGACTAACCTTGCGAAACCTTCCGCGCCAATTATGGAATAAATTTCGAGTTCCGGCATTCCCATTAGCTCTCCTCATCGAAAAGTTCGGCGCTCAGTTCTTGACGAAAAAACTGTTCGTCATAGGTGACGCACTTCGATCTCGGAGGAGGTTGCTCCTTGAGAGAAGTGCGACAAATCCAGCAACGATCGGTGAAGACTACCATGGCCGAGAGTGCACGGGCACTGTCATTGCAAATGTCAGTAATCCTATAGTATTGCGCCGCTTTGTTGAGCTAATGCTTCCGTGAACTCCCCCAATGCGAACACCGATCCACAAGCAGGCGACGCCTGCGTTGCTGATCCTGGGTGCGCTCGCCGGCGCCATGCAGTCGGCCAGTATACTCAAATGGCCCTCGACCGTTTCAAAAACGATGCCACTTAAGTTGCCAGGCAACTTCACTCCTTAAAGACGCGAGTATAGAGTCTGGAACCGCCTGGTGAGTCGGATCACCGGGGACTCGAATCCTGTGAATCTAAGGTCTCTCATGTGCTTCGATTGCGCTGTTAGAATCGGGTAATCTGGAGGCAATCTTGAGTGCAACTCAGCCGCACGTGGTGATCGTTGGCGGCGGTTTCGGCGGGCTCTTCGCGACGCGCGAACTGGCTGGGGCTCCCGTCAGCGTGACGCTGATCGACAAACGGAACTACCATCTCTTCCGTCCCATGCTCTACCAGGTGGCCACGGGGCTGTTATCCGGCGACGAAATTGCCGGGCCGCTCCGCTCGATCCTGAACCGCCAGAAAAATGTTGAGGTGTTGCTCGACGAAGTCAGCGGCATCGACACGGAAAAGCGGCAGGTTCATTTGAAACAGCACGTGGTGCCGTATGACTTCCTCGTGCTCGCGACCGGAATTCAATACAACTACTTTGGTCACGAGGACTGGCGGCGCACGGCGCCAGGCCTTGAATCGCTGGACGATGCCGACCTGATTCGCGGCAAGATCTTGCTGGCCTTCGAGCGCGCCGAGGAGATTGCAGCGCTCGACCACGCGGACACGGAGAAAATACGCCAACTGCTCACGTTTGTCCTGGTCGGCGGAGGGACCGTGGGCGTGGAAATGGCGAGCACTCTGGCGGAAATGTCGCGCATGGCCCTGGCGCACGATTTTCGCCACATCGATCCTCGCTCTGCGGCGATCCTCTTGTATGAGGCGGCTCCGCGGGTGCTTCCCACTTTTCCTGAGGTCCTTTCATCCAAGGCGCAGCGCCATCTGGAGAGCCTGGGCGTGAAGGTGTACACGAACACACGCGTCACGAATGTGGACGACGCTGGCATCGTCGCCAAAGGCGAGCGCGTTCTGGCCAGCACCGTGTTGTGGAGTGCGGGCGTGCTGGCATCTCCCGCAGGCCGATGGCTGGGAGCGGCCGTGGACAAGTCGGGAAAGGTTATCGTGAACTCAGACCTCTCGGTGCCGGGGCACCCTGAGATTTTTGTGATTGGCGACACGGCGCACCTCGTGGCGCCGGCGCGGAATTTGCTGGGCATGAAGGCGAAAGAGCCAATGGTCATGCCTGGAGTAGCACAGCCTGCCATTCAAGAGGGCAAATACGTGGCCGGCTTGATTCGGCGCCGCGTGCAAGGACAGGGGCCGCCGGCGCCCTTCTGGTATTGGGACAAGGGCGACCTGGCGATTGTGGGCCGCACCTATGCCCTCGCGGATCTTCGTTTTTTACGCTTCACGGGATTTTTAGCCTGGATTGTCTGGGCGGCTGTGCACATCTATTTCCTGATCGGATTCGCGAATCGTTTCTTCGTCATACTGCAGTGGGGAATTGCGTTTTTGACCAAGCGGCGCCAGGTGCGCGTGTTCCCCGGAGAAGAAAATTCCGCAAAGGCGGCCTAGGTTCCACGCATGACCGCGGAAGGTCGCTCAACTGAAGCCGGCAAAACGGGAAGTCCCAATTAGCGCCAACTGAGTGTCGGGGCAGATCGAGCTAAGAAAGCGGTCGCCGTGAAGCACCGGATTCCATTTCGCGTTCAGCCCATGCTTGCTACGCTCGTTCCCGAGCCATTCGACAGGTCTGGATGGGCCTACGAGGAGAAGTACGACGGCGTCAGGATCCTTGCATATAAAGAAGAGGGCCGGGTCCGGCTGCTCTCCAGAAATGAAAAAGACCGAACGGAAAACTTCCCTCGAATTGCAGCCGCAATCCGGATTCTTCAACCCGCCACTCTGCTTCTCGATGGTGAGGTCGTTGTCTTTGACAAGAAGCGTGTTTCCAGATTCCAACTTCTGCAGCAGGGTAAGGGCGAACCGGTGTACGCCGTCTTTGATTGCCTTTTTCAGGAAGGCAAAGATCTGCGGCGCCAACCGTTGTCCAAGCGACGGGATGTGATGGAGAGATCCATCGGGTCGTCGAGCAGAGTGCTATTGCCATCTCACAGACTCGCAACCGATGGTCTCGAGGCTTTCCGCATTGCAAAACGTCGAGGATACGAAGGATTGGTCGCGAAAGATCTTTCCTCACCGTACGTGGAAGCGCGCTCCACTAAATGGCTGAAAGTGAAAGTTCACCAGGAAGATGAGTTTGTAATCGCCGGATTCACGAAGCCCGCCGGCTCACGCCAATATTTTGGCGCCCTTCTTTTGGGAGCATATGACAAGCACGGACTGCGCTATGTCGGCAAAGTCGGAACGGGATTCGATCGGAAATCTCTCGCCACGCTGTATCGAAAATTTCAACCGTACGTGAGATCTCGGCCGGCGCTGTGGGACCCACCGCGCCAGAAGGGTGTAGTTTTTCTCGCCCCGCGGCTCATCGCCCAAATCTCGTTCCAAGAATGGACGGCTGACAGGAAACTCCGCCAGCCGGTTTTTTTGGGCCTACGGGACGACAAACGTCCTCAGGACGTGCTCTTATCTGGGTTCCCAGCATGAAGAGTACCAAGAATGCCGAATCCATGCGAGAAATTGGCGATCACCGTATCGCATCCGATGTCTTATTGGCATTTCGAATCGAATTGGCGGGAGCGACGGGACTCTAACCCACGGCCTCCGGTGCGACAGGCAGGTGCGCAGGTGTTGAGACCATAGAAGCCTGATGTTGGTTAGAACCTGGCCAAAAGAAAAAGAGTTAAGTTGTAGGTAGCGTGCGCGAGAGCCGGAGCAGTACTAGAGCGCGACGTCACGCGAATCCAGCCGTAGGCTACCCCGGTCCCGGTAAATGAGGCCCAGTGCGCCAAATTGGCTGGACTGTGAAAAAGCGCAAACAGCAAAGCGGTAAGAACCACAGCGAAAATTTTGCCGACGGTATGGGCAACAACTGGGAGCAGACATCCCCGGAAAAAGGATTCCTTAAGAATCGGGCCGAGCACCAATCCCAGTACCACTATCTCGACAAGCGGCATGGTCGGCCCGCTCTGACCGTGCAACCGGAGGTAGACTGCCACACCTGCAGCCAACAATACCCCTAAGAGCGGAGCGACGATCACGTAGGCCGTGCGCGGCCAGACCCAACCTAACGGCCGGAGTACGGGTCGCCTGTGTCGTAGTTTGAGAACCAAGTACAACGCCAGGATCAAAGACACGATCAGGGCGAACTGCAGGCCGAGCCTGGGATTTTCAAGCTCCGATCGCGAGAGAAGATGAAACCGTGTGAAAAGATGAAGGATCGGACCCAATACTGCAAGGACAAGGGAAAATACACCAATGTCTTCGTAGCTCCAGTAAGGCTTCTCCTCCTCCAAACCGCTTCTCATCAGCTTGAAGACGAGCGCACACCGGTCAAAGCGCATAAAGATGCCGGAACTCCGGGACTACTTGGAACGGAGTCGTGGGAGGCTGGGGAATTTCTCCCACCTGATCGATAAGTGCAGGGGAAAGGTTGCCCAAGAATTTCGCGCCCTCGCGGATGTGGACAACTCGGTCGGGTTCGAAACCCATGAGCCGCGCGCACGTCGTGTCGGCGGCGACGGGATCGTCCGCCAGCACGATCTTTCCCAATGGACGAGCAGTGCCGTTGAGTGGGCCGTTCCCCTCCATTGCCACAATGCCGTCGGCGATAACGAAGTGGACCGGGATGGTCGCGCACACATCAAGAATGCTTTCCTGAATGCCCTTCCAGTGGAGAATGTTCTTTGGCCAGCCGTACCTCGAGCCAGGTACGACACCGAGCATGTTTTTCATACTCAGCGTAACGCCGGCCCAGTGATGAGCTTTGATTTTTGGCATAGAGACCAGAAAGTCCGCCTCCAACACTGTGCGAGGAAGCCAAAGGCTCCTCATTCCCATGAAGCTCGCGCGCAACTGAGTGCGAACCAGTTCGTCTCGATTGAGATCGACAAAACGGATATCCTCAGCGCGAAGAGACTCTCGATAACCGCTCTGCCATAGCACCAGTTCCGTGTCCCGCTGGTGTCCAGGACCCTCCGCGACAATCACACATTTAGCGCCCATGCGTCTAAAGGATTCGGCTGCAGCGAGCACCAGTGTTGGGTGGGTGTTGATTGCATTGCCAAGAATGTAGTCGACCAAATTGGGCTTGAGCACGACTGTCTTGCCCTGAACGTCGATCCGAAAGAGCCGAAGACCCGAGGCGAGTACCTGATCAATGCGCTGGGAATATCGCTCGACGTGGAGAATCGCAACGCGTGATCGTTTCGCTCGCCGGACCGAGTGATATTTAGGCCAGAAGAACGGGACGGACACAGAAACGCCGGCGGCAAGCGCTGAAGTCCCAATAAGAAAATTGCGGCGATTAGGGATCATAGGTTCACTCCAAGGGCAGCCAAGGTACGACGACAGTCAACAGCAAGCCACACAAGCGCCAGAGTGCAGGTGTCGTCATTGCCTGACAAATCAGGAAGAGTCCCGAGCGAAGTGATCAACGACTCTATCGCTCGACCATGAGCGGCAAGCGCGAGAATTGCCCAAGCCAAACTCCAAGGAGCAGTTAGCGTTACAGCGGTGTGTTCCAACCACTCCACGCTGGTTTGTATAACCGGATGTTGAGTTCGATTGCTCAATGCCAGAAGCGCGACGGCCGTGACGTCGGGGTGAGGCGCGAGGGCAGATCCGTAGACGATGCCGTTGCCAGCATTCCATCCTCCACCCGGGCACGCACGGTCTATCAGCATCTCGATGCCGCGATCAACGCGAATAGGGATATCTTCCAGGCTGCCGCAAGGGCAAGGAAGTTGGCTTAGCGCAAGAATCGAAAATGCGGTCGGCACAACCCAACTAACCGTATCCGGAATCCATGGCCAGCCAAACTTGTCCGGGTCAAAACGGACGTGGCGATCCACCGTTCGAAACTTCCATTTCCACAACCAGTTGGACTCTCTGCCCACACATTCCAGCAACCAACCAACACCACGCAGCCTCGCCTCTACGGCGCTTACAACATCCCGAAGAGCGATCACAGCTAGTGACGTCACCCAAACACCATCCTCGTCGTCCCCGAAAAAAGCAGGCCAGCTTCCATTCGGATTCTGCAGACGAAGAAGGAAATCTTGAGTGCGTCGCTCCGCGTCGGAGTCTTCTGATCCGGTCGCGAGCGTTGCCAGGCACGTAGGTTCAAGAGACGCCTGAGCAGACGAGCGCAGGGCTGCCCACCCACCAGACGGGAGCTGTCTGCGGCTCAACTCGGCCAATACGTTGCTCAAAACGACATGATGGTCCTTCACTGCAGCACTTTTATTGTGAAATCCTTCGCTTGTCAAAAGTGATTTTGATGGGAGGCCGATGTGAGTCGAAAGGCAAGTAATCGAACTGCCACACTATGAAGAAACCTGTAAATCAGTCAAAGTGCGATTAGTAAAGTATTGCCGGCCGATTTGGCAGAGAAAACGACACGCGATTTTCGGGGCACCGGCCTGGTCGCCGCAAAAGTTTCCGCGCCAGTCACGACTCGATTGGTGAAAGAAAAATGGTCACGATAACGCAAGGAGTCCTGCCCTTGTGAGACGCAAAGGCTCCCGATGACGCACGCGCGGTCGTGCGCCTCCAAAGTACGCCGACAGTCAGTGAAGCTGTGATCGGTAGGAAGAAAGTGGTGTCTTCAGCACGGACAGCGAGAATGAAATTGGTGAAAAACGATGCCGGGACAATCGCGAACGGCGTGTGGACTCTGAACTATCTCTGGTCAGGAATGCAATCGAACTCTTCTCGCCAACGCTCTACAGTCTCTCCACCATTGCAGCATGAGTCTTCGCTTCGCCCCAAACACAGTGCGGCCTTGAGCGCCGAAGCAAAAGTCCCGCATGCGAACAAATTAGTTCCGGTGTAGTGTTCAGCCCGAGAGGACTCCCGACGTGTTCTCATCCCCAACTGAACTCGCGACCAAGCTGCGCGCCGCACGATACATCATCGACCCAGTAACGCTCTCGGTGGTGTATCTCGCCGTCCGTATGCAGAAGCCACTCCTGATTGAGGGCCCCCCAGGATGCGGCAAAACCGAGCTCGCGTATGCTGTGGCGGTCGCCGCGAATGTAAATGTGGAGCGCCTTCAGTGCTATGTCGGAATTACAGAAGACAAGGCGATTGGGAAATTCGACGAGTCTTTGCAGAAGCTGTTCCTTGAGACGCGGAGGGAACATCTCGAACAAGACTGGGTCGAGGTCCGACGGCGACTACATACCCTCGATTTCTTTGCGGAAGGGCCGCTGCTTCGTGCCCTGCGGTACCAAGATCGCCCTTGCGTGCTTCTCATTGATGAGCTCGACAAAGTGGACCAGGAGTTCGAGGCATTGCTGCTCGAAATCCTAAGCGCCTGGCAGGTCACGGTACCGAAACTCGGGACGATCGCTGCAACGACGGTACCGTTCGTTGTGCTTAGCTCTAACGAAGAACGACGACTTGGCGATCCCCTGCGCCGCCGATGCTTCTACTTACGCTTCGAATACCCCACGGTCGAGCGTGAAACCGAGATCCTGAGTGTCCGCAGTGGAAGCGACAGTCCGCGACTGCGGGGTCAACTCGCCGGGTTGGCACACGCGCTGCGAGGCTGGAACATGGAAAAACCTCCCTCGATCGCGGAAATGCTGGACTTGGCGCGAGCTCTCGAAATCCTGGGAACGGACGAGATCTCCCACGAGCAGCGGGACTTGCTGCTGCCACTGTTGGCAAAGACGGAGGCGGATCGCAAACGATTGCTGTTGCGTTCTGGCTTTGAGGGGCTGGTCGCGGATTCGAAGCGATATCGAGATGACCTAATGCCGCGGGTTGGGCCAGCCAGAGTGGGGCCGGGCAGAGTGTCGGTTCCGGGTGCGGAGGCGGTAGCTTGAGACGCGCGGGACTGAGTTGCGTTCTCCTGGCCCTGTTACAGGTGGCAGCCGCACAGACACCGACTGGGACCAGCAACGTGCACGGCCTTTCGATACTCTGGGCCGAGTATTACGCAAAGGTATATCGAGTTCCCGTGGATCTCGTGGATGCGATTATCGACGAAGAGTCAGGATGGAATCCGTATGCAGTCTCTAAGAAGGGCGCCGTGGGGTTGATGCAGCTTATGCCACAGACAGCCGCGCGTTTTGGCGTTCGAAATCGTTTTCGGATGGATGAAAACATCCGTGGCGGCGTGGCATACCTGGCTTGGCTGAACCATGAATTCCAGGGGGACCTCAGATTGGTTACAGCCGCATACTACGTTGGCGAAAATCCAATCCTTCTGAGAAGGCTGGAATATTCTTCGGCCGACGTGCAGGGGTATGTGAACCGAGTGGCTAGGAGGTACCGCGCCCGGCGAAGACGGAAGGCAAAGTTCGAGTTGATGGAGCGAAGTGTCATAGAGGTGGAAGATGAACATCCCTAAAACGGCATTGGTGTTTTGCTGGTTGTTGTCCGCATCGGTCGTTTCTAACCCGCAGACACCAAACGTGAATCCGCAGGTGCGCACAAGAGCCACGGCGGACGGGAAGATCACCGTCGTAGAAATAGCGGCGCATTTTGTAACGGCGATCCGGCTACCGGAAGCGGTGAATGCGGTCGCTGTAGGTGATCCTGCGCTGTTTCAAGTCGAGCATTCGGAGCGCGAGCCGGAACTGGTGCTGGTGAAAGCTGTCACCGAACGAAGCGCCGCGACCAACTTGCTTATCTCAGGTGTCCACGGTCGCCAGTTCAGTTTGCTTCTGGTCAGCCGCGGGATTGGGACGGCTCCCGCCAAAGTCGATTTCCTGGTGCAGTACAAACCAGCCGGCAGTTTTCTGGTTGAGCCAACACTCGTTCCCTTCCCGTTGGTTGGGGAGAACGCTCCCCTCGTGAAAGCGCAGCCTATAGCGAGTGGCGCCGCGGCGAACAGCGTGGACGGACAGCCGTCATTCATGCCAACTGCGTTCGCGATGAGCACCTCGAATGGACCGAACTCAAAGTCAGAACCTGGAACGAGCCAATCGGGGCCGAAATCGCTGGATAGTCTGCTACAACGCCAGCAGCAGGCCCCTCTCCCTGCGCTGTATGGGGAACGAATGGAAGGAGAGACCGTCAAAGGGGATCGCCTGCGAGCAGGTATCAGCGAAGTGATCGACGGCGGCCAGGAGGTGATTGTGCTGTTCTCAGTCGTAAACACGAGCAAGCACGCGATATTACTGATGCCGCCACAGGTTCAGTTAGGCGGCAAGAACAAGACGGGGAAGATTATTAAGCATGATCGCTGGTCCGCGGCAGAACAGTTATCTGTTGCGGACTTCCGACTGAGCCGCCGCCGTGTGGGAACCGGAGAGCGGGCGGACGGAGTAGTAGTGTTCGAACGTCCACCATACAAACAGTCGAACGAGACACTGTTCCTGCAGATGGCCGAGTCAGGTGCAGTCGATCGTCCGGCTCTTGCCCCAATCGGCTTTGGAGTTAGCTCACTTCGGCAGGAGGGAGACCATGGAACGCCAAGAAAGCCAAACTAGACAGATTCAAGAGCCCAGAGTCGCTGACCAAGACCAGCAGCAAGCAACGCCTGCAGAACTAGACCATGATGAACCAGTAACGTCGAGTCCCCTGCAGCGGTTCCGTACTCTTCTCGATAGCGCACGACCGAACCGGAATCCTGTCGCCACTCGTCGTGAGCTTGGCCGCGACAAGAGCAAGTCTCTGTTCGTGCTTGTGGGAGCAAGTGTTGCATTGCTCCTGCTTTTTTTCGCCGTGTTCTCGAGTCCCAAGAATCGCGGTCCTCTACTGGGCGACACCGCGCGTGGCGGCCCTAGCCTCGGACGCAAAGTCGCTCCGGGTCAGGAGCAGAATGATCCTGCGAAAACGGTAACGCCCCTGCTCAGTGCGGACGTGAATCGGGGGGACGTCGGCTCCGGTTCACAAGTGACGCCGGAGGAAGTGGGTGGAACCTCGCCTCGTTATAACGGAACACCAAGATTGCCAGGTGGAAACGCAGCCGCGCTGGAAAAGCCCTCACCGGGCAGGCCACGAGGCTCAGGAGAATATGCGCTCAAGAATGTGGATTTCTCCGATCGCGAAGTTGCACAGGCAGCCGCCATCCCGAATCCACCTCCACCCCACTCCGCCGAGTCAGATTCCGGCCTGAAGAAGCCTTCGATCGTGTTTGTGCGCGCTGCGCAAAGCGCGACGCCAATCCTTCAAGCTCCTCGCAATGAAGACAATACCCTGGCAGAGCTTTTGCCCGCGGGCACGAGACTGGTGGCGCGTCTCGAAGCCCCCGTTAGCTCAGCCGTTCCCGCGCCCGTGATAGCCGTGGTTGAGTACAACTATGAGCACAACGGGGAAATTGTGTTGCCGGCGGGCGCACGGGTGTTCGGCAAACTCACCCACGTCACCCCGTCGGGAATTGTGGGTTTTCAGTTTGATAGAGTCGAAACGCCGGAGGGGATGGTGGAGAAGATCGATGCTACAGCAATGGATCTCAAATTCGGGCCGCTGAAGGGCGATGTTTTCGGAAGAAACCGGGGAAAGAATTTCCTGGTTCGCTCGGTGACCGGCATGGGGACAGTGGCCGCATATATCGTTGGGGGCCAAGGGACGACCGGATTCAATGGGCCGATTTCAGAAAATTCATTGCTGCGAGAGCGCCTGGCGGACAACATAGGCATGGCCGGGCAAGATCAGATAAACACGCTGGCAGCGAACCAGTCTATCGTAGTTACTGTCCCCGGCAACACTCGCTTTTACATCGTGGTGGAAAAAGGAAATTCGGATCAACAAGCCGGAAAGCCGGGAGTGCGGCCGGTTGAAGCCAACAGTTCAAACCTCACCGGAGGCAAGGTGCCCAGCCTCGAAGAACTGCGAGAACTAATGCAGCTCAAGAATGAGCTTAACCAGATGTATTTTCAGACGAGTGCCGAGCCAACATCGGCGCAGCAATGAGCAAGCGAACAGTTATGGAACCTAATTGGAAACCCTTGGAGAACAGGCTCGGCACCGCACGGTGCGCGGGATTCATGTTCATGGGCCGTGTGAATGGTATCAATCTCTACAAGCACGGAGTCAGTCGTAGTTATCTCTACCTGGATGATGATGGAAACTGCTACATCGCTGGGAGACCCGGATGCTACCTCGCGACGGACTTCGACTACGAGCTTTCTAAGTTAGAAGAGTGTTTGAGGGGCTTGGGAGCTACTCTGGAAACGTCTTACGACGAAAATTTCATCGCACAAAAGCTGGAAGTGCTTCGCCAGCACGGGGTTTCCTTGCTAACGATTCAAGTCGAGCCGGACGAAGCGACGATCCACTGACCTTCCCCATTCGTCTTGCTTGATCAGTAGTTGCGCAGATCTGGCATCCGGCACGAAAATGGGCTAAAGTAGGCCAGTATAGGGATGGCTACGTTTATGCGGCCCTGGTTGGATTGGCTAGATTGGTTGAAGTGGGACTGCATAGGCGCTGGGATCGTCGGCAGAATCCTCGGCCTTTGGTTCGAGGTTTGTGTCTCCGCGATTAAGGGGTCGCTTCGGTTCGTACACCGACACCTGCGAGATTTTTCGGCCGACATCTCAAATCACCGTGATTTCGAAACTGCCAATCGCCAATTGTCGGCCGGGTCCTCGTTTCTCGGAAAACTCGGCAAGACGACCATCTCGACGTTGTTGACGCTGATAGCGTGGCGAGTAATCACCCTTAAGGCAGTCTGGGTCGCCGCTGGTGAAAGTGGTGATCGGATTCTAACCGCCATACTCCTGTTTGTAAGCGCCTCATGGGTAATTTCTTTAGTCTGGATCTGTTTCTCGAAGTCAAGACAAACGCAGAAACCTCCCGTTACCACTGCTCGCCCGCAACGGAAACCCAGTTTCACCAGATCAACTCGCGCAAGAGTGAGTTGATCGCTTCATCACCTGCCACGCAGATTCCCAGTTTTCGGAACGTAATCTCTACCGAGGCATTCTTGGTGCGCCAGCAGCCGGCACTGACTTAGTCACGGTTGCTTCATCCCACTCTTCTCTTCCTGAATGCGTGTGTCTCCCGAGGATTTGATGGCAGTCGTTTGACAGAAATTTCTTTTGGCTCTACTTTCCCGCCGCAGTGGTCGTTCCGCAAGCTGGTTTTCGAGCGATTAGGGAACGGCGAGCAGGAAGGAGGGCATAGTCGATGAAACTCCAAGCCAATGCGAGGGGAAGGACACTCCTTGCATTCCTCGCGCTTGCGCTCATCACAATTGGGCAGTTCATGTGGGCGCAGAACCTGGGTTCTGCTCCAGCCTCAAACGTGGCAGTTCAAGGGCAAACGGGCGCGCAACCAGAGGGCGCGTTTCTCAACTTCATCAACTGGGTCGGTAACGTGATAGCTCCCGTCGGAGCCGGTGGTGCAGTCTTGGGTGCGGTGGTTTCCTGGCTGACCGGACGTGGCTTCGGTCGCTGGCTATTCGCGGCCGCAGCTCTGTTGGCGATCTCCGGTGTCACTCGGCTCATCGAGTTCTGGGTCACGAACGGAACAGGTGGGGTGACATAACCAAGCACAACCAACTCGCAAGTTTAACGCGCAGGCAGCCTGCAGACTCGATCAAGGAGGGCGACGGCTGCCTGCAGAATTCAACCGCAATCGAAACTTCAAGGCTTAGGCGTATGCCAACACCGCAACTGTTGAACGACATCATCTCGCTTTTGCTGTTGCTAGCGCCGTCCGCGGCGCTGGTTTCACTGGTGCTTGCTGGAGTGACCCTGCGACGCGAGGGTGGGACGGTGTTCGCCATCGGTGGCAGCTTCACGAAGTGGATGTTCTGGGCCGTCGTGTTTCTCACTCTGCAGCCGCTGTTGACCTGGTTTTCTTCGTTTGGGATCAGGATGCCTTTGCCAGGAGGCGGAATTAGCACGCCATGGCTAGCCAGCATTCAGTCGGATGTCGCTTCGTTTGTCACTAATTTTGTCGTAGGGCGGATCGTGCCGACCCTCGCTGCATTCTTTGTGCTGCGAGCAATCCTTGACACGGCGTCTGGTGAACACCCGTTGCCGTCGATCATTGCCGCGATGTTCTTACTGGGAACGCAGACCACCTTCAACCTGATCCAAAGCTACAACACTCAGACTAGGTTCGCCACGGCCGATGTGCTGGACAGCCTGTGGAATCACCTGGCCGGAACGATCATGCCGATCGCCGCGGTCCTGGCGCTGGCGGGAGCGATCTTGAACTTCGCGACCCGCAAACCGTTCATGCGTTTGGTCGCGGTCGCGCTCGCTCTGCTTTGTATTTCGGGAATCTGGAAACTCGTAGTCGCGATGGTGTCGTAGGAGCAGAAGATGAACTTCTCTCAAATGTCGTTGGACAACGGGATCTTGCATCTCGCGAACTGGGTCGGAAACGTCATCATGCCGACGATCGCCGCTGTATTCGTCATCATGGCGATCCTTCAGTTTTCGAAGGGACAGGAATTCTCCCACGGCATGTATGGAGCTTTGGCATGTTTGATGGTTTCGGGCCTTACACGCGCCCTCGAGAGATTCGCATCCCAGGCGGCGTGGAATAACCCGGATGTCTACTGGATGGCCCTGACGACGCTGATTAACTGGGTGGGAAACGTGATCTTGCCAGTGTATGCCGCGGCCCAAGTGGCTTTAGGAGCACTGCGGATCGGAATGTTCTCGTACATCCATCCGACAAGCAGTTGGATGCGGCATTTCTTTGTGGCTGGACTCTGCTTGATGGTGTCGGGACTGCTGCGGCTGGCAGAATTCTTCGTGAGCCACGGCACTGCCGGGGTGACTTAGAAGGAGAAGGCGACCATGGCTTTGGACGTAACGCCAGTCTACCGAAACCTCCGGACGAGAGTAACTTTCGCCGGGCTCGACGCAGAGGATATGTTCGCGATCCTGGCAGTGGCCGTCGTGATGAATATCTTCGGGAGATTCTTGAATCGGGAGATGTTCGGTTTGCCCATGAACATGGTGCTGCAGTACATCGTCCCGATTATGAGCGTACCGGCTCTGATGCTGTTCAAGTACGGCAAACAGCGTGGATATCTCTTGGATTGGGTGATGTTTCACACGAAACCGCACGTCTATTCGGCGCTTGAGAGAGACCGGGAACTGACGCGGGAGTACATCAAGGACTGAGGGAACGAAGATGCCGCTTACGGGCCAAGAGTACAACAGGTCGCTGGGCCAGCCACCTCTGTGTGAGCAACTGAAGGTGCGGGACATCACCGACGACCTGTTCATCCAGGTGAACGGTTCTTTCGTGGCCGGCTACAAAGTAACCGGGATCAACTCATATTACGCGAGCGACGAAGAACGTAACCGCACGAAGTTAGCACTCGAAGCCCTGGTTCGGTCGCTGCCCGAGCGTTCCATGCGGATGCAGGTCCGATTTGAGATCTCAGAGGGGGTTGGGGACCTGATTGGACGCTACAAACGCGAGCAGCGGAACCCAAGTCCAGTTTTGCAATCGCTGGACGGGCAACAGGCGGATGCTTGGTCAAAAAAGGATGCGGATGGCTTCTACCTTCGCCATTTCCTGCATTTCTATTTCAATTGGGACCCGAGGATCCATCACCAATCTCCCGAGCTCGAGTGGAAGAAGAAGATGCGCGGGAGCAGTCTCAGCATGTCAGCGACTAAATGTATCGAACGAGGCCGTCGCGAGCATGAAGACCTGGTCGCTGAGTTTCGCAGCTTGATGTCCGGAGTAGAAGCGACGCTTCAATCGACCGGCATGACGCTCTCGCGAATGTCGGGAGACGATCTCTTCCTCGAAATCAAAAGGGCGCTCCATCCTCTCGGGAACGATCGGGCCCCTTATCGACGCTCGGACACGTCGGTTACTTACGAAAGTGCCCGAAGCCAAATAGCAAACGTAAACATCGAGGACGAACTTGATGAATATCTGAAAATCGGCGGACTCCTCTATTCGTTCATCAGTTTGAAAGACCTGCCGGACGCCACTTTTCCAGGTGTATTGCGAGAACTCGTCGTCATCGACTTCCCGATTGTGATCACTGCCGAGATTATTCTTCCGGACCAGGCAAAGTCGGTGAAGCAATACAAGAGCCGGCTGCGAAAAATGACGGCCGCGCAAAAAGACATCTACGGCGGATTCCGCCTGAATGTCGACGCGCAGGTTGCAGAACATCAACTGATCAAGGTTTTGCAGGATCTGATTTCAAGCTCGCTGAAGTCCTGTCAGATGAGCCTGACGGTAGCGATCCGAACTTCACGGCCGGCATGCAACCGCATGGAAACTGAGCAAGCGGAACGCATTCTTGCGGACCGCCGCCAGCGAGTTCTCCATGCCATCGGCCGAATGAATGGCGCTCGCGGTATTCCAGAAACGCTTGCGCAAAAGCGATTCTTCTTTTCGAGTTTGCCCGGGCAAGGTGAAACCAACAAACGGGAACTCGACGTCCTCACTCTGCACGCCGCGGATCTGTTGCCGGTGGAAATGCCCTGGAGGGGCACACCAAACTCGCCCTTGATGTTGTTCGAATCACCCTATCGTCAACTCATACCATTTTCCCCCTTCGATTCAGCTCTGGGTGACGCCAACCTGCTGATTATGGCCAAGAGCGGGGCTGGAAAGACTTTCATGACTCAAGGATTTCTGCTGATGATGGCCCGCGCGAAGCCACTGATTTCCGTCTTGGAGAGGGGCGATTCGTACGAACCGCTGGTCGAACTGATGGGCGGACGTGTCATCAACGTGGACCTCGATGGCAGGGAGACGTTGAATCCGTGGGATCTGCCGGCGGGAGAAACCGCGCCAAGCAACGAAAAGACCGCCTTTCTGAAAAACCTCACCCGGCACATGATCGGTGACAGCCCTGGATCTGATACCGCACTCCTCGACAATGTCCTAACCGACGCGATCCCGAGGGTGTACAAGCGCTGCGCGATCCGCTATTCGAATCCAATCCCGACCTTCAATGACCTGCGCGAAGAGTTGGCCAATTGGCGGGACGCCGAGAAGATGCAGCGCACCATGGACGAAGCCCGTCTTGCCGCGATCAAGTTGCGCTCGTGGACGGGAGAGAGTGGCATCTACGCGAACCTCTTCGACAGACCGACCACGATGCAACTGGATAGCGATTGGCTCTTCTTCAACGTCGAAGGTCTCAGCTGCGATCCGAGGCTTGAAACAGCAATGAGCATGCTCGTCGCGAGCGCGATGGCTTCGCGAGCCACTGGAAAGAGCGGACGACCCAGCACCACCGTTCTGGATGAGTGCTGGTTTCTGTTGGACTCCCCGGCGCTGGCGCCCGAAGTTGTGCAGCTTTTCCGGACGGCCCGCAAGCGGAACTCGAGCGTCTGGGGTATCAGTCAGACCGTAGAAGATTTTGTTGGGACCGAGGCACAGCCCCGCCTGCACGGGCCGGGCATCCTGAAGAATGCAAGTACGAAGATCATCGGTCAGCAACCGGGCGACGTCAGGGCACTGGTGAATCACCTCTCTCTGAACCCAGTGGCAGTAGGTCAAGTCAAGGAGTTCGGCGCGCCCCGTAAAGGCCGAAGCGCGGATGTATTGCTGGTCATCGGGGAGAAAGCGGAGACGACGCAGACGATACGCATCGTGCCCACGCCACTCTGTTATTGGATCTGCACTACGTTCCCGCGCGAGAGGAAATACCGCGCTTGGTTTCTAAACAAATCTGTCAGCCGCTCATTGCTCGAATGTTATCAAGATCTCGCCCAGCGGTTTCCGCTAGGACTCGCGGACGTAGCCCCTCTGCCCGAGGAATTGTCGGGCGAAGTGGCGGCAACAACTGGTGAACGGAAGGAAAGACAGGTAGGCGAGGCAAATGCGTGATGAGCCTTGGGGATGATCAGAGCGCAACCCGGAGTTGGACCAGTTCGGTCGGTGATAAGGAGGCAATGAAATGCACTATTTGCTATACGCCGTTTTATTTTCGGCATTCGCGTCGACAGTTCTGATCGTGAATGGTCGCCGCCGTCTGCTCGCCTTGACGCTGGTCTGTGTCATGGTGCTCACGTTGGTGGTGATTCCGCCGCAAGCGAAGGCCCAGGCCCAAGGGGGGATTATCCAAGCGATTCAAGCGGTGCTGAAGGTACTCAACTCGCTGATTCTGCCGGTGGTGAACAGTATTCACGGCACTCGCAGTGCGAACAGCGCGTTCTACCAAACCACCGTGTGGCCCGTGCCGTCGATCAACCAATCCACTTCGCTCGTGCTCCAAATGATCGGTCACTATCACAATCTGATGTCCGGCATCCTGAACGTGAACCTGCGGAGCGCCACGCTGCCGGCGCCGCAGTCGATGGAAACCTTGATACGAGATCACCAGGTGAACAATTTTGGTGGGCTGACGCAATCTTTCAACAGCACCTATCGAACGATTCCTGCGCCAACCGATGCGAATCAAGCCGATCGGGACATGTCGGATTTTGATGATGCTCTGACCCTTGACAGTTTGAAGACGCTCAAAGCCGCGGACGGCGCGACCGATCTGGAACTGCAAGCGGCGGACTCGATTGAGAGCGCTGCCGGCCAGGCAGTCCCAGGATCTACACCGTTCTTGACCGCGACCGCGACGTCGTCAAGTATTCGGAGCCAGGCGCTGGCGCAAAAGATGTTGGCCGCGGAACTACGCCAGGAAGCCGCCCGCATCGCGCACCAGAACGGACTACGAAAACGGGGGGCGATGTTCACGACCCAATTGCGAGGGACCATCATGAACCTCTCGCAACACAACTGATTGTCAGAAAGGAAAAGTCTCATGACAAGTGTTTCGGCAGCTCTGAAGCGGAGCAACTCTTGGGTGTGGAGCCGCAAACTCCGTGTCCTCGTCCTAGTCATCGTTCTGGCTCTAACTGCCCCGTGGCCAGCCAGGGGGCAGGCCCTCAGTCCTTGCTGTGTGATTCTCGCAGCGGGTCTGTCAAGCATCGCCAATTCACTGAAAACTATCGCCAGTTCCCTGAACGCGATTCTCGGTGTGGATCAGGGAATGTTGCGATTCGAGCAGACGGTGGTTTGGCCAGCCAGCGCCATTACTCAGGCGCAAGCTTTGGTCGGAAGCCAACAGGGAATCTTTACGCGAATTCAGGCTCTGATCCACATCCCGGTGAACAGTGCAACACAACCAAATCCGCAACAACTTGAGGCGACTCTTCTTTCCCGTAATGCGAGTCAGATCCCGCAAACCTCTGCAAATTACACCGCTCTGTACGGGCCGGTACCCACGGCCACCGATGCGTCGCCGCAAGTGAGAGACCTCATTGATATGACGGACGCAGCGGCCCAGGATGCGATGAAAAGGGCCATTCAGATCGATGCGTTGTCGGACCTGGAAATTCAGGCGGCCAGCCAAATTAACCAAAGCATCCAGACCGCAGCCCCGGGCAGTGCGCCAATTATCGAAGCGCAGGCGGATGCATGGCTGGTCCGTGCCAATGCCTACACTCAGGCAGCAACGGCAGACTTGATGCGGTTGCGAGCCATCGATCTCGCGAATTCAAGCGCGGACATAAAAATGGGCGCGACGAATACAACCAACCTTCGTCAGCAACTGATGAACTTGCTGCAGCACAACTGAGGACGATGGGAGACAGTTTATGCCAAGCTTCTACTTCGAGCAGGTGCTCCAGACGGCGCTCAATGGCATCGACCAGAACGTTACCGGGCCGGTCTTGCAGCTCGCGGGTGCGATCCTCATCCTCAGCTTGTTGTACGCAGTTTACGAAGCATATAGCAATGGTGGCGACGTACGAGCGCTTGGAGTAGCGGGGATCAAGTACCTGGTCCTCGGCTTGGTCTTCATCAATTACCAGCAGGCATTTCGGTCCGTGAACGGGATGTTCAACGGCGTCGCCGACTACATCTATAACACCAATGGCATTGGAGACGTGATTCAGAATTGGTTGAATTCTGTAAGCGCCTACGTGGGCCAGCAGGGGCTATCCAGCTTTTGGACGCTCGTAACCGGAGCAATCTCCGGACTTCTGGACGTGCTACTGATCCTGGTTGGGCTGATTATTCTACCGGTCAGCTACACCTTGTTCACGCTCGCCTACGTCATGTACGGATCGATCCTCTATCTCGTTGGGCCCTTCGTGCTGTCCTTGTGGCCAAGCAAGTCGATGGGGCAGCTCTCGCGGACCTACTTTGTGAATCTGATGATCTTTCAAAGTTGGGGTCTGCTCTATGCGATTCTCCAGGTTCTCATTACCGCTTTGCAGATGAACAGCGTGAACGCCGTACTGGGAGGAAATGGAGTCCTCAACGCGTTCGTCGGCTCGAGCCAAATGATTCTTTTGGGAGCGGTAAGCGTTTTATTCTCGATCGCAATTGCATTGATTCCCTTCATGGCGAGTCGACTTGTACGTGGGGAAGTCGGAAGCACGGTATCAGCGATGATTTCCGGTGCCGGGTTGTATGCGGGCATGGCTGCCAGGACTCTTCTCGCTGCCAGTTCGCAAGCGGCGCCCACTGGCCCTCCCCAGGCCATGTCTGACCCCGGCTCACCCTCTCCTGGCGGGCCGGGTTCGGCTGCGGGTCCAAGGGCAGGCGGAGACGGCGGCGCGCGTGGCGGTGGATTGGCGGAATCGAAACCTCCAATACCCCCAAGCTCAGATGTCGCAGTCAGCAGAGCTGGCTCTGCTGGCGGGATTGGAGCATCCGGGGCTGTCCTCGCCGTGTGAGGAATAAAGGCGAGTGTAAGTCGAACCGAGATGGATTGGGTGCGATGAGAACAATAGCTGAATTGAAACCTGTTCAGGAAATTACAGCATATGCGAAGTACTACGAGCACGATGGCATGCTTCGGGCCTACGCCAATCGTGCCATGTTCCTTGCACTGCTGTTTGGCGTTGTTGCTTGCGGATCGTTGGGGTTCGCCATCTACGTTCGTATCCAGCCCCCTGTGATCATCCGAGTCGACAAAGACGGGGCCGCGACTGTGGTCGGCGCACGAACCGCAACCGATCCTACATCGAAGCTCGAATTGATGCTATCGGCAACAGGCGGCGGAGCGTCGGATTCAACAGCCCCCACCGATCTCGAAGGAAGGGCCGTGCTACGGCGATTTCTCCAGCACTACCTGTCGTACACGCCCGATTCCGTCACACGTAACTTTGCCGAGTCCCTCAACATGATGACTGGCAACCTGCGCAAGCTAACCATGGACAAACTGCGGGACGACGACACCATCGGGAAGATTCAACAGGATCAGATCATCTCGGATTTGCGAATTCGGTCCATCGAACGATCCAAGGATGCCCCGTGGAGTTACGTGGTATTTGCCGTGAAAGAGATTCACAGAATCAAGAACGGGACCGAAGTGACAGACCGGATCGTTGGCCAGTACAACCTGCGCCTGATGGAAGAACGCCGCACGGAGCTGAACCCGAGCGGCCTATTGATAGCCGACTATTCCGAACAACAGATGGTGGGGGACCGTGACAACAGTCTTCTACAGCGCAGTGAACTGGACAAGTGAAATCACGGATGTCGGAAGAGGACCAAAGATGGCGACCATGATTGCATCTCCGCCCGATGAAAAAACAAGCCAAGCGAGCAGCCGTCTGGCCGGCAAGGGGAATCGGCGCGCACGACCTGCGGGGGAAGACGAAACCATGTCTGGGGCGCGCTTCTTCTTGCCTAAGTCAGGCGCTAACGGCCACGCCCCCGAACTGGGCCGGGAGTTTTCGAACGAAGGTGAAGCTCGGGTTGAGGCCCTTAAGCTGGGCATGACCTATTACAGCCTGCAAGAGTGGCGCCCTGTGGCAGATTTTGCCGGCAAGAATCCTGAACTGAAGCGGGAACCGGTCACGGGGAAAGGAACCGGGTGAGGATCGGGAGTAGTTCTTGGCATTCATAGCACGCGGTTTCATCACAGACGTTGGTCTGTAGTGAGCGATCCACAAGCTGATTGTGGATGAGTGCTGGTCCGGTTCTCTCGCGAACCTGGCCGGGAACCCGAAACGTTTTCGACCAGGACAGCGAAGAGAGCCGCGCAAGCGCCCTCCTATCTGTTCTGGTTCCAGACAGAATAAGGAGGAAAAGAAATGGTGAAGCAACGGTTCCTGACACACTTCAAGCCGTGGCTCTTCGCCGTAACTAAAGTCGTCGGGCTCATTGTCGGGTATCAACTCTTCGATGCGACTCGCACGTACCTTCAGTATGCGCCCCTCAACAGCGTTGATGTTGTCGTGGCGGCAACAGTTGCTCTCCTCGCAATCGGCCTGCTCTGTGCGCTGTGGGCATGGGGAGAGTGGTGCTGGTTCAAACTGCGTAGTCTTCGGCGGCTTTGTAGCGAGCTGAAACAAGCTTTCAACAATCGCCGTCGTCCGCGAACAGTCAGAACCTCACGATCCGTAGCGGGAACTATGGTCTAACAACAAACAACTCGTGCAGGCCTGGCGCTTCGCTGCTTGGCCGAAACCCTTTCCACTGATTTCGGCAATAGGCAGCGAGGAGATGAGCGCGAACCGCTCCTTCTCCTGTCTTCTTGCCCGACAGATAAGGAGATTAGAGATGCCAAACGTTATGGAGTACAGCACGATGCCGATCTTCGCGCTCGAACTTGATCGCGACGGTCATTTGTCGAAGAAAACCATGAAACTAGCCCGAAAAGAGCAGCTCACGAACACTCTCCTGCAGGGATTCTATCCAGGTATCCGCGTGGCTACAGTTGACGTGCCAACGGAACCCCTGGACGCCTGTGAGCAAGCGATCGTGGAGCAGGCTCTCACCCGAGTCGAATTCGATGGGATTCGTTACAGTCTGGTTGGAGCCAGCGGCAGCGCGAAGAAAGGAAAGTTCTACGCAGTCGAGACAAAGTACGAGAAACGGCTGGCGGAGAGGTTCCGCTTCTCGCCGCAGGCGGCCATGACCTACTTCGGGATTCTGGTGTCCTCGTGCAAGGTGATGATCGAAGTGCCGGACTGCCGATTGCTGGTCGTGGAGGATCGTCAGCTTGGCACCAACGACTGCCGGGGATGGATCTCGCATTCCCTCTTCAAGAGGCTCCAAGCAAAGCACCGGGAAGACCTTGTCGCTCAGGAGATGCAGAAGCTCTTGGCGAACCGGAAACATTGTCCTGGTGAGCATGAGGATTGCCAACTGAACCGAGAAGAACAAGCGACACTCGAAGAGCGCGCAGGTTCGAAAATCGACCACAAGGTTCTTCGTGGCCATCGCTTCTACCAGTTTCGCTTAGCGTTCGACAAAGCGCAGGCGAAAGGGTCCTTCAAGATCATGGCAGATGAACTGGCCGAGAAACTCGAGGCCGACGTCATCCTGCCGAAATCGTCAGTCAAACCCAGGTACCAGGGAGGAGTGTTACGGACGATCAGGTCAATCCTCGGAGATCGGCAGGCCCACGCTTTTCGCGGATCCGTTTTGGTCGGTATTCGTGACGTCTCCCGTGATCTCGAATTCCAATCAAGCTACACATTGGTCGAACACGCACCCGACGACTCCATTGAGCTTGAGATCAAGCCGAACGCTCTCAGGCAGATCGAGAGGCTGCGGAAGGCCTGGGAGGAAAACAACTTCACGGAACTATTCGAGCTGCTCGGCACACAGGAAGCTCAGAGTGTGCTCGATGTCGGCGAAGACACTGATCCCGAATACACCAGCAGCGAATACACCGTCGCCGATGGTGCGTTGGTTGCCGATGGTACCGGTTACATGCTCAAGCATCCGTTCGTGAATCATCACCTGCAGAGAGTACTGGCGCGATGGGCGTACCGCCTCTGCACCAGCGGCGGCTTTCGTCTTCCCGGTTTTGCGCTGGCAGACGATGGCTACCTGGTGCTCGACCGCGGACAGGTGTTCTGTAGTTCGGACTGGATTCCGAATGACCGTGGCATTGCTTCTGTTCCATCCCGCCACGGTCTGATCGTTCGCTATCCAATCCGCATGAAGGAGGACCTGCTGCCCTTCGAGAACCTCTCTGTCGACGAGGTCCTCAGTCTGTTATCTGCGGATCTCGAAAAGCGCGGCTGCCATATGTCAGACCAGCAAGCCGCGGCGGTGGTGGATCAGCAACTGCGACTGAAAGGCACGTTGACCTTGCATTCAGAGGCGGCTGCACGCAATGGCGGCGACTTCGACTTCGACCAAGTATGCGTGGTGGAAGGAGACAAGTTTCCGCGATTTGTCCGAGACCGGATCATGTACCAGGAACAGCACTCGGCCCAAAAGAACAAAGCTCCGAAGCCGCCGAGCCCCTGGTGGAACCTCCCACAGGTTGCGATGCAGGCGCGAGGGAATCAGATCGGCTCTATTACCGATCTGAAGACATCGTGTCTGGCAAACGGAAGGGATGACTTGGCGCGGCAACTGGTGGACCAACTTCAGAACGCGCTTGACCAGCTGAAGCATGGCACCCAGCCCGACCAGGACGTCATTCGTAACGTCCGAAATGAAGTTAGCAAGGCGCCCTGGCTGAAGCTCAAGCAGAAGCAGCGCATCGCGGACATGGACGAGCATCTGCCCGTCACCGAACGCGACAAGATCGGAAAGCTGTACAACTTTCTGCGCAAAGAGCTGGGCCGGTACTTCTCAGACGCCGCGGTAGCACCTCTCAGCGACTTCCGCGGGCTCATCGGAGGTGGAGGGTTCACTCCGGAAATCTTCGCGGAGTGCTCCACCATCAACAAGTATTACGCCAACGTGGTGACTCAGATCCTGAGTCGGCGGAGGGAACTCTGGAACGAACTGGAAAAAGCGAATGCCGCGGTCGAGGCAAAGAAGGATGATGCCGAGGCGCGGAAAGAACTGTTGTTCCGGCGCAACCAGGCTTCTGCCGCCTACTCGGCTTTTGAGCAACGCTCAAAAGAAGAGCTGAGGGCCTTGATTGACCAAGTGCGAGTCTGGGCCCAAGGCAAGAATGGAACGCGGTTGGCCTATCTGTCTGCCTTGCACGCAATCGTGTGTCGAGACAGACGGCCAGACCCGGAATACGAGTTTGTGCCCGGAACAGGGTCGATTGTGTTCTACGCGTTCCCGCAAGAAGTCGTAGACCAAATAGCCGCACGAACTGGAGGCCGTCCCATCAGCGTGGAGATTCCCAGTCTCCGCGACGGAGAAGTGGAAATCGACCGTGAGGGGCGAATCTTCCTGGTTAGCCACTTCACCAACGGCGATGGCCAGGTGTATGAACGCCTGATCTTTCTGGCCCAAGTGACCAGGAAAGGTGAGGTCTTTCGTGAGCGGGACGCGCAAGGCTCGCCCATTATTGCTGAGCGAGTTCGTCCGTTTCCAATCGAGGCTGGAAGGAGCGAAGTACAGGGCGGGATGGTCACATTTCCCGGAACCCAGCGGCGACCCGAAGTCCCAAAAGGGAGAGTCGCGCTGCCGGGATCACCCAACTAACACAACGGTCCAGGAGGTTACCTCGAAACCTCCTGGGCCACAACCGCAAGAGGAGCAACCTTATGAAACGCCTCTGGAGCATCCTTATTATTACGGCGCTGGTCACAGCAACGATACCGGTATTCGGACAAAAGATTGAGCGTGAAACCAATGACGGCAGTCAAATCCTGCACCTCAAGACGGCTCTCAATCACCTGACTGTGATCGAGCTCCGCGAGCCCATCATTCAAGTCGCGACGGGCAGTCAATCCTTCAAAGTTGATTGGAGAGAGAACAAGGTGTTTGTTCAACCAACCGAGCCCGACGTCTCCACAAATCTATTCATCTGGACGACATCGCAACGCCTGAACTATGAGTTGGAGCCAGCCGGTGCGGTGGTCTCGATGGACTTCGCGGTCGATCAGATGTTCGTCCCAGTCACTACACCAAAACCCGCCAGCGTTGCGCCGCAACAACCATCGCCCTCAGAAGTGTTGCTGGCAGGAAAACCTGTGAGGCTGGAGTCAGCCAAGCCTACCAAGAAACCAGTCGAAATTGTCATTCGCGATCTCTATGAGGCGGACGGCCGAGTGTTGGTCCGGTATGCAGTTCGCAACCGGGGCAGCCGCGACTACGACGTTACCACCCCCAAGGTGTACTTGCTGCCTGGAGTGCGCTACCCGCAATCCCTCTACAGCTTGGTGCACTCGCAATTGGGGGACCAGGAAGCAGCACGATTGACGATCAAGCAAGAAACTCCAGTGCCAGTTCTCGAAGGCCACGTGCAGTCCTCTCATCTTGCACCGGGACAGGAATCCGTGGGTGTCGTGGCCGTGCACTTACCCGCGAGCGCGGAGCCAACGGTCTTGCGTTTTCAATTTGAGGACGACGACCGGGAGCGGATCGCAGCTTTCCTGGTGCGTTAGGCCATGGCGGAGCAGATTACAGTCAGGGAGGTTTACGTGATGCTCCGGGATGACCTCCAGAAACGGCCCGACATCGGGTTTCGCAGGACCGTAGCGAATCACCTTCTGGAGCCGCTAAGCCCTTTCGATCCGAATTCGGTCCGGAGACCACAACGATGGTTCGTGCTCTCCTCGATCGTCTCGTTGGCGGCTGTCGGATCCGTTGTCTATTTCAACTTTTGGAACTAGCGCGTAGGAAATACAACCGTGCTGCGCAGACTTGAAGCTTTCGTTTTTTTCTTTGCCATGATGCTAGCCGTCACACTGGAAGGCGCATGTGTGTACTGGATGTGCGGACACCCACGCCCGTACGCCACAACTGAGGGTTCACTCAACTTCGTGGGTAAATGGACCGGCCTCGCCCTGCCGCAGGGCTGGTTGCTGGGAGCGTTGCTCGTGCTCATCTACCGTGTGGCTGCCATGTTCATTCCGCCGAGGCGCTGGACGGACAACGAGTTCCTGCAGAACCGGCAGGCCTTCCTGCGTTTGTGGCGCTGGGCAATGGCCCTGGTCGCGATGCAAGGACTCACGCTCTTGCTGGCGCGGGCGGCGGCGTTATGATGCGGGATTCCTATGCCGACCGCCACCATCATCCCCCTCTGCTCGAAAGCGCTGAGATCGTAGTAGCCCTTGTCCTCATGTCGGCGTGCTGGTTTGTTTGGTACGTCGCGCGCGAGCGGTACTACCTCACGAGCCGCCAACTGGGCGAACTTGCTACCTACCTTATTATTCCCGCCCTTGCTGTCATCGGAGGGGCGATTCTGTGGGTTACGCGACGTTCCCGGCGCGAAAAGCAATGGCCCCATCCTCCCGTTGTCATATCCCGGAGACGTGACGACCGAATCGTCAAAGAAGCCTGGCAACAGAATGCGGTGGTTCTGGGTTATGACATTCACGGTCAGCCCTGGTCCTGGCCTGACCGCGTGCGCGTCATGCAAGCGATCGTGCTGGGCATGACCGGCACTGGCAAGACAACGCTATTGCGGAACATTATCTCGCAGGATCTCGCACGCGTTATTGGTCCGCCAGGCGAACCGCATCGGCTGCCTATGGTGATCTTCGACGGTAAGGGCGACCTTGAGTTCTTCCATGACCTGCTGCCGCACGTGCACCGAGCGGGTCGGCTGCATCAGTTGAGATTGCTGAACCCCGCACGCCCGGATCTCTCCGTTCGCTACAACCCGTTCCAGTGCGCCGACGACGAGTACATGCCGATAGTCAGCATGATTTTTGGGTCATTCAATTTGCGTAAGGAGTTCTTTGCCAAACACCAGCTGAACTACCTGGCGGACATCGTGCGGGTGCTGTTTTACACAGGACTGAAGTTCAACTTCTACGACGTACTGGTCATGGCGATGGACGAACGGGTCATGAAGGAGCAAGTGGAGAAGGCTCGCAAGCGCATCACCCGGGACTCGTCGCTTCCCACACAGCGTCGGTTGAATTTCGAGATGTCGGTCAGGAACCTCTTCACGTCGCTCGGGGATCGGGAGCGCGTGCAGAAGATCCAGGGACTGCTCAACGAATGCATGACCTTTCTCGACGACCAGCTCAGTGTTCTGACCGGCCCCTACGAGCAACTGCTGTCGCTCGACGATGTGATTGACCAAGAACTGATCCTGGTCGTTTCTCTGAATATCAACAAGAACCCTGAGCCCATGCGGTCACTGGGGAAGATGCTGCTGCAAAACCTGCAGCTGGTCATCGGCAAAAGGTACGAAAGCGAGCAGCACCGGCGCCGCAGGAACCGCCCGATGCTCAGTATCGTGCTGGATGAGTTCGCGCCATTCGGCTATCGCAACTTTGCCCAAATCTTGCAGACCGCGCGTGGAACGAACACCGCTTTTCTGTTCTCGATGCAGGCATTGCCGCAACTCATGCAAGTCGACAGGGGATTCAAGGAGGATGTCTCATCTGCGCCCAACACGACGATGATCCTGCGGACCCGGGACGAAGAGACCACACGCTATTTCCTGCGCGCCTCGGCAGAGCACCGCGTCGCCCGGCGCAGCGTGTCGATGCATCGTTGGAGGCTCTTTGGCTTCGAGACATACACGCAAACAGAAGGTGCGGTCGAGCACGAGGACAAGGAGACCCGAGCGCTCGATGAGCACATTAAGAACCTTCCTAAGGCCCAAATGGAGATTCTGATGACAGACGATGCACGCGGCACGCTGCATGGACTGTTGCATGTGCGAGCACCGGAAGACGTCAGGGTGCCACGGTTCACACCGCAGATCTACCCGACTCTGAGGCAGTCACGTGAAGATTCTGCTGGCGCAAACCTTAGATTCAAGACGCCGGAACTCGCTGCGGTTGGTCGGCGTCGCCGGGCTGGAGGGTGGTTGTGAACTGGAGGCTAACAACACCCTGTACTCTGATACTAGGACTGGCAATTGGAAGCACAGCTGGTCTCCCCGGTACGGCACAATCTCAAACGCGGTCATCACAGCCTCAACAGTCTACCGCCCCGTCTGCTCCCGCTCCATATCAACATCAGGAAACCTGGTACGAGTTCGTGTTGAGGCAGTTCAATCCGGACGATGTTGACTACGGTCGGTGGGTCGAACGAGAGCGCCAGGCATTCATTGAAGCTCGAATCAAGAACCCGTACTTCTTGTACAGCCTGTGCACCACCCTGGTGTTGCTATCAATGGCAGTGGTCTGCGCCAAGCTGCGGATCGATCATCGGCGAGCGATGTGGATCACGGCAGAGATGATGGCCGACATCTACAACCAGGATGCCTATTCGCGGCGGATCGCTCAGGAAGCAATCGAAAAGTACAACACCCACATTGAACGCTGTAATCGTGCAATTGAGGCGGCGGAACATGGTGAGGCCGCCTCCGCTGCGGGCGCTGAGGTCGAACAGTTACGAGGCGAGTTGATTTGTGTGACCGGTGAGCGGGACACGGCGACAAGGGAGAGGGACCTCGCACGGGAAGAATTGCGGAAGAAGGCGGCGATCCTCGCCGAGATGTCCATTCGGCTGGAGACTCTCACGAGCAAGTCCGGCGCAGCCTGTGATACCAATCGGCCCTCTGATTTACGGGGTGCGGATGCGAAGTTGGTGACGCACATCAACAATCTGCAAGAGCAGTTGTACGCGGAGCGGAACAACAACCGAAGACTGAAGGGCGCGTAGACGTATGTTGGTGGCGGTTACAGGCTTCGGCAGTGTGTGGCGGCATAGGCTGGGAAAGCAGACGCACGACAGCGGCCACTTTGCTCAACCTGTGTATTACAACACTACGGGCGTTGTGATGAATAGCAACGTCCGCCAGCGACCCCAGATTTGTGGTTATGCACGGTTCGATGCGGTCGGCGGTTTCGATCCTAACCATCTTTCGAAAATGATCGATCGTGTCTTCGAATGCGCAGAACCGTCTGTGTGGATGGGATGCAACAAGCTGCTGTTCAAAGCGACTGCTCAACGCGGGTAGGCGCCCCGACTCTTTTCTGGTAGTTGTAAAGTCAGACCTGACCGGTCAATTGGCGGTCGGAACAGAAGGCTGGAGATCGCCCGATACCTGGCTTCTTTCTCTCAGCGAATGCGGAGGCCAGCAGGAGGCCTTGTTACTGATGACATGTTGCGGATGGATACGAGCCGATTGTGGTCGGTCCGTGCTCGAATGCTCGGAGCGGCAGCCTTGGGTCGCACGCCTGGTGCTCTCCGACGGAAGATGAATGGAGCCGGGCGATGCGCTATTGGAAGGGCTCAATTGCACTGAGTTCCACACGGGATTATCCTCTCTTGCGCCATGTTCTGCATTCGGGCTTTGTCACACACAGTCAGTTGTTCGAGTTCTTGAGATTGGACTACTGTGTCTCATCGCGCAATGCCTTCAACAACCGTGTCGTCCGACTCGTGAAGCATGGCCTGCTAATCCGACATGGGGCTCCGTTCACAAATCGTGAAGCCGTCTATTCAATCTCGGAAACTGGAGCTTCAGAATTGGTCAGCAAGGGTGAATGCACGCGTACCGACCATATCAAGTCCGGCAACGGCCGAAGCCAGCTTAACCACTGCTTGGAGTTGAATGAGATCCATCTGGCGCTCAAGCGTACCGGTACGCTGGTCTATTGGACTCCGGAGACTGAGATTCGGTCACGCAATGATCTGACCGCCGGCGGATATTCGAAATACTATGACGCGGTCGTCGTAGTTCGCCTCGCCGGACAGGACTGCAAGTTTGCCTTGGAGTATGAGCGCACGCCGAAAGCGGTACGACACTACGCAGCCGTTCGCGAGAGAATTGAAACGGAAACCTCGATCGCTCAGTTCCTGTACCTTATGCCCAACTACGATCTCCTCTGGTTCGTCGCGGACAAGCTATTCAACTGCAAGAGGGCGGTTTACTTTGGTCTACTCAGAGACTTCCTCCAGCAGACGGTGGCGCTGCCAGTGAGAAGAAACGGGTGTCCAGCGTCTGCGACTCTCACCTCTGTTCTCACGGAGGGAAAAGAGGCGCAACGAAGCGGCCTCCTTTCCCCAGGTATTGGGGGGTGATTGCAGTGTCATTGCAGTGAGTTTGAAGTGGCGGAGGTGGCAATATCTGTTCAGGAAATCAGTGACTTGCACGTTGACTATACGGTTTTAGTCAGCAGGTAGAGCGATAAGCTGAGCTTCATGACTGTTCGATAGCAAGCAACCGTGGTCCGACTGGTTGCATCGAAGGACGCACGAGGAAATCTCTCTGGCCAGGGACGTGTCTACAAAATGCCGCGTCGCATCCTGATTGCCGATGACAGCGCGCTCACCAGGAAGACACTTCAAGACTTACTTCAAACCCACGGTTGGGAAGTGTGCGGTCAGGCCGAAAACGGCTTGGACGCGGTCAGGATGGCTGTGGAACTCAATCCAGATGTTGTGATCCTGGATTTAGCGATGCCATCAATGGACGGACTGACGGCGGCCGGGCAAATCTCGGAGTCGCTTCCCACAATCCCAATCGTAATGCACACTCTTCATTCCTTACCACAACTTGAACTCGAAGCGAAGAAGAACGGCGTCCGCTGCGTAGTGCCCAAGTCCGAGAGTGCCCATATCATAACCATACTTGACGAGTTGATCTCACCTCGCGGCTCTGGGGGCTCACCTCAACCTGTCGCGGAGAGGGAGTCGGCAACGACACAACCCACCAACGTCCCGGTCACAGAAGGAACTGTCCCCAAGATTCAAGCATCAGAACCGGCATCGCAGACCGACCGCCCAGACGACATCGCAAAAGCCAGCTGAATTTTGGCCGCTTGGGATTTCGCGAGTCTGGCCCTAAATCGGACGGCGCTGGTCTTTCGGAAATTCGTTTTCCTCGCTATGCCGAAGAGGTTCCCATAGGCAAATTTAGAATTCCAAGCCATGTGGGATTTCAAACTGCACCTGCCCTCTTATCTTCGTATCTTCGTTCGTTGCCCTTGAATAGAAGAGAGACGTTTCTGCAGAGGCACCCTTTCCTGATCGCCTTGAAGGGGCCAAGCCGTCATCGCAGGCACGAAATTGCAGAGGGCGGCTTTGTATTTGTACAGACAACCATCGGGAGGAACACTGGAGTCGCGGCCGTTGCATCTGAGATTCCAGACGAACCGCTAGTACTCGCTGGAATCTCTCCTGAATGTGGCTTCTTGCTACGCATCATGCTGACGGGCAAGGATCCCCGCAAGGTTACCCTTCGGCTCGTTTCGCTCGACTAAGCCCTTGCCCGTCTGTATAAGACCTCTCCGGTGGAAAACTAAGACACACGATCGAAACCAAGAAACCAAAAACTCATTACGAATTCTCATGAAAGGAACAAACACACTTATGTTCGGTCACATGAAAGCAGAACCAATTCTCAACGTCATGCCTAAATGTTCAGTAGAAGAGGCCGTTAGGAGCCTGATCGAAGCTACCGAGGGTGCCCAGGCTGTTCGATGGCTGGAGTTCCCGACGGCAGTCCTGCTGCTCTCAACCATTACCGGCGACTCACAGTCCGGAGCGTTCTACGTCTTGGACCGCAGAAGCAACTCTTGGCTCTGGCTTGATTTCGAAGACGACCAATATGGCGGGTACAGTACGAGCGACTTTGACCTGCTGGTACATGAGTACGACTTCCTCAGTCTCGTGGAACGTCCCGCTCTATTGAGAGCCGATGCGGGCTGGGTATTGGAACCGCACAAACCGGCCGAGATGGCGGGCGGAGCTTGCAGATGAGGGGCTTGCGACGGCCGTTTGACAGAAATTCAATCCCGAATTATCTAGCATACAGCGCCCAAGCGGAATGTACCGGAAAGGAGGTGGATCGTGGAGCGACGAATGGTAGCAACGCACGCTTTAGTGAAAGAGTATGTCAATCTGTTCGTCAATCGCCGCGCCTACACGGTCCAGTCCTTCCGGCCCCATCCGCAGAGAGGCCGTCATTATTATTACCGCCCTACGGAACGCGGCTCGGGGGCCCCCCTCCACTTGAACGAGAAAACCATCTCCGATCACATAGAGGGAAAGATCACGATTGGCCTGTATGCCATTAACCCATCCAACCAACGGTGCAAGTGGGTCGCAATCGATGCCGATTACAAGAACGCAATGGAAGACCTCATCAAGCTTCAATATCACCTAAGCGGGGACCACGTGGATTCCGCCCTGGAGATGAGCAAGCGAGGTGGACACCTTTGGATATTCCTGGCAGTACCGCTGCTTGCCAGAAAATGCCGGCTCTATATCCATGACCTGGCCTCGCGGCTGGGCGTTCCGGTGAAGGGCTCAGGTTTGGTCGAAGGAATCGAGATCTTCCCCAAACACGATTTGATCGCGGCAGGAGCATTCGGCAACGCCATCCGTGGCCCATTAGGAATTCACCGCGGCGCGGGCCGGCGATTCTGGTTTTATGGCGCCGACTACACACTGGAAGCTCAGATGCAATTCCTCACCCGGCTCCGCAGGGTCACTGAAGATGAACTCGACCGGTTTACCGCCGGCAAAGAACTGCCCGCCAATATTGTGAAGCCTCGACACGAAGCAGCCGCAATGAGCGACAGGCCTAGGGGAAGTCGGACGAGGTTTTGCATTCTCGACCACGTGGGCAAGACAAGAATCCTGGGAAAGAACCATGTCACTCGATGCCCGTCGTGTGCGAAGGCAGGGCGCGACCGTGGCGGCGACAACCTCGCAATTCTGGTGGCAGATCCCCGGTTCTATCTGTGCTGGGCGGGCTGCACCAAAGAAATGATTCGGGCAGCGGTTGGGGAGCCGATCCCTGTCCGGAGGATTGCATAAATAAAGGAGGGGACGACCGTCATGGCTAAAGAGAAGTTTACGGGCACGGTGGGACTGCCCCTGGCGAGGCGAGCAGTCAGGACTCTGAGAGATCGCGGCATCTATGCTCACTCTCTAGTCAGCGTGGAACATCAGCAACTGGCGCGACGCTATGTAATACGTGGCCTGGAGTCGGGGGGCTCGGCAGGCGATGCAGGTCGGTATGTGACTTTCGGAGCTGAAGACGGCCAGCCGCTCGAGTATCTGCATCCGGTCGAGGCCATCGGAGTGAATGGTCTGCACGCAGTCGTCATATCTACTGCCATCCTGCGCGCGGACATGCTTCGGAAGGGCCGAACGTACGAACTCCTGATCACGCGGCACTCGCTGAATTCGGTGACGGACGGACAGAGGCCGCAGCTGGAGACCGGGATTCTTTTCCGGGGTATTCATGGGCGTGTGGAACTGGACCTGAGCGGGAAAGATAAGGCCCAAGCCGGCAACGTGGTGCCCACATTCTATTCGCTGGCCGGTGAGGTGATCGCGATTCCCGAAAAGTTCATTGCGCTGGTTCGCGCCACGACAAAAGCTGTCAATTGCAACGGCTGTACTCACACGCACTACTTGCGAAAGCCCCGTCCTGTCGGTCAGCCGAAACTAAATGAGGCGGCACAGCAAAGCGCTATCCACGCTGACACAACGGAGACTCTAGCCAGTAGGTGATAGACGACAAGAGCAACTGGAAACAATCTAAATCCCTGCCGCATTGGAGGGTTACGGTGCTCACAAAAACTAAACAAGGCACGTTGGTCGTTTGCCTGTTTCTGTTCCTTTTCATTGTGATTGGGGGTGGTCTTCACCTCAACCCTGGCGGAGCATTCCTCGCGGCTGCGACCGGCACGCCATTGGCAATCCATGTCTTCAATCGACGCTGGGCAGGAAGGGGAGTCGAACACAATCCGACCCCCTCATCAAGGAGTCCTGGTTCTGCGCGCAGCGTTCCCGAGGCGCATGCCGAGACTGGGAGCTTCGTCCGACAGTGAACCATTCAGATGGATCTCCATCGGGAATACACAGAGATGGCTGAAGGTCCCCGGCTGGCAGCGGGCGCGTGGATCTCTCTGATTCCATCCTTATCCGACCTGGCTTTCTTGACACCAATTCTTGTGCTGTTCTGGTGCACGAGCGGCGTCGGCTGGCTGCTCACTGATTCCGACACCGGATGGCATATCCGAGCCGGAGAATGGATCTTGAAGAACGGGCGAGTCCCCGCGACAGATCTCTTCTCATTCACGAAGGCCGGCCAGCCTTGGTTTGCTTGGGAGTGGCTATCAGACGTTCTGATGGCGGTAGTCCACGGACATTCTGGTTTGGCCGGAATTGTTTTCGTAAGCCTGCTGGTCGTGGGGGCCACGTCGGTCTGCGTTTACAGGAACACACTGGAGGAATCTGGGCACCGGGTCGTCGCTATCGCGCTGACCGGCCTCGCGATGGCGGCGAGCACCATACACTGGCTCGCGCGACCACACCTCGTGACTCCGCTCTTCGCCGTGCTGTTCTGCTGGGTGCTCAGCCGGGTAGAGAGAAGAGCAAACAACGAAGGACTCCTCTCGGTACTGCCGCCACTCACGATACTTTGGGTGAACCTGCACGGAGGGTTTTTCGTCGGGATCGTCTTGCTGATTACCTATGCAATTGGAGCGGCAGCCGGAGAACCGGTCCAAGGGACGAGACGGAATGCATGGGTTCGAGCGCGAAAGTATTTATTCATAGCCGTGGCCTGTGCCATTACAAGCCTCCTCAACCCCTATGGATATCGCTTGCATGTCCACGTTGCCCAATATCTAGGGGCATCGTTCTATTTGCAGCGTATCAGTGAGTTTCAATCCCCCGACTTTCATTCGTTCACCGCGGCGTATTTCGAGACGCTGCTTGTGCTTGCGATCGCGGCGGCAGTCTGGCACTTGGTCGCGGGAAGGTGGGTTCATGTGCTACTGCTGCTGAGCTGGTCACACTTGGCATTGTTCTCGGTACGAAATATTCCGATCTTCGCAGTTGTCTCAGCGCCCGGCATCGGTCTGGCCATGCGTGAATGGTTGGAATACATGGTCTCATGTCACCCTCTGCGTTGGCCGGGGAAGATCGGCGCGAGTCTCGCTGAGTTGGAAACCGGACTACGAATTATCACGAACAGTCACGGTCGAAAGCAATGGCATTTCGCGCCCTGCCTGACTGTGCTCGCGGCGGCGTTGCTTCTCTCCCATCCCGGCCGCGTGAGAGCCTTGCACGCTGAGTTTGACCGGAGTCGTTTCCCGGCTGATGCGGCGACTTTTCTCTCTCTGAAGAAGTCGGCGCCGTTTATCCGCTTGTACTCAAGCTGGCAGTGGGGTGGGTATCTAATCTACCGCCTTTGGCCTTCTGTTCTGGTCTTCGACGACGGTCGAACGGATTTCTATGGCCCTGCATTCGTGGAAGACGGATTGCGCGCGTGGAATGCATGTCCGGATTGGGACGCGATCCTGGCACGGGATCGAGTAAACGCAGCGCTGCTTCCCATTGATTCGGCGCTGGCAACGGTGTTGCGAGAACGATCCGACTGGAAGCTCGTTTATCACGATCGCGTTGCCCTGCTATTTGAGAAGACTGAAAACGGCATGTAAGGCCGAGCGCTATGCGAGCGCTGAAGCTGGCGCCCTCCAGTTGGCGAGGTTGCTTATGTCAGAAGCAAAGGAAATTGCGAATGTCAGCAAGAGCGGAGAGAGTCCGCTGAGCTCCCGCAACGAGGGCGGCGATAGAGGGTCCGGAGAGCCAAGAGAGGCACAAGCCGTGCGGCGACGCCTGCCAGATGAGCGCCGCAGCTTGACCCATCACTTTTCGGTAGGTGGGCAGGAGGGCTACGTCACGGTCGGTTTGTTCGAGGACGGCCTGCCAGGCGAACTGTTCATCCGAATGGCCAAGGAAGGCTCGACAGTTTCCGGGCTCATGGATTCCTTCGCGACCGCCGTATCACTGGCTTTGCAATACGGCGTACCGTTACAGATCCTGTGCGACAAGTTCAGCCACACACGGTTTGAGCCAAGCGGATGGTCAGCGAATCCGAAGATTGGCTATGCAAAATCGCTCATGGACTATTTATTCCGCTGGCTCGAACTCCGATTTCTGAAAGGCGAACAAGGAATTTTGTTTGAGTTGCCAAGGCCGCTCCCGCCGCAGCACGAGGTGGGCGTGGTCAAGGCACTAGGGCAAGTGGTCGGGCTAGGTGATGCACCCGCATGCCAGTTCTGCGGCTCGTTGATGGTGAGAAACGGTTCCTGTTATCGCTGCATGGAATGTGGCAGCACGAGTGGATGTTCATAAGAAAGCAACTGGAGTATGACATGGCGAAAAGCGTGAACAAGGTAATTTTGGTGGGAAACGTAGGCCAGGATCCTGAGGTCAAGTACACAGCCCGTGGAGTTCCTGTGGCTAAAGTCAGCCTCGCGACGAACGAGAGATTCAAAGACAGGAACGATCAATGGCAGGACAGAACAGAATGGCACAGCGTCGTGGCTTGGCAGCGTTTAGCGGAGATCGTGGGAGAGTACGTCCGCAAGGGATCGAAGCTCTACATTGAAGGCAAGCTGCAAACATCGACCTGGGAAGACCGGCAGAATGGCGAAAAGAAATATCGAACGGAGATTGTCGCCCGGGACATTGTGCTGCTCGGTTCGCGGGACAATGGGCAGAAAGCTGGCGGAGAAATTCCCAGCGAACAATGCAGCCCGCAGCCTACCCCCGCGATAGCTGACGACGACATTCCGTTCTAAGACAGAAGAGATCTGTGGAAAGCTCTCCACCTTGGCAGAGCCACAGACAGGGACGGGCGCACACCGCTCCTTACTCACCCCCAACCCCGCGGTTGGGTGCCCGTCCCGGCGCCTTTTGATCGTTAGTTTCAAAGCTTCAAACCAACAAGAACTAAGGAGGGAAGAAAACGTGTTTGCCGAACTCATGCCATTGCTCAAAGAACGGACGCTGCTGATCACAGTCGCGAGAGTTGACGAAAAAGTGAGGGTGAATGTGATTCCCGCAAAAGTGAAGGAAGGCGAGGACCAAGCTCTCACGACTGCCTTGAGCTTTACTGGATCGGCCGAAGAGTTGGATTCAGAATTAGGCGTGCATCTTGCCAGCTACGTCGACTCACACCTCGCGCTCGGCAGCACCTTGGCCGAAGCTAAGGCGGAAATGGACGCGGCTGCCAAAGCGGCACGTCAAAAGGTGAAGACAACGCAGCGCGCCTCCAAGCCTGATCCGGCGATCGCGAAGAAGGACGAGTCACCGGGGCCGACGGCGCCCGCAGCGGATACAACAGCGAGTCTGTTCGCTGCGCAGCAGAACGCCGAGCCAACGACCCAGGCGGCCGGAGAAGAAGAGGGAGAAGCTACATCATGATCGACGCAAAAGTGCTGTCTCGCAGCTTTACGTACAACGGCGTGAAACTTCCGGACCCGGATCCGAGGATGACGCCGGAAGAAGTAAAAACCATCTACAGTCACCAATATCCCGAACTGGCTACGGCGGCAATCACGGGGCCAGAGGCTTCGGGGGAACATCTGCAGTACAGCTTTGTTCGTGCAATCGGGACCAAGGGCTAAACCGTAACGCGAGATCAGGTCGCCACAGGACCGCGTTAAAAACCACCATCAGCTCGCGGAATCCACCAGAGAACATAACAAGCCGCCGTCTCGGCGGAACCGATTAAGGCTGCGGACGGCGGCCTGACCTCCTCAAAACCGAGACCTTGGTCCGTGGCGTTTGGCACGGCGTGACGGCCGGTGGGCGGTAACCAGTCTCGCGTTTCGCCATCGAGCATACCCCAAATGAACCGGGATGCAAAGCTGCACAAGAAACGGGTAGTGCCTCAGTTTGAAATATCCGCCTTGGGTGGAGAGCGGACCTCTGGTTATTGGTCACACTGACAATGCGACACGCAGATCGTGTCCAACCTCGCCGTGCGACGTCGGCTTAAGCTATTCTGAAGAACCTGGGTTGGAGGTTTTGTAGCATGGCAAAGCTCGTGTATGGATTGAACCAGTCCCTGGACGGCTACGTCGACCACATGAAAATCGGGCCACCCGATCCCGCGCTCTCTCGTCACTTCATCGAGCATTCGCGCGGCCTGACGGGCGCGGTGTACGGTCGCCGCATGTACGAGATCATGCGTTATTGGGACGATGATCTTCCGGATTGGGACGCGGGGGACCGCGACTTCGCGGCGGTGTGGCGGAGCCAGCGGAAGTGGGTTGTGTCGCGCTCGTTGAAGTCGGTCGGACCCAACGCCACACTCATCGAGGATGACTTCGAGGCGGTGATCCGCAGGCTGAAGGCTCAGTTGGAAGGGGAGATCGACGTAGCCGGACCAAACCTGGCGGGGAGCCTGACCAACCTTGGTCTGATTGATGAGTATCGACTCTACATCCATCCCATCGTGCTCGGGTCTGGCCAGCCGTTCTTCGCCGGCCCCCGGCCGCGGCTCCGCCTTGTGGCCAGCGACCGCATTGGCGGGGATGTAATCAGGTTGACGTACGTTCCTGCTTAATCGCGCGACTCGCCCGACGGACTGTGCCGACTCGACAGGTCCGCTTAGGGTCGAAACCCGAATTTCAAACTGAGACATTACCAAGAAACGGCGATCCGATCTGAGAGATACGAATATGACGGCTCGAAACCTGCGAAGGAATTGTTCCAGCGACAAACGCAAAGAGACGGTCCTAGGGGAGCTTCGGAGACTAGCAGCAGACCGAATTTCGCACCGTCAGACGGCGCTCGGGAGGTTCTTCGAATGTCAGGAACTGCAAATGTCCTCAGCACTGTTGGCGAGGGCGGTCGAGCAATGCTCCCGCTGGCACGCCGGGAAGCGCCTCGCTCCTCCCGCAGAATCCCTGCCGCCGACCAGTTGATCGCTCCGCTATGTGAAGTTGTATTGCCTATCTTGGAAAAGGTTCCGACTGAACAGCGTTTCTCGGCGGACGACCAAGAGTTAATCGCGTTGGCCGAGATCTTGGTGAAGGCCGATATCGCGGCCGTGGAAGACTGGGAGAAGAGCGGAAGAGACGCGACCAAATACTTGTTGCTGACCCTTCAGCGATGGATCCGCAACCATGGCGGAGCGTCAATCGAGCGTCGCTTCGATCTGGATCTTACTCTCACCGACAGACTGGTCGATTACTCGGATGAACGAGGACAAGAGGGTACGCTTTACCTGATCGTCGATCCGGAGAGCGCAGCATTCGTGCTGCTGAACCCAACCATGGAACTGCTTAGGAGCGTACATCCGCGTCTGCCCGCGACATTCCTCAGGCACTTTGTCGGATCACTCAACCGGTGGGTGCGAGTCTACGACTACCACGATGCCGAGGAGCGAGTCGACATGCTGCGCGAATGGTACGAGGGCGAAAAGAATCCCGAGCAGTACGAGGTGCCAGACATTGAGGGATGTACGCCAGAATGCCTGAAGGAGCGCCCTCTGAGTCTTCGAGGTCTGAAGAAATTGACGCGAAGCATACGGAACACGGAAGTCCGGGCGCTCGTCAGTGGCTTGGTGGAACTGTGTTGGAACTCGCAACAGGCTAAACGGCCGGAATTTACTGAGGACATGGGAGAGCAGCTGATGGACTCGAATCCGGCATTGCCGTGTCTGCTCGCGGCATTCTCACCGGGCGACGCGGTGGTGGGGTGCTTTGACGATGAAGCGCAGACTGCAATGGAGGTAACACCCCAACCCAACCTCATCATCCCCCTCAGACTTTCCGATCCGGCCAGCGTGCGGCAAGGCTTCCGAACGCTGAGCGTGGTGTGCGACACGCTCGCTGCTGCCAGCCGACTCATTGATCTGATGCCGGGCAATGACGATGGCGTGATCTCCCGCGAGGAGCAATTATGAACGTCCACCTGCGGATCGGTGACAACCGAACCTTTAGTCTGAAACAGGCTGTGCTTCTTTATCAGGAAGGCAGCCGGGCGTTTGCCACGTTGCACGAGGTGAAGATTCGCCCGGATCAGGCGCCTTACCTGTGCGCGGGCCAGTCCGTTACGACCGGCTTTCTTGAGACGCTCGCCAAAGGCTTGGGGGCAAGCATGGGAGCGGAGGTTTTGCCGGAACATGTGCTGGCCAGAACCCCGGAGTTGATCGCCTGGTGGAGCCGGGCGCAACCGCGGCTGATGTTCTTCGGTGACGGAAATGCCGACGCGAAAAAGCTGAACGGTAGGATGTATTCCCAACCTGCCCTGGTATTCATGATCCACGGGTGTGAACTGTTCGTTCGTGCGCTCACAGAAGATTGCCGACCAGCAGGCGATACACACCTGAAAAACGCTCCGTACTGGAACACCGACTCGACCGGACGAGTTTGTCTGGGCAGTATGCGAATTCCAAAGGAAGTAAGAGTCGGCTCCCTGTCGAGTTGGGAGAAGGCGTATTTTGCCAGCGAATTCACCCATCCCAGTGGCGCAGTCCGGCTGACAACGCATTCCGGCGGGTTCTTAGGTCTGTGGTCAAACCTTGCTGGACGGAAACATTTTCCTGTGAAGTTTCTGGCCGACAGCAAACAAACTCTTCAGGAATTCATCGAGAGAGAAGGTGAAGGATGAAGCCATGGAGACTCACCAGATTCATCCTGGGTTACTGAAGCACAAAGTGCGCGTGCTGGTCGTCGGTTGCGGCGGCAATGGAAGCGCGATCGCGGCCGGGTTGCCGTACCTGCATCAGGCATTGCTGGCCTACGGACATCCGGAAGGGATCCATGTTACGTTGCTCGACCCGGAGGTCATCTCGGCGACGAACTGCGTGCGCCAGCCGTTCAGTCAATCTGAGATTGGTCTCCATAAATCTGTGGTTCTCGCGAACCGACTGAATCTGTTCTGGGGTCTGGACTGGCAGGGCGTTCCTGAACGGTTGGATCCGAAACGCAGGCTCGATGGCGTAGACATCGTGATCGGCTGTGTCGACACTCGGAAGGCGCGCAAGGACATTGCAAAGTGCGCAGAGGATTGGAGCGAAGTCGATTACTGGCTGGACCTCGGCAACAATGCGGACAGCGGTCAATTTGTGCTGGGAGAGCCGCTGAACCGAAGGAACCGGCGGCACAGGCTCCGGCTGCGGACAGTCTCGGAACTTTTTCCAGAAGTTATCCAGGGCGAACTGGACGGAGATGGTCTGCCAAGCTGTAGCGCGGCGGAAGCCCTAGACCGGCAGGAACCGTTCGTTAATCCGACGTTGGCCAATCACGCCCTGGCCCTGCTGGCCCGCCTATTTCGCTACGGGACAATCTCCTATCACGGGGCATTCGTTGGACTCTCATCTTTGCCTAGTGCGCAGGCGTTGCGGCTTGATCCGAAATACTGGCGAAGATTACGAAAGGCATCCCGCGATCGTCAAGAGCTGGAATACGCTTCCCACTCTAGACGACTTTCCGCGGGCGCCAGTGGCTTACTTGCAGAAGAACGAAAGAACCTGCAGCGCAGCCTGCAACAGCATTAAAGCGAGAACTACTTTTTCAAAACGGGTCATAAATAGACCTCCTGACCCTGAATCAGGTAGTTCGTTTGGTGGCTTTCATTGTCGAGATTTTCACCTTCATCTCCTCGGACAGATCAAGCCTGAGCACAGCCTCAATATTTTCCAAACCAAGGATCATGCGATGGAACAGACACAGCAAAACAATGATGAACCACTTGAACCACAACAAGCCGCGGCAAAGGCCGCGCTCCTGGCGGAGTGCGCCCGACTAGCCGCAGCTGGAATCACGTTTGTGGCGGTCCACTTCGATGGTTACGGCGACGATGGAACGACCGAAGAAGTGAAGTGCTATGACAGCGAATGGTATGCATCTGGGGAGCACGAGTCCGTGAAGTACGACGGCTCCCATCTGCAGGAGCACTTCGAAGCTCTTGTGCCCTTCGGATATGAAAACGATTGCGGCGGTTTCGGGGACGTGGTGCTCGATGTGGCCGCTCGCAAGGTGACGGTCGAGCGGAACGATCGCTTTGAAGACTACACGACCACCACGTACGAGGTGTAGCCCTATGGCCCACCCACTCAAACACGCGCAGAGCAGCGCGATCAAGTTCGGCGGAAAAGCCGAAGACTATCTGCCGATTCACAACTGGTTCGATGAATCGAAAGCGTTCCTCGCAGACTTCCGCCACCGGGCCCTGCGTCATCATGCCGAGGGCATTTTCCTGGCGGAGAAACTGTTTGGCGTTGCCATCGCGAATAGTGATGGCAACCAAGTTCCGGTCCGCTATGTGGGAGAGCAACATGTCAAAGAAGATCTGGGACGAATTCCGACGGCCCAAGATTGGCTCTTGCAGATCAAGCCGCAACGGTGGATGTACGGCCAGCGCCTGGATGAAGCAACAACGTCAACCAAGGAGGAACTCGTATGAGCGCCCCAAACGGTCATGCACAGAAAGACCATGCCCCCGCATCCGGCCCGCCACCTGCGATGCTGGCACCTGGAGTCCTTCAGGTTCCCGCGGAACGGATCAAAGAACTGGTGGCGGCATTGGAAGTGCCGTTTGATTCCTCGCAGATCGAATGGCGGGTGATGAACACGACCAAGAATCAGCAGCCCGCGCGCGGCCAGGTAGTTCCGTACGCCGATCAGCGGGCTTACACCGACCGATTGAACGCGCTGTTTACCCCGGCTGGGTGGACGCGCAAATACACCATTCATACCAGCGCAAACTTTGAACGGAGCAAAGACCAAAAGATTGCTGCGAAGGTGCTGGTCACATGTGAGCTGACGATCTTCGGCTTGGGTTCGCATTCGGCCACGGGAGAAGAATGGGCTGATGATGATAATTCGTGTACGGCAGCGGAAGCACAGGCTTTCAAGCGGAGTTGTGCCTGTTTTGGACTCGGCAGGTATCTTTATTACTTCACTGGGACCTGGGTTGATCTGGACGACCGCAAGCGGCCGAAGTCAGTTCCTCAACTGGCAGGATGGGCCACACCCGCAGGTTGGCTAGAAGGCCTGCGGCCCAGTTGCGTGGGCGAGCGGAAGCCATCAGAACGAGCAGTTGCCGGAGATGGCGGCAATGGCCAGCACAACGGCGTTGCGAACGGTGACCGGGACAGAGTTCTCCACGAGATTGAACAGATGGAACAGCTAGTGGGGAAACGAATGTATCGCGGATTATTGAAGACCGTGGCGAGAGTGTGGAATCCGAACGACATCCAGGACCAAGCGATCCAAGAACAAGTGCTGGCACACCTGCAGGCAGCCGAACGAGGGCTACGCCGGGCGGAGGCCGCACGAGAGAAGGCTGGGCTGGCGGCTTTTGCCGGAGTTCTAGGGTCTTTGAGATTAAGCTCACTTGGCCAAGTGGACAATCTCAACACACTCCGAGAGATCGTGGTAGCACTCGAAGCGGCGGCGCCGAGAGCTAAGTAATGACTTGTAATCATTTGAACTCGATCTAGCGGTCCCTAATCTTGTAAGGGAAGGGTTGCAGACAAACCGGACGAGTTACCCGTCGCGCGATCAGCCTTAACTTCCAGAAAGGGTTCGTCTTTGATCCGCTCCATGCCCATCTGGACTACTTCCGGTTGGCCGACGATACATCAAGAATCGCCCATTGCATAGCTTGTGAGTGTAGGGGATTTATCGACAGTGGTCAGACATCGACTTCAATTGGAAAAACACGATGCCGGTTCCGCCATCCCCTCGTGTCGCTGTGAAACGAGCCTCGTTATCACAAGTGATCCAATCCGCCCGCTTTTCACTCTCAAACACGATTTCATTCTTAACTGGTCTTTCAATGTCCGTAGGCAGCAGGTCGTTCCGGACGATACTCCGACCGCGCAGAAAGACCAACTGACGGCGGAATTCCTCGGTCTCAAGTTGGAAGCCTACGGCTTTTTCACGTTCTGCAGGCGGTACGGCGTAATCGAAATAGAACATCTTGTCCCAATCGAAGGAAGTCACATCACGCAGGCGAATCGGGCAATCCGAGGTTTTGGGACACCTCTCTTCAATGGCATATCCGATCTGGCCCTCTACGCTAGACGAGCTTACGCGGTTGCGATTGCAGCCGCTGGAACCCACCGCAAACAATAGCAGAGTAGTCGCGAACGTCTTGTGCACAGCCCACACATTATGCCCCAGGGCGGAGGGACCTTAACAGCGCTTACCCCAACAAGGGAACGGCAGCGCGATTTTGGGCATATCACGGGCAAATCGGAAATCTGTGCAAGCCGATTCTCAATTTCTTGTTTGCCGACCAACGACCCAGTGGCCAGCCGATTCCTAGGGTTGTGAGTGCTATTGCGATTTTAACGCCAACTGAGAGATTGTCGATATCCAGCAGTGGCCCGGTTGGGGTTGAAGGCAACGTGCGAAGCATCGGTGATGCTAGTTCTGCGGATTTGCAGAGCCTGCCTTTGAGACACCGTCGAATTTTGGGACCGACTTTTCCTGCTCCTCCATATCCTCACGGAGCTTTTTTACCAGGTTTGCGATGCCTGTGTGGGTGCTCCAACTTGTGCCCACATTCTTGGAGGCGGACCAAATGACTTTTTTGGACGAGGGCTGCCACACGTCCAGGATAAAGAACGATTGCCCGACGTTGACACTTCCAGTGACACCCGGACTGTTCACGAAAACATAATTGGACTGACCCTTCTCGTACGCGCGAATCACGAGGTCCGCGCCCTTTATATCCGATACCAGCGTGAACCGTCCCCATTTTTCGAGTTCCTTGCGGCAAGGCTCTTCGAAGGGTGTTTCGTCGACGAGTTCCTTCTTTAAGAACCCTTTGGGTTTGTAGTGGCGGACGTGGCCGGAGATGATATAGACGGTTTTTGCCTGCAACAAAGCTCGCGTCACTTCAGGCTGCGCCGGCGCATCCTGTCCTAAGGTTACACTGCGGACCACCGTTAGAATCATCCAAACCAGCCACAACAATCGCGACGCTTTCATGTTCCCTCTAGAGTGACGAACCGCGCGGATGGAGTCACGCTAAGGAATATCAGGCATCGCAGAAGCGTGAAAGATTACAAAGGTCATTCAGGCCGACAAATCGCGCCGGATTGTCGTTAACAGCGGTTGCACTCAGAATCCGGGACCGGCTACCTTACGCGCCAGGAGTCAGACTTCTGGGAAGACAGCGGGCCGGGTCGATGGATCGTACCCGAATGACGGGCAAACGTGAAGTAATCCCAAGGTAAGGTTTGCCGACCATCCGGGAGTTGGGCGGTTCGGTCAACACAACGGCGTTTGTGGAGAGTAATCGTGCAATTGCGGTGTCGAGTATCCATGTGTTCATTCGCCTTGGTCCGGCATTTAAGGTAGAAGATTGGTACGTACGTCACAATCTCGGAAAGAAGATCCACTACGGAACCGGACCGAGTGGCCCCAGCCCTCTCGCACCGTTCGTCGCTCAAGCCGTGAAGCGCGTCTTCGAGCCGCTTCCTTCCTGCCTTCAGTTCGACTGCCAAGTGTGATTTCTGAAATTCCCTCGGAATCATTGGGTTTCCCCTGGAGGAACTGATGGAAGATTGTGAGGTGGACTGGTTCGCGTCCGATTGCTGCAAGCGGACGCGATTTTGGCAGCAGGGACCTAGGCCTTTGGCCGCGCCAAAGTCGCCTGCCCCAAGTGATAGGCAAGGTGCGCGGTTCTTCCGAGCAGTACAGCAAATCGATTCCGGTGCGGTTCCCGCTCGAAATCCTCTTCCGACACCGCGCTATGCCGCTGCCCCCAATCCGAGGCCGAGAACTTCGCAAAACCCTCCCACAGCTTCTGGTGGATTTCCTGCCATGCGGCTTTGAGCGATTGTCCCGAGACCGTCAGCGGAACGGATTTGTCCGGGCTCGAGATGAACATGCCGTCGAATTCGGGATGAAGTCTTTCTCCAATCCCGAGCAGTGGTAGGAGCGCATCATTCACGGCAGCAAGATGGCCCCAGAGATAGATCAGACGGTTTCTTCCTGGAGCAACTTCTTGTTCAAGTTGTCCGGGCGACAGGTCCCCAAACAATTTGTCCGCTCGTTCCACGTTGGACTTCCACCCGCGGAGGGCGGAGTCGATGAGCGACTTCTCTGCAGTCATCTTTACCTTCCTTCCATTTGGACGAATCGGATGTCTCAGCCGCTTCCCCCGTGCTATCGCCTAGATCTGCGCTCTGCCGCCGTCAACGAACAGTTCGATACCCGTGACGAAGCTGGAGTCCTCCGAAGCCAGAAATAACGCCGCCTTGGCAACTTCATCAGGCTCCCCCATACGTCCCATCGGGATGGTGGAGACAATCCGCGCAATCACGTCTGGAGATTGCCGACTCACCATTGGCGTACTGATCGGACCCGGACTAACAACGTTTGAGCGGATTCGACGGTCCTTCAGATCTGTCGTCCAGGTTCGCGCGAAAGAGCGGATCGCAGCCTTACTCGCAGCGTAGACGCCGAAGGCGGCCGTACCCTTAACACTCGCGACGGAGCCGTTGAGAATGATGGAGCCACCATCCTTGAGTAGCGGTAAGGCCTTTTGCACCGTGAACAATGTTCCCCGCACATTAATGTTGAATAGTTTGTCGAAGTGCTCTTCGGTGACGGCGCCAAAGGGAACAAATTCGCCAACACCGGCGTTGGCGAAAACAATATCGAGTTGCCCCTTCGCCTTCGCGACAGTCTCGTAAAGACGGTCAAGGTCGGCTAGTTTGGCAACGTCTCCCTGCACGCCGGAGACGTCGCTCCCGATCGTCTTCACGGCCTCGTCGAGTTCCTTCTGGCGACGGCCCGTGATGAAGACATAGGCACCTTCTTTGACGAAAAGCTTTGCCGTAGCCAATCCAATCCCTTCCGTGCCCCCGGTGATGACCGCGATCTTACCTTCGAGCTTTTTAGCCATGGTTGTTTCTCCGTAGCGGCTCCAAGAGGAGCACCGGGATTTCACGGCCTGCGCGGGCTCGGTAGGCGGGGAAATCCGGCCAGGCGGCGTCTGCGCGCTTCCACCATTCGTTCTTTTCGTCGCCGAAGACTTCGCGCGCCCGCACCTCTTGCTTGATCGCGCCATCCTGCAATTCGACTAGCGGATTAGCGACGATATTGCGGTACCAGACGGGATGGGTGGGGGCGCCGCCGTTGGAAGCGACCACAGCGTATGTACCGTCGTGCTCGATCCTCATCAGGGGTGTCTTGCGAATCTTGCCGGACTTCGCACCCTTGAAGGTCAGGATGATGACCGGTTTGCCGTTTAATGTGCCACCCTCTATTCCGTTTGTTGCTTCATACAGTTCGACCTGTTTGCGGTCTCGGTCGTTCCGGCTCGGTTCGTACTCGCCACTCAGGGGCATATTGAAGGTCTCCTATCGAATATTGGTAAAAGCGTACCTGGCTACGCAGGAAACATCGCGCCAAACACTGGCGATCCGCTTTTGCGACTCGTCCCTGGTTGCTTCGTCTTACAGGACGTCCCATGTGCCGCAACGTTCGTGCCGATTGCCCCTCACGGCCTCGTCGAGTTCCTTCTGGCGACGGCCCGTAATGAAAACATACGCACCCTCCTTGACGAATAGTTTTGCCGTAGCCAATCCAATCCCTTCGGTACCGCCCGTGATGAGAGCGATCTTGTCTTTAAGCTTTTTGGACATCTGTTTCTCCGTCGAACCGCGCAATGTGCCGACCAAACGGCTCTCGGTAATTCGATGCGACTGAGACCGTTCGGTCGCATACGTTTCCATTCTTGTTACGACTCTATAGCTGAGGACTTGGAGCTTCATGACAGGGCCTAATGGGTGTCGAGCCACTTCCGAATATTCGAGACGGTATCCTCGTAGAACGTCTTGTAAAGACCCTGCGATACGTAACCGATATGCGGCGTCGCCAGTACGTTGTCCAGCGTTCGAAACGGGTGATTCGGCGGCAGCGGCTCAACGTCGAATACATCGATCGCCGCGCCGGCGATTTGCTTGTTCCTCAACACGCTGACCAAAGCTTGCTCTTCGACGATCGGGCCGCGCGACGCATTGATCAACCAGGCCGTTGGCTTCATTCTCTCCAACTCCGCGGCCCCTACCAGGCCGCGCGTGCGGCTGCTCAACACCAAATGGATCGTCAGGATCTCGGCCTCTTCGAACAACTGGTCCTTGGACACGAGGATGGCACCCGCGGCTTTGGCGGCCTCGGGCGTCATGTTCTGGCTCCAGGCAATCAGCTTCATTCCAAAAGCGGTTCCGATCCGCGCGACTTGTGATCCAATCCGCCCAAGTCCCAGAACACCCAGGGTCTTTCCACGGAGATCCGTGCCCACTGTTTGTTGCCAGCCGCCGGATCGGACGGAATTGCTCTCCGTCACAATATGTCGCGCGGACGCCAAGATCAGCGCCCAAGTGAATTCGATGGTCGGGTCCGACCGATACCCTGTGTGAACCACTGCGATCCCATGATCGCCCGCGGCAGCAACATCGATCGACGCGTTTACAGATCCCGTCGAGGCAATGAGCTTGAGATTGGGAAGGCGCTCAATGACGTTGCGGGGCAGCGGGGTCCGCTCGCGCATTGCGCAAACGACATCGAACGGCAGAAGCCTCTCGACGAGAGCGGACGGCTCGGAAACGTGGTCGTTAAAAACAGTGATCTCGGCTCTCTTTGAGAGGGCCGACCAGTCTGCCATTTCTAAAGCCACGTTCTGGTAGTCATCCAGGATCGCAATCTTCATCGGCTCACCCTCGTCCCATTTCAATGCCTGAGCAACCGCATTACGGATTAAGTCTTTATGGCACGCACTGAAGTCCAGAGCGCACCTGGATTGCCCCAGTCAGGGTAGAGCTTGAGCATTTGGTCATAGAGTTCCCGCGCGGTCGTCGTCTGCATTGCAAGGCGCTCGAAATCGCGGATGTATCTTCGCGTTTCGCCGAGGATCTCGGGGCTGTCAACGTTCCCGACGCGCTTATGTCCGGCAATCACCGCGCGCGGCTCAAGCGACTCCATTTTGTCGAGAGCAGCAATCCACTCTTGCCGCTTCTGTTGATCGGGCGACTCTGACAGATGCAGATGAACGCCGTTGTAGGCGGCATCACCCGCTACGATCAAACCGATGGACGGAACGTGAATGCAGGTTGTGCTGGCAGTGTCGGTGAATCCGAGTGGCACACTGACTAAATCGTGGCCTTCCAGGTTAATGACGTTTCCGGCCAGCTCTTCGGCAATTGCAAGATGGCTGGAAAGCTGGCCGGGAAAACGCGGATTCCAAAACGTAGCGAGAGACTCTGGCGATGCTTGCTGGCGCATAACCTTAATGGCATCCGGCCGCGCGACAAAGCGGGCACCTGGAAATCGCTCCAGAACTGTACCGGTGCCAAAGAAGTGATCGCCATGGCCATGGGTGGCGTAGATCGTCGTCAGATTCTTTCCGCTCGCCACTACCCAATTCGCCAGGGCGCGCGCCTGCTCGACGGTAATAGGGGTGTCGACCAGGACAGCGTCGCGTTCCCCAGAAATAAGGGTTGACGAAATAGGCGGCCACGGTCGCTCTTTTTCGCCTGGAGGCAAATCGCTCGTGATAGCGGGTATGCTGGGCGACAGGAACACGTCCCAGCGCAGCGGCGTTTTTCGAGCGCTTTGTCCGGATTGAGGCGCACCGGCGCCGGATTGCCCGTGCGCGGAACGGAGCTGGTATGCGCAGATTGGCGAAGAGACTGCGGTAATGACGGCTGTTCCGAACCCCTTCACCAAGAATTCACGTCTTGAAGTCATCATCGTGTCCTCCATCAGGCACCGCCTTCGCATCCCGCGACGAAGGCTCGGTCTACCAAATCGTCAGTTGGTTTGTCCGGGCTTAACATTAGCCTTCGCTCCCCGTTCGAGTGCCAAGAGGAAGTCGGCGGATGGAAATCTTTCCTTCATGGCGTTGATCAGGCTATCCGGATCTTTCGCTTTTTTGAATTCTTGATCAAAAGCCCATAGATAGTTCTGCGTAAAATCTAAGGCCGTATTCGCGTCAAGAGTGGCTCCCACCTTGCTGTGTCCGGGGACAACAATCGAAGGCTTTAACTCTCTGATTTTCTGTAATGAGTTCAACCACTTCTCTCTAGTCTTACTGTCCGTTTCGGCGGTGTAAAGGTGCATGTTGTTGACCACGACATCGCCGGCAATGAGGGTTCTCTGTCCAGGAATCCAAAGCATCGTGTTTTCATCGGTGTCGCCTTGGATGTGTTTGAGGACTTGGATTTTTAAGCCATCAAACTCAATAAAGTTGCCATCGAATTTCTCGATGGCAACAACGCGAGAGGTTGCTCCCGAGCCCAAAATCTGTTTCCATTTATCTACTTTCGCTTGATAGACCGCGTCGATTCGGTCTACTACCGTAGAATTGGCAGTAATCCTCACGCCGGGGTATGCCTCCTTAAAAACCTCGAGGCCAAGAAAATGATCGGCGTGCTCATGGGTAATGTAGATAATCGACAGTGGCTTCTTAGTATCTTTGATTTCCTGCAGTACTCTTTCCGCGTTGGTCTTTGTCAACTGTGCATCGACTAGCATCACTTCGTGTGTTCCCTCGATAATGACTGAGTTAACCCAGAACTGATCGTCGAGGGAAGTGACCACTTTTATCGAAAGGGCCTGTCGGCCGGCCGCAAAAGCAGTTGGACAGGAAATTAGAAGCAAGAGACCGGCAGTCGATGCACAAGCAGCGAAGTATCTTCCGGACCTAAATCTCCACTTCCAATGAAGCCTCTCTATTCGCGACAACTGCATAAGTTCTCCTTTTCTGACCTCGGTGATTTGCGAATACTGCGTCTGGAGCCAACAACGTCCTGTTCGGTCGGCGACTTACGCGCCTTCGACGATTCGAAAGTCGCGTTCCGCGCCGGAACCGAGCGCCTGAAGCGCCTTCTGGTAAGCCTCGCTTTCGCGGGCCGCGAGCGCGATCTCATAGCTGTCGAACTCCACAAGGATCGTCCGCAGCGGCAGGCCGGCTTCGTGCGACTGAATCTGGCTCGTAGACATGGTCAAAAGTCGTCCGCAGAATGACTCGACCGCCAGCAGTGCTAACGCGCCATAGGCCTCCACGGCAGATTCATCTAATAACGATTTGTACGCAACTACCCAATAACCTTTCTTCATGGTGATCTCCTAATCTGCAGATGAATTACGTGCACGGATTTCGTTATCGGAATTACAGGCGCCAGCTCGCCAAAGATCACGACGATGGATTCAAGAAAGTATGCCTGCCGGCTCGCCCGCGGCATCACTATTTCTCGTCCCAGTAATCGGTAAATGCCACTGGCGCCCAGCGATAGGTCCCCGACTGATTGTGTAGGCGACCCAACCCGGGAAATAGCATGTGTGGCCCCGCGATCAAGACATCCTCGTTTGCGAGCTTGCGCAGCAATTGATCCCGCGTGGCCAAGGCCGCAGTTGGGTCGACATCAAATACCACTGTGATTTTTGGGTCTGGCAGCTGAAGACGCTGCACGTGCATGACGTCGCCCCAAAATAGAATCTTCTTTCCTTGGGACGAAAATTCGTAACCGGTATGTCCCGGGGTATGACCGCGGAGAGGTACGATTTGCATGCCGTCAACGATTTGATCGGAGTCGCTAAACGTGTGCCACTTTCCGGCCTTGATGTATGGAGCTGCGATGCTTTGTGCACTCTGGAAGAACTGTTGCGCATCCTTCGGCGCCTTGGCGGCGATTTCCGGCGACAGCCAAAAGTCGCTGTCTGCCTTTGCGACGTAGATGTCGGCATTTGGAAAGACGACCTTTCCGTCCGGAGTGGTCAGGCCGCCGATGTGGTCGGAGTGGAGGTGCGTGACCAAGACGATGTCGACTTCTTCCGGCGTGTATCCTGCACTGCGGAGGTTGCCCGCCAAGTGCCCGAACTTTGCCCCACCAAACCAGGTGCCGGATCCCGCATCGACTAGGATGAGCTGCTTGCCGGTGTTGACAAGGTAGCCAGTATCGGCGACATCCAGCGTGTGCGGATCGTCGTGCAGTGCTTTTCGGACACCCTCTCTCGTCTTCTCTCCGTTTAGCCAGTTCACATCGAATACGCCTGGCCCATCGAATAGGGCCGTCACTTCGAGATCGCCGACTTTCAGGCGGTAGAAGCCGGGCACCTGATCATGATGCTGGGGTCCGGCAGCCAGAGTTGCGTTCGGAATGGCGACAAAGCTGGCCAGCGCTAGCAGAAGAGCGGCTGCGAAACGCATCGAATTGTTTTTGAGAACAATTCTCATCGTCGGTGCGGAGATTTCCACTGCTTTGTTTATGCTTTTCATTGGTATGCACATCTCCTTTGAGTTTCAATTTCGCTCTCGTATCGCATTTCGGATCGTGCAAGGCGGATCAGTCGATCGACCCTCCCTCTTCCAGTCTGGTTGCATGATGCAACTACAAATAAGATGCTCGCATCTGGTATAATGATGCAACTAGATTTTCTTACCATTAGATATGAGGAGCTACGCGACACAAATCGGTCAAAGCCAACCTGTGGGACGAAAGCTCATTGAACAACTGGATCCCCCGCGGTTCCATCTTCTTGAACGGCGTGGAGTTGCCTTGACGCGATTCTCTAGTGAGCGCAGCCTTTAATCGATTTTGCGTTCTAGCTCTCGAATGGCTGCATAGAGGATGTCATGAGGAGAAAACCTAATGCGGCAAGGGGGCGGCGGGAGAACCGTTGGGTCGCTGTCCTTCTTGGAAAGCCGAGTGTTCATTCCTCGTAACAGAATCTTAGTGCGCCGGAGAATTTCCACGTGGGAAATTCTCCGGCGCACGTTCCACGAGTTAGCGTGCTGCTGCAGCCAGCGCGCTTTGGGCGGCTTTTTCGATCACCGTCGCCACCGCTTGCGGCTGCGATACATAGGTCGAGTGGCTGCCCTTGACCTCGACAATCGTCGCACCCGCGCGCTTCGCCATCTGCCGCTGGGCGTCGGGTGGAATCATCTTGTCCTCGGTCGTAAGCAGGTACCAGCTAGGTTTCGTTTTCCATGCCGGCTCACTGATCGTGCCGTTCAGCGCGTTCACGCCCCATGGCACTTGCGAGTCGGCCATGAATGCGGCCTTCTCGGGGCTCAGGTCGCCGGCGAAGAACGCGGGGAACTTGGCCTTGTCGAATAGTAAGTAGCCGTCCACGGGCGGCAGGATCGGTAGCACCGGCACGCCAGGCGGCGGATTTTTGATCAGCGTGGATACGGACTCACCCTTGTCGGGCGCAAAGGCGGAGATATACACCAGTCCCGCAACCTTCGGATCATTGCCGGCTTCGGTGATGACAGCGCCACCGTACGAGTGGCCGACTAGAATCACAGGACCGTTCTGCTCAGCTATCGCGCGCTTAGTGGTGGCGACGTCGTCGGCGAACGATGCCGTCGCCTCCTGAACGACTGTCACCGCGTATCCGCTCTTCTTTAAAGCGTTGTAGACGCCTTCCCATCCGGATCCGTCCACCAAGCCGCCGTGGACCAGCACAACATTCCGCACTTTCTGTTCCTGATTCGTCTGTGACATAAGCCCCTCCTGTGAGGCGAACAACAACATCGCAACTGAAAAGATTCTTGCGAGTGTCTGACCTTTCATTGGGATATCTCTCCTTTGAGTTTCAATTTGGTTCTCGCATCGCATTTCGGATCGGTGCAAGCGGATCAGTCGATCGACCTGCCTTCCCCCAGTCTGGTGGCATGATGCAACCATCAATGAGATGCCTGCATCTGGTATAATGATGCAACTAGAGTTAGGGGTGACTAAATACGAGGAGCTATGCGACACAAATCCTTCAAAGCCAACCTGTGCCCCGTGGCACGCTCGCTCGATACCATCGGCGAATGGTGGTCTCTGCTGATCGTTCGTGACGCCCTCTCTGGCGTACGCCGCTTCTCCGATTTTGAGAAGAGCTTGGGATTGGCAAAGAACATCCTGAGCGCTCGCCTTAAGAAGTTGGTTGCGCGCGGAATCATGGAACAGGTGCCGGCTTCGGACGGCAGTGCCTACCGAGAATATGCTCTAACCCAAAAAGGCCGAGAGTTGTTCCCGGTCGTCGTTGCTTTGCGCCAGTGGGGAGAAAGTCATCTCTTCTCCCGCGGCGAGAAACGTCTTCAGGTTCTGGACAAACGCACCGGAAAGCCCCCTAGAGTGGAAGTGCAAAACGCGAAAGGGGAAACCGTTACGGCGGACGATCTGGAATTGGTTACCGTTAAGAATTGAACGGACGCTTACGGCGTCCCTCAGCTAAACGCGCAGATGCCAGACGGCCCCGCGACGCCGTGCAACTCGAACATCTGCTCTGATCCGGGAAACCTCTCCCGGCGCGGCGGTCGGTTCCTTTCGGGCGCTAGGAGGAGGTTCAGAAATCGGAGTTTGAGCGCCACTTGCATCGAGCGCGGGCACCGATTGGTAGAGCGGATTGAGGCCGCCGCTCGTGCCGACCCCAGGTACGCCTTTGTTCTGTTGCCCGACGTTACGCCCCCCAACTCAAGAAAGGATTCGGCCGGGATCAGCCACCTTGAGCAAAGCGCCCAGAAGCTCGGGGACGGGTGCGCCGGCAACTGGGCTAGAAGTCGGGCAGGAAGTGCGCATGCACATCGATCGTCGTCATCGTGGAAACCTAAGATCCCCTGTCTTTGAGCATTCCAACTATTGCTCAGCGGTCATCGAGACATCAGAACCGGGAGGCCCGCCTGATACAGGACCGTCCGTGTGACCCCACCAAACAACCGCTCGCGCAGTGTGGAGTGACCATAGGCGCCCATGACGAGTAGATCGGCACGAAAGGCGACTGCCTGCGACAGCAAAAGGTGACCTACGTCTCCGGAAGACAGACACTGCACCTCCACTTGCGCGCCGAGAGCCGCCAGGCGGCGTGCGATCTCCGCCCCCGGCTGCTGACCGTGACGCGCTCGCTGGCGCTGATAGTCAACGATCAAGACCTCTACAGCGTCTGCGCGCGCAAGCAAGGGCACAGCATCCGCTACGGCCCGGATGGCCTCGCGCGTGGCGTTCCAACCTATGAGGATGCGGCGGATCCGAGATGCCGTGCCCCTTGGCGGAAAGAGGATGACTGGTCGGCCGGAACTCAATACCAGGGATTCCGCGAGGCCCGGAGGGTCGGACATTTGGCCAGTGCGCTCCGGGCGGGAAATAACGACGAGGTCCGCGTAGTACGCGTTCACGGCCACCTCGCTGCTCCAGTGAGACAACGACCTCCATTCCGACCGCGATATTCCGTAACGTCGCACAATGTCTTCGAATACCGCCCGGTGGCGCGTCTCGATGCTCTCAAGTTGTGACTCCTGCTCTTCACTCACTTTTCGAATGCCCGTACCGCGAACGAACATCTCCTCTGTGGTAAATGTGGGCGCAGGCTGCGTGAACACGCTAATCAGACGCGCGCCATTCTCTTCGGCAAGTAGACTGGCGAACTCCAAAATGCTCGCCACTTCGCTTCGGTTGTCGGTGAAGACCAGAATTTCGCCGAGTTCGGGCTTGCTGGTGGTCCGGGGGACCGGTTCAGCGAGGTTGGGCGCAGTGTACTGGGACATGAATTCTGTTCCTGTGGACATAAAAACCTCCAAGTCCATTCTAACTTGACATTGTCCAGATACTTGACACTGTCTAGATCAGTTGATGCATCTTGACACCGTCAAGTTGCAAAAGTATTCTCAATTTCATGCTGCGTGCAGATTTGTCGGTTACCAGGAAGCGCAAGTCTTACCATCACGGCGACTTACGGCGCGCGCTCGTCAACGCCGCCGTTTCTTTGCTGACTAAAACGCAGCGCTGGGATTTTTCATTGCGCGAAGTAGCACGCTGCGCCGGGGTGAGCCACAATGCGCCGTACTCCCACTTCGCAAGCAAACGAGAGCTCCTCGCTGCCGTCGCGGCGAAAGGTTACGAGATCCTTCGGGCCCGCCTGCTCACTGCTCTGCGTGGAAAGACAAAACCGGCTGATGCGCTGAAAGCAATCTTGATCACCTATTTGCGTTTCGGTACAGGAAATCCCGCGCGGTATCGCCTCATGTTTGGTCCGGAATTGCAGGGGCAGGACGCAGGGCTTCCCTCCGAAGTTATCCATGCTTTCGCATCCGTAGAAGCTGTGTATCGAGGGGTATTGAAGCGGGGCAGCGAAGACAGGACATTCAAGATTCCCCAAAATGACCCGGCTGCTCTGGAGATGGCAGCAATTGGCGCTTGGTCACTGGTCCACGGCCTCGCCATGCTTTATATCGACGGCCTGGCGACTCTGGAGACCGCGCAAACGATTGACAGCTTGGCAGAAGAAGTCATAGCGATGTTCATGCATGGCATCGTAAAGCGAGAAAAACAGGATTAGGATCCATTATGGAGCGGACTTCCCCTTCACCCCGCTTGCCGCGTGCGAGTCCCTCCGCGACGCGCTATTAAATTGGCAACAATGTTGATTCCTGAAGCTGCGATTTGCCGCGCAAATTCCTTGCCTATTCCGAACGAGGCACCGGTGACGAGTGCCCAGGGGCCGAACCTTTCTTTGTCGAGTGCTGCTCTCACCTTGTTGCTCCGTTCTGCCTGCTTAGGGCTTGTTGTGTCACAAATCATTCTGCAGCCAATGGCCGTGGGTTTATCAGTCAGTCCATCGACTGAGTGCTAGGCTGCAACGGTGGATTCCTTTGTCAACTCGGATGCTTGGGATGTTGCCGGGCGGTCTTTCGAATAAATAGTCGGGCAAGCTCAACCAACTCTGTAAACGCGGCCGGTTTGCGCCCCCAGGATTGCGCGTTTGTAGGCTTGTGCAACTTTCCATCCTTCGACCGGAATCACGCCGTGAAAGAACGAACCCATACTAGGTACGGATTCTTCCAGGATCGTAGGATTTACCAAATTGATACGCAGTCCCTTGGGAAGTTCGATTGCGGAAGCCCGAACAAAACCTTCCAATGCGCCCGAGACGGTTGAAGCCGCGACACCGGCGAAGATCGGTTCGTCATTAAGAACGCCCGAAACCAAAGTGAATGATCCATTTTCCTTGATGAACGGGATCGCCTCCTGAACCAGGCTGATCTGACCCATGAGCTTGCTTCCCAACGAGAACTGCCATTTTTCAGCGGTGAGTTCTGAAAGCGGAGCAAATGCGACTTCACCGGCTGCAATGACCACGGCATCAAACGAGCCGACGGATTGATAAAGCTTCCGGACACTTTCGCGGTTCTCGATCTCGACTCGGAAATCGCCCGATTTGCGTCCGACCTTGACGATCTCATGGCCAGCACCCGCTAATGCCTTTTGAACCAGTTCGCCGATCTTTCCGTTTGCACCAATCAAAATAATTTTCATAAAAACTCCATTCTCGTTTCTGATCTCCGGACCTATCTATTCGCTTTCACTTTAGGGGGCCAATCCGCCAACAGTGTCGAGCACTTGCCTAGTAACTCACCGACCGCGCCTTCATCGGCGTCAGACCCAGCGAGCATCAGATGACACTACCAACGCCAAGGTACTTGCTTCAAAGGGCGGTTCCGCTCTATGAAGCACACTTTTTCGCAATACTTCGAATTAATTCTGTGTTCTGAGCATACGGTCGACCGATCGGCTCATTTGTTTCAAAATAAACCCAGGCGCCACGCGACTCATCATTTTGAGCTGATTCGCCTGCCCTGGACGTATTTCAAATCGATCGGCTTGCATTCCTTTGACGGCGACTTTAACCATGTCTTCCACCTTCATGATGGAAACGCCTTTCATGTCCTCAGAACTAAATTCAGCCAAGAGTTCGGTTTGTGTCGCCGGCGGTGCTAGCTCAAATACCTTCACTTTGGTGTTTTTCAGTTGAACACGAAGAGACTCGGTGAACGAATGCAGACCAGCCTTGGTAGCGCAATAAACCGGTGAAATTGCCAGTGGAACAAATGCCAATCCCGATGAAACATTCACGATTGCGGCCTCTAATTTTGTTTTCAAATGCGGCAGGAATTGTTTCACCATGCGAATCGGCCCGCTCAAATTGATTTCAATCTCGCGAGTGATGTCTTCGAGGCTTCCAGCTTTGTCGTGAACGTTGATCTCCCGCATGATGCCAGCGTTGTTGATCAAAATGTTGAGCTCAGGAAATTGGTTGGTGATCTGTTCGTAAAGAGTGGCGATCGCCTGCGGATCGGAAACGTCGCTTCGAAAGGTATGAACTTTTGGAAAGACCGCTTTCACACGGTCCAACTTGGCTTGATCACGGCCCGTGATAAGAATCGTGTTACCAAGTGCCGTGAGTTGTTTGGTAAGTTCGTAACCGATGCCGCTGCCACCGCCGGTGATCAAAATCGTATTGCTCGTGAGTTTCATAATTAAATACCCCGCATAAAAAACGCGCAACTTCCGAGCACGTCGGACACTCTTGAATGGATAGCCGGATAGTCGAAAATCGCTGCGTGGTCCCGACCCGTAGACGGTTTCCCAGCCGACTTCAGCGAGCGGAGGGCCGGTCGCGAACCGCTCGACCAGGTGGGATTGGCGATGTAGGGTCGTGGAGCGCGACCTTTCCCTGAAGCTTCTTCATGGTGCCGATCATCCCTGGCTGCTCGATGGTTGCGTGTCACAAGGTCCCGATCCAGTCTTTAAGCCTCTTTGCCTCCATCACCACCACCTCGCGGTCGTTGGTGCCGAGCGCAACCGCCGCCATACCCTGAAAGGCGACGAACAAATGGACCGCGAGTTCTCGTGAATCCTTTTCATGGCCAACGGCCCGGAACTGCTCCTCAAGCCAACGCATGGGCTCATTGAAGAGCGCCGCGGATTTCTTCGCGAGAGCGCCGCCCTCCTTGTGCAACTCCGTGCACAGCCCGCCAAGAGCGCATCCTCCGCGCGCGAGTTGCTCCCGGTTCGCTTGGACGCTACCCACGAAAGCCAACAGCCGCTCCTTAGGAGAATTCAAGCGGTCCCACTCCGACCGGTCTGCGCGAAACTCCTCGAGGCGCCGCTCCACCACGGCTTCGGCGAGTTCTTCCTTGGTTTTGAAGTAGTAGTAGACATTGCCTACCGGCACGCGAGCCGCCTCGGCGATGTCCGCCAGACTCGTCTCTCGGAACCCGCGTCCATACGCCAGCTTCGTCGCAGTCTCAATCAGCCGCGTTCGCTTGTCCGGTTGTGCCGTTCGCATATTCTTCGACTCGGAGTAGTTAGTTATCTAACTAACTCAGACCATAAACCCGATGCACCCGTGTTGTCAACCCCCGCGACACGCCAATTTTGGGCGCTGGTGGATGGTGGACCAATCCAAAAGGCGCAGGTTTGAATTTGAGTTACCTAGCTAAGAATTCTCTTCGTCGAGGGATTCGATTACGAATTTCAGGCCAAAGCACAGGGAAAGGAGGACCGGCCAATGGTCGAACATAATCCTCCGCCTCACGCCGACCGTGTTCCGCTGATTCCTTTGCCAATTGCGCTTTATATCTCCGACGGACTCGTTTTTGAGCTCTATGACGGAGGGCAACCCCACCGCCGTTTTTCGATCCGTTGGGAGAGGCTCGTTCCAACGAAGGAGAGTGAGCCGGAGGTAGCCTCTGAATCTCCGCGAACGGTGTCAGGCATACACAAAGAGTAGCGTCGGCGCGAGCTCCCGCTCAATCAACGCCCGCCTTGCTCCGACTTCAACCCGATTGTCAATTCACAAGAAATGAGGATGGCCATGAGAATTCGTGTGACCACCAGGGCAGACTTGTACGAAAAACGGAAACAAGAACACATCGAGCGCGGCTACCGAATCGAAGATGAGCGACCGATTCCCGTAAACGGCTTCTGCTCGTTCATCGCCATGAGGGAGATGCCCGTCTCCGATACGGTCGACGAACTGGTTGCGCTGGCGATCAACGGAGGACGCGGTTCGCACCGCGATTGGTGAGGTATTCGATGCCGCTCAGAATCCGATTTCGTTTCGATGGTAAATGCAGCCTGCACCCTCGTTATGACCCCGCGCGCAACGGACGGCCACAGCATTCGAATTGTGAAGGGTGTGAATCTCTGTACGTCATTCATCTTTACACCAAGATCGCCAAGAAAAGGGCTGAGAACGAGAATGGCATCGTGGTCCGAACTTCGAGCGGTCACGAAGAACAGCGCGCCATTGATGAGCCCGGCCACCTTTCAAACACCGAAAACAGGTGATTTAAAACTCCCCGCCTGGTCGGTTGCGCTGCTCCGCATGGATCAATTCTGCCTTTCATCCAGATCAGCCAAGCCATGAAACCGGAGGTGAATGATGAACTCCCTACCCACGATTCCGCTTTTTCCCGCAGGCCAAATTGTTGCCACGCCAGGCGCACTCGCTTTATTGGAGCAGGCCAATCAGTCGCCCCTGGAATTCCTCTCCCGGCATCTCCGTGGTGATTGGGGCGATCTCTGCCAGGACGACAAAACTGAAAACGAATTGAGCCTCAAGTATGGGTTCCGCCTGATGAGCAGCTACCCGGTCACGGATACAGAAAGGCTCTGGATCATCACGGAAGCGGACCGCTCAGTGACCACCCTGCTGCTGCCGGCCGAGTACTAACAAGCCAATGCTCGCCTTTCTTTTTTCTTGAGGAGATTCTCCGTGCGGCCCCATGGCAAAACGAAATTAGGTTTTTTCCCCCTTCCCTTAGCTGAAGCCGAGCGCCTCCGAAATTGCCTCACATTCGCTTGCGAGTTTTCAGCACTTGATCCGTGTGCGGGAGATGGTGTGGCGTTCACGCGTTTGCTTCAGGGAACATGCGCCCGTTGTTACGGCATTGAAATCGACGCGAACCGAGTTGAACAGGCCCGGAGTCTTGGCATTGAGGTGTTGCAAGCCGACACGCTCGAAGTGCGCTGCCCAACCGAAGTGCTGTCGCTGCTCTATCTCAATCCTCCCTACGACTTTGAGACCGGGCAGACCAACAACCAGCGCCTGGAGTTCGTGTTTCTGGAGCATACCTATCGCTGGCTAAAACCCGGCGGGGTCCTGGTACTGGTGATTCCGCAACCACAACTAAGAGTCTGCGCGAGGATCCTGAGCGAGCACTTTACCGATCTGTCCGTGTACAGGCTGACAGACCCTGCGAGTGTGCAGTATAAACAGGCTGCCGTTTTGGGGTTCCGGCGTAAGCGACACCAGCACCTACGAGACTCCGCCCTGATCGACTGCGTGCGCTGGCTCGAGATGTTGGCGACTAAACCCGATCTTGAACCGTTGGACCAATCGTCGGCAATGCGGTACGCGGTACCGGACTCCGGACCAGTAACACTCACTCCTACTGGCATTCCGCTCGACGAAGTGGAGGACTTGCTGCCAGATTCGGCGGCGTACCGTCAGGCCAGCCGTCTACTTCTTCCCAAACAGCGCGACGTTCGTGGCCGGCCACTCACGCCTTTGCATGGCGGGCATGTCGGCCTGCTCTGCACCGCGGGAATGCTCAATGGGGTATTCGGCGAGGGGCAAGATCGGCACATCGCACACTGGCGCTCGGTGAAGTTCACCGATCATTGGGAAGAAGACGAAGAAGACGGGACCAGAATCCTGCACGACCGCGAGCGGTTTTCGCACGAACTGACCTTGGTCTTTGCCAACGGCAAGACACAGATTCTCACCCACGAAAAGAAGGAGCGAGAATGAAGAATGCACACCTTCGGTTCGGCTGGCTCACTTATGTAAAGAGCACGGAGAAGACCACGACAAGCATCAAGCTTCGCCTGGACCGTTTCATCGGAGAGGTCTTGCCGGATGGCCCCCGACAAGCAAGAGCCCATTTGATCTCTGTGGTAGGCGGAGATACGCAGATCTCGGCGGTTAGTGCGGCAATCTCTCTGGGAGACCGGTTCATGGTGGAGGGGCCGGGCGTACAAGCCATCCGAGTGTGTCTCGAACGAAATGCGCAGTGCTTCAAAGGCTCGATACAGCTTGCCGGACGAAAGAAGCCGCTGCGTCACCTCATCGGCATGTCGGAAGAGTTCGCCGCGGGAAACATGTCTGCCGGCGCGGGAAGGACTCTGTTGGCGGGCTCAGACGAGCGATTTGTTTGGGCATCCATCGCGCACATTTACGGGATACCGGGAATCCCGGAATGGGCGGACTGGTTTGCGGACGAACTGGATACGCATCATGCATTGATCCACGCGCTTGGTATTGGGTGTGATCCAGTGATTGCCAAAGGTGAGAAGGAGCAGTTTCTCGACTGGCTCAGCTGGGGAGTCGAAAGTGAAGCGATCAGGTTTCCAGCGGAAACAGGTTCGATTCATTGGCCGAGCTTGGGTTTGAAAGATATTTTCTTCCACGCCAATATCTCTCATGCGCAAATAGTTTGACACGAACGTCGGTGACAACCGTCGACGATTGCCTGGTGTCGGCTACCGAATCGATCTCCCAAGGCTAGGTTCCTAACCTCCGGATTGCCGACTATCCAGGACTTGGTGATCGCGGGGCTGGTAGGCCCGAACTCCCATTAAGTGAAGTTAGTGAAGTGGCCCCGCGCCAACTGCCCACGAGAGCCCCTGGCCCCAAAATTTCAGCCCCGAAGAAAAGTGGAACTTTCTGGCTCCGCTCCTAGTACCATCAGGAAGTTTCAGCTCGACGAACGATCTCGCGCTCCTTCATCGGAGAAACGAGTATGGACACGGGCATAACAATGCGGAGCATCAGAGAAGCGTCGCCGCGTTTCCAGGCCAGGATGGCAGGTGTCTTTGCTTGGATCGGAACAACTGAAGGATTCGCGATCTGGGTTCGCAGCAGGCTGGTTGTGGATAGTGATGCGGCGGCTACCGCGCACAACATCCTGGCGCACGAGCTGTTATATCGCTCGGCCGTTGTGGGCGATGTCATCTCCTACGTTGTATTTATTCCTTATACGCTTATCATATACAACTTGTTTAGGCCCGTGAGCACGCGCCTCTCTTTGCTTGCAGCGGTCTTAAACTTGGTCGCATTGGCCATTCAATTTTCTATCTGCGTTTTTCTTCTCGCCCCTTTGGTCGTCCTGGAAGGCGCTCAGTCCTTAAGTGCAGTCAACGTGGACCAGTCGCAAGCGCTGGCGCTCATGTCTCTCAAATTGTACGATCAGGGATACACCATCAGCATGGTGCTTTGCGGATTCTATGACCTCCTGATCGGATACCTCATTTTCCGGTCCACCTTCCTGCCTCGAATTCTAGGCGTGCTGCTGGCAATTGCGGGCTTCTACTACCAGATCAACAATTTTGCGGAGTTCCTCTCTCCTGCAATCGCGGCCCGTGTGGAACCTTACGTTTTCGTGATTGGCATAGCTGAACTATTGCTAGCCCTGTGGCTCGTCGTGATGGGCGTGAACGAACAGCGATGGAAGGAGCAGGCTAGCAAAGCGGGAGTGTCTTAGGCTTACGAACGCGGCCCGCAATCGGATTGTCGGCAATCCGGAACCGGCAGTTCACGGCTATCCGACATCGCGGCGGCTGGCCCTTTCGCTCTTCACGCAGCTTGCTGGCGGCGACGCTGACGTTGCTGTTTGGCGGCTTCCAGCTTGCGGTCGCGCTCAGTGTGAATCTCTGAGACTGAAAAGCAGCGGCTCCGTTCTCGAACAGTTCTTTCTGCCAGCGGTAGAACACCGTTGGGCGCAGACCCAGCTCTTCACAGAGCTCCGAGACTGGCACTTTGTCCAAAAGATGCCGCCTCAGGATGGCTACTTTTTCTTCTGGGGTGAAATGCTTCCGTTCCTTCCTCATACGTTCGCTCCGTTATCTTAACGGACGAACGAGTTTCTCCATTTCCAGCTGAGGCAGGACAGTTTCGCCTTCTCTGTACATTCCTTCCGCCCACGAGAGGGTTTCCATGCCTGAACTATCGACCATTTACGACTACATGCGTGCGAACGCCAGCCTTTTAGGGGCGCGCATTCTTCAGGAATATCCCGCGCTGCACCAGTTCGATGATCCAGTTTCACCGCGGATCGAGGGATTGCTGCGCAAGCCCTTCCCTGCGCAGACCATCGCGATCATGGGAATTGCGAAACGCTGGCGGCAGGCGCGAACCGACATGGTGATCGCGGAATGCGGCACAGGCAAGACCCTGATTTCACTCGGTGCCATTCACGTGCACAGCGAAGGAAAGCCATCCACGTCTCTAGCGATGGTTCCCCCGCACTTGGTCGAAAAGTGGGCTCGCGAAGCGTTCCTGACTTTGCCGGGAGTACGCATCTTTGTGATCGACGATTTGCGAAACGGAGGCGACGAGAACAAATCGCATGGCGTGAACGAAGTGCGGTTGAGGCAAGGCCGCGCCGTGCGGGAAGGTTTCCGTACCACTCTAAGCGAACTGCGGTTACGGAAAGAATCGTCGAGTTCCAGGAAACGGTGGCTATCTCTTTGTGGGAGGCCTTCACTTTTCATCGTCGGCCGTGAACGCGCGAAGCTCGGCTACTTCTGGCGGCACGCGTACCGCGTACCGCGCTCGGGCCCATACATGGGCTGCGTCGTCAATTCCGACACGGGCGAACCGGTCATCGTCGACGAAAGCCGCCTGACTCTGGCCGAGTTTGAGAAGGTCAAGATCTCGGAGACGATCGAGTCCCGAGGCGACAAATCCTGCCGTCCAGTGCACAGCCCGCTCTGGCAGGCAGACGCGGACAAGATCCACCGCATGGCGCCGATTGAATTCATCGGGCGCTACATGCCGGGATGGTTCGACTACACGATTTGCGACGAGATTCACCAACTGGCGGGCGATACGGCGCAAGGCAACGCTCTCGGCACCTTGGCTTCGTGTACAGACCGGATTGTAGGGCTGACGGGAACGCTTCTTGGGGGATATGCGGACGATCTGTTCAATACCTTGTTCCGGCTCGAAGCGGGAAGGATGAAGGAACATGGCTATGAGTGGGGCACGACAGGACGAAGTTCCTTCACCCAGGACTACGGCGTTCTCGAAACGATCACAAAAGTAGAGCCGACCGATAATCGGTGCTCCAAAGCCAAAACAACCAGCATGGTTCGGCGAAAGCCGGGAGCTTCTCCTTTGCTCTTCGGCGAATTTCTGATGCAGCTCTGTGCCTTCGTCTTTCTCGAGGACATCTCGGCAGAGCTTCCGCCCTACGAAGAAAACTATCTGAGCGTCCCGATGGACCCACTGATGATGGCGGCATATCGGGAACTGGAAGACTCGATTCGGAAGGCATTGAAGGAGCACAGGGGCAATCGGTCTGTTTTGAGCACGATGCTCAACACCCTACTGCTCTATCCAGACCACCCCTATGGCTTAGGAACGCTGTATGGCAAGGAATTCGACCAGGAAGTAAAGCGTAATGTTTCATTCGTCATTGCCGAGACGCGAGACCTTCCAGAAGACCAGCTGTATTCCAAAGAACGCAGGCTGATCGAGGAGATCAAGAAGGAGTTGGGCGAAGGCCGCCGCTGCCAGGTGTTCGCCGTGTACACGCAGAAGCACGACGTCACCGCCCGGCTGCATCGGATCCTGAGCAACGAAGGCATCCGCACGGCTGTTTTACGTGCGAGCGTGGATACATCGAAACGCGAAGCCTGGTATGCGCGGCAAATTAAGGAAGGAGTCCAGGTCGTAATCTCCCATCCCAAGCTGGTCGAAACCGGACTCGATCTCCTGGATTTTCCGACCATCATTTTCTATGAGTCGGGATACTCACTGCACACGTTGCGGCAAGCGAGCCGAAGATCCTGGCGCATCGGCCAAAGACGGCCGGTTCGGGTGAAGTTTCTTTGCTACGAAGGCACCGTGCAGACGGCGTGTTTGCGGCTCATGGGCAAAAAGCTTCTCGTGGCCCTGACCATGGAAGGAAAGTTTGCTGGAGAGGGACTACAAAACATCGATGAAGACGACGACATGCTCTCGGCGATGGCACGGGAGCTGGTCGAAAGGAACGGGATCGGGGAGACGGCCGATGCTGTCTGGAAGTCCCTCAACGCGGAACACCAGAAACTGTTTCCCGCAACTTCCCGTTCAGACGGAGATGTCTCACTGCTTGAAGCGCCGGCCGTCTTGCCGGGCGTTCAGCCTGACCCTGCGGCCCTTGTCGAAGAGGCCATCGCACGGGATTCGGTCTTGATCTTCGGGCAACGACCGGGCTCGTTGTCAGGTAGAAGGTCGCGCGCGAAGCCGACCATCCCGGAGCAGGCAACGTTATTCGGATGATGTGAGCTGCGTCAGCGAATCACACCCGCCTTTCTCTCACCCTTCAGAAATCGCAGTTCAAATCAACAAGGAGGAAAGTAGTATGTCAGAAACTAGTACGCTCATTGGCTATAACGGCCGGACGATTGGCCGCGAAGAACTAACCCTGGTGCCGACACCGCTAGCAACCGAAACGCACCGTCCGATCCCGCACCACGAGATCGTGCAAGCTCTGGTCGAGACGCTTGGCTTCCGTCACATCGGAGTCGTCCACGACGAGTACGTCGAAGTTGTACTCGACTTTGCCTTTGGCCAGTTCCTCCTTTGTGAAGGATGTGCGGTAGTCGTAGTTGAAGTCTGTCCCGAATGACGAGACCCAGGCAAATCGCCATCCCATGCGCTTTTTAAATGGTTCGATTTTGGATAAGGGCGCTCGTGAAATCGCCGCAAAAGTGACATCGCGTTGCGCCAAATGCGCCAGCGCGCTATCCGTATGATCCATGTTGAATGAGCAACTGGGGCAACCCTCCTTCCAATCCGGTCCGAACATGAAGTGATAAACAATGAGCTGGCTCTTGGCGTCGAACAGGTCGGCGAGAGTTTTCTTGCCGCTGGGTGAATCGAAAATATAATTCTTTTCGACTTTCACCCAGGGGAGCTGCCGACGTTCGGCGGCGATTGCGTCGCGCTCGTGCGTGAGTTGCTTCTCTTTGGCCAGTAGTTTCTTCCGGGCCGCAAGCCATTCGTCTCGCGACACTACTTTCGGATTGTCAATCGTGTTTGTCGACATTTTGATTTTTCCTTTCCTCTGAGTTCGGCAGGATCTCTCCTGCTCGGTTCTTGCGAGACACTTTCACGGCCAACGCTGCGAGCCCCCGGTAGAGACCGCCCCGGCAACGATTAGCCCCATGGTTGCAAAGCAGAATGGACACATCGTTCACCTCCCGGGTGGCGAAGCTTGACTGCTAAGCCGCCTCTATAGTGGTGACGGGTGAAGATAGTCGATTTCGACAGAGCAAACAGGAAAAGAATTAGCCGCGTCTTTGGAGCAGAAACTGTCTTACCGCCGTGTCTTCGGCCAAGCCAATCGCCCGCTCGAAAGCATCTGCGGCCTCAGATGTCTTCGCTAGCCGCTGCAACAAGTGAGCGCGAACCGCCCAGTAGGGCTGATAGCCCGAGACGGACTCGAGATCGATCGCGTCCAGTACCGCCAGCCCCGCTTCAGGTCCCCTCGCTTCGGCTACTGCCGCGGCGTGTCCAGTTAGAGTGCCGAGCGTCGGGGATATGCGGATCAGCTGTTCATAGAACAGGAGGATCGCAGCCCACTCAGTCCGCCCGCTGCGCGCCCGCTCGGCATGGACCGACTGAATCGCGGCCTCGAGTTGAAAGCGGCCAGCGCGGCCACAACTCGACGCTTCGGCGAGATGGCGTTCTGCCTCTTCGATTAATGGCAGAGACCACTGCTCGGAATCCTGCTCCGAGAGAGGAATATAGCGGCCTTCTGGTCCACGCCGCGCGCGCCGCCGCGCTTCACAGTGGAGCATGAGAGCCAGCAGCCCGCGAACCTCTGCTTCGCTGGGCATTAACTGAAGAAGAACGCGTCCGAGCCAGATCGCTTCCTCGGCAAGCTCCCGGCCGCTCTGATCGACGCCCGCCATATCGTCCCAGCCAATTCCAAAGGCGGCGTAAATCGCTTCGAGCACCGCATCGAGGCGCTGCGGCAGTTCGCGCTCTTGCGGAACTTCGAACTGAATGCCGCCGTCGCGGATCTTCGTCTTGGCACGCACCAGGCGCTGCCCCATCGTAGTCGGTGAGACCAGAAAGGCGTGGGCGATGCGCGCCGCATCCAGTCCCAGAACCGTCTGGAGCATGAGCGGCGTGTGCACGGAAGAATCAATCGCGGGATGAGCGCACACGAACAGGAGTTTCAACCGGTCATCTGGAAACTCCGCAGCCAACGTCATCTCGCGTTCCTCCCTCAGGAGCTGGAGAGTGGGCTCACTTGCCAGGGCCACTTGTTGGTGACGCACATGATCGATAAAGGAGCGGCGCGCTGCCGTTAGCAGCCAGGCCTCCGGATTTTGTGGCACGCCGTCACGCAGCCAAGCCTTGAGTGCAGCTACCAGCGCATTGCTGAGAGCGTCCTCCGCGCTAGCGACGTCGCGCGTCTGCGAGGAAAGATAGGCCACCAGACGACCGTACGACTCACGGGCTACCCGCTCGATCGCGCGATGAGTGCTCTCGTGGCCGCTTCCGTTCATCACATGATCCGGTGCTTGGCTGCAGGCGCAAGGGGACGAACCTCCACGGCACCGGTCGAGGATGTTGGACAGCGCGCTGCCCAATCAAGCGCCGCGTCAAGCGAGGGGAGTTCCATGATTATGAATCCCCCCAGCTGCTCCTTGGTATCCGCGAAGGGGCCATCCTGTACGCGCCGCTTCCCATCCTTCAGCCGCACTGTGGTTCCAGTCTCCGGCACTTCAAGCGGATCACCGGCGACGTAGGCGCCGGATTCGACGAGAGCTTTATGGTACGCCCGCCAGGCACCCGTGTAAGGGTCGGTTCCATCGCTCTTCCGTGCGGCAAAAGCTTCCGGTAATTCGTAGATCAGCAGGGCAAATTGCATCAGAATTTCTCCTATGGGAACAATTTTAAGCGCCTTTGCGCGCTTGAATGTATGACGGATGGGAATAGGCCATTTCGACAGATTTTGGGAAATCTCCAGAAATTTCAAGCAGGCACAGCCGAATTGAGGACTGTCAGCGTCAAGATAGCGATGTGTCGGGCATCGATCAGTACCGACGAGCGCCCTAGCAGTGACTGTCGTATTGCTGGCGAGAAGCCGACCCCTCATTACTAATCCGTGCGCCAGTTTGTGCCGACTGCATGTCGGCTGGAACTCCCGCCCACCCTTGCTCGCGAGCTGTAGTTCCAGCAGGAAGACTGTTTCCCTGTGCGGCTGGAGGAGCATCTTGCCCTTCGACCAACTGCTTGCAGTTATCTGTCGTGATTCTCCGATTCGCTTGCTCGACCGACCGTGGCGCTATTGCGGCTGCACAGTACAACAGTTGGAACATGTCCTCGACCGAGGAGAATTCAAGGACACGATCCAACTTCGTCAGCTCAAGTACGTGCTCGACCTGGTTCGTGACATTCATCAGCTGAAACCGGATCGCGTGAGAACAAGCCCACTCCCGTAGACCCAACAAGACACCCAACCCACCGGCGTCGATGCGGTCAACCTCCGCCAGGTCAAGTATCAGTGTCCTAGTGTGTGTTTGTCTAAGCACCGCGTTGCGCAAGATCGCGTAGGCAGCCCCGATGACAATTCGCCCCTGACACCGTAGGACGGTACTGTCTCCCAATTTCTGTGCGGTCGCATTCAGCATGACTATCTCCTTGGCTCATCCTCATCCTAAAGATTTCGGAATCAGAGCTGAGCTTCTGACCAGTCTCGTCCGGTTGAACCTCGGCTCTACTTGTATGTCGAACGGGAGTTGGCAAAATCGACTGATTCTTCGTCTTTTCTTGAGGGGACGACTTGCGCGGCCTCGAGAGAGGAAAATCGCCTGCAGGGTCAGATCCTAGAATCCGTCCGGTCGCTTGGCCGGATCATCGGCAAGCCAGGGTTAGGGTCGGAAAGGCACTTCGAGGCACGCGCTCTTGCGAGCCCTCGGCGACTTTGGCCTCGGGCGGTCTACTCCAAAACCTCAATTGGGTTGGTCCGCGCCGCAACGCAACTTCCCTGTCTGATAGCCGTCGAACAACGTCCGCATCGCTTTGACATGCGACTCATCTAACGTGTCATGGCTAACGGGTTGGCTTTTTCAGTACTGGATCTTGTAGGCATGAGAGCCGGGGAGCCCGCGGGCAGCGCGATTGCCCGATCGGTGAACCTGGCGCAGCACGTGGAGCAGTGGGGATACAAGCGTTACTGGTTGGCGGAACATCACTCCATTCCTGGATTGGCTTGCTCAGCGACGCCAGTGCTGATTGGGCATGTGGCCGCAGCGACAAAGACGATTCGAGTGGGCAGTGGTGGAGTGATGCTGCCAAACCACGCACCGCTGGTGGTGGCGGAACAATTCGGGACGCTGGAAGCGCTCTATCCGGGGCGAATCGATCTGGGGCTGGGACGTGCTCCGGGAGGCGACCCACAAACGATGCGGGCGTTACGAAGGGATTTAGGTCAGAGTGGCGCCGACTTTCCGGCGCTGCTCGATGAACTGCGAACATACTTGGGACCTGCGAAGCCAGGGCAAGTGGTGAAAGCGATTCCCGGACAGGGGAGCAATGTGCCGATCACGTTGCTGGGGTCGAGCGGCTTCAGCGCGCAACTGGCAGGCATGCTGGGCTTGCCATTTGCATTTGCGGCCCACTTCGCTCCTGAGCACTTATGCGCAGCGGCTCAGCTATACCGCGACGAGTTCCGGCCAAGCAAAGTGCTGCGGAAGCCGTACTTCATGGTAGCGGTGCAGGTGATCGCCGCTGAGACGGACGCGGCAGCCAGGCGATTGTTCACGACACCCCAGCAGCGCTTTCTGCGACTGATTCGAAACCAGCCGGTCGAGTTGTTGCCTCCAGTGGATTCCATGGAGGCTCTCTGGCAGGACTGGGAGCGGGCAGCCGTGGAGAACAAACTGGGAGCAGCGATTGTAGGATCGAATGCGACGGTGAAGGCGGGGCTGGAAAAGCTGGCGGGTGATACGGGGGCCGATGAAGTAATCGTCGTAACTGACACCTACGAGCATGCCGACCGGATCGAATCGTATCGGCGAGTGGCCGGCGTTGCCACCATGATCGAGGTCCAGCCCACTGTAGCCGTGGAAGCCTAAAGCGGTGCGTTGAATCCGCCTTTTCCAAATCAAAGCGCGCCGCCCCTCATGCAACGCGGGAAAGGCCGCTACTCCGACCTTGATCCAGTGAAATTGACACAGTACGAATCGCCGCTGGCGGCACGACGATCTCAACGAGTCCGGTCGCCACGTCATAGACGAGACCTGATATAAGCCACTCGCCCGGCAACGCGGGAATCGCCCGGAGCGACGTAACGTCGACGGCAACTGCTGCGCGGGGATCGGTAACCGCCTTTTGCTTGAGCTCCCCTTCCTGTATCCGAAAATAGTGCGCCAGCATGGCAGGGTCGCCGGCAAGGCGAGTGATGCCGCAGTCGGTGTGCTGAAGTACGATGATGTGAAACTCCCCACCGCCTCCAGGAATCTCTCTGGCAACCTCGCCGATTCGCCCGAGTAGACTCAACTGCTCCAACAACCCCGGTGTGATTCGACCGCCGATGTTACGGATCACGACGGCCTCGCCCGGCTTGATTCCAAGTACATGAGCCGGATCCACTCGCATATCAGCGCAACCGATTATGATCGCCTTCACATTTGGCAAGGCCCGCAGCAGCGAGGGCATAAGGGTGCCTTCAGCAGACTGCTGAGCGGCAAAGTCTTTGTTACGTTCCAAGATGAAGTCAAGACTGTTCATGTTCGTTCTCCCTGAGAGATGTTCCGTGACTCTCCCCCTCCAAATATTTTGTCGGCCTGCCCCGTCGAATAATTTCCTGCTTGCTCGCGGCGGTCGGCCTGACAAACCACCTTTCCAGGTCGACCTCTTTCCCCACTCTTTACTGCTTTGATGGCGTGCCTAATCGTCTTGACTCGCAAAATTAAAGACAAAAAGCCCACCATTTATTTTTTATCGCTTTAGCGCAGCGGATGAGTTTCGCCACTGCCACTCGCCGATAATCTTCTTAAGACATTGGTACCACGAAGCCGGCATCGCAACTGGAATCGTGGATGCTTCCAGCTGCGGCCGGTTCCAGAATGCTGGCGCGTTTGTGAGGACTCATCTCGCCTAGTTCGCGAAAAGACGAGAGCGCGCCTATTACAGTCATCGCGCTTTCACCACCTGTGCCGTTTCATCTCTCGGGAAAGCTGAAGAGCTCGACGAGCGTCCTCACGCGCTCTTTCTGACGGCTGGTCGGAAACCGCTTGGTTCTTGATAGCTCGGCGATACCATGGAGGCTCGCCCAAAACAGTTCGGATAGAACTTCTGCCTTCGAGCTCTGCCCCTGAAACAACTCCAGGAGTTGGGAAAACGCGAATCGCAGCTCCGGAGGAGTAGCCGCTTCGCCGAATGGTACGCGCAGGCTGAGCAAAAACATCACTTCATACAGTGCGGGTGAAGACGCGGCGAACTCCAGATATGCGGCCGCGACCGATTCGACCGCACTTCCACGTTTCACCCGTTTCCGTGCCTTCTCCAAAGCCAGGCCCAACTCCTGGAATCCCTCGATAGCAACCGCGGCGAGAATCCCTTCGCGGCTTCGAAAATGAGCGTACAAGACGGGTTGGCTGTATGAAATTTCGTCCGATAGCCGCCGAACGGTTACATTGGACCACCCTTCAAGCTCCGCGATTCGTCGTGCGGCGCTGATAATCTGTGCCCGGCGGGCCCGCTTGTCACGCAGTTTTCGTTCCGTAATTCGGTTAGCTCCCGGCGTCTTTGCCATCGATAGGAAGTATAGCGTCGCTAGGATGAACGCGGCAGACGTCGAATCCTTTACGAACTCTTCGCATCAAACCTAGCGTTGCTAGATTTTCTAACAAAGGAACATTTCATGCACAACGCAATTCCGCTCATCCTGGCGGCTCTCATGGCTGTGGGGATCATTGTTATCGGTTGTTTCTACCTTGTGTCTCCTGAACGAATCTCAGGAGCATTTGGTCTTAAGCCGCCTGCATCCGATGCTGACACTCGTGCCTGGCTACGTCCTAAAGGAATTCGGGACGTCGTAGCTGGATTCGTCGTGCTGACCATGATGCTGACCGCGGACGGGCGGTTGGTAGGCATAGCTCTACTCGTTGAAGCCTTCATCCCTCTTGGCGACATGTCAATCATTCTGGGGTCGGGCGGGTCGAAGTCGCGAGCGTTCTCCATTCATGGCGTAACTTGTGCGCTGATGCTTGTCGTCGGCCTCTTGTTGATCCATGCCATTTGAGCGGCGACGGTTAGAAAAAAGGAGGGACAATGAACCATTGGATGTGGCCGGTATCTCTCGTTGGTATTCTAAGCACCGCCGTGGTGTGTGGTACGGACATGTTCTTTTTGACTATCGGCCGTGCCGCTCTCCGAATGGCTTCACCATCTGCTGCGACCGAAATCATGGGTTTCTTTCACTTGTTCGCTGACGCGCGGATGCCGATCTGGGGCGTCTTGGCGATCTTGTCCAACCTCTTGCTGGTCGTACTAAGCAGGAGTGGGCAGCGCTGGTTCTATCTCGCGTCGCTCCTAATGCTGATTCTGTTCGTTATTCTCTACAATCTCTTGTCAAAACCAATTAATCGGCTTCAAACCGAAGCGGCAAAAGCCGGAAAAACACTCGACAACGCTCGAGAGTTACAGGTGTCGTGGGATAGGGTGTTATTGATCCGTGTTCCGCTGCTCGTTGTGTCCCTGCTTGCCCAGTGCCTCGTGTTGCTAGTCGCTTCGGCGTAGATGTGGCTGGTGCGCTCCCCTTTTGAGAGTCAGGGGCTTTTGGGCGATGGGTCTCGACAAGTCGGCTAGTGGTCCGATAAATCGAATTTGAAAGCAAGAATCGGAGTGCCGTCGCTGACGTACCTGGCTAAGGTTGAGATGTAGGACGCGAAGCAGCTTGCAATGACTAAGCAAATGGAAAACGAGAAGCTCGCCTCTACGATAACCAGCGATCCACGCTGGCAGTCGATTGTGGCTCGCGACAAAGAATCTGACGGTAAGTTCTTCTATTCAGTGAAGAGCACAGGAGTATATTGCCGTCCGTCTTGTGGCGCACGTCTAGCGCGTCCGGAGAATGTGCAGTTCTTTACGACAACGGAAGCAGCGGAAAAAGCAGGCTTCCGGGCGTGCAAGCGTTGTAAGCCCGCGGGCCCCTCCCTTACCGAGGCCAATACGGCCAAGATCGAGAAGGTATGCCGGCTCATCGAGCGCTCCGAGGAGACACCACCCCTTGAGGAGCTTGCCAAGTACGCAGGCATGAGTGTCTTTCACCTTCATCGGACGTTCAAGGCCGTCATGGGACTCACGCCCAGCGGCTACGGCGCAGCTCAAAGGACGAAGCGCGTTCGCAAGACCCTTGGCAAGAGCCAGTCGGTAACGGATGCGATCTACGACGCAGGATTCAACTCGAATAGCCGTTTCTATGAAAGAGCGAACGAAGCCCTTGGAATGACGCCAACGAGTTTTCGAGATGGCGGTGCTAATACCATCATTCACTTCGCAATAGCGGAGTGCTCTCTCGGCTCCATTCTTGTGGCCAAGACCGCGCGGGGGGTCTGCGCCGTTTTGATGGCAGATGACCCGCTTCAGTTGGTGCGCGACTTGCAGGACCAGTTTCCCAAAGCGGATCTCGTCGGTGGTGAGAGCGGTCACGAAGATCTTGTCGCCAAGGTGATCGGCCTCATCGAGAGGCCGGGTGCCGCACTCGACCTGCCCTTGGACATTCGCGGAACGGCTTTCCAGCGGAGAGTGTGGAAGGCGCTTCAGCAGATTCCCGTTGGCACGACAGCGAGCTATGCCGACATCGCCAAGGTAATCGGGATGCCAAAGGCTACAAGAGCAGTCGCGCAGGCATGTGGAACAAATACCTTGGCGGTGGCAATCCCATGCCATCGCGTAATCAGAAACGACGGTGGACTCTCCGGCTATCGCTGGGGCGTGGAGCGGAAGCGAGCATTGCTGGATAGAGAGGCGCACGCATGAACACATTATTTGCAGATGAAATCCAAGTATCCAAGGACACCGCCGCGAGTTCGATTCCGTTCGATGGGGCGCTCGCCCGCGTCAGCACTTTCGATTGGCAGCAGATCGGGAAACAACTCGACGAACAGGGAAGTGCATTGCTTCAGGGTGTGTTGTCTCCTGAGGAATGCGACGCGCTCGCGGCTCTTTATCCAGAGGAATCAATCTTCCGCAGCAGGGTGGTCATGGCGCGACACGGCTTTGGTCGAGGCGAATACAAGTACTTCAACTACCCGCTCCCACCGCTCATTAGCAGCCTTCGTGCCGTGCTGTATCCGCGGCTCGCGCCGGTAGCCAATCGATGGAACGAAGCGATGGGGATTGAGGTTCGCTATCCAGAGAAGCACGCGGACTTCTTGCAACGATGCCACGATGCGGGCCAGTTGCGACCGACTCCGTTGCTCCTCCAATACGGCACCGGCGATTACAACTGCCTCCATCAGGATCTGTACGGGGAGCATGTGTTTCCTATTCAGGTAGCAATTCTGCTCTCCGAACCACAGCGCGATTTCACTGGCGGCGAATTCGTCCTCACGGAACAGCGCCCTCGGATGCAGTCGAGGCCGGAGGTCGTTCCCCTCCGCCAAGGCGACGCAGTGGCGTTCGCAGTTCACCACCGGCCCGTGCAAGGCGTACGTGGCACCTATCGCGTAAATCTCCGGCACGGCGTAAGTCGCCTGCGTTCAGGACAGCGACACACTGTCGGAATTATTTTCCACGATGCCAATTAGGAAGCCACGTGACAACTCTCTTCGACGACACTACAGAGTCTGCTGCCCTCAGTGACGATCTCGCGCCTGGAACAGCAGTTCTTCGCAATTTTGCGTGAAATCGCGAGGCTCTGAATCAGAGCCTTCGCTTGAAGCTGCTGGTAGGCGAGCTGCTGATAAGCGATCGCGCGAATCAGGACCTCGTACGGTTCCCTCGCCGGCTTAGGCTGGTGCGTGCAAGGTCCCGACCTGTCTAATGAGCTCCCTCCAGTCTGCGTCGGTGGATGCCAGATGGTGGGACGCCGCTTCGAATTCCTTTAGCAACGCTAATGGTTTGATTCACTGGATGTCTTGGTCTTTGTCACCTGGTCTCCGGTCCAGGATCGTATCCCGCGAATTTGAAAGCAATATTCGGAGTGTCTCTTTTGGGACGAGGCAGCAAGATCTTAGGAAGGGACCCATCAACCTTTCGTGCGACGAGCCGCAAGTAGACCAATTGAATTCGAAAGCAAGAAGCGGAGTGCCGTCGCTGATGTATGTCGCTAAGGTTGAGATGTGAGGTTTGAAGAAGCTCGCAATGGCGACGTGCCGTTTGAACGAAAAACGGCTAGCTACGAGCCTTCTTCGTTTCGACCAGGACCGATCCCAGAATCTGCTGGCGGTCTGTTGGCCGAACAATTGTTGTGATCACTTTCCAAAAGGAGAATAAGCACGTGAATAAGCGCATGATCGTAGTTACCGGAGCCACTGGCCAGCTCGGCCGCCTCGTCATCGCCAACCTGCTCAAGCGCGTTCCCGCCACCCAGATCGTCGCGGCTGCACGCACGCCATCCAAGGCTGCAGACCTCGCCGCACTCGGCGTGCATGTTCGCGAAGCTGACTACGGCAAACCCGCAACGCTCGCCGCTGCATTCGCTGGAGCCACAAGCATTCTGCTCATATCGTCGCCCGCCCTGCCCACCGAGGGCGTCCGCATCTCGGAGCACAAAGCCGTGATCGATGCCGCCAAGGCTGCCGGCGCGCAGCTCCTCGCCTATACCTCCGTCCTCCGTGCCGAGACCTCGACACTCCTGGTTGGGCCTGAACACCTCGCTACCGAGCGGCACGTCATCGCCTCCGGAATCCCCTGGGTCCTTCTCCGCCACGGCTCGTACCTGGAGAACCACACCGCCTCGCTTGGTCCAGCGCTTCAGAGCGGCACCATCGTCGGCTCTGCCGGCAAAGGCCGCTTCGCTGCCGCCGCCCGGGCGGACTATGCAGAAGCCGCGGCCGTCGTCCTCACGACTCCCGGGCATGCTGGCAAAATCTATGAGCTCGGCGGTGATGTTGCGTACACCCTCGCCCAACTCGCCTCGGAAGTCGGCAAGCAGTCGGGCAAGAAGATCGTCTACAACAACCTTCCCGAGCGAGCCTACCAAGAAATCCTCGAGAGCGTTGGCCTCCCGGCCGATCTCGCCAGCTTCGTCGCTGACTCCGACACGAAGGCAACCCAAGGTGAACTCGACACCACCTCGCGCGACCTCAGCGGCCTCATTGGCCATCCAACCACAACCCTCGCTGCCGCAGTGGGCGGTGCGCTTCCGCAGTAGATCTACCTAGGCACCGCCTCAGAACGTATGTTTGAGCGTCTCCTTCCGTCAAGGCATGGCGGAAGGAGGGCTCAGATAGGACAACTCGCTTCATTAGGGAACGCCAGGCCGACCGGCGTTCCCACCTTTCCAGCTCGTTGCGGCAGGACTAGTAATCGTAAGTCGGCATCTCGTCAGGAAAACAACCACTGAAGAGATGCGCGTTTGAACTAAGCCGCTAGCGCGGCGGACGCTACCGCGTGGTCGTCGCCAGCATTGTTGCCCGTGTAAGGTTTTGGGTCACAAGGAGGTTACTGTGACCCGACTCAGGAAGCTGATGCTGGACGAACTCCAGCGTCGCAACTACGCTCAGAACACCGTCCGTGCTTATATCCACGCCATAGAGGATTTCGCGAAGTACTTCCACCGTTCGCCCGATCGCCTCGGCCCAGAACATATTCGCGAGTACCAGGTTCACCTGTTTCGCGACTGCAAACTCTCGGCGGGAACCATCGAAGGTCGTACCGCTGCTCTGCGTTTTCTCTTCGTCAAGACACTCCGACGGCCGTATCTTTCCGATCACATTCCGTTTCCCAAGCGTCAGAGGCGGATGCCCACAGTACTGAGTCAGGAGGAAGTGGCGCGGCTCATTGCTTCCGCGCAAAACCTGATGCACCGCGCCATGCTGATGATGCTGTATGCGACCGGCCTGCGACGCGCTGAACTATGCCACCTCAAGGTCTCCGATATCGACAGCCAACGCATGGTCATTCATGTTCGCCAGGGCAAGGGTGGCCGTGACCGCGACGTCCTGTTGCCCCCGAAGCTGTTGGAGACCCTGCGCGAGTATTGGCACTGGATGAAGCCGAAGACGTATCTGTTCCCCGGCACCGTCAACAACTGGCGCGCCGACGTGCCCATCACGGAAAAGGGTATGAGGTCGATTTTTCGCGATCGAAGCCGTACGACCGGTGGGCTGCCACTCGTGCACTTTCGCAGCGAAAAGATTTTTTGGTTCATTGCCGGTTTTTTCGTACAAAAGTGGGATCGACGTGAGCTGGGCGATCTCGACGTGCTTGCTTCACCGCGAACTAGCCAGGGCTGACGGCCGATCAGTCCGTCCAAGGACAACGAATCTGAGCCTTGGACTTATTTCGCGGACCCGACGGCTACCTATACGAGCTTTGGCAGATGCTTCGCCCTTTGAAAGCGCTGCCGCCTGACTAACGCCGCCTGGCGGGAAACTGAACGCGATGCGTCAATAAGCGTAATCGGGATGTTTCGCCAACCGTCAAATGGATGCCATGTATAGGCTTGCCGAGTCAGAACTTCACAAACAATTTGCCTGGATGCACGCGCAGCGCGGCCGCCAACTTGAGGATATTCAGTAGCGAAAGATTACGTTCGCCTCGTTCGACATCCGCCAAATAACTTGGATGGGTGTGCGCCAGTTTCGCCAGTTTCGCTAGGGTCATTCCGTGCTTGTGGCGGAGCTCCCGAATTGTTTGCCCAAAAATGATTTGTTTGCGCTCGTTCTTGGATCTCACGCAAGGATTCTAGACTACTATCCGTGGACAAACAATCAGACGAAACCGTGAGCCGGAGTCAATGAGTGTAATTGATTCCATGACAATGTCGGCTCCGATGCCCGAGTAGACTTTGGTGGTGCTGAATCCAACCAAAGGCTCGGAGAAAGGAGCCGAAGATGATCATTATAGGAGCAGAT
>Ga0206817_1006_pt1 | contig 105988 bp, 91 predicted proteins | sample Alteio_BWOrgCont_89_FD_152873 | JGI IMG/M metagenome (GOLD analysis project Ga0206817, IMG submission 152873) | Enriched cells from forest soil in Barre Woods Harvard Forest LTER site, Petersham, Massachusetts, United States -... | ecosystem: Environmental > Terrestrial > Soil > Temperate forest >...
CCGCGAAGAGCGGTCTTTAGAGAGATTGGAAACTCCTCACTAGTCCGAATCTGGCCGGGCGTGCGGCCAAAAATCAGTATGGCTTTCGAAGATAGGCCAATCAAGGAGCTGGGCCAGGTCGAAGGCGAGATCTTCAACGAGGGATCAGAAACAATTCAACATCCCACAATCATTTTGGGACTACCCGAGAGTTCGATAGTTCTGGATGTCTCGGTTAATCCTGCGGAGCTTGAAGGGCAATCCACCACAGATGGAAGCAAGGTGCGAATTCGGCTCCCTTACCTCAATCCGGTGGGTGACCACTCCCAAATTGTAAAAGTCCTCGTGCTAGTGGACGGAGAAACCGAACCGCTAAGCGTTAGCGGCGGCGGTGAGGGTTGGTCGGTTCGCTTCGTTCCACTCGTAAATCCTCGGCGAGAGCGTTATCTTTTGATGGCCCTCGGCTTCTTGGGGGCGGTTGCGCTGCTGGTCGCTTATCTTTATGGCGCTTATATTGAAAGGCACTACGGAATTGGGATAAACGAGGTGAGTTGGAGGTCGTTCATATACAATTCACCGGTACTTATCGTCATGGGCACGCTCCTTCTTCTGTTCATGAAAACTTTTTCAAGGATCATGGACCGCAAGCTCCTTCGTATCGGAAGGTCTTTCCGGTAGGCAACTGCCTACCGGGCCGGGCCGGCGCCGCTAGAGTTAGCGTTCGTTGTCGAGGAAAACTCGCGCGGACCCGCCTCCTGTCCTTGTCTTCCGATCCGCCGCTCGTCCGAAATGCGATTTTTCGGTAGGCAGGGCCGCATCCTCCTCATCTCCTCCCGCATCTAAACCTTGACAACGATTCACTCAAGTCTTAGGATGGGATCGTTCGTAATCATACATCTACTGATTACACAGGACTTATCTAGTTTAGGAGGAGCCAGTTATGGCCAAGATTATAGGAATTGACTTGGGAACCACCAACTCTTGCGTCGCCGTCATGGAAGGCGGCGAGCCGAAGGTGATCCCCAACGAAGAAGGTGGGCGGACTACCCCGTCGGTGGTTGGATTTACCAAGACCGGGGAGCGGTTGGTGGGGCAGGTGGCCAAGCGGCAGGCCATCACCAATCCGGAGAATACGGTTTATTCGATCAAGCGGTTTATGGGGCGCCGCTTCGACGAGGTGACCGAAGAAATTAAGATGGTGCCCTACAAGGTGGTGCAGTCGGGCGACCACGTTGCGGTGCTGGCGCAGGGTAAAGAGCATACGCCTCCGCAGATTTCGGCCATGATTTTGCAGAAGCTGAAGAAGGCGGCGGAAGACTATCTGGGCGAGAAGGTGAACGACGCGGTCATCACCGTGCCGGCGTACTTTAATGACGCCCAGCGGCAGGCCACCAAAGATGCGGGCAAGATTGCCGGGCTGGATGTGAAGCGCATCATCAACGAGCCGACGGCGGCGGCGCTGGCGTACGGTCTCGATAAGAAGAAGGATGAGACCATCGCGGTGTATGACTTCGGCGGCGGGACTTTTGATATCTCGGTGCTCGAAGTTGGCGAAGGCGTGATTGAAGTGAAAGCCACCAACGGTGACACGCACCTGGGCGGCGACAATCTTGACCAGCGCATTGTCGATTGGTTGATTGACGAGTTCAAGAAGGACGAAGGTCTCAATCTGCGCGGCAAGGGCAACGAGATGGCGTTGCAGCGTCTGCGGGACGCGGCCGAGCGGGCCAAGATCGAACTCTCGACCACCATGGAGACTGAGATCAATCTGCCGTTCATCACGGCGGATGCTGGTGGTCCGAAGCATCTGGTGAAGAAGTTGACCAGGGCGAAGCTCGAATCGATGGTCGAAGACATTATTCAGCGCTCGGTTGGTCCCTGCAAGCAGTGCATGAAAGACGCGGGAGTCGACAACAGCAAGATCAATGAAGTCGTGCTGGTCGGCGGGCAGACTCGTATGCCGCGCATTCAGGCGCTGGTAAAAGAGCTGTTTGGGAAAGAGCCGCACAAGGGCGTGAATCCGGATGAAGTGGTTGCGATCGGCGCGGCTATTCAGGGTGGCGTGCTTGGCGGCGAAGTCAAGGATCTGCTCTTGCTGGACGTGACTCCGCTGACCCTGGCGATCGAAACCCTGGGCGGCGTGGCTACGCCGATGATTCCGCGCAACACGACGATTCCGACGCGTAAGACGGAAACGTTCTCGACCGCGGCCGATAGTCAGACTTCGGTCGAAGTGCACGTGCTGCAGGGTGAGCGTCCGATGGCGGCGCAGAACCGCACTCTAGGCAAATTCCACCTGACCGGGTTGCCCCCGGCTCCGCGTGGCGTGCCTCAGATTGAGGTGACGTTCGATATCGACGCCAACGGCATTCTGAACGTGACCGCGAAAGATATGGCCACGAGCAAGGACCAGAAGATCACGATTACGTCTTCTTCCGGCCTGAGCAAAGAGGAAGTCGAGCGCATGGCGAAAGAAGCCGACGCGCACTCGGCGGAAGACAAGGCCCAGCGCGAAGCCATCGACGCCAAGAACCAGCTCGATTCCATGGTCTACGGCGTGGAGAAGATGCTGCGCGAGCAGGGCGACAAGATCTCCGGCTCGGAACGCGGAGATGTTGAAAACGCAATTGCCGACGCCAAGAAAGCGTTGGAGAGCGGCGACAAAGCAGCCATGGACAAAGCCCGCGAGACGCTGACTCAGGCCTCGCACAAGCTGGCCGAGCAGATGTACAAGGCGGCCCAGCCTCCGCAAGGAGCGCCGGAAGCAGGACCCAGTGCAGGAGCAGGCCCTTCGTCGAACGGCCACGCTAAGAAAGACGAAGGCGTCATCGATGCGGAGTACGTGGACGTGGAAGATAAGAAATAATGGCGAAGAGTTTGGCCACGGATTGTCACGGATTCGCAGACCGACAGAGATCCGTGAAATCCGTGGCTTGTTTTTAGGAACCCAGGGAGATTGAAATTGCAATTCGAAGCGAACGGACAAACGTATTTTCTGAATTTCGCCGAGGACGAGGGGCGATGGTACGTCTTTGCGCAGACACTAACTGGAGTGAACCGCATTCCGGTTTACGTGGACGCGCCGAAGTACGAGCGTATCGGCGTGCTGGAAGCGGGAAGACATAAGATCCAAAACTGAGTTTGGTTTAGGATGCACGAATAGAGATGGCTACCGCCACCAAAGACTACTACGCCACACTCGGGGTCAAGAAGACCGCCTCCGCCGAGGATATTCGCAAAGCGTTCCGCAAACTTGCGCGCAAGTATCACCCGGACGTGAACCCCGGCGACAAGGGTGCTGAGGAAAAGTTTAAGGCGCTGTCCGAGGCCAACGATGTTCTGAGCGATTCCAAGAAGCGCAAGATTTACGACCAGCTTGGGTTTTACTCTGACAACATTGATCCGGCGACGGCCGATGCCTATGCCCGTGCTGGCGGAGGTGCCGGAGGGCCTTCGGGCGGATTCGCCGGAGGGTTCCCGGGTGGACAACCTCAGGGCGCGGGAGGTCAGGGCGCAAACTTCGACTTCGGCGGCTTTGATTTCTCCGACCTGTTCGAAGGCGGCCGTAGCCGCAAAGCCAGTAGCTCCGGTAGTGGAGGCTTCAAAGACATCTTCTCCGGTATGTTCGGCGGGCGTGGCGGGGTAGCGCACGAAGGGCCCGAACCGGGGTCTGATCTGGAGTACCAGGTCAACGTTCCCTTCTGGACGGCCATCTGGGGTGGCGTCATGAAGTTGAACATCACCCGGCGTGTGGTCTGCGGAACGTGCCACGGTAAGGGCTACATCGAATCACCGGGCACATGTCCGGAATGCGGCGGTACCGGCCAGGTCACCCAGACCGGCGGACGCATGAAGTTCAATACGACCTGCTCGCGCTGCCATGGCACTGGAAAAAACATAACAACGTGCGGCACCTGCCATGGCGAAGGAACGGTCGAGAAGACCGAACCGCTTGACGTCCGAATCAAAGCCGGTACGCGGGATGGCCAGCGAATCCGAATCCCGGGCAAAGGCAACGCCGGTTCCCAGGGCGGACCAACCGGCGACCTCTACGCGATCATCCGTACTGGAGACCATCCCATTTTTCATCGCGAAGGCGACGACATTCACCTAACCGTTCCGGTGACGGTTACCGAGGCGGCGCTCGGCGCCAAGGTAGAGGTTCCGACCATCGATGGACGCGCCATGCTCAAGATTCCGCCCGGAACCCAGTCTGGCCAGAAGCTTCGGCTACGTGAGAAGGGCGTTCCGTCGGCCACCAAAGAAGGCGCACGTGGGGATGAGATCGTCGAAATCAAGACCGCTGTCCCCATGCCCCGCGACGAACGCTCGAAGGAAATCCTACGGGAACTGGCGAAACTGAATCCCGAAGATCCGCGCACGGAGCTCTGGAAGAACGTCTAACGGCTTGTTGAAAAGCATATAAATTTGGCAGCTAAGGGGTGTGGTTATGTCGAGCGCAACAGAACACGGCCTGCTTGAGGCTCTGCTGGACTCCTGGGACCGTAACAACATCATCCTGCTCAACCTGCTGCGCGCCCTCCCGCCGGGCGGGCTGGAAGCCACGGCGATGGAGGGCAGCCCAACCGTCGCTGAGCTGTTCACACACATCCACTATGTGCGGCTTGTGTTTGTCTATGAAGACGCCCCTGAGTTCGCCAGGAAGCTGCCTGGGGAGGAGTGGGCCGTCGAGCGTGACGCTGGTCGCATCGCGGAGATGCTGAACGACAGCGCCAAGGCGGTACGTGACGCGATAAGGAGCAGGGTGGAGTCTGGCCGAGACATGGACCTTCACTACGACCATCCGATTTTGCTGCTGCAGCACATGGTCTGGCACGAGGGCTACCATCACGGCCAGGTGAAGCTGGCGCTCAAGGTCTCGGGCCGTCCAATCGCTGACGAGGAAGCCGGGCCAGTCACGTGGGACGTCTGGATGCGCAAGAAGTGAGCGATCTTCGTGAGTTCGCAAGCGCGGCCAAAGACCCTGGTCCGCCCTCGAAGGAAATCCTGCGCGAGTTGGCAAAGCTGAATCTTGAGATTCGCGGCCGGAGCTTTGGAAGAACGTCTAAGAAAAGGCCTGAGCCATTACCTCCGTCGCGACCCTTCTGAGAAAAAATTTCTCTAATTCTGATCATTTTTTTTCCACAAGGCATCTAATTTGCCGTATTCTCACGACTGCGAACTAACTTCAGCGCAGCTTCCGGAATCTTAGTGTACCGGGAGGCCCAGAGCGAGTGTAGGCGCGACGGCGTGGCTGAGAGTGATTCGCCCCAAGGGAGGAACACATAGAAATTGGCAACAGCTAGCGCGCCACATCAAGTATTCCAGCCACCCACGATCGTCCCCCATCGGAAGAAATCGGTTCGCCTCACCTTGTGGCCACTCGTCGCCGCCACCTTCTTTATGGTGTCGGGCGGCACTTATGGCACAGAGGACATCGTGCGCGGCGCCGGCTACGGCAAAGCCATCCTCATTCTGCTGCTGACTCCGATTCTCTGGAGTCTGCCTACTGCTTTCATGATCGGCGAACTCTCGAGTGCGCTGCCATACGAAGGCGGATATTACGCCTGGGTGCGGCGCGCCATGGGCAACTTCTGGGGATTCCAGGAAGCGTGGCTCTCGCTGGTTGCGTCGATCTTCGACATGGCGATCTACCCGACTCTATTCGTCCTTTATCTCACGCGCTTGTTTCCCTGGTTTGCCGAGGGATATCGCGGGTGGATGGTCGGACTCGCGGTCGTCATCGTCTGCGCGCTGCTGAATATCGCCGGGGTCCGGGTGGTCTCTACAACTTCGCTCTGGCTTCTGATCCTCCTGTCAGCGCCGTTCATTCTGATCGTGGCCATCGCGCCCTTCAAGATCGGAGCCCTGGCTCACGCCGTCACCAAACCGACGGTTTCCTCCGTAGACATCCTCACCGGCCTGCTCATTTGTATGTGGAATTACATGGGCTGGGATAACGCTTCGACCATCGCCACCGAAGTCGAGCGTCCGCAGCGGACTTATCCCCGCGCCATGCTGGCGGCTGTCGTAATCGTCGCTCTGAGCTACATCGTCCCGGTCGCAGCCATGTGGATGACCGGCCTTTCCTCGAGCGCATGGGAGACCGGATTCTGGGCGGACATCGCAGGCCTGCTAGGCGGTCCACTGTTGCGCGTCGGACTCGCGCTCGGCGGCATGATCAGCGGTTTCGGAATGTTCAACGCCTTGGTGATGAGTTACTCTCGCCTGCCTCTAGCCATGGCGCAGGACGGCATGTTGCCCCGCATCCTTGGCAAACTGCATCCGCGCTCACGGGCACCGTGGGTCGCGATTGTGGTGTGCGCCATCGGCTGGGCCATGTGCCTTGGGCTGGGTTTTGAACGCCTGGTGACCATCGACATTCTGCTCTACGGTGCCAGCCTCTCGCTGGAGTTCATCGCGCTCATTGTTCTGCGCGTGCGCGAACCCGAACTGCATCGTCCCTTCCGGGTCCCTGGCGGCATGTTCGGAGCCGTAGCGGTCGGCATCGCGCCTATGCTACTGCTTGGATTCTCTGTGGTTCGTAGCGAGACCGAGCAGGTCCTCGGAATGAGTTCTTTCGCTTTCGGAATGCTGCTCATCGCGGCGGGCGTGGTGGCCTACTTCTTTAATCATGCTCTCAGGCCCGAGGGATGGACTCCGGCTCCGCCGGAGAAGCCTGAAGCAGTCGCGTAGAACCTTAGCGGCTAAAGCCAAGAACCTTTGCAATCCTATCGGCACGGCTGAAGCCGTGCCCTTCCCTTTCCTGATTCCGAGCAAATAATGAGGAGAGTTGGTAGAGCTCCGAATTGGAATTGGGAGATTTGAGTTCGGGTGGCTTAAGGAATATGTCGTTGGCGGCGCTCTACCCTTCCTGTGGTCGGACCCAATTGACCACTACCGCTACGAAGAAAATATCGATAGTTGCGAAGAGCAGATTGAATCCAAACTTGAGCTCGTCCATCAGTGGCCTTGCAAGGATTACAAGGGGAACCTGGAGTGTCGACAATGCCAGCATCGTCGTCCAAAACCAAGTCTCGCTCCAGTATCTCGCATTCACGTGCGTCGGCTAGTCCGGAACACCGAATACACCGATCAAAAGCCTCGTGGTAGGTTTTGATGTAAATTAAAGGGCGATGACCAAGCGGAAATCCAAGGGCGCCTACATGATTTCGGCTGTGGCTGAGATGTATGGCATCCATCCCCAAACCTTGCGGTTGTACGAGCGGGAAGGTTTGCTGAAACCATCGCGAACCGAGGGCAATACCCGTCTCTACACTGACGAGGATCTGCAGCGTTTGGAATTCATCCTATCGCTGGCGCGCGACTTGGGAGTGAATATCAGCGGCATGGCGATTATTCTACAAATGCGCGAGCGGATGGAAGAAATGCAGCGTCAGATTCAGGACTTCGTGAAGTACATTCAGGAAGAGGTGCTGGCGCGCGCCAACGCGGCCACGGATCCTTCGCGTGGCGCGATCGTTCCGGTGCGGCGGGCAATCGTCGCCACGCAGCAGCAGGCTAATCGTAAGAAGTAATGTTGAGAAACTGATCAAGTGTGAATTCCTAAATGGGGAACTGCACGGGCGAGGACGCCCGCGCCTACATTAGCAGAAAGGCCACCGGTTGTTTGTCCAGTGGCCTCATCGCAAATGTTTTGTACTGCGAACAAAAGCTACGGCGCAGATCGCCTGCGCTTATCGTTCATGCCCGTGCCCACGTGCATTCGCGGATCTTTCCCGAAGGTGTACAAACTGCCGGCCCCGTAAACACTGATGCCCACGTTAAAGGAGTCGTCATTGGCGGCTTTATCGGAGGGTGCATGAACGGCACCGAGCCAATTGAGCCGCCATGGCCTCGCGCTGAAATCGGCGCCGGGCGGTCTCGCTCAACGGACGATCGGCAGGAAGAACCTTGATGGCCACGTCGCGATCCAGCCGCGTGTCATGAGCGAGGTAAACCACGCCCATGCCACCCGCTCCAAGATCCGCGAGAACATCGTAGTGCGAGAGCCTTCGGCGAATCACGGCTTTGTGCCTCGATGATACGCCAAGCCGGATTTTACACAAAGCGTGGCCGCTCAGATCTAGTCCAAGGCGTTAGTTCCAACGTGTTAATGTCGAGTTCGGAATTCTCTTGATGAAAACCGCGGCTCATCCATCGACCGCCTCGGCGATACTCCGTCAGCTGTGTCCCCGATGCCGTGCCGCCAGAATCTTCCGCAAGTCGATTTTCCTCGGATTTCCGCGCATGCAGGAATGCTGCCCAAATTGTGGCTTGAAGTTTGAACGCGAACAGGGCTACTTTCTGGGAGCCATGTACATCAGCTATGCCCTGGCGTTGATCACGATTGTCGCTCTGGGTCTTCTGTTGTGGGCATGCACAGCGTGGTCACTGCAGAAAATCACCTGGTGGGCAATTCTGCTCTTCTTACCGCTGGTGCCCACGCTGACGCTGTTCTCGCGCGTGCTTTGGATTTACCTGGATCGTGCGATTGACCCAGAATAGGGTTTGGCCGGTGAGATTTCTGAAGAAATGCGGGACGACGCTGCGCACATCACGGCTCGTAAACTGAACTGCCCAATCCAGCCTTGCGGGCCGACTCCTGCATCTCCTCCAGCTGTTTCCTTCGTTCGTCCAGCTGTTTTTGCATGCGTTGCACTTCGTCCTGCTTCTGAATCTGCCGTTCGTTGTACTGCACGCAGTTAGCCACACAATTCGGCCCGGCAAAACGGATTGAGGAATTCAGTTTGTCGATTTGACTCTGCAAGGACGCGACCGAACCCTTCTGGGCTTCAATCTTCGCCTTCCACTGTTCGCCGGCGTGGACATCGTTCGAAGCGGGAGCGAGAGCAGGGTCGTGTTCGTCGGTACTGACGGAGGTAACGGAGGTAGTCGATACCGGTTCCGCCTGCTCAGGAATATCCTCGTTTGTAACCACCTTATGAGTGGCGTGCGCATCCTTCGCCTGTTTCTGACGCTGCTCGCGGGCCACATCCCCCAGCGATTGTCCATAGCTGCCCGCAATGGCGAAGAGGACGACCCCGATAACAGAAAAGACTTTGTACGATTGTCGCATGCTAAACCCCGCAATCCAGAAGGTCTTGGAAAACTGTCAATGTAGACGCGAGCGTTCCCGTCCGTGCTTGAGTCACATTGGTCGATGCTTCCCAGGCGTGATCTCAACATGCTATCGCCGCGCGCTCGCCAAAACGAGGTTACCGTTGTACCGGGACTATCGGGGTAAGTTGTAAACAGCCGCGAAGCGGCGCAAGAATGCAGTCCACGGCGCAAGCCGTGGGTCAGCAACGGGAAACCGCCAAGCCCCAGGGGGGCGAAAGATGAGCTAAGACACACCCAATACTTGGAACCCGTACCGCCCCAAGTGGTACCATCCTTCCGACAACCATGAAAACCACACACTTCTTCTCGGCCCTGGCCGCGATCTTTTTGGTCTGCACACTCATCTCCGGCGCCCATCCGGAACCTCCTCATTCGATTCTGGTGCACGCCGCGCGTCTGCTGGACGTCGAAAGCGGACGCATGGTAAAACCCGGCGAAGTACTGGTGAAGGGTGAGCAGATCGTCGAAGTGGGATCAAAGGTGGCCCACCCAGCAGGCGCGGAGATCCTCGACCTCGGTGACAGCACGTTGCTCCCGGGCTTGATCGACGCGCATGTGCACTTGTTTCTGCATCCCGGCGCCGAGGACTTGCAGACGGTCGAAGAGTCGGTGCCGCAACGGACCATCCTCGCGGTTCTGGCTGCTCGGGCGGACCTCATGGCAGGCTTCACCGCCGAGCGTGACATGGGCACCGAAGGCGCAGGCTCAGCCGACACCGCCGTGCGCAACGCAATCGACCAGGGCTTGGTCCCGGGACCTCGTCTGCGCATCAGCGGAAACGCTATCGACATTCTCGGCGGGCACGAAGACGCCAATCACTTCAACCCCGCGCAACATGTCCTGTCGAATGCAACTTATGCGGACAACACCGCGGAACTGGTAACCGTAATCCGCGAGCAACTCAAAGAGGGCGCCGATTTCATCAAAATCTATGAGACCGGCCCGGACACGATTCGCGATGGCCGCTTTTCCACGATCTATCAGTACAACGAAGCCGAACTCAAAGCCGCGGTCGAGGAAGCCGCTCGCAGCGGCAAGCGCGTTGCGGTTCACGCCACCGGCGAACCCGGCGCTCTTTATGCAGCACGGGCTGGTGTCGCTTCTATTGACCATGCTAACCAACTCGGTGACGAAACTATGCGGCTCATGCGCGAAAAACAAATCTTCGCCGTGCCCACCTTTACTATTCTCGAATACTTCGCCGAATATCCAACCTCGCAGGAGCAGGCAGCGCACGATCGCCAGTTGCTCGACCTGCACGCAATCGAATTTCGCAAGCAGCTCGCGGCCGGAGTGCCTATGGCACTCGGATCGGATGTCGGACCGTTTCCTCACGGCACGCAAGCGCGTGAACTGGAATTGATGGTGAAATACGGCATGACCCCGCTGGCCGTGCTGCAAGCCGACCTCCTGAACGGAGCCAAATTGCTGGGCTGGCAAGGCCAGATCGGCGAGCTAAAGCCAGACTACATGGCAGACGTCATCGCCGTCCCCGGAGATCCGTCACAAGACATCACGGTGCTGCGAAAAGTGAGTTTCGTGATGAAGGGCGGCGTGGTGTACCGGAAGTGACCAAACAGGGATCGCTGATCGGGCTTTCTTTCCAGAACCTATTGATGAATGGCTGGTAGGACACCAAGAATTAGGTGGCGCACTGACCCGGTTACGTCAACAATCACTGTCGGGTTGCCTGTCACTCGGGAACAATCCCCCGAACGGCCGATAAGCCCTTTCGGGCGAACCTCGCCCTCAATTAGGCCAGTTCACGAGATGGCGGTTTTGCGCAAGTTGATGAAGGTTCGACCCACTAAAAGCTAGTCCCAGTCTATGAACCAAAGAGGGCGCGTGTTGCAACGGTAGAAGTGTTCACTCCCGAACAGCAATGACCCATTTCGGACAACGCTAAATGTCAGAAACATTCAGCAGAGTGACATATCTCCTTGTGGATAAATGACTTGGATACGAAAGCGGGGTTGGCATAGCAGCTGCATGCCGCGACAGATACTCCATGGTGTCTCGAAAGGCTTCCATGAATATTTTGCAGGACCTACGTTTCAGCATTCGCACTTTGGGCAAGTCGCCGGGATTTGCTCTCACTGCCCTCCTGACACTGGGCTTGGGTATCGGATCAGTCACATCGGTATTCAGTGTCGTGAATTCGGTTCTCCTGAAGCCGCTCGCCTTCCACGAGCCTGGGCGTCTGGTCGTGGTGCGGGAAGTGGCCCGCGAGCGGAACGAGCCCCCGGGTCCCGATAATTACAAACACTACCTCAATTGGAAAACCAATTCGAAGGCCTTGACCGATGCAGCGATCTTTCGGAATCGAGGTTATAGCGTCTCCGCAGACACCGATCACCCGAACATCGTGGAGGGCCTGGAAATCTCTCCCAATTTCTTTTCTGTGCTCGGCGTGCAACCTGTTCTGGGACGCAGTTTTCTGCCCACAGAGACTATTGAGGGGCGAGATCAGGAGGTCATCCTCTCCTTCGGCGCATGGCAGGAATGTCTTCACGGTGATCCAGACGCAATCGGGCGTACGCTGCGCATCGGCGGCATCCCACAGACCGTCGTCGGGATTGCGCCACGGGGCTTCAACTTCCCGCACATGAGTGAAATGTCCACTGCGGTTTTACAGCGTGCGATCCACCCCTATGAGGTCTTCAAACCGCTGTTGCCGGACATGTCGGACAGCGGCAACTACAATTACTTGGTCGTCGGTCACCTCCAGGCTGGAGTTGCACCGGTACAGGCACAAAGCGAACTGGACGGTCTACAACAAGCTTATGCACGAACCGTGCCTCAGATGTCTGCGGATACCCATGTTCTTGTGGAGCCGCTGACGCAGGAAGTGGCAGGCCGAGTAAGTACGGCGCTATGGCTTTTGCTGGCCGCTGTAGGAGCGGTGTTGCTGATAGGCTGTGCGAACCTTGCAAACCTGCAACTGGCGCGCGCCGTAACGCGTGAGCGCGAGATCGCGGTGCGAGCGGCACTGGGCGCAGGAACTGGCCGACTGATATGGTCCACCTTGATGGACAGCTTGGTGCTGGCCGTGTTTGGGGGCGCCCTCGGCATCCTGCTGTCGTTCACTGGGGTGCGTCTGTTTGTGACCGCTGCTCCGGCGAACTTGCCGCGTCTGAATGAAGTGCATGTAAGCTGGTCGGCGCTGCTAGCTGCGGCGGGCCTGTCGCTCATGACGGCGCTGCTGTTTGGCCTACTGCCAGCGTTGCGGTCGATCCGCGTCAATCCGCAGCAGGCCATGCAAGCCAACCCCGCCCGCATCGCCAACACGCGCGAAGGACGGCGCACGCGTCATCTGCTGGTGGGCGGAGAAGTTGCATGCACGGTGGTTCTGCTTATCGTCACGGGATTACTTGTGCGTAGTTTTTCGCAGCTGCTGAGGCAGCGACGTGACTTCGACGCCGACCATATCACCCTGACTGGCGTAAGCCTCGCCACTCCCCGGTACGGCAATTCACCAGAGGAAGCGGGCGCAGTTCGCGCGAGTTTCATCGATCGTGCGCTGACCGACCTGCGCCAGCTTCCCGGGGTCGAATCGGTCGCCATGACCAGTGAGATGCCCATCGCCGGCGAAACTTGGGTCAGTAACATTATCCGCTCGGACCATCCTTTACCTCCCGGACAGGAGCCGGAGGCCAATATACGCTGGGTGAGTCCGTCCTACGTCAGCACGCTGAGGATTCCGCTTCTCGCTGGGCGTGATCTTCAGCCTGCCGACCAGAATCATCCGACCAACGTGCTGATCTCCGAGCAGACGGCGCGCGCAGCGTGGCCCGGCCAAGATCCTGTAGGAAGAACGTTCGAGGTTGGCGGGGAGACGAATTACACCGTCGTTGGCGTGGTCGGCGACGCGCGCATCAACGATCTGAAGCGGACCGCTAACATGGTGTACGTGCCGTACTGGCAGAATCCGTGGTGGAGGGCGTTCTTCTTCATCCGCAGCCCGCAGCCCACTCCTGCGTTGGCGGACTCGATTCGCAGGACCATTTGGAACATCGATCCCCAGGTTGCGATTCCGACGCTGAAATCCCTTGACGATCAAGTGAACGACTCCGTAGCGACGGAGCGTTTCCAGGCGATGCTGCTGTCAAGCTTTGGTATTGCAGCTTTGTTGCTGGCGGTGCTAGGTGTCTACGGAGTTCTGGCGTACTCCGTGTCGCTGCGGCAGCAGGAGCTTGGCATCCGGGTTGCGTTGGGTTCGGATAGAACTGCCTTGATGCAATTGGTCATGCGACAGGCGGCAATTCCCGTCGTGGGAGGTATCGTGGCTGGCTTGGCTCTGGCATCTGGAGCAACGCGGTGGATAGGTAGCCTCCTCTACGAAACTAAAGCCGGCGATCCCGCCGTCATGATCGCAAGTATCGCGGTGCTGTTGGTGGCCGCATTTTTCGCTGCCCTGCTGCCTGCTTGGCGTGCGGCCTCGGTCGATCCTATCAAGGCCCTGAGAATGGAATAATATAGACTCTCCGATTTACTTCTATCAGGCCTGACACGCCCAACCATTACGCGCCTTTGTAGGTGCCTTTGAAGTCAGTGGCCTGCGAGGGGTTTGCATCAATTGGTACCCGCGAAATGGCGTCCAGTCCGCATTTGGCCAACTCTCGGATGGTCGGCTACCCGGAAACCGTGATCGTTCACGTAGGATGGCAATTCACCAACAATCGCTAAGCGGCCATGTATGAAATGAGTTCTAGCCCGAGCGGCCAAGCACCTGACGCACGATCAGCAGCTCAATTTCCCTGCGCGATTGCCGGATTTCCTGAATCTCATAACGCCATCGCTTGATCTCCAGATCTTTTTGGTGGAGGTACGCCTCATGTCTCTTCAGGAAAAGCGCCAATATCTCGTCTTCGCCCCGCAAAACGCCGCCAGGCGTGGCTGCCCGATCACGGCCAGCTCCGATCACCAGCGACTCCTCATCAGTTAAGCCGCCCGGTTCGCCGGTCATCTCCGCAAAATCTGTTCCGGCACCTTCTGCATTTTCGCTCGGCAGCAGGCCCAAAAATTCCAACCCGAAACAATAACCGTTACGATCGCGGATTAACGCGGCGACACGGAAGCGATTCGAAGTTTCAAACTCTACCGCCATCAGATCACCCGGCTGCAGCGGCACTCCTCCATAGAGCGCCATGCCTCCCTGGCTAATCTCAGTCGTCAAGCCGGGCACGGTTATTTCTGAGATGTCATTGGCGGTAGTGATGCGGACAGGCAACTTCACCTGGTGACGCGGCCAACGACGAGTGTTTGCGGGGGCCATCTATTTCAGTGTGTGTACCTGGAGCAGATAAAGAGCGACGCCCAAACAGAGGATCCCGAGGGCGGCCGCTCCGACGGTAAACTTGAAGAGTCGTCCGTGAGGCTGATTCTCGCCGCTCGACGCTGCCCTCAGTTTCTCCATCCACTTCTGTTCGGCCTCCTCCTGATTGGCAACGTTCTCATTCAAGGATGACTGAATGGCCGCCCCCAATCGGCGGCGATCGTCCACTGGCAGGGAAACAAACCGAAACGGCTGCTGCGTACTGGTGACCGGGCTCAGCATTTCCGCCGCGCCCAGCACCGGCCCGGTATGAGTAAGGAACATCACCTTCACCTGCGAGCCCTGGTCGATCGGGCTGGGCAGCGAAAGCAATCCACCATTAACAGAAAGGACCTGGAGTTCTCCGGAAGCGCGTTGACCATCCTGGAATCGAAGCACAGCCGGAGTAAGGTCTGCGAGATGCACTCGAGGTGCGCGCAGTTGAGCGTGCAGTTGGGAGAGGCCGTCCATAATCCATGCCAGTATGGTACGCACTCCCACGAAGGCGAAGATTACGAAAGGAGTTGTACGGATTCCATCGTCTTAATCTGGAATTGCCGACCTGCTTTCGTAATCTGCTCTGGATCATCGTTGCGTGAGATAGTTGAATTCGTAATGGCTGACTTCCCCCACCAGCGAAGAAAACTGCGGGCCCCCCGCGTCAACCTGTGGGGAACCGCCTCCGCGACAATTCAGCTCGAGAATGGGCGGCAACTCTGGGCCAAAACTCTTCGGATTTCGATTACCGGAGGGCTGCTCGAACTGGCCAACTGCCTCGACGAGGGAGTCTCTGTCAACCTGGCTCTGCACCTCGGCTCCCGCACAGTGCGAGGCAAGGCTGCGATGCTGTTTCCCAAGTGGGCCGCTCAGGGCTATTTGCAGCCTTTCCGCTTCACCGATCTGCGCGACGAAGAAAGTCGGTCGCTCGACGCCGAGATCCGGGAACTGCTCATGCAGGCCAGGCCGTTTGCGCCCGGGCGCCGCGGCTCAGGGTTCAAGCCGCCCCGATTCTTCCTCGAATCAACCTAAAACAGAAAGAAAAGAGCCCGCGGCGCTCACGCCAGCTACGGGGCCTGAAAACAATTTTGGCACCGGCGGCTCGGGGGTCGGCTTCCAATAGCGACCTACGCAATAAAAAGGGAGCGTTACGCTCCCCTTTTGCTGCTTCGAGTTGGCCTAGGGCAGGTTCGCCCTGCGCTGCCCGGAACCGGTCGCACAGGTTGCCGACATCCGGCCTCCATAGCGTGTTGCCAATCGGGCGGCTCAGTAGTACAGGGTCGACTTATTTCCGGAAACGGACACCTTAAAGTTGCATTGGGGGCCTCCGCCGCCGCCGTAGTTGTATTGCGCACCATAGAACCCTTCCGTCTTCTCGTACTTAAACGCGGGATATCCATGTGCAACCTGGGTGGTAGCAAAGTGATTCAAGCCCCAGCCGGGATACTGGGAGCAGGAGGTCACGTTGTACGCCTCGAGGACACCCGCGAACGCCCAAACCCAATGAAGTCCGGAAACGTTGACGTTGAGCGCGGAAGGCTGGCCGGTGTTCTCATTGTAACCATCCACGAAGTAACTATCGGTTTGATTGGGAGGAGCCCCAGAAACACCGGTTTGTTCGGTGATTCCAAAGATTACGTCGCTGGGGCTTGCTGGCTGGGGCGTGCTGACGTAAACAATGCCCGAGCCCTTCGGGCCTACCAGCCAACTAGCGACTACAAAGTAATCGCCGCCAAAAGCGCCATTATCGCCATATTGGATTACAGGCTGCAGGATCCAGTTCCCGCCGGTGGGTTGGATGCCGTTAAACAGGTAGATCAACGAGCCGTTTTCCGCGGGGAATGACGGAACCTGAAAATACCCGCTCATCCAATCTATGTTGTCACTTCCGCCCAACGGCACTTCCCACTGCGACGCTTCGACCCAGCCGTTGCCAGTTGGACCAGGGTCGTGCTGGTCTTCGGAACCTAAGTGACGGGTATCGATTGCGGGCTCGGGGCAAGCATCGTAGTGGGCGATGAGCTCGCCTTTCATGGTCACATCGCCGGTCGGTTCTCCGTTGCTGCCGAACTCGATCCGCGCGCCACTCGGAACTTGGTGCACACAATCGGGACGGATAAGCTGTCCGGGAACTTGTATCCAGTCGGGGTGCTCGGCCTTGAGCTGACTGTAGCTCTTGGGGGCCTGCGCGCTCAGGATGCCGCTTGCAGCAAACAAAAGCAGGGCGCCGCCAGAGAGAATGCGATGATTGATGCCTGATTTCGGGAGGCCGCACGACAGCAGTGCGGTTAGTAAGCGGCTCGCGTTCTTCGGCGAGTCGGTTGACGAGTTGCGGTTTGACAGCGAGTTGGCGAGTAGGTTTTTCATGACTGCTCCTTTTTGCGTATGGCTCCCGTTGGGAGCTGAATTCGGCGGATCCGGTTTCGGCCGCCGTAAAAGCCTTTCACTGGATTTAGCGGGAAGTTGGAAAAGGAGGGATCATGTCCCAAAAGGAATTGTTTGCCACCTGCGCCTCGGCTGGCATGTCCACACGCGATGTGATAGCTTGCTTCATCGGGCACGGGGTTGCACCATGCCAGGTTCTTCCGAAGTTCCTTCAAAGGCTGAAGTTACACAGCTCCTCAAAGCTTGGGGCGAGGGAGATGATCGGGCCTTAGAGAGGCTGACCCCCGTCGTCGAAAGAGAGCTCCACCTCATGGCCCACCGCTGCATGGCGAGGGAAAATCCCGGCCACACATTGCAAACGACCGCCCTGGTGAATGAGGCCTATCTCCGCCTGGTGGACATTCAGTCGGTAAGTTGGCAAGACCGCGCTCATTTTTTCGCGATCTCGGCGCGATTGATGCGCCGCATCCTGACCGACTTTGCCCGCTCCCGCAACTATCAGAAGCGGGGAGGAGGAGCAGTGCAGGTTTCTCTGGACGAAGGTCTGCTGCTAACGCCGCAAAAAGACGCCGACATCATGGCGCTCGACGCAGCTTTGAGCGAGTTTGCCGTCCTCTATCCGCGCCAGAGTCAGGTCGTGGAGTTGCGTTTTTTCGGCGGGCTTGAAGTAGAGGAGGCCGCGGAAGCCCTGAAGATCTCTCCCGTTACAGTCAAGCGCGACTGGAGATTTGCGAAAGCGTGGCTGCTGAAGGCGATGAGCGGAGATAAAGGCGATGGATCCTGAGCACGCGCGTCGTCTAGAGGAACTTTACCACTCGGCGCTGCAGCGCAACGAGAATGAGCGCGCTGCATTTCTAAGAAGCGCCTGCGGCCCGGACGCTTCCCTCCGCGAGGAACTGGAATCTCTGCTCGTTCACGACCGCGAAGCCGGAAGCTTCATTGAGTCGCCCGCGATGGAAGTCGCCGCCCGCTTGGTGGCGCAACAGCGGGACTCCTCGGATCGCGATAAAGAAGCGGCCGTCGCAGGCCAAATCGTCTCCCATTACCGCATTCTGCAAAAACTCGGTGGCGGCGGCATGGGCGTCGTGTACCGGGCACAAGACGTCAGGCTTGGCCGCTCGGTTGCGCTGAAGTTTTTGCCGGAAGCGTTTGCCCATGACGCTATCGCGATCGAGCGCTTCCGGCGAGAAGCCCGCGCCGCCAGTTCTCTGAACCATCCCAACATCTGCACCATCTACGACATCGACGAATCCGAGAGCCAGGTCTTCATCGCGATGGAGTACCTAGATGGGCAGACCCTGAAGCACCTCATTGATTCGCAACCGCTCGATCCCGGCACATGTCTATGCGTCGCGGCGCAGATCGCGACCGCGCTCGAGGCCGCGCACTCGCAGGGCATCATTCATCGTGACATCAAGCCGGCCAACATCTTTGTGACCCGTCGCGGTGATGCCAAGATTCTCGACTTTGGACTGGCGAAACTCGCTCCCAAGGCCATCCAGGATACGGCCCGCCATGTCCCCAGCTTGCCCGGAGCGGTCCCGGAGATAGAGTTGACCACTCCCGGCACGGCCATCGGGACGGTCGCCTACATGTCGCCGGAGCAGGCGCGTGGGGAAGACCTGGACGCCCGAACGGATCTGTTCAGCTTCGGCGCGGTGCTTTACGAGATGGCCACCGGCCAACGTGCTTTTGCCGGAAGAGTGATGGCCACGATTTTTGACGCCATCCTGAACCACGACCCCGCGCCTCTTACAGACCTGAGTCCCGGAGTTCCTGTCGGATTTGTCGACATCATTAATAAAGCGCTGGTGAAGAACCGAGACGAGCGTTACCAATCGGCGGCCGCGATGCTAGCCGACTTGAAAGCGGTTGAGGCGGACCTCATTCTCGGCCAGAAGATCAGTGAGCGCGCAAATGCACAATCCGCTAAGGCGACTTCGGTCTCAAGTCGCAGACCGTGGTGGATTGCTTCGGCGGGAGTAGTTATCGTAATGGCCGTGGCGCTTATCGCCTCGCTTAGCATGATCCGGCAACGCCGAAGTTCACCAACTCGCCCTGTTGTCATACCCTCGCGCCGTTCCGTTGCTGTAGTCGGCTTCCGAGACCTCACTGGAAGTGCCGAAGATGCGTGGCTTTCTACCGCTTTGGCCGAGATGTTAAACACAGAGTTAGCGGCAGGCGAAAAACTTCGTCTCGTCTCCGGCGAGGATGTCGCGCGCACCAAACTCGATTTGCACCTGCCCGACGCGGATAGCTTTTCTAAAGAGACGCTCGCGCGGGTGCGCAAAAGTCTCGGCGCCGACGTTGTCATTCTCGGCTCGTATGCGAGTTTGGGTGGACAATCCAAAAACATACGCGTAGACCTGCATCTGCAAGACACGGTCGCTGGAGAGACCATTGCGGAGGTGGCGACGACCGGAACGGAAGCGGACCTGTTCGACCTGGTCTCGCGGGCTGGAACGCAGCTGCGTGAGAAACTTGGGGTGGGAGCAGTCTCCACCGCCGAGGTCGTCAACGTGAAGGCTTCACTGCCTGCAAGTCCAGAAGCTGCCCGGTTGTATGCCGAAGGACTGCGCCGCCTGCGTGTGTTCGACGCCCTTGCCGCGCGCGACCTGCTTGAGAGGGCGGTTTCCGCCGACCCTAAATATCCCCTGGCAAGAGCCGCACTGGCGACGGCATGGTCCATCCTCGGCAACGACAAGAAAGCCAAGTCGGAAGCGGGCCGGGCATTTCATTTGTCCACTAACCTCTCGCGCCAAGATCGTCTCGTCGTCGAGGGCGATTACCATCTGATTAACCACGAGTACGACAAAGCAATCGAGGTATATCGGACGCTGTTCACACTTTTTCCTGACAATCTCGATTACGGTTTGCGCCTCGCAGTGGCACAGAAAAGTGGTTCAAAACCGAACGATTCTCTAGCCACCATTGCGGTGCTGCGGAAGCTGCCACCTCCAGCCTCCGACGACCCACGCATTGACCTGCAGGAGGCGCAAGGCTGGATGGGCCTGGAAAACTACCAGCGCGCACAAGAGCCGCTGAAACACGCGATCGAAGAAGGCCGGGGCCAGGAAGCGCGGCTGTTGGTGGCTCGCGCGCTGGAAATGCAGTGCCGAGTCGCGCAATTTCTTGGACAAATGGAGAATGCGATTGCCGCTTGCCGTGAAGCGAGTGACACGTATGCGACGGCAGGCAACCATTCGGGCGAGGCCGCTGTGCTGCGCACTTGGGCCGATGCCATCATGGAGGCCGATGCACCTGGAGCGATTGCTCTCGATCGCCAAGCCCTCGATATCTATCGGAGGATCGGGAACGAAGCGGGGGTGGCCGCAACATCGAACAGTCTCGGCTTGATCTACACCGACCAAGGAGAGCTGAATGCAGCCACAAAGAGTCTCTCCGAGTCGGCCTCCATCTACCGCCGGCTTGCGGATACAGGACAAGTGGGACTCGTCACATCAAACCTGGCGAATGTACGGGTGAACGAGGGGGATCTTACCGGTGCCATGAACCTTTACGAACAAGCGTTGCTTTTGGATCGTGAAAGTGGGAGTTTGGGAGGCGCTGCCGTCGCCGGCCTCAACAAGGCGAGCGTTCAGGTTTTGAAAGGAGATCTTTCCGCCGCGAAGCTTGGCTTCGAGGAATCACTGAAGACGTTCCAGAAAGACGGAGATTCCTACGATTCGGGCTTTGCCTTCTTCTGCCTTGGTGACCTGTTATTGAAGGAAGACGACCTTGCGGGCGCGCGCAAAGCGCTTGAGCAATCACTTGAGATACGAAAAGCGTCCGGGGAAAAAGTGATCCTTGCCGAAACTCAGATGACGCTAGCCGAATTATCGATCGAGGAAGGCCGCGCACTATCCGACGCGGAGGCAGTTCTTCGGCAGGCAATCGCGACCTTCGAGCAGGAGAACGAACGGGACGACGAAGCTAAGGCCTGGGGCATCCTCACCCAAGTACTCGTCGCCGAGCATAAATTTGATGAAGCGAAGCAGGGCTCTGAACAAGCCCTTTCTCGGTCCAAAAAGAGCCGGACTCTAGAAATTCGCATGCAGAACGAAATCGTTGCGGCTCGTCTGCAGGGCTTGGGCGGCTCGATTCCACCTGATTTAGCTGACCGGAGCATTGCGAAGAAGAGACTTGCGTCCGTTCTCTCCAAAGCCAGGGAGCGTGGCTATGTCGGAATCGAACTGGAGGCACGCCTGGCAGTCGGTGAGATTGAAATGAAAGCAGGTCCGACCCCGATGGCAGAGTCCCACCTCGGCATTCTTGAGAGAGATGCCCACGACCACGGATTTGGCCTGATCGCACAAAAAGCTGCCGCAGCCCGAGCCTCCCGAAAATCGGATTAAGCTCAATCCCGACTCAGTTTCCTCGGGGCCATGTCAACCTCAATCACGTTCTCCTGCCCGTTATTGGCTTCTCAGTGTCCTGCATTGCTTTCACAGCATGCCGATGCTCGGCCAACCTCTCAGCCAGAGTCGCCAACTCACCACGCCTGGCTGGGTTTTCACCAGCTCAATCTGGATTCGCAATGTGGCCTCGTAAGACTTGGTCGTGAAAAGTTGGAACAGTGGCGAACACACAGCGATTGCAACCTTGACACTGAGGTGTTTGATAGGGAACAGGGACGGAAGTTTAATTAACCGTTGCCGCTGCCATCGCTTACGAAAAGACAGCCGATCGCTCCGGATTCAGACTGTTCCGATGGACGAGAAATCATGACCACCGATCTTAGCCTGATTCGAATCCTCACCGTGGACGACCACCCTCTTCTGCGCAAGGGGATCGCGGCACTGGTCAATGCTGAAACTGATATGAAGCTGGTTGCAGAGGCTTCTAATGGCGAGGAAGCCATCGAGAAGTTCCGATCGCACCGCCCGGATGTGACCCTAATGGAGCTAGTTGATCATCCTAGGGACGACTTGACCCCACGAGAGATCGATGTATTACGGCTAATCGCTAACGGAAACGCCAACAAGCAGATCGCCGATCAGCTCTCAATCGGTGAAGCCAGCGTAAAGAGCTATGTCGCGAACATACTCTCGAAACTTGGGGCTAGCGACCGGGCCCATGCCGTTACTATCGGGCTGAAGCGTGGAATTATCGAGCTGGAGATCCCCTGAAAGATGGAGGTGGGGCCCTCCTTTTGGCGGTTTTGGGAGGTGTTGCGAGTGCCCTATGCTGGATCAGGGTCTTGCATGCAACGCTTATTTTCCACATTCCCGAACGGTTGGCCGGGCATTGGCATTCTGCTCCAGCGCGCTTGACGAAGAGCAAGGGGAAGACGGTCTCGCATTCTCGGAACGGTTACCTGATTCGAAGCCAAGTCCAGAAGAACTCTGCTCCGCAGCGGAAGCACGAGGCCAACTGGTTGAGGGCGTTAGGCAGCTCTCACCCAAGCTGCGTAGAACATTCCAGTTGCGTGATATGGACGGTTTGACGACGAAGGAGGCTGCGCTTGTTTTGGGTGTCCCCCACGGGACGGTGAAAGCGCAGCTCGCACGGGCGCGCGCCAAGCTTGCTCGAAGCCGCACCTGAAGCCAATCAGGCGGCGGTCCTGAACTGTGCGATCGCTCGCTGGTCTAAATACGGCACTTCATCCAGAATAGTGATGCAGGTGCCCGCGTTTAAGGTCCCCTGCGTGAGGGACGGATTTAGCATGGCTCGTTCAGCGAGGTAACGCGCGTTGAAGAATTGGTGGTCGACAGTCACGATGCGTGCGTCCGCAGCCGAGTATCGGAGTTTGCCTTTTCGTGCACACGAACTTCTTCGTGACGTTCCGCTCTATGACGTGTCGTCTGTGGATCTTCCTGGGGGCGGCAGCGGGCGGACCGTCGCGGACATTCGTGCGCTCGAGTCCGAGACGGCTCCGAGCCACATCGCGACTCTCCTTTTCGGCCTCCGATATTTTCTCGGCCGGCTATTCGGTTGGGATGGAGACCCGATGCGGCCGGAAGACTCATTTCTGGAACGCCTGTCGGAACGCGACCGACGCGACTCCGAAATAACGCCAGGTACTCTGGATGGCCACTTTTGGGTCTTGTATCAATTTCCGGGAGAAGCACTTCGTGAAATCCGCAACAGGACTGTCCACGGCTTCATCTGCACTGCCTTGGTGAGCAGCCCGAACGGGTACCGTTTGTACTGGGGAGTCTACGTCCGCCGCGTGTCGTGGCTCACGCCACCGTACCTCGTCGCGATCGAACCATTTCGTCGCGTTCTGTATCCAGCCATGCTTCGCCGTATTCGTCACGCGTGGCTTGTTGCTTACACCGGCATGAGCGAAATCGACAGCGCCTGATGGACCATTCCACTGCTAACTGGTCCCTCCGCTGGTGATGTGAATTGTTGAGTTTAATTTCATCAACAAGGTGAAAACCGTCGGGAAGGACGGGCACCGATCGACCTCGAATTGAATCCTGTGCCGGTCTGGCACCATCCTAAGAATCGAGCAATATGACCGACAAAGCAAAGAAAGTATTGGTGGTGGAGACTGACGATAGTCTCAGAGAACACATCGTCGCGGTGCTAAGCGAAGCGGGATATGAGGTTTCGGCCGACTGCCGGGGAGGAATGAAGGCTGTCGTCGCTTTCAACCCTGACATAGTTGTCTTAGGCGCCGATCCGCCCCAGCTCGATTGTTGTGACCTTCTTTCCGAAATCAAGGGCTCTGAGCACGCTCACAACATATGCGTTGTGATGCTGTCTCCGGGAGGATCAGCCGAGCGCACTCGGGGGCTGGACCTCGGAGCCGACGACGTGATCTCACTGCCTTTTGACTCCCACGAATTGCTGTCGCGGATGCGTTCGCAACTACGCAATAAATCGGTCGCGGACGAGCTTCGAGGGAGGTTACGCCTTGCCGAGGAAAATCGAACCTCTGCCCAGCAGGTGGTCACGGCAGTCAACGAAGAACGGCGGACGCTACGGGTTGGCGGACTGGCGAGTGTTGGCGTGCTGGTTGTTGCTGGTCTGATCTTTTTTTTCTCCTACCGTCGCACCCAGGAACAGAATACCCGGGTCTATGCGGCGATCACACGATTGCAGAGTGGCGTGCTGACCGAGCAACAGTTAATGGAACGCTCGCGTCGTGCCCTTGGAGATGGGGAACACGGTTCATCGCAGGCGAGCGAAACGCAAAAGCTTCAACTTCAGAAGAAGAGCGAAGACCTGAGATCGCAAATTGCAAGCGCCAGAACAGAAAACGCATCCACTTTGCAAAGCCAATTGGCCGCGGTAGACAGTCGCCTTCAGAAGCTCGAGACCGAAGGCAAGGTTGCACAGACGATTATCCAGTCCTATGAGCCGAGCGTGTGTCTCATCCATGTCGTGCTGGCCTTCCGCGACCACACCACCGGATTGAGATTGCACTATGCCGGGCTGACGAGCACTGGCGAGCCAACCACTGACGAGCACAACAATCCGCTTTTGAGCCTGACTGGGAACGGTCCGGAAGTACATCTGGATGTTTTTGGTACTGGATTTCTCGCCTCCGCCAGCGGACAGATCCTAACCAATCATCACGTGGCCGAGCCATGGTGGCAGAATGATGATTTAAAGGAAATGCTCGATCAAGGCCTTGAGCCAGTGATTGCCGAGATGACAGCGTATTTCCCGGGAGTTCCTCATGGCATTGCCATTAACACTGAGAAGATTTCCTCCGCCGCTGATGTTGCAGTCGTGAAGGGAAACGTTGCAGAGCTGGGAATCAGACAGATCGCGCTCGCCGATGGGCGCAGCTCGGTCGTAAGTGGGGGCCCCGTCGTGCTCCTTGGATATCCTACGGCTCTGGATGCGATTCTCGCTCGGGCCGGCACAGAGACGCTCCACTCGATCGCGACCGCAACCAAAGGCGATCCAAAGCAAGTAATGGAAGAACTGGCCCGCCGCCACTTGATCAGGCCCGTCACCACCCAGGGGCACATCGGCGACGTGTTGGCTGACAAGATTGTCTACGACGCCCAAACCACTTCGGGCGGCTCCGGCGGTCCGCTTTTCAATAACGAAGGCAAAGTTATAGGAATTAACTTCGCCATGGTGCGTGAATTCGGCGGATCGAATTTCGCCATTCCGGTTGGCTACGGGAAGTCACTTCTTAAACCTTAAACGCGGGACGCAATTCCTCCCCACTCCAGGGTTGGCGAGCTCATCCGTTTTGCTCCCTCCAAGTCAGGCTTGGAGAAATTAAGCCCAAACGGAAATTCGGTCAAATTCCTCGGGCACCGGGTCGGACGCGCGATCTGTTGAAGGAAAATAGAGCGCGCGGAAGAGACAATGAATTGTGGTTGGTCGCATTGGAGCCTGTCTTTGGCTCCAAGACGCTCGCGAGGGACGCGATCTGCTTACCGCCGCGAGAGTTCGCTATCAGGGTAAAGAGATGACAAAATCCCATCGCATACCACTCCCGGAATGGGTTTTACGGTAAGGACAACGGTATGGATGGTTCTTAACTCATTGAAAGCAAAAATATGGCGGAGAGAGTGGGATTCGAACCCACGTTACCCTTTCGAGTAAACACGCTTTCCAAGCGTGCGCCTTCAGCCACTCGGCCATCTCTCCCGCGACGAATCCTCTGCAGATGCGATTCGGTGGGAAGCTATTGCAGGAATTCTCAATCGACGGCCGAAAGCGCCGCCATTAAGTCCTCTTTGATTCTATGGCCCGAACCTCTGAAACCGCAAGACGAAGACCGGGGAACTGCTGCAGTGCCCGCTCGTCCTCACCACTGGGCGAGGAACCACTGTTAAGGCGAATCTGTATTCAGCTCACAAGGACCGAACAGAATCAGCCTTTATCGTTTCTCCCTACCTACGCGTCTCCGTGGTAAATTTGATAGTTCGCATGAAAGACATTGCCTGCTGGGCTCTGAACGTCGCCACGCAACGCGGTGCTTCCTACGCTGACGCGCGCGTCGCCGACGACCGCAGCCGCGCTCTCTCGACCAAGAACGGCAAGGTCGGTGGCGCGTCGGATTCCGAGTCGTTCGGCATCGGCATCCGCGTCATCGCCGAAGGCGCCTGGGGATTCGCCGCGTCCGACGATTTGAGCCGCGCCTCCGTCGAAGCCGCCGCCGCGCGCGCCGTCGATATTGCCAAGGCGTCTTCGAGGGTGAAACAGCGCGACGTTGAACTTGCTCCGGAAAAACCGGTTAGCGCTGAGTGGACCACCCCCTTCCAGATCGATCCTTTCACGACCTCGGTCGAACAAAACATCGATCTGCTGCTGAAGATTGACGCCGAACTGCGCTCGGTTCCGGGCGTTACCCTGGCCGAGACCAATATGAATTTCCGCCGCGAGGAGCAGTGGTTTGCCTCGTCCGAGAGCGCCAACATTCATCAGACGAAATACACTACCGGAGTCGGCTACGCCGCCTACGCCTTCGCTGGAAGCGAGATCCAGAAGCGCTCGTATCCCAACTCCTACGGCGGACAGTGGCAGAACAAAGGATACGAACTGATTGGCGAGCTGAAGCTATTGGAAAATGCCCGCCGCGTGGGCGAAGAAGCAGTCGCGTTGCTCAAGGCGGAGCAGTGCCCCGAGGGCGTGTTCAATGTTATTCTCGACGGCTCCCAGCTCGGACTGCAAATTCACGAATCGGTGGGCCATCCAATTGAGCTGGACCGCGTATTGGGCATGGAAGCGAATTTCGCCGGCACATCCTTTCTCACCCTGGAAAAATTCCGCACTTTGCGATACGGCAGCGACCTGGTTAACGTTGTCGCCGATGCGCGCCAGGAACACGGGCCGGGACTCGGCACCTTCGGATTCGACGAAGAAGGGGTGCCTGCCCAGTGCACGCCCATCATTACGAATGGCCTGTTCACCGGATATCTGAGCTCGCGCGAAACCGCGCACACCATCGGAATGAATCGATCCGGCGGAACCCTGCGCGCCGAGTGCTGGAACCGGCTGCCGATCATCCGTATGACCAACATCAGCATTCTTCCCGGCGACAAACCGCTGACTCGCGAGCAGCTCTTCGCGGATACCAGTGACGCCATTTACATGGAGACTAACAAGTCCTGGTCGATTGATGACAAGCGTTACAACTTCCAGTTCAGCTGCGAAATGGGATGGGAACTCAAGAACGGCAAGCGCACCCGCATGCTAAAAAACCCCTCCTACTCAGGAATCACGACGGAGTTCTGGAACGCGATGGACGCGATCTGCTCGCGCGACGAATGGACGGTGTGGGGCACCCCGCATTGCGGCAAAGGCCAACCCCAGCAGGTGATGGGAACGGGTCATGGGGCCGCGCCGGCCAGGTTTCGCAATATTAGGGTCGGAAGTGCGTATAAGGGAACGTGAGAAGCATTTTGGCAATTAGCATTTAGCCCCGCGTCGTTCCTCGAAGGGGTTCGACGCAGGACGGTTTCAAGCTAAATGCGAAGTGCCAATAGCTAAGTGCTGAATTCCGAATGCTTAACCAGGCCAAAGCCGCCGACATCTTCGAACGCATCAAGAAGCATTCGACCGCCGACGAAGTCGAAGTCCTCTTCTCTGGCGGAAAGAGCGCACTCACTCGCTTTGCCAACAACGTAATCCATCAGAATGTGGCGGAAGAAAACTACGTCGTCTCGATACGAACCGTATTTGGAGGACGTACCGCGCGATCGACGACGAACAAACTTGACGACGAAAGCCTGAAGCGTGTCGTGCAATCCTCAGAGAGCCTGGCCAGAGTTCAGCATCCTGATCCAGACCTGCTTCCCCTTCCAGAATCGCGTGGCGCGGGCGCCCCCGCCCGCAAAGGACAACCTATACGCCACTTCGCCGAAACCGCTGCGATCACCCCGGCACAGCGGTCGGAAACGGTGCAGAAGATCGTTTCGATCGCAGAAAAACATAAGCTCACCACGGCCGGTATCGTCTCATCTTCGGAATCGGTGGAAGCAGTTTTCAATTCTCGCGGCCTGGCAGACTGGCACACGCAGACCTCATCGGAAATCTCCATCACCATGCTGGCCCCCGATTCCTCGGGATGGCAGAAAGCCAACTCCCCTGACGTCGCGAACCTCGACGCCACTACCCTAGCCGAAACCGCGGCCCGCAAGGCATTCGAATCGGCAAACCCGCGCGAGCTTCCGCCCGGAAAATACACCGTCATTCTCGAACCGGCCGCCGTGCTCGACATCGTAGGCTTCATGTTCTTCGACTTCGGAGGACTTTCCATCCTCGATCAGCGCTCTTTCCTGAACAACCGCGTCGGAACCAAACTGTTCGGCGAGAACATCAATATCTGGGACGACGTGGCCCACCCCCTGCAAGCGGGCGTTCCATTCGATGGCGAAGGAGTCCGCCGCCAGAAAGTGCAACTGGTTGAGCACGGCGTGATCCAGCGCCTGGTCTACGCCCGGGCTACCGCCGAAAAGATGAAGCGCTCGGAACACAAAGGCAAAGTCGGCCCCATCGAACCCACGGGACATGGCTTCCCCCTCCCCAACGAAATGGGCGAGGCTCCCATGAACATCGTGTTCGGCGCCACGCCGCAACCACACTCGGTTGACCGAATGATCGCCTCGACCGAACGTGGTGTCCTGGTGACGCGTCTCTGGTACATCCGCGAAGTTGATCCTTACGAAAAAATCCTCACCGGCATGACCCGCGACGGCACCTTCCACGTAGAGGACGGAAAGATCCGCCGCGGAGTCCGTAATTTCCGTTTCAACCAGAGCCTGATCCAAATGCTCTCGAACGTCGAAGCCATGAGCACTCTGGTGCGCGCCAGCGGCGAAGAATCCTTCGACATGGTCGTGCCCGCGATGAAGGTGCGCGACTTTAATTTCACGGAAGTAACGAAATTCTGAAACCCGCACTTGGCACTTAGCACTCAGCCCGCGAGGCGTTCACTTTGTACTTTCTGAAGCAACGATGTAAGCATCTTTCTTAAGTGCAGCAACTCTCCCGAAAGTCGCTGATAATCCATGTCCTCAAAGAATCCCAAGTCGCGTGCCAACAAGAAGTGGTAATCAAGTTCGCTAGCCGAACCAAAAGCGATCTGCAGGTAGCGCTGGAATTCATTATTTCCACTCTTGCCACAACCTTCCGCAATGTTTGCGCCGATGGATGCGCTGCATCGACGCATCTGGCTGGTTAACCCAAAGACTTCTTGCCGCGGAAATCGACCGCTGGCTTTGTAAACTGCCATGGTTAAACAATGGGCTTTCTCCCAAACCTTCAAGTTTCTAAAGTCCTTCATCAGACACACCTGCGCAAGGTCTAAATGCTAACTGCTAATTGCTAAGTGCTGCAATGACAGTGCTCACAGACTATCCACAACTCCCCCGCAAGTTCATGACCCGCAAGAATTTAGCTCTAATAGTTCCATGACTTCGGTAACTTTGCACGTCTGGTTCCGGGGTGTAGTCTTCGCTCGTAATGTCCAACATTGGCCCATTCGTGAAGAACGGGGATTCGGCTAGGTTCCCGGAAGAAAAAGATGCCCAGCCGAAGGCTCAGGTGTCCGCCAAAGAAGAAGCGGCTGATCCCAAAGTCGGCCGCGTCCGCTATCCCGAAGTGCAGAGCGCGATGCGCTTTCCGATCAAGCTGCCGATTTCTGTAAAATCGAAGTCAGGCGAGACGCATACTGAATCTCAAAACATCTCCGCCAATGGCGTTCTGTTCCAGATGGTCGATTCCGAAATGCCGGTCGGCTCCATGGTAGACTTCACCATTTCGCTCCCCGCCGATGTCGTGGGCGCGGAAACCGACGTTCGGCTGGATTGCCGCGGCCGTGTTGTACGCAGTTTTGAAGACAGTGGCCGCCGCGGTGTGGGCGTGGTCATCGATGAGTATCGTTTCGATCGCGCTGAGCAGCGAGGAGACTGATGGCGAGCACTCCGGTTACCGCGAGAGTCGTCGAACAGCCGCATGAGGGTGACGGCAACGGCCAGTTCATCCGCGTCATCGTGGCTGATACGCAGGCGATCTTTCGCGCCGGACTGCGCAAGATTTTCGCTCTTGAAGACGATGTTCGCGTAGTCGGACAGGCCGAAACCCTGGCCCAGACCTTAACCGCCGCCAAAAAATTTACTGCCGATGTTCTGCTTTTCGAAGCCGCCATCGCATCCAACTCGATCGAAGCGGTTGCTGACCTCCTGCGCCAGAATCCAACCCTGCGCATGGTTGTAGTAACTCCGGATCCCGATCAGGAACTCACCCTCGAACTGTTCCGCCGCGGCGTACACGCCATCGTCTCCCGCGAGGTTGAGCCGGAGTTGCTGGTCGACTGTCTCCGCAAAGTATCCAAGGGTGAGCCATGGTTAGACGGCCGCGCTACCCAGTGGGTGCTCGAAGCCTACCGCACTCAAGGCTCGCGCGCCGGAGCACCACGGCCCAAGGTACAGCTAACCCCCAAAGAAACGCTGATCGTCTCCTGCGTGACCCAGGGCATGAAGAACAAGGAAATCGCCTTGCGCGTCGGAACCACCGAACAGGTGGTCAAGAATTACCTGCGCAAAGTCTACGACAAGCTCGGCGTCGCCGATCGCCTGGAGCTGGCGCTCTATTGCCTGAACAGCCGCATCCTCGATACTTCGGTCAAAGAGAGCCCGATCAAGCCGCCAGCCGTTCCCGAATCTACACCCCAAAACGGCAACGCAGAAGCGATGCTGCCAACAAATCCAGACTCTCCAGAAAATCTCTCCTAAAGCTGACGCGAGCGCCCGGGCTCGGGCTCCCTTGCCCGGTGCTCCCTTGCTTGGATCCGCCCCTTCGCCCAGAATATTGCCAGGCCCAAATGGAGGAAGCGTGGTCATCGTGCTGATGGGCGTGTCCGGCGCAGGCAAAACGACAGTCGGACGGCTGCTCGCGTCGCAACTCAAATGGGAGTTCGCCGACGCGGACGATTACCATCCCGCAGCCAACGTCGAGAAAATGCGTGCCGGGATTCCGCTCACCGACGCCGACCGCACCCCCTGGCTGGAAACTCTGCATGCCTTGATCGCCGCCTGGATTGCAACGGGAACCAATGCCGCGCTAGCCTGTTCGGCGTTGAAGCACGCCTATCGAGAGCGCCTGCGGGTTGCGCCGCAGGTGCAGATTGTCTATCTGAAAGGAACGCCAAAGTTGCTGCAGCAGCGCCTGCACTCGCGCCAGGACCACTTCATGACAGAGCAAATGCTCGACAGCCAACTGGCGGCGCTCGAAGAACCGGAGCATGCAGTGGCAGTGGATGTCGATCGTTCCCCCGCCGAGATCGTGACCGAAATTCGATTAAGCTTGGCGCTGCAGGAAGAAACCTGACCAATTCGCTCGCAGCCATGCTTGCGCTCTACACCACGATTTGGAGGAACAAACCGATGCGGGACTGGCTAGGAGCGGGGTAGCAACGTCAACTGCGCAGGGTGGTTCGTGTGATGCGGCGCTGCTTCCCTGACAGGAGTATCCCGCCAAAGACGGCCATGGCTGACAACATCAGGTAAGTCAGGTTGGCGCCACCCTCGGGAACCGAAAGGTAGTTAAAATCTCCGCCCTGATTCTTCCAGTTGTAAATCCCGCCGAGGTCATCAAACTGACCGGTCTTAAGATTAACGATGATCGTGTCCGTGACCCAAGATCCGTCACTTGCTTTCCCTTGGAAATAGAACCCACAGAATCCTTGGTAGCAAGCGCCTTGCCCGCCACTGCTCGACGCAGTCGCGCCCCCAAATACCCCGCCGTTGAACGAAAGGGAAATGTTGGAAAACTGGTCGGTGGAAGTGTTGAACGTGAACCCGCCGGAGACGGTGCCAGAAGTCCCAACGAGAGCGGCCCCAGAAAAAACGTCGTTTGAAGAGCCAGCAAACGCGGATAGCGAGACCGCGAGAAGGAACATCCCACACACGGTCACCGACTTGAAATATCGCTTAGCCACACTACTCAACCTTCGCAGAGTTTATACCCATCTCCAGCCTTGTCAAGGCTGATAATTATTGCAACATGTTGCAAGCGCTTGCAACATTGGGGCAATGCTCCTAAAAGGCTCGACCCCGAGAATCTCTGTTGTGCTGGAGCCGGACTCGAGGCGTATCCCGTTCTATGTACGTTGTTAAAAAACAATACCTTTATCGCGTTTGGCCTTTAGGTTGGCACCCGCGTGCTGCGTTCTTGCTGGCCCAACTCTGGGCCCCGTCACGACTTGGGACGAGTTCTCGCGGCTCTCTTCGAGGCCTTTGCCGCCTTCTTGGCCACCGATTTTGAGGTCCGCCGCGCCCCCGGTATTTTCCCGATTCGGGGATCCCCCGCTAGGACGAGCTCACAAGCGCGCATCGCAGCCTCTTCAAAATCCGGCGCATCCGCGGGAAGAACCTGCCAGCCGGTCACCTCTTTCCCGAGCAGCCCGATGGACCGCATGTTCGGAAAATCTCGCCGCAGGCTTGCGTGGTGCTCCTCCCTGGTGGCCAGCCAGACCCCGTTGTCTTTCGCGCCCTTGGGCTTGTCGCGCAGAATCAGGACAATCTTTTCCCCAACGTAAACTGCGAGGCAGCCGAACATGGAGCGGGTCTCGGGCGCCAGTGACACAATCGCGTCGAGCACGAACTCATAGGGCATGGGTTTGCGCTGCTTGCGGGCGAATATGGCGTCGTCCAGCGAGAGGCGGTCTGTAGCGCGACGGGGCTTCGGCATACGAGCGGGGAATCGCGTTCCGTTCACTTCTGGTTCCGACTAACGTTCTGACTGTATCTCACTGGGTAGCCTCCTGGCGACCGCTCCGCAATCCAGGGGGCCTAGAAGGCGCGCCCCACGCTGCTTTGCTCCCCCTGTCACAGTTCATGCCAATATACTCAGTCCGGCTGGCAGATATTTCCTCGGTCACTCGTCTTTCTACCAGTTTCTTTTATCGAGAAATCCTGTTGTGATACCAGAGTCAGGCCACATAGCCCCAACGGGTCGAATCGACAGAAGGACAAGGCCGCGAATGCCAGTCCGAATTTTGATGGTCGACGACTTCGAACCCTTTCGGCGATTAGTCCGCTCAACGCTTCAAAAAATGACGGGCTTGAAGGTCGTCTGCGAAGTGTCCGACGGATTAGAAGCGGTTCAGAAAGCTCAAGAACTGCTACCAGATCTGATTCTCCTTGATATCGGACTTCCCAGGCTGAACGGACTCGAGGCTGCTCGACAAATCCGCAAGCTGGCCCCCGAATCGAAGATCCTTTTCCTAAGTGTGGAATCCGATGCCGACGTGGTGCAGGAAGCTATGAGTTTGGGCGCGCAGGGTTACGTTGATAAAGCACATGTCGTAGGCGAACTGCTGGTTGCCGTGGAAGCGGTTTGTCAGGGCCAGCAGTTTATCAGCGGTGGATTGTCGCCGGCCTGGTGTTAAAAAATCTGCGTAAGGTCTTCATCCTTGCGAGCACCTGCGCGGGCGTAAAGCACGACCTTTGCCCCGGATACCTCCAAACTTGCCACCGGGTAAAGTCCCTCTATCCTCCCCATCGTCTATCGCAGGCTGACCGACTCCGTGAGCGGCAGATCTCGCGAAGAACCTCCTGCGAAGAATTCGTAGTCACCCGGAATCAACTGCCACTTGTTTTGGTCGACGTCAAAAATCGATAAATACTCGGGATCGATCTCCACCATGACTTCCTTCGTCTCTCCAGGATTCAGTTTGACTTTACTCCACCCCACCAGGCGTTTCGGAGGTTCTCCGGCATTGGCCGGCAGAGCCGCGTAGATCTCTGCGATTTCCGCCCCGGCCCGATTGCCTATGTTGGTCAGCGTGAAGTTCACCCTAACCTTCTCGCCGGGCGTCACCTTTAGATTGGAATAGGCATAAGTGGTGTAGGAGAGGCCATAACCGAACGGGAATAGCACTTGCTTGTGTTCGGCGTCGTACCATTTGTATCCAACCTTGAGTCCCTCGTCGTAAGTGATTTGGAATGCCGGCAAACCCGCAGCTATTTTTTTCCACGCATCCGGATCACCGTCCTTCGTGGTCGACGCCTCGGGAGGCTTCACGACGGTGGTGCGCGGCAGGTCTGCATCACTCTTTGGAAAAGTGAGGGGCAACTTGGCGCCCGGGTTCACATCGCCGAAAAGCACGCTAGCGACGGCGTTTGCGCCAGAACTGCCGGCGTACCAGGCTTCCAGAATCCCGCTGACCTGATCAGCCCACGGCATAGTCACGGCACCGCCAGTTTCAAGCACCACGACGGTACGGGGATTCGCTGCCGCGACCTTGGCTATCAAGTCATCCTGATGTTCGGGAAGTGAAAGGCTGTCGAGGTCCATCCCTTCACTCTCCCATTGGTAGGCAAAAACGATGGCAACATCGGAGGTTTTCGCCAAGGCAGCGGCTGAGGAAACATCCGATCCCGGATCGTACTGCACCTTGACTCCCGGCGCTTTCGCTCGGATGGCCTTCAACGGCGAAGTGGGAAACCAGATGTGCGCCTGCCAAGTCGTCGCGCCTTTTCCCGGCGGCATAATTGCGTTTCCCCCCGGGGGATCCACCTGCGCCGAACCCCCGCCCGAAATCATTCCGACGTCCGAGTGGGCTCCAATCACTGCAAGGGTATGCAGCTTGGAAGCATCAAGAGGAAGCACGGCCGGATCGTTCTTGAGCAGTACAATACTCTGCTCTTCAATTCGCTGAGCAGTTTCGAAACCGCTCATCACATCCACGACGCTCTTTTTCGGAGGATCATCCACGACGCCGCAGGCAAACACCGAGCGGAGAATGCGGCGCACGTGTTCGTCCAGTTCAGCCATGGGGACATGGCCCGACTGTACTGCTTTCTTCATCGCATCCCCATAGAAGTACTCCCCCGGTTCCTCATGGTCGAGTCCGGCAGCCGATGCTTTGACCGTGCTGTGCGTTCCCTGCCAATCCGAAAGGACAAACCCCTTGAAGTTCCAGTCTTTCTTCAAAACGTCCGTCAACAGGTATTTGTTTTCGCAGGCGTAGTCGCCATTCACCCGGTTGTAGGAACACATCACCGCGGCCGCGTTAGACTCTCGCAATCCAATCTTGAACGCGAGCAAGTCCGTTTCCATCATCGAGCGCTTGTCTATGTTTACGTTGACTGCGTTTCGTCCGCTCTCCTGATCGTTCACCGCGTAATGCTTGATGTCGCCAATGACGTGTTGCGCCTGCAAGCCTTCCATTATGTGTCCGACCATTTCGCCAGCGAGGATTGGATCCTCACCCAGGTACTCGAAGGTGCGGCCATTGCGCGGTTCGCGGGTAAGATTCACGCCTCCACCAATCGACATGTTGTAGCCTTGCGCTCTCAACTCGCGCCCGATCAAGGCCCCGTATTCGTACGCTGCGTCCAAGTCCCAACTCGCCGCGCCGGCCAGATTGCTGGGCAAGGCGGTTGAGTAACGGCCATTCTCACCGCTGTTCCGGATACCGTAGGCCGCGTCCGACATTTGGATATCGGGAATCCCCAGGCGTTGAACGCCCACTACATAGCCGGCACCACCGTTCGAGTGCACAGCCAGCGGGCTCATCGGACTAAGCTCTTTCATGCCAGTCCCATGAAGGAGTGAGATTTTTTCATCCAGCGTCATCTGCTTCAACACCAGGGCTGCCCGGTCGTCGGGTGAAAGGGTCGCATTCATCCAAGGCTGGGCGTTCTCCCCGGCGCGGGTCTGCGCCGAGGCCTGCGACGGAAAGGCGATACTCGTAACCGTGATTCCGAGCGCTAGAAGACAGGCAAGACGCGTGACGCGCAAATCCGTAGGTTCCCTTTCATAAACGACGTGTCATGGTAAACGATTGCTGGGTGCGTCTAAGTCTTATACGCTTTGCTTCCCCTTGTGTCATCGATGTCGCGACATTACGTTTCTGAGGGACTCAAACAAAGCACTCCGTTCACTCGAAATTAATCAATACGATCTCGGGCTGCGTCCCCAGCCGCATAGGCGGACCCCAGGTTCCGACCCCGGTTGTGGTATAGACCGTCATGTTGCCGAACCGCTTCAGCCCGTAAGTGTATTCGCCAAAGATCCGGCGCGTGAACCAGGTGAAGGGGAAGAACTGGCCGCCGTGAGTGTGACCGGAGAGTTGCAACGAGATGCCAGCCTGTTCGGGGATCCGAAGTGCGTGCGGCGCATGGGAAAGGAGGATGCTGGGTTGCTCGCGGTTCACCGCGGCGCGCTTGAGGATGGATCGGAAGCGATCAGGATTTGTGGAATCGTGGTGGCGCACGCCAACCACTTGCAGCCCGTCAATGGTTACTTTCTCGTTGTTTAGGACGCGGAAGCCAACGCGGGTCACTGCATCGAGATACTGCGACGGGTCGGCAAACTCTTCGTGGTTTCCAGTGATGAAGTAGGCCCCGAGCGGCGGAGAAAGATTTTTCCAGGGAACGGCGAGAGCAATGGCATCAACCTTCGTGCCGTCATACAGATCGCCCGTGAGGAAGACAACGTCGGGCCGGAGTCGAGTGAGACGGTCGACGATTCCCTGCATGAATCTGGCCTCGTTGACGTGGCCAAGGTGAACGTCTGACACGAGTGCAGTAACTCGTCCACGCCAGGACGGCGGCAGGTTCGGCAGTCCGACCGTGATGCGCTTTACGCGAATCCATCGTGCATTGATCAAACCGGCGACGCCGGCCAGTATCGCAAAACCGAATGTGATCGTGGCAACTACGGGACGGTCGAGATTCATCCCGCTGAAGCGGACGAAGAAGTAGATGGTCCAGCAAAGGCACGACGCGAGAAAGAGAAAATTCACCATTCCCAGCCAAACCGCGGCAACCCTGTAAAACAATCGCACGAATCCATTGAAATAGCGGAATGCAAGAAAGGAGGCCGCGACGAAGCTGACTGACAACAAAGCTAGCACCGCTTGCGCACCGGTAATGCCCGGTGGATCGGGGATGGCCCGGAAGTCTGTCCAGGTCCGGTAAATGAACCAGTGTGTAAGCAAAAGGATCGACTGAACGATAACGACGAACCCGGCAATTCTTGCGCGCAAACTGGACTGTCCTTAATGGTTGAGATTTGAGAGAGCACCGCCGACGGTCCCGTCGGTTCCCGACAATGACCTTCACGCGAAATCCTATGCTGTAAAAGTACACCTCCAGCCTAGCATCCGCGGCAGGCGAAGGGTGAAAGTGATTCGGAGCAGCTGTTGCCCAGGAAATTTGCGCGGGTAGGTCGAGCGAGACGCAGAATCGCGCGAGCCCCTCGTCCGGCGGCGGGACCGGGCCTGCCAGGAGGGGCAATCTAGTGCCGGCGATGGCCGCGTCGCTTTCGAAACATGCGCGAATCATAGCTGAGCGGCTCCACATCGCGCACCACAATCCTCTTGTAATCGCGATGCTCAGGATTGATCAAACAATTATTTTCGCTGGGAGCCAGCACCGAGGGCACCATCAGCAAACAATTCTCTCCGCGTCGTACGAATTCATCCCCCAGTTGAGCCAGTTCGGGAGGAGCCGCCGACTCCCGCCAGTTTGCCGGCAGATTGCGTGCTTCAACCCGCTCCCGGCCCAGATCGTCCGGAATTTCAGCAATCGCTAAAACCAGGTCGCCTGGCGGATCGTTCGCATCCAGATGGACGAAATACTCCAGCATGGCGAGGGATTGATGTTCCGATGCATAACTGAGGCGGGTTCCCGGACTCGACCAGCGTCCGCCGTAGCGGTACGCCCCTTCGCCGTCAAACGGAGCGCGGGCATACGCCTTGCGCAAGACTCGATAAACTCGGCTCAACTAATTCCGCCGTAAGCGATGCGGCCCAGAATGTTCTCAACCTGGCGCGCTCCCAGTTCCGTGTCAATTGCCGCGACCGGCGCCAGTCCCCCAAGAGCGCGGTTCGGCCGCTTCAGCCAGCGCATGGTGCGCTCGTGGTCGCCGAGATATTCATTCGCGATCGCGACAATGCGAGCCAATCGGTAAAGACGGTCGGACTCATAACGTGCCAGCCGCCCACCGCGACGCCGGCGCTGCAAGCTGCGCGGCGAAAGATCAAGCGCACTGGCGAGTTCCTTGAGAGTCAGGCCAGAGGCTCGCATCAGCTCCTCCACCACCGCCGGAGGAAAGCCCTCGCGGATGGCCTCGCGCATATCACGATCGCTGGAAAGGGCGCGGCCAAGTGTCTGCTCGCCCCCTAATTCCTCCACCACCGCCCGCAGTTCATTTACCATTATGTCGCCTATGATAGCGACAAATGGCGCATATGTCAAATACCCGAATAAGTGATGGCTCGACGGCTCGGGACGAGCGGCCGTGATAGCGTGGGGAAAGTAGTTCGCGGATGGGTTGATAGAAGGGGGAGGGTCAGCCCGCGGAAAGAATCGTTACCGCGAACTCCGAATCAAATGCCGGAGTTCGCGGCAGATGTAGTTTGCCGGCGTCGCAAAAGAATCGCGCCAAAACATGCCAGCCCGGCGAACAGCAAGTACATGAAAGCCGAACCGCCCTCAGGCACTCGCATAAAGAACTCCTGACCTGGGCAAGAACCTGGGCCATTCGTGCAGCCTTGCGGCGTCAACAGAATAAAGTTGGCGAATTGCCCCGGCGTCAGGTTCGAAGGAACTTTGCCCAGCCAGGCATTCACCCCCGCCAATTGAGTCGAATTCAAACCGTTGAGGGCACCCTTGTCAAACAGCGACCAGATAGCGAAAGAAAGATATCCCACCTGCGTGGCGTTGTTTGAGTTGCTGTTCAAGGAGAGCATCTGCAGCGTCAGCCAAGCCGCTGCGTCATAGTTCGCTGTCTGGCTTCCCCACAGCGCACTCCCCAGACTCGAAAAGTTGTTGGTGGTGAAATTCCACGAGTGCCCAATCACACTGTCGTCCGCGAAGTCATCGCAAATGATAGTCGAATTCGCAACCCCGTTTACCGTGGCAGTATAAGGACCCACGTACACTCCGGCCATCACATTATTTCCCGCGCCGGTCATGGTCAAACTGCTGGAGGCAAAAGCGCCGGGCGCAAAACACAGGAGTGCCAGTGCAGCCACACCCCACCATTTCTGGGTTGATCTGATCATTTTTCTCCCTACCTGTTTCTAAACTGGGGGAATTGCTTGGACTTTCTTTGGGGGACCTACTGGCTAGCGGTGACCATCAGGACGGGGGGCCCGTTGACCGAATCCGTAAACCACTGTAAGCACTGTAGCCTGCCCCTGGAACCCGGTCAAGAATGATAATTCTTGCAACCGTCGCAAGCCCTTGCAACTATCCCCTAACCGCATGTTAATAAAGCAGATAGGAACAACAAAAAGCAACCGCTGTCATCCTGAGGAAGCGGAGTCCTCGGCAAGGCCGAGGACTCCCAACGAAGGATCTCTGCACTGGCTTGTGGGTGCCCCGCTCCTTGCGTTTTTTGCAAGGGGCGGGAGCGTCAACGGTCACATTCCCGTGGGGGTGGCCCACCCATCCGACTCCGCCAATAGCGTCGCGCCTAGCGCCCCTTCGGAGCGGCCGCCTTCGCCTTACCGCGATCCGCGGCTTCCTTCGCCCGGAACTTAGCGATACGTTCGATCAACTTCACGGGAACAGGCCCCGACAGGGGAAAACGGATCGTTCCCTTTTTGACCTCGTACGATGCAAGTTCGTCCTTGAACGCCGCCACCAGACGCTCGCCCGCGGGGTAGAGCGAGTAGTGCCGCTTCCAGCCAGCAAAGTAGAGCACTACTCCGCCATGCAGTTTGTACGTGGGGATCTTGTAGGAGATCACTTCCTCGGCTCCGGGCACCGCCTTACGGATGGCGCCCCGCACCAGCCCGAGTATGCCTTGCGCGGCATCGGGTTGGGCGGCAATGTACTCGTCCACAGATTTGAACTCGGTTTTAGCCATCGTGACTCCAATCTTCCGGCTGGGCCTCAGCGCCGGGGGCCGGCCCACCTATTCTCTGCTCCGCCAATAGACAGGAACAAACGGGGAAGGGCACCGGCTTCAGCCGTGCCGCTCCCGACCAGCAAAAATACGGGCTTTAGCCCCTGAGGGAAGCTCCACAGTCGTTCGGCGAAGAACAACTTCAGAAAGTGAATGGCATCGGCCCAGAGCGGCGTGCTCCAATTCGTTGGCTATTGAGCCTTACACAATATAGCGATATTCAATTTCCCATTGTCATTTCGAGCGCATCAGGAGTTCCGTCCTCCCGCCGAGCGGAGGACAGACCTGGCTCGGAATGACAGGAACGCGGCGGTTTGTCACCACGCGAAGCCCGGTTAGTGTCCAAAGAACAGAAGCGAACTAGGGCACCAAGCTCACTTCTGGTTGTACACCTCGACCCCGCTAGCGCCGGGAATCATGACAAAGTCCAGCAATCCATCGGAGTTCCAGTCGCCAGCGACAATGGCTACGTCTTCTATTAGGCCGGGCAGAAAAACCGCAGTTTGCTTTTGCAAGGTGCCGTCGCCATTGCCTAGCAGCGTAGCAAAGTGTGATTTGAACGGTGGATTGGTGCAATACCAATCGATGAAGTCGGTGTTGCCGTCGGAGTTGAAGTCGCCTGTGGCAAAGGGCCAGGCGCAATCGGTCGTGCCTGCATGGTAACGGGCTGGTTTCTGGAACGTGCCATCGCCATCGCCCAGCAGAATATCGATCCAGCTATCGGTAGCAGAGTGTTCACAGAGCGCCAGATCCATCTTTCCGTCGCCATTGAAATCGTTAGTCACCAATGGCACTCCGTATCCGCAGCTGAAAGCATCCTGTTTCAAGGGTAGAATCGTCTTTGGGTTTTGAAATGTTCCATCACCGTTGCCGAGAAGAATCTGCAGGCCGCCAGCGGCAGTGCTATCAACGACGAGGTCCAGCTTCCCGTCTCCGTTAAAATCAGCGGCAACTGGACTGTAAGGCCCGGCTACAGCGTAGGTCGCACCCTGTTGAAACGTTCCGTCGCCATTTCCCAGAAAAATCTGCACCCCAAAGTCCGGCCCGACCGCCGCGAAATCAAGATTGCCATCACCATTGAAATCTCCCACCGCAAAATCCGGGCAGCCTTGATATTTTCCGAACCGCCAACTGGTCTGGAACTTCCCCTTGCCGTTGCCCAGTCGCACCTCAATGCTCGCCGTCTGTTGGGGCACACCCGTTGAGAACAGATAGTCTAAGTTCCCATCGTTGTTGAAATCCCCGACGGCCACGCTTTTTGGCCAATTGCACCTGGCGACGAAATAACCGTGACCGACCACCGAAGTATGCGGAAAGGTGCCGTCTCCCTTACTTTCCATCAGGTAGACGTTTCCTGTGCCGCCGCCTGCCAGCAAGTCTGGCCGGTGATGGTTGTAAAAGTCGCCCGTGGTCAGAAACCAAATCAGGTCGCCTCCCAGCGGATATGAGATTGGCTGGCCGGGGGCCACGGTTTTCGTTGGCCTGTGCACTTCCACAATCGCCTAGCTCGAACTGGAAGGGCCTCCGCCCGGGGCCGGGTTCGTTACTGTGATGTAGCCTGCCGTCGGCTTGGCCACATCCGCCGCCAGAATCTTCGCTTCCAGTTCTCTGGCAGAAACGAAAGTCGTCGAGCGCGGGCTGCCATTCCAGTTCACCACCGCACCCGAAACGAAGTTGGCACCGTAGACGGTAAGCGTTAAGGCACCACTGCCGGGAACCACCGCCTGCGGATGTACCGGCGCGGTAACGGTCGGCACGGGATTAGCGGCAAACGCGACCGCTGCAAAGAGAAAACTGAAGGCAATCGTTGCGCAAACTACGCGGCTAACAGACAAGCGAAAATGGTTGAGCAAGACGAACTCCTTACAACTGGTGCGCGGACAGCGGTGCGAGAGTATCGACTGCGATCCATTCCTGACAGTTCAACCCAAGCGATCCCCAGCGTTGCCGGTGGGAGAGCCGAACAACCGCGCAGAGTGCCGCGATAGTACACCGGGTTGGCGGCCGTGTCCATCGCTTATCCCGCTGAAACCCATGCTCCGCGCCCTTTCCGCAAGGTCACCGGTTATGTTGCCCTATGCACTTACCCGATTGGAACCATTGACCGGCTCCGCGTCGGCCGTTCGGAATGCCGCAACCCCCGCACATTCTCATTGACCGCACCGGCACAACCAGATAACATATATCTAGCCAACATTATCTGTTGGATAATCTACGTTCTTTGACAACTGATCCAGGCCAGCGTGAATCACCACCGAAGCGGATCGCTCCGCAGGGTCCCAGCCGCAAAGCGGCGGAAGAATGCAGCCCATGGCGTAAGCCATGGGAATGAGCGGAAAGATGAAAGAGCCCCAGCGGGGCGAAAGACAGCAGCGCTTCGCAGGCTCAGCCCGTCCAGTTCCAAAACGGAACGCCAGCCGGGCGCACACACGCCGTAACTCCAATGTTGTCTAGATTTTGCGTGTAACTCCTTTAAACTCAAAGATCTAGCACATAGTGATAAAATAAATCTCTTGTTTTCAATATTTTGGAGATAACAGGGGGAGGGGGGTACCCGGTACTAGACAGTAAACTTCGTCCCAAAGTGGGAAGGAACAGCCTAGAGCGGACCGGAATCAAATGCGGCCTTCCGTCCACAGTTTCGTGATCTCTTCGAGCGACCGCCCTTTGGTTTCGGGAACCAGCCAGCCCACCAGAATGACGGTCAACAATGCGCCCGCGCTGAACAGCCAGAAAGTGCCATCCGATCCCAGGTGCTTCTGCATAATTGGAAACGATTGGTTCCCCAGGTAGCCCACCAGCCAGAGCGCAGTGGTCGCGATCGACATGCCGCGCCCGCGAACTTTGGTTGGATAAATTTCCGAGATGATGACCCAGCAGGCTACTCCATTGCCAAACGCGTGGCCCGCAACAAAGCTCATCACAAAGATAAGAACGGCCAGGCCGCTGCCGTGAATGTGATAGAACCAGCCGACCAGCGCAAAGGAGACGAACTGCAGGGTGGTCCCAGCCAGAATTAAAGTCTTGCGCCCGGCCCGGTCCACCAACCAGAGCGCGAAGAGAGTGAACAGAAGATTGATGAGGCTGACTAGCACCGATTGGAAGAACGCGTCGCTGGTCGCAGTTCCAGCGGCGCGAAAGATCTCCGGCAAAAAAGAAAAGAGCGGCGTGATCCCGCTGATCTGTTGCAGTCCCGCCAGCATAATGCCAAGCAGCAGCGGGCGCCGGAAAGTAGTGAACAGTTCCGAAATGTGGCCCTCTTCCGTGGCAAGCGAATTCTCGATTTCAGCCGCTTCGCGTGATGCAACCTCAGCGCCATTGATCTTGGCCAGCACTCCGATGGCCTGATCCCGCCGGCCCATCTTCATCAACCACCGCGGACTCTCGACCGCAGGCAAAATCATCAAACCAAAAAGAACGGCCGGCACAACGCCCGCCAGAAACATCCACCGCCAACCCGTGGAGATATTCCAAGCTTCATCGCCCATGCGTTGAATCAGCATGTTGACGAAAACAGCCGCGAGAATTCCAACCACAATACCAAGCTGGTACAGCGTCACGCAGCGGCCGCGAATCCGCGTGGGCGCAATCTCCGCAATGTAGTTCGGGGAAATCACCGACGCCGCTCCGATCCCCACTCCGCCAATCAGCCGCCACAGAACGAACTGATGGAGATCCGCGGCGAACAGCATGCCAACCGAGGAAAGAGCGAAGCAAAGCGCGCACAGCGCAAGACCTTTCTTCTTGCCCAGATAGTCAGCAACGGTTCCCGCCGCAGCGCAGCCAACAATGCATCCCACCAACGCGCATCCCGCGGCCCAGCCAATACCTGCCGAGTCCAGATGAAACAGATGACTCAAATATCCGATCGCACCGCTGATGACAATGTTGTCGTACCCAAACAGGAAACCACCAAGCGTGGAGACACTCGCCGCAATGATGAGAGGAGCACGCGATTGGGCCAGACTCGATGGAGAGTTCAGATCATTCGCCTTTAGGCGCCAGCTCGACGCCGCTTCGTTGGGGAGATTCGATCGCCGCCTTCGCCGCCAGCATAAAGCCAAGAGTGTGGGCCATCCCAGCATGCCAGGGCGCTGCGCAAGTCATCTGCGGTGTATGGTCGGGAATGAGTACACCGTCGAAGCGGTTGCGGTGCAGGATGGAGAGAATGCGAATCATGTCCACATCGCCTTCGTCGATGAAAGTCTCGCGATAGTGCGGCACTTTCCCCACAACATTACGGAGATGAATGTAAGCGATCTTGCCCTGCCGGCTGTATTGATCGACCGCCTCGTAGATATCGCCTTCGGTCATCTCGGCCAGAGTTCCGACGCAAAGTTCAAGTGCGTTAGTGCGGCTTGGAGCCAGATCGATCAACGTCTGATACATCTGAGGCTGGTAGACCAGCCGAGGCTGCCGCCGCATGGTCGGCATAGGCGGATCGTCAGGATGCGCAGCCAGCCGCACCCCCGATTGCTCGGCCACGGGGATGACTTCCTCTAGGAATCTTTGCAGGCGCCGCCAGAGTTCCTCATGCGAAATCGAGGGCAGCGTGCCCGCTGGTGCATTGCGCTTGTAGACCATGTTCCATACCATTCCATTCGGAATGGGCACGTCTTCTGCCGGACCGTCCATGCCTAAGGTGATCGCACGACCACGCCCCAATGGCGCGGCCACGCGGCCGCATACGCCGGCCACACTGAAGTTGTAGCCGAGGACGGGAATGCCGGCATCGCCGAGCCGGCGGATGATGGTCTTCACCTTCTCGATCTGTTGCGGACGTTGCGGACCATCGAGCAGGATGTCGTGCCAATGCGCGGGATCGAGGTTCTCGATCGCAGCCAGGATCAGCCCGGCGTCTTCAATCTCCGCACGAAGCGTCTTGAGTTCTTTGGCCGTCCAAAGCTGATCGGGATCGCCGGCAACTCCCCATGGTTCGTATTTCGAGCCGGTGGGTTGATTATCGCGCGGGTTGGAAGGTCCATGGTTGAAATAATCTACCAAATGAACCACGACGTGCGTACACCCCGCCTGGCGCGCGAAGTCGTAATAGTCGCGGTGCAGCATGTGGCGGTAGAGGCCGAGGCCAATCTTCATAGCCGATTTCCGATGCCTCCGCCATAATCGGGGCTGAGGATTTGTCCGTTGATTTCGCTCGCCAGCGCCGAGCACAGGAAAACAAAAGCATCGGCGATTGATTCTGGGCTGTTTCTTCTGCCCAGCGAGACTCGCAACACAAATTCACGATAGGCAGGATCTTCCTCGAAAACCTTAAGCGAACTGCCGGCCGCCACGTTCCCCGGCGAAACCACATTCACGCGAATTCCAGTCAGGGCATACTCGAGGGCCAGGCTGCGGGCGAAGTTTTCCAGCGCCGCTTTGGCCGAGGCGTACGAAGAGATTTGCGTATGAGGCATACGAGCTACATAAGAGGATGTAAAGATCAGGTGACCAGCAATGTTCCGCTGTGTCCACTGTGCGAGTACGGACCGGGCCAGATAGGTTTGCGCAAAATAGTTGAAGCGGAAAATGCGTTCGTAGTCGGCTTCCGATGTGCTGGCAAACGGATGCAGTCCACAGCCGCCGGCATGGCCGATGACCGTATCCATGCCAGGGAATTTTTCGAAAGCTGTATTCACCACACCGTTAACCTGGCTGGACTCGGTAATATCGGCGGGAAGGTAGAGAAACGAGGAAGGCGATATCCGCCAATCATTGAGCACTCGCCTTGCCTCCTCTTCGGGCTTTATGTCGGTGAGCACCAGTGACGCGCCGCTTGCGGCTAACCTTCGTACCATGTGCTCGGCAATCGCACCCAAAGCGCCAGTGATCAGGATCGTCTTGCCGGAGAGGTCGATACTGATCATGATGGCTTGCTCCCTTCAATTCTGGAAAGCGTCTCGTGACCTGATTCGGTGACCAACACGTCATCCTCAACTCGGGCGCCGGCGCCGCGTTCGGGAACGTACACTCCGGGCTCGATCGTAATCACCATGCCGGGCTCAAGCTTTGCCGATTCTCCCGGAAGGATCAGGAATCCGGGATCGTGATAGCGGAAGCCGACGTGGTGGCCGGTGTGATGGGTAAAGAAAAGCGCGAGTCCTTGCGCGGCGATCTTGTCTCTCGCCAATGCGTCAACTTCGGCGGCCGAAATACCGGGACGCACGCCGTCGACCGCGGCTTGCTGCGCATCTTCGGCGACAGCGAATATGTGCTCAACTTCGGGCTTCAGAGAACCTACCGCGGCTGTGCGAGTAAGGTCACTCCAATATCCGTTGACGCAGGTGGCCAACTCGATCAAGACCAGGTCGCCATTCTCCAGGCGCCGTGCTGTCGAGCGATTGAATCGCCCCGCCTGGGCGCTGTTCGGGCCCGATTGAACCATGGCCCAGCCTCGGGAATGGAAGATGCCGTTGCGTCCAATTTGCCTATAGATGGCCGACTCCACCGCCGCCGCAACCTCCGCCTCTGCGATTCCCGGTTGCATATTCTCAGAGAAGACCTGCAAGCCAACATTGGCAACGCGATTTGCCAGACGGATGGCGTGGATTTCTTCCGCAGTTTTTCTTGTGTAAAGGTTCGCAAAAGCTGCCTGGCATCGAGGGCCTGGCTTCGCCGCCAGCGCGGATAGATGCTCAGCAAAGCCTTCAGCGATGGGAATCTGCTCGGCGGCTTGAATCGGCAGAGAGATTCTGGAGGCGCTAGGATTCATTCCAATGTGATGGTTTTTTATTCCAGCTTTGACCAGTTCATCGCCAACCATCGACACCAGAACGGAATATGGGTCGGCGCATTTGAGATCGCCCCAGGGATATTCCCGGAGCCGTACGCCGGCGGGAATATGGTCTCTTGGTTCAAGTTGTGGAATGAAGAGAACAGGCTCAGCATCAGCAAAAACAATCAGCAACGACGCGCCCCAGAAGGGAAAGTAGCCAGACAGCATGAGGAGTTCGTCGGGCCGCCATGCAATCCATGCCTGCAAGTCATGTTGCTGGAGGAAGCTACGGATCTGTTCCGGGCGAGACGGCGGGTTTGCAATCACGATCGATTCCCCAATTCTTATTACATGATTCCGTACTTCTCGAACGCTTCGACCGCATTGCTTCCTTTTTCGATGGCTTTCTTTACCAGCTTTTCGCCGCGAGCCTTTTCGAGCGCCCGAGAGAAAACCTCGGCCTCCGACTCGGCGGGAACGAGCAAGACGCCATCAATGTCGCCAAAGAGAATATCTCCGGGACGCACGCGTACCAATCCAATCTCAACCGGAATGCGAAAGTCGACTACCTTGTAGCGTGGGGCAGCATCTTGTCCGTAGGAACCGAAACCGAAAGTAGGGAAACCCATATCCAGAATGGCTTTAGTATCTCTCACGTAGCCATTCAAAACCGCGCCCTTACTGCCGAGTTTGCGGGCTCGCGTGCTCATGAGTTCTCCCCAGAGCGCATTGCGGGGCGATGAGCCAGTGTTGACATAGACTTCATTGGCACGAAGATCGTCGAGTGCTTCCAACATCAGGCCAAATGGTTTGTCCATCAGCTTGTTGGCGCTGCCGGAGATTTTTTCGATGAACACGTCGACCGAGAGGACCGGCATGGCGCGGCCGATCACCACCATATCCTGCCGAAGCGGCTGAATCTGCGGCGGGAGGAACTGGTGCTGAAGATCCAGTTTGTCCATCACGTCGCCAACGACGCAGGTGAAGAGTTCACGCTGCACGATGGTGAAGAGTTCGTCGTCGGATTTCCAAGATTTCGTCTGGCTCATTGGGTGCTTCCGGTCTCAGGCGTGAGACGAATACATGCGAAGTGCTGACACCGGCTCTAGCATAACCTGCAATCGCCACGGCTTGCACGCGTACGCTCATCCAAAAAATGGTTCGCCTTTGCGGGCATAACGGCGGGCGACCTCTTCATTCAATGTGACCCCGAGGCCAGGTTTCTCAGGGACTGGGATGAATCCGCCCTGAATGACTGGCTTGGGCAAACCTTCGACCAAGTCATTCCAGAAAGGAACCTCGGACGCATGAAACTCGAGGGCGAGAAAGTTTGGGATCGCGGCGCAGAAGTGGGCCGCCGCCAAGGTTCCGACTGGACTGCTGATGTTATGAGGAGCCACAGGCATGGTGTGCACGTCGGCAAACTGCGCAATGCTTTGAGCGACGGACAGACCTCCGACTTTTTGAAGGTCGGGAGTCACGACGCTAAGCGCGTGCTGGGCGATGATTTCCTGAAAGCCCTCGAAGAGAAAAAGATTCTCCCCGGTGGCGATCGGCACCCGTACTTTCGAGCTGACTTCCTTCAGGGCTGCAGTGTTGTTGGGCGGAACCGGATCTTCGAGCCACAACAGCCGGAAAGATTCCATCTCGCGCGCCACTTTCACAACGTCGCTGGCGTTGTAGCGCCAGTGGCAATCAACCGCAATGTCCGTATCCCTACCCACCGCTTCGTGAACTGCGCCGATCAAGCTCACCATGAGGTCGATCGCGCGATTGCTGAGCACTCGATTGTGAGCATCGGAGCCTTGGGTCCCGGGCACATCCAGGTCGAACTTGAGAACGGTGAATCCTTCCGCTCTTTTTGCGAGAGCCTGGCGGCGATAGTCGTCGGGCGAAGCGGGGGAGCCTTCGGCGGCCTGGCCGAAATAATCTCTTGCGGCATGCGCTGAGCCCGTCGACGCCCCCGATGGGGGACGGGAACGCAACACCTCGTCCAGACACTCGAGGGCTTCGCCACCGTGGCAATCGGCATAGATACGGACTTTGTCTCGAAACTTTCCTCCTAGCAGGCGATAAATGGGTACATCGAGCGATTGGCCGAGCACATCCCAAAGCGCGGCTTCGATCCCACTGATCGCGTTATAGACGATGCCCGCCACCGAACCAGCCCCCGAAGTGGCAAGCTGTAGTTTGCGGAACAAGCGATGAATGTCCCGCGGGTCTTCGCCCAGCAACAGGGGTTCGAGTGAGCGCAGAATCGACGTCAGGCCGGGAGCGAAAAAACACTCGCCCAGACCTCGGATGCCTTCGTCCGTTTCAATGCGGACGAATGTCCAATCGAAGTTTCCTTCGACCACCGCGGTCTTCAGCCTGAGGATCTTCACTTTATCTGGGCGGCGCGACGACTTTCAAAGCGTGGGCTTTTTCTCCGAGAGATTATACGCGGGGTTTATTCTTCCGTCTGCCGCGGCGTCCCACTTCGTTCAAGCTCCTGCTGCTCACGCATGACAGCTACGGAACCGCCGCGAATTTCAAGCAGGTGGGGGACTGCACCTGGGTCAGATCTCCTGTCCGGGCGAGTTGTCCGGTTTTGCGATCAATATGAAAAACAACGATATCGCGGGAATCCTGGTTCGCCGCGAGCAGCCATGACCCGGTGGGATCGATTGCGAAGCTGCGGGGTGTCTTTCCACCCGTGGGATCGTTCTGAAGGTGCGTTAGAGTGCCTGTGTCTGAATCAATCGCGAACACGGCGATGCTGTCATCTCCGCGGTTCGAAGCGAAAAGGAGTTTGCCGGAAGGATGGATTTCGATTTCCGCTGCCGTGTTGTTGCCGCTAAACCCTTTGGGAAGCGTGTAGATGGTTTGCAGTTCATGCAGCGCGCCGGTGGCGCCGTTATACGAGTAGGTCACGACCGTGGATTGAAGCTCATTAATCACGTACAGAAACCGACTGTCGGCACTAAACGCTAAATGCCGGGGGCCCGCACCGGGATTGGATTTCGTGATCTCGGGTTTGGTGCCCAAGGCTCCCTTCGCCGCATCGAAGGAATAAACCAGCAACTGATCGAGTCCGAGGTCGGCGACAACCGCAAAGCGATTGTCTGGCGAAAGGGCGATGGCATGGGCGTGCGGTCCTTTTTGCCGATCAGGATTTATGCTGGATCCTTTGTGCTGCACGAATGATGAGGCTTCCCCCAACTTGCCATCTTTCAGCAATGGGAACACAGCTACGCTGCCCAGCGTGTAATTGGAAACCAGTGCGTACATGCCCGTGCGATCCAGAGTGATGTGCGCCGGACCTTCGTCGCGCGAAGAGACCTGGTTCAAGAAAGAGAGCTTCCCGGTTTCGGGTTGGACGGCGAATGCGGTGACCGCACCGGTGGACTGGCCCTGATAGTTGGCAATCTCGTTGACCGCATATAAGAATCGTCCACTGGAATCGATCGCAAGGAAAGATGGTTCGACGGTTTCGGCCGCAAGTCCCAGCGAAGTTAGCTTGCCACTCGAAGAGTCGAAACTGTAGGCGTAGATTCCTTTGCTGCCTTGGTCGGTGTAGGTGCCAACGTAAAGCAGATATTTTTGCTGGGATGGTCCCTTTGCAGTCGTGAACACCGATGAGGCTGGCGCGATCAGCAGAAGTGAGGTCAGGCGGAGAATCTGTCCAAAGTACCGCATTCGGAGCCTCGCAGGATTATCTTGATAATCAGACTCAAAGGGGTGTCGTAAGCCATCTCAAGAAACTGTACTCGTGTATTTCCCTTCCGGCTCGGGGATCGGTTCGATGCGTCCCAGCAGGAAAGTGTAACCCACAATCCCCAGCAACAGGATTAGGGTCGCGGTCACGAAAGCGGCGGCAAAGGAGTGAGTTCCAGAGACGAAGTAGCCAGTAGCGATCGGAGCGGAAATCGCCGCGATCTGGCCACAAAAGTTGACCGCGCCTCCGAGAGTGCCGACGCTTTCCCGCGGTGCGATCAGAGATGGAACGGTCCATGCCACCGGCGCGGCCGCAGCCAGTCCTCCCAGTGCCAAACTGATCCACACCAGAGCGGTCGCAGGTCTTTGAGAACCTGCCGCACCGAAGATCGCGAGACCGAAAGCCATTCCCGCCACCATCACGGTTTGGCGAACACGGTTTGCATCCCAGCCGTGTCGGATCAGAGCGTCCACCAGCCATCCGCCGACCAGGAGGTCGGTAAAAGTTGCGAACAGCCAAGGCACGCTGGTGTAGAAAAACGAGTGGAACAAGTCCATGTGAAGCGAAACGGAGAGATAACTCGGCAGCCACGTCAGCAGGAGAAAGAAAGTGTAGTTGTAAGCTCCCCAGCCCAGAGCAAGTCCGTAGACTTTCCGCTGCGTCAAAAGGTAGCCGAGCGAGGCCCCGTTGCGTGCGCCTGCCTGGTCTTCCAGTTGCGCCCCGCCCTGGAGAATGAACTGCAGTTCCTCAGGGGACAGATGCTTGTCTTCGCTGGGATTGCGGTAGATCACGTAAAACAGCACAAAATAAATGAGGCTGATGAAACCGGTGGCCGCGAAACTCCAGCGCCAGCCAAAATGGAGGAGGAGCAGGCCGATCAACGGGATTCCGAGGGCAGTCGAGAATTTAGCTGCGGCATCAGTGATCGCCGTGGCCAGACCTCTTTCCTCTCGCGTGAACCAGTAGCCCAAGGCCTTGGCATTCGCCGGGAAGGTGGGAGATTCGCTCACGCCGAGAAGCAGGCGCGCTCCAAAGAACGAACTGAGGCCGGGGGAAAGAGCAGCGGCGAAGGAGGCAACGCTCCACAAAAGCGCACTGATTCGGCCCACCCGGCGGACTCCCAACCGGTCCAGCCATACTCCGGCCGGCATCTGCATCAAGGCATAAGTCCAACTGAAGGCGCTGGAAAGATAGCCGAAGGCAATCAGCGACAGGCCGAACGAGGCGTGAAGCGCGTCGCGAGACACCGACAGGTTGATCCGGTCGAAGAAGTTGACCAAAACCCCGAGGGCAAGCAGGGAGGCGATTCGCCATCGCCTGCGCGGCACGCCTGCTCCGCTGGAGATGGTTCGCGGCAGGAGCGCAGCGGAAGGAGGTTGGTCAGGCGGCATGGTTGGAGATTATTGAACGCCGATGCCGGCCAGCAGTCCACCGTCCACGAGGTAATCGCCTCCGGTGCAGAATCCTGCTTTGTCTGATGCCAGAAACGCGGCCAACTCAGCGACCTCCTCCGGGGTGCCGATGCGCCCGAGCGGGTGAGCCGCGCCAAAACGCGTGAACGCCTCGTCGGCCGTCAGACCTGGTGCGAAGTGCGCGGCGGAGCGCGCCAGCATGGGCGTGCGGATGGAACCCGGGCTGATCGAATTTACACGGATTTTGTCGGCGGCATGGTCGAGGGCCAAGGCCCGCGTCAAACTGTGAATTGCGCCTTTCGATGTGGCGTACGCGGCGACGCCCCGCTGACATGCGTATCCCTGAACCGATGCCACATTAATGATGGATCCGCCTCCCCGCTTCCTCATCTCCGGAATGCCCAAGTGTGACAGAAGATAGATGCTGCCAACGTTCACCGTCATGCAGCGGTTCCAAGTTGCGAGGTCCGTTTCTACCACGGTGCCGAAGGGATGAATCGCGGCTGCGTTGACGATGATGTCCAGACCTCCAAACCGGCTGACAATCTTAGCAATGACCGAACGGACTTGGTCAAGGTTGGTCACGTCGCAGCTTTCGACCTGCAGGGTTAGGCCAAGACTGGCCGCATCCGTCGCCAACTCATCGTTCCCAGCCGCTTCGATTCCGCACGCAGCAACCTGGGCGCCTCCCGTGGCCAAACGTTTCGCGATTGCACGGCCAATTCCAGTCGTGCCCGTGACCAGAGCGACCCGTCCTGTAAACTCTTCCATAGGAGTTTGAGCCTCAATTCGCAAGCTGACAGAGTATCAACCGGCCAATTCCGGAATAGCATACTTCAAGCCTTGCATGACGCCGCGCAGTTCGGCGAGTCCTTTCAATCTGCCCACCAACGAGTAGCCGGGATTTACTTTCTTGCCGATGTCGTCCGCCAGCAAGTGTCCGTGGTCGGGACGCATAGGAATTTCATGGTCTGGCCGGCCCGCGCGTCGCCGCCGCAGCTCCTCGTGCATCATGGCCCGGATCACGCCCACTATATCCGAACTGCCAGCCAGGTGCTCGGCTTCGTGAAAAGATCCGTCGGGCTCTCTCGTCACCTGACGCAGATGCACAAAGTGAATGCGATCGCCGAATTCGCGCGCCATGGCCAGCAGGTCATTATCGGCTCTGGCCCCGAACGACCCAACGCAAAACGTCAGCCCGTTGGCGGGCGTATCGCAGGCAGCGAAAATCGCCTTCACATCCTCAGCCGTCGAGACGACCCGCGGAAGGCCAAATAATGACCAGGGCGGATCGTCCGGGTGTATAGCGAGACGAACTCCGGTCTCCTGCGCTGCGGGGACAACCTCCCGCAGAAATGCGGTGAGGTTGGTTCGCAAATCAGAAGCCGTAACGCCCTGGTATTCAGCTATCAAACTGCGAATTGTCTCGCGGTTATACGAAGCCTCGGCACCTGGAAGGCCGGCGATGATCGTTTGTTCCAGGTCATTTCTTCGCGCTTCGGGCATGGCGTCGTAGCGGATGCGTGACGCCCGGGCCCGTTCCTCGGAGTAGTCGGCTTCCGCGCCATTGCGTCTGAGGATGAATAGATCGTATACCGCGAAATCGACCGCATCATAACGCAGAGCATAACCCGTAGTGGGTAGACGCCATTTCAGGTCTGTCCTCGTCCAGTCAACCACCGGCATGAAGTTGTAGCAGATGACTTTCACGCCCGCTTTCGCGACCGCGGCCAGAGTGTCCTTCCACGCACCGATGAAATGCTCATAAGGCCCCGACCGGAGTTTGATCGAATTATGGATAGGAATGCTTTCCACCACCGACCAGACGAATCCTGCCCCGAGAATCTCATCTCTTCGCTTGAACACCTCGCCCAAGGGCCACGCCTCGCCTCGATAGAGATGGTGCAGGGCGGAGACAAGTCCAGTAGCCCCTGCTTGCTTGATATGATCAAGAGGAACCGGATCACCCGGCCCAAACCACCGCCAAGTCTCCTTCATGTCCTAATGTTACCCTTTGCTTCGAATCGAGCAATCGCGAAAACTGGGAGTCAGGGCAGGCTTTCTCGATTCAAGGGTGAGACCACTGTCCCCAGTGACATTATCCGTGTTCGAGAGAGGAGATGGATCTTTTAGCACAGGTTGGAAAATCAACTCAGCGCCAGGTGACAAGATCATGATGCGGCGTGGCGCGCGATTGCAAAATGGAATCTATAAAGGCGGCCGTGTCCGGCTCGACTGGTCGTCCAGAAGAGCAAGACTCAACTGCGCGCAAGGTCGCCAGAGTAGTCAATACGATCTCGTCAAATGGAATTGGCAACTCGCCCCGGCCGCGAACTGCGGCAGCAAAAGCTTCCAACACGGCGCGATGCCCTTTGTCCTGGCGGAATCATGAGCATATCGTTTGGCTCGGCTATCACGCACCAGTTCCAAGCGTCGAAAATCCTGCAGCACGGCCACGAGACCACCGCCAAAAACCTCCACTCGCTTTTTCGAGTACGATCGTTCCCCGTTTGCCAAATAACTGATCGTGCCCTGGGATCCGTTGGCAAATCGGACCGAAATGATGACATTGGCGTTCGAAACTGTATTCAGACGCTCTTAGCTTGGGACTCCTGCATGTCAAGCCTCAGTTGCCGAAGTCTGGTCGCCTTCGCCGGGTCAATTCCGGGCTGCAAGTCGGTTTCTTCGAGGAAATAACGCCAACCCGAGCCGCGGTCTTCCTGGCTCTGGCACCATTCGAAATCGTTGAGAGCTCTTTGGGCGGTCTCCCTTCCCTTGACGACGGCAACGACCCCACCCGACATGTAGGTTTTCTCGTTGAACCGAATGATCGCGAATGAATAATCAGAGTTGTTTGCCATTTTTGATTTCCGCGTAGGAGATTCGGACAGGGCAAGCACGCTGCCATCGGATGAGAACGCCGCAACCCCCTCAAGTCATGGACGCTTCATGAACGTTGTTGCCCAAAAAACTCTTCGTTGCCAAAATACTTTTCTTCAGAGGTTTCGTAAATGGCCTCTTGGTGGTAGGAGGTAGCACACATTGGGTAAGGCGCGGGAAGAGCGATTCACGACAGATGCGAAACGTGGGAACTCGGCTACCGCAGATTTTACCCTTTCGTCGGCGTCGCGGCGTTGCTAGAAAATCCTGCTTGGGAAGGGATAAACCTTGTGTTGACAAGAACGGTATCCCGAGGTAGCCTCGGGCGGAAGTTCTGACGGGGTGGTCGAATCTCTATCCGATAAGAGGCCGCATGAAGAATCATAAAGTATGTTTGTTTGCGTTGTCAGTTTTCATTTGCCTGGCAGGAACGAATGTGATGGCCGCTCCTCCCCATCCGGCGCAAACCACGGCAGCGACGCAAGCGCCCGCCACGGCAGCGGCGCAGGCGCCCTCCGCGCCAACGGCGCAAGGCCGCAAGAAACGCGTGGCTATTTTCGACTTCGACTACGCCACCGTACATGCCGGAGTGTCGGGAATTTTTGGTCAGGACGTCGATATTGGCAAGGGCATCTCGGACCTCTTAGTGACCTACCTCGTCAAGGATGGCAGCTACTCCGTGATCGAACGCAAGGCACTCGACAAGATTCTGGCGGAACAAAACTTCTCCAACAGTGACCGTGCCAATCCCAACTCGGCAGCCAAAATCGGGAAGTTGCTGGGTGTGGATGCAATCATCGTGGGCAGTATTACGCAGTTCGGCAATGAGACCAAGAATACGAACGTCGGCGGCGCCGGCGGCGGCTTCCCGGGCTTCGGCGTGGGAGGATTTGGGCACAAAAAGTCAAAGGCTATCGTGGCTCTCACTGCGCGTCTCGTCGACGTTGACACCGGCGAGATCCTGGGTGTGGCCGAGGGCAAAGGAGAATCGCAACGCGAAAGCACTTCGATGCTCGGGGGCGGCAGCAACTGGCACGGATTTGGCGGAGGCAATGCTGATTTTGGCAGCAGTGATTTCCAGAGCACCATTATCGGGGAAGCCGTGAAAGCCGCCGTGGAGCAGACCAGCACGGAGGTGATCGCGGACAAAGATAGACTCGTAACTCGCACCGTCACGGTGCAGGGGTTGGTCGCGGCAGTCGATGGCGGCCAGCTTATCCTTAATGTAGGTGCCAAGGCGGGGGTGAAGGTCGGCGATCAACTCAACGTGGAACGCGTGACTAAAGAAATCAAAGACCCGGCGACGGGGCAGGTGCTCCGCCGCTTGAGTTCGCCGGTGGGAGTGGTAAAAGTCACGGATGTGGACGATGTTTCTTCGATCGCCACGCCAGTTTCCGGATCGGGATTCAAGACGGGTGACGCGGTCAAGACTGTAACGCAGTAGCGGGACGGTCAAGCTCCGAGATCAATCCCCCGAGATCAATGTCCCGCTGTTAATGTCCGAGGAAGTGCTCGAGTGCTTCAGCGTCGCTCTCGGCCATATCCACGCGCTTCTTGGCGGTCGCCAAGTCCCCGCGTTCCATTGCGCTTTCCGCCTTCGACAAGTTTGTATTCATGCTCGCCTGACGGGCCGCCATGTCGCCGCGCAGACCGTATCCGGCCGCGCTCTGCTGCTGTTGCAGCCTGTCCAGACTGCCATTCACTGCCGCCGCGCGATTGGAAAGCTGATCGACCTGACGCTCCAGGTCATCCCGATTGATCGGGGCCGCTGGCTGCACCCCAGGCGTCGGCTCCGGGTTGACTTGATTCGGCTCACGGACGATAGCCTGGCCGGCAATGGGAGCGTTCTCCGCCGCGTTCGAGATTCCGACCGCAGGCGCAGTCGCAAGCGGAGCCGGTTGCGTCGCATGAGGTGTCTGCGGTTTGGAGACAGCGGCCACCGGCGCAGTTGTCGGCTGCATGGTAGTGGGAACGGCGTCAGGTTTGGCCGCGTTAGGCACGGTCGCATTAGGCACAACCGCGGGAGGCGCGGTCGCCGCAGGCAGAGTTGGCTGCGCTTCCCCTTTTTCCGTTTCGCCTTGTCGTGCCTCCGTCTTGCTATGACGCGGCAAGTAGATTCCTCCAACCACCAACACGGCCAGCACGATCAACGCGCCGAGCGCCATATACAATCCCCGGTGACCGCCCGGTAAATGCGCGGGCGGGGTAACAACGGGTGCTGGAACTGAAACGGGTCGCTTCGCGTTCTCCATCGGGCGAGCCGGCGTAACCGGTTGTTTCGGGGGATTCGCCGGATTGCTTGGAAGAATAGTGCACTCCACCGTAGAAGCTTCGGAAGCTTTCAGTGCGGCAGCGTTCGCGGCGGAAGCCTCCGCCCTCACGCTGCCGAGGGCATTCGCGAAAGCCTCGGCTGACTGGAAGCGTTGCGCCGGCTCTTTCGCAATGGACATAAGGATGATTTCGTTCAACGCGGGAGGTAGCGCCGGTTGCAGCTCGAGCGGCGGCTTCGGCAGTTCTCTGACATGCGCCGTCATGAGAGAAAAATCACTATCTGCCCGGAAGGGTCGCTGCCCCGTGACCATTTCGTAGAGCGACACGCCAACTGAATACAGGTCGGAGCGCGCGTCCGTAGCCTCCCCTTGAACCTGCTCGGGCGACATGTAGCCGAGCGACCCAAGTGTGGTACCCGTCATGGTAAGGCTGTGTCCGTCACCGGCGCGGGCTATTCCAAAATCCATGAGCTTCACCGCGCCCTCGGGCGTGACCATAATGTTGGCCGGCTTGATGTCGCGATGAATCACATGCTGATGATGCGCGTAACTTAACGCATCCAGCACCGCGCCGGTATAATTCAACGCCTCAGGCACAGGAATCGGTCCGTGTTCCAGGCGGTCGGCCAGAGTACTGCCTTCGACATACTCCATAATCATGACCAACTGGTTATTCGCGGTGAACGCCGTTCGAAGCTGGGCGATATTGGGGTGGTTGAGACTGGCCATGAGCTTGATTTCGCGCAAGAAGCGAGTGGCCAACTCTTGCTGGCCAACGAGGTCAGGCAACAGAACTTTCATGGCTTCGATGCGATCAGAGATGACGTTTCGCACCCGGTAAACCCGGCCCATCCCTCCGCTGCCCAACTCGTTGAGAATCTGGTAGTCGCCAATGCGCTGGTTGATTTCTTCGCTCATCGACAGAACTCCTTTTTGCCCTGAGACGTGCGAGCCGTGAATTCGATCGTTGCCGCCCGGCTCATCACTTAGGTGACGAGCATGGGATCGAACTTCAGGTCCGCAATTATCCTCCGCTACCCCCGGCGGGTCAAGGTTTTCGGCAGGGCTATCCGGAGGTCAGAAGCCAATGCGAGGCCACATCGAGCCGGCCCAAATTGCCCGATTGGCTCGCCCGGCGGCTAATTCGCTGATCACCCGTTCGTCGATTCCCATCGGGTTCGAGCCACATTCAGCTTGTACTTCGCAATGTTCAAATTGTTCGTGGCTTTGTCTTGCATCTCTTTCCAGCTTTCGGGCTTGGAGGGATTCCCGCTCCGCAGAATTCGGATGTTGGTTTCTGCCTCTCCCGCGTAGAGCGAGGCCGCGCCCATGTTCTCCGCAACAATTGGATCGATCGCATTGGCTCGTTGGGTCGCGATGCCGAAGTCAGTAGGGAGAATCCTGATCTCGTCCGGCAGTTGCGGAAACGCGACCGAGCCGATTCGCGTGAGCCAGTCCTCAATAGTGTGAATCGCAACCTTCAACTGCAACCCCACGGTTGCGAGGTCTGCGGTTCGCTGCTGCTCAATCTGTTTGCGCAGGATCGAGAGGGTTTCCGCCGCGATTTCTCTCTGCCGGTTGGATGAGTCCACTTGCGCGCTGCTCGCATCCGCCTGGCGCTTTGCGAGCCACGCATAATAGATATTGATGGAGGTGAGGACTAAAACCAGCATCACGTTCGCGGTTGCCGCGTACGCCATCACTTGATTAACACTGAGTCCGAAAACCTTGTCCGACATGTCAGGCACCCATCAGCGAGAGTATAGATCGTACGCGCTTTGACGAATCCTGGGGAAGAACGGCGGTGGGAAACAGTGGCTGGAAAGGTAAAGGCCGTGATATTGGTTATGCTCTAGCCGCTCGCTCCTGCGAGGGAGCTAACAGCGTGGAGTATGCACCATCACGGCCCTTGATGCGATCACTGCTTTCGCAGTTCCAAACCCCAACTACCCCTCGCAGAGCAGTCGGTTTTTTCGGGTCTGGTCGTTCTCCAGGTCACCCCAGCGAACGAATCACTCAGCTTACTTTGGACTGGCCAACGTTTATTTTAGCCAACCCTTTCAGCCGTCGACGGGGGCAACGTTAAACAGTTCACTCACATTTGTCAATGCCGATTGTTGGTGCAAACTGCGCACCCAATTACTTGAAACACGAAGGACGCAGATCATTGAAGAGCCGCAGCTTAGAGAATGCGAAAATCGGATTTCCTGTTTTTCCACAGCATTATGCACAGTGACTCTGAGATCGCGCTCGTCGCAACAAACCAAAAACAAAGAATTACCTCGAACCTATTAAGCATCTTGACGGCGAAGGGGTCTGTAACGCATGTTGGTTGCAGGGGACGCGACCGAATGTCAGACTTGGTGGCCCATGTGGACGGCGGTTCTCTGGGAAATCCAGGGCCCTCCGGCATTGGAGTGGTGCTCGACAGATCCGAGGGGCCGACAATCCGGATCGCCAAATGGATTGGACGCCAGGACAACAACGTAGCCGAATACGTTGCCCTGCTGGAAGCCCTGCAGTGCGCTTTGACACTCAAAGCCAGGAAGCTACACGTCTACTCCGATTCCGAAGTAGTAGTCCGCCAGATGAAAGGCGAATACGCCTGCCGCAGCCCGCGTCTCTATTCCCTGCACTGGATCTGCCGTAAGCTCGCCCACTCCTTCGATTTCTCCATCTCCCACATACGCCGCGAACACAACACCGAAGCGAATGGGCTCGCGAACGCGGCCGTCCGGAAACATCTTTCCTGAGTCCTCGTCCGGCTGAGCGGGTCTCTATACCTGAAACCGAGTCTTCATGACAAGTCGTGCCGGCGTGATGGCTTTCTGAGTTTCTACTGCTTAAGGCATGTCAAGCTGTGATTCGAGGTCTCAATCGCGCGCAGCTGCAGGTTCATGCCGATGAATTCGGATTCTAATTTTTGTAAGTCCATGAAGACAGGATACAGCGGGCATGAACGTTCAGCCTGTGCAAGCATTTTGCGACCCGCAGGCACAACGCTGGGCCTTTCAAGCAACCGTCTACAAATCCAAGGTCTGTCGCGGATTCGTGTTACAGCGACGCCGATCCCTCTAAACGTGTCCTTCCTCGTCCAAGGCGCCGAAATGCGCGTTGCAGAAACTCGCGCTGTGAACGCGATGCAACCGCAGGGACACCTGCGGGCAACTACACGGTCACAGTTAATGCAACATCTGATCCTATTACGGATGCAACCTTGGTGACAGCGAGGTGCGAAAATCGTAATTACTCCCCTCGAGTAGATCGAGGGCGCAAAATCCTCGGCGTAGCTCCTCGGTTTCGTGCCGGACGTCTCACATCTTCATAGTCACAACATCGGCGATGCGCTCGCCGGCGTGACCGTCCCAGAGAGGAGGCACGGTTCCATGTTTTGCGTGCCCCGACAAGATCTTTGCCAGCCCTTCCCGCAGTCGGTCGGAATCCTGGCCGACCAGGATGTTGGTTCCCATCGAAACCGTCACTGGCCGTTCCGTGTTATTCCTTACGGTTAAACAGGGCACTCCCAGATAGGTCGTCTCTTCCTGAATGCCGCCCGAATCGGTGATGACCACGGTGGCACGGCGTTGCAGGTTGAGGAATTCGACATAGGGTAACGGATCCAGCAATCGGAACTGGGTGGCGTTGAAACCGAATTCCGCAATACGCTGGCGGGTTCGCGGATGGACCGGAAATACCACTGCCAATTGCTGACTGATTTCAAGCAGGCACGTGAGAATTCCTTTCAGAACCGGGCTCTCATCAACGTTAGAAGGGCGATGCAACGTGACCAACGCGTACCGATCGGGAAAACCATTAGTTTTGCTCCGGCGAGCTACGGGTAAGAAACGAGAAAGAGAATCGATCATGACATTCCCGACCCGATGAATCTTCTCAGCAGCAACACCTTCCCGCTGTAAATTCAGATCTCCGTCTTCAGAAGGAGTAAACAAAAGATCCGCGAGCTGATCCGTAACCAGACGATTAATCTCCTCGGGCATGGTCCGGTCGAAGGAGCGGAGTCCGGCCTCCACGTGTCCGACGGGTATTTTCAACTTGGCGCAGACCAAGGCAGCAGCGACCGTTGAGTTTACGTCTCCGTAGACCAGCACCAGGTCCGGACGACGATCGAGCACCACCGGCTCGAAGCGCATCATGATCTCGGCGGTCTGGCTGGCGTGCGAACCGGCCCCGACTGAGAGGTTCACATCAGGTGCTCGAATCATAAGTTGCTGGAAGAAAACATCCGACATGTTGACGTCGTAGTGCTGCCCGGTATGAACTAAGGTTTGCTTCACTCCTGCACGATTGGAGAGCGCAGCAAACACAGGAGCAACCTTCATGAAATTCGGCCGTGCACCGACGACGTGAAGAATATGTGCCATCGCGTCTATTATGAAACACCGGCGAGCCGAAAGAGTAGCGTTATTCGCGAGGTTTCAAAATACCCGCCTCGAAGTCGGCTCCTTAAGAGTCTCCCGCAAAGGAAAACTAGTTTTGCGGGTTGGGCCGCGCGACGAGGGTGGATGTATGTGCAGACGGCCACCAAGCTCGGGACCTGGCCGGCCACTCAACCCCGGGCGAGCTTTGTCAGCACGTTCTTCGTAATTGGCTCAGAGGGGATGCTCAGACGGTGAGGGACGTAATGCAGGCGCGTTGTAGTCATCGAGCCCCCAGTTCCCTTGCACGGGCTGGGACGGGTCGGAATTAAATTGAAACGGAGAATTTGCAAGTACGACCAAATTTGGCGGCGAACTGCCCGAGCAGCGTCGACTTCGTAGCGGAGTAGCCCCGGCAGCCGTGCACCATCCTGTAATCCCGTTCCGAAATGAGTTCCTAGCCCGTCCATCCGATCAATGCGAGTTGACCACTCGCACCAACGATAGGTTGCGGCGGGGCAAGAATAATCTCTAGGCGTCGGCGTGCTGAGTATCATTGTTCGCGAGACGTAGTCGACTCTTCCGTTTCATCATCCTTAACATCATCCTTTTTGGCCAGAGTTGGCCGACGAGGCAAGCTCACAGGCATTCCGACGCTGAGAGACTGAACCACCGCAAAGCTTGCCGCAGTCACCTCGGCCAGCTCTTCGAAGGCGATGGGCGCGGGTTGGCCTTCGCGCATCGCGTTCACCGTGAGCTCGATTTCTCTTTTGTGTCCCTTGTCACGATCACATTTGATGTGCAGGCGTTTTCCGCCGCGGAAAAGTTCGAGGGAACGGTAATCGTCAAGACGGGCCACGGCGCTTTCACAGAATACTTCGTAATATTCCTTCGGCAAAGACTTGTCGCCATTGGCCAGATAGAGAATGTTGCCGACGGAGCCATCGGCGAAAGAAACGACCATGGCAACGTTATCGCGATTGTAGACCGCTCCGTCTGGAATGGCCTTGGCATACACGCTGACGATGTTCTTCCCCACGATGTATCGCATCCAGTCGAGGAAGTGGCACGCTTCTCCGATGATTCGGCCGCCATTGCTGGAGTTTTGCGTCCAGTGCTCTCGCGGCAGGTAGCCGGCATTTACGCGGATGTGGATAACCATGGGCTCGAGGCGGCCGGAGAAGAAGCGGGCGATCTCGAGCGCGGGAGGCGCGAAGCGCCGATTGAAGCCGACCATGACAAACGGCGGCCGCCCCTGATCGAGCTCCACTTGATAGGCCGTACGAATGGATTCGAGTTGTTCCGGGTTAATGGCGAGAGGTTTTTCGACGAAAACCGCCTTTCTGTGTGACAACGCGGAGAGAACGTGGGCGGCGTGACTGTCGTGGTGGGAGAGAACGAGAACCGCGTCAACGTTCGCGTCAGCCAGAATTTCGCCCGGTGATTGCGCACGGCGAAAGGCGAAAGACTTCTGTGCCGAGAACGCGGACGCCCCCGAAGCCGTACCCACTACCTCAAGCTGCACGTTCTTTAGCGCCCGAAGTTGGGGAAAAATAATGCTGCGGGCAAACGACCCGGCCCCGATGCATCCCACCCGCAATACTTCCGTCTTTTCGCGTACGGCAGCAATACGGTCTCTTTCGCCGTGGTCGACGGAACGATCGGAATCGTACTTTAAAATGGCCGTGTAGGTGCCGGACTTCAGAATCTCCGAGTATGCCCGGGCGCCGTCTTCGATCCGGCATTGAAGGCGGAGAAGGGGATCAATTCTTCCCCCTTCAGTCGCAAGAAAACCCAAAAAGGCTTCCATGTTTCGCTGCTCTGTCCAACGAACATAACCGACGGGGTAGTCATTTCCAGATTCTTCGTAGTTCGAATCGTAACGGCCCGGTCCATAAGAGCGCGAGAGTGTTAGCGACAGTTCCTTGCGGTACATGAGTTCGCGAGAAACACCAAGAGGGACTGCACCAAGCACCACAATTCGTCCCCGATCCCGCAACAGTTGAGCACTCAATTCGACCGGCTCCGTCGAACTCGAACTGGCAGTAACAATGGCAGCATCGGCGCCGTACTTGGTGAACTCGATGATCTTCGAGGACAGCGAAGCTTCGGAAGCGCTCAATCCCAGAGTGGCGCCAAAATCCACGGCCTGCTTTGCCCGCGACGGATTCGCATCAATCGCGATCACACGACACCCCGCCGCCCGCGCCAGCAGAATAGTGAGTACGCCCACCAAGCCCGCGCCAATGACTACGACGTTCTCGCCCAGAGATACATTGGCCTGACGAAGTCCTTGCATGGCGATTGCACCGATGGTCGTCAGGGACGCCGCTTCGAGAGAAACAGACTCGGGGATCTTGGCAGCTAGATTTCGGGGAACAAAGTTAATTTCGCTGTGGGAAGCATATCCAACGCCGGCGCAGGCGACCCGATCTCCGGGCTGAAATTCCGTTACTCCTTCACCGACGGCAAGCACAACTCCCGAACAGCTGTAGCCTAAACTGGAAGCAGTGTCGAGCCGGGTCCGAACCTTTTGATAGGCCGCTCTTATGCCATTGGTCTTGGCGAAATCCACTACCTGCTTAACGAGGTCGGGCCGGGCATGAGCTTTGCCCAGTAGGGACTTTTTGCCGGTCTCAATGGTGTTGATTTCTGTACCAGCGCTGATTGCGGAAAATGCAGTGCGCACCAGCACGCCACCGGCGCGCAGCTCAGGCGTGGGAACCTCGAAGGTTCCGACATCACCCGTCTTCATATTCGCGAGGATGGCGAGCATTTGTTGCTTAGATCGAACGAAACGTCCAGTGTTTCCGAATCGACTCTCAGTAAAATAATTGTTTTGCTGTCCTACAGCTTGTGCACCGCTTGCCACGCCGGCGTGCACCACAGTCTGATGGCTTAGTCCGTGCCAAAAACGTCTTCTTAGTTCTCCAGATCCAGTTGACGGCGGAGCTTCTATGCTCAATAACGATAGGCTTGCGACCGCCTGGAAGTCTACCACTACGACAGAAGAATCGGTTTCATCATTGGGTTTTCGCAGGTCGCATCTGATTCTCGCACAAACCATTTTGCGAAATGCTTTATGGTTTAGTTCACTTTTCTTATAGCTTTGGTCTTACTTTTTCCCCCATACCTAAATTGCTCATGTGAGACCCATATGGAGGCCGTAACCGTGTCTAGAGTTTGTTCAGTTCTCGCCAACGCGGCATTTCCAGTAAATATCGCGAACTCGATTCCACATGAAAGATCAGCCTCTGCAGCACAAACTGCCATTGGAGCCGACCTGCCGTCAAAAAGCTCGCAGCGGTTTTGTCGGCTCGAACCGCTATCTGTTCGGGCCGCCTCCAAGGAAACAGACGCTGTTGAGTAATTTCTCTTCGAACTTTGGGGTCGGGGATAAAACTCCCGGTGCAGGAAGTGGGAGAGTTTGGCAGGTGAAAACAATCTGAAGTTGTGAAACGGATGATCCCCAATCACCCAGTTCCGCCCATAGTTTTCGACCCATAGTCTGGCAGGAGGACGAAGACACCGTATCCATTTCTCCGCTATTGGCAGCATAGGAGCGGCGAATACTCTATTTGCTAATCCCATCACAGTCGCTGCAAATTCGGCGAGATAAGGAACCTCCCGCACGCGAACATCGACTCTATCCCAGAGTCATAGTCCGGTTGACCGGGTCTCGATCTTGAAACAGCGTCTTGAAAAGTCATCCGGGCGTGATGGCTTCCTGAACTTCTACTGCTTAAGCCATCTCAAGCTATGATTTGCTTGGATTCTAGCTATCTCTCAAGGCGTATGCGTTGATGGTTTACCCATGCACATTATCTCTTTCATCGCGACCCGCCTCAAGCCTCGTCAACCGTTTCTCCAGCTGCGCTAATTGCACTTCTAGATTCGAAGTCTCAATCGCGCGCAGCTGCAGGTTCATGAGGGGCGCTAGACCGGCGGCAATCTTCGGGTGAACCTTGCCCGCGTGTACATCGGCGATCAACCGCGCTACCAGGTCCCGAACCGCGATGGCATTGTCGACGGTCGGCCGGGGCTCGCTGGTATCGACGACATGGCCTTTCTTACTGCCCCCGATTCGGCCCAGCTCGGCGGCCTTGTTTGGATTGGCGTGAAAGAAACAGAGTCCGCCCGCGGTTGCAGCAGCCCGGCAAGCCTTGCCGCCCTTTGTTCGACCCTGGCACCGAGAATCAGGCTTCTTGAGTGTCATGTTCTGGTTTGGGTCTCTCGTATGCTAATTTCCGGGCTTTATATTCATCTAACAGATCATCAATCCTGAATCTTTCGTTTGGGAGGTCCGTGAGCCTTATTACTATGATGGGGGCACCCAGATCACGGAATCCATGAACGGGACATTTCTGGTTCATTTCCGCCTCGAGCTCCTCGGGCTGGTCTGAGCGCACAATCGTAGGGCGGGACTTGGCCCCGACTTTGCAGATACAGTTGGCCAACTTTTCCTGCTCCGCGGTCTCGGCCAAAGCCTTCTCGGCTTTCTCCAATCGTCTCCGCAATCCAGTCAGCCTTCCCGACACGTTTCCCACCCGGCGAGCTTTCTCAAATCTCTAAATCAAATTATAGCCGACTCCTGCAGTCCCCCACCGTAAAAAGCACGACATGATCATCGACTCATTATCCTTTTTTTTCTGATGAGTTAGATTAATGTTGTTAATTTTTATTTTTATGTTACTTAGGTAACCAACACAATTGATGTTATTTGCTATCTTCTACTGTATTACCGAGGCTGCGGGAAAGCAAAGGTGCCCGTGAATTTCAGGAGGGCAATGGGGGAGACTGAGGCAAACAAGCGCGAGTCGCACGGCTTGCATTACTTACTCTTTTCCTTTGATCTTGCTAACAGTCGATGAAGGTATGTGGATCCGTCCTTTTCGTACTCGATAATCCCGCCCCTGAGAAAGAGCTCACAAACTTGCGCAACACTCCGACCTTCCTTGCGGGCGATCTGCAATAAAGCAGCCTTAACCTCACCGCTCACCCTGAATCCGATTCGCTCTTCTTTCGCTGACATCATTTGTCGCGAATTTTAGACCTTCAAGAGCGGTTTCGTAAATGGCTTTTCCTCTTGACCCAGTATTAATTGTGGTTCACAATGTTCAACAGTGTTGTATGTTGTTCAACATTATAAAACCATCCTGAAGGAGCTTGCTATGAAACAGGCCCGAAAGCACAAACTAGCTTCAGAAAATCTGCGTTTCGCCAGGCGATTTATCTCCGGCAACCTAACGCCTCTCTTGGTCCAGCAACTGCGCGAGCTGACATCTCGATTTTCGCTCTCGCTGAAACTCGGCGATCTTATACTTCTGAGCGGGGGTTGGTATGTTACGCATGCCGGTCTAATTCGCTTAGCTGAGCGCTCAAACTGCTCCGGCATGCAGGTACACCCGGTTCTCCATCTATCAGACCCATCATCCGGTCGGTACGCCTTCCGGGCCACTGTTTACAAATCGTCGCACTGTCGCGGTTTTGTCGGCTACGGCGACGCCGATCCTTCCAATGTCTCATTCGTCGTCCAAGGCGCCGAAATGCGCGTAGCAGAAACTCGTGCTGTCAATAGAGCGCTGCGCAAAGCGTATGGAATCGGCATCTGCTCCGTCGAGGAGATCGGTTCCCTCACGGAGCCGGCCACGTCCTCTCCCCAATCAAAGAAACTTCCTCCCCAACCCACCAACGGAAACTATGGCGGACGAACAATTCGTGATCACCTTTGCCAGATTATTCGTCAGCATCAACTCGACGCCACCCTGGTCAAGTCGTACGCAACTGACTTCTGCGGGGTCAAAACTCTTCGTGAAGCCACTCGCGAGCAGGTCGAAAGCTTTGTCGCGCACTTGGCCGATTGGGCAAGCAAAGACCGCGATGCCCTACTGTGCCAGCTCAACAGCTATCTCGGAGCGAAAGAAGGTGCTGCGTGAGACGCCGGATTCAAGGCTTGCACGAAGCCGATCTTTCTGCCGCATCTCAAGTTCGCGACCGTCTGCTCTTCGTTCGCGTCGAGCGAGCGCATCATCGCTGGGATGCACGAAAACCTTTCTATCTTCTTCGCTTTTCAATCCTCGAGCCCAAAGAACTCACCGGACATTCGGTTTCCGGCCGCCTCTACTGCACTCCCAGGGCGTTGTGGAAACTCAACTGGTTTCTGCGCGACTTCGGTTACGACGCCGAACTGTTCGGACGGGATGAGATCGACGACAAAAACCTAGTCGGCCTCCGCGGTGTCATCAAGTTCAGCCACACGGTCGTGAACGGCACTTCCCTGCTCAACCTGGACGGTTTCGCGCCCGCTAGTGAATGGGAACGAGTCTCGAGTTCGTCACCCGCGAGCCTCGCAGTATGGGAGGCGTCCAAGTGACCTACAGCTACACCCAGATCAGCCAGTACCTAACCTGCCCGCGGCGATATCGCTACCGTTACCTCGATGGCTGGCAGGAAAAGGACACTCGGGCCGCCATGCTTTTCGGGCGCGCGTTCGAGCAAGCTCTGTCGGCGTACTTCTTGCGGGAAGATGCTGCGACTGTCCTTTTTCGTGAATGGTCTCTCTACCAAAACCAAGGCTTGTACTACTCAAAAGGCGACACCTGGGATCGGATGCTCCAACAAGGAATTCAGCTTCTCGATCGATTCTGCCAGGACGATCGCATTCGTATTCGACAACCGCGTCACGAACTACAGATCAAGGTCACGAGGCCAGTTTCTGGAAAGAATGACTTCGTGGCCTACGTTGACGCCATCGGAAAGCTCGACGGTGAGGGCTGCCTGATTGAGTGGAAAACCACCTCGAGCCGCTACTCGGAGGAACCTGAGGGACTGCTCGCACTGGATCCACAACTCGTCTGCTATTCCTGGATGACGGGAATCTCTCACGTTGCCCAGGTCGTCTTCGTCCGCAAGCGGTTAGTTGAGATTCAATACCTGCGCACCACCATCACCCATGAACAGCGTCGCGAGTTCGGCCAACTGGCAGAAGACACGATCGGGCGAATTGAGTCCGCCCACTTCTTGCCTCACAGCGGGGTTCGCTTCCCACAAAACCCCTGTAGCAGCTGCCCTTACATCGGGCTTTGCCTCGGGAAACCGCAGACGACTGAAACCCGTCTCGTGCGACGTCCGGGAGCAGAAAACCTTGGTTGGCTTGACGAGCTTGCTTACTAAAAACCTGCCCGTGCTGCCGAAGCTGAATCACCGGCGAGCGCTCTTCGTGCTGACGAAGATCGACGAGATTCTGGCTTGGGAAAAGCAGAAGGAAACAGAGCGCGATACCCGGTTCGTTGAACTTGGACGCTATCTGTGCGAAGTCCGAGCTGGACAGTACTGGCGAGTGGAGCAGCTGGCGTCGTTCGATGATTTCCTCGCGCGACGATTCCCGGAATCGAGAAGAAAAGCCTACTACCTGATGTCGATCCACGAGCACCTCCCTCCGCAGGTCCGACGGGAACTGAAGCAAGTCGGATGGACCAAGGGCGTGGAGCTGGCGAAACTGGCACGTAGGGACGGGCAGGACTTCGATTGTGCAACCTGGTTGCACAAAGCTCGCGAGATGCCCAAGGAGCAGTTTAAGCAGGAGGTCGAAAAGGAATTAACCGGGCGGGAAACAGAACCCTGGGAAATCATTTACTTCAAGATGTACAAGAGTCAGATCCCGGTCGTTGAGCAGGCGATCGAGAGTGCGGCTCTAATGCTGGGAACGGACAAATCCCGGGGCTATTGTCTGGAGATGATATGCGCAGATTTCTTGGCGGGGGCGAACCTAGAGAATGAAAACTCCCAGGTTCTTTTGCAGTCAGCCTTACGGTTCTTCAGATTTCTTCCGTGTGAAGAGAGGCAGACGTTTCTGCACCACGTGACCGAGAAGTTTTCATGACTCGGGTCCGACCGAAAAGTGCACGGCTGCGGCTCGATCCCGAGTTGTATGAAGGGCTGCGCAATCAAGTGCTAGGTCGCGATGGCTGGAGATGCCAGTCATGCGGCACAATGTCGAACCTCGAAGTCCACCACAGCGAGTTTCGGAGTCACTCTGGTGACGATTCAGAGCTGAACCTGATTACGCTCTGCGTTGCATGCCACGCCCGCGTACATCGCGACTGAGCAGCTCTTGGCAATCTAACTTTCACCTTGCGCATCCCAGCATGCGACTGGTCCAGATCACAAGGTGCTCCCAGAGCGCCGGTGTGGGGCTATTTTGGTGGATTGTTGGCCCAACTAAAATGTTACTTGTAGGTACCATCTGCTCTGCTTAAGATCGTGGCACGAGAGAACATATGAAGTCCACGATTATTATTGCCGCCTTGTGCGTAGTTCTGTGCGGTTGCAATTCAGTTAATCAGACGCCCGTTGCGGCTACCGAGGTCGCTTCTCAAAAGAAAGCTGTATTCCTCGGAGACTCCATCACTCATTGCTGGGATCTGTCTTCTCAATTTCCTGGCGCACAACTAATTAACAAGGGAATCCCGGGCGATCTGACGTCGGACATGCTCCGAAGGTTCGACGTAGATGTCATTCAGCTGCAGCCGCAGGTTGTTGTCATCCTGGGAGGAACCAACGACATCATTCGCAGTTTGGCTACTCAGGATCAGTCGATGATCAATATGCAGGCGATGTTCTCTAAAGCCCAAGCCGCAGGCATTCAAGTCGTCGTTGGCACCCTCCCGCCCGTCGCTCCAAACATTAGCGATCTCGGATTTGGGAACCTGGACTTCGAGCCCGTCATCGCCAACTATAACCAAGCACTCAACTCTCTTGGCGTTCCGATTGCGGATTATCATCAGGTGCTGACCGGCCCCGCTGGGCTTCCTATTTCCGGCGTTCTGAAGGACGGCGTGCATCCTACACAAGACGGTTACAACCGCATGGCATCTGTGATTGCTCCCATGATCTAGTCATATACTTAGGATGAACTCAAGAACACGGACGAAGGCTGCGGCTTCGACACTACCTGTAACTACTAACGTGCCATAACCAGAAACAAGAGATGTCTGGCAGCAAGAGATAACTGTCGCAAACAGATGGGATGAGAATGCCGGTCTCCGGCGGGATGCGATAGTCTCCCAAGTTATCGACGCGCTCGAAGCGCAAGAGATAAAGGAGACCGGCAATGAAGAAGATTAGCACCGTAACGGCAAGGCAGAGCAAGAATTTTCGAGAGCAGAAACTCACGATTGGTTTGGACCTGGGCGATCGATCGAGCTGGTATTGCGTGTTGGATGAAGCAGGCGAAGTAGTTCTGGAACAGAGGCTGGGCACGACTCCGAAAGCGATGAAGGAAGTGTTCGGGAAAATGCCGCGGAGTCGGATCGCATTGGAAACGGGAATGCATTCGCCCTGGGTGAGCCGGGGGTTGAGCGAGTTGGGGCACGAAGTGATCGTGGCGCATGCGCGTAACGTGCGCTTGATCGGAGAGAGTCGGCGGAAAGATGATCGGCTGGATGCGCGAACGCTGGCTCGATTAGCGCGAATCGATCCGCAGTTACTGGCCCCGGTGCAAGGTCGCGATGGCCCGCAAGCTGGCGGTTCGGCTGTACTGGATGATGCGCAAGGGATGGGATTATCAGCGGTGGGTCAAGTTCGGTTCGCAGGCTCGAAAATCCTCCGCGATCATGCTGGACTGGCCACCGGTTCGATTCGGTAGCCGAGGCTGCGAAGTTCGCGAATCATTCTAGTGGTGCGCCGTTGTCTAGACCTTGCGTTCACCGAAGGACCTCGCTCCTCGTAACGCACGTCGCGGTGCAGAATGATCCAGATCAGGCGACAAAGCCGATGGGCGATGGCCCCTATGGTTTGATTGTGTCCCAGGCGCGAGACCAGCCGGCGATAGACAATCTCGAAAATGGTTCCTTTCGACTTGGCTGCAGCGTTGGCACACTCCTTGAGAATGCGCCGCATATGGCGGTTGCCCTTGGGGGAACGGTGAAGAAAATTGCGAAAGACCTCCCGGAGAACAAGGCAGTTGGACGTGACAGTGTCGATGTTGAAACGCAACGCGAGGTCACGGCTACCCAGGAAGATTGGCGTCAACTGGCGCAACGAGTCCAACAGGAAATGGACCCAAATAAGATGATCGGACTGGTCGAACAACTCATTATCACGTTCGACAACGAGAAAGCCCGCAAGTCCCTCCCGCCTACGCGGAATAGTTAAAATGATCCCGACTCTTCGGAGCCTTGGTTCGGTTGGGGTTTTTCAACGCTCTAATCCGCCGCTCGGTTTCGGCCAATTGCACCCGGAGAAAGGGTCCTGATTTGCTCGAAAAGGGTCTGGACTGTAAACGTAAAATAGACAAGTGTGAGCGTTTTACTAAACGCTGGCCGTCGCGTGTGTGGCTATCGGTGAAGGCGCGCTTGGTCAGGGTAGGCAGATGATTCCGCGCGGCTCCAACCCGTTCCGTTCGTCTCCCAACTTTTACCTCTACTTGGCGTAGTCCAACGACTATACGCGAAGGGCTGTATTGACAGCGATTGTCGTGTCGCTTAGAAGTACATGAAGACGCGAGTTCTGTCCAGTCCCGCCGTGGGAGCCCCGGAGAGCCGCGATTCGAAGGAGCACTAGTCTCCATGGAGTTTTACTAATGAAGATCAGCAACTGCTTGTCAACCTTTGTGATTATCGCGCTGAGTAGCCTAGGTTCTATGGGTCAGAACAACTGCAGCGCCACACCCCAAACAGGCGTTTGCCCAACCGCAGCACCAGTGCAGCAATTTTGCGCTTCCGGCGGCAGCACCAAAGGAGCCTCGACCTGCAAGGTAGTCAACTGGTGGGGCTTCGCTACCGTTACTCCTGGTTCGGGAGCAGCAGGCTCACAATTCGAAGGCATTGATGCCAGCCAAACTGTGCATCCATCGCCGATTGTTTCGCCGAACGGCGGCGTGGGCCCTACTGTAACCGTCGGCTCACAAACGCAGGGCCAGTATCTCGAATTCGCAGGGAATTACGTGCAAGCCTTTGACAAAGCGACTGGCAACCCCATATTCAGCAACGCCCCTAATAAGGGTCCAGCTGTGCCCCAGTCGTTTGGAACCCTGTTCACTCCCAACGCGGCGACGTCCTGTAAAGGGCCGATTAATGAAGGAATCGCGGAATATGACCGCCTTGATTCGGCGTTCGTCCTTGGCGATATCACTTTCAATCCCGCTACAAACGCCTACTACTACTGCTTTGGGATCAGCGCCAACAACGCAAACGGAGCTGTCAGCACCAGCCTGCAAGGTCCAGGCAACGGCAAGAGTTACTGGAATGTTTACGTCTATAACATCACGACCTCCCTGCCGCGCAAGGCCGTAGGTGGTATTAGATATCATCCGTCGCATCCCAGATTCGGAGGCTGGTCGAACGGTTTCTATGTGACCTGGGACCTTGTCGACCCGGCAAATAACCACACCATAGGACTCGAGGTTTGCAAGTTAGACAAGACTGACATTGTGGCCGGTAAGAATAGCGTCGCCCCAATCTGCTATACCTACATTCCTAGTTATGCTGTAGGCACAAAGGGAACGGGGGACAGTCTGATCCATACACTGTCGCCCGCCGATTTCGAGGGAAGCAATGCCATTCCTAACACTACCGCTGGAGAGTATTTCATGGCATTGGTCAACCCGAGCAACCCGGGGACTACTAACCCGTGTACCCAAAGTCTTTGCCAGTCCAACCAACTGGCGTTCTGGACTTGGTTGGCAATTACCAGCCAAACGCCTCCGACCACGATCACAACCGCAAACAACTACACGCCAGGGTGCTACGACCCATTTAAGGTACGGAATACTACCTGCGTCCCGGAGCCCGGGTTCCCCACCAATTTGACGGATTCTGTGGGAGACAGACTGATGCATCGCCTGGCATACCGTGTTTTGGGAGGCGTAGAGTACCTTGCGGTAGCTCATACCGTTGAAGAGGATCACGCGACAGCGCGCACCGGTGTACGCTACTACAAGATTCAGGCCGGCAGCACTCCGACGATCGTTGTCCAGTCCGGATCGTCAACGCTCCCTGACATCCAGGATTCTTCCTCGGTTGGGAATTACGTTTTCGCGCCCAGCGTTGCCATGGACAATAACGGCGATCTGGGCATCATCTCTACTGCGTCTGGGCTCAACTTGAATCCGACGCCCTTTTGGGAAACTACCGACGTTACTGGAAAACTCAGCCCAGGACTCAACATCTGCGCGGGCTCTGGCGGCTGTACTGCTACCGGTGAAGATCAATCGGATGCCCACTGGGGACCGATCGTCAGCACGACGACCGATCCGACCGATGACTTGACGTTCTGGGCTACTGACGAGTACTTCTCAGCAAATCAGAATTCCTGCTGCAACTGGCAGACAACCATCTACAGCGGTAAGCACTGATCCGAACGCCGGGTCATGCTGCTCGACCCTCGTGCTTGTTATGGGAGGTCTGGCGTCCTGATAGTTCCACGAGGGGAAAACGCCGAGCACCGCGCCCCCATGATCCAGGGGTGCGCAGCGCGGGCCGAAACGAGGATAGGATAGGGATGGCCCGCATTGTGGTAGCGGAAAGTGCGCGTATTGGCGTCGAGAACGCTGCAGAAAAACTCACGAACTTGTTCGCAGCGAGCTGGGTGTATACTGGCGGCCTTCGGGGAAAGCAAATCCGGAAACAGGAGAGCGCCACATGAGAATCTCGAAACTGATCTTCGTTTGTGTGTGTCTTATCGGACTCACGCAAATCGGCTGGAGCCAAAACCAACATCTGAGCAAGCAATCCCGCGGTATCCCGGGCTATCTTGACCCACGCAGTGGGACATTCACAACTAGGGCTCAGAGTTCAGGGACCAACTCGGAAGGGACTGAGCTGAACCCGGCCTTGACAACCATCCTCGCCAGATTGATCTTCAATTTCACGATCCTGAACGACCAACCTGCGAACGCTGTCACCTCATGCACGGTTGCGCTTAGCACGCTTGACGATTCGTCCGGGCTTTTTTATGACGAGAGCGCTACGTCTATCGCAACCCAGAATGGCACGGCCTGTAAGGTTACGATCCTGTTCTCTTGGGCTCTGGCCTCGCCGACCGCGGACACGATTTCCGTTGACTATCACATCTCGTCTTTTCAAGCGATCACAGTCGGAGGAACGTCAACGCCAGAGGCTTTACGAACTGCGGATCATTCCATCGCCAGCATCCCGGTACCAATGAACGGCCAGACCATTACTGAGCCGACCATTAACACCACAATCTGAAGCGGGGGCCTTACACTGCCAACGCGTTAAAACAAGTCCCGCCACCCACGAATGTAGCGTGGCGGGACACTGGCTTTTCCACAGCGTCTCAAACTAGAAAGCGCTCACCGGACAGACAGACCGAGCGAGACGCAAGAGCACATGGCACGCAACACTATTGTACGGTCAGCGTGACTTTGGTTGTGTTAACCATGGAGCCCGCCGATCCTGATATCGAGATCGTATAGGTTCCGGCCGGAGTGCCTCCACCTCCGCCGCCACCGCCGCCACTATTCCCGCCACCGCAAGCCGCCAGGAACAGAAGAACTGAAATCGTCAAACAAAAAGGCAATATTCCCAACAGCCTTCTCGCTCTTGATCTAAATCCCGTGCCCGTTAAGACGATGCCGAGGACAGGGAGCAACATCGCGTAGAACAAGCCGCGCGGGCGCGTGGAGACTGGAACCAGCCATGCGCTGGTTGCAGTCGTACTGATCGTCAGCGTCGAAGTGCCCGATGCATTGGTTACCGAAGCTGGGCTAAACTTACAACTGGGCGGAGCAGTAGTCGCAGGCGCGCCGTTCAGCATAATGCTCGCGCAAGAAAGCGTTACGCTCTGGTTGAACCCGCCCACGGATGCAATCGTCACGGTAGTGGTTGCCGATCCTCCAGCGGTGACCGAGCCCGGAGATGGCGCTGCCGCGGAGATCGTGAATCCCGGGACTTGCACGGTTGAGTTGAGCAGCACAAAGACCGTTGATAAGCCCTCTACGACAATGTCCGGCTTGCCGTCTCCATTCATATCAGCAGCAAGTACGCCAAACGGTTCGGGCGAAACAACGAAAAGAGGATAAAGATAAGTCTCAGGGATCGGGATCTCGCTTGGGTTGAATGTCCCATCCCCTTTGCCAAGATAGATACCGTTTGCGGAAGTGGCGCCAATGTTGTCAGTCGGTAAATACTCGTCAAGAGAAATCACATCGAGCTTGCCATCTCCGTTCATGTCAGCCAATGCAATTGCGGTCGAGTACGAGTAAATTCCAGAACCAGGAAAAGTCCCAAGCGAGCTGAATGTCCCATCCCCATTCCCGAGGAGAACCTGGATGGCTCCGGACGGATACGGCCCGCTGTGGAGAACGACGGGTCCGACGAGGTCAGCTTTTCCGTCGCCATTCAGGTCTGCCGTTAGCAGAGGATACCCAAGGGCTATTCCCGGAAATGTTGCGGGCTGGAACGTGCCATCGCCTTTGCCCAGCAGGATCGCGAGACCTGACCCTCCCGCGGCGGCGATATCCAGCTTGGCGTCGCCATTGAAATCGGCGCTTACGATAGAACTGGCATTCCCGTCGAGGAAGTACGCAGGCGAGCCGAATGTTCCGTCGCCGTTACCTAACAATACCGCCACCGAAGTGCCGATTGGCACTGCCATGTCCACCTTGCCATCGCCATTGAAGTCGGCCATCACAATAGGGAGCGTTCCGCCTCCCGGCACGCTTTGCTGATACAAGACCGGAGGCTTGAAGCTGCCGTCCCCATTGCCCAGCAGCACGCTGTAACTCCAGTTCATCGAGGTCGGAGCGCTTCCGGTCACGATAAGGTCCAGATTGCCGTCTCCATTTAAGTCAGCCGTCGCAATCCCCGATCCAGGCTGAGGCAGGACGTAAGTGTGCGCCAGGCTCAGAGCTCCAGTGCCATTATTGGTCAGAATCGAAAGGGTGCTGACGCTGCCATTGCTGGACGACAGTCCTACCACCGCGACGCCGGGAGCGCCGTTCTTGACGAATTTTCCGACCACACTGGCGTTGAAGGAAGAATAGGGCAACGGGGTGGCGGCCTGGCCTTGAAAGGTACCATTGCCTTTACCTAGCAGGATTTCGTTGTTAGCCACGACATCCGGCTTTCCATCCAAGTTAAAATCCGCGATGACGACAAATGCTCCTGCCGACGAAACCGGCTGATAGTAGTTGGGAGCATTGGAAAAAGTTCCGTCCCCATTTCCCAGACAGACTCCGATCACGGTTGCCCCAATCACCAGGTCCAGCTTGCCATCTCCATTCACATCCGCGGCAGCTATGTTACCTCCAGTTGCTGATGAGCCGGGAATTGTGCAAGCTGTGGTGGCTGTTTGGAAGGTTCCATCTCCGTTACCTAGTTGGAGGGAAACAGTGCTCACATAGGCATTCCCGCTGCCCACTAAATTGAAAGTTGCAAGATCCAGCTTTCCGTCTCCGTTGAAGTCGCCCGCCACTGTCCACGAGGCGAACGCGGGTACTGCCAGAGGGAGAGGCGTTGACTGAAAGGTTCCGTCGCCATTGCCCAATAGGACGACGCCTTGCGGTTGCAAGCACCCGCATATCACCGCCACGTCGGTCTTATGATCGCCGTTAAAATCGCCAAACACGAGCCACGCAGTAACATAAACGGTACCTAAGTTGTACGGAACACCCGCCTTAAACGTGCCATCTCCATTGCCTATGTAAACCACCAGTTGTTTGCCGTCACTGGACAAACCCAGCAAATCCGCCTTACCGTCCCCATTCAAATCAATTGCCCAAACGATTGAGGGGACAATGCCAGTCACCGTAACGGGTGGCTGAAACGTCCCATCTCCATTGCCGAAAAAGATAGCGTTTCCAACGAATACGTCGGGCTTGCCGTCGCCGTTGAAATCAGCAACCGCCAGCACAACTGTATTCAACTGAACGCCAGTGTGAAAGGTACCATCACCATTTCCCACGTTCAGAGTACCGTCGTAGGAGAGAATGTCCGGCTTGCCGTCACCATTAAAATCGGCGACAAACCCGGGAAGGAACCCGACGAAGGTCGGGGGCATAGCAAAGGTAACTTGCCCCTGCGCGATCGGCGCTGAGATTGCGCCGAGCAGGGAAAGAATAATCAGCAGGCGAACAATGCGAGCGACAGACAGCGACAAAGACTTCATGGCGCACACTCCTGACAAGCGCGGCGATCGAGGGATAACCAAACCTACGTATGGTGCTTGCATTGCACTGCGCTGCGGCAAGCGCCACAACGGTACGTGACGGATGAAGCAAGGCAGACCGATAATGTTAAGCCCCTCTGCACAAGTCGCTCACCCAAGCTTTTCATGCTGCTACTGTACGGTCAGCGTAACCTTAGTGGCGCTCACCAGCGAGCCTGCCGATCCCGAGATCGAGATTGTGTAGCTGCCCGCGGGAGTTCCGCCACCGCTGCCGCCACCACCACCGCCACTATTTCCACCGCCGCAGGCCGCCAGAACCAGCAGACCTAAAATCATCATGGAAGTCAGCACCATCCCTAATACCTTTTTCTTCCTCGAATTAAATCCTGTGCCCATCAACGCTACACCGCAGATCGGCAGTAGCAACGCATAGAACAGGCGGGATCGCGTGGGAACTGGAACCAGCGCGGCGCTCGGTCCAGTCGTGCTGATTCTCAGAGTCGAGGTACCCGATGCATCGCTTACCGAAGACGGGCTAAACTTGCAGGTCGGAGGAGCCGTAGTCGCGGTAGAACCGTTCAGGGTAATGCTCGCGCAGGAAAGCGTTACGCTCTGATTGAACCCGCCCACGGATGTGATCGTAACGGTCGAAGTAGCGACTCCTCCGGCGGCGACCGGCTCCGGTGACGGCGCTGCCGCCGAAACCGTGAAACCGGGCACCGCAGCCCCGGTGCCGGACACGACAACTTGCTGCGATCCCGTGCCCGCATTGTCCGTGACAATCAGATTCGCGCTCGATCCTCCAGTTGCGGTCGGAGCAAATGTCACGTTAATCGTGCAGTTTTCCAGCGGTTCAACTGTGGTGCAGTTGTTGGTCTGTTTGAATTCGCCAGCACCAGCCCCTCCGAACGTTACGCTTTTCACCGTCAGCGCCACCGCCCCCGTATTGGTCAGCATCACCGGCGTCGGGTTGCTGCTGGTTCCGACCGTCTGCGCGGGGAAAGTCACGGAGGCGGGGGAGAATTTAGTACCCGGCACGGGGACGGTGGTGTTGATTAGGACGAAAATGCTGCCCATCTGGCCATCAATGACGACCAGATCCTGCTTGCCGTCACCATTCATGTCTGCCGCCTGCGCAAAACTTATTCCACCATCAAATTGCGAGCCGGCCAACAAGGTTATGTACGGGCCAAACGTACCGTCTCCGTTCCCGAGGAAGAGGCCTCTATCGCTAAATTGTGAGGAGAAACTCCGGCCACCGATCGCGTCCACTTTCCCGTCGCCGTTGACATCGGCTAAAAGGCTTATGCCCGCCGTAGGCTCGGGCTCCCCTATCAGGATCGGGGGTTTGAATGTGCCGTCACCATTTCCCAGGAATACTGCATTGCCACCGACAATGTCGGGCTTGCCATCGCCGTTCACGTCGGCTGTGAGCAGCGGCACGCCAAATCCCGCAACGGGAAACATTGCAGGCTGGAAAGTACCGTCGCCCTCTCCGAGCAGAACACCACCTGCTCCGGAAACGATGTCAAGTTTGGCGTCCAGGTTAAAATCAGCGCTTACGATCGAACCTCCCCCATCGAAGAAGTACGTCGGCGGAAAGAACGTTCCATTCCCTTTCCCCAGCAACACAGCCACCGAATCGCTTCCGGCAGGAATCGCGAGGTCTGGCTTCCCATCCCCATTGAAGTCAGCAATCACTACCGTGGATCCATCCGCTCCGACGTTCTGCGGGTAGAACGCGGCCGACTGAAAGGTGCCGTCGCCGTTTCCCAACAAAACGCTAAAGCTCCAATCTTGTGAAATCGGATCGACGCCTTCGACCACCAGATCGAGGTTGCCGTCCCCATTCAGATCGGCGGTCGCAATCGCATAACCAGGCTGCTGTAATGGATAGGTGTGGGCTAAGCTGAGCACGCCGGTCCCGTCGTTCGTAAGGATGTATACGCTGTAAACGCTGTTCGTCGAAACTGCTGCAATGTCAGGAGCACCATTCTTGTCGAAGTCGCCTACGGCTGTGGAGGATCCCGCAAAAAGGGGAAGAGCGACTGCGGACCAGCCCTTGAAAGTACCATCGCCGTTTCCGAGCATCAAACCGCCCGCCGCGGCGACATCCACCTTTCCATCCAGATTAAAATCGGCTAAGGCCAGTCCTCCTGGAACAAGCCCCTGGGGAACGGGGGGTTGGTAGCTGTGGGTGTTGGAAAAGGTCCCGTCACCCTTGCCTAAATAGACCTGTGCCAACCCATTCAGCAAAACAAAGTCGACTTTGCCGTCATCATTCAGATCCGCCGCAGCCAAGATTCCGCCGTTGGAAACGACCGTAGTGGGGGTCTGAAACGTGCCGTCCCCATTTCCCAGCAGAATCGACGTCACGGCGGATAGACTTGGTTGACCTGCGATCACCAAGTCGAGCTTGCCATCGCCATTGAAGTCGCCTGCAACTACCGATGAGGGATAGAGCACCCCCGTCGAGGTCGTGCCCGACTGAAACGTGCCGTCCCCATTGCCGAGGAAAACAACCTCTTGCCCCACCACATTGTCACCGGACAGACTTACGGCGACGTCCGCCTTCTGATCGCTGTTGAAGTCACCTAACGTGATTTCTTCATAAACGATCGAAGTATTGCCGACGGGATAAGACACACCGGCGGCAAACGTGCCGTCGCCCTTGCTGAGGTAAACCACAAGGTTGTTATTAAAGAGTCCCAGTACGTCTGCCTTGCCGTCGCCATTTACGTCACCGGCCACGACAGCAGACAAACTGGCACCGCTGTTTGTGCTAATAGGCGGTTGAAACGTGCCATCCCCGTTTCCCAGCAAGACCAGGAGAGTGCCAGTGGCCTGCTCCAGCACGTCGGGCTTGCCATCCCCATTGAAGTCGGCGACGGCCAACGGCGCACCAGCAACCGGAGTACCAGCCGTGAAAGTCCCATCGCCATTGCCCAGATTCAGGGTCCCGTCCCCAGTCAGGATGTCAGGCTTGCCGTCGCCATTGAAATCGGCCACAAACACTGCTCCATTCCCGGCGTATGTAGGAGGCGTGAAGAAGCTAACTTGGCCATAGGCAACAGAAGGCAAGATAGCAGCCAGTAGCGACAGAATAATCAGCAGGCGCGCGATAACGACAGGAATCGACGAAGACTTCATGGCGCGCACTCCTAAAACGCTAGAATGGTCAGGAGCCCAAACCGCACCGGATAGAGGCACAAAAGAAGGGTGCGGAGCGTACTGGTATCGTACAACACACCTCCGAAGCATTAGTTGCGGAAATAACCGAGGGCAGGTGCATACAGGGTCATTTTCAATCCCCAAGCGACGCAGGATTGTGGTGCGGTCCTCTCAGTCCCTTGGAGCCACGACAGCCAAGGATCGGAGGGAACAGCCTTGGTAACATCGCTCACAATCGCGGGTTGTATACTCCATGAAGGACAAAACATGACACCAAAATCTCGCAATAACTCAGAAAAAGCGGAGTTGGCTTTCAAGTTACGTGACCAAAAGGCATCCAGTTCAGGAACTCGAGGCTTGATATTCAAGATGTTTGGGAGCAGAGACTTTCGGGTGTTTACAGCCGGTTCCATGATCCTCGGTTTCCTGTTGTCACAGACGGTCTTGGCTTCGGAGTTTTGCGCGTCCAAGTCCGCCATTGATCAGGTTCCTTTCTTCATCGGTCAAACCTACCGCGACGTTTTGAACCGGGACCCAGACGTCGAGGGCCAAAAATCCCAGGTTGCTCGACTGCAAGATTTGAATAGCCGGGTCTGCAGATCGGCGAACTCGACTCTCTCTGTTGGGGAATGCGAGTGGAACAACAAGGCTCAAATTACGTTGGAATTTCTTGTCTCACCCGAATCCGTGTCGAAAAACGGTGGCATTACTTCGAACGAAGCATTTGTGAGGGCCCTGTACAAGATTCTCTTGCGTCGCGCTCCAGACGAGGTCGGGTTGAAATCACATCTGTCCGTCCTCGGTTCCGGCGGAACTCGCTTGAACGTAGTGTCGGGATTTCTTTCCAGTGACGATTACCGTCATCGTTTTGCCTGCACGACTACCGGAAACCCTGATCCTAGCTGTCGGGGAGCGGCGTCTGTGGACCCCATTCCATCCTTTGTGGCTCAAACCCACCGGGACATTCTTGGGCGAGACCCCGATGCTGCGAGCCTGGCGTCGTGGACCACTTATATGACTTCGAATCAAGTAGCCATGTGCCAGAACGTTTCTGCGACCGCCTTCAGCGTTTGCGACCGCATAATCGAAGCCCAAATGATCATGAACGCCTTGCACGAGGATGCGTATCAAAAGTCCAATCCGCCGATCGCTGATAACAAGGCATTTGTGGCAGCTCTTTATAAGCATCTTCTTCAACGGGCACCCGATGAAGCCGGCCTCCAATCTCACATGAAGTACCTGAATGAAACAAACGATCGCGTGGGAACTGTTTATTCTTTTCTGACCCGCGATGAATATCGCAAACGTTTTACCTGTTATGCCGGCACTCGCGACTATATGAACCTTGGTATCAATGGGCACCCACTTGCCCAGGTAGGGTACTCTGAGACGTTCGGAGTCAGCTTCGACGACCAACTTACAGAAGTGCACAATGCCGGTTCGCAATGGTATCGCTTCGACGTCAGCGCTCCAAGTACGGGAGCCGACTTTACCAAAGCAGATGCACTTATCAGCAAAGCCCAAGCTCATGGAGTGCGGCTCCTGCCTATTTTGTTCGCGGTGATCGACGCCGCTCATGACAGCCCGTCAACGATCTATACGAAGTCGCGTGACGGAGCCTTCAACTTTGTGAACCGCTACAAGTCGTCAATACATGTTTGGGAACTTTCAAACGAGCAGGATAACTACAGTAGCCCCGGTACCAGCGGAGAGCTTGTCTCCGATTACAACCCTCAAAAATACGCCGTGGCTGCCGCTATGCTTAGAGGACTGTCCGAGGGCGTACGGGCCGCCGACGGCGGTGCTCTTCGCGTGATCAACATTGCGGGCTGGTTGCACACCGGCTTCCTGCAACGCCTCGAGGACGATCGTATTCCTTACGATATCGTGGGAATTCATTGGTACCAGTCGATGGGAGAAATCACCTGTCCCGGCCAAACTCTTCCTTGCCCGGCAAACCCGTTGCATTTCAACGTCATTCAGCGTGTGCAAGCCATTACCCACGGCAAGCCTATGTGGATAACCGAAACCAACTACACGCCTTTGTCAACCAATTCCGCTGAACAGAACATGGCGAAAAAAGAGCAGTATCTCACGGCCGTTCTTCGAACGTATGCGAACTCGCCGGCGATCTATCCGTTCCAAACGGTAATGATCTACGAACTTCTCGATGAGCCGTATCTGCATAAACAAGGGGTCGATGAATCCCAATTTGGCCTGTTTTCGGTCACCCAGTCGGGAGGTAAGTATGTTTTGGGTTCCCCGAAGCCCGGGCATGAGGCACTGCGAACTCTTTTCGCGCATTGAGAACAATCCCTAGACATCTATCAAGCTCACCCACGATTACTGTCGGTGCAGGATTGAGGCTTAGTCAGCGAAGTTGAGCTAACATTCGTCATATCTGGCGGCGTTCGCGTGGGGCGCTTCAGTTGCATCGTCAGGAGTGAAGCACATTTGAGACTTAGAAGGCAATCACGTCCCGCCCTTTAAAGGATGGAAATATGCGAAAGCGTGCGACAAGGACTACCGAGTCTGCGGACAACTGAGCTGTTACCCCATCGTTCCGCAACTTCCCGGCCAGGCGAGGGTTGATCTACAATGGTTGCCAAGGATCAAAGATTAGGTGGGGTCGCGAACGAGAAAACCATGACATCTCACGGCAGAGAATTTCGTTTTTGGGCGGCCAATTCCTTGGTCTATATATACCTCATATACCTCTTTTCAAGCATTGTCTCTGCTCAGGAGTTTTGCACGGCCCGTTCCTCGATCGACTGGGTTCCCACTTTTGTTGGCCAGTCATACCGCGACATTTTAAATAGGGCCCCCGGACGGAGGGGCCAAATGTTCTATATCGCGGGAATCGAGAGTTTAAATACTACCAATTGCAAATCTGTAAACCCGGCCATATCGGCTGCGGGTTGCGAATGGAATAATAACGCGCAAACCATCATGGAGTTTCTGACATCGCCTGAATCCGTTGCAAAAAATGGACGTCTCTTGGATAATGCGGCGTTCGTTACAGCTCTCTATGAACTGCTTCTTCGCCGCGCTCCTGATCCTGAAGGTTTGAATCGGTCCGTTTCTCTGCTCGATTCCGGAACGGACCGTTTAACCGTCATATCATCTTTGTTTCTTTCCAGCAAGGAGTACCGCCAGCGCTTCTCATGTACCTCCAACGGGACTGCTAATCCCAGTTGCAACGGTGCAGCGTCGGTCGACCCAGTACCATCATTTATCTCTCAATCCTATCTTGACATTCTCAACCGCCCTCCGGACGGTGCAGGGCAGGCCTGGTGGACGAGTTATATGACCACAAATCAACTGGCTATGTGCGCAAACACCTCGGCCTCCGATTTCAGCCTCTGTGATCGAATCCTTGAGGCGCAGGCGACTTTAAACTTTCTGGAAGGAAAGGAATATCAACAGTCCAATCCGCCGATCACTGATAATGCAGGCTTCGTCACGGCACTTTACGAGCACCTTCTCCAGAGGGCACCTGACAAAGCTGGCCTTCAATACTACACAGATATTCTGAATCAAACGAACGACAGGGTAGGAATAATTTACGATTTTCTCACCAGTAGCGAGTATCGCAGGCGTTTTACTTGTTATGCCGGATCCGGCGACGAGTTGAATTTCGGTATCAACGGGCACCCCCTTACTGAGTTGGCGTATTCCAATTCTCAGGGCGTCAATTTCAGCACACAGATTGGCCTCCTTCAAAATGCGGCCTTAAAGTGGTATCGGGTCGATGTCGGAGCCCCTAGTTCTGGAGGCGATTACGGTCAGATGGATTTGCTCCTAAGCACGGCTCAGACCGGCGGAATACAACTCCTTCCTGTGGTTGTCCCTGTTGTTAACCGGCATACTGACACACTTGCTGAGCTTTATAGTGAGTCGTATTCAGGAGCATTCAATATCGTGAGCCGCTACAAAACATCGATACATGTTTGGGAGCTCTCGAATGAAGAAGACGTCTATAGCATTTACGAACATGGCGATCCGTATAACGGCGGCGTGTGGCCCGGGGGAGCTCCGAGCGGCGATGTTGTAGGCGATTACTATCCTCCGCGGTTAGCGATTTCGGAGGCTATACTTCATGGTTTGGCTGATGGAGCGCGCGCTGCCGACCCCAGTTGCGTTCGCATCATTAACTTTGCATGGATGCACACGGGATTTATCGACCTAATTGAAGAAGATGCCATCCCGTATGACATAGTCGGAATTCATTGGTACGCGAATGCGAATTTGACAGACTACCTACAAATGGGAGACATTACTTGCCCGGGACAAGGTCTTCCTTGCCCGCCGCAGCCGACAAATTTTAACGTTATTAAACGGGTGCAGTCTCTGACCAATGACAAACCCCTATGGTTGACGGAGAATAACTACTGGCCTCCGGTGTCATCGAATTCTATTCCTACGAACATTGCCTGGGAAGAAGATTACCTTCCCCCAATCCTGCAAACGTACTTAAGTTCGTCGTCGGTATATGCGTATCAAATGGCGATGATCTACGAACTTCTCGACGAACCCTACCTGCTAGGCAACGATTTTTTTTCCCAAATGGGCTTGTACCAGGACAGCGAATCCAACGGCTATATTACCCTGGGCGCACCGAAACCTGCCTACCAATCGATTCAACAACTACTCTCAGGTCGGTGAAAGGCGACCACATCACGCATCCCTTGAAGCGCCGCCGCAATAGGCCCGCAGAGTCTTCCCCCGAAATCGAAGTGCGTTTGCCTGACCTGCTCCCCTTTCCGCACAAAGCTGAGTATGATTTGTGCGAAAGAAAGGGGAAGCGGGTATGTCGAAGAGCAGGCACACGGAGGCGCAGATGATCGGGGCGCTGAAGCAAGTGGAGGCAGGGCGGAAGGTGGAAGACGTGGCGCGAGAAGTGGGGGTGTCCAAACACACGCTCTACGCTTGGAAGGCGAAGTACTGGGGAATGGACGTGAGCCAGGCGCAGGAAGCGAAGCAGTTGCGTGACGAGAACACGAAACTGCGAAAGCTGGTTGCGGATCTGAGTTTGGACAAAGAAGCCCTGCAGTCGGTGATCCGAAAAAACGGCTGGAGCTCGTAGCCCTGAAGGCGGGTGTCGAGCAAGTGCGCGGGGAGTATGCCTTCAGCCAGCGGCGTGCGTGCGGCCTGATGACGATGGCAGTATCGAGCTATCGCTACCAGAGCAGGCGCTCGGATGAGCCGCTACGAACGCGGCTGGTGGAGTTGGCGCGGGAGAAACCGCGCTTCGGATATCGGCGGCTGCATGTGTTGTTGGGCCGCTCGGGAGAGCATGTGAAGCACAAGCGAGTGCACCGCGTGTATCGGGCGGCCGGGTTGATGATCCGGAGGAAGAAGCGGAAACATTGCGCCCGCGTGGGACGACCGCTGCGCGTCTGGACGGCGGCGAACCAGGAATGGGCGCTGGACTTTCTGCACGATGCGGTGGAGTGCGGCCGGGCGATCCGGGTGCTGAGCGTGGTGGATGCGTACACGCGAGAGTGTTTGGCTTTGGAAGTGGACACGAGTTTCGCCAGCCGGAGAGTGACGCGAGTACTGGACGGGATCGTAGCCGAGCGCGGCCAGCCGCTAGCGATTCGCTGCGACAACGGGCCAGAGCTGACGAGCCGGCATTTTCTGGCGTGGTGCGTGGAACGGCAAATCGAGTTGGTACACATTCAGCCGGGCAAGCCGACGCAGAACGCGCACGCCGAGAGTTTCCACGGACGGTTGCGGGAAGAGTGTTTGACCGTGAGCTGGTTTCAGAACTTGTTCGATGCGCGGCGAAAGATCGCGGCGTGGAGAAAAGAACAACCAGGAGCGTCCGCACAGCAGCCTGGGATACCAAACCCCCAGGAAATTTGCTGCACGGGTAGGGGCGGCTGAGGCCGACTCCGCTCTAGGGGCTGCGTCGTCCTCAGCCGCCCAACTGGAAATGTCATATGATCACGTGCACGAAAAATGGGGGCAGGTCATGCCCATGTCCCAAGTTCCTAGAGACGAAGGCACTGCCGCCAAACTTGATTAATGCGACGTCCCAGTCGCACGTATTACAATAGACAGTCCGTTTAACATCAGTCTTTGAACGTTTAGGGCTTTCGCAACCCTATTAACTCTAACGCCTCCGAGAAGGGAACACTGTGAAAAAACAGCTCGTTGCGAATCAGAAAGGCGAAATTGAGTTCAGAAAGAAGCTGTATCAACAACAGGTGGAAGGCACGGCGATCTTCGACGATGAGTTTGATGCTGCCAGCACTGAAAAAGTTCTCGAAGAGAGAATGGATCAGACATTCCACGACCTGACGCAGCTTCAACAGAGAGGGATCCCGTTGTCGCCCTACGTTGAGATCGGAGCGGAAAGAGGCCAGCGCTCTTTAGTCATGGAAAATGACTTGGGCGCACGAGGAGCAGCAGCCGATATATGCTACCCCTTGCTGAGGAGCATGGATCATTACCAGGGGGTTTTCAAACGGCCGAGGTCTCCCCTCAGGATATGTTGTGACGTGAATAACCTACCTTTTCTGACTGGCTCTGTTCCGTTTATCTTTTGTTATGAGACCCTGCATCATTTTCCGGAACCAGCCCCTATCACGAGTGAAGTATACCGGGCCCTACAGCCTGGAGGATACTTCTTCTTTGCTGGGGAACCCTTCAAACAGGTTGCACACCTCGATCTCTATAAAGCGAAGCAAAGCTACTCCCGCGAGTATGCGTCGCGGAGCATTATCAGAAAAGTGCTTGACAGGCTATTCATGGCTAGGACCTGCAACGAAACCGACCATGGGATATTGGAAAACGACAAAATAACCCTGAAGGAATGGAAGAAAGCCCTTGCAGCCTTTGATGGAAGCGGTGTCCGGTTGGAATACGGTCCGGTCAGGAGTCAGCTGGTCAATCCTCGCTCGCGTTTGAGGTATTCTATTTTGTACCTCCTAGGGGGTGTTATTTCCGGCGTTTGTCAAAAACCTGGCCAACTGCAAACCAACGATCGTTCCATCGAGGACAGCCTCGGTTGCCCTTCCTGTCGGCAACGCGAGGTCGACGTGGGGTTGTGTCGGAGCGACTCGTTTTTCTCATGTCCTAAGTGTTCCAATACCTATCCGGTATTTAATGACGTATTGTTCTTGTTTGAGCACGACAAGCTGGCGGAGCTGTATCCGGAAGTAGTCAGTTCCCCTCAGGGTGCAGCAAGCCGGCGCTCGACTGCTTGAGGGTTCGCCAGAATCTTCTAACGGTGCCGAATCTTCTAACGGTGGCGCATCTGTTTCACGTTCCGCAGGCACTTCTTTCCTGTGAGTCTGAGCACCTTTGCTCGGGCCCTCGGAGAACTCGACCAGATTGAATTGAGGACGTCGGGTCGATAGCGGCGAAGGAGGAGCGTAGCCATTAAGAGAGGGCGCTTTGACGAGAAAAGATCGAAGGGATTCTGAAGGACCACGAGGCGGGCACGAAGATCGTGGAAACTGTCAAAAAGCAGGCGTAAATTGATTAACCGGACTCGTAAGAGAGGAAATAGGCAGGCAGGGTGGCCATTTTGAGGAAAAACAAGGACCAGCCGGAAGGAAAAGCATCGAGCAGCAGAGCCCCGAACAGCGGATACGTCCCGGACCAGCGAGAGGCGCCGCCCCGAGACCGGGCATTAAAGCTGGAACAAAGAGACTTCGGGTTGCCGGGCAACGGCAGATCGTTTCTCGATGCCAGCAGCGAATGCTAGGGATCCACGCGAAATCGGGTTCCACAAGCTTTCATTTGACAGGAATTGTCATACGCCCCATACTAAAATCGAAAGAACTCCTAGGGCTCAAGCAATGAATAGACGCGACCTCGCAGTCGTTGTGATACTTTTTCTGTTTGCGGCAATACCGGCACACGCTTACGGTGATCCGAGCGGTGGAACGTTATTCCAAGTCCTGATGCCCGCCCTGGCAGGCCTTTGGGCCATCTGGATGATAATTGCGAACCGCGTTCGCAAGAGTCTATCGGTCTTCTACCACAAATTACGCGGAATAGAACCAGAAGAACCGATGGGTGAATAACCTCGGCGGTTTCAGCCTCCTGCGAGGTTCAGCTTAGCTGGTCAGGCTCATGTATTGTTCGGGCCAGTGATAACCCTTCGCCTGAATAAGAGGGCCCCAGGCGCACTCGACGCTCGCCTTTTGCACGGAAGAGATCGTGAAACAATTGCGAACATAGCCAGCCACATCAGCGACATACTTCTCCATACGCGCCCGTACCCGGTCAAAGTTGCCCAGATCCAATTCCTTATACAGCCGCTCCATTTGTCCGATCGGGTCAGCTGCCAACTCTTCGTAGCGCACACAGGCCAACCGATTCGCACCCGCTATGCTCTTGCCTTCCGCGATCGCTTCTTCGTGCATAATGTATGCTGCCAGAACGAATTGCTCGATCTCATCGGATGACGAGGATTCCACGGCATACATGTCGAGTAGAGTCTGCCAAAGTTTCAGATTCGAGGCATATACTTCATAAGGATTTCGTTCGATAAGTACGTACCGGGATTGGGGAAACATCGAGAGCAACAGCGGCAGCTTGAACCCGTGCGGAGGAGATTTGAAAACAATCTTTTTACCTTGCTGAACGGTCAGCAGGAGCAAGAAGTGCCAGAGCGCATCTCCCCAACGTTTTTGCTCCGTAGAACCGTGCTGACGCAGGTCTAGCAGCGCTTTGGGGTCACGCATAAGCGAGGGAACGATTAATGACTCGTAGGGCGAGGGTGCACCGAGTGCGAGCAACGCAAACTCGTCTTCCTGCGGCGAAGCCCATGAATAGGACATGCTGTCCATCGCACGAGTTGTCTGCTGCGGTGCCTTCCGTCCAGAAGCCCAAGCTTCGGTAAGCACAAAATGAGAAGGGTTCATGCACGCGTAAGTGCTCGGAAAACCGAACTGTGGGTCACAGCACAAAAGTTCATGCAGCAGCGTCGTACCCGAACGCCAAAAGCCAAGCACAAAAACTGGAGGAAGAGGCATGGCCGCCTTCAAAGCATCCGCATGGCTTGCACTTTGTAACAGTGACAACAATGAGTAACCAGCACCGCTCATACTATACGCAACATAACGGCTCAGCTTTATCTGGCTACGGTCATGATCGATCTTCGCCGTCAGCCGCCGCCACGCACCCAGAGATAACCGGAGTCTTCGGGTCATCTCACTCGGCAACGGATGTCCAGTACTGCATCACGGCTTGTGAACAGGCTGTGCATTGACCTCTCTGAGTTTGTCTGCAAGCAAAGCTTTCATGCGTGCGGCGACTGCCGGTTCGGACACCACGAGATTTTGTTCCTCGAGTGGGTCAGTTCTGTATCGATACAGCGAGACTTCCCGAGTCCCCAATCGATCGATGTACTTGAAATCGTCATCGATAACGGCCAGCGTGCCTCGCGTAATCGGCTCAAACGTACTGTTTGTCTCCAGATTCATGCTAAAAATCGAGCGTCGGGAAATCGGCTTGCCCTCCAGGGATGGCCTGAGTGAAGTGCCGTCGGCCCAAATCGGAGGCTTTCTGCCGACTAGGTCAAGGATGGTTGGTAGTAGATCTACCTGCTCGGCAGCCTGCGCGATTCTTAAACCTTGCTTCTGGCCCGGAAGGTGGACAAGCAAGGGGACTCGGATCAAACCGTTGTACAGATATGGCCCCGTATGCATCAACCAACCGTGTTCGAATGATTCGCCATGGTCCGCCGTGATGATGACGATGGAGCGATCAAGGCGGCCTGTTTGATCGAGCCAGTCAAGGAAACTTCCGACAGCGTGGTCCGCGTAGGAGATGTTTTCATCGTAACGAGCGCGCAATTCGGCGACCGACACGCCGGGCGGCGGTTTCTCGTTTTGAAAGCCAATGAAATCATAAAGATGAGTTAATTTGCGCGTGGGCAGAAAGCGTCCCCGGTATGGGGGCGGCGCCAAATAGGGATCGTGAGGAGGCAGTATGTGTGCCCAGACGAAATGCGGTTGCGCAATATCCCGCCGCTCGAGTAGATTGCGCACCCGGTCAAAAACCGGCTCGGCAGCTCCGGCATAGCGGTCACTCCAGATCAGAGCAGCCAAGTAAGACCGCACCCCCGTCAATGCCGGAAGAAGGGGACCGGACAAAGTGTGCAGAGTGTTGATACCAACTAAGTTGCTGTAGCGCGTCCATAGGCTCGGTGCGTAGTCCGATAGGGGCAATTCGACGGCATCATAGCTGTCTTGGGTCTTATGACGAATTGGACTCGCGTAACAATTGGATGAGATTGTTGCAGTGTAATATCCATCTTCACGCAACAAGGCTGCGACGTTCTCTTGTTGCGCCTCATCCCGCAGAAACGCTCCCAACTGAAAAACCCTGTGGACCCAAGGTAATCTACCCGTCTCAATTGAGGTGGTGGCGGATGTGGTGAAGTTCGAGTTCGCGAAGAAGTAATCGAAGGTAAAAGCACGCTCCGCAAACCGTTCCAGGTTCGGCGTGGTTGCGCGGCTATAGCCGTAAAGTGACATATCATCCGCCCTCAGCGCGTCGACGGTGATGAGGTACACATCGGGCAGGTCGGAAGCCACAACCGCCTTCCCACGATGAACAAAATCGCTGAAGACGTACACGCCGTGTGCACAAAGTGCGATGACGGCGGCGAACGCGAAAATGATATGCAACCAGCCGATCGGAGCCAACCGGGTGCGGCAGAATCTTTGCAGCGCTGACAACTCAGTTACGCAAACGCCGGCGGTGCAAACCAGGATCAGTATCGGGCCCATCCAGAGCCACCCGGGTATACCGGGGTGCGAGTGCGGATAGATCCGTAGACGGAGGGCATTGAGTAGAGCTAGCGCAAAGTACGAGAGGGGAATTGCCAGGCCAAGACGCCAGAATATGGGAGTGCTGTGCTGCCTCATCCAGGGGACGGTATCTGAAATCTTCACAACCAGCGACAGGCATAACCACCATAAAGTGGCCAAGCCTAACAGGATGAGCAGAGCCACGCTCGAGTCGAAGAGAATCTCGCGGATAGTCATGTAGAGGACCATACCGTCGAGCTTCTCCAGGAACTCCACTTCCAAGCTGGAACACATCAGTGCCGAGATGCTTAGCAGCACCAGCAGGTGTTTTCGCCCGTCGTCGCGATGCGGGGCTTTCTGTCCCTTGGGCTCGCAAACCTCCAGTACTTCGATAACCTGTTGCTCTACCATGTTCCCTTCTGGTTTTGTGCCTAGACGCTCGGAGGTACTTACCTCTCCAGACTAGACCCTTCACGGCGGTGATTGGATACTGTGGAAGACCAATTGAATGACGTCGAGCTGGCCAGCAGACAAGACATTGCCTCACTCCGAGCCTTGCCGATCAGCAAGGCGTAACAGCATTTTCGTCGTGGAATCCCGTACCGCCATTCATTGCAATTGCGACCAAGACTGGTACGCTTCAAGGCCTCTCGCCCAATAGGCTTAACCTCTTGCACCCAGCCCCGTGTCTGTCAGTTGTTACCTGCCTAAGCCCTTCATTACCACGGGGATGGTTCTTAGGAGGATCTTGAGATCAAGAAGTAGGCTCCAGTTCTCGATGTACTGATTATCCAAAGCTAGGACGGTCTCAAAAGAGGGATCCTGCCGGGCGCTAACTTGCCAAAGCCCGGTGCAACCAGGAGTGATATCGAGCCGGCTGAGATGCTCCAACTTATACTCGGTGATTTCATCGAGCTCGGGAGGCCGTGGACCGACAAGACTCATGTCTCCCTTCAACACGTTCCAAAGCTGTGGAAACTCATCCAGGCTGTGTTTTCTCAGAAAGGTGCCGACTCGAGTAACGCGAGGATCGTTGGCTATCTTGAACAATGGCCCCACTCGCTCATTCAGATGTTGTAACCCTCTCTTTTGGGTGTCGGCGTTCGTTACCATTGTTCTAAACTTAAAACAGACGAATCGCCGGCCCTTCCTGCCTACACGAGAGGCTCGATAAATGATCGGCCCTGAGGAATCGAGTTTAATTGCTATAGCGACCAACAAGAAAAAGGGAAACAGCGCTATGAGTCCGAAGGCCGAGCCCACGACGTCAATTAGTCGCTTTAGAAACATGCCGGAGCGAGGAACCGGTCTCCTGCGCAGCACGCGGACAGGAAATTCGCCGACGAATTCGTCTGGACAGGACCACGCTAAACCATCGTACAATTCCTGGATAAGTTTGATACCCAGATTGTAGTGGCCCGCTTCCCGAGCGATTGCTTTCACCAAGTCGCGTTCGGAGGGAATCGTCACGAAGATCTCGTCGATAAACTCCTGTCGGACGACTTGTCCTAATTCCTCCACCTTACCCAAGATTCTGGGATCGTCATGGTGGTTGGAGTCGATAAATCCCTTCACTTTGTATCCCAAGCTCGGATTTTGCTCCAAATGATCGGCGAGTAGCTGACCGACCTTACCTGCACCGACAATCAACGCATGCTGCAGTCCCAATCCGCGAACAACCTGTTTCTTCCGTAGATAGGATTCGCATGCTCGCCATGTCACCAACGCAATCGCGCTGAACACTGCAGTAAGGCAAACCACCAGTCGGGATGCCGTCCTGATGCCGCACAGATAAATAAACGTTGTCAGCACCACGGTGGCAATAGCAACGGCACGGATAATCAAAAAGCCTTCGAACAGTCCTGAGCGGGTGGGTGAAAGCCGATACAGATTCTGAGAGTGGGCAGCCAGGAAGAGCAACGTCACGTAAAGAAGAAGAACGCCGATGTGAATGCTGGCCAGCCCCTGCATTTTCTGGGAAGCATGCTGCAGCAAAACCGAAACTCTCCACGGTGCCACCGAAAAGCGAACCTCATAGGCTAGTGCCGCCGCCGCAGAACTGAGAAGGATATCCGCAACCATGGCGAGGATACGGCGAAAAGCCGCATCACCCCGCTTCCTTGGGCGTTCGGGCAAAACGGTTGGTCTAGGCCTAGAACCGTTTCCGCGATCCGTAGCGGGATGCTGCGATAGGGCAGTTGCATTCATCTTCTTCTTTTCTTCCTTTTTCCTGGTGCTTCGTATCTGCCTCTAGGAACTACAACGATCTTGCCCGAGCAATTGGACGCGACGCTGTCGCCGCCTCGGCTTTTGGGGATGTGCGCTCCTCTATTTTGTCCAGCATCGTTCGAAAACAGATATCACCCTGGGAGCTCACAATGTTCAACAAACAACCGTTCGCCGATGGACGAAGGTTCGTTTCGCGCGGATGAGACCTGACTTAGATCCACCATGGTTTCCGGGAACCTCTTCTGGCATTCTAGCAGCGTCCTCCCGACAAGAACGCTTCTCTCCCAGAAAACCTCGTGCCCTCCGAACGCTGCAATCCTATCCTGTGGGTTCATCGTGAAAGCAACGTTCCGGTTAGTCGTAGCGAACCATCTGTCTCAGTCGATTCGCTTTGTGCATATTCCAAGGACGTTCCGCTTCGCAGCAATCGTTGCGCGTGGTCCATATCCGCCTCGACCATCTCCACCGCTAGATCTTTCCACGAGATTCGGCTATGCCAGCCCAGGAATTGGCGTGCTTTGGAACAGTCTCCTGTCAGGGACTCGACATCGGCAGGACGAAAGAGTTTCGGGTCTATCTTTACCCACTCGTTGTAGTCGAGGCCGACATGTCCGAAAGCAACCTGACAAAACTCGCGGACCGAGTGACTTTCTCCAGTTGCAATGACAAAATCGTCCGCTTCAGGTTGCTGCAGCATCATCCACATGGCCTCGACATACTCGCGAGCGTGCCCCCAATCCCGCTTTGCATCGAGATTACCTAGACGAAGTTCCCGTACCAGACCCAGTTTAATTCTCGCAATGTTAGACGTAATCTTTCGGGTCACAAACTCAAAGCCGCGCCGAGGAGACTCATGGTTGAACAGAATGCCCGTACAGGCAAAGGTGCCAAAAGCCTCACGGTAGTATTGGCAGAGATTAAACCCCGTCACCTTGGAAATTGCGTAAGTGGAACGAGGATGGAACGGGGTTTGTTCATTTTGGGGACTGGCCCGCACTTTACCAAACATTTCGCTCGATCCAGCAAAATAGAATCTACATTCAGGGACTGTCCGCTTCAGTGCGGCCAGCAACTCGTGCGTGCCTTGAACATTGGTGCGCATCGTTGAGAATTCATCATCAAACGAATAGGTCACGTAGCTCTGGGCAGCCAGATGGTAGCACTCTTCTGGGCGGACTTCCTGCAAGAGGGCACAAAGGCTCGCATAGCTTTCAAGTGATGCGCCATGCAATTGAATATCCGGCAAAAGATGCTGGATGCGAGACAACCTGTGCTCCTGGTTCTCGACCGCAGTGCGCCGGACCATCCCGTGAACTTCGTACCCTTTGGCTAGGAGAAGTTCTGCGAGATACGATCCGTCCTGCCCAGAGATTCCGGTTATGAGTACTTTGCGTTTCACTCCACCCTCCCGATCGAATTTTTCGTCTCTTAGATTTTGGTAACCACGTCATGCAATATATTCTGGTCATACCGCGAAATCATCTTGGGCTTTGATTTTGACAACGCAATTTGGCAGAACTCTGCGAACTCTCTACGAAAACGCTCTACCGAAAAGGGCATGGCATTCTTCCTGCACGACGTGGCGCTAAACTGCTCCCGTTCCATTTCAAAGAGAGAAATGGCACCCACAACAGCGTCGCACGAGTGCTCGTGAAAAAACACACCAGTTGGTTCGTCCATGCCAATACCGCGAACTGTCTCCAATGCCCCACCCTTCCCAAACGCAATCACCGGTGTGCCGCAGGCTTGCGCTTCAAGGACGCTAATACCAAAATCCTCCTCTGCCGCAAACACGAAACCATTAGCACGCTTCATGTGGTCGTGCACCACTTGCGAACTCTGAAAGCCCAACATCGTGACGTTCTTTCCAGCAGCCGCTTTGATGCTCTTGAATTGCGGTCCATCTCCAATCACAACCAACTTCTTATCCGGCATCCTGCGGAAGGCTTCCACAATCAGATTCACTTTCTTGTAGGGCACAAGTCGAGAAACGGTCAAGTAGAAATCGTCCTTGTCCTCCTTCACTGACAGCGAATCCACGTCAACCGGGGGATAAATTACTGTCGCTTCCCGCCTATATGTTTTCCAGATTCGGCGTGCAATGAAATGAGAGATCGCGATGAACTCATCAACGCCATTGGCTGTTCTCGTATCCCACACGCGAGCCTTATGCAACAGCCATCGAGCAGGCCAGCTAAGAATACCCGTGTCCAATCGAGATTCTTGCAGGTACTGATTCTGGAGGTCCCACGCATACCGCATGGGCGAATAACAAACGCAAATGTGCAACTGATCGGGGCCAGTGATCACTCCCTTTGCGATTGCGTGGCTGCTGGAAATGACCAAGTCGTAAGACGAGAGGTCAAATTGCTCCATCGCCAGTGGCATGAGAGGGAAGTACTTACGAAATGCTTGACGCGCAAAGGGGAGATCCTGAAAAAACGAAGTGTGTACCGGTTTGTCCAGGATAAACCCGCGCTGATTCACCGGCAGAAAATCCACGAGACTGAACAAATCTGCCTCGGGAAAGCAGGCAAGGATCTGCTCAAGCACACGATCGGCGCCAGCATAGGTCACGAGCCAGTCATGAACGACAGCCGTCTTCACTCATCCCCCGAGTTGTTTACTGTTCTTGGCACGATGAAGTCTGCACTTCAGCGCAAAAATGCTGCAATAACTTGACTCAACCTCAAGAAACCATAATATATGGTCTCAAACGGCCATTTGTTGACTGTGTAGGGTACTAGATTATAAGACGCGTAGCGATGGCTGCGAATTTCCGGCGAACCATCACGTCCTTCGAAACTCCGGCCGTTCGCAGATCACCAGCCAATTTGCCAAGGGAGTGCCAAGACGTCGGATACCCCTGTAATGCGGGAACCGGCCGCCGAGCCGTACCCACCGGCTATCATAATTGATCAGTTCGCCGCAGCCGCTGCCTGAAGAACATCCCATGTTCTTTGCGCCGCCTCGTCCCAAGAAAACTGTTTGGCCCTCGCCAACCCTCTGCATCGTAGATCCTCTCTCAGGGCAGAATTGTCGACCATTGCGCGAATTCCTTCGGCGATCTCGTCCACCCCAAATGGATCCACCAGCACACCCGCATCGCCGACCACCTCGGGCAACGATGAGCGATTCCCAACCAAAACTGGAGTCCCACTGGCCATTGCTTCCAACGGCGGCAGTCCGAACCCTTCGTAATAAGAGACATACACCAAGAGCAGCGCACCGGCAAACAAGGACGGTAACAGGGATTCGTCAACATGGCCTGCCCAAAAAACTCTAGGGGGCAAATTGTCGAAGCAAACGCCCGCAAATACGCGCGACCTTCCGTTTGCACCCACAACCACGAGCCATAGATCTTCGGGCACTCGATTTTGCACCATGGCCCACGCCTGAAGAAGGCGAGCCAGATTTTTCCTCACCTCGACCGAGCCAACCACCAGAACGTAGTTGCGGGATGGAAGATGCAGAGTATCCATGGTGGCGTTCAGTCCCGAAACGGCCTCCGGGCAGAACTCGGATGCGACGCCATTGGGAACGACGACAATCCTACTCGCGCTGACCTTGGTGTGTAGCACGATTCGATCCTTAATGAACTCCGAGACGGTGATAATCTGCCGTGCCCGTCGAGCAAGTCTCGGCAGTAGAAACTGATACCATGCCGCAAAACGCGAGCTAAACGTCTCGGCACAGTCGAAGGCTGCCATGTCATGAATCGTGACTACCTGGTTTCCCTCATTGAGCGGGCCTGTGTTGGCCGGACTGAACAATAGTCTTTTCCCTAGTTTGACCGGAAGAATAAGTTGCTCCCACGCGTGTCCAGGAACGCCGCGCGCACAACTTCCCGGTGAAACCGTTTCGGCGCGTCCATTCCACCTCGCTAGCAATTCCTTCGTGTAACGAAGTGTACCGGCAAGGGGAGCGCTGAGCACACGGGTGTTAACCACAATTGGCATCTCTCGAAACGTCATCTGGTTCGCCGTCTCGCTACGACGCATCATCAGGTCGCAGGGGCAATGCCCGGAGACCGTCGCACCAGCCTGCGGCGAGGTGACACCGTGCTCGATCGAACTGGCTTAATGCTCGGGTGCAGATTCAGTTCCACGTTTAACTCAGTCAGAACCAGCATTAATAGAGCCCATAGCGCGGGCCGATTGAGGTCAGGCACTGCGACTATCTCAGAAATGATCATCGTCAGCAGGGCCCAAAATCCCATCTGCAACGAATTTGGCGCGGATCTGCCCGGAAACGACTTGATGATCTTGTATAAGACCGCCGCAAAGAGTCCCGTTCCAACAATGCCAACCGAACTCAACATCGTCGGGATTAACCCTGAGGATCGATTACCGCCCAGTCCAACCCCCAAGCCGTAGGTTTCAATCAATATTTCGAGCGAATGAACATCATTGGCTAGCCTGACCCAAAAAGAATAGCTTTCCCCCTTTTCAACCGTAGTGCTCTGTACCGCCTGCAGAAGGTCTGGGGTAAAGAGCAGCACGGAGCCCACGGCGCCAAAGACACCTAGAATGATGGCCCAACCGAAAACGGAAGATTTCCGACCCTGCCTATGCTCGCGGAAAGGATTGAAGTACACAATTAATAAGCAGGCCCCCATCGCCAGCGCGGAGAACCCGGTTGTAGAGGTGGTGAGAAACAACGTAGCCGTGACCCCGAGCAGTGCGAGAAACCAGCCGACACCTCGCCTTCCACTCAAAAAGCTTGCCAACAGCCCACAGGTAATGGCGGCAAGGTAAGAGCCGGCGTTGGACGGTTCGGTAAACGTCGAATTAATGCGGCGAACGGTACCGAGATCCTCGTCAAATCCGTGCGCGTAGCTTGGATTGTTGTTTAGCGTGCCGTAGGGAAAATCCAAACCTGCCTCGGCTGCCAGGAATTGCGCGAATCCTATGGTTACCACAACGAGTACTGCCAAAGATAACGCTTTTATCAACTGTTCAGCTTGACGATGTGTTCGCACCACGTGGAGTGCGTACAAGATCGTGCCAACATTCAAGGTCAGGTATCCCGCTTGCGCAAGATTGCTGAGGGTCCAATGCAGGGGAACAAATCCGTCTTCATCATTACTTCTTGGCCCGTAGACGAGTGTTCCAGCGAATAGATGAGGCATGATAAACGCCGAGGAGAAACACCACAACCAGAGCGCCAACAATGCCCAGGCGATAGCTCTAACCGGATTCTCTTTTCCGGGGAGCACCTTACGCAACTTTACTGGCCCCAACACGAGCATCAGTAGTCGGAGAACGATAAATATCTCGGTCAGGTAAAAGGGTGATATACCATAGTCGAAATCTCCAACCCGCCCGTTAAAAACGGACCCAGCTTCAAAAACAGATGCAACAACCAAGAGCGGAAGAAGATAGAATGGCCGCAATAAGAAGCAAGCTATGGCGAGTGGAATAAAAACCGCTCCCAGCAGCGTCATGGTTTCTGTTCTGGCCTCGGTTGCTTCTTGGTCCGCATTGGATCTAGTCTTGACCGCTAGTGGACGGTTGATGCATCACACTGCGGGAGTTGAACAGAGAGACACCCGCGAAGAAAGCCTTTTCTGCCATCCATAATGCCGTCAATCTTCGTGACAAAAGAAAATACTTTGCGAAAATGCGAATCTGAAACAACGGCAAGTAGTACAGGAGTTGCCAGCGCGGGAGGTTCTTCAAAACATAGTACACCTGGTTTCGTGTGCAGTAACGGACAGTGAAGTCAGACTCGGCCCCGCCGGTAAGACTGCTGACTTTATGCCGCACACGGGCTGATGACAAATAATAGAGACGAAACGCCTGCCGCTGTGCCCTGTGGCAAAAATCGGCGTCATCAAAGTAGACAAAATAGTTGGCATCCATTAAACCAATTCGCTCAAAGACTGCTGCTTTAATTAGCATGCAACAGGTCGGACTGTACGGCACTGAGCGTGATTGATCGAATCGTCCGTCATCCTTCTTGCCGTAGCCGAAGTGGCGGGAAGTTCCGTCCAAGCGCCTGAAATACCCGCCGGCGCACCAAATCTTGTCTGGAACATCGAAGTATACGATCTTGGGGACGATCATATCGCAGGCGTACGTTTGTAGTCCGGTCTTCAGCTGGGACAGCAGATTGTCGTCAAAAACAGTATCATTGTTTACGAGAAGCACATAGGCGCAATTGTCTTTCAGTGCCGCACGTATCCCGATATTGTTTCCTTCGGCAACCCCGACATTCGTCGAGTTACGAATTTTCACCACTCTGGGATCTGTGTATTCGGCAAGACGCTGCAACGTTTCATCGGAAGAAGCATTATCAATGACATACAAAATGAATGCCGCGTGCTTCTGTTGGAGCAGCGAGTCCATGAAGCCACGGATCACCGAGGCGCTATTGAAAGAGACGGTTACAACTCCGATAAGCGCTTCGTTATCCATTGAAGAGCCTTCGTTCACGCATCTCCCGAAGAGAAGATTCATACTGCGCGGGAACTTGGTCTTGATTCGTTACCCACTCTAAGAATCTCTGAAGACCCTCCCGAAATTTGAATCGGGGACTAAAGGCGGTTTCGCGGCAGATTTTCGATAGATCCGCAAAGTTGTGCCGGATATCGCCCTGACGAAATGCTCCGGTAACATAGACCGCTGAATTACCTCCGAAGAATTCTACAATTTCACTCGCAACCTGCATAACACTTGTGGGCTGTCCGGTTCCGACATTATAGCTATCGATTGAATCGTGTTCTCGCTTTATGAAACGCCAGGTAGCTTCGACGGCATCGTCAACAAAAATGAAATCGCGACTCTCTTGTCCATCTTCGAACACCTGAATCGCAGATCCAGATCGTGCCAGACTCGAGAAAATAGCCAGAATGCCAGTATAAGGATTACTGAGCGACTGACCGGGGCCATACACGTTCTGATACCTCAGAGCGCATGCCGAGAATCCACATGCGTGTCCAAACATCCGCATCATTTCTTCCTGGACATACTTGGTCAAGCCGTAGAATGACAGGGCTCTTGCAGGTGCATCTTCTGCGGTCGCCTCAGGCAAACATGTTACTTTGCAAGTGGGACACACCGGCTCGTATTGACCAGCACGCAAGTCGCTCAGGAGGCGCGGACCCGGATAGACGACACCATGCTGGGAGCAGCAGTATCTCCCTTCGCCATAAATCGCGCGCGAAGAAGCCACTATAACCTTCCGGACACGAGATTTTCTGTTATTTGCCAAGCACTCGATGATGGCAGCCGTGCCGCCGATATTTACATCTTGATAACGCGCCACCTCGTACATGGATTGTCCGGTTCCCGTTTCCGCAGCGAGGTGCACTAATACGTCCCGGCCCTCCATGGCTCGACTCACCAGATCGCGATCCCTCACATCGCCCTTGTACATCTCCACGTGATCAACTAGGTCAGGAGGCAATTCCTGCGCTCCTGCGTGAACTTGAGGACTAAAGTTATCCAAAACTGCGACCGAGCACCCTTCGTGCAGTACCCGCCGCACCAAGTGAGTCCCAATAAAACCTGCCCCGCCTGTAACAAGGACATTCACGCTTGATCTCATGCTTGCCGCTCTCATCGTGATTAAGTCTTTCTAGCCAAACAATCGTGCCACTCCACGCACTGGGGCTCACCCAGTTCTTTATATCGAAAGTCCACGATGCTGTCGGAACAACGCATAGCGGCTACGCGGGATGGCCTCTACGGCCTCGCCTTCGAAGCAGTAATCTCGATTGCGTCTCCCAATCGAAACAGATCGATCACTTTTGCCGCCCAGTGGCAAGGAACTTTGAGCAAAGGGTTGTTGACAAACATTCCCGCAGTTGACTTCCGCCGATTTGATCGATTAAGGAATATTTGGAAGCTCCCTAAAATTCCCGCGCAGTAAGAGTTATAGTTAACTTTTTCAACAGAAAAATCATGCTTTTGCAAAAGCTTGGACAATGTTTCCACCGAATAGTTGAAAGGATGAACCGGCGCTCCGAGGTACCACCAATATTGTCCGAACAGCTTTGCGTTTAAGCTATCGATGTTCGGAACGCCGATCAAGAGTTTGCCTCCCGGTCGCAGCACGCGATGGATCTCCTGAAGGGTTTCCCTCGGACTTGAGATGTGCTCGAAGGAATGATTTGACCGAATGTAATCAAAGAATTCGGACGGAAAATGAGCCTGTTGAAGCGTGCCCAAAAAGATGTTCAGCCCGGCTTGCTTTCGACCTAACTCCGCTGCTGCCGTGCTTATCTCGACCCCGTGTGTTTCCCACCCTTTGTCACGCATGACAGACAGAAACCAACCGCTGCCGCATCCAAGATCAAGCATGCGGCCCGGAACCGGAAACTCGGGATCCTGCGTTCCGGCGCGATAATGCAAGAGTGTTCTAGCCAGCTCTCTCCACCCGTTTCGGGAAAAGTGATCTTGATAAGCATAGTAATCCGCTGGATAGAGTGCCGAGATCTCTTCGTCGGAGAACATGGGATTCAAGAAAACAAGAGAGCAGGTCGCGCAACGCACAAGTCGGTACACGCCAGAGATTCCATAGTGCCGATCCGTCGCCTCGTACATCTGCTCATGGTGTTCTCCGTCACACAACGGGCACCTGGTCAGTACGATGCTCATGAATTTACAATGTCAGAGACTTTCCTATTTGATAAAACTCTCACCCATGCTTCTTTCTTAAAGTCGTACTGTTTGAGTACAACTACCGGCGCGCCGGCAGCCACAGAGTAATCCGGAATACTACGGTCGACAACAGAATTTGCGCCAATCACCGTATGCTTCCCAATCCTAACGTTGGGCAGAATTACCGTACCCATTCCAATGAAGGATCCCTCGCCAATTTCAACAAACGAATCCTCATCCTGGATCCTCGATCCTATCTTGGACGAATCCGACAAATCCGTGTATGGATGAGTCACATCAACAATTGAGCAATTCCCAGTAATGGACACCTTACTCCCGATGTGGACATGGCTGTGGCAGACAATGTGAACGTTTTGTTCAATATTAGTATCGTCCTCGATTACAAGTTGGGGAGAGCGCCGACTCCCTGATGCAACAACCTCGAGACGGACACCATCTCGGATAGTAACGTTCTTTCCTATGCTCATGAACTTCGAACTCAGTATGAGAAGCGGTTTGCGAATATAGGAACCGCTTCCAAATTCCTTAAAAACCCACCTGTAAAATAGAACTCCTTTGACGATGTAGTAGAGATTACTTAGATCGTGCAACTTATCTAGAAAGGGCTTACTCCAGAACCGCTTTAGTCTTCGTGCCATCTCAGGATTAGATCCTTCACACCTCTAGAGCAAGTCGCCATAGTCGCAGTTTCTCCCGCTCGGAACCGACGAGGCCCCAACGCCAAATCAACAATGCTGTTGCCATCAACCCGGCGGCAAGACCTAGGTATTTGAACGCGGGAGTGAATTCAATGTTCCAGTTGAGCAGGATGGTGCAAGCGACCAGAGGCACGGCACAAATCGCCGGTCGGAGCATTCCATCACGCAAGTAGTCAGAAATGCGAAATTCAATAGCCGTGGTGTGCCGCATGTTATAGAAAAAATTCCCTGCCACTCCCGCGACCGCGCCAACCAACGTTCCGATCGCAACCCCAATGGCACCCAACAAATATCCAGCAATAATGCTCGTGAGCAGGTTGGAGATTCCTTCCAAGAGTGGAGTAACGGTCACCAGTTTCTGTTGGCCCGTTCCAATGAGAGTCATTATGTAGGGAACAGCCGAGAGCCGGATCATGTTTGCAACCACAAGAACTTGCAGAATCCGCGCTCCACGTTCAGCATACAGCACACCCACCCACAGTGTCAGAATGCCCTTTGAAACGAGAATTAAGGGCAGCCCCGTGGCAAGGAGCAGAAATGAACCGTATCGCGTCGCTGTAACAATCCCGCGTCCCAATTTTCCCGAATCTCCCCGTGCATGATGCACAGCTGTGGCTGGAACCATGACCCCAAAAACAGCGTTCTGCAACCCGGCCAAGAATGTGATCAGGGTAGCCGCGACGGCGTAGTAGGCTACGGCTCCGAATTGAAAGTATCCCACAAGCAGAACATCCAACCCCGAGACAAGCAACATCGCAAAGGACCAAATGCTTAGGCTGAGACAGTAGTCAAAAAGTTCGCGCAGAGCCTTTCGAGAAATAAACCGTACGCTGAGCCGCAGTGTCGAAGTGAGTTTGCGGTACGTCAGGTACTGCAAGCCATATGAAAGAAGATTGACAGCAGCCATCGCCATGCCCATCCAAGCAAGGCTGCCCCCATGCTTGACAATAAAAACAAGCAGCACGGCACCGATGATCCTTGAGCCACCAATGATCAATGCCGGGACCTCGTACCGCTGAAGACCAATGAAAATCCCGTTGAAAACCGACGCTGGCAATCCGACTGCCAACGAACTTGCTACAAGCAGTAAAGCTATCCTTGCATCGGCGACCAGGTCGAGAGGTAGCCGCGGAAAGATGTGTGGCATCAGGACGGCGATTACCGTGATGGAAGCAAGACCCAATAGGCCCGCAGCGCTCAACCCCGCTAGCGAAGTGCTCACGATTCGGTCCCGATGCTCCGCATCGCCTGTTTCGTTGGCATGTGCCACGAAACGGCCCACGGCGGTCTGTATTCCAAAGTCGAGATAACCGATGTAAGCGCTGATCTGCAGTACGAGGGACCATGCTCCGTATGCATCCGGGGACATCAGTCGAGTCAAAAAGGGAGGCAGCAGAATCGCCACAACCGCCGCGGAACTCCCACGAACCACATTTGCCAGGGCGTTTTTTGCCAGGATGAATTTAGAGTTCATGAGAAACAAGTCAGTAGCCGCTCGTCGTGCAGAACTGTGCAAAAAAACAGCAAGCAAGGACTTCGCCAAGCGGTCCCCGGAAGTACTACCTCAGACAAGAATGGTCGGGTTCAGGTCAAGGCCAAGGTTCAACGATATCAAAGCGATTCACAATCGTTCGGATGGTGGAATCCGCGACGAAATCAGCTGCCAGCCTCTGCGAACAGGAACCGCCTTCCTACGGGAAAAAAGCCAGATTGCGTGGTCCAAGAATCGTTAGACACTCCTAGCTAGACAAGCCCTTGTCTTTGGAGACGAACCTGCCGATACGCGCACGAAGCTTCTCCCAATCTCGCATCGCATCCCTCGAAATTTCCGATATGAACAACTTATAAGGTTCATTGGGATCAACATCAGACCACCGCTCGGCCCCCATGATCCAGAATGACGCAAGTAAGAATGCCAGGAACCCGCCCGCGATCGTCAGCCACGTACGTGGCGGCCAGCTTTTCCTCTCGGGAATTCGCGCCGCATCAAGCACCTTTACACTTGGGGTCTCCTTTGCCTCCTGCACTTTCGCCATCTCATAGGATTCGGTCAGAAGCTCGAAAACGGTCTCATCTATTTTTGCGCGCCGGTACAGATCGAGATATTGTCTGCCGAGAACCGGTAGTTGTCGGATGGAGGGATAGAGGGAATTGGAGTCGAGCGTGGCGGAGCCGGTATAGCCCTTTCCCCCAAGAGCATTAAGCTGGTGTTCCAGTTCAGATATGTGTGCCTGGAGGGAACGAACCCGCACGTTCTCCGGTGTGTAGATCTGCTGTAACCCACTCAGCTCCGACTTGGCCGCAATGACCTGTCCTTGCAGCATCGCGGCGGCGTCGAGCATTGCCTTGCCCTGATCCTGGGGATCGAGGGTTGCGTTGTGCGACGAAAACTCGCTTAAGTCCTTTGTGGCGTCCTCAAGTTCGGCCCGAACCGTGCCCAGTCGTTGTTCAAGAAACACCCTCTCTCTGGATGCAGCGGAAGTGTTGACATGGGCAAGCAGCGCATCGAGCTCCTCGACGTAGGCTTGCGCCATCGCAGTCGCTCGCTTGCGGTCACGATCTTCGACCCCAATCCTGATGATGCCCGACTTCTTGTCCTCCTGGAAGGTCACCCTCGACGCGAGCTTCGTCCGCGTCGAAGCGTAAGTCTTGCGCCAATAGACCTTGCGTAAATCAAAGCGATCAATCACCCGGTCCGCGATGGTACGGCTACCTAGAATCCCAATAAACAGGGCGCCGGGCTTTTGCGCGCCCAAAAGGTCCCCTACCGTGCCAGCGAGTCCACCGGTTGCACTCCCGCCCGTTCCGCCACCTATTCCCCCCGCGCCCAGCATAAGGCCCAGCATGGCCGATGTTCCCGAGAGCGCACTGTTATCGGGAGGCATCAGTTGGACGTTTGCCTGATAGCTGTTGGGGATCAACAACGTGATTATCGCTGCGAGCACAAAACCCGCCAGGGTAGCTTTCGCTAAACGAACACGCTGGTCCCATAGGAGCCGGAGTCGTGGGATGAGCTGCGGATCACCGCCTTCTTGCTCAACATCCGCGTCCAGCATGTCGGATGACTGCACAAGATCCTGATCCCTGGGGTTTTCCAGGGTAGTTTGAGTCAAACGATCCACTACTCACGTCTCCTGTGCTCGAAGCACCGACAAAATAAGCGGATTCGTTTGTATCTTTCGCCCATGTCGAGAGCCCCCGGCGGTCTACCTACTTGAGGTATTGTAAGAACTTTGGATAAGAAAAGAAAATTAAATCGGCTGCTTCTTTGGAGCGGTAAAACACACCATAAACCTGGGCCGACCGACGCACAGATCGACCTTGCGCATTCATATTTCGGTGTGTCTGTACACTCTCAGTGAGTCCCCCAATGCGGATAGAAAGTCACCTGCAATGAAGCAGTCACATCCGACTGTGCGGT
>Ga0206817_1009_pt1 | contig 91963 bp, 62 predicted proteins | sample Alteio_BWOrgCont_89_FD_152873 | JGI IMG/M metagenome (GOLD analysis project Ga0206817, IMG submission 152873) | Enriched cells from forest soil in Barre Woods Harvard Forest LTER site, Petersham, Massachusetts, United States -... | ecosystem: Environmental > Terrestrial > Soil > Temperate forest >...
AAGTCCGAGAACGTATCGCCATAAGAGGGGACTTGCTGAAAATGCTGCCTTTTAGGAACTTCGCCCGATCCAAACGGTCCGGGGGAGATCGTTTCCTGGAAAGAGCTTTCATCGAACGCCGTGCGCTGTCAGTAAAGACCGGGGAATACTAGCATTTACAATCGGGCATTCGCAATATTATGTGCGTAGTGCGGGAAAAATCTGCGGGCTTTTGACTGACGGACGTTCAGGATGGCTTCTTTCGAGCGCTGCAGGAGTGCCACTCGGCAGATCACAGAAAAAGGCCGCAACGGCGATGACGCCAGCTGCGGCCTTTTTCTGTTTTGCTTCTGTTTTATTTCTTCGCGGCGGTGACTGGCTGTACCGCCGTCATGGGCTTGAGGATGTCATCGAGCAAGGCCGGTGAGCCTTCTATGCGTTGAAACTTCGGATACTTTTCACCCTCGTGGTAATTCAGGTCGATCGGATAAATGTACGTATCCGATTGCACAATGAAATGAATCGGCTCCTGGCGGCCTTTCGCTTGTTTGAGGGCGTCGCGAAACGTATCCGCCGAGAAGATACGGCCGTTGACGGCAAGAATCTTCTGCCCCGGGGCGAACTTTGCCTCGTCTGCCGCGGAGTAGACCCGCACATCGGAGATGGTGCCGTCGCTGCGGATACGCAGACCGGCAGAGAACCATCCGTCGATATTGCCGACCATAGAGAGTATGGCTCGTTCGTAGCTGGTGGGCGTGTCTGTGTAGACGAGCCTGTAGCCGCCGTGTTCGATCCCGGCAAGGTTTGCATGCGGATTCAGCGTGGTGATTCGTTCGTGGAGAAAGCCTGCCCAATCATAAGGAACAACCTCATTGAGCGTCTTTGCCAGCTCGTCGAAGGTATAGGGAACAACCATCGGCACCGTATCGCCGCCCTTGCCGACAAACAGGACCAGAAAGTCGTGCAACGACTTTTTGTCGTGGGTGAGCTGGCGAATCGTGGTATCCACGTCGAGCCAGAGCAATTCACCTTCCTGGTAGTAGTCCTGTCCGCGCCGCCAGTTAGACCAGGCGGGATTGCCGCCGCGCAGAATGGAGGCGGCAACAGCGGTGTCTTCCGTATTGCGCCAGGTACGGCCCGGACGGTTGTCGAGGCTGGCCGCCGTAAAGGCCAGGTCTTCGCGATACTGATCGGGTGTACGGAAGCCCGATCGCGCGGCCAGTACATCGCCGAGATATTCGGTCATGCCCTCGTAGACCCAGAGCAGCTCTCCCTGCATGGGAGTGGCGTAATCCGGCGTGGCCAGGCCCGCAGGGCGGCGGAATTTTCCATTCCATGAGTGCGTGAATTCATGCGGAAGCAGATCGGCTTCTACCAATGCGTGCTCGTCGTCGGCAAAACCCTTTTCGCCCACTCCGTTATCAGAGGACTGGTGATGTTCCAATCCTTCGCCACCGGCAAAATCGGAAAGGGTCAGCAGGAAGTGATAGCTGTTGTAGTGATGGGAGCTATACATGGCTCCTGCCTCATGCACGAGATTGTTGACCGCGGTAAGAAACTGCGGGCGCAGTTCTATATCTGCGGGAGCATCTCCCGCCACATCAAGAAAATGCTTCGGCGTAACATCCGGAGCCAGAGGAATTTCTTTGAAATATTTACCGGTCAGAATCGGCGAATCTTCGAGCATCTCAAGAGTGACAGGCGCAAAATGCGTAGTGCTTCCGTCGGTTCCGGTAGGCGTGAGCGCGGTGCCGATGCCCCATCCGGATGGGACTTTGATGGAAGGCTGTATCTGAATATCGCGAACCGGTGTACCGACGGGATAAAGCATGAGCTTCTCCCACTCCAGCATAGCTAAATTGTCTGAAACGCGTGCTGTAACGATGGCATCCAGATGTACATCCAAAGTAGAAACGCCCGGCGGAACGGTGACATGGAACGCGTAGAGATCCACATCATCGCGACGCCACGCAAGTGTCTGGCCGTTGGCGCGGAAAATGACGCCAGTAATGTTGTCTATAGGGCCGGAAGGCATGTGCGTGCCGGGAATCCATTTGGCCGCAGTCAGCGTTACGGCTCCGGGCTGAACGGGAATCGAAATATCGGCATGCCAGAGCTTTCTCGAAGCTTCGGAAAGATCGGCGGTGATAGTAATCGGTGCGGCGATGGCAGAGAACGTGGCGGTCAGCAGCAGCCCCGACATCACGATAACGCGGCGCATGAACGCCGTAGAGAAACGTGGCATAGCGGAATGTTCCTTTCCTAAAAGCTATACTAGCTTTGTAGCTTTTCGGATACTCCCATGCATCTGGAACGAATTCTGGCCAAAACCCGGGAAACAGTCGCCGAACGCAAGAATCGTGTGCCGATCCATGCGCTGGAGCAACGCGCCGCCCGTCACGCCCCGCGAGGTTTTGCGCGAGCGCTTCGTGAAAGAGCATGGGAAGCACCCGCGATCATAGCGGAACTGAAGAAAGCTTCGCCGTCCAGGGGTCTTATCCGGCCTGAATTTGATGTGTGCACACTGGCGTCGGAGCTGGCGGAGGCGGGTGCAACCGCCTTATCTGTACTGACGGACGAGCCGTTTTTTCAAGGCAGCCTGGAAAATCTGGAGATCGCCTCGGCTGCGGTTACGATTCCTTGTCTGCGCAAAGATTTCATGGTCGACGAATATCAGATTGTAGAGGCCCGCGCGCATGGCGCGGATGCGATTCTACTGATTGTTGCCGCGCTGACGGACTCTGAACTGATATCCCTGAAAGACGCTGCGCACCGCTATGAGCTGGATGTGCTGTGCGAGGTGCATTCGGCCGAGGAATTGGAGCGCGCATACGATCTGGGCTGCGATGCATATGGCGTAAACAATCGCAATCTGAAAACGTTTGAAGTGCGGTTGGAAAACTCGCTGGATCTCGCTGAACAATTGCCGGCTCATGCGGTGCGTGTGGCGGAAAGCGGCATTCATTGCGCAGATGATATCCAACATCTGCGGGCAGCTGGATACCATGCATTTCTCGTGGGCGAATCGCTGATGCGGCAGCCGTCGCCGGGTAAAGCGCTGGCGCAACTAATCCGTCCTGTCACCGTGCAGACATAGAGCTAGGTATAGAGCGATGTGGACAAAGATATGCGGCAACACGAACCTGGAAGACGCGCAGCTCGCCGCTGAAGCGGGTGCGGATGCGGTCGGTTTTGTCTTCGCCGCCAGCCCACGTCGCGTGACGGCTGCGCAAGTAAGCAGAATCACTCCGCATCTGGCAGGAAAGCTCGAAAAATACGGCGTATTTGTCGATGCGGACTTTGAAGAAATCATTCGGACAGTAGAAGAAAGCGGTCTGACCGGCGTGCAATTGCACGCGACACAAGACTCTTTACTGCCTGAGAAACTGCGTGGACACTTTGGAGCGGACCTTCGTATTTTGCGGGTGATTCATTACTCGCAGGATCTGCAGGCGCAATTGGATGCGCTGCGGCGAGACGATGCCATCGACGCGGTGCTGATCGATTCCCGCACGGCAACCGCAATTGGAGGCACAGGCATACGCTATGACTGGCAGGCGGCGAGCCGTAGCTTTCTCGATGCTGCTTCTCATCTGCGGACGATTGTGGCCGGCGGACTGAACCCTGAGAATGTGGTAGCGGCGATCCGCACGCTTCAGCCTTGGGGTGTCGATGTGGCGAGCGGCGTCGAATCCGCGCCCGGACGAAAAGATCCGGCTCGCGTCATTGCATTTGTAACTGCGGCAAAAATGGCAGCCTATGAAATCACAGCCTCGCCCAGGTGATGGCGTAATCTGAAAAGATAAGGGGAATCGATCGTGAGTACCGCGACCCATCCAACCGCCGTAAAGGCTACTGGCCGCTTTGGCGCATTCGGCGGCCGATATGTGCCCGAGACGCTCATGGCTGCTCTCGAAGAGCTGGAACAGGCTTATGCCGAGGCACAGGCCGATCCCGCCTTCCATACCGAACTTGACTCATTGCTGCACGACTATGCGGGCCGGCCTACGCCGCTCTATTTTGCCTCTCGCCTGACGGAGCAGCTTGGCGGCGCAAAGATTTACCTCAAGCGCGAAGACCTGCTGCACACCGGCGCGCACAAGATCAACAACTGCATTGGACAAGGCCTGCTGGCAAAACGCATGGGCAAGAAACGCATCATCGCAGAGACAGGCGCGGGCCAGCACGGCGTAGCAACGGCAACAATCTGTGCGCTGTTTGGGCTTGAATGCGTCGTCTACATGGGTGAAGAAGACATGCGGCGGCAGGAGCTGAATGTCTATCGCATGCGGCTTCTCGGTGCGGAAGTGCGCGGCGTAAGCTCCGGATCGCGCACGCTGAAAGACGCCATCAACGAAGCCATGCGCGATTGGGTCACGAACGTCCGCACCACGCATTACCTGCTAGGCAGTGTGCTCGGCGCACATCCGTATCCGATGATGGTGCGCGACTTCCATCGCGTCATTGGCAAGGAGGCACATCAACAAATCCTGGAAAAGGAAGGCCGCTTGCCGAATGCGATCATCGCTTGCGTAGGTGGCGGATCAAACGCCATCGGCGCTTTCTATGAATTCATTCCCGACAAAGAAGTTCGGCTGATCGGAGTGGAAGCCGGAGGTCGCGGCACGGAGTTGGGAGAACACGCGGCGCGTTTTCAAGGTGGTTCACCTGGCGTGCTGCAGGGAACATTCTCTTATGTTCTCCAGGATGAGGCTGGGCAGATTGCGCTCACGCATTCCGTTTCCGCAGGACTCGACTACGCTTCGATCGGCCCCGAGCACGCGATGCTGTACGAATCCGGACGCGCTAAATACACTTCGGCCACTGACGAAGCAGCTCTGAACGCAACTGTAACCCTGGCGCGCACAGAAGGCATTCTACCCGCATTGGAAAGCGCGCACGCCGTGGCGGAGTGCCTGCGGCTTGCACCTACTCTATCTCGGCATGACATACTAATAATCAACCTCTCGGGACGCGGTGATAAGGATATGGGAATCCTGTCGCGCGAACTGAAGCTCAAGGGCGCTTGACGGAGTTCTAGAACAAACCATGCCGATTCGTTTCAGCAACAAGCCGGGACTGGTGGCGTATCTGACGGCTGGCGATCCCGATCTGCCAACCACGCGCGCGATTGCGCTCGCGGCGATTGACGCGGGTGCGGATGTACTCGAATTAGGCGTACCCTTCAGCGATCCTCTCGCGGATGGCCCTGTGATTCAGCGCGCCAGCGAGCGAGCAGTCAAAAATGGCACAACGCTCTCCAATGTGCTGGCGCTTGCCGCTGATCTGCGCCGCGAACGCCCCAATGCAGGACTGGTCATCTTCTCTTATTTCAATCCTGTCCTGCGCTTCGGGCTGGAGCGCTTCTGCGCTGCAGCAAAAGAATCTGGCGTGGACGGTGTGCTCATCACCGACATGATTGTCGAAGAAGCCGACGAATACCTCGAGCATCTGCACTGCCATCGTCTCGCTCCTATTTTTCTCGCCGCACCCACAAGTCCGGACGAGCGCTTGCAGCGCATTGCGCAGGCCTCGCAGGGATTCGTCTATGCCATTTCGCGCACTGGCATCACTGGGACGCAACAGACGCTGGCTTCCGATGCCGAAGGCTTGGTCAAACGCCTGCGCAAGTTTACGGATTTGCCTATTGCAGTCGGCTTCGGCATATCCAATGCGGAGCACTTCGCCACTGTGGGTGAATTCGCGGATGCAGCGGTCATCGGCAGCGCTATCGTTGCCCTGATCGAGCAGTCAACGCGCGATGAAGCGCCAAGTTCGATCGCACGATTTATTAGGGGTCTGCGCCAACCCGTGGCGCTGGCCCGTTAATTCCGTTTCAAGATTCCTGGCAAATTCAACTCTGACGCAGGCGTGTAGCCATGCGCTCGATGGAAGGACTACATGGACATTGCAGACTGGCGCAAGAAGATCGATGCAATCGACCTCCAGATTGTGGCGCTCCTCAGCGAACGCGCTCAGGCAGCGCAAGCCATCGGCAAACTGAAGCAAGCCACCGATCTGCCCGTGTATGAACCGAACCGCGAGCGCGTGATCTTCGAGAGAGTGCGCTCAGCCAATAAGGGACCCTTGCCCGATATTGAGCTTGTGCACATCTATGAGCGCATTATTGATGTAATGCGCGCGCTGCAGCAGGAAGAATTGGCCTCACAAAAATCCGCGTCCGCCAGAGAGCCGGACGCCCGAGCAGGGGAGACAGGAAAGCAATCATGATCGTTGCCATGCAGGAGCATGCATCCGAAGAGCAGATACAAGGTGTTACCGAACGGCTTCTGGAGCTGGGCTTCAAGGTCCATCGCACCACGGGAGCGATACAAACCATCCTCGCCGGCGTAGGAACGCCTGCAGCCTTTGATGTAAAAGACTTTCAGGTATTGGATGGCGTTGCCGACGCATATCGTATCTCATCTCCGTACAAGCTGGCGGGCCGCAGCTTTCGTCCGGAAGGCACTGTCATCCGTTTTCCAAATGGAGTGACCGTTGGGGGCGAAGAAGTCGTCGTGATGGCCGGACCGTGTTCTGTTGAAAGCCGCGAGCAGATCTTCTCTGCTGCCGAAAAGGTGAAAGCAGCTGGAGCAAAATTTCTGCGGGGCGGCGCCTTTAAGCCGCGCAGCTCGCCCTATTCCTTTCAGGGCATGGGGCTCGAAGGCCTCAAGCTGCTGCGCGAAGTTGGGGACGCAACCGGACTGCTGATTATCAGCGAAGTGATGGAGATTTCGCAGATTGAGCTGATGCTGCCTTATGTAGATGTCTTCCAGGTCGGCGCGCGCAATATGCAGAATTTCAATCTGCTGCGTGAACTCGGCCAGATACGCAAGCCCGTGCTGCTGAAACGCGGCATTGCTGCCACCATCGAAGAACTGCTGCTCTCGGCGGAATATATTCTCTCTGGAGGCAACTATGAAGTCATGCTGTGTGAGCGCGGCATCCGGACCTTTGAAACATACACACGCAACACAATGGACATCTCCGCGATTCCAGTCGTCAAAAAGCTGTCCCACCTGCCTATACTTGGCGACCCATCGCATGGCGTAGGCCTTCGTGACAAGGTCCCGGCCATGGCACGCGCCGCAGTGGCTGCCGGAGCAGACGGACTCCTGATCGAAGTGCATCCAAACCCCGACAAGGCAGTCTCCGATGGCGCACAGACCCTCTTTCCGGAGCAGTTCGCTAAGCTGATGCACGATCTGCGCATGATTGCGCCTGCGGTCGAGAGGACCATTGGCTAGCTATGTCTATTGAGCGCATCGCCATTCTTGGCACCGGGCTGATCGGCAGCTCGGTGGGAATGGCGTTGCGCCAGAGCGGCTTCAGCGGAACGGTCTTCGGATGGGACCGCGACCCGGTTCAGGCTGCGATGGCTTTGAGCCGTGGGGCAATTCACATTGTTGCCGAAGAACCTCTGACCGCAGCCGAACAGAGTGACCTGGTCTTGCTTAGCGGCCCCGTATTCAGCATTCTCGAATGGCTGAACCAACTCGCCCCAATCCTGAAATCGAATCAGCTGGTGACCGATGTCGGCAGTGTAAAACGCGTGCTTTGCGAACGCGCTTCCGGCAACTACAACCAGCCGGACAAGCCGGGATTTCTTCCCGGTCATCCTATGGCTGGGAAAGAACTGGGCGGTGCAGCAAATGCCGATGGCGATCTCTTCCGCGGCACGGTTTGGCTCTTCACCGAATGTGCCGAGAGCTCCAACGTGTCACCGGAAGCGAGCGCGAAAGCAGCGGAGTGGCGCGCGTGGGTGCAGAAGTTCGGCAGCCGCGTGCTTGAGCTGGATGCTGCACGCCATGATGAACTCTGCGCGTGGGTGAGCCATCTGCCGCAATTCGTCTCGACTGCACTGAGCGCTCTGCTCGAAGACAAATTTCCCGATGATGAGGATTTGCGCGCCATCGGCGGGCGCGCTCTGCGTGAAATGACACGGCTCGGAGCCAGCCCATACTCCATGTGGCGTGACATTGCGCATACCAACACGGAAGCTGTGGCGGCTACGCTGCTTGCCCTCGAACAACGGCTGACTCACTTGCGCGAGCACTTGAAAACTTCTGAGCTGCGTGACGAGTTTGAACTGGCAAACCGCTTTCGGCTGGGCACTCCGCATAAACTTAAATAAACAGGCGCGATAATATTAGGCGATGCACAAATCCGGTCTGACGACTGCCTTTTTTTTGATTTTTATTGCCAGCCAAACATCCCTCAAGGCGCAACAGCCGACCACGCTGCTTGTCGATGTGGACCATCGTCCGCAAACAAGTCTGAATGGGTCCTGGCATTACATTGTCGATCCGTACAGAAATGGTCTGGGAGATCCTGACAAGCCGAACCTGAACGGCTTTGCGAAAAATGCACGTCCGGTTCCAGGCGGAGCTTTGCAGGAATATGATTTTGCGCAAGCGCCAACGCTGCAGGTGCCGGGGGACTGGAACTCGCAAAAGCCAGAGCTCTTTTTCTATGAAGGCATGCTCTGGTACCAGAGAGATTTCGACTATCACCCCAAGCCGAATACACGTGTTTTTCTACACTTTGGCGCGGTCAATTACGCAGCACACGTTTTCGTGAACGACAAGTATGTCTGCCGGCATGAAGGCGGATTTACTCCTTTCGACTGTGAAGTGACCGGCGTGCTCCAGCCCGGCGCCAATTTCGCGGTAGTAGCAGTCGATAATCAGCGCCAATTGGAGCGTGTTCCCGGCATGAAGACTGACTGGTGGAACTATGGCGGCATCACGCGCGAGGTTTCACTGGTGGAAGTGCCGGACAGCTTCATTGATGATTACTCGCTCCAACTGCAGAAGAATACGGAGAATCAACTCGGCGGTTATGTGCATGTCGTCGGAGCTTCAGCCGGCGAGAAGGTGACTCTTCGCATCCCGGAACTAAAGATCGAACATACAGCCGAAACTGACGGGACCGGCAACGCCGCTTTTTCTTTTGCAGCTCCTGGACTGCAGCTCTGGTCACCTGACGCGCCCAAACTTTACGACATTGAAATGCGCGCCGGCAGCGATGCGCTCAAGGACAACACAGGTTTCCGCACGGTGGAAGTTCAGGGAGAACAAGTCCTGCTAAACGGTAAGCCTCTTTTCCTGCGGGGCATCTGCATTCACGCGGAAGCGCCGTATCGCTCGGGCCGCGCATGGTCGGAACAGGACGCTGAGACGCTTTTGGGCTGGGCACATGAGCTTCACGCCAACTTTGTGCGCCTCGCACATTATCCACATGACGAAAATATGACGCGCGTTGCCGATAAGCTTGGCCTCCTCGTCTGGTCCGAGATTCCGGTTTACTGGGGCAATGCGTGGACGAACCCTCAAACTTTCGACGTTGCCAGCCAGCAGCTTCACGACATGATCCGGCGTGACAACAATAAGGCATCTGTCATCATGTGGTCGATGTCGAATGAAACGCCGATCAGTCCTGAACGCACTGCATTTATCGGCAAGCTGGCAGGATTGGCGCGGCAGCAGGATTCTACCCGCTTGATTACTTCGGCTATGGTGATTCCACACCACAATGCGGACGACAAAACGATCGTGATGGATGACCCGCTGGGACAGTATCTGGATGTGCTCGGCTATAACGAATATTTTGGCTGGTATGGCGGCAAGCCCGACGAGATACCGCAGATCCAGTGGGAAAATCCAATGCACAAACCGCTCATCATCAGCGAATTCGGCGCGGGCGCAAAGGCCGGCCTGCATAAGGATGCGGACTACCGCTTCAGCGAAGAGTATCAGGCAAATCTGTTCCAGCAGCAGTTCCAGATGTTTAAGAACATCCCTTTCCTCGCGGGCATGACCCCCTGGGTTCTGATGGATTTTCGTTCACCAGCCCGGCAACTTCCCGGCGTTCAAGATTATTACAACCGCAAGGGACTTATCTCCGACAAGGGTGAAAAGAAGATGACATTTTCCGTATTGCAGGAATATTACGAGCAGAGAGCGAAATGAGCTGCCATTGGCAAGTCTATTCGTTAGACTGTCCTTTCCCTATCTATTCAAGACTGAGGTTTCATGAAGAAAGAAAGACTGATTCACCTGCTCTGGCTGTATCTCTTTGCCGGCATGCTTCTTCCTTATGCAGTTGCTCAGGACAAACCCGCAGCTCCCGAAGAAGATTACGTTAAGGCGCATTACACCAAGTACGAATATCGCATCCCTATGCGTGACGGCGTGCACTTATTCACTTCAGTGTATGTGCCGAAAGACACATCGCAGAGCTATCCGTTCATGATCGATCGCACGCCTTACAGCGTCGCTCCGTATGGTGAGGATCAATACAAGAAGAATCTCGGGCCTTCGGACGAGTTTGAAAAAGCAGGCTACATCTTCGTTTATCAGGATGTACGCGGACGCTATCTCTCCGAAGGGAAATTCATAGAGATGCATCCGCATATCGACGATAAGAAATCGCCGCAAGATGTGGATGACAGCTCCGATATGTACGACACGCTGGAATACCTGCTGAAGCATGTGCCGAACAATAACGGTAAAGCAGGCATCTGGGGAATTTCTTATCCCGGCTTCTACACTTCAGCGAGTATCATTGACTCGCATCCAGCACTCAAGGCAGCTTCACCACAGGCACCGATGACCGACTTATTCAAGGGTGACGATGCGTATCACGGGGGAGCTTTCATGCTTGACGCCAATTTCGGTTTCTACACTTTCTTCAAGCCGTTCGACGAGCCATCGTTGCCGAAGCATGAAGCACCTTTCAATTTTGGCACGCCGAACGCCTATGACTTTTACCTGCAGGCGGGCCCTATATCGAACCTCGATACGAAGTATCTGAAAGGTTCAAATCCGCTCTACAGCGACCAGATGTATCACACGACTTATGACGATTATTGGAAGGCGCGTGATCTCTCGCCGCACATGAAAAACGTAAAGCCTGCCGTGCTGGTCGTAGGCGGGTGGTTTGATGCTGAAGATCTGTCCGGTCCATACAAGACCTTTTATGCAATTAATAAACTCAATCCAGGAGCGAAAACTACGCTCGTCGAAGGGCCATGGGTGCATGGCGGATGGGCGCGGAGCAATGGCGATCACCTTGGAGATGCGCAGTTCAACTCCAAGACAGCCGAATTTTTTCGCAAGAATATTCAGTTCCCGTTCTTCGAGTATTACCTGAAAGGCAAAGGCTCACCGCTGCCGAAAGCCTATGTCTTTGAAACAGGAACGAATGTGTGGCGTACATACGATGCGTGGCCACCAGCACAATCGAAGCCTAAGATGCTCTATCTTCGCGCTGGCGGCAAGCTCTCCTTTGAACCACCGGCAGAAAAGGAGGGATCGGACGAATACGTCAGCGATCCTGCCCATCCCGTTCCATTTGTTGGTTACACGACTGATGACGTGCCACAACGTTATATGGTTGACGATCAGCGTTTTGCTTCTTCGCGCACGGACGTGCTCGTCTATCAGACCGATCCGTTAACGGAAGATGTCACCATAGCCGGACCCATTTCTCCGAGGCTGAAGGTAGCAACCACAGGCACAGATTCCGATTTCGTCGTGAAGTTGATCGATGTGTATCCCAATGATTATCCCGACCCGGACACAGAGAGCGGCACGGGAAAACGCATCCTTGACAATCCTCCGCTCCGCATGGGCGGCTATCAGCAGTTGCTGCGCGGTGAGCCGATGCGGGGCAAATTCCGCAATAGCTGGGAGAAACCCGAAGCGTTTACTCCAGGCAAGATGACGGAAGTGGATTTCTCCATGCCCGACTTGAATCACACATTCCGCAAAGGACACCGCATCATGATCCAGGTGCAGAGTTCATGGTTCCCGCTTGTAGATCGTAACCCGCAAACCTTCACTGATATTCCGCACGCCAAACCGGAAGACTTTAAAAAGGCCACAGAAACAGTTTTTCACGATCGCGACAACGCATCTGGAGTAGAAGTTTTAATACTGCCTCAACCATAAGAAGAGAGCCGGACAAAACTGTCCGGCTTTTTTCTGACTAGCAGATCATCGTCCTACACGACGCTTAGCTCCCGATCTGGTAGGCAAAAGTGAATCTCCCGATCTGGATCACGGATTTGTCACCCGGAGGCCAGATGCGGAATGATTCGACACGAGTAATGGATGCATTTCTGACGGCTTCCACGCTGCCGAGGAATTTTCCGCTCGCAGCCTCATAGAAGTTCACGGTCAATGAATCTTCGTTGTGTTTCCAGCCGATCAGATATTCTCCGGCGCCTAGCTGCAGATCGCCAATCTTCACCGGAACCTGCGCAATGAAAAAGTGCGAATATTTACCCTCGGCGGAATATCCGGCAGTAATCAAAACAACGCCTGCGATGTATTTGCCTCTGCCATCCGTAATGCCGGAAGCGGTCCGCAACTCCGTCTCAATGCGCTCCTGCACGACCGGCGCACGTGCAGGAATCAGCCCCTTTAATTCCGCATCTGTCGCCACGCGCCACGCGCCCGATTTTGCCTCCTGCGCGAATAAGGAAATAGCGACAGCAAAAAAAAGCAACAAGGCAAGCGCCCGCCTGGTGTGAATTGCGATCTTAGTCAAGGTGCACAATCCCCCGCTGCAGCGCAGTCGTCGCAGCCTGTGTTCTATCGCTCACGCCCAGCTTGCTGAGAATGCTGTTGATGTGGGTCTTTACTGTAGCTTCGGAGATGAATAGATCCCCCGCAATTTCCTTGTTGCTGCGCCCGCCGACGATCCGCTTCAGCACATCCAATTCGCGGCCTGTGAGCGAGGGGCCGCCCATGCGCTCGGCGAGTCGTTCCGCAACTACCGCGGGAATACGCGACTTGCCGGCATGAACCGCGCGTATCGCCTCCGTCAGCTCGTCCGCGTTCATGCCTTTTAACAGATATCCTTTCGCGCCTGCCTGCAACGCGCGGTAGATGTCCTCATCGCCGTCGAAAGTTGTCAGCACAATGATGCGTGCCGCTGGAAACTCCTCGCGGATTTGCGCAATGGCATCCACACCGTTCTTATTCGGCAATCGCAAATCCATCAGCGTAATGTCCGGACGATGCGTGCGATATAGATCGACCGCCTGCTCGCCATCCGACGCCTGCGCAACAACCTGCATACCCGGAAGCGTACCGATCAGAGCGACCAGCCCCTGGCGCACGATGTGGTGGTCATCCACCACCATGATTTGAATCGACTCGGCCATATACTCCTTCTTAAATCGACACTTCGATCTGAATCTCCGTGCCTTTATCTTTGGTCCCAGTCACTTGGAAACGAGCGCCGATCTGCTCTGCGCGTTCACGCATGCCTGCGAGGCCAAAGTGTCCGTTTCGCTTGTAGTCATCGAGATTGCCCTCAAACCCGCGACCATCATCCTTGATTGTCATGCGAAGCAGCTTTTCCTGAAACAGTAAAGTAACGTCTGCGTGTTCAGCCTGCGCATGGCGAACGATATTCGTAATGGCTTCCTGGCCGATGCGAAGCAGCTCTGCCTCAACGCGCGCATCGATCGGCCGAAACGTTCCGCTCACCTGCACGCGCGTCTTTACATCGCTCGTTGCCGTGATGCGTTCGGCAGCATGCGTGAGAGCCGCCGCAAGATCATTCTGCGCGGCTCCCTGCGAGCGCAGGTTCCAGATGGAACTGCGTGCCTCCGCCAAGCATTCGCGAGTCAATGTTCGCGCCTGTTCCAGATGTTCCCGGGCGGCATCTGTCGAAGAGCTCAGCAATCGCGATACGACTTCCAACTGCACCGAGACTGCGACAAATCCTTGTGCCAGGGTGTCGTGAATCTCGCGCGCGATGCGATTGCGCTCAGCGAGGACGGCGCTGAAACGCGACTCCACACTATGGACCCGCCAGCGGTAGGCTTCATAGGCTAAAAGCAGCGCGGAAGCAGCCAGAAGCAAGTAAAACCAATAGGTCTGATAGAAATGCGGCCGCAGCCGAAAGCTGAACGCCGCAGCCTGTTCGCTCCAAACACCATCGTTGTTGCGTGCCATGACGCGAAAGGTGTGGTGCCCTGGAGGGATATTTGTGTAATACGCCACGCGCCGTGTACCGGCATCTACCCAGTCCCGGTCAAACCCATCAAGCTTATAGCGGAACCGCACCTTTTGCGGAGCAACGAAACTCAATCCGGCATACTGGAATGCGAAGCGCGTATGGCCTGGTGCAATCTCGGCGGCTGATTGTGCTTGTATTGCAGTGTCATCGACCAGGACCTGTTCCATGGCGACCAGCGGAGGCACACGATTTACCGGCATGCGAGCCGGATCAACCGTTGTCACGCCGCGTAACGTCGCAAACCAGAGCGCCCCGTCTTTTGTCTTCCAGGCTGCGGGATGACCTCCGCTGCTGCATTCGCGGATACGCATTCCATCGGCCGTGCCGAATACATCTGGCGTGATGGAGTCCAAAGAGCCTGCCGCCATTTCATTGAGTTGTTTCTTGTTGACACGAAAAATTCCCTTGCTCGAGCCGAGCCAGAGATATCCGTCGGCGTCTTCCAGAATGCCGTAGATATCCTGCGGTAGATGAGTGCGCGCAATGGGAAAACGAATGAAATGGCTGCCCTTTCTTGCATTCAATCCCCCACCGCTTGTGCCGATCCAGAGCGTTCCATCCAAATCTTGATACAGCGCTGTAATCACGTTGCTGGAAAGGCCTTGCTGCGTGGTGTCGTTCAAGAATTTGTCGTTTTCAAAGTGCGTTAAACCGCCAAGAGTTCCGATCCACAAACTGCCGTCTCTGTCTTGCAGAATGGCTCCCACCAGATCGCTGCCCAGGCCGTCTGTTGCTGCATACGTTGTGAACGTGCCATTCCTGTACTGCGAAAGTCCGCGGCGCGTGCCAATCCACAGTGCGCCGTCGCGATCGATGTAGAGTGATCGCACAAAATCGTCAGCGAGACCATCTGCCGAGGTAAAAACCGTTGCATGGTTTCCGCTTACGCGATTCAGTCCATCCGGAGTGCCGATCCAGACATTACCACTGGCATCATCGGTCATCGCAAGTGCGACATTGCTCGATAAACCGTTGGCAATAGAGAAAGAAGAGAATTGGCCATTCGCGTATTTGTTGACGCCGCCGCCATTGGTGCCAACTAACACTGTACCGTTGCGTTGCTGATACACCGAGCGAATCACATCATCTGTCAGCCCGTCCTGCGAGGTATAGGTTGTGAACTTTCGATCGCGTAGCACGCTCACACCTCCCGACTCGGTGCCCATCCAGAGGCTGCCTTCGCGATCTTCGTAGAACGCAAGCGCCTGACTGCTGGAAAGGCCTTGTTTCGGTGTAAGCGCAGAGACTTGTCCCGCAAAAACGCGGGCAATGCCGTGATCGGTAGCGGCCCAGATGGCGTGTTGACGATCTTCAAATAATACGGAGATACGAGATCCCGGCAAACCTCCCTGTGTCGTAATAACTCGCGTGGATTTGCCATCGTATTCACCCAACCCGCGCGTCGTACCGATCCATAGATGACCATCGCTGGCACTCAGCAGACTGGTAATGTCGCTTCCCAGTGCGTCAGGCAAATGGATGGCAATAGGAGGGCCGCCTGAAGGTATGGTTTTTAGACCTGTATGAAATCCTGCCCAGATCCTTCCCTGTGCATCGGAGGTAAGTGCCTGGGCCTGCTCCCCTGTGTTTACGATCGCAAGGATGGATGCGCGTCTCGAGTCAATCTTCAACACGTTATTCCCGGAACCGATCCATAACAAACCGTCCGGCGTTTCTGTCATCGTACTTGTGGCTGATAACCCTTGCGAGAATGGAAGCGCCAGAAAATGCTCGTCAACATACTTGCCCAGCCCCGCGGTTGTCAGCGCCCACAAGCCGCCATCCCGGCTCTGATAGACCGACTCAATGGAATTCGCGGGCAAGCCCTCGTTTGTTGTAAAGAGTTTGAATTGGCCATTCCGCAGGCGAGTGAGTCCACCGGAAGTACCGATCCATAATGCCGCCTGTCTGTCTTCAAACAAACTATAGATCAGATCGCTACCGAGCTGCGGCGTATTGCCTTTATCAAAGACTGCGAACTGCACACCATCGAAGCGGACTAGTCCAGCCTCTGTGGCAAACCACAGGTAGCCGTCGCGCGTCTGCAACACCGCATGAACTGTGTTTTGCGGCAGCCCATCGTCGGTCTGCCAGGATTGATAACCATAGTGCCGGAGCGGATAACGTGGGTCGAGCGCAATTACGGGTAAGGCGGTCAAAAAGAGCAAACCTATCCAGCAGGCATTCCAAATATGGCGGCGAATGTGCATTTAACGGCTATCCGAATACTACACATCCAGAGTGCGGCGGAATACTCCATCAAAAGGTTGAGTCTGCTCTACACCTTGCTCCGTCGGCGCTTTACCCATACTTTTTCGGCCGCAGGCGCGCCGACAGTGAAATTGCCGTTCGCTGTTTCCACGGCAACCGTTTGATCATAATTTTTCTGGACAACGCGAACCGCACCGTCCGGCTCGATGCCTACCTGATGAAGAAAGCGCAGTAGTTTTGGGTCGCGTTCGTACAAGCTGCATACGGTATAGTCTGTAAGCTCTTTTGCCTCGGAAAGCAGTTGCAGGCCATGTTTCTGTCGCTGTTGGGGAGTTTCCGGCAATACAGAATTGCCATGTGGACAAGTCCCCTTCTCACCCAGTCTTTCAAGCAGTCGGGCTTCGAATTCAGGGGAAACGGCATGCTCAAGCCGCTCCGCCTCGTCGTGCACCTCATACCAGGGCATGCCAAACATTTCCGACAGCATGCGTTCAATCAGATGATGTCGCAATGCTGTGCGGTAAGCCGTCTCCTTGCCCTTCGCTGTGAGCCGGATGATACCGTCCGCCTTCACATCGACATAGCCGTCGCGCTTCAGCCGGCGAAGCGCCATCGAAACGGCGGGCGCAGACACAACAAGCCAGTGAGCAAGAGTGGCGGAGATAACCGTCTGGCCTTCGCTCTCGGCTTCCAGAATCGCCTTGAGATAATCCTCTTTGGAAACGCTGATGGAACTCTTCACTCCAAGCAGGATAACGTTTGAACGTGCCTTGGAGCCAGCCTTCTATCTACTCGGCCTTGCTGAGCCCACTCTTTACGCCACCTGCTTGCTTGAGAACACTGTCTGGGCGCCTCTCACCGCGACGGCGCACTATTGAAAAGGTTAATCGCGCTTGTCCGCCACCATGCGCTGAAACTCAGGAGTGTCGCGAAGGATAGCGAATTCCTTCTCGCCCATCAGCTTCTTGCGGTCGCTGAATCCCTCATTGAGCGCTTTGCGCAGATACAGTAACGCTTCGTCTTTCCTGCCCGCCTGCGCATAGGTCTTCGCCAAAAGATAATTGAGGGTCGCCATCTCGCGAGAAGGCCCGATCTCTGCAATTTTTGTGGATGGATCTGCCTCAAACACTTTTGGATCGAGTGCCAGGGCCACACGATATGCTTCGGCGCCTTTTTTGTACTTCCCCTGTGCCAGGTATGCCGTACCTAGATTGCTATAGAACATGGCGGCTTTGGGGCTGAGCTTGATTGCCTTCTTGTAGGCGCGCTCTGCGTCGTGATAAGCCTTTTGGCCGTAGTAAACCGCGCCTAGGTTATTAAGTGCCTCCGGATAACCGGGATTCAGCTTAAGAGCCCTTTCATAGTCCTTCTCGGCTTCTTTCAGGTTGAACATATGATGGTAGGCGATGCCCATTTTGTTCCATAACACAGGCGAATCGGCCGGCCCTTGACTGTAAGCGTCGATCGCGGCCATATATCTCTGATGCGCCATCATGAGATCGCCCTGCATCTCCGGGCTAAGCCCGAAGTGCGGCGACTCATCTATGGCCTTGACCGGCGGCTGTTGGGCATAGCTGGCAAATGCAAAGACTGAGTCGGGGGTTTGCGCGCTGGTGTTCAGCGGGAATATAAACATGAGCGCGAATACTATGACGCTGGTGTAAGAGCGTCGAGCGGATGTGGAGTGAAACCAGCTCATGGCTGCCTCCTCCTCTGGATCGAAAATCCAGATGGATTGTGACGGACCATTCGGCATTCGGCCAAGCATCTGGGAGTTCGAGACTCGCTACCATTTCACCCGTCAACCCTGAAATGTCAGCACAGCGTCATGTGCAGGAGAGCCCGGTCTTTGGCCAACTATTGTAGCGCAAAGCCCGAAGAAAAGGCGAATCGGCCTGACACGCTAAATCCGGTCGACGTATATACGGGTTCCGCGTTTCGGGCCCACTCGCTGGCGTGAACACATATTGCTCGCTCAAGCTATTGAATCCATGGCATTTGAAGGGAAACAACTTGGCCGTCATAGATGACGGCAGGATTATGAGTGCGGCTAGTCCATGACGTTGCAGAACCCGCGCGCTCACGTATTGCTTCAGCAACCCCACCGCGTGCGACGGATGACTGTGCATTATTCAGTAGCTAAATGTCTTGTCTCGCGAGGACACGAGGCATGGGTGAAATGGAGATATGCAGTCACTGGTGGGTTCTCAATGCTGTATAAATCCAGGAAAATCACCAATGACCAGATGGCAGTAACTGCAATATCGACAGTGCGACGTCAAGCCCGAACGTTGCGTAGCAAATCCTTCCATAGCCACATAGAGAGCGCCAGGAAAAGCTCAAGAGCAATAAAGGAGCTTGAATCAGTTACTCCACCGTCAACCTTGGAACCACTGAGCAAGTTATAGGTAGTTACTGCCAAGCCTATCCGATACTTTCAAACGCAGTAGTAATAGATTTGACCGTTTCATCTATGGCACTTCATCTCTAATTCATGCAAACAGTGAATGATCGGCAGTACCTCAATCCGGAACCGCGATTGGAAACCCGGGGAAGCATTGACTCACGCCCTGTCTTTGTATAATCTTCATACATCCAACAAGAAGTTAAATGTTGCGTGCCTGTCGGTGCCAGGCATGTTTCACATTCATACCTTCTGCCGATGGCAGTGCCGCAGGTGCGCCTACATGGCAGATTAGAGCAGGGTAGTGGCCGCTAGTATAGTGGCGCGCTCTCCAAGTTAAGGATACAAAGACTGCCCAAACTTGAAGAGGTAATACCGATCTAAGAACTGCTTGTATGAAAGCCGTTTAGCCTTGATTCAGATTCGCGCAACTATCTTTGCTTGAGCGAAAGTCGTAGTGGAGCTGTCTCACAACTCACATTCAAACAACTCGGAGTGTACGTGCCAGATAGCCCCCATATTTTGGTAAACAGCCGTGTTCTCATGCTCAAGGCGAATGGGCAAAAGCGGGTAGCAGAAGAACTAATCCATCGAATACCTTCATTAACTTCGGTAACTCCACCGAGCAAACTTTCTTCAGGCTTACCGGGTCACATGTGGGAGCAATTCCAACTGCCGTTGCTGGCAGGAAAAAATCCATTGTGGAGTCCCTCCACGTCCGGGCCAGTGATGCATAGCAATCACGTTGTGACCATGCACGACACAGCCTTCATCGATATCCCACAGTATTTCAGTAAGTCGTTCGCGCGCTGGTATGCGTCGATGACAAAGAGACTCGCCCGATCGGCCCGTCACATTGTGACCGTATCTGATTTCACTAAAAAGCGAGTGGTCGAAGCGTTTGGAATCGAGAGCCGCAAGGTTACAACCATTTATCTGGGAGTAACAGCCGCTTTCCGCTCGCGGAGCAGCGAAGACATTGCCCAAGTTCTGGCGCGACACCGCATCGACAAGCAGCCTTACATTGTAGGATTTCTCGGAACGGATCCCCGCAAAAACACGACCGGGCTCATGAAGGCGTGGGTGCAATCGGCGGCCGCTGCGCACGGCGGGAAACTGTTATTGTTTGGCCGGGCTGCCAACCTTTCTGTGTTTGCAGAAAGCGACTCGCCACAGGAAATAGAGGGCGTCGTTCGCCTGGGCGCAATCGACGATGACACTCTTGCCACGATCTACAGCGGCGCGCGTGGATTTGTTTTTCCCAGTTTCTACGAGGGCTTTGGTCTTCCTGTGATTGAGGCTGCGCATAGCGGCTGCCGTGTAGTCACGTCCAATACAAGTTCTCTGCCTGAAGTAAGCCCCTCGGACTCGATTTTTCTCGACCCATCCGACACACATGCCATTGCAGATGCAATTCAACACCTGTTTGCGACACCAGATACAGGTGAAGCCAAAGCTGCACGTATAGACGAAATGAAGAGGTTTAGCTGGGATAGGGCGGCGGCTCGATATGCACAACTTTTTGCGGAAGTCTTCTCATCATGAAGAGCCGCCCGAAGATCTATCTTGCTGCTGAAGCGGCGGGCGGAGTAGCTCGCCATGTGATCGATCTCTACTTCGGCCTTAGAAAAAGGAATTGGCCGGTTCAGGTCATCCTTTCACCGACCCGAATGGAGCCGATGTACCAAGCCGAGATCGCCACGATTCCGGCTGCGCATCTCCTCATTCTCCCCATGCAGCGCGGCCCACACTGGAGCGATCTTGCTGTCATGGCACGGCTCCGAAACCTCTTCCGCAATGCTCACGGACGTTATCTGCTGCATGCCCACTCCACGAAGGCCGGCCTGCTGGGAGCGGCGCTACGCCCATGGATACCGAAAAGCCTCTACACGCCCCATGCCTACCGCAGTGTTGATCCGACTCTGTCTCCAATGAAACGGCGGTTGATCCAGGCTGCCGAGCGAACCTTTAGCAGCACCTATGATCGCGTCATTGCCGTGGCCCCGGCGGAATATGATCATGCGATCACACTAGGCATCCAAGCCGACCGTATTCGTCATATTCCAAATGGCGTCCGGGTCGACGCGGAGGGCCTCAAGAACCGTCCTTTCAATCCAGGTGCTCGCGGAAAGCTGACCCTGGGATTTGTCGGCAGATTGGCACGGCAGAAGAACCCACTCCTATTTCTGGAGGTGTTGCGCGAGGTGGCCGCCGTACGGCCGGATGTCCGCGCCGTCATTGCAGGGGATGGGCCGCTCAGGACCGAACTGCAAGCATTCGCGGAACATTCCAGCCTGGCCCATCGCATCGACTGGCGGGGCACCGTGCCATTCGCATCGGTCTTCCATCACATGGATGTTATGGTGCACACAAGCTTTTATGAAGGAATGCCCTACTCCCTGATCGAGAGCGCCGGCTATCGAATACCCATCGTCTCAACGAAAAATGACGGATCGGCAGCCATCCTTGGCGAACTTCTCCCGGAAGCAATCGTCGATTCCTTCGACGCGAAAGCACTAGCGGCCCGCGTGCTTTCATTATGTTCAAACCCCGCAGTTGCCGCAAGGCAAATGGATGGGCTGGAGAAGATCGCCGACCACTTTTCCATCGATCGCATGGTTGAATCGATTGAACGAGAATATGAAATCTTATTGGCGCAATAGGAAGTGCGCGGTCTTCTACACTTCCACAATACCGGCCTCAAACTCCGCCAGCTAATTGATTGGTAAATTTGGCTGGCAGGGTTTGAGCGTGCAGGTCACTTCCGTCTTTAAGGAATCGTTCAAGCAAACTGTTGCTTCCACTGGCTGATTGCTTCCGTCGGCAGGGCTAGTGTTGTTGGGGCCTCTGACCATATCCACTTTTCCATGCCGGCTAAGTCAGGACGATCAATAATTGGTAGCCCGGTGTCACGAGAAATCTCCGTAGCGCGATTGTCAACTGCAGTAATAAGTGAGCGCTTGAGCTTCTGTAACGCACGGATTCCTCCATGAAGGCGATGGCCGATAAAGTCGACATCCTCGTTCTCCAGAAAGGTATTGTATGTTGTCATACTTGGGCTAATGCGCTTGATACCTGAAACTCCAAGACCCTCGAAATACCCTATGTCCTGGCTAGTTTGAGGCCAAAAGTAGACTTTCTTATAATTGCGAGTCAAAGCTTTCAGAAAATCGGCATCTATCTCTTGGGATGGACGATACCAATTTAATGTCGTCACAACAGAATCCGTTTTTTTTTGAGGAATTACTGCGCAATGTTCAGGGGTTAACTCCCACAATGTAGGGCACGATGTGTTTACAACATCAACTCCGATGTTCGATAGTCTCTCCTTGGTATATCTATCGCGTACCGAATGAACTTGATTGTGCTTCAAAACGCGACCTAACAACCAGCGCGTGTATGCATTTGGTTTTTTGTCGTAGTCACGCCAACCCACACCGCACAAAATCGCGTGATCGAGAACGCTCACATCCCAGGGATTGAGCTTCCATTGGATACCCCTGAAACTCATGTTTGAGGACAAGAGGTTGGTACCGCATACAAAAGACAATTCACTGCGTGCGAGGATGCGTCTCGATACCCTCGACATGTATTCATGAGTTGCAACTTTATATATGTAAGCATCGGGAAATAACTGCCTAACTACCTTCTCGATTGCGTTCATAATTATCTCGTCGCCGAGATTATCCGTTGCAGCGCTTGTATCAAAAAGTGTAATATTCATATCTTCCCTCCTAGGTCTCAGGTAAAGTCATTGATTCTATGTATTGACCAAGCATTCGACGATCTCGTCACTCTACTCAGATACCTGAGTCTTAGGTAGACGTCTGGATAGTCTTTCGTTCACAACCTCTATTAACCACCATGGATATTAGGTATCTAACGGGCACTATTATCATGCCGATAGCTATGCTAGGGTCGGTTAGCCTGAGAGTAAACAGCCCTGTATTGGTTTACCACTGCGTCTTCAGAAAATGCAGCTTTCGCCTCCGAGTTCGCAAAGCCTCCGTCACGCCATGCGGACTGATTTAAGATGGCTTTCTCCATGGTTTCGGAGAGCGCACGTGCATCCATAGCTGGATATGTTTCTACCATTTTACCAAGCGATGCAAGCTCCGGAAGACCGCCTGATTCTGCACAAATGACGCTTTTGCCTGCCGCAAACGACTCGATTGCCACATAAGGCAAAGGGTCTTGCCAAACTGAAGGAATCACAATAACATTCACAGATGAATAGAACTCCCGGCTCAACATAAAGCCAAGCCATTCGATACGAGGGTCGCTAAATTTACGTCTAAGCTCAGCGACATAATCATCATTTCCACCACCGGCAATTTTTAATTGCCAGGCTGGATTCTTTATATAAGTTGTGGCATGAAGGAGTGCTTCAACTCCTTTTTCCGGACTAATTCTTCCTATGTAGCCAAATATGAGCCTGCCGCCACTCGCTGACTCTTTAATAGTATCTCGGTAGTTAGAATGATTGCCTGTGATTGAATTCTCAATATTGTAAATGACTTTTCCAGAAACACCCTTGAAGCGCCCGTATTTACGGTGAGTTTTGATTACGTGGTTACTGACTGATACAACAGTATCGACTTTACGAGACAACAGTTTTGGGACGGCCGTCAGAGCCCTGCACTCTATGCAAGGACGCTCGCAGTTATCACCATTTCTAAATAAACTAGACCTGGCACAGATTAAATAGTAATCATGCAAGGTATGGACCAGCCTAATCCTACGTTTTTTAATTTCTTTCCAGATAGAGACAGATAATCCTGTAATCACATGGGTGTGCACAACATCAGGTTTTACTTCATCGAGGATACGTCCTACTCGCTTAGCAGCCTTGTTATTCCAAATATCAATGACATGCCAGAAAAAGGTCGCAGCCCGTCCCTGCTTTTTAGCTGAATCCAGCGGCCAATAGATATTATCTAGTGGAAGACTGTAAATCTGAACACCATTACGCTGCTCAACTTTCTCATCGCAGCCAGGATGCAATGAGATGACAAAGACTTCATCACCATGCTTAGCAAATGCTTCTGCCAGTAAACTTGCAGCTTTTTCCGCACCACCGAATTTTGCCGGGGGATAAAGCAAATTGATGATCAGTATCCGCAATTGTTAGCTCCAGTCGATTAGTGCTTTCGTTCCAGCTGAGTATTTCGGCCCATTCGCCCGAGGAGACCATCGCGGATACCCAGGCCCATGTAATAAAACTTCACCCGCTTATCCACTTCTCCAAGTAGGATCTTTGTCCACTCCTTCAAGCTGCTGAAGTATAGCCCCAGGCAATAAGTTGGGAATTTTTTCCAGTATTTCCGTCGAATCCAAACCCTATTACGCTCTGAATAGTACCGACGGAGTGCGCTGTAATTTGAAGTTTTAAATAAAGAAAACCCGAATAATGTATGGACTCGCGGCGATGAAGGAGCGTGTAAAAGAAGAACCTGTTTGCATTCTTCAATTAAGTAGTTGTTGCCTTTTACACGAAGGCTGTATTCGAAGTCTACTCCGCCGATAAACAGATCTTCTTCAAACCAGCCTTGATGACTGAAGATTGATATGGGGATGAAACTCCCCGAAGTCATAGCAGTTTTCAAGTTGCCTTGTTTATCATAAGAGACTGGCAGAATGGTCTTTAATCGACTGTCGATGTACCGCGGCACAAGAATGGCTATGTCATCGCGTCTTGGGTTGTTCTCGTAGGCAGATAGCATCGCTTCTGTAAAATTGCCCGGGACCTCGCTGTCTTGATCGAAAAGCGCGACATAGCGAAAAACACCGTGCGCGGCGGCCCAGCGCACTCCCTGGTTTAGTGCGGCCCCGATGCCCAGGTTGTCGGGATTTTCAAGTAGCGTGAATGAGTATTGCAGGGCAAGCTCTCTCAGCTTGACGCGCTCGGAGTCGCTCGATCTATTATCGACCACGACTAAGCCGCCAACTTGTCCTCGCAGGACGGCGATATGTTGCGCCAACTCCTCATCGGGATGGTAAGTGACGATCACTCCACAGACGAGATTGCTCATCGCACACCCTCCATAGCCGGCTGTTCTGTCCGAATGTCTCTTTGCAGCGCGATGCGAGCCAGCAGAATAAGAAGGCTGGCATTCAGAACTGCAAGAAGGCCGTCACTTGCCAGCGTTGACCACGCTGCACCGCGCCAGCCAAATTTCGGGATCCACATCCAATTCAAACCTACGTTTAGAAGTGCCACGACAGCCTGGGCTGCCGTTCTCCAGTTCTGGTGCCCTAATCCGGTAACGGCGCTCCCGCACATCTGATGTACCCCGCGAATCAGAGGTAGCCAGCAGAGGATGTTCAGCACAGCGATGGCTCCGACAAAACCTTTGCCCGCAACGACAGGCAGTAACGGCGAGCCGAATCGGGTGACAAGCGCTATTACCAATCCGAGCGCGCCGGAGACGGCAAGAGACTTTGCAGCAAGCTTGATGACAGGGCGAATACCCTGGGGGCTTAGCACAAAGTGCCGCTGCATTACTGCCGAATTGAGCGCGCCGATGGGACTTGTCGCAAAGTCGATGACTCGGTAGGCCAGAGTATAGAAACCATTCTGTACCTCCATGCCATAGTGCGCGAGCATCATCTTATCGAGATCATTGTTGACCGCCTCGGTCGTGCCAGCAAAGGAAAAGCCCAATCCTTCCCAGAAACGGCGCTTCAGTAATCTTGAATCGAAAGCTGCTGCCCCGATCTGCTTCCGTACATTGACATAGATGGTGACGGCGGCAGCAAATGAAGCGATAAGTACACCCACAGACCATTGCAGGGCAGTAGCATGGCCCATACCTATTTTCATAATCACGAGAATAAGTACGCGGCTCAGGTTAGAAGCAGTATTCATCAGTGCCGACAAGCGCGCATTGCCAAGCGCAAAAACCATGGAGCTGCCGAGCAAAGTAATCTGGGTAAAGAGGCAGTTCGCAACGATCAGAGTGATAACCATCAGCGGGCTACCAATCGAGTGCATCCATCGGCCCAGTAGCAGAGCGCTTAGCGCTGCTATCACGGTAAAGCTGAAGGTGGTCGTCAGGGCATTTCCCCAGTAGACCCTGGCCGCTTCATGACTAACAGAGACATAGCGCAAAAGCAGCATCGCTGCACCGAGAGCGCTGTAGGGTGTAAGAGTGTTGACCAGCGCGAATACTCCGGCGAAGATCCCATACTCACGCACGCCGAGAAGCCTTGCCAGCAAAACAAAATACGCTGCCTGGAAGAAAAAATTTAGCGTCCGGCCGGCAAACATCCAACTTGCACTGTGCGAGAGGCGTCCGTTTTGCCTCTTTTTTCCGCTCACGAGCTGTTCTTGAATTGGCTTTCCGGCAGCATCCTGTCGGACGTCTCTCATGGCATCTCCTGCATGTCCCACAAACTTATGTATAAACGGAATGAGCTTGTATCTACCGATTACGGTATCTGGTCATCCGAATGGATATCTAACACGCGGTGACAAGAAGTTTATGTAATGGCAATCGCTGCCGAATGGACACACTATTTAGCTACATAAATAGCTGCGGAACTTGTGGATGCGATGAGTCCTCCGAGATTTACAGCTATATTGCGCACATAGCTGAAGGGCACATAAATAACATCGTTTGCCTCAAGTGGCATATCGGGTTGTTTGCCCTTCTGCATGTCAGCTAGAGGCAAAGGCAGTTCAACATAACTCCCGTCGGCCTGCTTGCGGATAATTCTGGCTTTGGAAGGCACTGCGTTCGGCGGTGTGCTGCCAGCCAATGAAATTACCCTGAGAACTGTCAACTGACCATCGTTGGTCGACTTCACATATCCGCCGGGACGGCCCACGTCACCTAATACATAGACGATATCGGCCTTGGGAACAATGATTGCGTCGCCCGGGTAGATCATAGGAGCCGAATCCAGTGCGGTGTCTGCATTGTTGGAAACGATGTAGGGTATTTTTTCTTTCGTTCCATGGCGTTCGATGGTCACCGTATGGTCGGCCAGATCGTTGAGGCCTCCGGCAAGCGCCAATACATCGTATACGCGGCGCGGCGTTTCAATTGCATAACTGCCGGGCGAATGCACCTGACCGAGGATCGTGACATTTTCTGTCGTGTATTGTTCGACTGTAACAACGACATGAGGCGCCAGCATCCAATGGCCGTCGATCATGTCCTTCTCAATGACGCGTGCCGCCTCATTCGGCGTAAGTCCCGTAACGGTAACATCATCACCGGCAAGAAGTTTGATCTTCCCTGCATCGGTCACGCGAATATGCTGTTCTAACTCGGGAGTATCGAAGACCTGAACGTGCACCAGGTCTCCGGGACCGATTAAAAGACTCTCCTTTTGCGCCAGACAGGGAGAGGCCAACAGGCACATCAGCACGATTCCTTTAGACAACCTCATCCTGAACTCCCTCTAGGTAGTAAGCTGATTTCTTCTGCCCGTAGTAGCCGTAGTAGCCATAGTAGGAGGCCGAGTTAGGCGAGATAGCGTTCAGTACGGCGCCAATGGCGGGCAAAGCAGGGTCTTTTGCATGGGGCAGCAAGAGCTTATAGGCCCGCTGCAGCGCAACACGGGTGGTAACTCCGGCGCGCACAACCAGAACCGTGGCATCGGCCAGCCCTACGATTAACTGAACATCTGTGACGGGGAGCACCGGCGGGCAATCGACAACGATGAAGTCATATTCAGCGCGCCATTCCTCCATCAACTCATGCATGCGGTGCGATCCGAGCAATTCGGAAGGATAGGGGGGCACGGCACCGGCAGGCAAAAAGTCGAGCATCGGGATGCCGTCGATTTGCGCCGGCGAAAACTCGACTTCTCTATCGGCAAGCAGACTACTAAGGCCGCTTGTTGCGCCAACCTTGAGACGCTGCCGCAGGACCGGGCGCCGTAGATCGGCTTCTACCAATAAAACTCTCTTGCCAAACTGTGCGAGCGCGACGGCAAGATTCAGCGAAATCGTAGACTTGCCTTCGCTGGGACTTCCGCTTGTCACCAGAATGGCCTGAGGAGGGCGGCCGCTGCGGGCGATAAAAAGCGCGGAGCGGAGACTCCTGATGGCCTCGCTAAAGGCCGACGTCGGCGCGCTTAGCAACATGGCCGGAGTCGAAGAGTTGCTCTCGATCTTGATTCTGGGAAGAATTCCAAGAACGGGAATGCGAGCCGCCTCTATCTCCTCGATGCCCTGAACCTTGTTATCGATGGCGTCCACAAACAGGGCACTGCAAGCGCTGGAAAAGGCTCCAAGGCCTATGCCCAGCGCGAGAAAGAGAGGGACATTGGGCCTGTCCGGTTTGGCTGGGGGACGTGCTTTATCCACTACTGTCAGATTGGACGAACGCAGACCTTCGAGAATGCCCGCTTCCTTCAGGCGACGGAGCAGGTCCTGATACAGATCCTGGCTCTGTGTTGCCTCCTTATCCAATATCGCGTATTCGATGGTCTTGTCATTCAGCTTTTCCGCGGCATCGCGGTCAGCTTCGTAACTCCGGCGCGCGCCCTCTTCAGCTTGAACTGCGACCTCATAGTCATTCTTGGCTCGCGCTGCGATCCTCTGGATTTCATCCTGCAGCGAGTCCTCCACACGCTTGAGCGATGCCCGTTCTTCGATAAGCCGTGGATAGGAAGATCCGAATTTCGCGGAATCCTGCCCAATCTGCGCTTCGATCGTTGCCTCCTGAGTGCGCAATGCCTGAATCAGTCCAAGCGAATTTGCAGCCCCCGGCGCGCTCGAGGCACCCACCGAGGTCCCACCCAACTGCGAGATTAATTCCGCGTTTCCGGTCTTGACCACCTGATAAACCGCGCCCTTCAAGACGCGGTTCGCCTGTGCCTGCGACAGAGCGGCGGTGGACTGCGTTAAGCGGTCCAGAATCGGACTATAAATGATAGGTTTACCCTGTGGGTCAGTGCCACCGACGCCAAACAAGCCCGTATTTTTCTGCAGGTTGACGACTTTCGTCTGAAGATCTTCGCTTTGTTTGCGTAGACCTCCCAATTGACCTTCCAGCCATCCTGAAACCTCATTTGTCGCGACGAACTTCGTCTGAAACGTGTAATCAATCAACGCTTGAACGAGATGATTGACGACATCCGCAGCAATCTTGGGATCGGGATTGCTGTAATCCACTTCGATTAAACGGGTTCCTGCAATCGTCTTCACCTTCAGATTGTTGCCAAATACGGTGAGAACCCGTTGTCGCCGCGCCGGCGAGTCCTCTAGACTTGCGTGCGCCGGGTCTGGGGAACCACCAGGAGTAATTAGCCCCACCGCCCACCCAATCAGGCTGAATTTCTCCTGGAAATCCCGGTTATGTTCCAGACTCAGATCTTCAATGACCTTCAATGCCAACGTATCTGACTGTAGAATCGAGCTTTGCGTCTGCAAGTCGACGTTGACCGACAAAGAATCGGATGCCCCGCCGGCACCTCCGTCTGCGCCTGCGCCTCCCATCAAACTATCTAGGTTAAGGCCGTCTGATGTCGACTTTTGAAGCTGTACTGTGCCGATCGCCTGGTATCTGCGTGTCATGAAAATACAGGCCAGGATCGCTAGAGACAAGCAGATCAAAAAAGTGGTAATAATGGTGCGTCTTCTGCGATCGAACACTCTTAGAAGATCACGCAGAGTCGGATCCTGATCGGGGATGGAACTCATCGTCCTCGCTTCTTGATTCTCGGTTGTTGGGAACTGGCTGCGGGTAAGGCTAGATATTGCACTAACCTGCGTCCACTATACCATCGATTGTCCACACACATCACCTAAAGGGTGGTGACGCTTGATCCCTATCATTAAATTGACAAACGAAAAAAATTCATTACTAAAAAGAATTAACCTTATTGCTTTCAAGGAATTTTTTATTTGATATCACTGGAAAGCGAAGCCCCCGGCGCGGCCCATGAATAAGCCTTTGCACCGTTCAAGCTGAGCTTCCACCATCCTCCGGCTTCGCGTGGCGGGATAACTGACGGGGTGCTGCCTCCAGCACTCTCTAACGCGGAAGGTATTGAAAATACGTCGCTTCTTAACAAAACCGTGAAATTGCGGGTACGCGGAAATGGCCTTAGCACCCATCGGCCATTTTCGAGATGAATGGAAATCATCCCATCCGTCTGGACCGGGCCAAAGTTCAGAACCGCACCCTCAGCGTTTAATCGTGGATCATTTTGTCGCGGAGGAGGCTGCGGGAGTGGCACAAAACTCACATTTGTACCCTGGCTGCCTATCGCAAGGTGACCAAGAATGTAGCGGCCCGTGCCGTCGTTGTCGCCAACAAGCTGCACGCGGGCACCAGTAGCCGGATCGATCAATCCAATCCTTATCGAATATGTTCCATCGGGAAGCGATGAGGGAATGGCTATTTCATATGGACCATCGGTCATAGTTTTCCCGCTGACCCATTGCGAAGTTGGCAATGGTGGAGCATGATCTCCCTGAAAAACGATTCCGGCATTGGTGGTGAGGTTTTTGTCGTTTACAAAATGAACGAAGGATTTATAACTCGCGGCTGGCGTTTGGTATACCGCCCAGTTGTAGGTAATGGCGAAGGTTCGTCCCTGGCCCTCTTTGACCGAGACAACCGATGGCTTGGCAAAACCTTCAGGGACTATGAGGTCGGCCTGGTTGCGTGCATTCGCAAAGAGAGAGTTTGGCGTTTGGGCATAATCGCACATCAGTTCGCCGCAAAGCGCGGTATATGAGATCTGGTCGCGTCCTTTTGCCACCCAGCCATATTGTGGCAAGGTAAGGCCGTTCCATAACAACGGGGAAGCGCTGGCGTTGGCTACTACTTCCAATCCGTTGTCATACTGGACTTCCACACGGTCGAATACACCGGCCTCAGCCGCCGCAGACGGAGTGGTCCATGCGCCATTTACCTGGTAGTGAATGGCGTTGACATGCGCAGTCCCATAGCTTTTGGCTGCCGGACTGACAAGATTGCTTTCTACCAGTGCATGGGGCACATCATTCCAATATGGAGTGCCAAGAAAGGGAGCGTGGCCAAAAGCGACTTCCTGCATCCGGTAGGCGTCTAACTGAAGCGTTGTCATCGATTGCGCTCCGTCGCTCGTCCAGCGCCCGTAATAACCCATCCCGTGATTGACCTGAAGTGGATGGATGCGTAGAAGATCGAAATCGACGAACAGCGGAATGTTGCCTCCCGCGTGCTGAGGAACACTCCCGGCACCCATTTGCGCTTCGACCCCGTCAAGCAGACCGCTGTAGTACCAATGATCGAGACCCTCTCCAAAAACAGGTCCGCCCTCTGTCTTTCTTTCATAGGACCAGAGGTCGGTCGCGCCTTTCATCCAGGACTGCATCGTTCCGCCATATGCTTCCGCCGGATCCATATCGCGCTTGAAGTAGGGCGCTACAGCCGAATTGACATCCAGGAACGATGAAGTCGTGCCGTACCTCTGATGAATTTCCGGCGACTGCGTGGCGGCGTTTTTCACCATCCATGACGACTTTGCCTGAAACGACTGAATTCCGCTGCCATTGCGCCATGCGGTTGCCCGCTGGCTGTCACCTTTCATCGCCACTGCGGCCGGATTGAAGTCTGGATAGTTTGGATAGTAGTCGATGTAATTTTCGTGTAGCGCCATCAGACAACCATCCGCTTTGCCCGCGGATATCGCAGCCTTTAACCCGGCGTCACCCCCCAGCTTTTCGTTGGCGGGATAGTGCTGAGGCAATCCGTTGTCGTATCCGGCGTGCTGCCAGTCGTGAATGATCCCAATACAGTTCGTAATCCCGTAATCGCCTAGCTGCTCAAAGCCCTGTTTGATTGTCGCGAATCCAGGAGTCCAGATGTCCTCGACCATGCGCCCAGCGACTGCGGACAGGTAGGACGATAGCGGATTACCTGTCGAAGGAAGCACATCATCCACATTTGGCGATATGGCGACCACTAACTTCTCATGCATACGTACCAGCGTTCCATCTGTACGGGCCTGGTACTGCACGCTGGTTCCGTTGAACTGCGCTCCATGCGTTTCATGAAAATCCCACCATGCATTGACAAACGCGTTCAGCGCAGATGCATACCAGACATTTCCCGTGTAATAAGGGACTGCAATTTTCTTACTTGCTAAAGCTGGAGGCCATGCACCCATATCCGCGGACACGATCACTGGTTGATCGGCGTCGAGCGTAATCCCCAGCGTATTCGCCGTAACCGCAAGGCTTGCCGTGATGCGAACTTGCGTTCGGTTCTCCGCAGCATAGACCATGGTTATGGAGTTTCCGGAGGTAGTCCTGCTCGCAGATTCACAGATTAGGTTTCCAGCGCGACTCCGAAGCGTCGGGCTCAGCAACACGATGCCATGACCGGAGCCGGTCCAGACGATCGTTCCTAAAGAATTGCTGCTCCCGGCAGCGGGCGGATTAAATATAAAAGAAGAGATCTGGCCTGCCTCTCTCAGGCCGTTTGTGCCGCCACTCTGTAAAGCTGCCGCAACTGCAAAAAATTGACCATTCGCACTGAACAGCGGGGTCAGGCATCCAACAAGCAGACCGATCGCCAGAATGCATATTCTTCTCATAGCATTGCCCTCGTTGCCGCGAAGTTACTGTTGGCCGGTGAAGCCCTGCATACCGGAAACATCGAATATGGAGGGCTGACACAACAAAGGCAGGCGACTGCGGGCCGCCTGCCCTTATGCAAATCATAATCGAGGGCCTGCCTGGTTATCGTACGAGCGGGTCAATTTTGAGAAATTGGCCAGGAGTACGACTTAGCGCCAGTGAGAGGCAGTTGCCAGAATTGTCCATTCGGAACAGGCGTGATAGCAGGCGTCATGCCGCCAGCCGCCTGCACGCTGGGAGGCATGGGAAAGCGCGTCCCATCCAGAAGAATCGTAAATGCCCGGTTCCTCGGAAACGGCCGCAAGACCCATTGATCGCCTTCCTGACGAATAGAAACCATTCCATCGGTCTGCACCGTTCCAAAGTTGAGAACAGCACCCGACGCATTCAAACGCGGATCGTTTGCCGTCACAGGCGGTGGTGCAAAACTTACCGCCGTTCCTCCATTGCTGATCGTCAGGTATCCGACAATGTAGCGCTCGGTGCCATCATCATCGCTTGCCAGTTGAACACGGGTTCCAGTTTGTGGATCATAGAGTCCCATGCGGATCGAATAGGTTCCATCTCGAACCGCCGATGGAATCTGCACGGTCCATGGCCCATCTTCGACGGCCGTGCCGGCGGCCCATTGCGAGGTCGGCTTGGCTGGCATGTGGTCTTCTTGAAAGACAATGCCCGCATCGATATTGATCTGACTGTCGTTCACGAAATGAACGAAGACCTCATAGGCAGACGAAAGATTTTGATAGACCTGCCAGCCATAGGTAATGGAGAAACCATGATTCCCATTCGACCTGATGTTTGCAACCGAGGGTTGCGCAGGCGCCATGCCAATGCGCATATCTGTTTGATTGCGGGCATTTGCGAAAACTGAAGTGGAGGTCTCCGCATAGTCGCAGATAACCTCACCGCACATTGCAGTATAGGCCAGGAGTTGGTCGCCCTTTGCTGCCCATCCGTACTGGGGCAGCGTAAGACCCTGCCATTGAACGTAAGCGGGAGCGACATTTGCTACAACCGCAACGCCACTATCGTACACAACCTGGACGGTAGAGAATTGCCCGACTCGGGCAGCCGCAGAAGGGCTAACCCAGGCATTCTGAATTTGATATTGGATCGAATTTGCCTGAGCGGTTCCGTAGCTTACGGCAACCGGTGAAACCAGATTGCTTTCGACGAACGCATGGACGACATCGTTCCAGTATGTTGTGTCCATAAAAGGCGCATGGCCAAAGGCGATCTCCTGCGTACGGTATGCATCCATCTGCGAAGTCGTCGTAATTGTGGACCCGCTCTGCACCCAACGCCCGAAATAGCCCATGCCATGGTTTACCTGAAGCGGATGCATTCGTAAAAGATCGAAGTCGACAAACAGGGGAATTTTCTCGCCATCGCTCAACCGTATGCCTGCTCCGAGTTGCGCCTCCACTCCATCCAGCAGTCCGCTGTAATACCAGTGGTCCAATCCCTCACCTAATACAGGGCCCGCGTGCGTTTGCCGCTCATAAGCCCACAGCGCGGAATTCGCCTGCGTCCACGACGTCAATGCGCCGGCGTTTGACTCGCGCGCATCCATATCACCGTGCGAGGAAATGGAAGCCGCCGAACTCACATCGAGATATGCAGCCGTTGTGCCGTATTTTTCATGAATGACGGGTGATTCATTCGCCGCATTCTTGACGATCCATGTGGGTTTCGTCGAATACGACTGGATTTTCAAGCCATTGAGCCACGAATTCAACCAGTCGCCGTTGCTGGTCAGCGAGATTGCCGATGTATCGAATGCCGGATAGTTGGGGTAGTAATCCACATAATTCTCGTGCACAGCCATCAAACAATTGTTGGCCTTCCCAGCCGCGACTGCGGCTATCAGACCGGCATCGCCGCCCAGGCTTTCGTTGGCCGTGTAGTGTTCGGGCAGCGCATTATCGTATCCCGCGTGCTGCCAGTCGTGAATGATTCCGGCACAGCCTTCAATCCCGTAATCGCCGAGCTCTGCAAGCCCCTGCTGAATGACCCAGAAGCCGGGCGTCCAGATATCAAGAACCATCCGCCCAGCCATCTCCGATCGATACGGAGATGGAGTATTCTCTGAAAACGGAAACACATCGTCTACGTTCGGCGATAAAGCGACCACCAGCTGCTCATGCATGGGCGCGAGTGTCCCATCGGTCCGCGGTTGATATTGCGCAGCTGTTCCACTCAGAGCCGTTGCACCGGTTGCACGCCAGTCCCACCACGCTCCGCCATACTGGCTCACGGTTCCCAAGTACCATATGGATCCTGTGTAGTACGGGACAACAATCTTGGCTGGCTGAAGGTTAGAAGCCCACGCCCCCATATCGACAGATGAGACGACGGGAGTATCGGCTGCAATTCCTATGGTGGCAGTGCCTTGCTGCACAAGAGGGGACAGCATTACATGCACAATGATTCCGCCCACGGAGTAAGTAATGGTTAGGTTCTGTCCTGAGGCATCCCATACGCTCGACAGGCACTTCATGGTGCCTAAATTACTTTGTATCGCCGCATGAAGAAGCTCAACTTTAGCTCCTTGTGCAGTTACGAACGCTAACGCGCCTAACGAGTTTGAGCTTCCAGGTTCCGGAGCCTGCCATTGGTACGCTGACTGAATTGTTGCAGCAGGGCCTGCTGCGGGTATCTGAATCGAAGCCATTGCCGCGGCTTCGCTGCATGTTGCCTTTACCAACGCGACTCCGGGCGAGATCGCAAGTACATTTCCCGATGCATCCACGGTGAGCGCGTCTGTATTCGAGCTGCTCCACTGACAGTTGCCGGCACTCTGCGTACTCGCTGAGGCGGATGCCACCACATGCAGCTGCGTGCTCTGGCCAACGACAAGACTGAGGGAAGATGGTGCTATGCTGAAAGCGGATGCGCTGGATACGAACTTTGTACCGTTACCGGGATTCACGCCACAACCCATCAAAACCCACAACGCGGAAAGCGTCGTAACTCCAGCCAGCTTCGCTCCAGATGATACAGTGCGCCTCATGCCGCATTTATCGGCGTAAGGGCCATGCAGAACATGCCGGATCTATGTGTAAAGCCGCGTGCGATCAGGCTTGCGTCGCTAGGAGCTGTATTCAGGCATATTTACTGGTTTCCAGGCACGCGAGCTTATACGTAGTTCGGCGGTAACCATGTTTTGTTTTGATACAAAGCCTGCCTAAGCCGACACTGGGTCAACGTTCAGTCCGCTTTTAAACTTCCAGACACGTTCAAAACTGGACTACGCCCATAAGCATGAAGGCCTAAACCGTATGCATCCTTCCGCTTGCGGCTCGCCTCGCTCTACGCGAAACCTATACAGTAAAGCGCTGGGCAACTTCTGCAGTTCTAGACAATAACTGGAAGTAATGCGGGCATGGAGGAATCGATGCCCGCATTTGCTATTTAGAGGCATATGAGCATTGTTTGATTTCTAAGCTGTCATAGAAGGCGGAAGATCTTCTGCTCTTGTTCCAAATTCTTCATTCGGGTGATCGCTCATCTGCAAGACAAAGTGTCCGCCCCGGAGGATAGAGGAGTGACTGAACCAGAGCCGCGAATAAGGCTTGCCATTGAAGGTGAGAGAAGTGATATATTTGTTGGCCGCGGATGGGCGTTTCCCTTCGAGAACAAATCTGCGGCCGTTTCCGAAATCGATGCTCACCTTATCGAAGAGCGGGGTGCCAAAGACATAATTTCCGCTGACAGTGTCTACCGCATAAAATCCCATGGCGCTCATCACATACCATGCAGACATTTGCCCACAATCTTCATTGCCGGCGAGTCCATCCGGCTTGTTGTCATACATCGTTTCCATCAGGCTCAAGATGCGTTCCTGCGTTTTGTGCGGCGCGCCTGCGTAGACATAAAGATAGGCGATATGATGACTCGGTTCATTGCCGTGGGCGTACTGGCCGACCAGCCCGGCAATGTCATCGGGCGCGTCAGGAGGCATCGCGGAACTGGCTTCGAAGAGGTCATCCAGTTTTTGGAGCAGTATCTTGCGACCGCCCATCAGCTCGGCCAGCCCTTGAGGATCATGCTGTACGGCAAAGGTGGCCTGCCATGCGTTCGACTCGGTAAAGTCGCGCCATTTGTGGGAATGGCCCATCTCGTTCGGCGCGAATGGTTCTGCCCATTGCCCATTGGCAAGCCGTGGACGTATAAATCCGGCCTGCCTGTCAAATAAGTTCTGGTAATTGCGTGCACGCTCCAGCAGGAAGGCGGCATCTTCTTGAGCGCCCGCTGCGCGCGCTACATGAGCAACGGCCCAGTCATCATAGGCGTAATCCATGCTTCTGCTTACTGATTCGACATCCATATCACAGGGAATATAGCCGTGATTTCGATACAGCGAGAGGCCTTTATAATCGCTCGCCATGGCCTGTCTTTTCATGGCCGCATACGCGCTCTTCACATCAATTCCGGCGAATCCTTTTTGCACCGCTTCTGCAATGACAACGGCCGAATGATAGCCGGACATGCACTCCGTTTCCTTCCCCTGGAGCGGCCATATAGGCATTCCAATCGGACTTTCGTGCGCCATGCGGATCAGGCAGTTCGTTAGATCGGGAACACGATCAGACTGAACAAGGGTAAATAGCGGATGGACGGCGCGATAGGTATCCCACAGCGAATAAGTGCTGTAGTTATGAGTAGCAGAGGAAAGCTTATGCACTTTGCCATCCATGCCGCGATATTTTCCATCGGTGTCATCGAAAAGGGTCGGCGCGAGCATGCAGTGGTAAAGTGCCGTATAGAAGATCTCCTTCTGCCGCTGCGTTCCGCCTTCCACCTTGACCTTTGACAGAGCTTCTTCCCAAAGGCGCAGGGCTTCGGACCTGACCTCGTCAAAATTCCAGGCAGGAATCTCTGCCTGCAAATTACCTAAGGCTCCTATCTGACTTACACCGGAGATTCCAGTCTTTACGAGAATTGTCTCTTCGTGTTTCGTCGCGTAATGGATCACACATTTGAGCGATTTGCCTTTTATCTCCTCGCCTGTGTTCTGCTGAAGAAGGCCGTCAGCGAGAATTTCAATCCTGTCGAAGGGCCTGGAAAATTTCATTGCAAAATAAATCTCCCGGTTTTTGGCCCAGCGTGCTGTGCTGCGTCCGCCGACAATCGTGTCATTTCCTACAATTTTGAGATTTGCCCACAACACGCTGCCTGGCCCGCTACCGTAGCCGTGATCCAAATCAAGAATGAAGTGGCTACTGTTATCTTCGGGAAACGTATATCGATGAATGCCTGCTCGTGCCGTGGCACTCAGCTCCGCGCGAATCTTGTAATCGCGCAGGAGCACAGAGTAATAGCCGGGAGTCGTAATTTCATCATCGTGAGAGAAGCGGGAGCGGTAGCCTTCTTCGGGATGTTCGCGGCTACCGGGATCTGTTTTTACATGGCCAGTGCAGGGCATCAGCAGAATGTCGAGCATATCTCCGATGCCGGTGCCGCTCAGGTGGGTGTGGCTGAAGCCCATGATTGAGCTATCCGAAAAATGATAGCCGGAGCACCAGTCCCACCCATGGTTGAAAGTATCCGGGCTCAGCTGAACCATGCCGAACGGGACAGTAGCTCCAGGATAAGTGTGTCCATGACCGCCAGTTCCAATCTCGATTTTTACAAATCGGCATACTCCATCAGGCGCCGGAGTAAGGGGATCTTGTACGCGGGATTGGCGCAGCGCGCCATGAGCTTTTTGCAGGCCACACAAGACAAGAGCAGAACTGCCTGAAAGGAAACTTCTTCTGGAAATCAATTGGGTTCTTCTCCCTTTGGCTTTATCGCTATATTGACTGGTTGCGCGATAGAACAGGGTCGTTGCAGTCATGCCGCTGCGTGCCCGTCTTTCTATAAGCTATGGGAGATGGCAGAGGTTCAAGCAACGTTAGAGAGGAGTTTAACGCTGCGCTATCTAGCTGAAAATCCATCATGAGGCTCGGGAAATCGAGCGTAACGGTAGATACCCTGCGATCATGTCTTTCGCATGGCGAAGAAAGAACACCGTCAATCTAGTGGATGCCGTTGCCCGGCAGAATGTGGCAGGCCTCTACATTGATATTGGTGGGAGAGCCGGCCATCATATTCAGGCGCAGCAATAATTCGAAGTTCTGTGGCGCCCCTGAAAGAGAAATCCCACAGTTTCTGAGCGCTTCAGACAAGCGCGGCAGATCGGTCACAAGCTTTCCTGCAGCCTCCGTGCCTTCGGCGTTGGCTCCCCCCAAAAGCAGTACATGCCCGTTCTGGTCGGGGTTCCAAACCAAGGCGATAATGGCGTAGGATCGACCAGTAGCCCATCCTAATGCCGTGGGCACATACTGGGCCTGCTCATGTGGCCCGGGATGTAGATTACGAATGACTTCCTGTCCGGAGGTCGCGTCATAGACGAAACGGAAATTCAGCTGGTCGCTGAAGAATGCACTCCACGGATTCGAACGGGGACTTCCGAGAAGAATCAGATTGTCGTCAGTCTGCAGGTTGGCGAGCTGAATGCTTCGTGCAGGGTGGACCTCGACCTTCTTGGAATTAGCCTGGGCAAGCTCCGTAATACTGACAGCGATTGGAGTATCGACAAGCGCTGCTTTATTTCCGTGGAGCAGAATATGACAAAGCTGGTTGATCTCGGGCGACAACTTTTCCGGATTCGGAATGTAATTGTGATTTGCGTAATCGGAGACAGAAAGCTCCTGGCCAGTGTATCCCTGTATCTCGGCTATGTCCGGATCGCTGGTGATGAGTTGCAAAGGATGCGGCGAGCGATATAGCACTGACCAGGGAGATATGAAGGATGCCGCGTTCGTCTTGTGCGTGAAGTGGTTCCAGAAAAATGCCCATAGCGACACGTTGACCGCCATAACAAGGAGGCACAGCGTAAGCCATTTGTGGCGGCTCCATGCATGAGAACGTTCTTCCTTCGCTGGATGAACGGAAATCTCCACAGTGCTTTCCACTGCGGATACGGCTTCTTCTGCCTGAGCGTCTACAGCAGACTGAGCTGACGGTGCATGAACTGGCGATTCCTGGGGTGCTGGCTCCGGAGCAGGCCGGGTCGGTTCGTGAGGCAGATCGCGTATTATTTCGGGAATATAAGACCCGAGGGGCAGGCTGATGCGAAACTCCGAAGTCGCTCCATATCTGCCGTAGTGCTGCAACAGCCGCTTACGCACGTCACTTGCCGTCACACGAACGATGGCGTCATCGCCGGTATCGTAAGAAGGGGTACGCCCAAACAATTCGACTCCGATGACGCGCTCTTTGAGAGATTCGAAATGACCGGCGATCGCCTGGTCCACGATGTATTGAAGAAATTGCCCGCTGCGGTTGCTTCCTTTGAAGGCAGCCCCTTCAATGACCTCTTTGACATGCCGTTGAAGAAGGGCAATGTCTTCGTTGGTCTCGGTAATTTTTGCTAACTCTGCTGTTCTCGCATCAACCTGATGTGTCTGGGCCATGGGCAAATTGGAGGCGAAAGGCAATTTTAGCATCCATTTCTACGGAACGTTTAGACACCCGGAACATTGGTGATTCAGCTTTGGATTTTTTATGGAGTACTCTGCGCTGCGTCGGCTTTTCCGCGCACGTATTTTCATGAACTGCCATTACTGACAAAATATATGGACAGGAAAGACCATTATCTTGTCAGTCACTACGGTTAAATTGCTTCACCCTCTCTAAATAGCTGATTTTGGGTCCCTCCTGTCACCGTTAATCGCCTTCCTAACGTTGCCAAAACCCTGTTTACGGCACGTAGGGTTTGTGGGTGCTCTAAAAGAGACAATTTCTCGTGCCAATGGCGCTTGCAAAACTTTGGTTTTCAATGAAACAGGGGACCCACATGCTAGACACGCAATCTCGAGACAGAGATCTATCTCTGTCTGCGATCTCAGTTTTAGATAAAAAACGAACGAAAGCCGACACCTTATTCCTCTCCGTTGTCGGAATCCTATTGCTCTTAGCGAGTGCTCTCTCGTTGCCGAAGGCATTTGGGCAGGCGGAACAGGGCACGATCACGGGCGCGGTAAAAGATCCGACCGGAGCAATTATTGCCGGTGTGCAGGTAATTGCCACAAATGTGGATACGAATGTCATGAGCTCTACCGTCTCGGACGGAAGCGGCTATTACACGATCCCATATCTCAATCCGGGCACCTATAGAGTCACGGCGAAAGCGAACGGGTTTTCCCAGGCGACTGTTTCCGGCATTCACATTACGGTTAATCTTTCGACCAACGTCAACCTGACGCTGCAGATCGGTTCAGTTTCGCAGAATGTGACCGTTCAGGCGAACGCTATCCAGCTTGAGACGGAAAACTCCGAACTGGGCGGGACGGTCTCCCGTCAGCAGATTATCGAGCTGCCGCAGTTGGGACGGAACCCCTACAACCTGCTCGCATTGCAGCCGGGCGTACTGCCGGTATATTTCAATGCCGGTATCCAGGCGCAGATCAACGGCGGCATGGCCAACAGCAGCAACGTTCTGCTCGATGGAGCTACGCAGGTCAACAGTTCGTCGGGCGACCTGGCATATACGCCGCCACTTGAATCGGTTGGTGAGTTGAAACTCATCACGAACAACTATTCAGCTGAATATGGCATGTCCGGCGGCGGTGTGGTCACAGCTGCATCCGAAGCCGGAACGAACATCTATCACGGCAGCGCGTATGCATATGTCCGCAATACGGACTTCAATGCCAATGGCTGGTATGCGAACCATGTAGGCCAAGAGCGGAGCGCTTATCACGAAAATAACTACGGATTCAGCCTTGGCGGCCCTTTATCGATTCCCAAGGTCTATCGCGCCAAGAACAGGACGTTCTTCTTCCTGAACCTCGAATGGGACCCGCAGAGTACTCCCGATATCTTTACGGGCAGCGTGCCTACAGTTGCCATGCGTAACGGCGATTTTTCGGGTCTGGTCGATCAAAACGGCAACCAGATTACAATCTACGATCCAACGACGACGACACTGGTTCCAGGCACGACCAATACCTGGACGAGAAGTCCGTTCCAAGGCAATATCATTCCTGCCGATCGAATCAATAATCCGATTGTACAGAAGACGCTCAGCTATTATCCCCTGCCGAACACGACTGGCGTGCAGGGTATCTATAACAACTTTGTCATCACGCCGACGCGGAAGACAACGCAAAATACGTTTCTTGCCCGTGTCGACCAGAACTTTGGCAGCAGCCATAAAGCCTTCGTCACTATTGGGCGCCATGCTTATACGGGCATTACTCCCTCGGTGAACATTGCATTTCCGCAGACTGGAACCAACGGCGATCCAGGCGGCGCAACGAACACCGCCTGGACCGGCACAATCAGCGATACGTGGGTGGTCAAGCCCAATCTGCTTATCGAGTTCCGCGGGAACTTCGTGCGCAGCTTCTTTGGAACGCTTCTGCCAAGCCAGGGCTTCGATGTAGCCAGCCTCGGATTCCCAAGCTCCTTTGTTCAGCAGACGGAAAGCAAGGTATTTCCCCAGTTCGGAATCTCCGATGACAGTCCGTTCGGCATTCAAAACTCCGCGGTAGATGCTGATACAGAAGGAAGCTATCAGGGGCAGGCCCATCTTACCTGGATGACTGGACCGCATACCATAAAGGCTGGATTTGAATATAGGTTTGTCTTCTTCAACCAGTTCCGTCCTTTGAACCCAGCGGGCAACTTCACTTTCGGAAGAGCCTATACGCAGGGACCCGATCCGGCCAGCGCTACAGCGAATGCTGGATGGGGCTTTGCTTCATTCCTGCTCGGCGCACCGGATGGCGGATATACCACAAAAGATGCTTCGGCCACTTCTTCACAGAAGAACATCGATGGCTATGTGAATGACGACTACAAGTTGACGAATAATCTAACGTTTAACCTGGGCCTTCGTTACGATGTGCTGACCGGCTGGACCGATCGCTACAACAAGCTGACATGGTTTGATCCTACGACGCCTGATCCGGTCACCAGCTTACCGGGCATCGTGCAGTTTGCGGGAGTGAATGGAAATCCGCGAGCAGAAAACGATACGAATTACACGAACTTCGCTCCACGTCTCGGCATTGCCTACCAGCTCGGAGACAAGACCGCAATACGGGCAGGCTATGGTCTCTTCTGGATTACGAACAGTGATGGCAATGTCGCAGGCACCGGGTATCAGGTAAGCACGAATGTTTATACCGGCCCTCCGGTAGCGGCTCCAAATACGCCGCCGATTGGCGCGAGCCTCTCGAATCCATTTGTTGCCGGATATCTGCCGTATCCTGCTCCGGCGAGCTCGCTGGTTGGACAAGGCATTAATGCACCGTTCCGTCCCGGCACACTGCCGAACCACCAGGACTGGAACTTGAGCATTCAGCGTTCGCTCACTGGGAATACTGTGCTTACGGCTGCCTATGCGGGATCACGCGGTGAGCATCTCTGGTATAACCTTGATCGAAATTCCGCGCCGATCACAGATTTGAGCCTGGGGTCACAACTAACACAGCAGGTGGCGAATCCATTTGCGGGAGAACTGCAGGGACAACTGGGCGCGCCTACGGTTGCGTACAATCAACTGCTTCGTCCGTTTCCTCAGTACACGGGAGTGAGTTGGTATCACGATCCGGTCGGCGACTCTTACTATGACGCTTTCACCTTACAAGTGCAGCATCGTGATGATGCCCACGGTCTTTATCTCCAAGGCTCTTACACCTTCAGCAAGGGGATCAACGATATACCGGAACGCTATGCAGGACGCAACGGCTCGATTATCGATCCGACAAACCTTGGGCTATCAAGAGCTGTTGCTGAATATGATCGCCCGCAATACCTGGTTGTGAACTACATTTATCAAATTCCCTTTGGACATGGTCATCAGGTACTGGGTAGGGGAGCGATCGGCAATATCATCGGCAACTGGCAGTGGAGCGGTGTAACCACCTTCGGCGCAGGACTTCCGGTAGTGATCACAGTTCCTAACAATACCAACCTGCCGGGAATCGGCGCGGTAGCGAACAGGCTGCACGATCCTCATCTCCATAACGGAGCGCAGAATCCCGAGAAGTGGTTTGATACGTCCGCTTATGCTATTCCCGCACCGTATACGACAGGAAACGGCAACCGCAACGAACCGAACCTTCGTGGACCAGCCTATGGCAACTGGGACATGAGCCTGGATCGCAAACAGCAATTCGGAGAACGCATGAGTTTCGAGCTGCGTTTTGAGGCGTTCAACGCATTTAACAATCGGAACCTCGGTACGCCGGATGGCTCGGTTACGGATGGCACGTTTGGTCAGATCACGAGTAGCGGCCAACCGCGAAATCTGCAAATCGGCGCGCGTCTGGCATTCTGATCGAAAACTGTAAGGCATAGAGGCGGACTGGAAGGTCCGCCTTCCTTATAGAAACAGATCGAATGAATAACTCATTTTGTTTCTAGTTACGTACCCCTCTGAAAAAACACTGAATCAACAGGCGAACGATCATGCGTTGGATATCCTCACTCATTGTTAGCAGCCTCATCTGCGGTTCTCATGTGGCGATTGCATCCGGGCAAATAAATAACGCAAGTACGGCAATCCATCTCACCGCGAATGCGAAAGGGAGTAGCAAGCCGCTCATTCATTTCTGGAGCAAGGTTGTAGGCGCAGGCCGCGCGAATGAAGGGCTTCGCTCAACGTGGCAGGAAGAACTGGAAATGGGCAGGAAATACGACGGATTTCAATATGTCCGCTTCCACGGCATCTTCCAGGACGATATGTTCGTTTACAGGGAAGACGAGCACGGTAATCCTATTTATAACTTTCAGTATGTTGATGACCTTTATGACCGGATGCTGGCAAAGGGAGTACGTCCGTTTGTCGAGTTGAGTTTTTCTCCAGAGCCCCTGTCGCCGGTCCACAACACGACATTCTGGTGGCGGGCAGACGGCAGCCCTCCTTCTGACTACAGCAAATGGGGCGACCTGGTGCAGGCATTCGTAAAGCACTGCATTGATCGTTATGGCATAGACGAAGTACGCCAGTGGTATTTCGAAGTCTGGAACGAGCCGAACCTCTACCAGTCGTTCTTCCGCGGCGGATCTCAGGAAAAGTACTTCGAGCTATATAAAATAACCGCACAAACGATTAAGACAATCGATTCGCAGCTTCGTATAGGTGGTCCTGCCACCAGCAACTTCAACATGGATGGTGACGCAATAAAGAAAGCGCAGGCAACCGGCAAGCCTTTCGACCCTCTCAGTATTCCGTGGCGGCCAGTATGGATTGAAGATTTTCTCCGCTACTGCCATGACAATAACTTGCCCGTAGATTTTGTCTCGACACATCCCTATCCGCAGGACTTTGCAATTGATGAGCCGGGGAGGCCAAAGGGCAAAGGCTTCAGACGAAGCATCGATTCAACACGTGACGATCTTCACACGATGCGCAAAATGATTGATGCAAGTCCCTATCCAAAGGCAGAGATTCACCTGACGGAATGGAATTCCAGCCCTTCGCCCGTCGATCACTCGCATGATTCACTGGCCGCCGCGACCTTTGTCGCGAAAACAAATCTTGAATCGATCGGGCTGGTTGACTCACTTTCTTATTGGACTTTCACGGACGTCTTCGAAGAAAACAGAAAAACAGATTCGATCTTTCATGGAGGCTTTGGCCTGATCAATTATCAGGAAATCCCCAAGCCCGCATTCCATGCTTATCGATTCATGAATGAGCTAGGTGACGAACTGCTTGCGCAAACTCCAGGTGGAGTAGTTTCGCGCGACAGTAAAACTGGATACATCACCGCTGTCTTCTATAACTATCCGCCCGAGATCAAAGTCTCATTGCCCGTCAGTGATACTTTGGCCGCAGCTGATCAGATCGACAACAGTGGAAGTGCACGCGACCTTGCCTTCAACGTCGATCATCTGCCCGCCAATGCTTCCTTTCTGATCGAGACGCTCGATAAAGAGCACGGGGACGCTGTGGCGGCGTGGGAAGCGATGGGAGAACCGGAGCCACCCAATCGAGAACAGACCGCAGCTTTAGAGAAACTGGCCTCGGATACAAAGAAGCAGATCGTTCGGGCAGACGAAGAAGGAAGGCTGCATGTGAATTTGAAACTTGCCGCGTGGTCCGTCGTTCTTGTCAAACAGTTGGATAAGTAGTCGGGATATTAGAAAACCAGAAAGTATAAAAGATGAATTTTGAGAAGAATATCGAAGCAACCGTGAAGAATACTGGAATTACATCGCGCAGGCGTCTTTTGTCGTTGAGCGCTGCGACTGGCTTGGCGGCGTTCCTTGAACCTTCGAACCATGCGTACGCAGCCTCGACAGAAATTGGGGCGGGAATTGTTATCAATGTAAAAAATTATGGAGCGAGAGGCGATGCGGCTACAGATGATACAGCTGCATTCCAGCGAGCTTTCGATGCTGCACACCTAGCTGGAGGAGGAACCGTCTATGCTCCTTCGGGCCGGTACTTATTCCGTGGAACGCTGATTGTGCCGCAGGGAGTGACACTGCGGGGTTCGTTCAGTTGCGTGCCGTCGCACAACGGGATTCGAGACAAGGGAGAGCCTAAACCAGGCGATGATGGAACCGCACTTTTTGTAGTGTCAGGCCGTGGAAGCGAGGACGGAACGCCATTTCTGACGCTGAATACAAACAGTTCCGTTTGCGGCCTGACCATCTACTACCCGGAACAGCAGCTTGATAGCGAACCTGTCGCCTATCCGTGGACGATTGCGATGCGTGGCAAGAATCCGGCGGTTTTTGATGTCGAACTGTTGAATCCATATCAAGGCATTGATGCTAGCCGGAATGAGCGCCATAACATACGTAATGTCACCGGGCAGCCTCTTCGTCGAGGTATCTGGGTCGATGCTATTTACGATATTGGGCGCATCGAGAATGTTCACTTCAACCCGTGGTGGAGTTCTCACACCAAGGTCTACCAATGGCAGACACGGAACGGAGAAGCTTTTATCTTTGGCCGCTCCGATTGGGAATATGTACTGAACACATTCTGTTTTGGTTACCGTATCGGTTACAAATTCGTAGAAACGTCGACTGGAGGCTGTAACGGAAACTTCCTCGGCATCGGAGCCGACGACTGCAATCGCGCCGTTCTGGTTGAGCAGGCTGCGCCCTACGGGCTTCTTATCGCGAATGGTGAATTTACTTCATTCGACGGCGTCGACCCCACGATGGTAGAGGTCGGATCGGCAAATAAAGGAGTGGTCCGCATCAGTAACAGCGCCTTCTGGGGTCCATGCAATCAGATTGCAAAGATCGATGGCCAAGGTACCGTTGGATTCAGCGATTGCACGTTTGTGCAGTGGGGAAAAGAGGGAGATCGCGCCGCGATCCAGGCTGCTTCCGGGAGCATTTTGATTCAGGGCTGTGAATTTCGTCAGAACAAGCAACATATCCTGTTAGGCAAAGGGGTAGATCGTGCCGTTGTCACCGGCAATTTATTTTCAGGGCCGGCCAAAATACAGAATGATTCAGGCAAAGACGCACAGATCGGGTTCAATGCAGCGTCTTCCTGAAGGACAAGCGATGAAGAAACTATTTGTATGTTCCTGTTGCTTTCCAGCCAGTCAACAATGATATTGTCTCAATCAACCTTGAAGTGTACTAAACGCGGCCCTCCTTGTTTCTCATGAAAAAGGACGCCACGGCTTATCCGCGGCGTTTGAAGCTTTCGGGGCGCAAGCGTGTGACTTCTCCCGGACGTAAGTGTAGCGCCAAAACTTCGTTGCCATATCGAACTGGAGTGTCTCCTCCGCCCTTGCTTGTGATTGCGGCGGAAAGGAGCGCTCCATTTTGCCATGTCAAGTCGATCTTGAATCCGCCGCGTGCGCACAGACCTTTGACCGAGCCGCTGGGCCATGCGGAGGGAAGCGCAGGCAGCAGCTGGATTTCTCCACCTTGTGATTGCAGCAGCATCTCCGCAATACCAGCCGCGCCTGCAGTATTGCCGTCGATGGCGAAGATGTTTTGCTCTGCGCCGGCAATACCTCCGCTCGAAAATGTGAGCAGGTTATCGTCTGCGGCTTTCGCAACCAGACCTTCAAGATATTTGTGCGCGCTGTCGCCGTTCAGCAGCCGCGCATAGTACACAACCAGGTTGGCCTGTCCCCACTCGCTCTGCTCCCAGTTCGGCGTATTCATGCGTCGTTGAATCGTCACCTCAGCGGCGCGGGCTAATTCTGGCGTGGTTCGCGGCGAAATCTGGCTTTCCGGATAGAGCGCAACAAGGTGCGCTGTATGGCGGTGGTTCGGTTCCCCGTCTTCGAAGTCTTCCAGCCATTCCTGTAATTGCCCATGACGACCGATCTGGAAAGGTGGCAGTTTCGCGCGGGCACTTTCAAGCGTGCTGCGCAGCTCGGCATCGACAGAGAGTATCTTCGAAGCCTCGATGCACATACTGTAAAGCGCATATACAAAGACGCGATCGACGGTGTTGCCCATGGACTCAGCGCAGCGCTCGCCCTCCGGAATCAGGAACCAGTTTTCCGGCGAGTCTGATGGTCCGGTGACAAGCCAACCGTGCTTCGGCTCCGGAACCATGTAGGCGAGGAAGAACTCGGCAGCCTCGCGCAGCACGGGATATACGCGTGCGCGCAGAAACTCAACATCTGCATTGAAGGTGTAGTGATCCCACATCTGCAACGCGATCCAGATGCCTGCGGTGACGAATAGTCCCCAGCCGATGCCCCACCCCGGAGCCGTATAGCCCCATGCGTTTGTTACTGTGTGGCACACCCATCCCGGTGCGCCATACATCTCTTTGGCTGTTCTGCGACCAGCCTCGCGCAGACCACCGATCAATCCGAAGAGCGGTGTCTGGCATTCAGAAAGATTGCATACCTCCGTGGCCCAGTAGTTCTGCTGCGTATTGATGTCGAGGTGATAATCATTGGTCCACCCCATACTGCTGGCCAGACCATCATTCCAGATTCCCTGCAGAGCCAGGGGCAGTGATGAATCTGCGCGCGACCCTGCAATCGTAAGGTAACGCCCGTATTGAAAGAAAAGCGCCAGCAGCTCAGGATCGCTTGTACCTGCCGCGAATGCTTTTCGACGCACGTCGGTTGGTTGCATTTTGGATGCGGTGCTGCTTGCCCCCAGATTCAGGGTCACGCGCCGGTAAAGCGACTGATGATCGGCAACGTGCGCTGCTCGAACTTGCGCGTAACTCTTGCGCGATGCGCGTGACAACGCCTGCACGCAAGCTTCTTCCGGATCACTGCCGCCAAAATTTGTGCCGATTGCGATGAGGACGGTTACGGCATCTGCGTTTTTCACCTGCAAGCTTTGGCGGGCTGCGGAGACGTTTCCGCCTTCGGCAATGATCTTCGCGCGAATCTGTAGAGCCACACCGTCACGCCCATTGCTATGCAGGCGCTCAAAGGCGTGGCCACGCAGAACAAGCGTATTCTGCCCATCCGTCGTGATGTCCGCGGGTATGGTAATCGCCCCGAAGCCTACTGCAAAGCTGAGTTGCCCAGGCTTGCTGCAAGTGAGGCGCACAGCAATCACATCATCCGGATGCGATGCGATGACTTCACGCGAAAAGCGCGCTCCTCCACGGCGAAAATCGACCCGCGCTACGGCTTCGTCCAGGCTGAGGGCGCGACGATACTGTGTCGAGGCTCCCTCATCCTCAAACGAGAGTTGCAATTCAGGTAAGGGCAGGTTTGTCCCAAAAGAGGTAGGACGTCCGAGCAGGTACTTCTGAGATAGATCGCGTGCCTCAACATACTTGCCCGAAAAAAGCAGCTGCCGAATCTCAGCAAGATGCTCGATCGCGCCTGGATTCACATCGTTTTTGCCTGGCGCACCGGACCATGCCGTGGCCTCGGAAAGAGCGATGCGCTCTTTTCCCGCGCCGCCGAAGATCATGCCGCCTAGCCGTCCATTGCCAATCGGCAACGCTTCCAGCCAACGCTCGGCCGGTCGCAAATACCAAAGCTCGTCCTGCGGACTTTTTGTTAGCGACGACAACGCTTTCGTCGTGCGAGGCAGCGCAGCCAGCGCAAGTCCTCCCTGCAAAAAATTACGCCTTGTTACCGGCACTCACATTCTCCTTATATGGATTGACGTTTTCGTTCATGAACGCATTTGAAAGCATTGACCATGAGCCAATCTATAGGTACGCTCGGGAACGAACCCGCAGTTCTTGCTATGACTTATTTGAAAAAATCCGCAGGAATTAAAGACATCGCAAAGGCGCTGAAGATTTCGATCGGCACCGTCGACCGCGCGCTGCACGAACGCCCTGGCGTGAGCGAAAAGACCAAGGCGCGTGTGCTGAAAATGGCGGAGCAACTGGGCTACCGACCAAATCTTGCAGCCCAGGCGCTGAAGCTGAACCGGCATCTCTCCATCGCCGCCATTTTGCCTAAGCACATCTCTCATTTTTTCGATCCCCTTCGCGAGGGCATTCGAGCAGCAGCTGCGGCAACTGTGGGGATGAAGATTGAGCTTGAGTTTCACGAATATCCACGCCTTGGTGTGGGCGATGTGGCGGCATTTGAAGAAGCGTTGCAGCGGCACTATAACGGCATTATTTTTCTGCCGGGGAATATGCGCAGGTTCGATCCTCTCATCCACACTCTCTCTCGTTCCGGCACCGCCATGATGTGTGTCGGCAGCGATGCGCCCAATACCGATCGCATCGGCTCGGTCGCCGCGCACGCTGCAGTCAGCGGCGCCATGGCCGCCGAGTTGCTCTCGCATAAGCTGAACCGGAAGGCGACTGTAGCCATTTTTAGCGGCGAGCTTTCCACGCTCGATCACGCCGAAAAGCTGCGCGGGTTTGCGGCCACGCTTGCAGTGCAGGCTCCGCACCTTAGCCTGCTGCCGGCGCTTGAAAGCCACGAACGGCCAGATGAAGCATACCGGCAGGCGCTTGCTCTGATGCGAAGTAAACCACAGCCGGAAGGCTTGTACCTGAGCACCGCGAATAGCATGCCTGTCCTTAAAGCACTCGAAGAGCTTGGGCTTCTGGGCACAGTGCAGGTTGTTACGACAGACCTCTTTCGGGAACTCGTACCGTTGATTGAAACCGGTAAAGTGCTCGCCACCATCTATCAGCGCCCCTTCACGCAAGGCAAACTCGCACTCGAAACCCTGTTGAAGTGCCTGCTCGAAGGCGGCAAGCCGCAACCCATTATTCGACTCGTGCCTCATCTCATCTTTCGCAGCAATCTTTCCCTGTTTTCCAGCCAAATTGCCAATAGCGACGATGAGTTTGAAACAGAGTTGCAGCAATCCTGAACCTGCAGACAACATGTGGTGGCATTACCGTCCTTTCTGCGGGACGAAACGAATCGCGCAGCCGCCGCCTGGGGCCAGATGCAAGGTCAGAGCTTCTCCGCTGCGCACTGCCTGCTTGCGAATCGTAACGTGCCTGGGTTCTGTCGCTGCGTCTGCAGCATCTTCATAGATTTCAGCCGTATATGCTCCAGAGCCGAGAAAGCTTAACGGAACCTGCAACGTTCGCGGTGTCCAATTCGTCATGCTGCCCAGGTACCATTCGTCAGCATGTTTGCGGGCAATCGTAGCGTACTCTCCCGGTCTGCCATTCAGCACATGCGTCTCATCCCATGTCACCGGAACGTCTTTGATGAACTGGAATGCGGGCTGGCCCGCATAAGCCTGCGGGCTGTCGGAGACCATCTGTATCGGCGACTGGAAGATGACGTACAGGGCAAGCTGTTGCGCGCGCGTGCCCATGACCATTGGACTCGTATTGCGCGCCACAAAACCATCTTCTGTGGCATTGTTGAACCCGCCGGGAGTGTAATCCATCGGGCCGGCCAGCAGCCTCGTAAATGGGAATACCGAGCGGTCGACCGGGCTGTCACGGCGGCCCACTTTGTTGTTCTCCATGCCCAGCACGGCTTCGTAGCTCAATACGTTCGGATAGGTGCGCTCGATTCCCCACGGAGTGCGCGTGCCGTGGAAGTCGACCATCAGATGATGCTGTGCGGCCTCGCGCGCCACATCGTAGTAGAACTGAACTCCTTCCTGATCGTCACGATTGACGAAGTCGATCTTCACGCCGGCGACTCCCCATTTTTCATAAAGTGGGAAGGCCTCTTTCATCTGCTGCATCACCGATTCGGAGTAGAGCCATATCCAGATCTTCACATTCTTCGTCGCGGCATAACGCGCCAGCTCCGGCACGTCCACTTTGCCGTTCAGGTTGGTAATGTCGCGGCCGACGGACCAACCCGCATCAAGCATCATGTATGGGAAGCCGGACTCTGCGGCGAAGTCGACGTAATACTTCATGTTCTCGGTGGTGTAGGCGGGATTGCCATTCTTGTCCGCATCGTTCACCCACCAGTTCCACGAGGCTTTGCCAGGGTGAATCCAACTCGTATCTTCCAGCCGGTTCGGCGGATTCAGGTCATCAAGAAGATTGGATTCAACAAGACGTCCCGGATCATCCGCCACCATCAGGACGCGCCAGGGAGAATGATGCGGCAACATGCCTTCGACAGCGACTTCCGGATGGTCAAAGCGCGGAGCGAGCTTTGAAACAAACCAGTGACCGGCCCAGTTGCCCGATGGATTCGTAACGTACATGGAGCTGTTGTTTTCGATGTCGGCTTCCATCAGGGCCAGCCATGCCGTGCCGGGTTCATGCATCAACAGCGGCAGTCCGATCAGAAAGCTGCTGGATACGCCGCCCTGGTTACTGAATGCGGTGGTAGGCAACTGCACATATTCACTCTCATAGCTGCTGCGATAATTCGGCAGCGCTAACGCCCAGTTGGTGGCGTCCGTGTTCAGGCGAAACTCCGTGTCCTCTTGCCGAAGGTGCAGAGCTTTGATGGTCTCCTGCTCGGGAAGAACATAGCGGAAAGCGATGCCGTCGTTGTAAGCGCGCGCCTCTACCGTCATGATGCGATGCTGTCCGCCGTTTTCTAGTAGGTGCACGGCCACGCTGTTGTAGACATCGTGGACCTTGCCGACTTTGGCGTTGCTCAAGGTGTAGTTGTCAACACCCTGGCCTGCTTCGCTGCTGACGATGTGCACATCGGAGCCCAGCGGAGGCTGGTCGTCCAACTCCAGCGCAAGGGCCGAGTCGTCGAGGACCGGCTTGCCGCGAAAAGTAAGGGAATAGGTCAGCTTGCCACCTTCGCCCTGAGCATTCTTTGCCGGTTGTGTCGCAAAGCGCATTATCAGTTGCTGATTCGGGGAAGAAAGAACAACAGGAGCCGCCGTTTGGGAGACAGCATACCTATTTGCCACAAGGGCAATACCGCACGCAAGAAGAGAGACAGGCAGCTTCAACACAGAAGATTTACCTCAAAGCAGAAATTCTGATAGGCGATCAGGGAAGCCTACGATTCGTGTGTGAAAGAAAAAATACGTGTCGCGCTCCAGTCCCGAGCGCGACACGTGGGAGGCTTGTTTAGAAGGTGTACTTAAACGAAAGTTGGAAGAAACGCGCGTCCGGCGTATTGTTCTGGAAGAACTTCGGACCCGTAATATTTCCTCCACTGGGATTTATGCTTGTGTTTGACGGATTGGCCAGAGTCGGATGATTGAGAACATTGAAAGCATCCGCACGGAACTGCAGATATTGCTCGCGCCATGTCGGGAAGTTTTTGAACAGCGACATGTTCATGCCGTAATATCCCGGCCCATAGATCGTATTGGATCTTCCGCCGAGCAGCGCGAGTACAGTGGCAGTGTCGGTAACCGGAGAGGCAAACTGAAACTGATTGGGTTGTCCGGTTGTCGGATCGATGGCACCTGGCGTTACACCAGGAGGCGCTATCAACGAACCCGACAACGGGTTCTTGAATGCACACGGGTTATACCAGTTGGTTTTGTTGCGTACCTTTGTAGGGCAACCATTCGCACCGCCAACAGTAGGCGAGAAGGGATCGGATACCTGGATCGCCCGGGCGCTGCCGCCTGACGGACCAGTGTTATTCGGAGTGACTGTGAACGGCGTACCTGTCTGTGCGGTAAAGGTCAGGCTTGTTGACCAACCACCGATTAATTGATTGGCCCATGCCGACGACTGGTTCGCAAAGGCCTTTCCTCTGCCAAATGGCAGCTCGTAGTTGCCGTTCAGAGTAAACCGGTTTCTGACGTCGTAGACCGAGTTGGTGAACTCTGTGTCAAACGGGAGCAGAATTATGTTTCGGTCGCCGATACCGGTTGAAAGGCCGCCCGCATCGCTGGTGTCATCGAGCGCGTGCGCCCATGTGTAGGTGGCCAGGAAACTCAACCCGGACGAATAGCGTTTTTCCATTTTGGCTTGCAGCGAGTTGTAGGTACTCACACCGCCGTAATGGATTGTGCCTGCGCCGCCAAGGTCGGGAAAAGGCTGATACTGCTGCGTGCTGATATTCGGATTGAACAATCCACGCACCGTGTTCGGATCATAGTACAGCGTAAGATGGCGGGAGACGTTGCCCACGTAGCTGATCGTCGCTACGAGGTTGGACGATAACGCCTGCTGCATGCCGAAGCTGTAGTTCATGGTGTACGGTGTTTTGATCTGCGGATCGATCGCATGGAAGCCAGGGTGGGAGACGAAGTTCTGCAGCCCGCCGCTAGTCTGTGACAGCAAGCCAGTTTCAAGCGTTATGCCCTGGCTGGCCAACGATGGGCAATTCCCCGGAAGACAACTTAAGGCGGGAATGCTGGCGGAGTTTGAGAAAGGAAAGTTGGCTCCAAGGTTGGTGTTTCCCTGGCTCTGCAATCCGCCATAGAAGATACCGAAGCCGCCGCGGAAGACTGTATCCGGCTTTGCCTGATAAGCAAACCCGATGCGGGGAGCAAAGTTCGTCTTCTGCGAGGTCGCCAGACGCTCATTGTTATTGTATTGCACTGTAACGTTATTCCCGGCCAGCGTGTTCAGGAACAGCGTGCCGAGGTCTACATTTCTGGCCCTGGTGGGAAGCTCGTACACAGCTGACCCTGTGCCAAAGCCGAGAGATGATGGGTCAGCGATGAAGTTAGCCTGTTGTCCTGCGTTTTCCTTGTAAGGCTGGAAGTAGTCGTAGCGCACGCCGAGGTTCAGGGTAAGGTTACGAGCGATCTTCCAGTCATCTTCTGCATAGGCCGCGTTATACCACTGCGCGTTATTGACGTTCGGAGCATTCGCAATATATGCGCTGTTCATCTGGTTAGCTAGAAAGTCTGCGATTGCATAGCCGGTGAGAGTTGGGTTGGATGGATTTTCCGTAGCCGTGCCATTGTAAGTATATTGTCCCAGCGAAGCAGGAGCGTAACGATAGAAGAAGCGGATGGCCTGGAACGAAACACCAAATTTTAGCGAATGATTTCCAACAATTTTAGTGACGTTGTCCAGGATCTGATACACATTCTGTGATTCGTCGGAGGTGCCCACCGAACCCCATTGGTTGGCAACCACGCCGCCGCAGCAAGTTGAATTGGCGCTCGGAATGCCGTTGCTGGCATAGAACAACCCAAGCGGCAGTCCACCCTGGTTATGCCCCAGATCAGGAACGCCGCCTAGTCCAAGCGATGCTGCCAGGCCGTTGTTATTCGCGTTCGGCTGCAGAAATGCGAAGACGCCCCAGTTATATCCAAACCGAAACTCGTTTGTCAGAGTAGGCGCGAAGATGTGCGTCTCGCTCAGCATGAAGTTTTCGGCCAAGTTGGTGTCGCGCTCGCCACCGTACCCACTGCCGTCAAGAACCGGACCGAGAGGAAGATTGTTCAGGATAATCTGGTGATCGTAGCTATAGCGTGCGTAAGCCTGGTCCCTCGCGGTAATGTTCCAGTCGAGGCGCTGATCCCACTGAAAGGTGTTGTTGCGCGTTGGAACATTCTCAATCAGGTTATTGAGCAGCCTCCCATTGTTGGCGTTCGGCTGAGGGTACATATTCAAAATATTCTGCGCGACCGAGTTGATCTGGTTCTGGCAATAGACATTGTTTTGCCCATTGCAGGACAACGTCCGCGCGCCGCCGGTATTTGGCTGAAAAAGCTGAATGGGGCCGCTCGCACCGGTCAGGGATGTATTCAGCAATTCGGAAAAATTGCCTTGCCGCATCAGCGCTGTTGGAACGGTATATACGCCTGTCTGGCCGATGGAGATGCGGTTTGCTTCCAGGTCTCCGAAGTAGAAAAGCCTGTTTTTGAGGATCGGGAACCCGAGTGTCGCCCCGAATTGGTTCTGATGATACGGAGGAGTCGTCTGTGCGTTCCAGTTCGTTGCATCCAGATTTGTGTTGCGGAAATATTCCCATACGCTTCCGTGAATCTGGTTGGTGCCGGACTTGATGCTGGCGCTTAAGACCGCTCCAGCCGAATGCCCGAATTCCGCGCTGTAGTTGCTGGTCTGGAGGCTGAACTCCGACAGCGCGTCCGGCGGCGGCCGCATAACGAAGCTTGAGCCATTCAGGAAATCGACAAGATTGGTATTGTTGTCGACACCGTCCAGGATAAAGTTGTTCTGTTCCGCGCGCTGACCATTGGCGACAAAGTCTCCCGTCCCGCTGCCACGGGTGTTTCCAAATGGGGGAGCGACGCCCGCAGTCAGTTGCGCAATGTATACCCAGTTGCGCCCGTTGAGCGGCGTGTTGTTGATCGTTTCTGTGCTGATGACCTGTCCCACTGCTCCGTTCTGCGTTTGTAACAGCGGTTGAGCAGAGGAGACTGTCACAGTTTGCGTAACAGCACCAGGGTGTAGTGTCAGGTTCACACTCAACCGGGATTGTGCGTCCACATGCAGATTTGCATGCGTTACCGTTTCAAATCCCGTTGCAGTTGCTGTTACGGTATAGTTTCCGATTTTGAGAGGCGACACGACATATGTGCCGCTTGCATTGGCCTTTGTCTGCAGAACGAGTCCAGTATCGACGTTCGTTACCGTAATCGATGCATCTGGGATAATTGCCCCGGTGGCATCCTGCACAACACCCGTGATCGCACCCTGGTCGACCTGTGCAAAGCAGGCTCCGCCAAATAGCAATAGCACGGCTGTTGCCACAATGCACCCCAGTGAACTAACGATTGCTTGCGCCAATCTCCTAAAAGTGTTTGGGTACATTCTCTGACCTCTTTTCTGAATCTTCTTTTGACAAGCCTCTAAAAATGGAAACAGCTGATTTCTTTTGCTAATGAGGAAAAGCCATATGTAACTGTTTACATCTAGGACTTGTGTACGTTACCGGGAAAACAGTATTCCTTTGAATCAAGAATTGTCAAGCAGCCCGTCAAGGTCATGCGACGTCGTGATGAATGTCCCACGAACAGTTACACTTATGCGCTGTCAGAAAGATTTGTACAGGTTGCGTCGAGGCTATTTACGCGCGCGGACTGTGCTTCAGCGCCGTGGCTGCTTCGATCTGCTCCAGTGTTTGGCCTTTCGTCTCTGGGACAAAGAAAGCAACCAGTGCGCATCCCAGCAGGCAAATCACTCCATAAACAAGAAAGATGCCGGCAGTTCCTAAGCTGCGATTCATAGTGGGAAATGTATAGGTCAAAAGGAAAGATGCCATCCACAGACTGCTAACCGCTATCGATATGCCATGCGAGCGAACGCGGTTAGGAAAAATCTCCGCGATCAATACCCACGTTACCGGCGCGAGCGTGAGGGCATAGCAGGCAATGGCGCACAGCGTCAGAATCAGCACCGTAATGGCCTGCCATCCCGACCGATATGCAAGAGCGCAGAGGAGGTGCGAGATGCCGATACCGATGCAGCCGAATAGCATCATCCAGCGCCTACCCACGCGATCCACCAGCAGCATGGACACTATAGTGAAGACGAGATTGATTGCGCCCGTGATGACGATATTCAGAAAGATATCGTTCGCGCCGTAGCCGGCGCTGCGATAGACCTCGGCAGCATAGTTGAAGAGTGTGTTGATGCCGGTCCACTGCTGCAGTACTGCAAGTGCGATACCAATGAGAACAATGCGGCGAATGCCGGGACGCAAGAGATCGCGCCAGGAAGACTGATCGGCGGCTTCTGCGAGCAGCGCGCGTTCGATGCCGGCTATCTCGCTGGCAGCGTAGTCTGTGCCTCCAATGTGTTGCAGCACTGTGCGTGCTTCGTCTTCCCGGTTGCGGGCCAGCAGCCAGCGCGGGCTCTCTGGAAGAAACAGTGAAGCGACGGTAAAGATCGCAGCCGGAATTACTATCGCGCAGAACATCCATCGCCAACCGTACTGTACATTCCATGAGTGGAATGTCGCATCCGCGGTAAGATTCGCGGCTACAGGCCGAGCGATGCGCCAGTTGACCACTTGCGCCAGCAGGATGCCGACAACGATGGCAAACTGATTCAGGCTTACAAGACGTCCTCGAATTGCAGCGGGGCTGATCTCCGCAATATATAGGGGAGAGACATTCGAACTGAGGCCAATGGCTGTGCCGCCGACGATGCGCCAAACAATAAAAGTTGCGAACGAATGTGCCCACCCGGTGAGTGCCGAAGAGGCTGCAAACAGAATCGCAGCCGCGAGCAATACTCGCCGCCGTCCGTAGCGATCGGCGAAGTACCCAGCAGCGAGGGAACCGATGAGACAGCCGACAAGCGCGCAGCTGTTGGCCCAACCTATTAGCGCAGCTGAGGTGAGTTGGAAGTACACCTCGTAGAATTGCCTTGCTCCGCCGATGACCACCCAGTCATACCCGAACAGAAGTCCACCCAAAGCGGCAACAATCGCGATGCCCCAGACGTAGGCTGACCGCTCAGCCGGAATCGATGAAGTTGCTGTTGTACTCGAGGTGATTGGACCCTGCATCTCTACTCTTCGCGCGCTTGTAACATATCGATTGCACCGGTGTGGCTGTGATCAAGTTCCTGTACTTGCCGCAACAGCTCAAGTCCCTTCTGCCGCTCACCCAGCCCAAACTGTGCCTGTGCCTGCAGAAAGCGGGCTGTAATTGTCTGCCGTCCCTTCACGTCTTCGTCGAAGAGCAGCATCGCTGGCAACGATGTCGCAAAGTAGTCAATCTTCGGCGTCTGCTGTTCCAGTGTCAGGGCGTAATCATAAATCTTCTGGAAAAGAGAGCGCGCTTCATCTCCACGGCCCAGGCGACGCAGAGCTGTAGCGCTCCAGTACGTCATGTCGGAGATAGACTGTACCTGCATCTGTTGAAAGTCGCCCTGGTTCCGTGCAGCGCGCTCCCAGTGTTCTGTGGCTTTCGCAGTTTCGCCTTTATCCGCATTCGCAACCCCGAGCCAGTATTCGATCATACTCATGTTCATCAATAGATGCCGGGCTTCGCTGATGCTCTCGGGGGTATTCGATGCCTGCTCGAAGTAGTACAGTGCCTTAGCTGAATCACCTGCCTCAAGAGCGCGCTGCCCGAGCAGAGTATTAGCACGGATGTACTGCGTCAGCACCAGACCTTCACCGCCTTCCCAGGGTTGGAACTGACGCGAAAGCAAGATCTCCAGCGCATGTTCCGGCTCTCCAGTGCTGCTATATAGCGAAGCCAACTCAACGGAGAGATCGTCGCGTTCTTCCACGAGTTCCGGATGTGCTTCGAGCGACTCCAAACGCCGGTTCAGCGGCTCTCCTGTTCGCTTGAGCAACTGATCCTGCTCGTAAAGAATACGGGCATCCGAGGGTGCCAGCATGCGTGCCCGCGCAAAAGCTTCCAAGGCACGCTTGGAATCGTGCAGCACATTGAAGTACCCGAAACCGAGATTCCGCCACGTCGTCGGAAAGTCGGGATCCAGCTGCGTCGCACGCTCCCATAAAGCAATCGCCTCTTTGTGGCGTCTGCGATCATAGAGCAAATTGCCGAGGTAGTATGGCGCCCGGGCATCATCGGGATTTGCGTGCATCGCTCCTTCAAACAACAGCATCTCTTCCAGACGGCTCGGAAAGACATAGTCGGAATCTGCCGTAGCCGCTAGCTTATATACTGCTGCGCTCTCCTGCTCACGTCCCAACCTTTGCAGTACATGCGCCTTGGCATAGAGCAGCATGGCAGCAGTGCCGTCTTTCGCTCCGGATTGCAGAACAGTGGCAACGGATAGTGCATCTTCGAGTAGTCCGGCACGCAGGAGATCGAACGTCAAATCGAGCCGCTGCTGGCCGTCGGTAGGGGGATTGCCCGTAGCGAGAAATCGGCTGAAGATATCGAGCGGATCAAGTACGCTTGTTTCGTCGAGCAAATCATTCGCTTCTTTGTCGCGGCACAATTGCCGCAAAATGACTACCTTCAGATTGCGTGCATTCAGGTTGTCGGCATCGGCACGCAGCGACCGCTGTATGTGTTCGAGCGCAGTAGCCCATTCCCGACGCGTGCAATCTACCTCTGCGAGGCGATGATATGCAGGACTGCGCCAGGCAGCATTCCAAGTGGACTTGTAAAACGCTTCGTATGCCTCTACAGGACGTTGCAGATAGAGGAGAACCTGTCCCAGATTGTAGTGCGGCTCGCCGTCATAGGGGTTTGGGTTGCGCTCGGTCAGTCGTGCAATGGCAGTATGAAGATGCTGTTCCGCCTTGGTAAACTCGCCGTTCCGCATGTGCCACCGTCCCATCGCATGATTGGCACGGCTGTCTTTCTCGTCGCGCCGAATCGCCTCACACCAATAAATTTCCGGGCTGCGCGTAGGATGACGATACTGTTCCAGATGTAGACCAATCAGGAAAAGCTCGTCGTTCGTTGTTATCTCTTCTGGCAGCGCCGGCTCGGTGGCTACTCCAGGCTGTTTTGCTGGAACGATTTCCGCCGGTGCATAGCGGAGTAGAACGTTGTTCGCCTCCTCAAGCAGCACTTCCATATCTCCGACTGCGCAGATAGCGAATGTGTGGTGCACTGGTATTTCTGGCTTCAATGCGCCCTGCCAAATCCCGCATTCTTTACCGCCGATCCGCAGACGCAAAGTGCCATGCGTTCGCTCGCTCGTCACTTGCAGATGCACATGAACGCTGTCACTTCCGCGCTCTACTCGAAGTGCCGCGTCAATGGTGGCATAATCCGGAACGCCGATCTCGCGGATGGGGTACCAGAATTGACTGAAGGTCTTCGTTTCGCCCGGCGCCAGGAATGTGAAGTCTGGTTGATTATCTGTGTACGCGCCAGCCATCAACTCTACATAGGGACCATCGGAATCGGTGAGGCTTCGGTCCCATGCATAGCCGAACTCGTGATTACCCCAGGTCCACTGCTTTTTCCCCGGCGCAATGTGATGATTCGCGACATACACCATACCGGCTTGATGTTTGTGATCGTAGCCGCCCGAGAAATCGCCGCGAGAACGCGCAATCATGTAGCTGGTGGGTACCGGAATATTTGCATACCAACTTAGATCGTTGGGCGGATATGAGCCGTCCGGCACAAAGTGACTCGGCTGCTCCTCTCTCGGCACACCGTGAATCGCGCGTTCGCCATAGTCCACGCCATAATATTTGCCTTGGCTGAGAGGAAACTCGGTAACGGCACGCTTGGCATGGTCGGCAACAAAGCGTACGTCTTTGGGAAAGAATGATTGATATTTTTCATGGACGCGCGTCGCCACATTTGCCCACCACAGGAACGTTTGCGTATCGGCGGTCCGGTTGTAGAGACGTACGCGGAGCTCCAGATACGTTTTGCCCGGACGCAGGCACAGGCCATGCATGCCTTTCATCCGCGCCATCGGATCATGGTCGCTGCACCATACGGTCACGGAACCATCCGGATCGCGATCGATGAAGATTTCCACTGGCATGAACGTCGCAGGGCGATGATGCTGCGGCCAGTTGAATTCGGCGCCACCGGAAATCCATGGGCCTGCAAGTCCCACCAGCGCGGGCTTGATCACATTCTGCCGATAAAAAAAATCGTAGCCGTTTACCTTGTCGAGTCCGACGTGCACGCGTCCGCCGATCTCTGGCATCACCATCAGACGGATGTATTCATTCTCCAGGTGCACGGCCTTCCATGCGTATTCCCGGGGCTCAGGATCAATGCGGTCGATCACCGGTAATGGATAAACGCGGCCACTGCTGCCCTGATAGACGCGTGTTTCCAGAAACAGAGGATTGGGATCCGGTGAAGCAGGCATATAAGTGCGCATCACAACGGGCTCTTCCCATGCTTTTACCAGGCCCGTTTCCGACGCGGGAGCCTCAGGCAGCTTCAGCTTTGTTTGCGCGCGTTTCGTGGTGCTGCGCTTTTCATATGCAATTTCGTCCTGCAGCATCGTTCATCTCTCCGGGTGGACATCTATTGGGTCTTCAATTTGTATTCCATTTCTATAGGCAGCGGGTATTTCATAGACCGCTCAGGAAAATATTTATCGTGTACGTTACCGAGCCCACATTATGTCGTCTCAATTGCACTTGTCAAGCTCCATCGTGCCGGCGAAATGTTCCCCTTATGGTTTGTCTGGTTCAGCAGTTACGGACTTGCGCGGGCTCGAGTGCACTTCGACGCAACCAGCAATCCAGCAGTGGCTCTAACGCCGTCGACGCAACCTTCTAGTAGCCCATTTCTTCCAGCGGTACTTGACAGACGCAAAAGCGCAATTCTAAATTCGGTTTGTTTCATCGAAAATGTAAGCGTTTACGTTCCCGCTTATCAGGTTCGTAACCTCCAACGATCGACCTAACTGCACGGAGGCATTTCCATGAAAATCCCCCTTTGCGGCTCAGTTATTCACCGGACTCGCAAGTTCTCCCTTCCCATCCTTCTCGCCGGTAGCTTGTTCGCTACATCTTTAACCTTGCAGGCACAGGTCAACGATGTAGGCCAGACACCCTATCTCGGCTGGAGCACCTTCAGCGAGCAGACCATCAATAGTAGCTTCCTTACTCAAGCCAATATTCAGGCGCAGTCCGATGCCCTCGCGGCCTCTGGCCTTCAGAAGCACGGCTTCAAGTACATCAATATCGACTCCGGCTGGATGTCGACCTTTGATGCGAATGGCCGTCCTATCCCCGCAGCACCGACGTTTCCTGACATTAAGGCGCTCGTCGATCACATCCATGCTAACGGCCAGAAAGTCGGAATCTACTGGATTCCCGGAATCGAGCAGCCAGCTGTCGACGGGAATTACCCGATTCTCGGCACTTCCTACACCACGCAGCAAATCGTAGCGATACCGCTTGCCCAAGGCAACGCATTCGCGGGAGCTCTGCCCAATCCCTATCACGACAAGATCGACTTCACCAAGCCCGGTGCTCAGGAGTACATCAATTCTGTTGTTGCATTGTTCGCCTCGTGGGGCATCGATTTCATCAAGCTCGACGGTGTTACACCAGGATCTTATAACGACAACACTTCGATAGATAACAGGCCCGATGTTGCCGCGTGGTCGAAGGCGATTGCTCTGAGCGGACGGTCTATCTGGCTTACTGTCTCCTGGGCGATCGATTCGGACTATCTCTCTACCTGGCAGCAATACTCTAACGCCCGCCGCATCGAGGACGATATCGAGTGCGAAGGTCGCTGCGCCACACTTACTGACTGGAACCGCATCTATCAACGCTTCCGCGACTTGCCCGCATGGCAATATGCCACCAGCACGTCGCTGGGATGGAACGATCTTGACTCGCTCGATATTGGCGATGGCGCGCTCGACGGCCTGACCAATGACGAGAAGCGAACCGCGTTCTCTCTCTGGGCCATGGCCAATGCTCCGATGTATCTGGGCGGGGACCTTACCAAACTCGACAGCTTCGCCAAGGAACTTCTCAGCAATGATGAGGTTATCGCCATCAATCAGTCCGGCCATCCGGCCACGCAGGTTCTTGGAGGCAACCAGCCGGTCTGGGTTTCAAGCCTTGGGAATAACACCTACTACGTAGCGATCTTCAACCTTGACGACGTCTCCACGATTGCTCATGTTCCCTGGAACCTGGTCGGCGTCAATGGGGCTCTTTCCATCCGCGATCTCTGGAACCATACAAATCAGACACCGTCTTTTGGAACCTATTCCACCATTCTCAAAGGCCACAGTGTGCGACTCCTCAAGATTGTTGGTCTGGGACACGCAGCACCCATGCCATCAACCAGTTATGAGGCTGAATCGGCTACACTCGGAGGCTCGGCCAGTGTGGCCGACTGCGCTCCCTGCTCAGGTGGAGCTAAAGTCGGCAACCTGGGGCTGGGCGCGGGAAACACCGTTACTTTCGACAACGTTTACGTGAACCGTGCTGGTGTCTACTATATGCAGGTTGATTCCATGACACAGGGCCTGCGCTCGTATCTCTATACCGTCAATGGAGGCAACTACCAAACACTTAACTCTGGCGGAGGCAGCTTCCTTCTTCCAGCCAGCACGGTTGTTCCTGTTCGTCTTGTGAAGGGTATTAACTCCATCCAATTCGGTAGTCCGGTCAGCTATCCACCAGACCTTGACCGTATCGTCATCCGTGGAAACGGAGACGGCATTGAGCCCATTCCGGTCTCGTATGAGGCCGAAGTGGCCACTCTCAGCGGTTCTGTCACTGGAGGTTTCAGCAATTACTCCTCAGGACTCGCGAAAGCCGGCAACATCGGAGGAACAGGAAATGCCGTCACGTTCTCGAATGTCAATGTTCCGTCTGACGGAATTTACCAGCTCCAAGTCGATGCTGCGACCAGTGGCCCACGTTCCTTCTTCCTCACAATTAACGACGGAACCCCGCAAGAACTGGATCTGAACGGCAGCACTTTCGACGAGCCATCCAACAATGTATATAGTGTTCATCTTCATGCAGGAACGAACACCTTAAGTTTCGACAATCCCACAAACTTCGCACCGGACCTTGACCGCATCGTCGTCGCTCCCACAATCGCCGACGATCCGTTCTAAAGATTTCCCGCCTTAAGTCTGGCAATAATGACAACGAACCGCCGAAAGGCCTTTCTACCAAGAAAGGCCTTTCGATAATTACTCAGGGTCATATGATTTGCTCGAACGGTGGACCAGGGTGCACCGCGAGTGCGTCCTCTTCCTTCTCCTAACCACGACGTGTCAGATTCTGTTCGCAAGCGTCCCCTTACAGAATCACTCCGGTTTACAAACATTGCCGTAGACCAATGGTCAGGTCTTGTTTTAGCAGCAGGTTTCACTCGCCAATCAACATCCTTAACATCCGGCAGCAATGAGGATGTTCAATATTGCTCATCACACCCAAAGTGAAAGTCCCTCAAATGATTCCTAGACTCTCAGAGGCTGATAACCCGCGCATTATCATCATGCGAGAAGGACTCCTCAGCGATTGAACAGGCGGCCTGAAAGACCACCTGTTCTGACTGTGTCGCACTGCTGTTAAGCTATTGATAACGCTCCCGCGGAGGGATGTGTGAGCGGTTGAAACAGGCGGTCTTGAAAATCGCCCTACTTTGGCGGCTCCATTTGGTTTCAATAGCTTAAGTCGGCATGGATTGCACAGTTTCGGGTGAAATCGGACACAGTAGGGCGATTTTGTGCAGTAGATCGTGCAGTAGATTACGGATTGTGCAGTAATCTTTGACCGCCAATTCCTGTAGCAGTAAATTCGAATCGGCGCGGCTGGGACTTACCCTCGGGATGCAGGCAAAACAAAGAAAACGGAGCCCTGAATTTCGGGCTCCGTGCCAGTTGATCGGGGTATTACGCTGCGGCAGGCTTCTTCTTAGGGTTCGTCTTTTGATTCGGTGTGGAGTACTTAGGTGTTCTCGTCTCCTCTTTCGCGGCAAACTCCTGCTTCATCTTCAGCGCAATGGCATCGATATCCACCCTGTAGTGTTCGGCTGCTTCCTTCAAAACCATGCTGGCATCGGTCTGAGTCTGTGCCGCGACGCCAGGGGTAAGTTGTTCCGCTTCCAGGCGCATCAGTTCCGTCACACTGTTGGGACACGCATGATCAATCTCGGCGTGCCACACCACATCATCCAGCGCTACCTGGGTCACAAGGGGCCGGAGATGACGAGCCGGTACGCTCACATCCATGACACCACAATGAAGGACAAGCTGTCGGAATACCTGAAAGGGACACTGATCGATGTGACAGACAAGGTAGTCCCAGAAGACGGAATGAACGATAGCGCCGATCTCCAGTGGTTCACGCGTAGCGTCCTCGCACAGGCTCTAACCAATGGCTACTGCGCCATCCCAATCGTAGCTGGGCCGTGTCCGCACCCAAACGCCTGTCTAAACTGCGCTCACTTCCGAACAGACGCCACCTTCCTCGAAGTACATCGTGCCGAACTCCACGAGACAGAGCGAGTCATCGCGAAAGCGGAGGCAAATGGCCGGGCGCGGCAAAGCGAGATGAACGCGCGTAAAAGAACAAGCCTCATCAACATCGTCACGGCCCTGGAGGCAAGTCATGGTTAGAAACGTGGAAGGTCTCAAGCGCAGTGCCCGATCACGCAGCGCCGAAACGATGGAGCGCGCCACTGCAGCGATGCGGCTGATGCACTCGGAAGAGATGGAGATCAACTTCCGCAGTGTCGCTGCGCGTGCGCAAAGTCTCAACGGCGTGGCTCTACGGAACCAAAGCTCTGAGAGCTGCAATCATGAAAGCACGTCATACTTCGCCGTCTGCCGCCGGCGAGAATTTGCAACATCGGCAACGGCTCTCACATGAACGGGTTCGTGGCAACTCTCCGACTCCGCATTCGCACGTTGGAGGAAGTCAATCGCGAACTGAAAAGAACAACTCGAAGCCGCTTACGGCCGGCTTGCAGTGGTACAGCCGAAGCTGGGACACCACACTAAACGTCAAGAATAGTACGCTTCCGCCCCGCTACTCCGGGGCACTCTGGGGTACGTAGTTACCTATAATCTGACCTTTCAGGCACTGCCGGTATGCGGCTGAGAGCTCGACGAGTAGGCCGTTTTATATCCCGCAGCGTATGCGTTGGTTCAGCTTTTCAGAGAGCCTTACAATTCTCGGGCAGTTGACGCTGCCCGGTTACCAGGAGTGGAAGGAGAGTTGTGGATGATAATTCCCCGCGCCGATAGTTCATCCAGCAACAGGTTGCTGCAGGAGATATCTTACTGTTACCCAATACGACTACTGCTCCATTCCAAGTCTTCTCGGAACTCCTTCGTGCTGGTGCACTATCCCTCAAACAGAGTCGGTGTGGTCGCTCCAATCTGATTGATGGTCCAGTGTCGAATCAGCGCTCGTGCAATGTCTCGATCCTGGTTATGTACGGCGCACGATGAAATGATTGTCGCCATGCACGAGTATGCCTACCATGCGATTTCCTTAGGCTCGCTTGATGTTGAGAGGCGCGTATCAGGGACAGGATGACCGATCGCAAAATGGTATACGACCTGTCCCTGGTTGGGTATCAGGTTGAGATGACGTTGCACCTCATCATCGTAGAAGGCGCCGATGCCGGTCGCACCCAGTCTAAATGCCTCAGCAGCGAGATATAGGCGGTGGCCAATAGCGCCTGCTTCAAAATGCACATAGCGATAACCACGGTCGCCATAAGCGCGATCGGCACGCTCTAGATCGCCGATCATCGAAAAAGTCACGCAAGCGTTACCGGCAAGGTTCTGCCCAAGGCTTAGGCCAGCGGCCGCCACGCGCTGGTCGCCACTCTTGGTCTGCTCCAACTCGGCACGCTCCGGCCAAAACCTGTAGACGCCGGGCTGCAACCCATCGACGCGATGAGCATACAAGTAGAGCTGGATGAAACGCGTGTCCGCAAAATCAGCCGACAGCGGTTGGGATGTGACGGCGAGGATAGCCGACAGCTGCGCCAATGATATCGATTGTTTTCCACCCAGGAAGTCGAGCGCCGAGCGTCGCATGCGGGCTACCTCGCCAAAGCCGCGAGTCGATAAAGCCGGAGAAGGCAGCTCGATCTCGCCAGAGCCAGTTGGGGCCGACTCTGCGAAGGAGGTGCTGCTGCTTCGTTTCGTGGCGAAGTGGATGCTGTTAATTAGTGGGGGAGCAATCGTCTCCTTTGAAAGTTGGTTCGCCCGCCCGCCGAACCAGACAGTCTTGCCGGTGTTTGCTTCGCGCACTGGAATGGACTTGCCGTGCAGGCTGACGATCAGCATTGGCCACTCATCCACGTTCAAGCGACACAGCTGCGCCACTTCATCGTCGGGGAAATGGGCAACCGCGAAGCTGTCGCACCCGATAGCCCGCGCGGAGAGTGCAAGCGCCTGCCAGGCGTGTCCTATGTCGTGCAAGCAGTACCGATACGCCCGTTCACCGTACTTCCACGCCTCGCGCCACACAATACTGGTCAATACAAACACAATGGTCGCAGAAGCGCTGGCCAGCTTCATTTCAAAATCACCGCGCCCGCGCTGCTCCGCCATATGCCTGGATGGATCGTAGTGATACCACCCATCTGGCCACCCTCTCAGACCTCGTGTAAGGAAGTGGAATTCCGTCGGATGCAGATTCCCGGAGGACGGATTCACTCTTAGCGCGTACTTAAATCCGGTCGACGGGACAAGTTTCGACGCGCTAATCGCGGCGGAATAGAAGAGCAGTTGCGAGAGGAAAGTCGGCCCGTCGCCCACAGGCATGGTGCCGGAGGTTCCCTGAAGCACGTCAAGAGCTGCCTTTTCAGGGGCGGGCGGATCTGCTGGCAGATCGAGCACCGGCACGCCTTTGTAATGACGAAACGGATCGGGCATGTTAGCCCAGTCGAGAACATGCCGTGCTCGTCTCAGCGATTCAACGCTGTGCTTTGTAGCTTCGTGATATTCGCGCCACGTCATTGCCGGTAGATGGGCCCAGATTCCCTGAATTAGCATCGGGAGTCATCGCGCTACCGACGGCATTCTCTGATCAGTCTGGATCTGCGGCGCGACGGCACCCTTATCGTCTTATCCCAGCATATCGTTGGGCCTTACACCGCAGTTAGTGAACTGCTACTCCGTAAGCACTCGGCTCATTCAACGAGGTATCCCCCGACCCAACGGCACATCCGCACGAATGAATTCTCCGCAACGGGCTTGCCGATCGTTAAGCAGACAGACCGAGGACACCGTGCCCGAGGCGCAGGTAAAGAAACTAAATGGGAGTTGGTATAAGCCACCTCCCATTTCTGCCACTGGCTCCTGGATTTTATGCGGCCTTGCTAGCTGCTATGGCTTCGAGGATCTTTTCCCCGCCAGCATTCACTTTGATCTGCGTGGGCTTGGCTTCGGCCTTCTTGGCGAGGCTGATATTCAGAACGCCCTTGTCACAACGGGCACTTACCTGCCCCGGATCCACAGAACTGGGAAGGGTGAACGAGCGGGTAAAGCTTCCGTATTGCCGCTCGACGCGACGGAAGTTCTCCTCTTTCTCTTCCTTTTCGATCTTGCGCTCACCATGGACGGTGAGGGTGTTGTTCTGAATGCGCACATCAAGGTCTTTTTCGTCGATGCCCGGAACTTCCATCTTCAGAATTATGTTGTGCTCGTCTTCGTAGATGTCCACCGGCGGTGCGATGGTAGTGGTTGTCAACGCCTCTTCCGGAACTTCGGGGCTGTACGACTCACGGATGAGACGGTTCATGCGGTTCATACGGTCTTGCATAGCGGAAAATTCGCGGAGAGATTCCCAACCGGTCAATAGTGTCACGACGCAGTTCCTCCTTGCAGTAATCTAAGAGGAGTAACTTCAGATGGGCTGACTTAGTTCAGGGAACCTGAAAGAGTAAGAAGGGATACTTACTCAAGTGTGAGGCTAGGCTCTGATGCTAACGGTTGTCAAGATGCAGAAGGTCAAGCTCAGCAAGCTGTCTGCCGATTCAGTGAAGGAATCCGCACATGGCGGGCGAGAAAATTACCGCCAAGCTGACGAACGCTCCGGGGCACAACGCGCCCATCGGTGGCCTGAAGGTTGTTGCAGAAAATGGTTGGTTCGCGGCCCGGCCTTCCGGCACGGAGAATCTCTACAAGATTTATGCGGAGAGCTTTAAGGATGAGGCCCATCTGCAAAGCATTGTGGATGAGGCGCAGCAGATCGTAACGAATGCGCTCGCCTGATATTGCATTTGGTTATTCGTCATCATTATCGCCGTCCATTCTCACCGTCTCAGAGTTTGCCCCAGAACCCTCAGGGCAGCAATGCGGGATTGGCCCTCTGCGCCAGATCCAGAGTCTGCTGTGGAAACCAGGCTCCCGCGATCGGATCGTCGAGGCCCCACAGCGGATCGAAGATCGCCTGGCCGGCGGCGTCCGTTGGCCATCCCGTCTGCGTGTAGTCCGCGTAGTCCCACGCCCGCGCTCCTCCGGCGGCGTCACACGTGCCATCCGATTCGCCTGGTGTCTTCACCCAAAGATAAGCGTCGAGCAGTGAAACGCCCGTGTTTGCCGTGGGATGAGTTCCCAGCCCGCGTGCCGGAGGGTTGCACCAGCTGCCATTGGTGAGGGTCTGGACGACTGAGGCTGGCTGGTTATAGGGCGTATTCGCGTAGATGCTCGCGTCCAGCGGCCCCTGACCGTTGCGGCTGGTGTCGATCACGAAATGCGTCGTGGGTATCGCTGTTCCCATGTTCTGCTGATACCACTCGTCGGTGTAGATCCAGGTCGCAATGTTGTCCGGATCGACCGTTCCGAGAGGCGAGTAGTACTGGCTGGCGCAATACGAATAGTTACCCAGCCGCCAGCCGCCCTGCTCCGGATCATTCCCGAACGCGATGCAGTCGGAGACCCAGGTGTCATAGGTCGTTTCGTAGTTGTTCAGATTGAAGTTCGATACGTTCGTGAAAAATCCCTGCGTCTGCTGAATGCCGGCCTGGACGAGCCGTTGCGCCATAATCGGCACCGCCTGCCAGTGACTATTGCCCGCATCCATGTAGACCAGCGTCTGCGATCCGGTTTCCAGCTTCGTCACCGCATAGTTGATCTGCGTATATCGGTCGGCCGTAGCTTGTGGGATGTTCACTTCCGTGGGATTGTATCCGCAATCGCTGGGCAGGTCCGCCAGAGCGTCTGGCTCCAGTATGATGACCACTTTCTTACTGCCGATCGCCGCTGCAATGGCATCAATCCACGTTTCATAATCCGCGGTGTTCTCCGCGCCGCCCGCCGAGTAGCTGCCGCAATCGCGGCCAGGAATGTTGTAGAGCACCAGCACTGGTACCGCTCGCTCAAAGCCCGATTCTCGGAGAGTTGATGTCACGGTGGCGCTCACCTCGGAAGGCGTGCCGCTAGTAAGCCACACCGCCTGCGGGACCGTCTCCATGGCGGCAATCAGCAGAGCGTTCTTCAACTGGCCCTGCTTCAACAGGCTCTCCACCTGCTGCACGGCTCCGCTAGGCGGCTTGGGGATAAAGAAACGAGTGTTGGCCGGCAGCGTCTTCGACTGTCCGTGCACCGCTGCGAATGAAATCAGCAACAGTGCTGCTCCTGAGGCAAATCTGAGCAGAGGGCGCCATTGAAGGATTGTGCTGTGCATCGTGAGACCTCCTGGGAGTGTCGTGGCGGTAAAACTATGCGCCCACCTTATAGAGCAGCCCTTCCTGACTTGTCAACGTTCAGAGCCGCACTGTTTAACGTTTGAGCAGAGATCCACGGTCGCGCCACCAGCAGAGGTCTGCGTGTTCCGTGCGAGATTCCGGATTTGCAGGTCGATCGGTCATGCGTTGCCGAAAGCTGTCATGATGGGATGGTTGCGTGACAGGGAATGTGCTGTATGCAACACGTCTATGCTTTCGCAATGGAACTCGCATCCGGACTCCTAAAATATCAGCTGTATGGGATCAGCAAGAGCGGCAACCGCTACCTCCGCAAGATTCTGGTCCATGGGGCTCGTGCTGTCGTGTTGCGATCGAAGAGAGATCGGATTGCGATGGGCTCATGGATGACATCACTCGAAATGAGAGTGCCACGGAACGTGTTGATCGTCGCTATGGCGAACAAGCTGGCGCGGATCGCATGGGCAGTGCTCTCAAGTGGTCAGGATTACAAAGCGACTCCCGGCGCTACACCGGCATAAACAGACGTAACAAAAGATCGACCCCAGTTCTCCCACCAAGGTCTGCATTGGGCGAGTGAAGATGAAAGAACAGTCAGAACGGCGTGCCTGAAACCTGTTTACCGAATGGGCCCTTACATGGCCGAGGGGTTTCTGAGGACAGCCACGCGGCGTATCTCATCATGGCCAGGAGAAGCAACTCTCCACAAAAAGGCCGGATACATTGACGCAGACTTTCTTCCTCTAAACACTTTTCCCTTGCAGTCGGACGGCGGACCATACATTTCAGTAACTTCGATTTGGCCAACCTTTGGGCAGACCCAAAGTCCAGCGATTCGAACTGCAAAAAGGGATTGCGATCGGCTACCGATCTCCGGCATCACGCCGCAGGTTTGAGTACCGCACGGTACAGGGTTGATCGGGCGATGCCGAAACGGGCTGTGATTTCGGCCACAGGGACATCTGCGGTTTTGAGTAGAGCGCGTATCGTCTTAATCTCTTTAGGAGAGAGCTTCGTCGGGCGACCTCCTTTGCGGCCGCGAGCGCGAGCTGGTTTGAGGCCAGCAACCGTTCTTTCGCGGATCAGATTGCGCTTCGAATTCTGCTAGGGCGGCGAAGACGTGGGATACCAGGCGGCTAGCTGGAGAACGAGTTTCAATCTTTTCGGTAAGGGAATTCAAAATTGATCTTGCGCTGTTCGAGTTCGGCAATAAGCCTGACAAGATCGGCAAAGCTTCTTCCTAGCCGGCCTAGTCTCGACACGACAAGGGTGTCGCCCTCACGAATGCTCTTGAGACATCCTTCGAGTTGTGGCAGGCCAGTATTTTTCCCGCTGGCCTATTCTTAGATCTCCCGACATTTGGCGCGCTTCAGTGTGTCCTTCTGAAGGTCAAGGGTCTGGTCTTCGGTCGAGACTCGAGCGTAGCCGATGCGCATGTCCCAAATCTTAGCAAGCCAAGGACATTTCGGACACTGATTTCAAGATAAGTTGTGAGACACTTTTGACCAGCGAAATAGGGCATAATCCGGACACCCCCCGGCTATCCTGAAAACCCTCGTTTTCGCTATACTCCTCAACCATGCCCGCCGCGAGCTGCTCACCCCTACAGAACGGCTTCAGCTTGCAGGCCTTCTCCGAGTGAGAACTGTCGGAGTGGCTGGAACCAACAGCATTGCATCCAGCCTGCAGAACCGCAATATTTCAAAACCGCGGGACTGACGAGAGTGCCAGTAAGCAAATTACACTCGCACAAAGTTGAAAAAAGACTATTCATACCGCAGAGCTTCAACCGGATGAATCGAAGCGGCGCGGCGTGCCGGGAATAGGCAAGCCACGACCGAGCAGGCAACAAGTAATAGAGTCACCAACGTAAGACTATTGGAACTGAAATCAGCGTTATTCATCCATCGCGCCAGCAGTCTCTGGATGAGCAGGTCGATGGCTAGCCCCGCGGCAATGCCGACGAGGACGCTTCGGGCTGCAACGCTCGCAGCCACCCATAAGATGTGGCTGCGGGAAGCTCCCAGGGCCATGCGGATGCCGAATTCTGCGGTCTTTTGCACCACGCTGTAGGAGACGACGCTGAACAGTCCAGCAAGGGAAAGCATCAACGCCAGCGTTGAAAAAAACCCGAAGAGGACGGAGAAGAGCCGCTGGCTGCTCCATTGCGCATCGCTTCTGAGTGCTTCTTCGAGATCATACGCACCATTCGAAATCTGCTGATCGGGAGCCACAGATTGCACCGCTGCCCGCACGGCATGCAGGTAAGCCAGGGACTCACCCTCGGTGCGGATTTCGAATTGGGCAAAGGGATACATGTAGGTGGTGTACGGCACATACACTTCAGGAACGGCAGGGTTGCCCACGCCATCATTGCGCACGTCGGCGATAACTCCGAGAACCTGGCGCCAGCCGTCGCTCGCGGTGGAACCGATCATCACTGGTCCGGATGCTTTGAGAGTAGGCAAGCGTAGCTGCTGCGCGATGGGGTCCTGATGAGCCCAATACTGACGCGCTAAAGATTCATTCACAATAGCGACAAAGTCGCCACGCATATTTTCATCCGGGGTCCAGATTCGTCCTTGGAGGAGGTGGATATGCAGAGTAGCAAAGAATTCGGGGCTGACAAAATGAACCCGTGCTTCCTGTTCCGCATTGCGGGCTCCGCGTGCGATCTCGACAGCAGAAGCAATACCGCTGTAAGGGGGCGTCGATTCTGTAGCGACTGCAACGGAAGTTATGCCAGGAACCGCAGCAATCTTCTGCCGGATCTGTTCAATGTAAGCAATGCGACCTTCGCGAGGCTGGACGCTGCGCCAATCTTCGGGATTATTCCAATGCATCATGATGCCGGCCTGCATGACGTTTTGGGGGTCGTAGCCAAGAGACACTTTCATCAGACCGAGAAAGTCACCGATGGCCGCTCCGGCGGTGGCGAGGAGCGGGAGTGTCAGAGCGATTTGTCCGGCAATGAGCAGGTTGAGCTTTCGTTTACCGGCGCCAGGGGCTATGCGGCGCAGACTTCCCTGCATTGTGCGAGCGAGATCGGGTCGCGACAAACGGTAGTGTTGCAAGTTTCAAATGCAGACAAGTTTGTCAGCGAGCGTCTATGGTGCGTTCTTAAGCTGCCAAATCGAAGAGACTGTCGATGAACTTGATCTGTCGAGACAGATCATCTCCTGCCACCCATCGAATCTGCCCCTTCCGGATCATGTGGACTGCTTCGTAGCCTTGAATGGTTCGCAGGGCCGCCTGAAATTCTCGGAATCCCTGTTTGGCATTAACTCGACGTTTGATGGCTCGATGATCCTGTTCGAGGATGTTATTCAAGTACTGCACGGGTCGGTGTCGACAACGATCGCGCAGTGTCCCTTCCTTCTTACTGTCAGTGAACGCGGAGCCGTAGATCGGCGCCAGGTCGGTGTTGATCACTCGAGGTTGTGGATGGGATGGATCGCTGAGCGCCTTGCGAAACAGGCGCTTGGCAGCGTCTGCGTCACGCAATGCTGACAGCAAGAAATCGATGGTGGCACCCTTGGAATCGATGGCCCGATACAAGTAGCACCAGCGACCCTTCACGCGAACGTAGGTTTCGTCCACTCGCCACGACTTGTTTGTCGGCTCGAGATGCCTTCGCAGTCGCTGCTCCAACTCCGGGCCGTAATACTGCACCCAGCGCCAGACGGTTGTGTGATCGACATAGAGACCGCGCTCCTCCAGCAGCTCCTCAACATCGCGCAGCGAAAGAGAATAGCGAAGGTACCACCGGACCGCACAGAGTATGAGGCCGGCTTCGGTCTGACGCCATTTGAAGATCGCGGGTCGGGTTCCCATTTCGCGATTCTTTCACGTCACCAGTCAGCAGCCCTGAAAGTTGCAACACATCCAATGGCATCAAGTCTATTGGTCAGTATTGCTAAGTGATTGATTCTATGGTGGGCGCAGCAGGATTCGAACCTACGACTTCCACCGTGTGAAGGTGGCACTCTACCGCTGAGTTATGCGCCCTTGAAGATAAGACTAGAGAAAAGATTATCATTTACGGGGACTCACTGCCAAACTCCGCATTGAGGTAACCGAGCCCAGCTTGGCAGAAAAGAAAGCCCAATTCCATCTCTCCTCAAATTGGTTTTCAGCATCTGTTTACAATCAGATGGACGGCAGTACATGGTTTACCCCGATCCAGCACAATTTCCGGAGCAGCCCCCAAATCGCCTCACGGGCGAGGCCGACGGAGATGTGCAGTTCCATGACGATGAGTCTGCTGATAACTCCGAAGAGCGTCCGGAAATTGAATCTTTTCCGCAACCTGATAACGCATCCCGTGTTCGTAATGGTATGGCGACCATTGCCCTAGACCGACCGCTGTTAAAGGGTGTCCGGACGGAAGCTGTACAAAGCGCGCGAATCGATGATTGGAGCGCCTTGTCCGATGCGGAGATCATGCTGCGTGTACGCGAGGGGGATGATCAGGGCTTTAATTATTTGATTGAAAAGTACCGTAAGCCCATCATTCACTTCATGTTCCGCATGGTGCACAATCAGGCTGTTGCCGAGGAGCTGGCGCAGGAGGTCTTTTTGCGGGTATATCGCTCGCGCCAGACCTATCGGGCAGAGGCTCGCTTTACGACGTGGCTTTATCGCATCGCGACCAATCTGGGCGTGAACCATGCACGCGACACGAAGCACGAGCGGGCGGCTCAGAATGTATATCTTGACCAGCCTGACCCAGAGACTGGTACGACACCGGATCTGGCTGACGCTACGCCGACCGCTGAATACGATCTGGTTCGGGGGGAACGGATGCGGGCCATCCGCCAGCATGTTATGGCGCTGCCGGAGCGGCAGAGGATGGCTGTCCTGATGCATAAATATCAGGACATGGACTATAAGCAGATTGGCGAGGTTTTGAAATTAAGCGAGTCTGCCACAAAGTCATTACTTTTTCGCGCATATCAGACATTGCGCGAGAAGCTCAAGGACTTTGTTTAATCAGTTATGAGGGAACTATGATCTGCCGGAAAGTAAAATCCAACCTTGAGAACCTGCTCTTCGATCCAGAGTCGGTTCCGGCTGATGTGCGCAGTCATGTAAAGGAGTGCACGGCCTGCAGTCAGGAGCTGGCTTCGCTGGAAGCAACGATGAACTTCATGGACGAATGGCAGGCCCCTGAGCCGTCGTCTTATTTCGATTCCAGGCTGACAGCGCGGCTTCGCGAAGAGCAACGGGAGGAGCCTGCGGGTTTTCTGGAACGCATGCGTGCGCGATTGTTGTTTAGCAGCAATATGCATATGCGTCCGGTGGCAGTGGGCGCGTTCGCGCTGTTGATTATTATTGGTGGGGGCACGTATGCGGGATTGATGACGTCGCATCCAGCTGCTCCGGTAAAGGCCTCGGCAACGGTTGAAGATCTGAAGTCTCTGGATGATAATGCACAGGTTTTTCAACAGCTGAACGCGCTCGACCAGAATGATCAAAGTGACAGCGGCGGCTCATCGAACAAGCTGTAACGCAGTGACATGATGAAGAACCACGCAGAGATCGCGGAGTCTTTAGTAGATTGCCCCGATGCGTGCAAGTTAAAAGAAGAGCCTTGGAAACGACAACGATGCAAGCGCATGAACAATGGACGAAGATGGACTGCCGCAAACGGAGTGTCCGTGTGGTGCTATTGTCTGCCTGCATCCTTGTTCTAAGTTTTCTTCCGTTTCCGGCTTTTGCCGGACAGCATGGTGCGCATCCCGCACCGGCTCCGCATATGTCTGCGCCACGTCAGGCGCCTCAGCCTAGACAGCAACAGCCACGGCAGCAATCAGCGCCTCCCCAGCAGTTTCATCCACAAGCCGGGCAAGGTATGGCTCCGCGATATTCTGCGCAGCCGGAGAACCATCCGGGACAAGCGGGGCACCTGCCTGAGTGGTTGAATAATCACCAGAACCTGACACCGAAGCAGCAGGAAGACGCTCTCCGCCGTGAGCAAGGCTTCAACCGTTTGCCGCAAGACCAGCAGCAGCGGCTGGTGAACCGGCTACACACCCTGAACAGCAGGCCGCCCGAAGAGCGCCAGCGCATGCTGCAGCGCAATGAGATGTTTGAGCGGTTGAGTCCGGAGCAAAAATCCGGAGTACGCGGTGCTTCGCAGGCCTTCCACGAGATGCCGGCTAATCGCCAGAGCGATATGCGCCGCGCTTTTCAGGACCTGCGCAGTGTTCCTCCGGAACAGCGGCAGTCCATACTGAACTCGGCGCGTTTTCAGCAGCAGTTTTCGCCGCAGGAGCGAACCGTGCTCGGCAATCTACTTTCCGTCGAACCATATCAGCCGCGGGCGGCTGGGCCTCCATAAAAAATGGTATTGCCCCAGCCCGATCAGTTGGACATCTTCGGACTAGAAGTCGATTCTCAGCGCAATTTGTCCCGTGCGACAGTGAACGTGGATTCGAAGCAAGAGCGTAGTGAAGAGGGTGCTTGGACCTGGTGCCATCCACCGAGTTACTCCTTACTACTTAGTGCCGTTATTAGCCTCGGGCTTGGTCTGTTGGATTATTCGGCGCGCAATGCTTCTACCGGATTTACAGATGCGGCGCGACGAGCTGGGATGAAGCTGGCCAGCAGCGCTGATAATCCGAGCAGGAGAGCAACTGCGACCAGGGTTGGCACGTCCCAGGAGCGAACGCCGAAAAGGAGCTTGCCCATCAGAGTGGTGACGGCGATCGAGCCCGCCAGTCCGGCGACGATGCCGAGCGCGATCAGCCATGTAGCTTCCTTCAAAATGAGCTGATAGACGGAGCTGCGTTGCGCGCCGAGGGCCATGCGAACGCCGATTTCGCGCGTGCGCTGGCTCACGGAGTAGGCGATGACTCCATAGAGCCCCACTACGCTGAGCAGAAGTGCGAGAGCGGCGAAGCCGCCAACCAGCCATGCAGAGGAGCGGTGCAGATAGGCGGTTTCTGATTCGTTGATCTGCTGCATCATGGTGGTTTCATCGTGGACGCCGATGTTGGGGTCGATGTCGTGGATGACCTTGACGAACGTGGGGAGCATGGATTTGGGATCCTGCGTCGTGCGGGCGACGATGATGAAGCTGTCGTCGGTGGACTGGGTGAAGGGGTAATAGACCGCGTATCGGATGTCTTCGTCGAGTCCACCTTCACGGATGTCGTCGACGATGCCGACGATCTGACGCATAGACTTCGGCGAGAGGTCGGTGTCGCCGATCATTTTGCCGATAGGGTCTTCGTTGGGGAAGAATTGTTTCGCCAGTGTCTGGTTGATGATGATGACTGGCGTTGACGATGCATCGTCGGCGTTAGTGAAGAGGCGGCCACGGATCAGCCTTGCCTGGATGGTCTTGAAATAGTCCGTACTAACGGAACGCTGGGGGGCGTCGTTATGCTCGCCCTTATACGGGTGGCCGAGAACTCTGAACCATGTTGTATCGCAGTTGCACCTTACCGGAGTATCGCTTGTATGGCTGACTGCGATGACTCCGGGCATGCTGGCGATGCGATCCAGTACGCGCTTTGAAAGCGCGATGGACTGCGGCGCTTTTGCGTAGTTCGCATCGGGCGCAGAGATTTCAAGCGTGGCGAGGTGATCTGGGTTGAAATTGAGAGTGACATGGAGGAGCCGGTAGAAGCTCTTGCCAAGCAGTCCTGCGCCTGCAAGCAGAATGACGGCGATGGCTAATTCCAGAGCTACGAGATTCGAGCCGAGCCGTTTCCATGTGGTTCCGGCGGCGCTGCGTCCGCCTTCTGCGAGGTCTTCGCGCAGGTTGGATACGGACAGGCGGAGTGCTGGCGTGATGGAGAAGATTGCAGCTGCAAACAATCCAAGAACAGCAGCGAAGGTGAGCACGCGCAGGTTGAGGCCGAGGTTTTGCAGATAGGGTGCTTGCTGCAGCATCTCTTCAGGGATCAACTTGAGTAGCAGGTGGATGGCTCCATAAGCGGCGACCAGGCCGGAGACCAGCGAAGCTGCGACCAGCACCATTCCTTCGGTGATGAACTGGCGCACGAGCCGCGCGGGGGATGCGCCGAGGGCACCGCGCACGGCCATTTCGCGCTTGCGATTTTCTGCGCGGACGAGGAGCAGACTGGAGACGTTGACGCAGGCGATGAGCAGCAGCAAGCCTGCTCCGCATAATAGAACGAGCAGGATCGGGCGGATGTCGCCGACGATAGCTTCGCTCAAGGGCATGACGAGCGCGCCCTGTCCCATGTTGGAGCCGGGGTACTGCTTTTCGAGCTGCGCGGCAATGGATTTCATATTGGCTAGCGCGGTCTGGACGGAGACGCCATCGTTGAGCCGCGCAATGGCGAAGAGATTGTGGCAGCTGCGACGCTTTTCACAGTTGTTGGGATCGTGCAGCGTAGTCCATAACTCGGCTCCGCCACGCGGGGCGAAGTGGAACTCGGGCGGCAATACGCCGATGACGGTGTAGGCGGCGTCATCGAGTGTCAGGGACTGGCCTAGGATGTCTTTTCTGCCGCCGAAGCGCTTCTGCCATGTGCTGTACGTAAGCACGGTGGTGCGGGGTGCGCTGGGGGTGTCGTCAGCTTCGTTGAAGACGCGTCCCAGGGCAGGAGTTACGCCGAGAGTGTGGAAGAACCCACCGGCCACACGACCAGCGGGAACGGGAATCACGCCGGATGGACTCTTCCAAAGATAACCGGCCCAACCCCAGGCGTCGAACGAGCTGAAGACTTTGTTGGCCTTCTTCCAGTCGAGATAGTCCTGGAAAGAGAGATTGCAGCGCGGGCAGAATTTGGCTGTTTCATAGACACCGACCAGGCGCGATGGATTTTGATAGGGAAGGGGCTTGATCAGGGCGGCGTCAACGAAGGAGAAGATGGAGACGCTCGCGGCGATGCCTAGGGTCAGCACCAGAATGGCGACCGTGGCGAAGCCGGAGTTCTTGTGAAGCTGGCGGAGGGTAAAACGGAGATCTTGCCAGACGCTCTCGATGCGAAATCCGACAACTTCGTGGCTCTTTTCCTTGAGCCGAGTTTCATTGCCGAACTCCCTTCTGGCAGCGGGATGCGCCGCTTCCGAAGACATGCCGTCGGATTGCATCTCCTGCTGCACCTGTTCGCGGTGGAAGGCCATTTCTTCATCTAATTCGCGGTTGAATTTTTCGCGGGTGAACAGGATGCGCAGCTTTCGAAAGAGAAGCGTGATGGCTTGCATGGCGAGTCCCTGCCTGTTTTCTTTTTTAGAGATACGGCTTGAGATGTAATTGTGTTCCGACGGTCTACGATCTCGTTCGTAGGTATAGATTATCTATGGATAGAGTGTCAACGGAGGATTTGACGACTGCCAGCGATTAGCGGAAAAGATGGGGGACGAAGCGGCTGGTGTTGGTGGTGATGTAGCCGTCGGATTCGCGGATGCCAATGCCTGCTGGTTCGCCGTCGATGAGCCAACTTCCGAGGACTGCATGGGTTCTGCCAGATGTGGCCAGGTCGGAGTATTTCTGATAGACAAACGCGTCTTCGGCGTGACTGCCTGAGGTGGATTCCATGGTGATGCCGCTGAGGGAGACGGTGACGTTTGCGCCTTCGCGTCCGAAGAAGGGCTTGCGGACATACGATCCGAGATCGCGAGGGCCGTCGAGGAATGCAGGAAGCAGCAATTCGTGGTTGGGAAAGAGCTCCCAAAGGATGGCGAGCAGGGCTTTGTTCGACCAGAGCATTTTCCAGATGGGCTCGATCCATTGCGTTTGCCGCATGGCGGCGAGGGCGTGCGGACCGAAGGCATCTTTGAGCAGCGTTTCCCATGGATAGAGTTTGAAGATGGTATGCATGGGCTGTTTGCCGAGGTCGACAAATTGATTGGCTGCGGCCTGCCAGCCGATGTCGTGCATTGCTATAGCTGCGCTGCGAAGACTCGCCTGATTTGCCGTGTCGCGTAGATATTCAATGGTGATGCGGTCTTCTTCTACCGGCTCATAGCCGAAGTAGACAGGCTGCTTGATGTAGGGGAGAAGATCGCGCCATTTCGCGATGAGCTTTTCGTGGATGGAGTTGAACTGATCGGTCTGTGGGAAGCAATCCTGGAGCCAGCACCATTGCGTGACTGAGGCTTCGACGAGGGATGTGGGTGTGTCCGCGTTGTATTCGAGCAGCTTGAGGTGATTGCCGTCATAGGCGAGGTCGATTCGCCCGTAGAGCGCGGGCGGCTCCTGTTCCCAGGTTTCGATGATGTGCGGGATGGCTTCGGGGGGAATGCACATCTCGGCAAAGCGGTTCTTTTCGACGATGTGATCGCCTGCGGCGAGACAGAGGCGCTGGATTTCGCTGGTGGCTGCTTCGATTAGGTCTACCTCAGCAGAAGAAAGCTCCCAATATGCGGATTCGTCCCAGTAGGGACTGCCTCCCATCGAATGATAGGTGAGTCCGGTCTGCTCGACGCGCTTTTGCCAGTCAGGACGTGGCTGGGTAGTATGACGACGCATTATTCTCCTGCACCCTCGCCTCCGCCTCCACCGTCGCCTTCGCCGCCGGCGTGACCGAATCCGCCACGAGCGACGCCTTCTTCGCCGGAGACGACTTTTGCTCCCGCTTCCGGCTCCGCGCTGCCGCCGACAACCGTATCGCCGTCGTGGCCCCCGCTCGTCCCGCCATAGATGTAGTGATAGCCGCCGCCTCCACCGCTGGAATGCTGTCGGCAGTTGGGGTCAGGAACGATGCGGCCTTGCGCGTCCACGCAGTTCCGAACTTCTATCGGACGGTTATCGCAAGCGGTTGAGGAAAGTGCCAGGGCTGTGAGCAGGGTGAGAGAGACGTCTTTCGATCGGCGCATGACGAAGGTGACACGATGGTGCCTGAGACTCTCCCGGATTGCAAGATAAAGGTATTCCTGCCAAATATGCCTATCGCGACCAATACCGGAATGGGCACGGCGGACACACGGATCGCTGGTGAATCGATCTACTGCTTCAGCAGGTTTTTGGCGATGAAGAGGGCGTTGGCAGGGCGTTCGGCGAGGCGGCGCATGAAATATGGATACCACTCGGTGCCGAAAGGGACGTAGACGCGCATGTTGAAGCCGTCGTGGACGAGGGATTTCTGCAGATCGCGGCGGACCCCGTAAAGCATCTGGAATTCAAAGGTTTTGGAGTCGATGCCGCGCTCGCGCACAAAGGCCTTCGTCGCCGCAATCATCTGTTCGTCGTGTGTGGCGATGCCGTGGTAGATGCCGCTGGTAAGCAGCTGTTGGGTCAGCTTGACGTAATTCGCGTCCACATCCTTCTTTTCCGGGAAGGCAAGGCCAGGCGGTTCCTGATAGGCGCCTTTGCAGAGGCGGATGCGGATACCGTCGCCGGTGAGCGTGCGGATATCCTCTTCGCTGCGATAGAGATAGGACTGTATGACGATGCCGACGTGACCGCGATTGCCGGGAATGGCGTGCAGACGGCGGACCATGTCGATGGTGGCTTGGGTGTATTCGCTGCCTTCCATATCGACGCGGAGAAATGTATTGGCGGCCACGGCGTGTTGAACAAGTTCGGCTACGATTTCCTCTGCCAGGCCTGGATCAAGATCCATGCCCATCTGCGTAAGCTTCACACTGACATTGGCGTTCAGGTTACGAGTCTGAATTGCATCAATCAGGCGGTGGTAAATGTCGGCGGAGTGGCGGGCCTCTTCGGGGGTCGAGACATTTTCGCCGAGACTATCGAGGGTGGAAGCGATGCCCGAGTGCTGCAGAGATTCGGCTGAGCAGAGGACTTCGTCGAGGGTCATCCCGGCGACGAAGCGGGAGGACATCTTGCGACCCATGGCAGACCGTTCAGAAAAACTTCTAAGGGCTGCGTTGCGGGAAAGGGCAATAAAAGTAGAGCGCAGGATGGACATAACTTCCTTGAAAATGGGCGAACTTCCTATTTTCGCATAGTGGAGGGAGCGAGTTGGGGGTCCCCATTGGACCCGGTTGAAGGGGTACTTTTCGTGGGCTTTCGCAGTGAATGTGAATATCTGTGCCGGTTTTATCTCTTTAGCTAACTACTTCACGGCTCGTTGCATCGAACGAAAGTAAGCCCAGAAAACTGGCCGGAGATGTGTTCTCCAGCTTTTACGAGAAATCATAGAAGTCAGCACCTGGACGGGAGAACCGTTGCCAGGCGCAGTGGAGAGATCATATGGTGAACAACTGCGCAAATCCTGAATGTGCCAAACCCCTTCACTATTTGCGGGAAGGCCGTATCTTTGTTTTCGATATGCAGGATTCCAAAACTGCTGGTACTGGTGCAAAGGGAAGTCGCCGTCTCGAACACTTTTGGTTGTGCGGCCCATGCTCCATCCAGTTTCAGATAGAGCGTGACAAGGAAGCCGGCATTCGACTGGTGCCGCGCCGCCCGGTACGTATGCGGGTGGTTCCGGACTCGGTGCTGGAGCCGAAGACTCCTACAGCTTTGGCTTCCTGACGAGTCTAACCTCGGATTTGAAAAGCGCCCCATGCGGGCGCTTTTTATTTTGTGGCCGCTCTCAGTTTTTGGCCGTGGGCATTTCCTGAGACAACTCCTTTACAGGCCTGTTGTAGACACCGGTCAGTGCATTCCAGCGGATAAAAACAATTTCTTCCAGCATCTTGAGTCCATCTCTCAGGTAGCTGATGCGACTACGTTCATCATGCCCCCACGTGACCGGTACCTCGCGGATAGAGTAGCCGCGTTTACGAGCGATGAAGAGGATCTCCGGATCGAAGCCCCATCGTTCGATGCGCTGGAATTGAAAGACGGTCTGGGCGGCCTGCCGTTTGAATGCCTTGAAGCCGCATTGCGTATCGGCAAAAGGCAGCCCCATGACCATCCTTGTAACGGCATTGAAGCAGCGGCCAAAAAACTGGCGGTAGAGAGGTTGCTGGATGGTTTGCCGTTTGCGTTCGAGCCAGCGTGAGCCGATAGCAATGTCCGCGCCCTTATGAATGGCGGAAAAGAGCAGCTCTGCTTCTTCCATGGGGGCGGAGAGATCGGCATCGGTAAACATGACGATTTCGCCCGCAGCCTGCAGCATGCCATTGCGCACGCTGTATCCCTTACCGCGATTGCGGGGATTATTGATCAGCCGCACGATGGGATTCCGGGCAGAAAACCCTTCGACGATGGTGGCAGTGTTGTCAGATGATCCGTCATTGATCACCAGAATCTCTGCATTCCAGCTAAAACTGTGAACGCAACCCAGCACACGCTCGAGTGTGCTTCCGATGCGGGCTTGCTCGTTGTATGCGGGAATAACGATGCTGTAATCGGGGCTCACTCTAGAGTAACCGTCGCTGCGTTGCCACACTTTCAACGTATCACACGCTCTTTCTTCGGGCAGCCTGCCCATGATCTCTCCTTCCAGGAAAAGAGGGAGTTGGCGCTAAAGCAATTGCTAGAATTATCCGCATCGCTCAACCCCTAAGCATTTTGCCGTATCTTTTGCCGTATCCAAGGAGCACTGCATGCACCTTTTTCGCGTATCCGCTCTGACCGTTTCCCTTGCCATAACCCTTCATGCACGAGCACAAGTCCCTCCGACGACAATTCCACCATCTCCGACAACACAGGCACAGCATGGGGATGATAAAGCAACGCCGGCGCTTCCCGCGAGCGGACATACTCTGGACTCAGCAGATCTGGAGGCTTTCTTCGACGGCATCATTCCCCTGCAACTAGAACGATCCGATATTGCGGGAGCAGTCGTGCTGGTGAAGAAAGATGGACAGGTGTTGCTGCAAAAGGGATACGGCTATGCCGATGAGAAGAAAAAGAAGCCGGTCGATCCCAATACAACAATCTTCCGCCTGGCATCGATTTCAAAGCTGTTTACGTGGGTTTCAGTGATGCAGCTTGAAGAGCAAGGCAAACTCGACATCGATGCGGATGTGAACCGGTATCTCGATTTTCAGATACGGCCTGCGTTTGACAAGCCAATCACCCTGCGCAACCTGATGACGCACACCGGCGGATTCGAAGAGGAGAACCGCGACATCATTATTACCAATCCGAAGCAGCCCGTTACTCTGCGAGAGTTTCTCATAGAAAACCAGCCGAAGAGGCTGTTTGCTCCCGGAACAGTTCCTGCTTATTCAAATTATGGCGTAGGCCTCGCCAGCTATATTGTTCAACGCGTCAGCGGGAAACCATTCGAGCAATACGTGGAAGAGCATATCTTTGTGCCGCTTGATATGATGCACTCGACATTTTTTCAGCCTCCGCCGAAAGCTCTTGTTGCGTCGCCTTCGGAGGGATATCGCGAAGACACCGAGAAGCCGGCAGTGGGTTTTGAAATCTTCAACCCCGTTGGAGCAGGAGGGCTTTCCTCGACCGCTTCCGATATGGGCAGATTCGGGCAGGCACTGCTGAATGGAGGCGAGCTGGACGGGAAACGCATTCTCAAGCCGGAGACGCTGACGGCAATGTGGACGCCGCAGTTCCGGGTAAGCGACAAGATGCCTCCCATCGGCATGGGCTTTTATCAGGTATGGCGTAATGATCTGCGCTGGATCGGCCACGAAGGCGATCTGATTGCATTTCACAGCCTATTCTTCGTAGAACCGACGCAGAAACTGGTCCTGTTCGTCTCCTATAACTCGGCTGGAGCGGGAGATAAGCCGAGGCCTGAGATCATCGAGATGTTTACGGATCGCTATTTTCCCCGCGAGGAGCGGCAGGTCTTCGCAACTCTTTCCCGCGACGAGCTCAATGCAATGGCGGGAACGTATCAAAGCACGCGGAGAGCAGACAGCACGAGGCTCAAACTTGGAGACCTGTTCGAGCAACGGGACATAACCATCGATAAGGATGGAATTCTGCGTGTTGAGGGCATAAAAGATCTGCGCGGACATACGATCAAGTGGAAACCGATCGACAAAGATTTGTGGCAAGAAGTGGATGGCCAGCGGCGATTGTTTGCTGTTCGCGATGAAGAGGGAAAAGTCGTTCGAGTTGCATACGATTTCCCAGGTACGCAGGGGCAGCGGGTGCCATGGTATGAGAACGGCAAATTCTTGCTGTGTACGGTCGGAGCCAGTCTGGTAGTGCTCGCGTTCGTGGTGCTTGCCTCGCTCATTCGCCTTGGCAAAAGACTCTTTTTGCGGAAGCGCCCACGACCCGCCCCGCAGACCGGAACGCAGTGGCTGCCCTGGGTTTCCCGTGCCGCTGCGTGGGTCTGGGTTGTGCTGCTGTCGACTATATTCATCTTCTTTGCGGTGGCGGGCGACGATCTGATGCCTCCTACACCGGCGTGGGATAAATACTTCTATTTGATGAATGTTGTCACCGCTCTCGCCATCCTGTTGAGTGTGTTTGCCATCATCTCGGGAATTCGCGTCTGGAAACGCGCAGAGATGAGAAAAATTACAAAGGTGAAATTCTCGCTGGTGGCTTTGGCTTGCGCGATCCTATGCTGGTTTGCTATCCACTGGCATGTGATCGGACAGGTGAAACGAATCTAAAGCGGGGAGGGAACGCGAATCGCATCAAAACGCGACGACGGTTGGCATGCCAAGGCTGTCCGCAAGTGCTACACTCGCCGCTATGGCAGAAGAAAAGCGCCGTTCGGCATCGTTTTGGGTATTGATCGGCGGCGGACTTTTTGTGGTGTTCGTCGCCGTGGTTGGTCTGCTTGGTTATGTTGCCGTGCAGGTGATTGGCGGTAGCGCAAATTTCGGCAACAGCATCGGTGTGATCGATGTCGATGGCGTCATTCTCGCTGCAGATAAAACCGTCGATCAACTGCGCACCTTCGATCAGGATGACTCGATCAAGGCAATCATCCTGCACATCGACTCTCCCGGCGGAGGAGCTGCCGCATCGCAGGAAATCTACAATGAAGTTCGTCGGATCCGCGATGAAAAGAAGAAACCGATCGTCGCGTCGATTCAAAGTGTGGGCGCCAGCGGCGCCTACTACATCGCTTCTGGCGCCAATAAAATCTATGCGAACGATGCGAGCATTGTCGGCTCGATCGGTGTCATCATGGAGTGGACCAATTACGGCGATCTGTTGAAATGGGCCAAGTTGAGGCCGGAAGTTCTGAAGGCGGGATCGCTTAAGGATGCCGGTTCGCCGACGCGCGAGATGACTCCGGAGGAAAGAGCCTATTTTCAAGGCCTGGTAGACAATATGCACACCCAGTTCATCCGCGATGTCGCCGCCGGACGCAGCATGGGCACAAATGTGTTGACTCCTTTGGCAACAGGACAGGTCTGGACAGGGCAGCAGGCTCTCTCCCTGCACCTGATTGATAAACAAGGGGGTTTCCGGGATGCATTGCTTGAGACGGCACGTCAGGTGGGGATCTCCGGAGAGCCAAATGTAGTGAAACCCCCGAAAAAAAGACGATCTTTGCTGGATTTAGTGACCTCAGACGCGGATGATTTATGGCCAAATCCGGAACAGTTGTTGGAAAAACATGCCGGGTTCTATTTTCTTTGGAGATAAAGGTTAAATTTGTTGCATCTATTATGTTTAACAAGCGTAACCTAGTTCTGGAGCTAAACTTGCCATGACCAAAGCAGACTTGGTGGAGGAAGTGACCCAACTCGGCGACCTGACGCGGCGCGATGGAGAAGTGATCGTGGATACTATTTTCGATTCCGTCATCCACGCGCTCAAAACAGGCGACAAAATAGAGATTCGCGGTTTCGGCAGCTTTCGCATCCGGCAGCGTAAGCCGCGGATCGGCCGTAATCCCAAGACCGGCGCCAAGGTTGAAGTTCCGGCCAAACGCGTTCCTTACTTCAAGCCCAGCAAAGAATTACGAGACTTGGTAAATCCTAAGGAGACGCCGCCGGCGGATTCCCATCCAACCTCCAGCCCGGAGCAGCATTCGGCCTGATGGTTTCAACCTACATACCACTACTCAGAAGAGGCATGGACGATTTCCATGCCTCTTTTATGCGCGTATGCCAATGACGGAGAGGCTACGGCCAGTGAAACCGTGGTCCGCGCGATGCGAGAAGTAACGATCGGTAAAACAGCTGGTGCAGTCGCCCAGAACGTAGATGCTTTCCGCGCGAAGACCTGCATCGATCAGTTGACGGCGGTTAGCCTCTACCAGGTCGAGATGCAGACTCGGGCCAATGTTACTGTGCCCTGGTGCTCGGGCCGTAAGAAACAGCATGGGGTACTTTTCCCTGATAGGGTCAGAGTTGAAAACTTCATAGAATAAGTCCGATGCGTACGTAAACTGCGATTCAAATTCCGTCCGCACTTCTTCGCCGACGGCGTAACAACATGGGCCGATTCCGGGACCTACAGCCGCAATCAAATCGTCGGGACGGCTGCCGAATTCCAACCGCATGCGTCCCACTCCGTGCTCGACAATGCGCTTGAGCGTCCCGCGCCAGCCGGCGTGGAATGCAGCCACAGCCCGCTTCCTGCGATCGGCGATGAGGACCGGAATGCAGTCTGCAGTCTGGATGCCGAGGAGTAGGCCGCGCTCATCGGTCATCATGCCATCGGCTTTGCTGCGTGCTTCGTCACCGGCGTCTGCTCTGCCCACGACCTTCGTGATCGATGAATGAATCTGCTTTAACGTGACTAGCGAAGGAATCGTCTTTGTTCCCTGTGCAATAGCAGTCATAAAGAGCTTCCGATTGGCAAGCACTGTATCGCGGGTGTCAGATGCCGTGAACCCCAAATTCAACTCACCGGCACGCTGATTCGGGCGATACGCTGATGTCTTGCCTCCGGTACGAGTGCTGAAGCCATGCATCAACCACGGCAGTTCCAACCAGCCTGGGACTTGTATGACTTCAACCCGCGTTTTTGCGACTCGGCGTTGCTTTTGTCGTAGTGGCACAGGCCGCGCTGTCTCGCGTTCGCGGCTGCGGGTATGCAGACGATCCTTCGTACGCGTACGTCCAGCGCTCGATAGTACGTCGTTCAGCTTTTCGAAGGAGGAACGGCTTTCTGAAGAATATGACATGCCCTTCCATTTTAGCGGCGGAGAATGGCATAAAGCATGAGGGCCCGCTTTCCAGCGGGCCCGCTTCAGAGGCAGTAAGGAAGGGAAGCCAAAGGGTAGTGTGACCGAGGGTCTGCGAAAAGCAGACGATTCAAGAGTGATACTCGATAAAGGTGAGTTACTAAATTGAAGTTGCCTCTAGTGTTGAGAATAGGAATGCAGGGTTTCCCGCTAGAGTTGCCTCTTGCCTCGGTAAATTTTCAGATAGGAAGCATAAATGTAAATTATTTAGAAACAATGAATTAGTTAATGGTAACTACAGAATATGTATCTTAGGTCTACATACCGTTGGTCAAAAAAATGTACCAAAAAGCGGCGTTCAAATGCACAAATTTACGTGGATGAAATATCCCCCGTTTGGGTGTGAGGTCACTAAAAGCATTTGGCAAAATGAAACGCCGCGACTTTAAGGTCGCGGCGCTTTTCGTTGAAGTTGACTTTTGCTGCTTAGACCAACGCTTCAGCCCTGATTCCTACCTTGTCAAACCAGGAGTGCGCCGCCTTAAGAGCGTTGTTGACATTCTCGATGTTCTTTACGCCTTCGGTGTTGAGCCAGTCTTCAAAAGCTTTTGCGCCCTGCTTGGCGTAGACGGCGATACCGTCTTTCCAGGTAGCGCGGCCGCAGAGTACGCCGTTAAAGCTGGTTCCGCTTTCCGCAGCCAGTTCCAGCGTTTCAATGAAGACCGGGTTCGAAACTCCAGCCGAAAGATAGATGAACGGCTTGTGCGTCGAAGAAGCGGCCGTGCGGAAGTGCTCCAAAGCTTCGGCGCGAGTGTAAGCCTGCTCGCCCTTGAAGGCCCTGGTACCTGCGACAAATTCCATCTGGATGGGCACTTCAACTTTCAGAACATCAACGCCGTAACGCTCCTTGCCGAACTCTTCCATCGATCCGGTCACGACATCAGGCTTGCGCTTGGCGTAGCCGATACCCTTTTCGTCTTCACCGTGCACGTCGTAGCCTACGGTCTCAAGGAAGAAAGGAATGTCATGCGCAATGCACTCGTCGCCGATGCGCTCGACCCACGCATGCTTATGGTCGTTGATGGCGGACTTTTCGAATGGGGTGTAGTAGAGCAGAATCTTGATGCAGTCCGCGCCAGCTTCTTTCAGTCGGCGCACCGACCATACGTCGAGCAGATCGGGCAGACGTCCCGGCAGTGCCGCGTCGTAACCGGTCTTTTCATAGGCAAGCAGCAGACCTTTGCCATTGCGCTTCTTCGAAGCGGGAAGACCGAATTCGGGGTCGAGCAAGATCGCCGAGGCATGCTTGGTAAGGACTTCGGTGACAAGAATCTTGAACTCTTCGAGCGCCGAATCGGGTAGATCGGCAACACCTTTTTCCTTAGCCAGCGATTTCTTCAGCGAGCCGCGCTGGTCCATGGCGGCTGCGGCGATGACACCGCGTTTGTCCGAGACTGCTTTCAGTCCGGCAAGTTTTCCGGGGGTGAGATTCGTCGACATCGTAATTCTCCTGCTCTTTCGGTTCTGTATCGGATCGATTTAGGTTACGGAAGTTTTGAAATTGAGTTTCACGAATGATTTTAACCCAGCAAGCAACATTCAGGGCGCAGGGGCGCAGTTTCCGTGAACGAACTAGGACGCGCAGGCTGTCCCTTGCTTTTGCATCTCAAAATCAATGCGGGTGGATCGTTGGTTTCCGGATGTAAATTATCAAGCACATGGTTACTGTGGAAGGTGCGACCTAGAGATCCGGAGACCCATCGAGCCGTAGGTCGTCGCATGAGGCCATGGTTGAGAGAGTGTTATGAGTGACGGGCGTGCGAAAGTCCATACTGCTTCGGACGGCGGCGTCTCCGGAAAGCACGACGCGGTTGCTCCTTCGCAGTTCAATGTCGCTCCTTCCACTTCCGACGAATTGAATACCGTGCATCTGCGGCTCACTCCGGTCGCTTGCTGGCGAGTGGATGATATTCGATTTGCCTTTGATTCTTCCTTCGTCGATGCCGACCCCTCTGATCCTAAGAATCCAAACGATATTCGGGTCGAGTTGGCACACCTCATAATGCTGCTCAAGGATTATCCGGATTGTCCACTCTCTGTTTTTGGTCACGCGGATCCGGTCGGCACAGATGACTACAATAAGCAACTCAGCGGACGACGGGCCATGGCAATATACAGCCTTATCGTCGCCCATGGAGACACTGCAAAAGCCGTAAGTCTGTGGCAGCAAATATCCAGCACTGAAAATTGGGGAGACAACCAGCATCAGAAAATGCAGAGCTTCACGGGACTGCCAGCCGGCACGCCAAACAGCGACCTAATCAAGGCATATCTACAGAAACTGTGCCCGAACGAACTCGTCCTCAATAAGACCGATTTTCTTGCGCAAGGGGCTGATTCCGCCGGCAAGGGAGATTACCAGGGTTGTAGCGAGTTCAATCCGCTCCTGATCTTCTCCCAGGAAAAGCAGGCGCAATTTGACCAGGCAAAACAGCAAAACGACGCAGCAGGTATCGCCGAGCGCAATGAGGAAAATGCGATCAATCGTCGCGTGATGGTCCTTTTGTTTCGCGTGGGAAGCAAGGTCGATCCCCAAAAGTGGCCCTGCCCAAGCGCACTAGGAGACAAATCGGGCTGCATCAAGCGATTCTGGTCTGATGGTGAGACAAGGCGCAGCACACATCTGCCTGGCGTAGACAGGAAATTCACCGACACGTACGACACCTTCGCCTGCAGGTTTTACCAGCGGGTTTCCATTTCAAGTCCGTGTGAATCCATTCCGTTGCACCCATTCCGTTATGGAATCGAATTCGGAACGCACATGCCGTGGACAGATGATGCTGTGATGCGCATCGTAAGCGAGGATGGTTCGCAGGAAAGAGTCTTCACTAAGAGCGAAGGTGTTGTGAGCGGAATCCACCGCGTCTTCACCTTTGCCGATTATCGTAAACACGTCCGGTATCTCGCCGAGATCCGCGATAAGAGACACGTGGTCGGCCTCTTTGGACTGGTTGAGCTTTACCGCATCGTGGACCCGAACGATCCTTTGCATATCCTGCCGCCGCCTACCGTGCAGCCTGTAGACCCTGGACCTGTACCACCCGATCCTGAACCATCTGAACTGCAGGGTCACAGCGAAGGAGTCGATCCGGAGAATGTGGAAGCTGCAGCTGATCCGCCCCATATACCGGCTATTTCAACCGATGCTTAGGAAGGACTCCGCGCAGAATGCCCCTTTTTCTGATCGTACATGTATTGGACTCGACATATTCGCCGCTGGACAACGCCAAAGTGGAAGCGACTTTCGACGGTGTACAGCTTGGGGTATCGCTCGCCGGTCTCGGCGCTTTCGAAACCCCATTTCCGGGGGACAACAACAGTGTGGTCGTCAAAGTCACCCTGGACGGATTTTTTCCCGTTGAGCAGACGCTAAAAGTTGTTAAGTCGCAAAAACCAACCTTCGTCTTCGATGGAGATCAAAAGGTTGAAATGCGTAATATTGACAGCCACTCGCGCGACGGCGGGGGCTTC
>Ga0206817_1008_pt3 | contig 89038 bp, 74 predicted proteins | sample Alteio_BWOrgCont_89_FD_152873 | JGI IMG/M metagenome (GOLD analysis project Ga0206817, IMG submission 152873) | Enriched cells from forest soil in Barre Woods Harvard Forest LTER site, Petersham, Massachusetts, United States -... | ecosystem: Environmental > Terrestrial > Soil > Temperate forest >...
CTCCTGCGTGTCGGTAGGAGCCACTAGCTGCTGCACAGCTGCCTGCAATTTCCCTGACGGTTGAGCAAAATGATCGACGCTTTTCGACCAGTATTTCCCCTGTTCCTTCCAGAACTCCACGCCCGACCTATAACTCGAGTAATAAAACAGCACGCGGTACGATATGCTCTGCATCGGTGGCATGTAATCTTCGTCTGGTTCCGCCGGAATATGCTCGACGACCAGGTCGTACCCTTCCGCGCCCGAAGTCACCTGATAACCCGGCGGAAGAACGCTTGAATAGAGCAGCCCGTTCACTAAATTGCCGTGCTCTCTATCGCTGATCAGCTCGCGTTGCGTGGGCACAAAATGATAGTGAGCCTTATGCACATAAAGTGGCTGCTGGATATACCACTGCGGCGATGAGGCAATGTTGTCGTCGTAGCTAAGGATGTAGCGATATTCGATGATGCTGCCCACCTGCACATCCGGCAGGCTGAAGACCTTCGTCATCACCCGCAGGTTACCCCGCTTTATGAGCAGTTTTTCGATCGGTTTTCCGGTAAACGGAATCACCGTGCCGTCGCTGTGAATCGTTCTTCCCTGCACGGCGCGAATGGAAAATGTACGGCCCTGATATGGCGGAATTTCGACATCGCCGTACTCTTTGCCCTTTTCGGTAAGAATCTTGATTCGCGCATACAGCGAGTGTATGTGCAGTTTGTCGTCGGAGGTCTCCTGCCGGAACAGGTACACAGCCGCCGCATCCGGAGCGGCCGGATCGGAGGTCATCTTCAGTTCTTCCGGAGTGGGCTGTTGAAAATCGGAAGCAATGACTGGAAGAGAAAACAATAGAGAGCAGAACAGGAGGAAAAAACCGCGCAATACGTTCAAAGAGGCCTCGTGAAGAATAAGCGTGCTCCCGAAAGGAGAAATCATTTTCGGGAAATGGCTTAGTTGTACTTCAGAATCGGGCCTACTACAAGTGAAATTGCCTGGAATCTGTCAGAAGCGACAGAGCTGGTCGCATGGCTTGAAAGGGCACGCCTTTAGCCGTGCCACAACACCAGCTTGGAATGGCTGTTTAGCAACCGACGCACTCTTACCCAATGCGCGCCTCACTCTTACATCATCAGATGCTGCCTCACGAGCCCGCCAAATGTCATTTTTATGTTAGTTTTGAAGAAGCGGGATTTCCCCGTGAGCTCGTAGCTCAGTAGGTAGAGCAACGCCCTTTTAAGGCGTGGGTCCTGGGTTCGAATCCCAGCGAGCTCACCACTTCTAAACAACTTACAGCATTCACAACTGATGAGATGTGGGCTGATTTGCGTCCACAGCGGCCGGATTGTGAATGCGGGCGGACGCATTTAATGCGAGAGGATGTATTCGATCGCTGCTGAACCGACAGCTCTCGTATCATCGCCAAAATTCTCCCAGGTATCCGAATAGCTGTGCACCGGATTCGACGGAGAAGGATCAACAAGGTAGACCTTGGTGTGCCGGGACGTTCCTGTGCCGATAAGAGAATGAATCGCTACAGCGTGTTTCGTCACCTGGTTCGTATCATGACTGAATTGGCCAAACGCCACCAACGGACCGCGCCGTAACAGCTCCTCCATCCGCCGAAGGGAGATTCTCTCCCTGAGCGCGTGAAATTTCAGATGGACCGCATGCGCCAAACGCTGTACGGAATTCTCCGTGAGTGTTCCCTGGTCCAGTACGACACCTGCGCTGTGCGCCAGAGACTTAACATGATCCACTCCGGCCTGGGAGTGGCGGCGCATCACCATGGCTGTCGCAGCCGCCCAGCAATCATATTCATTGTTGATAACGATGGCGGCAATGTGATGGCGGATGTGAATACACGGTTCTGGCATGACGAAAAGTGGTGAAACCAGCTGCAGAAGCGTTTCACCACCCAGGCACGGCCCTGCATTTACTTTTTCGTAAAATGCACTGCAGAAACAGCCCGCAGCCGTTCCGCCGCGCTCTCCGCCGTAATATCACGCTGCGGCATACCCAGCATCTCAAAACCCACCATGAACTTTCGCACCGTCGCCGAGCGCAGCAGCGGCGGATAGTAGTGCGCATGAAAGTGCCACTCCGCATGCGTTTCGCCGTCGCAGGGCGTCTGATGAAAGCCCATCGTGTACGGAAAACTCGTCTCGAAGAGGTTGTCGTAGCGCGTCGTTGTCTGCTTCAGAATGTTCGCCAGGCCTGCGCGCTGCGCATCGGTGAACTCCGCCATCGAGCCGACGTGCTTCTTGGCCAGCACCAACGTCTCAAAGGGCCACACCGCCCACCACGGAACCACGACAAGAAATTCATCGTTTTCACAGACAACGCGCGTCTGCTCCTTGGTTTCGGTCTTTAAGTAATCGCATAGCAGGCAGGAGCCATGCTCCGCCTGATACGCCTTCTGCGATTCGGTCTCGATGGCCGGCTCATCCGGCACATGCTCCGTCGCCCATATCTGGCAATGCGGATGCGGATTGCTCGCGCCCATCATGGCCCCGCGGTTTTCGAAGATCTGCACGTAACGAATCGCCGGATTCGCCGCCAGCTCTGTGTATTGTGCTACCCATGAATCGACCACCCGGCGAATGTCCGCCTCGTCCATCAGCGCGACCGTCAAGCTGTGATCGGGATGAAAGCACAGCACGCGGCAGCGCCCGCGCTCCTGCTCGGCACGCAGCAGCTTCGGTGCGCCCTCTACCTGCGGCACAGGCGAATCGGGGAGCAACGCAGCATAATCGTTATCGAAAATGAATACGTTTTCATAGCGGGGATTAAGATGCCCTCCTGCCCGCTCATTGCCCGGACACAGGTAACACTGCGGGTCGTAATGCACCTCGGAGAATCCCGAAGACGGATTCACTTCTCCCTGCCAGGGACGCTGTGTGCGGTGCGGGGAAACCAGCACCCACTGGCGACTCAGCGGGTTATAGCGGCGATGGGGAAACTGGTAAGCAGAATCACTCACGAAAAGCCCTTTCTATCTCCAGACTAGGCGAGCACTTCAGCCCTCGCAACTTCTGTCACTCGAACTGATGGCTTCAGCTACGGAGGTAAATCCTATTTGCAGCGCATGTTCAAGCAGTCGGTTTATCAGGGACCGGCGCTACCGCCAGATACATCTCGGCAAAGCGGCCACTGTATTCCTCCAGCAGCCCGCGTACCCGCTCCGGGTCCGGCGACCGCACAATCAGTCCCGCATGGTGATGCTTCTTCATACGGTAGATAATCTCCGGTGCATCGAATATCGAGGTGTCCGGATTGGCAGTGCGCGCCAGACACAGAACACTTCCCGCGTAGCTCTCCATCGTCTTCGGCAACGTATATCTCATGCGACGCAGCGAGCAGACTTCAATCCGCGCCCACTCCGCCCACAGATTCACGCCGGTCGCCGCCTCCACCACATCGGAAACAAATGCTCCACCCACCCGCGCCGCCACTTCCAGAAAGTAGAACTTTCCGTCGTCGCCACGAATGTATTCGGCATGTGTCACACCGCGCACCATGCCCATCGCCGGAAGCAACTGTGCATTCAGCGCGGTCAGATACCGCGCGTCGTCGCCATCGCGGTCCACGATACGCGTCGTGAAAACGCCGCCCTCATGCATCACCTGCATGGGCGGCTTTCCATACCGGCTCACGGCTGCAAAAACCACTTGCCGCTCACTGGTGATCGAGTCCACGTGGTAAATATCGCCGGGAACAAAACGCTCCAGCAGGTAATAGCTTTGCCGGTCACCCAGCTCATCGAGCGAGCGCCACAGCTGCTCCGGCTCATGGATCTTCCTGATCCCGATCGCCGCCGCTTCGGCGCGCGGCTTCAGCACCCACGGCGCGGGCACGTTGGCCATGTAGGCGCGCAGGTCGTCGTAGTTCAGCACCGGAGAAAACTCCGGAACCAACGCTCCGGCGCGCTGCGCCTCAAATCTCATGGCCAGCTTGTCGCGGAAGTTCGCCGTCGTTGTCCGCCCCATGCCGGGAATCCGCATGTGCTCACGCAGCGCCGCCACAGTCTCCATGTCGAACTCGTCGAGCGCGACGAGGCGGTCATACTTCCATCCTCGCGCCATGTAGGTTACCGTCCGGATGATCGCATCGAGCGGAAGCTCTGCGGGCATCGTCCGCACGTCTTCCAGAATGTCGCGTGGCCAATCGGCGTCTTTCAGCTTCTCGTCTGTCAGCAAACCCACGCGGCAGCCCATCGATGCGCACTGGCGCATGAACGCCTGACCCTTCTCGTAGGTCGAAATGCAGAGGATGCGTTCGCTCATGGTAAAAACACTACACGATCGATGGCTTTCTGGAATCGCCATCGTTCACTGAAATCTTAGCTCTTCAACCGAGGCCAATAGATATTTGCGCGCAATTTGTGGTGCAATCGAAGCTGGCCTGTTCGATCTATGCGCCCATCCGTTACAAGCATACTTTCCGCCGGACTCATTCTCCGGCATCACGACCGCCTCACATCGCTCTGGCATGAGCAGCCGCCTGCTGTTCCTGCCGAGACGCACGGCACATTCCTCGACGCTGTCATCGCCCAACACCTCGCCAATTTCGAGCTTTGGCATACGGAAGACAAGGCCCGCGCCCCGCACGCGACCGATCACGATCTGGCTGACGTAAAGCGCGCCATCGACCACATCAACCAGCGCCGCAACGACCTCGCCGAGCGCTGCGACATCCTGCTGCTCGAGCATTTGCGCTCGCTGAGCCTGCCTAACCCTAAAGCTGAGCTGAACTCCGAAAGCCCCGGCCTCATCATCGACCGCCTGTCGATCCTCGCGCTCAAGCTCTTTCACACGCAGGAAGAGATTGCCCGCCCCGATGCCCCAGCGGGTCACGCCGAACGCAACCGGCAGCGGCATCAAATCCTTGATGAGCAGCGCAGCGACCTCGCCGATGCTCTCGACCGCCTCTGGCAGCAGACCCTTGCAGGCGAACGCCGCTTCAAGCTCTACCGCCAGCTCAAGATGTACAACGACCCGGCGCTCAATCCCGCAGTCTACAAATCTCGTATATAGTGGTGCCGTACCTAGCGAACTCCCGCCTCGTTTTAATCAGGGAGTTCTACCTGCGCCCTCCTGGCTCGCAGAAGCGTGGATGTAGGCTCGCGAGCACATCAGTAATGGTGTGCTACAACCTCAATCCACTGCGTAAAGGAGATTTCCATGCAGCATACCCATATCGACCACGCCATCGACTACATCGAATTCACCGCCCCCGACCTGCCTGCCATAAAGAAGTTCTACGGCGATGTTTTCGGCTGGATATTCCAGGATTGGGGCGACGAGTACGCCAGCTTCAGCGATGGCCGCGTAGACGGCGGCTTCGCCCGCGGTGAAGTCCGTAAAGGCGCAGGCCCGCTCGTCATCCTCTATTCTTCCAGCCTTGAAGCTCTGCAGGAAAAAGTAAAGGCATCCGGAGGCGCGATTGCAAAAGACACATTTTCATTCCCCGGTGGCCGACGTTTTCACTTCGCCGACCCCGCCGGAAATGAACTGGCTGTCTGGTCGGATATGTAACGGGAACCGACTCTAAGAACAGGTAGCAGAAATGTGAGGCGCGGGTTTCAACCCGCGCCTCATAGATCAAAGCTCAACGCGGCTCCATAAGCTTAGGTATGCTTCCTGCCCATCCCAAAAGCTGGAGGATCATGTCACCCTTCGCCCTCTCTCGCCGCAATTTCCTAAGAGTAGCAGGAGCCTCGGCTGCTTCCACTCTGCTTTCACCGTCGAGCCTGATAAGTCAGCCTCCACTGACAAATTCGCAGCGCGATATCCCAGCCGGCTACACGCTCACCATCGCCACTACTCCCATCGAACTGGCTCCCAATCGCATCATTTCCGTCGCGACCTACAACGGACAGTTCCCCGGCCCCTTGCTGCGCCTGAAAGAAGGAGAGCGCGCCACAGTTGACGTTCACAATCAGACGGACACACCCGAGCAGCTCCACTGGCACGGACAGTTCGTTTCACCCCTCGTCGATGGAGCCGCCGAAGAGGGTACGCCCTTCATCCCAGCGCACGGCAGCCGCAGAATCTCCTTCGTGCCCGGGCCTTCCGGGCTTCGCTTTTACCATACGCATGTGCGCGCCGGAGCCGACCTTGCCGCTGGCCAGTACAGCGGGCTGGTTGGGCCTGTTTTCATCGAACCGAAGCAGCACGCGGGCGATTATGATCGCGAAGTCTTCCTCACACTGAAAGAGTTCCAGCCCACCCTGAGCCGCGGCGGAGACATGGCGATGGACTTCCTTGCACCGGCTAAGACCGTACCGGCATTAAAAGACGCAGGCGAAAGCAGGATGAAAGCCTCGCTCGCCAAGGGCATGCCGCATGGCTATGAAGTCGGCTACGATGCATTCACCATCAACGGGCGCATGCTCGGCCATGGCGAACCCGTACGCGTCAAACAGGGCGAACGCGTCCTCTTTCACGTACTAAATGGCAGCGCAGGCGAAATTCGCAGCCTCGCGCTGCCGGGCCACACCTTCAACGTAATCGCCATGGACGGCAATCTCCTTCCACGGCCGGTTCGGGTGCCCGTTCTCTGGCTTGGGACAGCCGAACGCATTTCGGCAATTGTCGAGATGAATCACCCAGGCGTCTGGGTGATGGGCGATCTCGCCGACGACGACCGCCACCACGGCATGGGCATCGTCGTCGAATATGCCGGATACAAGGGAAAACCCCAATGGCTCCCGCCCAAACCCTTTAAGTGGAACTATGCTCAATTCGGCAACTACATGGAGTTGATAATCCCTCATGTAGACGAGACATTCGACATGCTCTTTGAAAAGCAGAACGCCGCGCTGGATGGATTCAATCAGTGGACCATCAATGGGGTGTCTTATCCCCAGGATCAGATGATGGCGGCACCCTCCTTTCACCTGCATAAGGGTAAGCGGTACCGCATACGGATGCGCAATGCCAGCGACGACATCCACCCGATCCACCTGCACCGGCACAGCTTTGAGCTGACCCGGATCGCGGGCCAGCCCACTTCCGGTGTTTTCAAGGATGTCCTCATGGTCGGCGGCTATCAGGAGGTCGAAATTGATTTCACTGCCAACAATCCCGGCCTGACGCTCTTCCACTGCCATCAGCAACTTCATATGGATTTCGGTTTCATGACTCTGTTCGATTACGTCTAGCGCCTGCCATGAGAAGGTCTTAGCCGATGTCACTTCCCCATTTCCGCAACGCACTTACGGTCGTCCCGCTTACTCCTTTCCTGTGATATGGTTGACGCGCAGCGCTGTTCTGCGTATAAAAACGAGTTCAGCGGGAAATATTCTGCATGCACGCGCCAGGGCGCTGTATGTCCCAAGGGAAACAAGGAAAAATCGTCCTTATGCAAGATGCACATCAGGCTGCTGGTCCTCGCCGCACTCCTCGCACAGCCGCTGAAAAAACACGCCCCGTCGTCGACAAAGCCCATGAGCAGGCCATACATCACTACCAAAGCGCTGTACAGCTTATGCAGGAGGGCAAATACGAAAAGGCCCGCACCGCGTTTGAAAAGCTCATCCTTACCGCTCCGCCCGAGCTGCTGGAACGGTCGAAGATCTATCTCGCTGCCTGTGAACGAAACGCGAAGCAGGCAACACTCACCTTCGCCACTCCCGGCGAGCAGTATGACTACGCCATTTCTTTGCTCAATACGGGAGATTACGAGGATGCCCGCGACCAGCTGGAAAGCCTCCTCAAGAAAAACCCTTCGGCTGACTACGCCCACTACGGCCTCGCGGTCCTCGACAGTATTACCGGTCAGGCCGAGGAGTGCCTCGAGCACCTGATCGCAGCCATCGGGCTCAATCCGCAGAACCGCATCCAGGCACGCAGCGATTCCGACTTCCAGGACATGGCCGACGACCCGCGATTCACGGAGCTGCTCTATCCGGAAACGCCATAGATCCATACCGCAGACCCATAGCTGTGCAGGGAGTCATGTTGAAAACTCCGGATCGACATACGCTTCGCCTTCTGGTCTGTACAGGAATTCTTTGCGTGCTTTTCGGCTCCGCATCTCTGGCGCAGGACCTGCAGCCTCCGGCTTCCGGCTATCTTGAAGCCCGACTGAGAATCGGAGTGGATGCAGGACGCATGAAGGCGGACGAGGCATTTCAGGCGGAGGCGCTTTCATCGTGGAGCACCGCGGATTGCACCCTGCTTCCAGGCGCAAGAATTTATGGCAAGGTTGTCTCCGGCGTCCGGCATACAAAATCCTCTCCGCAATCGACCTTGACGCTTCTCATTGACGGCGCCGATTGCAAAAATCATCGACACGCTCCGCTTGCCCTTCATATCCTCGAAATCATCGTGCCGGATGCTCCACGCGAGCCCGTGCAAGCGGTTCTTCCCCTCCCCGGAGTGGGGTTGAACCCCGCGGCAGCCGCGGCGCGTGACCAGATCGAACCGGACTCGCGATCCTCCGTCATTCACGTGGGCGAAGTCGTCGGAGAAAAGGGGATGCGCCTTGAAATAGCCGAAGGGCCGCAGTTCGCCGAACTGTTACGTTCCAATACGCAAACTGTCCGCCTGCTGGCCGGTACAAGGCTGGTTTTGGGCACGAAGGAAATGATTCCGGCGGATCAACAACTTCACTTCGACGCTCCGGAGAACAAACCATGACCCGGCTTCTTCCGATACACTCTTGTTGAGCTGCTCATGAAGCAAGCGACCCTCGTCCCCATTTCCGACTCGCCACTGCGGACCGCGGAGAAGGCTGACCTGCGAGTCGTCGCTATGGGCGGCGGCACAGGCCTCTCCACCCTGCTCCGCGGACTCAAGCGCTACGTCCCGTCGCCCGGCGTTACTCAGCCGGATTGTAACGGCCACCCATGCCTTCTCAGCCATCTCGCTGCGGTCGTTACTGTCACCGACGACGGCGGCTCTAGTGGCCGGCTGCGGAAAGACTTCAACATGCTTCCGCCCGGCGACCTGCGCAACTGCATGGTTGCCCTCTCGGAAGACGAGCACCTCATCGCCCGCCTCTTCAGCCATCGATTTCGCTCTGGTGCCGGCCTCGAAGGCCACAGCTTCGGCAACCTCTTCGTCGCCGCGCTTTCTGAGATGACGGGAGATTTCGCCCAGGCCATCCGTCTGGCCGCAGAAATCCTCGCCACGCGAGGCCATATCTACCCCGCAACCACGGCCAACGTCAGCCTCTCCGCGCAGATGGACGACGGTGAAATCGTACAGGGTGAAACCAACATTACCGCCAGCAAAAAACACATCGTCGAGCTGAGCATGGAACCGGCTGACGCCGCGCCCATGCCCGAAACTCTCGACGCCATCCAGCATGCCGACCTCATCACCATTGGCCCCGGCTCCCTCTTCACCAGCCTTATCACCAATCTGTTAGTCAAAGGCATTCCCGAAGCGCTCGCCCAGGCGCGCGGCCTGCGTGTCTACGTCTGCAACCTGATGACGCAGGCCAACGAAAGTCTGCATCTGACTGCTTCCCAGCATATCGAGCGCATCTACGAGCACGCCGGACGCCCCATCTTCGACTACGCGCTGGTCAATACCGGCGCAGTTTCGGAAGAGACACGCGCGCGCTACGCGGCCGAAGGCGCCGACCTCATCCAGCCGGACGTGGAACGTGTGGAAGCGCTCGGCGTCCGCTGCATTACCGGAAATTTTGCGGCCGAGGGTAACGTGCTTCGCCACGCCTCGGATCGCGTCGCCGCTCAGGTATTGACCCTTGCCCTCGAAGAGCGCCGACGGAAGGAAAGCTGAACGTGGGACGCCCTGCGAGCGCAGTCATTGCTTTCGTAGCCGCCGCGACGCTTTCCGCCTGGGCGCAAACCTTCCCCGATTCCGTCTACACCCCGCTCTGGAATTACAACGGAACCTGGAAGGTCAGCATCCCCGGCAAGCCAACCGATACGCTGGTCAACCACTGCACCCGCACCGGACTTTTCTTCGCGTGTGAACAGACGGTCAACGGCAATCCCGGAACGCTCGTCGTCTTTGTGCCCATCGATGCCGACGGCCATTACCGCACCAACCCCGTCACCAGAGAGGGAAACGCGGTGGGACCGGGTGAGCTCGAGATCAAGGGGAACCACTGGACCTACCTCGGCAAGAGCGAAGAGGGCGGCAAGACCACCTGGTACCGCACTACCAACGACTTCTCAGACGACAGCCACATTCACTTCGAACAATCGCAATCGACCGACAAGGTACAGTGGCAGGTGCAGCGCACCGGCGACGAAGTCCGTACCGACAAAGGCACAAAATAAACTCTCGATCTCCGAGTTGGATCGTTCCCAATAAAAATTTGCCATCTTGAGCGGAGCGCGCCGAAGGCGCGTAGTCGAAGGACCTGCTTTAAAAGCAGTAGCGGATGCCCTAAATCGCCGGCCGAATCTCCGTAGTACGCTTCAACTGCCCGCAAGCCGCATAAATATCCCGCCCGCGTGGTCTTCGCACAAACGCTGGAAATCCATGGAACTTGAGCCGGTACTGGAACAGCGCCACCGTATGCGGATCGGACATGCTGTACGACATGCCGGGTCCGGGATTCCAGACAATCAGGTTCACCTTCAATGGAAGATTCGCCCGGCGCAGCAGTTGTCCGAGTTCGTCCGCGTCCTGCTGCCGATCGTTCAGGCCGCCCAGCAGCACATATTCGAAGGTGATCTTCTCTTTCGCGCGCAGCGGCACACGCCGCACCGCCGCGATCACATGCGCAATATCCCATTTGCGCGTAATGGGCATAATCTCTGAGCGGATCGCGTCATTCGGCGCATTCAAGGAAACGGCCAGCTTGGGCCGGATCGCCTCTTCGGCAAACCGCAGAATGCCGGGCACAATTCCCGACGTAGAGACGGTCATACGCGACTCGGGAATGCCCACTTCCTCGACCAGCAGCCGCACCGCCGCCATGAATTCGTCATAATTCAGAAATGGCTCGCCCATTCCCATAAAGACGAGGTTGATGCGGTCCTTCCCGATCCTGACCTTGTGCCGCTTCAGCACGGCGACCACCTGCCCGGCAATCTCACCCGCCTTCAGGTTGCGTTGGATTCCCATCTTCGCCGTCAGACAGAACTGGCAGTTCACCGCGCAGCCGATCTGGCTCGAAATGCAGATCGTCGCCCGCCGCAAATCTGTCCCGGCCTCCGACCCATCCCCAGCCTCGCCGCCATCGCCATCGGGCATCCAGACGGTCTCAACCGTCTGCCCATCCCCTCCGGCCACCAGATACCGTTCTGTCCCATCGATCGAGCGAAACGCTTCGACAATTCGTGGCAACCCAACCTTGTATCCGCTCTCAACCATCGATTCACGAAGCGTCCTGGGCAGCGTCGATATCTTTGCCAGATCTTCTTCCCACTGCCGGTAAAGCGCCTCGGAAAGCTGCTTTACCCGGTACGCAGGCTCGGAAAACTCCGCCATTACTTCTGTAAGCTGTTGATTATTAAGGCCAAAAAGACTGTGAGCCGCATCTGCCGCTGGAGAGTCTAAAATAGAGATAGGTTTCTTCCTGCCCGGCGACATCATAACCACAACTCCGTTGTGACAGCATAGCGCATTCTCTACAGGCCCCGAGCACGCACTGGCAGCAACCAACCCAGGAAACACCAATGGATAACGAACGCAATATACGCCGCACGATCCTCCCTAACGGGCTTACGATTCTCACCGAAAAAATGGACCATGTACGCTCCGTCGCCATGGGTGTCTGGATACGCGCCGGCTCACGCCACGAACTGCCGGAGGTTAATGGCATCTCCCATTTCGTCGAGCACATGGTCTTCAAAGGCACCAAATCGCGTTCGGCGCAGCGGATTGCACGTGAAGTCGACGCCATCGGCGGCAATCTCGACGCCTTTACCGGCAAAGAAACCGTCTGCTTCAACATCAAGGTGCTCGACGAGCACGTTCCCACAGCCCTTGATGTTCTCTCCGACCTCGTGCTGAACCCCGTCTTCGCCACCGACGAGATCACCCGCGAACGCGGCGTCATCCTCGAAGAGATCAAAATGGACGAGGACAACCCCGACTACCTGGTTCATGAAATCTTTACCCAGGCCTTCTGGAAAGATCATCCCCTCGGCAAGCCGATTCTCGGCACGAAGGAAACCGTCCGGCGCTTCGAGCGGGAGACGCTTTGTAACTACTATGGGCAGAAATTCCACGGCGGCAACATGATCTTCTCCGCCGCCGGAAATATCGACCACGATAACTTCGTCGAACAGGTCACGCGCCGCTTTGAATCGCTGCCGGCAGGCGAATCCTTGACGGTGAAGGTGCCCCCCAAAACAGCAGCCCGCATCATCCTCAAGAACAAGAAGTCGCTTGAGCAGGTGCAGCTTTGTCTCGGCGTGCCTGCTCCGCCCATTGCGGACGAATCGCGCTACATCACCCTGGTTCTGAACACCATCCTGGGCGGCGGCATGAGTTCGCGCCTCTTCCAGACAGTCCGTGAAGAACGCGGCCTGGCCTACTCAATCTATAGCGACCTGAATCCCTATAGCGACACCGGCTCGCTCTGCGTCTACGCCGGAACCTCCTCCGACCGGGCCGTTCAAGTCGTCCAACTCGTCATGGAACAGTTCCGCCGCCTTAAGACTGAGACGCTTCCCGCAGACGAGCTCCGTCGCGCCAAAGACCAGCTCAAGGGCAATCTGCTGCTCTCGCTCGAAAGCTCGATGTCGCGCATGTCGAACCTGGCGCGCCAGCAGATGCACTTTAACTACTTTTTCGGCATCCAGGAGATCCTCGACAAGGTTGAATCCATCACCGAAGACCAGGTGCTAGCGATGGCCAACCACCTCTTCCAGCCGGAAACGGTTGCCGTGACACTTTTGGGCCGTCTTGACGGCGTTAAACTCACGCGCAGCCAGCTGGAGTGCTAAAAACAGGGCACAGAGAAGAGGCGGGGAGGAATTTGCAGTTTTCATCCCGCGTCACTGGCTTTTCTGAGACCTGGGACGTGGAACCTGTTTCATGAGCGCTTCACTGGCATCCTGCGTCTTACTCATTTAGGATTTTTCTCGACGGCTGTCTTCTTTCGGCAGCCACGGGAAGAAGCACACAGAACCCATGTACACATCAGCCAAGATTGATTTCTTCATGCAAAAATGTTCCGATCGTCGTAAACGACACACTTTATTGACTTCGAGCGAAGCTGGATTCACCTTGATGGAGCTGCTGATTGTCATCTCCATCATGCTCATTCTCATGCTTATCGCCATTCCCAACATGCTCAACCTGCGCAGCCAGGCCAATGAGACCTCGGCCATTCAGTCTCTGCGGGCCATTTACCAGTCGCAGATTCAGTATCAGACCAACTATCCCGCCAACGGTTTCGCCTGTTCACTGCAGGCCCTCGGCGGCGACAGCAGCTCCGCCCCCAGCGCGCAGAATTCGCAGTTGCTGCAGCGCGATCTCGCCACGGGCAATAAGGCCGGATACACCTTCAATATCGTCAACTGCACCAAGACAACGGTGAACAACCAGGACATGTACACCAGCTACGAAGCGACCGCTGTGCCTCAGGCCGTAGGCAAGACTGGACATCGCGGCTTCTGCATCGATATTAGCGGCGAAATCAAGGCCGACCCGGCGGGCGGAGTAAACTGCACCGTCCCGCTCCAGTAACGGATCACGGGTGCCTCACCTTCGCGATGCGAAGGTGAGGTAGTTCATGATCTAAAGTTGTCATCCTGAGCGAGCGCGTTAGCGCGTAGTCGAAGGACCTGCGGTTTCTTAATCGGCAGGAATATCGGGGTTCCCCATCCCTTTGCGTATTGTGCGCAAGGGTGGGATACAACCAGCCTACCCCAAACGTCATTCTGAACGGAGCACTTGCGGAGTGAAGAATCCCCACAATACAAAATCCATACGCAGGCTTTTTCCGCTTCTGGGTCTGCTCGCAACAGCGTTTCTCCACGCCCAGACGCCAGCTCCCGAAGCCTTTGCCGCGCAGGTTGATAAACACTACAACGCGCTCCGTTCTCTGTCGGTCCACTTCACGCAAAAATACGATGGAATGGGGGTACACCGGCAGGAAAGCGGCGTGCTGCTGCTCAAGAAGCCGGGCAAGATGCGCTGGACGTATGCGAGTCCTGCGGGCAAGCTTTTCGTTCTGGATGGTCACGACGCCTGGTTCTACTCGCCTGGCGACACGGAAATCCCTCGCGTCCCGGCGAAGAAACTCGACGATCTGCGCTCCCCTCTGCGCTTTCTTCTCGGCCACACCCGGCTTTCCAAAGAGCTGACCAACTTGCAGATCGCTCCGGCGGAAAACGGCGCATACACGCTTTCAGGCATTCCGAAGAACATGGAAAAGCGTATTGCTGCCTTTAGCATCACCGCCAACCCAAATGGCGTGATTCAATCCATGCGCATCGAAGAAACTGACGGCGCCATCAATACCTTCACTTTCAGCGAGGAACAGCCGAACGCCCCGGCCAAAGACGCCGACTTCATTTTCCAACCACCAGCCGGCACCCACATCATCGAAGGCATGGCCCCCGTCTAAAGACGGCTTTCGTACAGAATCACGTGCATGATGTGATCTTGAAAGCGCCGACTACTCCGAACGCAGCGCTTCCACCGCGTTCACTCTGGAGGCTCGCGCAGCGGGCACAGCCGACGCGATTACCGCAGCAATCAGAATTAAGAAAGCGGACGCAATAAAAGACAGCGCGCCCGGCATATGCACTTCCGTGACATACCTGCCGACCACTTGTGCAAAGACAAAGCCAACCACTACACCTGCGGCCACTCCGATTGTGGCGATCACCACGCCCTCCAGAAGAACATTGGTAAGTATGTTGCGCGGTAGAGCGCCCAGCGCCATGCGGATTCCGAACTCGCGCGTGCGTCCACTCGCGGAAAACGCAAGAACACCGGCTACACCCACCACGGAAATCAAGAGCGCCACCGCTGCGAATCCGCCAAATACGATAGCATTCAGGCGGTCGGGAGCCAGAACTTCCGCGCGAATGTCTTCCAGTGTGCTGGCCCGCTCCACAGGCTGGTCTGCCGCCATATCGTGAATGGTGCGGGTAATGGCAGGAACAAGCGCGTATGGATCCTGGCCTGTGCGCACGAACAGGCGGCCTTGCCATCCTTCCTGGTCTGACGGCTGATATACCGTCATGGCGGGCGAAGGGATAATGTTTTCATCATCGAAATCAGGCACTACACCAACAATTCGCCGCGGCTCGGTGCTGATACCGATAAACTTCATCACGCCATCGGTCCACCATAAATTGCGGTTCAGCGCATCCTGCCCGGGAAACAGCGTCTTCGCAAGACTCTGACTGATGATCACCACACGTTCGGATCCACCCTTGTCGGTATCCCTGAAGTCGCGCCCCTCCACGAGCGGTACCCCCATGGTCTGGAAGAATCCAGGCGATATGGAGCGGAACTTGGCGCGCCAATCGTCCAGAGCGTCCTTGCGTGCCGCACCTTGGGCGGCAAATGCGAAGCTGATGTTCAGTCCCTGGCTATCGCGCCAGGGAACGCTGAACCCAGTAGAGACATGCTCCACTCCCGGCAGCGAGGCAATCCGGTTCTGCGCGTCACGATAAAAATCACGTACCTGTTCGGGCGTCCTTCCATACGACATGACCGGTAAATTCACAGCCAAAACCTTGCCGGTGTCGAAGGGCGGCCGCGTGTTCTCCAGCACAAACAGCGTCTTCATCAACACCCCGGCTCCGGCAAGAAGCAGGAATGAGGCGGTAATTTGCATCACGGCGAAGATGCGAAGCCGCCGCGTGCTGCTTCCCGTGATGCGTCCTCCTGTGACGGTCAGTCCCGTGCCCCGCGTCGTGTCAGGCGAAGGCAGCCGAGGAATATACGCGAGGAAGATAGCCGCGACCAACGCCAGCGCAATGCCAAACCACACTAGGCTGAAATCCAGCGTTAGGCCGTCTGCGCGCACCGAGAAGCGCGCTGCATAGCGGCCAAGCACAGCCACCATGGGGGCGGCAATGATCAGCGCTGCCAGCGTCCCGCTTCCGCAGAGCACAATGCTCTCCGCCAGCAACGAACGGCGAAGCGCCTTTGTGGACGCTCCCAGCGCCGACCGCACGGCCAGCTCCGGTTCGCGGCGCACCGTTCGCGCCAATATGAGATTGGCGACATTCGAGCACGCAATCACGAACAGCAGGCCCGAAGCTGCGAACAGGACCCACAAAATTGTATTGGCGCGAGAATTGATCTGGTCATGCATCCGCGTCACATCGATCTTGAAATGATTCGCGGGTTTATATACCTCCGGATGGGCAGACATCATCGCCGCATATACGGTGCGAAGCTCCGCTTGTGCGGAGTCGAGATTCGCGCCGGGAGCGAGACGCGCAAACACTTCCGTCATGCGATGTTCACGTCCGGTCACCATCGTGGCGGATAAGTGATGCGGGCTGGTGACGACGTTGGCGATGATCTCCGTTGCCACCGGATAGGGCACAGATGGTTCCAGCACTCCAACAATGACGGCGTTCCGTGGACCTCCAAAGCCCTCGAGCCGAACCGTCTTTCCAATCACGCTGGGATCGGAGTGCAGCGACGAGCTCCAGAATTTATACGTCAATACAACCGCTCCCGTTGCATTAGGACCGTCGTCGGCGGGGGTCAGCAATCGTCCCAGCACCGGATGCAGGCCCATCACGTCGAAGTAATTTCCATCCACCACTCCTGCGGGGATCTCACGTGGCGTACCGAGTCCGACAATGGTGAAGTCGACCTCTGAAAATGTACCGAGTTCCTTGATGGTCTTCAGCCCCTTGCCGATGTCCTGAATCTCAGGAATGGAGAATGTGGCATTAGCCAGGCCGATGCCGGGAGCGCTCTGACGCAGGTAAAGTAACCGGTTTTCGTCGCGGTTCGCGAGTGGCCGCATCAGCACGGCGCGAACGACGCTGAAGATCGCAGCATTCGCGCCGATACCCAAAGCGAGCGTAAGCGCTACTGTCACCCACAGCGTACGAACGCGAGCCAAAGAACGCGCCGCAATTTTCAAATCACGAAGGAATGACATATTAGTTCTCCACTCGGGCAGATTCCCCCACCGGTTCCCCAATCTCTATGAGCCTCACAACCCCTCCCGTCCTCCCGAAGGCGAATATCGAGCATGTTCAATTCCTGAAGAGATTGTTTTAATAATCAACGTTGATATCAACATAATTAACCCATGTCAAGAGTTGTGATTGTCCTTTGAAACTTCGCTCAGGGTTCGCGACGCTCAGTCGGGAAGGGAGTAATAAAATTATCTAACTTGCTGCATCCGAATGGCATCGATCCGACCCTGCAACGCCGCATTCGCCTTCTCAACATCTTCCACCGAATCCGCCTTCACTGTCTCGCCCCGCGTATAGCCCACGTACTTCAACCATCCTGAGGAACGCGCCTCGCGCTGTTCTTTGATCAACGTGTACAGCGGATCGGACTGAATCTTCACCAGCTCGGCCTGCAAATTGCCGCTCGCAACGGGCACGCCCAATCCCTTGAGAACAATCTGAGCCATCAGCAAATGCCCTGACGTGTTGGGATGAATCCCATCCTTCACGGCGAAGCTGAAAGCCGGCTCCGTCTTGCGCTGTTCTGCAAGATAGGCATGGATCGGCGAATGCAGATCAATCACCGTCGCCTCGTTCTTCGGCAGCTGCATCTCCCAGCGCGCATAGTCGGCCAGCACGCTGTCGTATCCCTCATACGGAGTCATGAAGCCGAAATCCGCTGCATCTTTACCGGCAAGTTGCTTCACTGGAAGCCGGTCAAATGGCGGAGGCGTCAGCAGGACCATCTGTGCGCCGTCTGCATGCACCGCGGCAATCACCTTTTCAATCCCCTGCTCAAAGGCCTGCATACGCTCAGCGCTCTGCGGATGGTAGATACCGTCATTCATCCCATAGCATGCGACCACAACCTGCGGTTTCACCAGCGTTAGCGCTCGCTGGAGCCGCTCCTGCACGCAGGGCCGCGGAAATGGGTGCGTCTTCTCTGAGAGACATGACGTCGTCTCGCTCGCCAACCCGATGCTCACCATATCGAATTTGTCGGTCGGATACTGCTTCTCGAGGTAGTACTCGACAAAGCTGACATAATCCCCTGCCTGCGTGATGCTGTCGCCCAGCCACAGTACCCGCTTGTTCGCCAGCTGAGGTGGTTGGTTTTGCATTCCTGCAAACGCTGTGCCCTGCAAAAGTGCAAGAAGCACCGTCAAAGTAACCGTATACATTTTGGCAAAACGAATTTTCATCCCACCCCGCAAATTTACCGCCTCCTCTATGCTACGAAATCTTTTCCGTCTCCGATCGGCGGAGCCGCATTTCGCTGCGGAACATAGGCAACCACATCTTGTTCCGCCAAAAAAGAAAGCCCGCCTGCCGAAGCGAAATTGCGCCTGGCAGGCGGGCGGGAGAAACAGTGAAAGATATTATTGGATCTGAAATGCCCCCTTGAGCGGCGTCTCTGCCGACGACGGACCTGCCAGGATCCTGTACTCGCCAGGAAGCAACTCCCATCCATTTTTCTGCTCGTCGAAAATCGACAGCATCTGCGGATCGACCGTCACAGACACCGTCTTCGATTCACCCGGAGCGAGTTCCACCTTCTGCCAGCCCACCAGCCGCTGAAACGGCTCGCCCGCCGCATCCGGAAGCACCGCGTAGACCTGGGCAATCTCTGCGCCCGCGCGCTTGCCCGTGTTCTTCACCGCGAAGCTCACCGTCTTCTGCGCGCTGTCCGTCTTCAGATCGGAATAGGCATACGTCGTATAAGACAGACCATAACCAAAGGGAAAGAGCGGCTGCTTATGCTCCGCCTCATACCATTTGTAGCCAACCTTCGCGCCTTCGTCGTAGTGCACCGAGTACTTTGACTCAACATGAGTCCGACCGTTCACCGCACCCGTGCCCTGTCCTTCGTCTTCCTTCGTAAGCGGAGGAATCACCAGATGTGGCAGGTCCTGCTCGCTCTTCGGGAAGGTCATGGCCAGTTTGCCGGTTGGGTTCACTTCGCCGAGCAGCACATTCGCCAGAGCCACGTGTCCACGGCTACCCGCATACCACGCTTCCACCACTGCGCCGACCTTGTCGATCCACGGCATCGTTACGGCGGTGCCCGTCTCCAGCACGACAATGGTGCGCGGGTTCGCCGCCGCTACCTGAGCGATCAGCGCATCCTGGTTGTCAGGGAGCGACAGGTTCGGCAGGTCCATGCCCTCCGAAGTCCACTGGTACGCAAAGACAATCGCCACATCGGAACGCTTCGCCAGCTCCGCCGCAGCGGCCGGGTCCTGCCCGCTATTGAACTCCACCTTCGCATTCGGCAGCTGCGCCTTGAGCGCCTTCAACGGCGAGGTCGGGAACCAGATGTGATCCTGCCAATGCGTCGCCCCCTGTCCGGGAGGCATAATCGCGTTGCCACCCGGTGGGTCCACCTGCGCCGAGCCGCCGCCCGAGATCATCCCCACATCCGCATGCCCGCCGATGACCGCGACATAACGCAGCTTTGCAGCATTGAGGGGCAGAATGCCCTTCTCGTTCTTCAGCAGAACAATGCTCTGCTCTTCGATATGCTGCGCGATCTCAAGACCGCCCTCCACATCGACAACGCTCTTCTCGATCGGATGATCCACGATGCCCGAAGCAAACTCCGCACGCAATACGCGCCGCGCATGATCGTCGATTTCAGAAACCGGCACCCGTCCGGCATCTACAGCTTCCTTCAGCTTCGGACCGAAAAAATCGGCCATCGGCTCCTCGTTATCCAGCCCCGCGGCGGACGCTTTTTCCGTGCTGTGCGTGCCACCCCAGTCGGAAACAACGAAGCCTTTAAATCCCCACTCGCCTTTCAGCACGTCGTTGAGCAGGTATTTGTTCTCGCAGGCGTAGTCACCATTCACGCGGTTATAAGAACACATGAACGCGCCCGCGTCTGAGTCCTTGAGCGCGATATGAAACGCCAGCAGGTCGCTCTCCTGCATGGCCCGCTTTGAGACGACCGCGTTCACGATATTGCGGCCCGTCTCCTGATCGTTCATCGCGTAATGCTTGATGTCGCCGACCACGTGCTGCGCCTGCTCGCCCTTCATCAGGTTGCCGACCAGCGTTCCCGCCAGCAGCGGATCTTCGCCCATATACTCGAAGGTTCGTCCGTTGCGCGGATCGCGCGTCAGGTCGACGCCGCCACCGAGCGTCATGTTGTAGCCCTGCGCCCGCAGCTCGCGCCCAATCAGCGCTCCATATTCATAGGCAGCCTTCGGGTCCCAGCTCGACGCCGCTCCTACATTTGAAGGCAGTGCTGTCGAGTAGCGCCCATTCTCGCCGCTGCTGCGTACACCGTAGGCTGCGTCAGAGATAAAAAGTGGCGGAATTCCCAGACGTTCCACCCCCTCCACATACCCGGCTCCGCCGTTTGCAAGATGGGTCAGCGGCATCTGCCAGTTACCGGCGTGGGCCATTCCATTGCCATGCAGCAAGGCAATCTTTTCATCGAGCGTCATCTGCTTCAGCACAAGCTCGGCCCGCTCGTCGGGCGAGAGACTTGTATTCATCCATGGCTTGTCTGCTGCCGAACTTTGCTGCTGGGTATTCTTTGCCATTCCTGGCATCGCCGCCATCAGCAGTCCCACCATACCGGCCGCCAGCGGCAGGCATTTTCCTAACTTTCGAATCCGCATGTTTCTCCCTAAAAATTTTTATTTGCGTCGTCATGCTAAAAGCACGGCGATACGATCGTCAAGATCAAACGTTTTAGTAAACAATTTTTCCTGACAACCGCCAAAAATACCCGAAGTCAACCGATTGTCTAATGAAACCACGCCCTTTGTTTCTGGCGGTCAATGTAACAGATAAACTTCTTCCATCGGCGCGAAAGATAAGCGAAAACCGTGCGCTTCTGCCTTTGCCGTCATGCGAGGTTCAGCAAACTTCACACAGTCCGCAACCCCCGCTGCCACACTCACATACAGGGTCTATGCGTACCGCGAAGCGAGCGCTTTCGCTTAGCGCAGTTCTGCTTTTATGAGAAATTTGCCAGAAGGTAGAGAGACCTACGTTATCTCGTCAGGCGATCCGACCACGGGTATGGTTGTTGCACATTTGGGACCTGAGGTAACGCGATGAGATTAGCCTTTGTCACTTTGCTGATTTTTCTGCCTATTCGTTTCGCTTTCACCCAAACCACCACCCGTTACTGCCCCACCAACGCAGTCTTTCTCGCACTCGAAGATCAGGTGCGCGGGTACTCGACGCGCGCCAACGGCGACACGGTGCCCTGTCAGATTCTCCAGGGACCGAATACCACGCTTTCAACCGCCCGCGCCATCGCCATCAGCCCCTATGACTTTCTGCATGTTCTGCAGTTCCTCACCAACGGTACGGAGAATCTCTTTCCCCCGAACAGTCATGGCGATAGGGCGCCGTCGCGCACCATCACCGCCTTCACCAATGATCTGATTGCTCTTGCTATTGATTCGGACATCACCGACTTCATTCTCAGCAACCGGCAGCGGCCGAACGCCATCGTGGTCGTCCGCAATGACGGCACAACACCGATCGGCACCTTCTACGATCCGGACCTCGGGAGCGCCTGGGGCCTGGCCATGGATCAGCACAACAACCTCCTCGTCGCTGGATACGACGCTAACGGAGCCGCCACCATCGACACCTACGCTACCTCGAGGAGCCGCACTGCGCCCGTCCGCATCCGCCGCCTGCAGGGCGATGCCACCGGCCTGCTCCCCGGCGATCCTGCCTCGTTCTCCGGCAACACCATCGCGATTGCTATCGATCCCGAAAGCCAGGAGCTGTATGTCTACAACACCGATACAGACTTCTCCACGATTCAGGTGAGCGTCTTTCCACCCCACGCGAATGGTAATGTCGCGCCCACGCGCGTCATCCGCGGATCGGCTACCCAGATCGGCGTTCCCGGCTTTCTCGGCGCCAACAAAATATCCGTCTCTGCGGACGGCCGCCTGTTCGATGCGGAACCGAATAACCGCATCCTCGTCTTTGCTCCGGGCGCAGACGGCAATGTGCCCCCTGCACAGATCATTCAGGACTCAACGATAGGCAGTGCGCAAATCGACCAGGGAGGAGTGGCCGTGCGTTCCTGCCGCTGCCAGTAGCCACCAGACATAAGATGGCTCGCTGGTCGAGCCATGAACAATCCTGAGCAACCTCCATACACGGCGATCGTAGAGTCAAGCCGGACATGGCGGTGCTGCGTGTGTGCCCGACGGCGGCAAACGGCTCTGCGAAAGAAGTCTCCCCTATCTCTTACCGCCAGGCAGATTCGCGAACGACGTCCCGTAAGTAATTTGAGTTAGCATTCATTACCGAAGAACTTCTTTCAGGGGAGTACCATGCAAATTCTGCGCCAGGATCTCCGCTATGCCTTCCGACAGCTGCGCAAAAACCCAGGCTTCGCCCTTACCGCGATCCTCACGCTCGCCCTCGGCATCGGAGCCACCACCGCCGTCTTCAGCGTGGCTTATGGCGTCCTCATTGATCCCTTCCCCTACAAGGATGTGCACACCCTAGCTACGCCGAAGCTCTGCTCGTCAGAGTGGCCGGAGTGCAGATGGACAATGTACACGCCCGAGCAGTTCAACGAGATTCTCAGGAAAACGGATATCTTCACTGGAATAACAGCATCCACCATCAGCAATGTTGCGCTCACTGGCGGCACAGAACCGCAGCGTCTGCGTGGTAACTACATCACCGCCAACACATTCGATGTCCTCGGTGTACAGCCAATTCTGGGACGCGCCTCAATACATACCGATGTTGAGCCTGGTCACGAGGAAGTAGTGTTGCTCAGCTACCGCTATTGGCAAGCACACTACGGTGGTAGTCCTTCCATCCTTGGTCGCTTGCTCACTCTCAACGGACATCCGCGCACCGTCATCGGCGTTATGCCGCCGCGTTTCCTTTGGCGCGGCGGGGATGTCTATCTACCCATCCCGATAGCCAACGAGACAGAGATTCAGGGGCAGAGACGCTTCGCGCTGGTCGGCCGTCTGAAGCCAGGAGTAACCGAGGCCCAGGCTACTGCTGAATTACAACCCATCTTTCTTGATTTCGCCAAAACGTCACCGCGCGGTTTCCCCAGAGATATCCGCTTAGGCATTATGCCTTTCGACCAGATGTTCCAGTCCAACCTTGCCAGCACACTTTATCTGCTGCTGGGGTCGGTCTTCGTCCTGCTGCTCATCGCGTGCGTCAACGTCTCAAGCCTGCTGCTCGCCCGCGCCGTCAACCGCGAGCATGAATTCGTGGTCCGCTCCGCTATCGGAGCATCGCGCTTTCGCCTTGTCCGCTACGCATTGACCGAATCGCTTCTGCTCGCCCTTGTCGCGATGCCCGTTGCGCTGGCTTTTGCCTATGCCGGACTGCAGGCCACTCTCCGTATCGTCCCGACCGAGACAATCCCTGACGAAGCCGTCGTGACCATGAATGTGCCTGTCCTGCTCGCGTCGATCGGCGTTGCGCTCATCACCGTCATCATCTTCGGACTCGCACCCGCATGGCACAGCGCCAACCCACGCCTCGCCGCAGCTCTCAGCAGCGTGCGATCCTCCGGCAGCCGCGCACAGCGTCGTCTACTGAGCAGCTTTGTCATCACCGAGATCGCTCTTTCGCTGGCTCTTCTGATGCTTGCCGGGCTGATGGTCCGCTCTCTCATCGCCATTGAGAGCGCACCCGTATCCTTCTCGCCAGATCACACGCTCATGATGCGCGTCCCTCTCGCTGACGAGCGCTATCCTTCGCCCGACAGCCACGCACGCTTCTATCGTGAACTTCTGGCTCGTGTCCGCGCGCTTCCCGGCGTCAAAACGGCCACGATTGACGCTTCTTTCCCTGTCATGGATATTCGGAGTGAGCATGTGCAGATTGCTGGTCAGCCCATCGATAAGCGCATCACGGCCATCCATCTCACCGATCCCGAATACCTCTCTATCTCCACCCGGAAAATCGTGCAGGGACATTTCCTCGATGCTCGCGAAATCGCCGAGCAGTCCCACGAAATCGTAATCACCGAGAACTTCGCCAAACGCTACTTCAACGGCGAAAATGTGCTGGGCCGCGCTATCCACCTGCCTGAGTTCAGTCCCGACGGCAAAAACAAATTAAAAGACGATGCTTTCACCGTAGTAGGTGTAATCAACGACCTGCCTCTCTTCGCCGGTTTCACCGAGGACTATCCTCACATCTTCCTTCCCTACACGGTCGCATCCATTGCTGACAATCTGATCGTCTCCACCGCTCTGCCAGCAGAGGACCTCACCAACCCAGTGCGCCAGGTCATCTACTCCATCGACAAAGACCAGCCCATTGTCGATGCCATGAGCCTGCGCCAGATGCTCGACATGTACGGCTATGCCGAGCCGCGCTTCGCCCTCGCGCTCTTCGGCACCTTCGCTGCTGCGGCCTTGCTACTCTCACTTGTCGGCATCTATGGGGTACTCTCTTTCATCACCTCGCAGCGCACGCAGGAGATCGGCATCCGCATGGCGCTGGGCGCCAACCGCGCCAACGTGATGTGGATGGTCCTGCGCCAGGCTTGCATGCTCGGCCTGCTGGGAGTCGCCGTCGGTCTGCCGCTGGCCTTCTTCGCTGGCCGCTTCGCCAAAAGCGAACTGGTGCGCACGTCGCAGTATGATCCGGTAGCCCTCATCGTGGCCATCTGTGTATTGCCATTGCTGGCCGTGGCAGGAACGTACCTTCCAGCGCGCAGAGCTGCGGCCATCGATCCCGTAAAAGCCCTGCGTGCTGAGTAAAACGCTCTCACTTGAGAACGCTTACTCGCGCTGAAGGAATACGCTATTTGAGGAGTATTCAACCCTCGTGCTCAGCCTGCTCAGCTTTGTCATCGCCCTGGCCGCGCTCTTCAGCTGGATCAGCTCCCGCTGGCTGAAGCTGCCGACAACCATCGGCACCATGCTGCTCACGGTCATCTCCTCGGTGGCGCTTACGTTTGTCCCCGGCCTGCACCCATGGGCCTTGCACCATGTCCAGCAAATTGACTTCGAACGCCTCATCCTGCACGGAATGCTTTCGCTGCTCCTCTTTGCCGGGGCCTTTCTGCTGGAATTCAAATATCTCGCAAAAGAAAAACTGGCCGTCGGGCTTCTCTCCGTCCTCGGCACTCTTCTCTCCACCGTCGGCGTCGCGGCGCTCACCTGGTGGATCGCGCCACTCGCCGGCATCCCCGTAACCGTCCTCCAGTGCCTCATCTTCGGCGCGCTCATTTCATCCACCGATCCCATCGCCGTGCTTGAAATGCTCCGCCGCCTCCACACACCCAAGAATCTTCAGGCCCAGCTTGCTGGCGAATCCCTCTTCAACGATGGCGTGGCCGCCGTCCTCTTTCTCGCGCTGCTTGAAGCTGCCCGCGGCACCGTGCTTACTCCACTCCATCTCGGCGAATTGCTCATCATTCGCACCGGAGGCGGCATACTGCTCGGCATCGTCCTCGCCTGGTTCGTCTCCTATCTCATGCAGGCGATCCAGGGCTACCACGTCGAAATCCTTCTCACTCTCGCGCTCGCTCTCGGCGGCTACGCCATCGCTGACTCGCTCCGCCTCTCTGCCCCGCTTGAGGCTGTAACCGCGGGCATCGCCTTGCGCCGCCTCAATATGCGCCATCCCCTCCATACCATCTCTCACACCGAAATCGATCACTTCTGGACAGCCATCGACGAGGTGCAGAACGCTGTGCTCTTTGTTCTCCTCGGCTGCGAATTCCTCATCATCTCCTTCGATCCGCCATCGATGATCTTCGGCGCAGCTTCGATTGTCATCGTCAACGCCGTGCGCGTCGTCTCGGTCGCACTCGTGCTCGGGTTGTTGAGGCTGATCCAGCGCAACCATGCCAGCTCGCTCGTCGTGCTGAGCTGGGGCGGCCTCCGCGGCGGTCTTTCCATCGCGCTTGCGTTGTCTGTGCCGCGCGACCTCGGCCGCCAATGGATTCTCACGGCGACCTACATTGTGGTTCTTTTCTCTATCGTCATTCAGGGCGGAACGATGGACCTGTTTCTCCGCCGCTTCAGTCATCTGCTTCACAAGCGCGAACGAGCGCGCGCCGGCCACAGCCAGCACGAACACCTTAGATAAACCTGCACCTGCGAGTGAGTCCGTTTGACAAGCACGGCCTCAGCCATGCCCTAGCTCTCTTCGCGCGCTCTCTCCTGGCGCTTCCAGTCCCGGTAGGCAATGCGGGCTTCTCGCGTGCCTATCTCCTCGAGCGCAATCGCTGCGGCCCTGCGCATGTCATCAAGCTCGTCGTCACTCCGCGAAATTTCGATCAAATCGGGTACGGCTCCTGGCTCTTTCAAAGCTCCCAGAGCAAACGCAGCACTCGTTCGAACGTTTTCCTCATCATCTTTCAGGGCGAGAAGCAAAGCGGGTGAGGCACAGCGATCGCCCAACTGCCCAAGCGCAGTCGCAACGGTGGAGCGAACGTCGCCATCCTGGTTCTTTAACAACTCAATCATGCGATTTATGACCGCATCGCTCTTCAGCAGAACAAGAAGATTGGCGACGCGCTTCTTGGCAGCAACATCCTCCAGCATCTGGAAGAGAGTTGGTACGAGAGAAGAATCAATCACCCTGGCCAAAGCCCTTTCTGCACGGCTCCTCACGAGCATATCGTCCTCATCTCGCAGTGCTTCCAGAAGAGCCGGCGTGGCTGTTGTATCTGCCATTTCCACCAGTCCTTCGGCCGCCACCTGCCGCACGCTCAGGGTTGGATGATGCAGAGCATCGATGAGTGTCGCGACCACTTCCGCTCCCCGATACTGGCCCAGACTTTGCAGCGCGGTCCACCTGACCTCAGTCTCGTTGTCATGCGCCGCTTCCAGAATCCAGGGAAGCGCGGCCGGATGACCGGTAAGCGATTTCAGCGCGCCGACACGCAGGCTCTCCTCCGGGTCTTGTAGGAGCTCACGCAGAGCTTCCACCGACTGATCGTTCAGCATCTCACCAAGTGCGCTCGCTATGCATTCGCGAAGATGAACGCCCTGAGTAGGATCGCGCAAAAGCGTCACCAGAATTGGGACGGCAGCGTCGCCCAGCTCGATGAGGGTCGTAATATTGACGTAGTCATATCGTTTGTAGCGAATGGCATCCAGAATGGCCGGAAGGGCACGCAGATCTTTCGCTTCTGCCAACGTCTTGGCAGCAATATCACGCACATTCGCAGCCGGATGACGCACAGCTTCAGCAAGCACCTCCAGCGCAGACGCATCGCTGATTTCGGCAAGAAGGGTAATCGCGGCCGTTCGTTCGGAAGCGTCCAGACTATCCAGAGCTCGCGCTGCCTTCTGAATAAAAGGCGGAGCGTCTCGCGGCACGGCCACAGTGAACGGCCGTTCTACTTCCATCAGGGCCTTCAGCGATCGCGCCAACGCATCCCAGGGTCGAAGCATGTAGTTGGTAAAGTCGAGAGACTGCAGACTCTGAAGACGCGGGTGCAGACGATCGGGGTGAGTCTTTAACAGCAGCGGCACAACCGGAACTCCTGCCCCGAGCGCGAAAGCCCATTCAAAATTAACGTAGGCGGAAGCCTGCCCGCTTTCTGAAAGAACAACAATGACAGCTAAGGCGCTCCTGATCGCTCCCTCAATCTCCGCATGCCAGTTGTCGCCCGCTCGAAGATCAAGATCTTTCCATACAGAAAAACCGGACTCGCTGAGGTGGTCTTCTACCACACGAACGAAGTCGGCGTCCTCGTGGCAATAGGAGAGAAAGACATGTCTCATCGGAGCGGTCACACGCCCGTGCTTGTTGCTTCACCTTTGGGCAACAGGTTGTCGCGATGCGCAAAACAGAACTGGATGAACGCATCTTCTTTGACGACCATGCGTACAGGGAACGGCAGTGCCTGATGCGCCATCTTGAACACCGACCGCATCTGATCGTCGTTCTTGGCGGCCTCTAGAGCGGCGGGGCCTATCTTTTCTCGAAATACCTGTTGCACCTTGGGCCAGTTTTCCTGAATTTTTTCTTGCGCGTTCGCGTCGAGCTTGTCACGGAAGTTCATTGGAATGCCTCCTCGGAATGGTGATTAGGAGCGGTCGAATCATATCAGAAAATGAAATAGCCAAAGCAACATTGCACAGGGAGGCATCCCTTATGTGCTTTCCTGCTTCTCAGCCTTTCTTTTTCCTGCTGCCGGATGTTAGGAGGATAATTCTCCAAAGGAGTTCTCTCATGGGTAGTGTCGCTCTTTTGCAGTCGCTCAGGGACAGCATTCTTGGCCAGGCCGGTGTGAAGGCCGTTTACGGCGAACCCATCTCAGCTCAGGGAAAGACAGTCATCCCCGTGGCAAAACTCACCTATGGATACGGCGCAGGAGCAGGCACTGGCGGCGTAGGAAATTCGAGCGCGCAGGGTGAAGGCGGCGGTGGCGGCGCCGGCGTGCGCGCGATTCCTGTCGGAGTCATCGAGGTCAGCCAGGAGCAGACCCGCTTCATACCAATTACCAGCCGAAGAAAGCTGGCCGGTGCGGTCTTCGCGGGAATCGTCCTTGGCCTTACATTAAGTTTGCGCAGACGGCGGCACTGACTTCGCGACATCATCGAGCGCACTCTCTGTCTGCAGCCCATCTATGCGCTGCGACCGGCGAAATGATTGTTACTGCCGCTTGCGCACTTCTAACGCAGGATCACTCAAGTCCGCTGCTGCCTTCCTGAGCGCATCGAGCTTTTGCGTCTTCGCCGGAGACTGCCATTCCTCATCGGAAAAGTCTGTGCTCGCATATTTGCGCGTCACATAGGAGTACGCGTTGTATTCAAAGTAAATTCGCGTTGGCTCCATCATGGTTGGCTGATTTTCTCGAAACGCCTGCAGCTGCGCCTGGTGGCCAAGGCTGTCCATAAACCATTCAGGAGGGTAAGCGAGATTTTCGCACTGACCTTTTATATCCTGCAGTCGAAACGCGCCCTCATCTCCGTCGTCTCGAAAGATCTTTCCGAAAAACGTAAATGAGATTTGTTTCATGGATGGATCCACGATCATGCGGCGCTGGAAAAACTGAGCAGGCGTCTCCTTGTCTACGGAATAAAGGTTGCCGCTTACAAAACACACCATACGACTCTGGACATTGACACCGGCATCGATCACCAGCGATCCGTTGTCAAGATGTTCCTGGAAGTTACCGGTGAACTTGCCCGCCACCATGGGAGACGAATAGAACGATTGCCGGGCCACAAACTCATCAGGCATGCCTTCCACCGTTAACGTAACGTCAAGCTCCAGCGCACCCCAGTATTTTTTATCTGTCGAGGGTGCCTTCCACTGGAAGGTACAAACCGGGCTGGCGGTTTCGCATGAATAGGGCACGGCGCCTAAAGACGGAGAACCGAAGTAGTCGTCTCCGATCAGTTCCACCTTGGTGATATGGATGCGAGGAGCAGTGTTCGAGCCATCCGGCGGACTTACCGTTAATTGCGCCGTAACGCCATCCTGCGTGCCCGCCACGATAGTTTTATTCATGTCGAATTGATATCTGGGGAGTGAGGATGGCATCGTTACTCTTTGCGATATCTCCTCATCCGACAGACCGGAGCCCTCAAGCGAATCCAGTTGATGAAGGAGCTGCACAGGCATGAGTGACATCGGGGAGCTCTCGGTTAACCAGGGATGAAGCAGGTCCCAGTTCCAGTTATGCAATGGTCTTGATTCCGGTGGATATTTCGCAAAGTCCTCGAAGATATTCACACCGCCTTTCCCCGATGCATCGGTGATGGGCGATGCTTCAGGTGCGTGTTGCACTTGGCCCCATACCGGATTGGTCATCAGCCAACCGAGCGCAAGTCCTGCCAGTACGAATCTCAATTTGCTGTTCTGAGTCCTGATCATGGTCGATTCCTCCATTCCGTTTGTTCATCGAGCTGTTATCCAACAGGAGCCGGAAGATGATTTGATCCCGGCTATGGACACAGGACAGCTGGAGCAAAGGAATATTCGTGAACCACGACTTGCTTACCATCCGAGTGGTCTACGCGATATGTCTTGAAGCGCGAATTCCATAAGGTTTTCTCATCAGACGAATAAGGACCGTTCCAATTGCAGTCCTGGGCGAAATCGCCATTGCATACGTGGTCGTTAATCCACCATCCGTGGTAAGCGTAGGTGCCCGCCGTGTCATCGTGAGGAGGAATTCTGCTGTTGCAATCCTGGAAAGATGCCTTGCGGTTATGGCCGCAGGTGCTGTGCAGGGCAACCGTTCCGTCATCGCATTCTCTCTCGACGGGTCCGAAGCGCCCTTCGACGCAAACAGTGCATTGCGTATTCAGCCCGCTTCCGCTCTGACGAGGAAAGAAATTACATGCGAGAAGCCAGCTGAGAGGGTAACTGCTTGTCGCCCCACCCACGCCTCTCACAACCACAGATTGCATGTTGTTATGGTTATATGCGCCTCGAGCATAGCTGGTTTTCAGTGAGTTATCGATCCTCCCACCCAGCCCGGTAAGTCCGCCTATGAAACGAAGCACGCCATTGTCGGCCAGCTCCGATCCACCAGCCGCGCTATCGGCTGCCATGACGTGCTCAATGAGAATCGAATTGTGCGCGTAGTCGGACTTTGACAGATAGTCCTCGAATGCGGCACAGCCCGCACTGTGACAAAGAATCCAGCACGCCTGACCCTTATTGTTGTCGCAAAGAGCGTCAATTGCGTCACGGATCACTGCCTCTCCCCCAGGCCATGAACTGTCGTCAAAATAATGGTTCCACGCATCCCACTGCACGTACCACACATTCCCGGCCGTTAAAGGCTTGAGACCGTTCCATGCTCCGGATTGATCGTCACGGAAATGGCCATAATGTTCTTTCGTATTGTGCAATCTTCCATGGATGAGTAATACGTTGATCTCTCGGCAAAAACCTTGCGCCGAAGTCAGAAGCATCACGAGGTAGCCCACAATCATGCAAATGACTCTGGCTGTCTTCGTTGTCACACGATATTCGCGCACAGGGAGATCCTTCTCGGCCTGCGCCGTAGCTTTTCCTAACCACTTCATCGTCATGTGATTGTCCTCCAACTGGATGGATCGAACCTTGTTGTTTCCAGCACGCTCTCGCCGCGACCGCGGCCATTCCGGCAGCCATTCCAATGAGGCGCGCGACTCTTCTGATGTGGGTTTCGCCCTCCTTTCACGGTTCGCAAAAACCAAACAAGCGAACGATGGCATATTCCAGTCACACTGAGCGTGCGACTCTATGGGGCACCAGTCTTGGCGTGTCGAATCGGGCCGTGGGTACGGGACTCTACGCTATCTGGGAATCCCTCTCTGTCCCCGAAAACGGCTTGGATTATACACCCCTTCCTCTACACATCATTCGCAGGTTCGTGTCGCGGAAAAGCATAGCGAAGGAGAATCGGATGTCAGGCGAGTGTGTGACTATGCAACGCAATCGACTCTGCCCCGCGGCTATGTACTTCTAATGCATTTACATCGGATAACAGATGACCCATACAGCGATAACGCGGCCGCTCACGGCACATAAAGCCTCAAGCCGATTTTATTTGTCTGTTGATGCGGTCTGTATATGGCTTTCATCGCATCGTATCGAGGTGGCATTTCTTCTTCTGAAAGGAAATTCCTCCTCATGAAATCTCTCGCCGACCCGACACGATTAAAACCTGTCAATAAAAAGGATGGGCTTCTACAGGTAATCGTTGAAACTCCGTCAGGAAGTAGAAACAAGTTCGCGTTTGACCCGGATCAGAAAATCTTTGCGCTGAAGAGTGTTCTCCCCGCCGGAATGGTCTTTCCCTATGACTTCGGTTTCCTGCCGAATACGCTGGCGCCGGACGGCGATCCGAGCGATGTCCTGTTGCTAATGGACGAACCGGCATTTCCCGGCTGCGCAGTTCGAGCGCGCCTCATCGGCGTCATCGAGGGAGAACAAATCGACGGAAAAGCAAGGATCAGAAATGACAGATTCGTTGCTGTGGCAGAAGCGAACCACATCTACTCCAGGATTCAAAAACTGAAAGACTTGCCGGATAAGTGGGTTCAGGAACTCGAAATATTCTTTGTGAACTACCACAACCTGGAGGGAAAGAAATATCGACTCCTTGGCTGTAAAGGAGCAAGTGCCGCAATGCGCTTAATCAAGGAGACGCAAAAAAAGGCAGCGCAATGAGCAATCCCATCTGCAAAGCGTTCCTCGGCTGTTTGTTTTCCTGTGCTATTTGTTTTCTGGTTCGGTATTCGCATCCGTCGCGTTGTCTGGCTCGTACTGTGCCGCCCAATCTTTGATCGCATGTTCCTTCAAGACGGCCATCACCGGTTGAGCAACTCCCAGATACGCGCGAACGTTTTCGGGCTTCTCGACATCTTGCTCGATGAGATAAAAGATATTCGAAAGTGCCTCAACTGCGTTTGCCATGAGGCGGGCTTCCGAAGCGATATTAGGGTTGTTTTTGGACATGTCGCGCATTCATAAGCGGTACCGTTTATGCATTGCAGCGGGTCACAATCAATCACCTTTTATGGTTGGATGTTCATTTTGCGATCGCCTATGCCTAAAACCGGCGAAATGCGAGAAAATAGAGGCACTCCCCCTTTTCAATAACGAACGCGCATTAACGCGAGGGCCCGATCATGAATAAGCGCATCTTGCTGGTGGGAGAAGATCCTGTCCTTTTGGCTACGAGAGCCTTCCTGCTGGCAGAGTGGTCCACCGAAATCGCATCTGCGAAAGACGCATTCACAGTATTGAAAGCAAAGTCCTTTGACCTTCTGGTCATTGGACAGCTTGTGCCTGGCCAAATCACGAAGAAACTGATTGCCGAGGCTAAAACGTTGAAGCCAAGCCCGGTGATCCTCGCCATCCGCTTTCCAGACGAAGACATTGATTTTGGAGTAGAAACGCACACAACAGATTCAGGGGCCAGCCCCGCCTGGTTTCGAGATTGTGTGGCGCGTCTGATCGCGTCTGATCGCTGATAGGTCAGTCCGCCTCAGTCTAAAACCTGTAATGAACTTCGTGTCACGGAACTCCTTTTCAGAAGCAACTGCGACCGCTGATGAGGCTTCTATTAGATTGAGCGTGCTCATCGTCGGTGGCGATATCACGCTCGTCCATGAAGCAGGGGCGCTGGGTTTTCGCAATTTCCCTGGCTTGCCGGTGATGAAGGAGAATTGCAATGGCAATCACTGGACCCTGCGCATTTACCATCCTACAGTTCGCAACCGCTTCATCCGGAAGGAATCAATGTCTATAAACTCGGAAGCAACTCGTAAATTAACGAACAAAGAAATTGAAGATACGCTACGCTCGGTCATTCAAAGCCTCATCGACGGTCAAGAAGGCTTTCAGAAAATCGGAGATGAGTTGAAAGACCCGACACTGAAGCGGTACTTCGCAGCCGAATCGCTGAAACGCGCATCCTTTCGGGGCGATCTGGAGAGCATGCTTCACACTGAGGGCGTTCATGATGTGAAGGAGAGTGGAACCGTGAGTAGCGCGCTGCATCGCGCCTGGGGCGATATCAAAGCGAAACTCGGCGGAGGTGATCACGCGCTTCTTGAAACAGCCGAGCAAGGCGAGGATGCGGCAAAAAAAGCCTATAAAGAAGCGCTGGACAATGAGCTGCCGCTGCCGGTTCATCAACTCCTGTCCACTCAGTACGCGCATATTCAGGAGTCGCACGATTACGTGAAAGCCGCGCGCGACAGCCGCAAGTAGCAAAGAGCAGCAGCGTCGATATTTCCACTTCGGCGCTGCCTCGCCTGGCCGGGTGTCGGTGCCTCAGACGTGCGTTGCACGATTCATCCGGTCGATGAAGAGCAGTCCGCTATAGACGTGGTTAGGCGCAACAACTTTGTTGCTGTCGTATTTCGGCAACCTGATCGACAGGGCCCCAAGCCGCTCATCCCCCAGCGTCCCAGCATCAAGGAACAAGTACGGATGACCAAGGCGGTGCAACTCAAGTTCCAAGCTATCTTCGGGTGCTGCTGGAATAGGCTTGGCGGGCCCTCCTACTGCGAACCCGTCTTCGCCCTCGAAGGTCGTCATACCAAGGGTGTAGACGGCGTCACCGAGCCAATCCGCGATGAACGTGCCGGTTGGTTTCATATCCCCTTGCTGGTAGTTGTGATGGACGCCTCGGAAATCTTTGTCGTAGTAAGCATTCATCACATGGACATCATGTGCCCAGATAATGGCCTTGCGCCCAGCAAAGCGCTCTTCCAGAAGCCACCGGAGATTCACGGCATTCACCGAATCGCGCATACTTTCCCGCGCGGCCGTCGTCACGGGGTCCTTGGCAAACTCACGCCGGAGTGCGGCGTCGGATTGCATGTTCCCGATCACCCGTCTTGCGAACGCCAACTCCAGAGCACCATGCGTTTGTGCGAAAGCGGAGCGGTTATTCTCGATGAGGTCAGTAAGCTTCTGCGCCGCGTCGGTGAGCGTGTCGAAGGCACTTTGGCTATCGAACTTCGAGCTCTGGAGACTCTCGCGGGCTGCGAGGGCCGCATTGGCGATTCCGGTTGCGCGATCGCGGAGGCTTGCGTCCGACAATGATCCCATGAAAGCCCGCAGGTATCCCGCAAATTGGTCCATGGATCCGTCTGCCGTTACCTGCAGGTCGAATCCTGCCATCTCGACCGGAAAGATTCCTTGTTGAGTGCTCTTGATGTAGTCGAAGAGCGGTTTAACCTCTGCCGCCATGGACCACAGCGTAAAAATTCCCCGCTTCGCCGCTGTCACGACGTCGTCACCGCCGCGCATACCAGCCTGAGCTAATGCGACGTCGTACATTCCCGACTCCCATATCAACACATCGAAGCCATGGCGTTGGTGCAGGTACCGGACAATCCGCGCCTTGGCAGCAAAGCAGGAGCCGGCACCATGGCTCGGTTCACCGAGTTGCACCACACTGGCTTGGTCAATTGCCCTTCCGAGAGGCTCCAGGTCCGTAAAATCTTCATCCGTGGGATTGATGGTCCGAATCGGGTGTACCCGGCTCGCTATCCAGCCGGATGTCGTATTTCCGGTTTGAGCCAGCGCAGGTGTGCAGATCGCTACGGTGCTATTCACAAGAAAATCCCGCCTCGATATTTGCATCGGCTATCCTTCCGGATCGGTTTAACTGCAAGTCATTCCTTCGAAGTCGCGTCACCCACGCAGATAGACCTGTGGTCACCATGAATCCTCAATCTCGGAGGATGGGGACTCTCACATATGCTAATCGAGCCGATCATTAGTAACAGGAAACGCGTTTCTGGATCTCCCCCGACCATAATTCGACTTCGAGCCGCGGAAGATGTCAGTGGCTAAGCTTTGTAGACGCTACCTAAGCATGCGGTTCGAGGTTGGAGCGTCTCTCGTGCACGCGCGCTGATGAAGCCTGCTTACTTGTCGGTTTTACATCGCGATCAGTTAAGGTTTGCAGAAAAGCGATCACATCGTCGATCTCCGCGTCAGACCAGGCCGGAATCGCTCCTTCTTTCCGTGTCAGCGGCTCGTCGATGACATCGATATTGCCCCGCAATGGAGACGGCAAATCGTGAAATTTATCGACGACGCCCAAGGGAGACACTGGGTACCAGAGTTGCGGATCGGTATCGCGCCGCACATAAAACCGCAATGCTTCCTTCAGCGAATGAAAGCGCCCGTTGTGAAAAAACACCCCTCGCGTCGCTACATTGCGCAGCGTCGGTGTCTTGAATAGTCCGCAGTACTTCGACTCGCCTGTCTGATCGGTACGCAGGGGCCCGCAAAGGCCCATATCGAAATAGTTGGGCGAGGCATTGGCTAGAATCTCCGGGTTGCGCGGCACACCCAGCGCCTCGTACTGGTAGTCCGTGAACAGCGGGTGGGAACCGTCCACGCCCTTGCGATCGAGATGGCAGCTGGCGCAGTTACCGCGTTGTGGGTCATCGAACAAAGCCAGCCCGTGCTGCTCCCGCGCGCTGAGCCGGACCTTGCCATCCAGATAATCGTCGTATTTGCTGCTGTAAGGGTGGAAACTTGGGTCTTCCAGCTCGAAGCGCTCAATCGCGGTGAGCATCGCGGTATAGGCTTTCGCCGGATCATCGAAGATCTGTGCGCCAAACGCTTTGCGAAAGGCCTCCGCATAAGAGGCGCGCTGCAACTTGGCGACGATTTCCTTAGGTCCGGCATTCGCCATCTCGTTCGGCGCCTGCAATGGAAAAGCAGCCTGATCAAGCAGCGTTTTGAACCGACCATCCCAGCCGAAGCCGCCGGTTGGAGGCTCATCTCCTTCAAGGATGCGTTCAGCAGCATTTGCGACGAATGCCTTATTCCAGACTGGCGTACGATTCAGCACGTAACGCAGCGAGGGCACGGCGCGAGCACCCTGACGATCCATCTCCGGGCCTCCCATCTGCACTGCCAGCCCGTTGGGCGGTCCATAGGCATGCGCAGGACTGTGGCAGGTGGCGCAGGACATCCGTCCGGACGCTGACAGCGAGGTGTCAAAAAAAATCTTCCTGCCCAGAGCACGGATATCAGATCGCGAATCTGCGGCGGTAACAGGAGGAACGGCCTTCGCTGGAGAGGCGGACGCAGCCGTCCTGCCGTATGAGAGGAAGTTGACGGTCAGCATCACAACCATAGCGGTGATAGCCAGCTTTTGATATGGAAATCGCCCGCGCGGACTTAAATGACGCATTCTTGGTACTGCACCTTAAAGAAATCGAGAACTGCTGACAGCGTCGCCGTCCGGGACGTGGTCTCCCGAACGGCGACACCGAGTTGTACTAGAACCACAGTTGTTTGAACCCTGGATCATGCGGACCTTCGTGATCATGTCCATGACCGCGACCTGGACCGGGGAAAAACACGTCCTCATCCTCACCGATCGTATCCAGAGAGTAGTGCGTTTTGCGATCATCGGCGGCATAACCAATATGGTCGAGATGGAAGATGTCTTCGATACTCTTCAGCAGAGCATAGTGATTATAGGCAGTCTCCGATGTGCTGCCCGGCTTGACGAATGGGGACAACAACAGTGCACCGACACGATCACCGCCGAAACCGTTGATAACAATGTTCTCTACCAGCGATGGAGTATTGACCAGGGTAAAGGTGCCTGGCCGGATTCCGCTCAGATTCGGGCCGGGCTGCTGATCGCAGCAGGTCTGGCCGGGAAAGGTGATGTCCACCGTCTCTTGCCCGGTGCTCGAATTTACGCTGACGTTCTGCGTGAAATTACTCTCGTCGAAGGTAATGATGAGCAGTCCGTCCTTCTTATAGGCGGGTGACTCCATAATCTTCGGCACCCAGGTTTTCAGGAAGGCGTCAGCGGATGTAAGACCGCCTGGCTGGCCGTTGGCGCAGGTTGTGTTGGGAGCACCGGTGCCGCTGCCGTCATGCCCGTCACTGCACAGGTTCGGCGTGATAAAGACGAGGTTCGGCGTGGCCCGCTCGTCAGCCAGGTCAGCGGACAGATGATTGAGATTGACCACATGGCGGGCGCAGCTACGGGCATCATCGATGATGGAGTGGAAATACATGAAGGGGTCATGCCGCGTGGCATAGGCGTCGCCCAGCGGTACGGCGGCGCTTGGTGCTTCCGCCGAATTCGTGTTGTCCGTTCCAATGCCAATGGTTGGGTGGCCGCATGCCGCGCTCTCGCGGGAGGGATCATTCCCCATGTCCTCCATGTACCCACGCCACGTAAGGCCTGCGTCTTCGAGCTGATTCGGCAGGGTCCGGACAGTTTTTCCGTATATGCAGCCGCCGCTGGCAACGATCTGTCCCTGCGGCGCCGTGCCCGTCTGCTTCACATCGTTGTAGTTTCCGATGGTGCCCGTAAAGCCGGGAAGACAATCATTGTCGGTATCCGACGTTGGGGCCTGGCCGCTGATCAGCGAGATATAGTTATCGAGGCTGACATGGCCCGTACCGTAATACTGAGTCAACAGAGAGCCCATCGGCACCAAAGTATTTTGCAAATAAGGGTCCTGCGTGCTGGTTCCGAAGGTATCGCTGAAATTCTTGTTCTCCAGCACGATCACGAACACATGTTTTACGTAGGCTGCCGCAGTCGTAACTTTGCCGTCTTGTTTGTCGGCAACAGCGACTCGGGTGGCGCAGATCATCATCGCGACGGCAAAAATAACCGTCGCAAGGCCCTTTGGAAGAAGCTTTGTCATGGAAATTCTTTCTTGGTTGTCTGAAATTGTGTGGAGTAACCCCACCCAGCTTCGCCACGTAAGATTACGGTCAGATTACAAAACGGATAACATTTCATTACATGCGAGGACGTAGAGGTTCAGAGGAGTTCCGCTGAATTTCCTGTCAAGTCCCATTGATCGCGGGTTGTCACCTAACTATCTACCTGTCAATCACATAGTCGACAAACCCGTCTGCCGGGAATTATCCTCGATTCGGCTATAATTAAGACAGCGAGACAAAACAGAAAAGGCATGGCGATAAGCCCTGCCTTTTCTTATTTTTACCGGTAACCCCTTGAAAATAAATCACTTTTGCATGGATTGCCGCCGTAAACCATTGAAAATAAAACGACTCTGCAAAACAGGGGGAGGGGGTACCTCCGCAAATCGCGTATCCTGCATACCATGAAAGTCCTCGCACTCGCTGCCATCTGCCTGCTACCTGCCATAGCGCACAGCCAGGCCGAAAAATCAGGCCCCTGGGAGATACAGAACAGCGGAACCACGGCCAGCCTGTGCGGCATCCACGCTGTAGGCGGCGGAGTCGTCTGGGCCAGCGGCACCGACGGCACCGTCCTGCGCACCGAGGACAGCGGCTACATGTGGCAGAGCTGCGCCATGCCTCCCGGAGCGGAAAAGCTCGACTTCCGTGGCATCTGGGCCTGGGACGAGAACACGGCAGTCATCATGTCCAGCGGCCCCGGCGACCAGTCCCGGCTCTACAAGACGACCGACGGCTGCTCCCACTGGACCCTGCTCTCTACACCAACCTGGACAAAGACGGCTTCTGGGATGCAATTCAGTTCACGACGCGCGGCCACGGAATCATGCTCGGAGACCCGATCAGAGTCTCAAACTCAGACGGAAAGAGCGATCTGGCTCTCACGATTATGAAAACACTCGATGGCGGGACCACCTGGACACGAGACTCTGCGACAGAAGGCAGCATTCGGGTAGCTGACGGAACAGGCGCGTTTGCCGCGAGCAATTCGTCGCTGGCAATCTTCGCGGATCGGGTCTGGTTTGGCACCGGCGGCAAGAGTGGCGCACACGTATACATGGCGAAATTCTCCGGCCCAATTCCGCGTCTGCAGATCCTGTGCGACTGCCCTGAACCGCTGCCGGGAGCGAAACAGGAATTCAGTCGATACGTTAGTGTCCCACTCGCCAGCGGAACCGACGCCTCCGGCATCTTCTCCCTGGCCTTCCGCGACACCCAGCACGGCATGGCCGTAGGAGGCGACTACACCAAGCCGAACGAATCCAACGGAACCGCCGCCTGGACCGCCGACGGAGGCCAGCACTGGACCGCGGCTACGAAGCCGCCGCACGGCTACCGCTCCGCCGTAGCGTGGGACGGGAACGCCAAGGCCTGGATTGCCGCCGGAACAAACGGGACCGACATCAGCTACGACGACGGCAAAACCTGGCAGCCGCTCGATAATGGCAACTGGAACGCCCTCAGCCTGCCCTGGATCGTCGGCCCAAAAGGGAGAATCGCCAAGCTGGGCGCTCTTCCCGCCCGAAAATGACTCTCGGGTGCCCCGTCCTTTGCGCAGCAAAGGGTGTGAACCACGGATCGGCATTCTATGAGCGAAGCGACCTGTTCCCGCGTCTGATTCATTAGTAATTAAAAGAGAGAGAACGGCAGCGGGCCGGGTTTTGGGGATTCCCGGCCCGCAAACTGATATCGTGGAAAAGAATGGCAGAATTCGTCATCAAGCTGGCAGATGAGCGTGGGCGCGTGCAGGAGCAGGTACAATCCGCCGCCTCGGCCGAAGAACTGCGCCAGCGCTTTTCCCAGGCTGGCTACTATGTCTACTCGGTAAAGCCGCGCGGCATGTCCGGCGGCCGCAAAAAGGCGAAACTCGAAACATTTCTTATCTTTAACCAGCAATTTTTGACGCTGATCCGCGCCGGACTTCCGATCTTAAGCTCGCTTGAAATGCTGGCCAAGAACCAGAAGAACCCCAATTTTTCCGCGCAATTGCTGAACGTCGCGGCACGTGTGCGCACCGGCGAATCTATCTCCTCTGCCTTTGAGGCGCAGGGCGGGTTCCCGCTCATCTACACCACAACGCTGCTCGCCGGTGAGCGAAGCGGCAATCTGGAAGAGGTCCTCGGACGCTATTTGTCATTCCAGCGCGTCTCGCTTACCTTCCGCAAGAAGCTGCAGGCCTCTCTCGTCTACCCCGCGCTGTTGATTACACTGGTCTTCGGCCTCTTCGTCTTCCTGATTACCTTCGTCGTCCCCCGTTTTGCCCTACTCTACGACCAAATCGGCAGCAAACTGCCCACGATTACCCTGTTTCTCCTCGCACTGGGCAACGGCGCGCAGAAATACCTTCTCTATATCCTGCCCTGCGCAGCGGTGATCGGATACCTGCTCTTTCGCTGGAGCAAGACCGAGTCTGGCGCTGACCGCATCGACGGCATCCGCATCAAGCTGCCTCTCTTCGGCAAGATTTGGCTCAAGTATCAGGTGGCTCTGTTTTCGCGCACCCTCTCGACGCTGCTTTCCGGCGGCCTGCCCCTGGTGCCATCCCTGGAGACCGCAGCCCGCTCCATCGCCAGCAAACGTATTGCGAAGGCGGTATTCTCGTCAGTAGGCAGTGTGCGCGAAGGCAAGAGCCTCGCGCGCAGCCTGGAAAACACAAAGGTCTTCCCGGAGCTTTCAACCGAGATGATCGAGGTCGGCGAATCGACAGGTGCGTTGCCGCAGATGCTGAATTCCGTCGCCGAGTTTTTTGAAGAGGATGTGCAGACAGCTCTGACCGCATCGCTTGCGTTGATTGAGCCAGCCATTTTGATCGTGATGGGCGTCGTAGTCGTGGTCATTCTCATTGCGCTCTATCTCCCGATCTTCTCCCTCAGTCAGTCCGGAAGTTTTTCGAGATGAAACGCATTCATAGAAGTTAGTCACTAAGGAATTGTCATGGCACAGGCAGCACCCGCATTTATACCGATCGAGCAGGACGAGACAGCCCGCGCGCAGGCGCTCGCGATACGCTATCGGAGCGAATTCGTCGACCTGAAAAACTTCCGCATCCAGCACGATCTCTTCCGCACTGTTCCGGTGGACATGATGTTCCGCTACAATTTCGTTCCGCTGGAGCAGTACGAAGACCGGCTCGTGATCGCCGTCAGCGACCCCAGCCGCCTCATGATGATCGACGAGATATCGAGCCTGCTGGGACAGCGCATCGTCGCCCGCGTGGCCACGCTCTCGCAGATTACCGACCTGCTCAAGAAGACGGAGCAGTCGCAGCGTGTCCTCGATGAGGCGTCGGAAGGTCTTACATTCGACGTCATCTCCAGTGAGGATAACGCCGAAGAAAATATCTCCATCGAGAAGCTGACGTCGGAAGAAGATATCAGCCCAATTATCCGCCTCGTCGATACCACGATCTTCACCGCGCTCGAACGGCGCGCCTCGGACATCCACATCGAGACTTACGATGACAGCGTGCTGGTCAAGTACCGCATCGACGGCGTGCTGCAACAGGCGATGGCGCCTATCGCCCGCGAGCATCACTCGACGATCCTTTCGCGTATCAAGATCATGAGCGAACTCGATATCGCCGAGCGCCGCGTGCCGCAGGACGGACGCTTCCGCGTTCGCTACAAGGGGCGGTTGATCGACTTCCGCGTTTCCGTCATGCCCACCGTGCATGGCGAAAATGCTGTGCTCCGCGTGCTCGATAAAGAATCGATGAGCGAGAAGTTCAGCAAGCTCACGCTCGATGTCGTTGGATTCGCCGATGATGATCTCCGGCGCTTCCGGCGCTATATCCGTGAACCCTACGGGATGGTGCTGGTCACCGGGCCAACCGGTTCGGGCAAGACAACCTCACTCTATGCTGCATTAAATGAGATCAAAAGCGACGAAGACAAGATCATCACGATTGAAGATCCGGTCGAATATCAGATTCGCGGCATCACGCAGATTCCCGTCAACGAGAAAAAGGGGCTGACCTTCGCTCGCGGGCTGCGCTCCATTCTGCGCCACGACCCAGACAAGATTCTGGTCGGCGAAATCCGCGACCAGGAAACGGCGCAGATTGCTATCAACTCGGCGCTTACCGGACACCTTGTCTTCACCACGGTCCACGCGAACAATGTATTCGACGTGCTGGGACGCTTCCTGAACATGGGTGTAGAGCCGTATAACTTCATCTCCGCGCTCAACTGCATCCTGGCGCAACGGCTCGTGCGTACCATTTGCGAACATTGCGTGCATTCCGTCAAGCATGATGAGGAGACACTCCTGGCGAGCGGCATGAACGTGGCGGAGTGGAAGGACTTCGATTTCCGCGAAGGCGCTGGCTGCATTGAGTGCGGCGGCACCGGTTATCGCGGACGAACAGCGATTCACGAACTCCTCGATTTGACTGATCCGATTCGTGAAATCATTTTGGAAAAGAAGCCAAGCTCCGAAGTCCGCAAGCTGGCTGCGCAGGAAGGCATGCAGTTTCTGCGCGAGAGCGCGCTCGATCGCGTGCGACGCGGGCTTACGACACTAAAAGAAATCAACAAGGTTACATTCATCGAGGCAATGCGCTAGTGGCACTCAATTTCTTTTTGCCGGAAATGCATCAGCGGCCAAAACTGGCGTGCGATCTGACGCCTGACGGTGTCGTGGCAGCGCGGCTAGCTGAAGCAGGTCAGCCCGCAACTGCATTCGCTCCTCTGTTCGCGGGAGCACTCGTTCCAGGACTGAAGCCGCCGAACATTTTGGACAAAAACGCAGTCGTAGCCGCTCTCAAGCGTGCGCTCGACAGTGTTCAAGGACGCGATAAACGTCTCACGCTGGTCATACCCGACGCAGCGGCGCGCGTGCTGTTATTAGACTTCGATACGCTTCCGGCAAAGTTGAGCGAAGCGCTGCCGGTGATTCGCTTTCGTCTGCGCAAGCTCATTCCCTTTGAAGCCGATGACGCGGCGGTAAGCTATCAGATCATGCAGCAGACAGCAGAAGAGGCACGCGTGTTGGTGACTGCCATGCCTCATGCTGTTCTTGCCGAATATGAGGAAGCAGTGCGTCTCGCCGGATATGAACCCGGCGTCGTGCTGCCCAGCACGCTGGCGGCTTTGGCTGGACTGACGCAGCCCGAACCGATGCTCGTCGTCAACCGGAATGGAAACTCCGTGACGACAGCGATCACACGTGGCGAGGAATTGCTTCTGCATCGGAGTCTCGAACTCCCGGCAGATGAAACCCTGTGCAACGACGAGCTTCGCCAGGCGGTTTCTGTGTCGGTCGCTTATTTTGAAGACACACTTTCAGCCATGCCTGAGGCGGTTTTTTATGCAGGCCCCGGCGGCGCAGCTGAGCTGACGTGCGTCCTTGAGTTGGAACAGTTTCGCGTACGCGATATGGTTCCAGCCGCGGCAATTGGAAATGAAAACACTGTACCTAGAGGCCTGATGGCCGGAGTGTCAGGAGCGCTCGCAAGCTAATGCGCATTACCGTCAATCTTGCTACACGGCCGTTTATCGAACTTCGGCCTCTCTACAAACGGCTCCGCATCTGGATGGTCATATTCTTCATTCTGGCGATTCCGCTATGGTTCCTGGCGCGTGTTGAACAGCGGAAAGCAGCTGTAGCAACCGCGCGCGTGCGTACCATGCAGGCCAGCGTACAGCAGATGCAGCGGCAGCAGCAGAGCTATCAGGCGCTGATGCGCCAGCCGCAAAATGCTGCCGTGCTCACGCAGTCCGATTTCCTCAACGATCTGTTTCGTCGCAAGGCGTTCTCGTGGACAGCAACGATGACCGATCTCGAAACAGTTCTACCCACCGGCGTGCAGGTGCTGAGTATCGATCCGCAAGTTACTCCTGACGGTCATGTGACGATACGCATGCGTGTGAGCGGCGCGCGTGAACGTGCGATTGAATTAGTGAAGAATCTTGAAGGCTCGAAACATTTTGCCTCTCCACGTCTAGCCACCGAAGCACTGGCCACTCAGCCCAACAGCAATCAACAAGCCATGCCCGCGAATGCATCGAGCGATGTGAACTTTGACATTCTGGCCGACTATCGGCCGCTGCCGCTTGCCGAAGAAGTCTCCGCTACGAGCACGAAGCAGCCGCCCCCGCAGCAAAAGCAAAAGCAGAAGCGAGGCGCGCAATGAACAAAGTGCGCAAGCTATTTACGCTTCTCAACCTGCATCTTGCCGGCGTGTTGATCCTGCTTGGCCTGAATTTGTTTCTGCTCACACGGCTGTTCCTTGCATGGCACGCCGCGAGTTCCGACCAATCGGCGGATTACGAATCAGGCCACATGACCTATGTTCAATTGCAGGCACAGATGTCGCATCTGCAAGGGCTGCCGGAAAAGGTGGACCAGGCACGTAACGACGCCGACAAGTTTTACGAAAAGCGGATCGCGCCGAACTATTCCACGATGGCCGGCGAACTCGGCGCCATCGCAGCCAGGAATAATGTGCGCCTCACGCGCGCGCAGTACACACAGTCACCCGGTGTCAATGGCTTGACGGAAGTACGCATCGACGCAAGCCTGAGCGGTGAATATACCCAGTTGATGCACTTCATCAACGACCTGGAGCGCGATAAAAATGATGTTTTTTTCATCATTAATGCGCTCACTTTCAGCGGCCAGCAGGGCGGCCTTGTGAATCTGCGCATGCGCATGACCACCTATCTGCGATCAGGCAGTGATCTTCCGCCCGCAACCGAAGACAAGGGCGCGGAGAACAGCGCACAGGCATCGTTGCAACAGCCCGCAACATTGGCACAGCAAGCAGCTCCGTCACAGGAGGTGCACTGATGGCCTTAAAACTTGGCTCTGAAGATAAAAAGAAAGTCATCATCGCCGGAGTGCTCGGCATCGTTGTGATTGCACTTCTGGTCAATGTATTGAGCGGCTATTTCGGCGGCAGTTCGGCTCCTGCGCCTTCACCGGCTCCTGTCGCGCAAACCGCAGTGCGGCCAGCCGGGACAACGACAAATGATCGCGCAGCCACAAGAATTCCGGGCATCGGCGCCAGCCTCGACCCGACACTCCACCCGGAATGGATGGCACAGGCGGAATCACTCGAATATTCAGGCCGCGGCCGCAATATTTTCTCGCAGTTCTCGGCTCCCCCTGTGATTGAAAACGTAAAAGCGCCGATTCGCCCCAGCGCTCCGGTTGCGCAAGTGCCGCAGGGGCCGCCACCTCCGCCGCCGATAGACCTCAAGTTCTTCGGGTATGAGGCACATAAGGATGGCACGCGCAAGGCCTTCCTGCTGCATGGAGATGATGTCTTCATTGCATCGGAGGGCGATGTGGTCGATCATCGATACAAAGTGTTGAAGATCGCGCCCTTCTCCGTGCAGGTTGAAGACATTCCCTATCGGAACGCGCAACCATTACCGCTTGTGCAGAATTGATTTGTATGTACCGTCGCAACTCATCGTCGCATCCTGAATCCGGCTATATCCTGCTGGCCGTGTTGTTCATGGTGGCCTTGGTTCTGATTGCGCTTGCCGTAGCCGCGCCGCGCATTTCCGCCGATATCCAACGCGACCGCGAAGACGATCTGTATCATCGCGGACTGCAGTACAAACGCGCGATCAAACTCTACTACAAAAAATTCGGGAACTATCCTGCCTCGATCGATCAGCTTGAGAACACCAACAACATACGCTTCCTGCGCAAGCGTTATGTCGATCCCATGACCGGCAAAGATGACTGGAAGATCATCCACTTTGGCGAGGCACACGTAAAAGCCATGGGCCTTTTTGGACAGCCGATTCAGGCCGGTGGCCTGTCACCAACCACAGGCGGAAGTTTGCTGGGTGGGGCTGCGTCTGGGGGAATGTATGCCTCGAATGCGGGAACATCGGCTGCCAGCACCGCCACTGCGTCGGGCAGTTCTACAGACTCCAGCGGTTCCTCCACATCGGGCACAGGTACGGATGCATCCGGCAGCTCGACATCCACAACTTCAGGCACATCCCCGACAGGTACAACTTCTGCCTTCGGTGGCAGCAGCCCTGGAGGATTTGGCACAAGCAGCAGCGGAAGCAGTCCCTTCGGCAGCAGCAGCAGTAGCAGTGGTTTTGGAAGTAGCGGCTCAACATTTGGCGGTGCGCCGATGGTAGGCATCGCGAGCAAAAGTACGAAAGCGTCGATCAGGGAATACAAGCAGCAGAAGCACTACAACGAATGGGAATTCGTATACGACCCGACGGAAGATCTGCTGAGTTCGGTCAGCCTTTTAGGCGGCGGCGGAACATCGAATGTCACCGGCACCAGCGGCACGTCACCGGGGGTGACAACTCCAGGTACATCCACAACTCCCTTTGGTAGTTCGAATCCCGGTTCAGGATCCGGGATCACAGGCGGTATGGGTTCGGGCTCGGGCAGCACGCCGAATCCTCCGCAGCAATAAAAATGGCCTCGCAATGCGAGGCCATTCTACTTTCCAATTCTGAGCGATTAAACGCTGAACGACGAGCCACAACCACAGGTGCTCTTCGTATTGGGGTTCTCAAACTTGAAGCCTGCTGCTTCAAGCGTCTCCACGTAGTCTACAACGCACCCATTGAGATACATCAGCGATGTGGCGTCTACAAAAACCTTGAGGCCATCAAAGGTGAACACCTTGTCCATCATCCCTGACTGGTTCTCAAAGGACATGGAGTATTGAAAGCCAGAACAACCGCCGCCTACCACGCCAATACGTAATCCAGCCGGAAGCGGATCCTGCGTCGCCATAATTTCGCGCACTTTGCCTACTGCGGTGCCCGTCAATGAGAGCGGCGTCTTCTTGACTTCCGTTGTTTCCGGCGTAAGGGTTGTGGTTGCCATGTATTTCTCCCTATATGAACTCTATTAAGAGTGTAGCGCCCTGGAACGCGCGTTACAACATCTACTTACTAATTTGATGAGCTAAGTCGTCAATGGATTCACTCATGAATGTCTGAAAAGTAAGCAGTTAGCCCGGCCTAATTGGCCGTGATCTGTGTGGAAATTCGATCGAATTGCTCCTGGGTCAAAATGCCTCTGCTTACCAAATCCTGCGAGGTTTTATAGGGCCTGCCGCGAATGATCTTTCTCGCGCGAGAACCGCTAATTCCCGGTAGATCAACCAGTTGATCTTCGGTCGCGGCATTAATATCAATAGCTGCGGGCCTGCCGTCCGATCTTAGGCCTTCCCTTACGCCGGCGGCAATTGCATTGACTTTGTTCGTTGCATTCGCGGCTGCGGCTCTGGCGTCGGCGGCAGCCTGCTGCGCTCCTTGCCTGGCCTGCTGAGTCGTTTGGGCTGCCTTTTGCTGAAGCTGCTCATTTGAAGGCGGCTTTGTTTCGCATGCAGTGAGACTTATCAGAGTCATGCAGATTGTCAGCGTTCCAATCCGTGTCACCGTCAGAATTTCTAGCGAGTTTTTCCGAACGATTGCCATCACAGCCTCCAGAAGACATAGGAATACGTTGATGGGAATCTTTTGAAAGCGAAGAGGTTGCCAAACTAGTTTCGCATTTAGGCAAAAGGCCCTGTTCAAGCCACGTCATACGGGACTATGATTTTATCGAAACGGCCCCTCCTACCCCGAGCCCGGGTTTTTCCGGACCCGCTCGTACCTGGGACCGGCTCAAACTCGAACCATGAGGTGCTCCATGAGCATCATGCTGCTGCTGTGGATCGTATGGGCCGTCGTCACAACCCTGCTCTTAGCGCTTCTTGCCTACCGCGGCACCCTGACCCGTTACGAGGAAGACCAACTCTTCCTCGACCCGTGTTCGGGCCACCAGGAGCAAGAACAAAACATGATCGTGCAAAAAGTCAAACGAATCCAACCGCTCGTCCGCATTATGACGGGTGCTACGTGTGCTCTATCCGCAACTATTATTGGCGTGTACGTGTGGGACGCAATCAGCCAATTCAAGTAAAGAGCTCCTTCGTTCAGCCAGGGGGCCCTAAGGGGCACTCTGGCTCCTTACTTATTTTGAAGTATGCCGTCGACAGTGCCCCGGGCCATAACATCCACACTGACTTCCTTATCCACTCTGAGTAGCAGTCTGCTTTCATCTTTCATCCCCCAAGCGGCATAGGGAATAATGAAATGTGTCGTAGCAACAGCGTCTGAACCATTCATTTGCACTGTCGTCTGTAACGTAAGAGGATGATCAGCTCCATGCAGATTCAATGTGCCTTCTACAGTTAGATTTGCTGTACCGCCCGGCTTTAAAACTCCTGAAACCTTTACCGGATGAAAGAAAGCTTCTGGATATTTCCTGCTTTCGAGGACCTCGCTCTGCATTTTTTCATCGCGTGTTTTGTCGCCGCTTTCGCCGGAGCCAACATCCACCAGAAATTCCCCCTGCGCGGCTCCAGATTTCGGGTCGAAGGTCATGATGCCGCCTTTTAAGCGGAAGGAGCCCTGCACCGTATGCAGCGTCGTATGCAATGTCCAATGGATCTCGGTCTTTTCGGTATCAAGATGCACGGTAACTTTGGTCGCTGGTGATTGTGCTTCAGCCACAGGCACGAGGCCAAGCAGTAGGGCGAAAAGAAGAAAACCGTACTGACGAAATCGCAGGTTCACGTGGATACTCTTTGACTGTCAGATGCACAAATACGAGGGAAGGCCAGTTGCGCCGCAATGTCCATGCCGTTGTGAATCAGGAAATGCGCCAAAGCCTCTTCTCCCAGATGCACATTGAGCATGCCCTGGAATAAAGCGGGCGAACCGGCAAATACACGCATCACATAATTCCGCAAGGTGGGATAGGCGTCCATCAGAAGCAAGGCGCGCGCTATTCTTTGAGGTGTCCGCAAAATTTGCGGATGTCCCGCAGCGTAGAGTTCCAGGTTGTTCTCATCCAGCGACTGACTCAGCAAATTTGCCTGACGAAAACCCAGTGCAAGACCTTCACCGGTAATTGCATCCACTGAGCCCGATGCATCGCCAATCAGCGCAACATTGCCCCTGACCACACGTCTTAATTTGCGAGTTGTCGTCACCGCGCCGCGCTCACGAGCTAACGGCTTATGACGTTCAAGCCGCTCTCGTAGATAAGGAATCGAATCGATCACCTGCTGCATGCGCATCGAGGAGTGGCGAGTAACGACCGCAACACAGGTTTCGTCCCATGCTACCGGAGTGATATACACCTCCCCCAGCGCGCTCCAGTGCACCTCGACACAATTGCTTAAAGGACCCATACGATAATGCTTGCGAAAACCAAATCGCTTCGTGAATTGCCTGGCACGATCCAGGCCGGCCCACTTTCGCACTCTGGACGATTGTCCATCGGCGCCCACCAAATACCCATAGGTACATGGTTCGTGATTCAGCCTAATCTCATTGCCCAGAGCCACATACGTGCTCCACCGAAGGCGAACGCCTAACGCCAGCGCGCGCTCCACAAGACGCTCGTGCAGCACAGGCCTGCGCATCCCGAATCCGTCACCGTGCCGGAAACCGGCCGAAACTGAGATGCGATCGGTATCCGTCCAATTCTCAAACCGTATTCCTTGAAATGACATGCCGTCTCTGGGTTCACACTCGACCCCAAGCGCAGCCAGGTCACGGCGCGCATCCGGCATCAACCCTTCACCGCAGGCTTTATCAATCGGTGGCTTCAGGGCATCGGTAACCAGCACATCCGCGCCTCGCATCTTCAAAGAAATAGCGGCGGCCAGTCCGGCTGGGCCGCCGCCAACAATCAAAACGTCACAACTATTCCGATTCAAACGCCACTACCATTCCAGCAATAATATTTCCGCGCAAAAGCCCGGCCCCATCGCGGCAAGTATGCTGCGCGTGCCCCGAGGAGGACGCCGATGCTTCATGACCTCGTCCAGCACGATGAGAACCGATGCGGAAGACAGGTTTCCAACGCGACGCAGCGCGTCCCATGACACATCCAGTTCCCCATTCTTCAAACCGAGCGCATCCGCTGTGGCCTCCAGTACCTTCGGACCACCGGTGTGCATGATCCACGTGCCGATGTCGCTTTGTGTCAATCCCTGCTGCGCCAGGAAGCCATCGACATCCCGGCCCAGATTTTCGCGGATGACTGCAGGCACATCCGGAGAAAGCACAATATTGAAACCCTTTTCCGAAACCTTCCAGCCCATTACATCGCGCGTATTTGGATAAAAGACCTGATGACTCGCCACAATACGCGGACCCGGGAGAGCAACCTCAACGTTCTCGCCCGCAACCAGAACGGCAGCCGCCCCATCGCCAAAAAGTCCAGAGGAGATAAGGTTCGCGACAGAGAGATCATCGCGCTGCCATGTGAGCGAGCAGAGCTCGACCGCCAGAAGCGCCGCAACCTGATTTGGATAGGCGCGGACATAATCGGCGGCCCGTGCCAGTCCGGCAGCACCCGCCACGCAACCAAGCCCGAAAATAGGGTTTCGCTTGATGTTCCGGGAAAGCGCCATGCGATCCGTCAGGCGAGCATCGATGGAGGGACTGCAAACTCCGGTCACGGAAACAAAGAAGATAGCGTCGATGCGATCACGAGAAAAGCCGGCTAACTTCAAGGCGCAGTCGATCGCGCGCTCGCCCAACTCCTCCGCTACTTCGATCCACACATCGTTCGTTTTCCCCCAGGTATCAAGAGCCAGGTACGCACCAAGATCGCGGCAAAAATAGCGCCCATCTACCCCGGCTCGGTAATGAAGCCGCTCTAAAAGATCCGCTCTATCGAAATTCTCACCCCAATAAGCCTTTAGTGCTTCAACAACTTGCTGTTGGGTGAAGTAATGGGGAGGATACGCTGTTGCAGTGCTAACTATATGCATAGAATGTCGGCCCAATATCCATTTCAGATTAGGTGAAACGATGGAACAAGTTTCCACGTAAATGTAACAGTCTTGTCACTTTTGCTGGACAAAAGTTTCAAGCACAACATCAAACCTGCTTTTTTTCAAGTCTTTACAAAAGCGGTTCAGGATCATCTCGCTGGTGTTCAATGGAGTAGTTGCCATCAACACAAGAAAATTATTTTCCCCGATCTGGGGGAGAGCACCATGATCAAGGGACTGACCGCTCTCCAATGTTTGTAATGACTCGATGTTATGATCCCCCGGAGTGAGCGGACTTCTGGCAGATCAAGACCGGCGTGAAATTGCTGAGAACAATTCCTGACCGTAGCTGTTTTGCGAGATCGGGTTTCAGTCGATTGCAGCACTTAGCTGGTGACGAAGGTCGGCCCCGCGCACCCAGAAGATGACATCCAAAGCAATATTCGTGGCATGATCGGCGATGCGTTCCAGATTCCGGGAAATGATAATGGCCTGCAACGCAGGCTGGCTCAGTTCCGGGTGCGACTGGATGAACTTCGTCAAATCCTCGTGCGCAACGCGGTTCATGCGGTCGATCTCGTCATCCATGGTTAGAACCGACTCGGCAGTCTGTGCGTCCGCGTCAAGCAAAGACTGCAGCGCCGTACGAATCATGCGGGCCGCGCAGCTGCGCATGGTGTCGATATCGATCGGCAGATCAATTGGATCAGCTTCGATCAATTCCAGCGTACGCGTCGCGATGCTCATGGATTGATCGCCAATCCGCTCCAGATCGCCGTTGATCTTGATCACAGCCAGAATAAAGCGCAGATCGATGGCCATCGGCTGCTCTTTCGCGAGCAGATCATAAGCCATTTCATCCAGTTCGCGCTCGGCCGAGTTGATCGCTTGCTCGTTTTCGCGAACGAACTGGCAGAGACCCGCGTCTCTTTGCAGGTAGGCATCTACGCAGGCATCGAGCGCCTGCTGGGAGAGCGCGGCCATCCCCAAAATCTTATCCTTCAGTTCGGCAAGCTGCTGCTGAAAATGAATGCGCGGCAAGTAGCCCTCCAACATTCAGTATGCAATAAATATGTAACAATTCTGCGAAAACTTGAGCAGTGGGTGGGTTTCGATTCAAAAAGGCGAATCTATAATGGAACGAATCTGGTAGTGTGGCGCGGAGGATGCTGACAACTACCGAAACCTGCGGCCGCAGCCATCCCGACGATTACCTCTGTGCACGCACTTTATTCAGCATGCCGAATCTCTGGAGGGGCTTTTGCTGCTTGTGACTCTGGACCGACTTTTCGACGCAGTTTAGAGAGCTGTTTCCCTGCATATTCTTTCAGCCTGTCACGCAGCTGGGCAGCCCACGGGCTATCAACGGCAAGCAGTCCCAGGCCGGCAAGCAGAAGAGGAATGCCCGGAAGTATGGGCAGCACGCACCCGGCTGCACCAACGGCCAGACATGCATAGCCCGTCACCTGCCGCAGGATAACTTGGCCTCGTCTTTTGCCCTCGATCCGCATGCCCTGTTAGATTCACCGGCTCGCGTTCCGGATAGTTTTTATGCCAGCCTGTGCTCTGCTTTCTTCGCAGCTTCGTAGATCTGGTCGAACGATTCAACTGCGTACAGAACCTTTTGCATCTCCGAAACGAGAAATTCCTGATTCAACACGGCATCGAGATCGAAGTCGCGAATCTCCGGACCGTTGTTGATAACATGCGTCGATTCGCCATGCGATGAGATCAGCCCGCTGCCGTAGAGTTTTATCTTGCCCTTTTGCCGGATCACACCAAACTCCACCGTGAACCAGAAAAGACGCCCCATGCGCTCCAGCTTGTCCTTGTCATGGATCAGCCCGGCACACACGCGGCCATACTGCTGCAGAAAATCCGCGAATACCGGATGCGCGTGCATCGGCACATGGCCGAAGACATCATGAAAAATATCCGGCTCCGGCGTGTATTCCAGAGATTCGCGGTTGCGCAGCCATGTCGTCGTCGGAAATTGCCGCGCCGCCAGCATCTCAAAAAATGCATCGGGCGGAAGAAAGCCGCTCACCGGAGTCGCATTCCAACCAGTTCTCGGGCCAAGTCGCTTATTTACCTCTGCCAGATTAGGGATCGCATCTTCGCGCAAGCCAATCTGGTCAAAGCCATCCAGATACTCCTCGCAGGCGTGTTCTTTGAGCTGCGGCATGCGCCGGCTTACCAGCTCGGCCCAAACAGCATGCTGCTCAGGGGTGTAGACGCTCCAGTCCTGCTGGATGAGAAACGATTCGGCGATAGGTAAACGGGCAGTGGCTGGGCTCATAGTGAAATACCCTTCATTCAAAACTCTTGAGCATCTCACCCCGAATCGCAGGTGTCAACCCGCGTTTATCGCAGGGTCAAATCAATTTCATCCGAATGGATTCGCCCGACTCCACTGCTCGAAAATTCATTGCGCGCCGCCTCCACCGAACCCGGCAAATCAATGGCCCGGCATGCATCTTCGATCACGATGGCGGAAAATCCGGCCTCAATCGCATCCACCGCCGAGAACCGCACGCAATAGTCGTAAGCAAGGCCAGCCAGAAAAATGCGGGCGATCTCTCGTTCGCGCAGATATCCTGCGAGGCCGGTCTTCGTCTCTCGGTCGTTTTCCTGAAATGCCGAATACGAATCAATCGTCCGCCGAAAGCCTTTACGCAGGATCAGCTCGGCTCGCTGCACGTCCAGAGCGGGATGCAACTCAGCTCCGTGGCTCTGTTGTACGCAGTGGTCCGGCCACAGTGTCTGTTGGCCGTACGTCACTTCAATGACCTGAAAAGGCTCGACGCACGAGTGGCTGGAAGCAAACGAGAGATGCCCTTGCGGATGCCAGTCCTGTGTCAACACAATGTGCTGAAATGATTGCGCCAAGCAGTTAATGGCGGGTACGACTTCGTCTCCATGCGGCACCGGGAGCGCGCCTCCTGGACAAAAGTCGTTCTGCACATCGATAACCAGTAACAGGTCGCGGTCCGTAATTTTCACCAGCATTTCATGGCTCCTTTCATCGAACTCTTTAGAGCCTGTTAGGCCCGTCCGGCTGGCCAACTCTACTCCGCTAGGTATATGTTATTGGGTCGCAGTAGCATTCGGAGTGTTAAACCGGAGCGACGGCTGACGCGTCTAACTTAGTGAAATGGGAGTAACTTTCGATGTCCACTCTTGCGCACCCTGAAGTGCAAACGCAAAAAGATTTTCTTCCCCTCAATGGAACCGATCACGTTGAATTCTACGTCGGCAATGCGCGGCAAGCTGCGTATTACTATCGTCTGGCTTTCGGCATGAGGCTGGTCGCCTATGCAGGTCCGGAAACGGGTGTCCGCAATCGCGCCTCTTACGTGCTGCAGCAAGGCAAGGTGAGATTTGTGCTCACCACCCCGCTTCGCCCTGATGGAGAAGTGGCAGAGCACGTACACCGCCATGGCGATGGCGTGCACGACGTGGCCCTCTGGGTGGACGATGCAAAGCTCTCATGGAAAGAAACTACGAAGCGTGGCGCACGCAGCGTGCGTGAACCATTTGAATTGCGCGATGAACAGGGCGTGGTGAAACTCGCAAGCATTGCAACCTACGGCGATACGGTACACACATTTGTCGAACGCAGTAATTATCACGGCACATTTATGCCCGGCTATCGCGCAGTACACGAAGACCCGCTCGCGCGACCCGTCAGCCTGCTCTACATCGACCACATGGTAGGCAACGTGGGCTGGAACGAAATGAACCGCTGGGTCGATTTCTATGCCGACATCATGGGCTTCTCGCTCTACCAGCACTTCGACGACAATGATATCTCCACAGAGTATTCAGCGCTCATGTCGAAGGTTATGGCAAACGGCAATGGACGCGTCAAGTTCCCGATCAACGAGCCCGCTGAAGGACGCAGAAAATCACAGATCGAAGAATATCTGGAGTTCTACCACGGCCCCGGCGTGCAGCACATTGCGCTGGCCACCGACAATATCCTCCACACCGTAGCCAAATTGCAGGAACAGGGTGTCGAGTTTCTCAAAGTTCCGCACAGTTACTACACAGAATTGGAAGGCCGCGTCGGCAAAATCGACGAACCGATTCAGGAGCTGGAAGAACTGGGCATCCTCGTTGACCGTGATGACGAAGGCTACATGCTGCAGATCTTCACGAAACCCGTAGAAGATCGTCCGACGCTCTTCTACGAGATCATCCAGCGCAAAGGCAGCCGCAGCTTTGGCAAAGGCAATTTCAAGGCGCTCTTTGAAGCGATTGAGCGCGAACAGGCCGCGCGCGGCAACCTCTAAACATCAAGTGCTGCATGCGTGATAGATACTTCATCTGTCACGCATGATGTCACTGGAATTCGTTGAGGGCAGAAATCAATACGACCTTAGCTGCTGGGGAACAATCTCTACGCCCGAACTAAAACCGTTTAGCGTTTCTTGCCTAGCTCACGGTCCAGATGAAAGAACACCCATACCAGGAAGCAGACGCTTGCAGCAACAATCACCAGCAAAATGTAAAGCGCGAGCCGATTCGGATCCACGTCTTTATTGCACACGGGCCTCTGCAAAGAGAGCGCAAAAGAACCGTAAGAACTTTATAAGCATGTCTGTTGATTCACACATTGAACCCGGATTGCTGCAGGATGGCGAACTCACTGTTGTGTTCACAAACTTTGCTCTTCACCGGGCGCATCGAGTTCCTACTTATCACTTCCGAATGGTTCACGGAGAGACCGCTGAAGATATGGGACGAATCAATCTCCGTACGGAGACAGACCCCACCATTGAGCGTTATGCCGGGCATATCGGCTACAGCGTGCACGAAAAATATCGCGGCCATCACTATGCTGCGCGATCCGTCATCCTTCTATTGCCATTGGCGCGTTGGCTTGCAATGGATCCGATATGGATCACCTGCAATGCAGAGAATCTGGCTCCCGTCGCAGCTGTGAACTAGCTGGCGCGGAGTTGATTGAGATTGTTGATGTTCCGCCTGATTACATCGGCTACCTATTCGAAGATAGGCGGAAGTGTCGGTATCGTTTACGACTATAAAAGGCGGCCCATAAAGGGCCGCCTTTTTTGCTTCGTGTTGGCAAGAACGACGTATCGATTTGCCGAGATACTCAGCGTTATCCATGTCACGCTTGCCAGCGCGATCAATAAATTGGTTGCGATTCCATCGCGATTGGTTGTTTCTTCATATCACGATTCTGCTGTCAGCTCGATGCCTTTTGCTTCCCTGCCGAAGGCGGTCACAATCACAAGATAAATCGCTACGATCAATACGGTAGCAGCCAGCACCACGCCATAGCTGCCAAAGTGTTCGGCGGCTCTGGCCTGCAGCACAACATTGCGCGACGCCAGCAGATTTCCAAGCTGATACGCCAATCCCGGAAACGTCGCGCGCACGGGTCCCGGAGAAAGCTCCGTTAGATACGCAGGGATGACGCCCCACGCGCCCTGCACCATGAACTGCATCAAAAACGCGCCCGTAGCCAGGGCATAAAGCGATTGGCCAAACGCAAATAACGGGATCACAGGCAAAGCCAGTAACGCTGCGCCAATAATGGTTCGCTTGCGGCCAAAACGCTCGGAAAATCCTCCGAAGAATATCCCGCCCAGCAACGCGCCAATGTTGTAAATAATGGCAATCCCTCCGGTAAGAGCAGCGGAGAAACCATGGTCTTTTTGTAAAAAAGTCGGATATAGATCCTGCGTGCCATGCGAAAAGGAGTTGAAGCCGGTCATGAGCAGGATGATAAAAAGAAAAGTCAGGGCATACTGCCTGATGCCGCTCGCCACGGACATAGCGGGCTTCGCGCTTTTCCTCTGACCCGCTCGCCACACGGGCGATTCTTCGACCTTGAGGGCAATATAAACAACCAGCACCGCGGGCGCCGCACCGATGATGAAGAGTCCGCGCCAGCCAATGACATGCCCGTGCCACATCATATGTGAGAAGGTCTTGAAGAGCGTTGCATACACGGCCGCCGCCACCAGATACCCAACCGCATACCCCTCCTGCAACAAACCGGAGAAGAATCCGCGTCCCTCTTTTGGCAACGTTTCAAAGGCCAGTGCTGCGCCCACACCCCATTCCCCTCCCATGGCAACGCCGAAGAGCGCACGCAGAATCAACAGCGCATGCAATGACGGCGCAAAGACGCAGCCCAGGGCTAAAACTGAGTAACAGGCAACGTTAGCCATGAGCGCCGGTCGACGGCCAAATTTGTCGGCAAGCGCTCCGAAAAGAAATGCCCCCACCGGACGAAATGCGAGCGTAAGAAATAACGCCTCGGCGACTGCCGAGGTGCGCACTTGAAAATCGGCGGCGATCGCCGAGATGCTAAAGACCAGCAGAAAATAGTCGAACGAATCCAGCGACCACCCCAGAAAGCAGGCGATGAATGCATGCCGTTGCGGCGGCGTCAGCGACCGGAAGTGTGAAAAGAAACGAGTTTGCATCATCGGGCCGGGAAACTTGGAGCTTACCAGACTACAGAGTCGAATATCTAAGTGTTTTATGAAGTCGAATATCTGCTCTGTTTTATGAAAATATTTGTTGCAACGAATATTTTCTTTGAATATCCAATGAAATGCCGCCGACAACTCAAATGTCGGGGGGCAGAAATTCAGGTTTTGGAGAAAATCCATGCAAGCACTACGCAAAACAGCCATTTTCGCCGCAGTTCTGACCTTCACCGCGGCCGCCGCCTCGGCACAAATATCGAAGTGGCAGATTGACCCGGCCCACAGTGAGGCCGACTTTAGCATCAAGCACATGGGCATTTCGAATGTGCACGGACGCTTCGGCAACGTAAGCGGCTCGCTTACTCTGGACGAAAAGGACATTGCCAAATCCAGCGTCAATGCCACGGTCGACGTGACTACGGTGGACACCGGTGTAGCGCAACGCGACACGCACCTGAAAAGTCCTGACTTTTTCGATGTCGCAAAAAATCCGCAGATGGTATTTGTGAGCAAGGGTCTTACAAACACGAACGGACAACTACTGCTTACCGGTGACCTGACCCTGCATGGCATTACGAAACCGGTGACTCTCAACGTGGAAGGCCCCAGCAAGGAGCAGCTGGATCCTTACGGCAAGACGCGGCGCGCCTTCTCCGCAACGACTACAATTCGCCGCCAGGATTTCGGTCTGACGTGGAATGGCAATCTGAAGTCGGGCGATGCGGTTCTGGGAGACGATGTGAAAGTAGAATTGGATATCGAGCTGATTAAGCAGTAAGAATACCAGCAGTAAAAATTTGGGCAATGCGAGACCACGGTGCGGTTTCTCTGGCCGCACCCGTTACGCTGCGAAGGCATTCATGGGAAGCAAACTACAGGAAGAGATTAAACAGACGCGCCCATTCGCGAGTCCTGAAGAAGAGGCGTTGCTCAACATCCGTCGCACATCGGACCGGGTGCAGCATTACTCGCAGCAGCTCTTCAAACCGCATGGCATCACACCAACGCAATACAATGTGTTACGCATTCTAAGGGGTGCGGGGGAACACGGCCTTCGATGTTCGGAGATTGGCGAGCGTCTGGTCAGCAGCGATCCTGACATCACGCGCCTGCTCGACCGGCTGCAAAAGCAGAAGTTCATTCGGCGCAAACGGGACGCCAAAGACCGCCGCGTCATCTACACAACCATTTCGGCCGAGGGTCTAAGACTGCTCAAAGAGATGGACCCCCTGGTCAATGACGGAGTGAAACAGTTACTGAAGCACATGAGCCGGGAAAAAATAACTACACTCGTAGCGCTGCTGGAGGAAATTCGTCAGGCACTGCCGGTGTAGTTCGGGCGGCCATCTTCTAGAGCTTGGCCGTCTCCCCAAGTGAAGCTTCGATGCTGGCTCGTGGATCGGCTTCCGCCCCTTTCGTGTGAATCTGATGATGCAGGCAGTAGAGCGCCAGTTCGAGCCGATCTGAGACACCAAGCTTGTCGTAGATCTTGCGAAGATAATTCTTGATGACCTGCTCACTGGTACCTAACTGATAGGCGATTTCCTTATTCCGCTTGCCTTGTGTGATGCAGTTGATGATGGCAAGTTCTTTCGGTGAGAGCCGCGGTTGGTTCTTCGGACTGGCGAGTGCGGATGCCTGAGAACGATAGGCCTCAATTACCCAGGTCACCGACTGATTGTCGATCCAGGTTTCTCCGGCAGCAATCTTGCGCACACACTTCACCAGCAGGTCGGGCGAAATAGATCGCGGGATAATGCCGCGGACACCGCGGCGGTAAAGCTCCACGGTATTGGCTTCATCGGTGGACGTAGCCTGCACAATAATCTTCAGCTCTGGCGCATGACGCAGGATTTCCGGAATCGCACTGCTCTTACCGGCCAGCAGATTGCCTTCCATCACGAGCACATCTGCCGGATGATGCGGTATCGCCGTTTGCAGATTCGCCAGGCTGTCTACCTGCGCAACAATTTGTATATCGTTCTCAACCGCAAAGACCTTACGCATGCCCACGCGGTAGATCGCCTGCGAGTCGGCCATAATGACCCGAATCACCGGCTTGCTGGGAGAAGTATCGGCTGTGCCATTTGTAACTGGCATAGCGCTGTCGGCTGTTTTCTGCTTTGCTTCCGTCGTCATTGTTTTTTCCACTTGCTCACCTTATTGGAAGCGATATTCATCAATCACCGCTGCTGCAAAACAACTTGAGTGTTCCTCATAAGAGCGAACGACTCGCCCAAGACAGTGAACAGCGGCTGTATTTTCGCCACACAACTCCCCTGCGGAAATCTCTAGCAGGAATTCGACTGGCGCATTGATCGGCAGGCGCTCTTTCAGGCGGAAGAGAACTCCGTTCGCCGAAATGTTCTCCGTCATTCCTGCAAATTCGCGATCTTCGGACATGATTCTTACCGGTAAATGGAGAGGAAAACGGACGGAGGTACGTGCCCCGTCAGTCTCGATCTCAAGGTCAAACCATGACGAATGTTCCCGCATTGCTGACAACTCCGAATCCTGCAGCGAGATACTTTCCCCAACCTTACCGGAAGACAGATCCAGCCCCGAATTACGAAAGTTTACACCGTTTAGGTGACCAAAGGGCAACAAAAGATCGACGCCTGTTTCCTCCAGGTACACATTTGGGAATCGGGGCCAGACAGGAAGGACAACCATAAAGTGTTGAAGAATCAATGTCCTGCTCTTGGATAAAAAGCCGCCGACCCGCCCACCCATTCCTTATCCTGGTTATGATCCACCCCCATCATCCTGCCCCGTCCAAGCCTGATCAGCGGCAGCACGGGCTCCAGCTTGCCACCATCCGGCCACAGGTACAGGATGCGAATTTCAGGCTGCGTCCAGCCATGGGGCGTTTCGATGACCGCTTCAAATTGAACCCGCTGCTGTAGGAGGTATTCGTGGCGCTGATTTTTCGGAATGGCCGACAGCATTTCGTCGGATGGAGCAAACTCGATCCCCTTTCCGGCAAAAGAAAAGAGTGGCTTTAAGATCCACTGTTCGCGATCCTCGGGCAGCCGTTTACGGCCTTTGCCAGCCATCCAGTCATTGAGAAATACAGCAGGCGGAACAGCAGGGTGATCGAGATGCGGAATCGAGAATTTACTGATGTGAAAATACCAGTTCGGATGACCAGCCCACTCCACGTCAAATGACTCACGGTAATCGAAGGGCAACTCGATCCGTTTGCGCATCAGCTCATCGACAATGGCGCGGTTATAAATTCTGCGTATCGGCACTTGCTTTTTGCCATTGTTGTAGCAGAGGCGTGTCGGTTTGCCGGGCTGAATGTCCGGAACGAGTTCCGCTATGTCGACAATCTTGATGCCGAGACGCTCGGCAGTGACCAAAAAATCCGGCAGCGTCTTCTGCTTCTGCGGTTCTACTTCGGTGAGCACCACATTTTCCGGATGATGTCCTCGCAGAATAACCCGCTCCATCAATTTCCAGAAACTCATCTCCGTATGGCCGCCAAGCAGGTATCCCAGCGAGCCATCAAGATTAAAACCCGTGCGATATACCTCGTTCAGGACAAACTGGTAAGCAAAAACCGACGGAAAAGCCTGCAACTCCACCAGTTTCGGCGTGAGTTTTCCATCCGGTTCGCGCACCAGCCCGAAATCGGCTGTCATAAAGTGCGGATGCGAAGTCTCGTCCGCCGCGCAATACTGTGCGGGAATCATGGCTCCGGAAGCCTTGAGATAAGCCTTGTCGTCAACCAGGCGATGCGTCAGCTCCGCGCCAATCGCAGCCATCTCGTCGAGCAATTCTTTCGGGAAGAAGCATGGTGTTTCGGCAACACGGAACTCTATGTGGCTTCGCACACACGCATCGAGACTGTGCAGCATTTTGCGATATGCTTCTGGGCGGAACCGCTGATTAAAATCGCGACGCAGAAACTCAATCACGGCCACTAGAGTATCGCAAATCTACTAGCTCTGGCTTGCGGGGTAGGACGACAGCTTTCATTGCGAAAAGGGTGCCAGATACTTCTTCTGAGAGAAGTCGAAGGGAGGTTGGGAAAGCGTAATTTAAATAGCCAAAAATTCTCTCAAATCATATTCATAGCGGCGTTTTTAGACAGGCCCTCAGACTCATTCATCCCTGAGCAATCGGGCCGGCTCTGCAAAAAGAGCTCTTCGCGCCGGAATCGCGGCAGAGAGTAGCCCAATAAATGCCATGGTCGAAACCACACCCAGAATCACCAGCGGGTCCGAGGCCGAAGCCTGATAAACAATGCTGGCCAGGACGCGGCTGGCGGCCACTCCCAGGACCAGCCCGGCAACCGAGCCAGCCCCCAGCAGCACGACCGTCCGTCCCAGCGCGGCCCGCAGCACATGTTGATTCTGCGCTCCCAGGGCCACGCGAATACCCAGTTCGCGCATTCGCTTCGAAACGGTATAGCTCGCCATGCCGAAGATGCCCGTGATGGCGAGCATCATCGCCAGCGCACCCAGAACGCCCAGCGCGATCGTGGCGGCGCGAGCAGGAAAGGTGACAAGGCTCAGCGCATCTGACCAGGTGCTGAGGCTGAAGATCGGAAGCGCGGGATCTACACTCGCAATGGCCTTACGGATCGCAGGAATCATCTCTGACGGGCTGCGATTGGAGCGGACTAGTAGCACCGTGTCGCTGTTTCCGCGCTGCGCGATGGGCCAATAGACAACCGGAGCAGGGTCCTCGGTCAGGGTCACATATTTTCCGGTTTCAACGACGCCAACGATGACGAACTGATGGCCCGGCCCATCCTGATAGGGCTTACCTACTACATTTGTCATCCCGAAGAGACGTTTTGCGAAAGTTTCGTTCACGATGGCTACGTCGGGTGATTTTGCGTCATCGTGATCGGTAAAGTCGCGTCCGGCCAATAGGCGCGTTCCGGCGACCGCGAAGTATCCAGGTGAAACTTCGTAGTAATTTGTCGAGAATGCCTGCGAGGTAACGGTAAAGGACGTCGTTCCCGGCGGATAGACGCTGGTCTGACTTTGATCCAGGGACAGCGGAATGGAGTTCGACAGAGTCGCACCCGTAATGCCGGGAATCTGGCGCGCGGCTTCGAGCAACTTCTTTTGAATTTCGGAAGAATGCTCATACCCGGCGAGGTGAGTATCCATCGTCGCGACGGTGATTCCTTCGGGACGGATACCTAAGGGCATGTCGAACGTGCGCTGCATACCGCGCAGGGCGACGAACGAAGCGGTCACCAGCAGGCAGCAGAGCGCGATCTGGATGGCGAGCAGGATATCGCGCAGTGTGAACCTGCGAACCGCTATTCCCGAGGCTCCAGACGCCTTCAGAACTTGATTGGGATCGGTCTCCCAGACCTGACGCGCGGGGATGATTCCGAAGAGCAGCCCGGTTGCGAGGGAGAGTAGCGCGGCGAAGAGGTAGACGAAGGCATCCGGCTCGACCAATAGCTGCACGGGAAAATCCGACTCCGGGTGCCACATGGTGATCGCGTGCAGAAGTCCCGCGGCTACGCATGCGGAAATCGCGCCGCCGAGCAGAGACAGGCATGCCGATTCCGTTACGAGTTGACGAAGAATGCGCCTCCGGCTGGAGCCAATGGCGATGCGAATGCCGATCTCTTTCGCGCGGTCCGAGATGCGTGCGGCAAACAAGCCACCGAGGTTGGCGCATGCGGCCAGAAGCACCAGCGCGGCGAGCAGCATGACTCCGAGCAGGAAGCCGTGCATGGGGCCTCCCAGCATGTCGCCGAGAAAGCCGGGTTGCGCGAGATGCAACGTCAATCCTTTGTCCACGTCGGGATACTGGCTCGACAATTGCGCGGCGATGTTGGCCAGGTCTGCATTGGCCTGTTGCTGCGTGACGCCGGGCTTCAAACGCCCGACGAGCCAGGCGTTGTAGGCGCCGCGATAGTCGATCCAGTTGTAGCCCTCAATCTCCGGCTCGTTGTGAATGGGCAACCAGACTTCCGGCCAGATAAAGCGCTCCGTGCCGTTGAATCCCCTGGGCGCGACGCCAAGCACTGTGTACTGGTGCTTATTGAGCCGTATGGTCTTTCCGGCAATATTGAGATCACCGCCAAACTGTGTCTTCCAGGAGTTGTAGCTGAGGACGACGTAAGGATCGCCGTTGATTTTCGTGTCCTCGGCCGGGGTAAAGAACCGCCCAAGTATCGGCTCAACACCCAGCATGTCGAAATAGTTGCCGGAGACTTCATATCCCCAGACAGGGCGCGCACCGCCGTTTACGTCCAGACCCATGCGGGCGATGCGAACCACGGAAACGCCGGAGAAAGTCCGATTGCGATCGCGGATGTCCTGGTAGTTCGGATAAGACAGCGCGATCCCTTTTCCCTGGATGGAGTAGACGCGGTTCCCCTGAGATACAGGCAGCGGGTGCAGCACGAGCGCATTCACCACACCGAAGACAACGACATTAGCGCCGATGGCCATTGTGAGGGTGAGGATGGCGGTGAGGGCGAATCCGGGCGAGCGGTGTAGCTGGCGAAGTGCGAAGCGAAAATCCTGTAGGAAGTTTTGCAAGTAAGGCCTCGCGAGAACAGAACTTGTTTATTCCTCTAGGAGCATTTCGCCAACCAAGCCGTCGAGCGCTCCAGCTCTCAATCTTGCAACAAGATAACTGCTTCTTCTCTCACATGTGATCGCCTTGAATGTTCGCTTATGGAGTTTTATGTCCGGATATGGACAGAAGAGCGCTCCAAGGTTTTTCCTGGAAACGACGATTTCGGATACGTTGAATTTCGCTTTTTACTTTGGCAATGCAAAGGCCACGTAGACGCCGCCTGAAGGAGATTTCGGGTCTTTGCCGCCGCCAGCCGCGATCACAACATACTGCCTGCCATGCACTTCATAGGTAGCAGGCGTTGCATTGCCGGAAAACGGCAGCATCGCCTGCCAGAGCAGCGTGCCTGTTGCTTTATCAAAGACGCGCATCTTCTTGTCGTAGCTGGTAGCGGCGATAAAAACCAGTCCTCCCGCAGTCACAACCGGGCCGCCATAGTTTTCTGAACCGGTATCTGCCATGCCCTGCGCCGCCAGCTCTGGATATTCACCAAGAGGAATCTTCCAGAGATACTTGCCCGTATTCAGGTCGATCGCACTGAGCGTTCCCCACGGCGGAGCAATGGCCGGGTAGCCATCGGGATCAAGAAATTTGCGATAGCCGGTAAAGCGGTATTTTGCAGCCTGAGCAGCCGCTGCGTTGTCGCTTTGCAGCTCTTTTCGATCGTCCTTGCCTTTCAGCAAATAGTCCATAAGCGCATCGAGTTGTTCGTCTGAAAAGCCGGGAAAGCCCGGCATTCTGCCCTGCCCGCTCCGGATAGTATTCCGAATCTGATCTGAAGAGCGTGTCTTCCCAATGTCGAGCAAAGAAGGAAATGCCGGCGGCGAGCCCGTGCGATCATCTCCGTGACAAAGGCTGCACTGGTCCTCATATAGGGTGACTCCGCCTTCGTGTGAAGGCTTGTTTTCGACGAGGCCTCCGGTCCAGGCCATTTCGTTCGCATTGACATAAAGAACACCTGTTTCCGGATCGACTGCCGGACCGCCCCATTCGGCGCCGCCATCATAGCCGGGAAAAACAACCGTCTGCTTATCCAGGCTTGATGGCACAAACTGACCTTCACTCCGAAAAGCGCGGAATTTGCTCAATGCCCACGCATGCACTTCCGGCGTGCGGTTGGTCAGCATGTCCTCGGTCAGCGCTTGCCGGGCGTAAGGAGCAGGCGTGGTGGGCAGCGGCTGGGTTTGTGCTGCAACCTCACCAGGAATAGTGCTCGCCGGATAGCTTCTGTACTCGATGGGAAAGAGCGGTTTGCCGTTTACCCGATTGAAGAGATAGACCCATCCCTGCTTGGTGGTCTGTGCGACCGCGTCGATCTTTTCGCCATGTCTGTTTACGGTTACCAGTGCGGGCGGTGAAGGAAAATCGCGGTCCCACAGGTCGTGGCGCACGGCCTGAAAATGCCAGAGGCGCTTGCCTGTTTCCGCATCGAGCGCAAGCAGCGTGTTCGCGAAAAGATCGTCGCCGATACGATCGCCGCCATAGAAATCGAAAGCTGCCGATCCGGTAGGCGCATAAACAATGCCGCGTTGCGCGTCAACGGCCATGCCTGCCCAGTTGTTGGCCGCTCCGCTGTGCATCCACGCATCTGCCGGCCAGCTGTTATAGCCATATTCACCCGGATGAGGAATGGTATGAAACGACCAGCGCGGCCTGCCGCTGCGAACATCGTAAGCGCGAATGTCCCCCGGCGGAGCCGGCAGAGTTTCCGGATCGCGGCCACCTACAATAATCAGGTCTTTATAGACGATGCCCGGAGTGGTAAGCGCGATCGAAACCGTGGCAGGATCGCGCCCCAGATCTTCCCGCAGATCGATTCTGCCATCCTCTCCAAAGGATGGAATCGGCTTCCCTGTCCTTGCGTCCAGCGCATACAGGTAGTTCATTACGCCAGCGAGAATGCGGGCATCCTTTCCGTTGGACCAATACGCCAGGCCCCGCGCGGGCTGTGTGCCCTGAATACCGCTGTCGAACTTCCAGAGAAGCTTTCCCGTCGCTGCATCAAGAGCGATGACTTTCTGCGACGGGGTGTAGGAGTAAAGTACACCGTCGACAATAAGCGGACTCGATTGAAAGCCGCCCGTCTCTCCCGTGTCGAAGGTCCATGCCACCTGCAGTTGCTGCACGTTGGAGCGATTGATTTGCGTGAGCGTGGAATAGTGGTCTTGCGCCAGCTGGCCGCCATAGACAGGCCAGTTCGTCTGGCTGGTTTTATGAACTGATGCAGGGGCAGAAACGCGACTCTGTGCACTCGCAAAGAGCAGGTTTGCAGCCAGCAATGCTGCGGTGACTATGTCTTTGCTCTTCACTCGTTTGGGACGTGGCGGCTGTGTTTGTAAACGCTTTCTTATGAATTAGTGAATCGCATCGTATTTCCTGCTGTCAAGCGCCAAGCTCAAACGAAAGAATTCTCTTCCAAACAGCTTCTTTTGAGGAGTAGCATCCTCGACGCATTCTCCCTCAAATTGACTGTCGTGTTCTATTCGGAGGCGTATCGTGTTCAAGCTTGTGCTTCTTCCTGTGGCGTTGTTGCTGGTCGCTTTTCCCCACTCTCCGCAACAAGAGCCTGCACCTTCTCCATCGCAGACAGAGAATGCTCCTTCCGCGCAGGAAGCGCCTAAGGTCAATCCAGTAAAGCCGACGCCTGAGTCACAGGCGCACGCTAAAAAAATATACGGCTATGACTGCGCCATGTGCCACGGCGAAAAGGGTGATGGAAAAGGGGATGTGGTGAGTGCCATGAAGCTAACCATGAAGGATTACACGGACCCAGCCGCGCTGAAAGATCTGACGGACGGTCAACTCTTCCTGATCATCAGAAACGGCAAAGGACAAATGCCCGGCGAGGGAGAACGAGCCAAGCCGGATGATGTATGGAACATGGTCATTCTCATTCGCGCGATGGCAAAGAAATAAGACTAACTTCTCAGCTTGGACCGGCTGAAGGCCATGACAGGATTTCCGAAGATGGGTTTCGTTTTGGATATTGAGAACGAACCATGTGGTTCAAAACAAATGAGGACCTGCTAGGAGGCTCGAACCCCTGATACACCCCGAACATTGGCAGTCATGAGAATCCACTAATTTTTCTGCGAGGATGTCGCATCTCTCCGGCCATCTGCTTGCTGGAAGGATGTTGGGCAGAACCAAAGAATGCCCTTGCAGGTAAAGTGAATGTCTCAGGTGATCGATTATCAGACCCGGAATGTGGACACAGACGTTTTGGCGGAAGCGAACGAAACGCTTGACCCGATGGATTGGAGAAGCTTTCGGACGCAGGCGCACCGCATGCTGGACGACATGCTCGATTACACCGAGAACATTCGAGAACGTCCCGTATGGCAGCCTATGCCTGGCGAGGTGCGGAGACGATTCCGCAGCGCGGTTCCCCGGTTGCCGGCCGATCTCACTGCCATCCATGAAGAGTTCATGCGCGAAATCCTGCCTTTCGCCGCAGGCAATGTCCACCCTGGCTTTATGGGCTGGGTGCATGGCGGTGGCACACCAGTGGGTATGCTGGCAGAGATGCTTGCAGCGGGGCTGAATGCAAACCTTGGCGGACGGGACCATGCTCCGGTCGAGGTCGAGCGTCAGGTGGTCCAGTGGACGCGCGAAATCTTCGGCTTTCCGGAAGGCGCCACGGGGTTGTTCATCACCGGAACTTCCCTGGCGAATCTGATTGCCGTGGTGATCGCGCGGGATGCCGCACTCGGCTTCGAGGTGCGCCAGCGCGGTATGGTCGCAGCAGCGAAGCGGCTGACCGCGTATGCCTCGACTGCAACACATGGATGCATCGGCAAAGCCATGGATATTTCCGGCCTCGGCAATGATGCTCTGCGACTCATCCCAACCAACAACCGTTACCGGATCGACCTTGCAGCACTCGAAGATGCAATCCGTAGGGATCGCGATGCGGGCTTTACACCATTTCTGGTCGTGGGAAATGCGGGAACCGTCGACACTGGAGCGATCGACGATCTCGGGGGAATCGCCGATCTTTCCCGGCGCGAGAAAATCTGGTTTCACGTGGACGGAGCCTACGGCGCTCTGGCTATGCTCGCTCCGGATCTTGCTCCGCGACTCGATGGTATAGAACGTGCCGATTCGCTTGCATTCGATTTCCATAAATGGGGACAAGTCCCCTACGATGCCGGCTACATTCTGGTGCGGGACGGCGTGCTGCACAGGAATGCCTTTGCTTCGCCTAGCGCTTATCTCCAGCGGACGCAGCGAGGGCTGGCTGCCGGTTCAACCTGGCCATGCGATCTCGGGCCCGATCTCTCACGCGGCTTTCGAGCGTTGAAGACCTGGATGACGCTGAAGGTTCACGGTACAGAAGCGCTGGGCGCGGTCATCTCCCACACTTGCGAATTAGCCCGATATCTGGAAAGACGGATTGTCGAGACGGCAGAGCTCGAACTGATGGCACCCGTAGAGCTGAATATTGTCTGCTTTCGTTATCGTGCTGAGGATTCCGACCGGGTCAACGAACAGATTGTCATCGATCTGCAGGAATCAGGGATCGTCGCTCCGTCTACGACTAAGATCGAGGGTCGCCTGACGATACGAGTGGCCATTGTCAACCACCGTACGGGCTGCTCCGAAATCAATGCCTTGATAGACAGCACATTATCCCTGGGTCGCGCTTGCCAGCAGAGCGCTACCCAACACCGGGCTACACAGCCGCCGCATGAGGGCCATTCACACGTGATTTTGCGATCAGCATTGCAGGCTGTCGAGAAACGATTGTCGATACAACCTGACTCAACCGCTTTACTCTTCGAACGAGGCAATATTCTGGAGCAAATGGGCCTGAGCGCGGAGGCCAGAAAAGCCTTGATCGAGCTGCTCGATCTTGAACCCTCTCATGTAGGTGCGCTGAACAATCTCGGAAATCTTCTATTCGCCGCTGGAGAAAACAGGGAGGCACGAAGGATTTATTCGGAAGCGATTACGAAACACCCGGATGATCCCATGAGCCGCGTAAACTTTGCCAATCTCCTTATTAAAGATAAGGAGTTGAAAGCAGCTCGTGAACATCTGGAGCATGCGCTGAAAATCGATCCAAACTACCGGCCAGCGCACGCTGGCTTGTCGTTTGTGCTAACCGACCTGGGAGAGACCGAGCAGGCCTCATGGCATCGACGTACAGCCTTTCAAGGTCGATGCGTAATTTCCGCGACATACCGCGGCAAAGAGCCGCCAGTCACGATGCTGGAACTCATCTCGACCCGCGGAGGAAATATCCGGACGGAGTGTTTCCTGAGCGACCGCATTTTCAAACGATATCTCGTAACCACGGAGTTTTACGATTCCAGGACAGCTCTGCCGCCTCATCAACTCATCGTCAACGCAATCGGCGATGCCGATGTGGCAGCGAAGGCGCTGGCTGGCGCGCAGTCCTTGCTCGCTCACACCACGGCCCCGGTGATCAATCCGCCTGCAGCCGTGCTGACTACCGGTCGCTGCGATATTGCACGGCGCCTCTCCGGCGTACCGGGGGTCGTAACCCCGAAGACCCTCACTTTGTCACGGGAGTTATTAGCTTCATCTGATGCCGAGACCACGCTGGCTCGCCACGGCTTTGCATTTCCTCTGCTGCTGCGTACACCCGGCTTTCATGGAGGTGAACACTTTCTGCGCGTGGAAACTTGCGATGAGCTTCCGGCTGCTTTCACACAGCTACCGGGACGCGATCTCACGGTGATCCAGTATCTCGATGCACGTGCTCGCGATGGAAAAACGCGCAAGTACCGGGCCATGATGATCGATGGACAGCTCTATCCATTGCACGCCGCGATTTCGCATGACTGGAAAATACATTATTTCAGCGCTGAGATGGCGGACCATCCTGAGCATCGCGCAGAGGATGCTGCATTTCTGGAAAATATGGGCGGGATACTCGGACCTCGCGTCATGTTTGCTCTCACAGAGATTCAAATCAAACTTGGTTTGGATTACGGCGGAATTGATTTTGGGTTAAACGAACAAGGCGAGGTTCTGCTCTTCGAAGCGAATGCGACGATGGCTGTGCTTCCGCCCGACGCGGATGAGCGTTGGCACTATCGTCGTCCTGCTGTCGAGAAGATCTGCAGGGCTGTAAGAACAATGCTTCTCGACAGAGCAAAGGTTGGTTGCTGAGATTACCGGCGTAGAGTGTATGTGCCGCGTCTTACTTGAGAGCGTTATAGATCGTTATTCAAGGCTTGGTGGAAGGGGCAGCTTTTTCTGAATACACGAATTGCTGGACTTCGGCTCTTTCCTTATCGATTTCGGCCATATGCTGCGCCCGAAGCTGCGTATACAGGTCAAACTCCTTGTGCGCCCGGTCTTTTTGTCCCAGGTGAACATAGTCCGTTCCCAGACGGTAATGGGCGTCCGGAAGATTCGGATTCAGTTCCAGCGCGCGCTCATACTCGGGAACTGACTTGTCGTATTGATGCTGGTCAGCATAGAGATTGCCCAACTGCATGTGAGCATCGGACAACTTCTCATCCAGCGCTATCGACTTTTGCAGCAGGGACTTCACAGCATCAAGGTCCAAACCCGCGTCTTCAGCCCGCTTTCCTTTCCATAAACTCATTGCGTAATAATACTGAGCCAGCGCATTGCGGGGCTGAAGCTCCGCATATCGGCGAAATCTCTGGATAACCTCATCCGCCTGATTTGGAGAACTGTCGTAAGCCTTGGAGAGAAAGAGATAACACCGAGGGTCGGAGGGATTTAGATCAGCCGCCGCGAGCAGCGCTTTGACCGATTCCTCATATATACCTCGCGCGTAGAGCGACATTCCCAGCCCGATCAAAAGCCGTGGCGAATCCGGGTAACGCAGGCTGGCTTGTCGAAAGACATCAATGGCCGGTTCGTACGTCCGGTGAAGAAGAAGCTCGCTCCCCCAATCAAAAAGATTGTCCTCGCTCGGGTCCATACGAGCAGCGATCTCATATTCATTTGCCGCCGCTACAAACTTGCCATCTTTCTCGTTAATCTGGCCCAACAGATTGTGCAGTTCGCCTGTGTTCTTTTGCTGCAAGAGGCTTTGGACAAGTTGTCCCGCCTGGTCAAGCCGACCAGTGAGGAAATAGGCCAGCGCTAAATCGTAGCCGTTACCGTAGGAAGATGGATTGATTTTCTGCGCCGCTTCGAGAAAGGGGATCGCATCCGCAATTTTCCTGGATTGAATGTGCAACTCGCCCAGGTTATGATTCGCGTCAAAATTCCGTGGTTCCAGGACTAGCGCCTTCCGGAACTGTTCCTCGGCCAACTCAGTTTTTCCTAAATGGGATAGGTTCGCCGCCAGATTCGTGCGGGCAGCCGCTGAATCCGGTTTCAGCCGAACGGCCATCTCGAGATGTTCCAGAGCTTTCGTATCCTGCGACTGCGCGGCGTAGACCAGCCCTAAAAGCTCATGAACTTCAAAGCTCCTCGGTACATGGGGCAAGAGATCCTCTAACTGAGAGGCTGCCTCTGCGAACTGACCTGCGTCGTAGTGCGCCACAGCCGACTGAAACTGACGGTCCAGCTTCTGATCCTGGCCGTCTTCTGCAACTGCAAATGCCGTACAAACGAGAAGAGAACAAAGAATCGCCAGCCGAAACCGAGGCATCTTGCTCACGGTTCACCTCTGTTATTGCCGCGTGAGCAAAGCGCTACGCAGAAGAACACCCCGGCAAGTCAGCAGTAGCTGCGACTTGCCGGGGTGTTTTCATCTTAGCTTAGAAAAACAGTTTCAGAGCAAATTGAATCTGCCTTGGAGAATATGGAGCATTGCGCGTTGAACCAATTTCGCCAAAAGCAGTGCTGGTAAAGTTGCCTGAGTTTGAAACCGCTATAACACCGTTCCCACCGAAATTAGGCGCGTTGAAATTCGGATGGTTCAGGATGTTAAAGAACTCCGCCCGGAACTGCAGGGAGAAGCGCTCGGTAAGCTGGAAGGCCTTGAACGTCGAGAAATCGAAGTTATGGTACTTCGGTCCAAAAGTCGAGGTTGGGTAGCCTCCCAACAACTGAAAGCCGGTTAAAGGTATGCATCCTGACGGTGAATTTGGAATCGGAACATTGTTAGCACCCAGCAGGCAAGGCTGCTGGAAGGCCGCTGGGTTCCCAAACCAGCTCAGCTTTCCGTTCGAGTCAGTGTGCAATCCAAGTTTCTGACTCTGTCCCGGAACGCTCAGAACCGTGCAGTTTGTTCCGGCGGTTGTTGCGGATGGGCAACTGAGGCTGATAGGTTGTCCGCCCTGAAGCGTCGCGATCCAGTTGATGCTCCACCCTCCGATTGCGGCGTTCGCGAGCCCTCCGGCGTCACTCATGAAACGCTTATTCTTGCCGAACGGGAGCTCGTACCCGCCGCTGAAATGAACTACGTTGCGAAGATCGAAATTGGCTAGACCCCAGTCGAAACGTGGGCCAAAACCCGGCACGTTTGGCGCGCGGTAGCCGTTCACACTGCCGCCATTCAACAAGTCGCCCGCATCTGAAAGCGTCTTTGCCCAGGTATAGGTCAGAAGGTACGAGAGGCCATTCGAGAGCTGCTGTTCTAACCTGGTCTGCATGCCGTTATAAATGCTGGACCCTACAGTTCGGTTGTAACTCGAACCTTGAGAGAAATCCGGGAATTGCACGAAATTCGAGGTATTTGTACCTGCAGGCAGAAGCTGAGTCACAGTGTTGGTGCCAAGACCCGTCTGAAGATTCATGCCATCCGTAAACACATACGCAACCTGCGCAGACATGCTGCGCGTCAGTGCATATTGAAGCGTAAGGTTTGCGCTCAAAGTGCGGGGCGTAACGTAATTGAATTGAAGCCCCTGCAGCGACAAGCCCGAGGCATTGACCGCATCAGGAGTAAACGCAATGCACGAGAGACCGGCACTGAGAGTTGCTGTACCCCCCGGACCCGCCGTCGAGCATCCAGCCCACGGAGAGTTGGCGCTGATCGGTGACACACTTGGGATACCGAGATTTTGTTGTTGATAGTTGAAGTTGTACGTAAAGGGATAATTCTCGCCGATATTGGGTCCGTATCCCTGATTCTCGAATGCGTTATAAGAGAGACCGACACCGCCGCGCAGCACGAGCTTCTCGTTGTGTTGATAGGCAAAGCCAAAGCGTGGCGCAAAATTGGTCTTTTGCATCTGGACCAACCCTTTCCCGTATTTGTCGGTCTGCAGAAGCCCAATTCCATCCTTCGCCAACAGAGTTAGGAAGCTCGTAGATAGACTCCTGTCGTCCTTTCCGCTCGCCGGGATCAGGTACACCGGAGCACCGTTTGGAGGGCCGCTCGAAATAAAGTTAGCCTGTCCTCCATTCGTCTCCTGGATCGGCCCGAAGTAGTCATAGCGCAGACCGAGGTTGAGCGTCAGCTTTGGTGTGATTTTCCAGTCATCCTGAAAGTACGCCGCGAAGTAGTTCTTTGCATCGTAGGTCTTGTTGATGTTCGAGGCTTGTACCTGGTCAGAGCCTCCAACAAAATCAACTCCATTCGGAACGGTCGACGCTTCCGGAGTCAGCAGAAATTGTGCGCGGCCTGTTGCACCCCCGCCTATATTCGGAATATCCGTGAAGCTGACAGAAGAGTTATTCGAGTTATAGCTGAAATCGCCTCGTGAATACGCTGGCTGGAGTGTCGAAAACCTCACATGCTGGTATTCCACGCCCATCTTGAAGCCATGATTGCCGTAAATTTTCGTAAAGTCGTCGGTGACCTGGATGGTCTGGCTGACCTCATCCGAAGGCAGAAAAGAATTGCTGCCCAGGGTCGCCAGTCCCTGAATGGCGATGGTTGGCAGGCCTCCGTTTTCAGCCACTTGTGGAACACCCTGAATTCCGAATTGCGCGGGAATGCCTAGATTGTTGCCTTCCGGGCCAAATCGAGTAGTGTGAAGATGGTTAAACCCAACGTGAGCTACGTTGACCGCGCTCGGTGTAAATACGTGGGTCCATCCTCCGACAGCCTGGTTGGATTTCGCACTCTGATCCCCCTGCTGGAAGCTGCCGCCGTCGGCTATGCCCCCAAAAGGCCCTGGAATAAACTGCGGATCATCCTCATAGCTGAAACGGATGAATACCTGGTCTTTGTCGCTCGCATTGAAATCGCCTCGAATATCAAACTGGTTGCGATGCTCGTACAGACTGGGACTCGACCCAAAATTTGAAGTGTATGACCCACTGGTCGGCAGCGGATAGAGGTCCAACAGCTTGATAGCGTTTGCATCCAGCCGGCCGGCAGGAAGCTGATTCAGATTGCATGCGGCGAGTGTGAAGCTCTGGGTGGTGGCTGGACATGTACCGAACGGATCGCGAACATAGACGACATTGGCGCTGGTATTCGTAAACCCGGAGACGGGATCTACCGCGCCTGCCGCAACCGACCGCGTGGTCGCAGGATCAAGAACCGCGCCGACAGGTATAGAACGTCCTAAGGCGTCGGCTCTCGAATTCGTGCCCTGACCGGTGATCATGTCGGAGAGATCGGTGAAATTGCTGTTGCGCTCCGCCACGGTCGGTACGGTAATTCCAGTCTGAGTATTGCCCTGCACGCGCCGCAGGCCTTCATAATCGCCAAAAAAGAAGATCTTGTTCTTGATGATTGGGCCTCCCAGGGCGGCTCCGAATTGATTCAGGCGCAACCTTCCTTTTGGAATCCCCGCATTGTCTTCAAACCAGTCCGCGGCATCGAGCTTGTCATTGCGGAAAAATTCCCAGGCCGCGCCGTGGAAGCTGTTCGTGCCGGACTTGATCGTAGCGTTGAGAACCGCGCCCGCCGAACGGCCGAACTCGGCGTTGAAGTTCGCGGTCTGGACCTTGAACTCCTGGATCGCATCGACCGGTGGAAGAATGATGAAGTTTGTTCCGTTCAGGAAGTCCACCGTGTTGGAATTGTTGTCAATCCCATCCAGCAGGTAGTTGTTTTGCGCCGGGCGAAGGCCATTGGCGGAGAAAGCGCCCGATCCTGCATTGCCTCGAGTATCCGCCTGCGGCGTGTTCACACCGGCACCCAGTTGAGCAAGGAAGGTAAAGTTGCGCCCATTCAACGGCAGACTGTTCACTGTGTGCTCGCCGACCGTTTGCCCGACCGACGCCTCCTGGGTCTGCAACTGCGGGGGTGCGGCAGTCACCTGCACTGTCTCGCTTGTAGCGCCCGGTCTGACCTGAATGTTGACGAGCAGGTGCGCCTGCACGGTAACCTGCAAATTCTGCTGGGTCGTCGTAGCAAAACCTGGAGCATTGACGGTCAAGGTGTAGTGCCCGATTCTGACCGGCGAGAAGATATATTCCCCATTGCTGTTCGTCTGGGTCTCCAGGGTCAAGCCCTGGTCCGTGTTCAGGAGCGTTACGCGGGCGTTAGGAACAATGGCTCCGCTGGAATCCGTAACGTTTCCAGCAATGGATCCTTCATCGATCTGGCTGAACGCTGGCCGACTCTGAGCCAGGAAGAATAACAGGCACGTAATGGTTATGTAGCTAAGAAATCTGCGTGGACTGATGGCTTTCGATTGATGACCCATGGAACAGCCTCCAAATGATTTCGTTCATCGGTTACGCCTCAACGAGAGGGTAAATTAGCCCCCTTTTTTTCTTTGGGTAACCGGTTACATATATGTGTCTAGTTGTCGATAAAACTAGTTTTTAAATAGCGCGGAGGACAGTAGCACCGGCAAATATTCATTGTCAACCGAAATTACGGGGTATCTCTCCATCTTTCGATGGAGATGAGCTCAAAGTTCATCACAAGGCTCCTCTATCGCGCATCGAATTGAGTTGCGCTTTCGCTGATGTGATTTTGGCTCGAAGCCGCCTTGGTGCTAGCATGCAAACGCCAGGCCATCATCACGGGGACCTCTAGAGGATGTCGCGTCACAAAAACGAAAACCAGCTCCTTTCTCGAAGGACACTCCTTAAGAGCATGGGGTTGGCACCCCTGATCTTTCGCCCGGCCCCCTTCCATGGATCTTCATTTCTCTTCGGACTTCCGAAGATGCTCGCGGATCAGAAGCCCACTTTCCCGTTCTTCGATGTTCGCCTGACACCCCGCTATCCAGCCAAATCTCCTTTAGAAGATGTCCTCCGTCTTGCCGCTCCGGGTTCGGATGAATACGTTACGGAGAAATATGCCTTCGAGATTGATTCCCTTCTCAAAGAATGGAGCGTGGCCTTCAAGACATCGGGCCGCGATCTTTCGGCGCTGGCGAAATCGCTGGATTCTTCTATCGAAGCTTCCCCGTTCGTTCCCGCCAAGGAAACCACACTGCGTTCCGGGAATGGAATCGATATCACGAGAAAACAATTTGCCCCGCATGTTATTCAAGGACGTGAGCGGTTCCTGCAGGAAGTTCACGCGTGGCTGGGACAGGCCTCGCGAGTGGAGACTGCAGAATTCGAAATCATCGGTATCGAAGAAATTGCAAGTGTTCCGCTGACTGTTCGTTTAAATATCCGATACGACATCGTCCTCGCACGGAACGATGAGCTTCGCGAGGAGCGAGTTGGTCACTGGCGTACAGAGTGGTGGCGCGATGCGTCGGATATGTGGAAAGCCCGTAAGTGGGAGGCCAGCGAGGAAACGGTCAGTGTTGTACATGGACCTGCTTTCATCGATGTCACGCCACAGGCCTTTAGAGGAGTGGAGTCCTACGAAAGCCAGATGCTTCGAGGAGCAGACTACTGGCGGACTGTCCTCGATGGCGCATGCGGTATTGACGTTTATGGCAACAATGGCGTGGCGGCCGGGGACTTCGACAATGACGGATTTGATGATCTCTACGTCTGTCAACCCGCAGGGCTTCCTAACCGTCTTTATCGCAATCGGGGCGACGGAACCTTTGAAGATGTAACGGAAAAATCCGGGGTCGGAGTACTCGACAACACAGCTTGTGCTTTATTCGCCGACTTCGAGAACAAGGGGCTTCAGGACCTTCTGGTGGTTTGCGGCAGCGGTCCCCTGCTCTTCCTGAATCAAAGAAACGGAACGTTCTCGCTCAAGCGCGACGCCTTTAAGTTTGCCCGCACCCCACAGGGAACGTTTACCCACGCGGCCGTTGCCGACTACGACCGCGACGGCCGCCTCGATATTTACTTCTGCCTGTACAACTACTACCTGGGCCTCGACCAGTATCACTATCCCGTGCCCTACTTCGACGCACGGAATGGTCCACCAAACTTTCTTTTGCACAATGAAGGCAACGCTACGTTTGTCGACCGGACCGAAGCGTGCGGATTAAATGCCAATAATGACCGATACAGCTTTGCCTGCGCCTGGGGCGACTATAACGCAAGCGGGTTTCCCAGTATTTATGTAGCGAACGATTTTGGGCGAAGTAACTTATATCGTAATAACGGTGATGGAACTTTTACTGATGTCTCTACCGACGCGCATGTCGAGGATGTGGGCGCCGGCATGAGCGCATGCTGGTCCGATTTTGACAACTCCGGACATCAGGACATCTACGCTGCCAATATGTGGTCGTCTGCAGGCCAGAGGGTCTCAGCACAAAAGATCTTTCATGAAAATGCCCCGGAAAATATTCGTGCCTTGTTCCAGCGGCACGCACGCGGCAATTCGCTCTATCGAAACCACGGGGATGGGAAGTTTCAGAACATCAGCGATCAGGCCGGAGTCGAGATGGGCCGTTGGTCCTGGTGCTCGGATTTCTGGGATTTCGATCACGACGGTTATCCCGACCTCTACGTCGCAAATGGTTACATTTCCGGGCCAGAGCAGCCTGACCTCGGCAGTTTTTTCTGGCGGCAGGTAGTAGCGAAATCACCTGAGGACGCTACACCCTCATTGGCCTACGAGCACGGCTGGAACGCCCTGAACGAATTGATTCGGTCGGACAGCTCATGGAGCGGCTATGAGAGAAATGTGATGTTCGCGAACAACCGCGATGGTACGTTCTCTGAAGTTTCAGGGGCGGCGACTCTCGATTTTCCTGAGGATTGCCGCTCGTTTGCGCTGGCCGATCTCGATCACGACGGACGGCTGGAGGTCGTACTGAAAAGCCGCAATGCACCGCAACTGCGGATCGTGCGCAATGCCATGAAGGACCTCGGCCACTCGATTGTATTTCGCTTGCGCGGACAAAAAAGCAATCGCGACGGCATTGGAACGGCAATCACGGTCGAAGCTGGAAACCTTCGCCAAACAAAATATCTCCAGGCTGGCTCAGGGTTTCTGGCCCAACACTCCAAGGAGATATTCTTTGGCGTTGGAAAGCCAGAGAGCACGCTGCGGGCCGTGATCCGCTGGCCCAGTGGATTATCTCAGGAATTCAAAGACCTGCCTGTCGATCACCGCATCGAGATTGAAGAAGGCTCCGCAACTTTTGTGGCCAAGCCTTTCGCCGCACCGCCTGAATCCTATACGCAACCCGGGACGCCGCCAGTGTTGGAACCGCTGCCTTTGGTAGTGAACACGTGGCTCATCGAACCATTGAAGGCGCCGGCGTTTTCCCTGCCCGATCTCACAGGCAATATGCAGGACCTCCGGTCGTTCCTCGGCGGCTTCGTGCTTCTCAACTTCTGGGCGAACAAAGCTCCCTTGTCCCGCGACGAGCTGGCACGTCTCCATCAGCATAGATCTGCGTTTGCCGCAAATAAGTTGAGCGTGGTGGCGATCAACGTGGATGATGCGGCTGACGTCCGGGATGCAAAATCGTTTGCGGCGCAGCAGGCACTTTCTTTTCCTATCCTCTTCGCAACCGAAGATGTAGCTGGCATCTACAACATCATCTACCGCTATTTATTCGACCGTCGCAGAGACCTTGCCATTCCAGCCTCTTTTCTGCTGGACGCGGAAGGCATGATCGTCAAGCTCTATCAAGGGCCGGTAGATCCGCAGCGTCTGCTGGAGGACATCAAATCTATCCCGACCACGGCGGCTGAGCGCATGCAAAAAGCGCTTCCACTGGGTGGAGTGCTCTACCAGGACACATTTCAGCGAAATGACTTTACCTATGGTGTAGCCTTGTTCCAGCATGGATATTTGGACGCGGCAGCGGCTTCCTTCGAGCAGGTCATCGCCCGGAAACCGAACGATCCGGAGGCGTATTACAACCTGGGCACGCTCAACCTGCGAAGAAATGATCTTCAGCAAGCACGTCAGTATCTTGAGCAGACACTGAAGCTGCAGCCGAATTATCCGGAAGCATGGAACAACCTCGGTATGATCGCGGCTCAGCAAGGGCAGGCAGACGAAGCGGTTCGAAACTTTCAGCAATCGCTTAACTTGCGGCCGAACTTCGCCATCGCACTTCTGAACCTCGGGAATGTTTATCGGCGGCAGGGATTATCTGATAAAGCGCAGGCACTTCTGAACCGTGCGCTCGAAATTCAGCCCGACGATCCTGAAATCAACTACAGCCTCGGAATGTTCTATGCGCAACAAGACCAGATGCAGTCGGCAGCCAACTATCTGGAAAAAGCAGTGGCGCTCCGTCCGGACTATCCTGAGGCGCTGAATAATCTCGGCGTTCTCTTTGTGCGTGCCAAAAATTACCCCAGAGCAGAGGAGCAGTTCAAAGCCTGCATTCGCATTGCACCAAAATTCGATCAAGCTTATCTCAATCTCGCCCGTCTTTATGCGCTGCAGAACGACAAGGAAAAGGCCAGAGAAGTATTACAAGAACTGCTTCGCATACAACCTGAGCATCGTGGGGCGCAGCAAGCCCTTGAAACGCTGCAATCGCAGCCTTGACCAGCATGACGAATGGCCAGGTCTCTACCAGATGAATATCTGTCTCTATAATCAACGCAATCTATGAATTTTCCCCGGCGGCGTTTCCTTGGCTCATCTCTGTTCGTGCTCGGCGGCACATTGACAGACGTTCTCTCGACCCCACTCTGGAAATGGGGAGATCCGGCCCTCGTAGAAGCCGCAGTATCAAACTCCACACCTTCTTCCGTCCAGTTTGTAGACGTGGCCCAGCAAGCCGGGTTGAACAGCCCCAACGTGTGGGGCGGCATCGACCACAAACGGTCCATCATCGAGGCTAAGGGAAGCGGACTGGCCTTTTTCGACTATGACAACGACGGATGGCTGGACATCTATCTCACGAATGGAAATCGGCTCGACGCAAATTGGGCACCGGGGAAAGCTCCGACCTCTCATCTATATAAGAACAACCGCGACGGCACATTTACCGATGTCACGGAAAAATCAGGATTGGGACGTACCGGCTGGCAGACCGGGGTTTGCGTAGGTGATTACAACAACGATGGATGGGACGACCTTTTCTGCTGCTTCTGGGGTCGTAACATTCTCTTTCATAACAACGGAGATGGCACCTTTACCGATGTTACCCATAAATCCCGCCTCTATCAGGAGCAGGTTCGCTGGGGTGCCGGCTGTACTTTCCTCGATTATGACCGGGACGGACATCTCGATCTTTTCGTATGCAATTACATCAGGCTGGATCCGGAAAAAATTCCATCCGCCGACAATACGAGTTTCTGTCAGTGGAAAGGTGTTCCCATTCTGTGCGGCCCGCGCGGACTTCCGGGCGGCACAAACATTCTCTACCACAATAACGGCGACGGCACTTTTACTGACGTCTCTGAGAAGTCGGGCATTCTGAAGCCCGGTCCACGCTATTCCATCACCGCTGTCTCCTATGACTTCGATAACGATGGATGGCCGGACATTTATGTCGCAGTGGACTCCCAACCCAGCATTCTGTTCCAGAATAACCATGACGGCACATTCACCGATATCGCCGTCATGGCCGGTTGCGCCTACAGCGAAAATGGTCACGAGCAGGCCGGAATGGGTGTGGCCGTTGCCGATTACGACTGCGACGGCTGGTTCGATATATTCAAAACTAACTTCTCGGATGACACGTGTAATCTCTATCGCAACAACGGAGATGGAACCTTCAGCGACGTCACCTTTGCTTCCGGTATTGGACTCAACAGCCGCTATGTGGCGTGGGGCTGCGGTTTTGTTGACTACGACAATGACGGCTGGCCGGACATCATTCAGGTGAATGGGCACGTCTACCCGGAGATTGACCGCTCCAATTTAGGCGAGACGTTCAAGAATCCGCGACTGGTTTACAAGAACCTCGGCAATGGCCGCTTCAAAGACGTATCGTCGGAAATGGGACCCGGCATCAGCGAACACTTCTCCAGCCGAGGTGCCGCATTCGGCGACTATGACAATGACGGCGATATCGATGCGTTAATTCTTAACATGAACGATCTGCCATCACTCCTTCGCAATGACGGAGGCAACAAACAGAACTGGATCAAGATCAAGCTGGTGGGAACGAAGTGCAATCGCACCGCCATTGGAGCGCGTGTGCGGGTGATCACGGGCAAGCATGCTCAGATGGATGAAGTCCACAGCGGCACCAGCGTCATGTCGCAAAGCGACCTGCGTCTCCACTTCGGTCTTGGGCAGGTTGAAACCGTGGATCTCATCGAGGTCAAATGGCCAACTACACAAAAGATCGAACGATTCACGCAGATCAATGCAAACCAGATACTCACCATTCGCGAAGGCGATGGCATCGTCGTGACGTTCAAGCCACGACCAACATAGAGTGCTTTCGGAAGATACTCGAATCATCACGAAGCTTGCATGTGCCAGAGCTGATTCAATAATTATGTATTGAAGGGGCACGGCCTTAGCCCCTGAGGATATTCCGTTCTCACGTGCTACTTCTTCAGAAGCGCATCGAGGCCTGCCTGTGCGATTTGTTCATCGATCTCAGACTTGGCGCCGCTCGCCGCAATCCCGCCGAGGAGTTGACCATCCACCCGGATCGGCAGCCCTCCTTGATTGGGGAAAAACTCCGGGAAGGCAAGGACTTCAGTGTTGCCTTTTTTGATTGCATCCGCTCCATCTTTAGATGGGCTTCCATAGAAGGCAGCGTGCCGGGCCTTCTTCTGCGCGAATTGAATTGTGTTAAGCGAAGCACTTTCGCCCTTCTCGAGAAAAAGCAAATTGCCGCTTTCATCCACAACGCAAACTGTCACCGAAACGTTCAGCTCTTTGGCCTTCGCTTCAGCAGCAGAAACCATGGTTTTGATCGCGGGCAGGCTCAAGTATTTCTTGCTTGGAAGATCGCTGGCGCTAGTTGTCCCAATAAGAACGAGTGTCGCAGCCAATAATTTGAACATGCCTCGGCATACTATCAATTCTATTGAGGCTTGCAAATAAAAACATGGGAAGCACTGTTCTTTATATCTGCAACTTCAGTTGGTCGAAGGATTCGTTGGCTCGACCTTCAGAACGACCATGAACTGTTTAATCTCACGTCTCTGCCGTTCGACCGCAGCAGCCTGTCGCTTCTCGATCTCATCGTGCAGCTGGAATTCCTGCTTAGCCTTTGCCGACTCGCCCATTCGTTCATACGCCACCCCCAGCCGATAATGGGCCGCGCTCAGATCGGGATTTATCGTAATTGCCTTCGTATAGAAACCAATGGCTTTCTCGAAATCACGCTCGGCAGAATACAAAATTCCGAGTTGCAAGTACGCATCATCGAAGTTGGGATCGATTGTCACGGCCTTTGTAAGCAGGGTTTCCACCTGTTGCAGACCCGATGTATTCTCCGATTTCTGGCCTTTCCAAATGGACATCGCGTAGTAGTAATTTGCGAGAGCATTCCCGGGCTGTTGTTGCAGAAATCGCGCAAGCTTCGGCTCAACGCAGACCACGGGCGACGGTGCTGCCATCTCTATTTTGCCGAGAAAAATATAGGGCGCAGAGTCAGATGGATTCAAGTCGGAAGCATCGCATACACGCTGAGCCGCCTCGTCATACAAACCATTGGCGAAAAGCGCCGCGCCCAGAGCAGCCAGCATTCTCGCCGACTTCGGATGCGCGGTCGCCCCTTTTCCAAAAACCTCAACCGCGGGTTGAACAGCCCGGTGCAGCAGCAGCTCTGAACCCCATTCAAAATAGTTCCGCTCACTGGGATCGAGGCTGACAGCTTTCTCATCTTCGCGAACAGCAGCCAGAGGATCGCCCAGCTCTTCGTCAAGTTCCCCTAGCAAATGATGCACCTCCGCATTGTCCTCATGCACCAGCACTTTCTGAACATGATCGCGAGCCTGGGAAAAATCACGAACCCCCTTGCAGGCCAATGCCAGATCGTACTCATTGTCATAGCTGGCCGGATCAATCTGAGCTGCAGTCTGCAGCAACGGAACTGCGTCTGAGTATCGGCCCTCCCGCAAATAGAGCTCGCCAAGCTGGTGATTTGCCTCGAAACTCCCGGGATCTTTGCTGAGCGCTACGCGGAGCCTGCTCTCGGATTCGTTCTCCGTACTTGCGATACCTGCGGAGTCGGATGAGCTGCCCACCGGCCCAGATGGTTTGAGTACGAGAGCTTCGCGGGCAAGGTCTTCGCTGGTTCGTAATCTCGTATCCGAACCATGTCCTCCGGCAGCTGTCCAATCCGTCACGCCCGCGACGGTGAAATTCGGCTGATCGGTAAACTGCATGGCTTCAGAATTTGCACGGATTGCTTCCGAAGCTTCGAGAACCAAATCAATGTGCTTGTGGTCTCCCTCGGACAATAAAAAGGCTTCTGTTGTAGGACTACGTAAGGGTGCTTTTTTTGAACTGAGCCGGTAGGTTCCAGCTCGAAGGGACGAAAACACAAAGACCCCGTTCGCATTCGTTTTCGTCTCGACAACGCCCGGGTGATCCTTTTGTTCAAGCAATACAGACGCATCGACAACGAGATGACCAGCGGCATCGACGATAGCGCCCTGAATCGAAGCGCCATCCGACAATGGCGAAGAAGCTTGCTGCGCAAATCCCGCTCCGCCTGAGACGCTTGCCAGCACGATGAATATGGCGATAAAAACCAGGAGAAAGTAAAAATTCTTAATCCCAAATAAATCCCGCACTGTGTATGAGCGATCCACGATCCTCCTCCGAGGGCACGGAAAGACTTCCCTTCGAAAGATTCAAATTTCAAAGTTAGTCAATGCTCGGGGCAGCATTTTCACGCTCGCACCCGTACATTAACGACCTCTATGCTTCAGATGAGGTTTAAGTGAAGAGAACACCAGGCGCGTATCTGATGTCAATCGATAGCAAATGGCCCGGCTGTGCCGCCATGTTGCGGCTGAGATAGGCAAGCCCTGCGCCAGACGCCTTCCAGTAATGCTGGAACCCACTGCTCGGCTGGGCATCGACTCCAGGTCTCGCGCAGAAATGCTACATCCCTGCTGGGAGATTTTGCGTTCGCGGCCTGAAGATTCAGAATCACGAGAGTCCCTGTCTTGAGCTCACCTTCAGGCGAACTTACTGATGCTGCTGGTTGTCGCAGGACAGTGGCAGGAGCGAAAAGGCATCGTCTACCAGCCGTTTCGGCGGACGATGCGGTTCGCTTGGCCGGATCGTTGTAGAGCTGTCGCATGAGATTCACACCACTCACGATGTTGTGCACTGCGACGCCCACGGCATGCACTCCCGCCAGATCACCCCCGACCATGTTCGCCAGAAGCTGCTTTGCCTTATCGATTCGTCTCGTGATGACCCACCACGCATACAAAATCAGGTTCATGGTACGCGGCGCCAGATCCAGCACCAATGCTGCATCCCAGCTGACCTGTGTTGCCTTAAAGGACGGATCAAACAAACGCCCGACCACGTCCTGAACCAATGGCCCGCACGCTTCAGTCGGACCCTCGCCTCGAACGAAGGCGGCGAGAGGCTCAAGCTCGTCCGGTCCAGTCGAAAACGCAGGCGCCAGCGCGTTCAGGCGATTCCAAAGAGCATCCTGAGCGGCTGCACGGCCGTTGTCGTCCCTTGGTTCAACCGTCGGAAAATATTTCCCTCCAAGTTGCAGAACGCTTCGCACGCGCCGGAGAATCAATCCGTTCAGCAGGATGGATCGATCCGAATAGGCCCGATCGAGCTTCGGGTCCTGCGCAAATGACTCAATCTCAGCGGCGTTCTGTGAGAGGACGACATCCACTAGCCACGGAATGCGGATTCTCTTCATGAGTTCCCTTTCAACGAACTACCCCGCTTGTAACGCATACGACGTCACGGCTATTTGCGACTGATGATTGCTAAGTAGCGTAACGCGCTCAAGCTGGGGAGAAAAAAGTAGGCGCCGCCGCGTACGGTGATAAATTGAGGCACATCCATGATGCGGGTGCGGGCTCCGGTTTCCTGCGGCAGCGAGAAGGTGTTTACGAGGGGGCATCCCGCAATCCCTTCGCGGTTGCCCAGCAGCGGATCGCTCTCTTCTGTCATCGCATCGAATTTCGTACTCATCACCCACGAGTTTTGCACGAATTCGAACTGGCGCAGGATGTTGGCGACGATGCAGATGAAGTGGATCCCGTGTTCTCCGGTATCTGGACCATCGGCCACGGCCTCCTCTGGAGAGAGCTTCGGTCCATACTCTCGTCCACGTCGAAGCATACGATGAAAGCGCGTTGAAGCGATCACATCATCTCGATACCTTGCATTACCGAAACCAAGTTTGTGAAGCAGCCGCGCGAACAATCCATTCGAACCAGGCGGTAGATCGGCGTTGCGTGGGTTTGCCCGGCGAATATGAGCGCCGAAGGGGCAACGAATGCCGTTGACGTCCAAGTCGTAGGTGAATTGATTCTGGGCCACAAATTTCGGATCGAGTCCTGCGATGGGATGTGTAAGAGCCGGAAGGAGCGGCGTCCCATCCATCCTGCGACCCACCATGGATTCGGCCAGGTTCTGTCGAGCCTCCGTGTTGGCATCTGTCTGCTTATCGAGGAAGCGCCAGAAGCCCCGCACGTCTTGCTGTAGCTCCCGGAAGACGAGAAATGCCCCGTTGCGTCCGAAATCGAGCTTGTCGGGTTCATCTTCTGCGAAAGACAAGACCGCGCTCGAGGGCACGTCGGCCGCCAGCAGAGGCCGATGCGTGTACTTGCCATACTCGTTGGGATAGCCAAGCAGAAACTCACCGAGAGAAAGAAGATTTCCGTACTCGACTTCATCATCCTCAGGCGTTCGCTGGCGCTTCCAGTCCGGCGAAGGCTGGCTGATGCCATCATTGAACCCAAATGGCTCGGCACCGTACAAATTCGACGTTGGCAGGTGATCCAGCAATTCGAATGCAGCATTCCATCCGGGGCCCTGGATGGCCTGTGCCCACCCATCGAGCCTGCCCGGTTGCGCGTAGATCATCACCAGCAGATGAGGAACCTTCCCCGGCCCACCCCAGCGCCAGAATTGCGGCGAATTGGCGCCCACATCTCCGAGTCTTCGTGACCGGCTTTCCTGCCCCGCCATGCCGGAGAGAAACTCGGCGGAAAATCCCACAAGTAGGCCCTCCGCGACACCAAGCGCCTCAAGTCCTTCTCGCGTGAAGGCTACCTGCAGAGCGGTCATCGGTGCGTGGTCCAATTCCACCGCCGTTGTGATGGGAGCGGTCGTCAGCCAGGAGCGGGCAGCCTGAGCATCGCGAATGTTCAGCAACAGGAAGGACGCTTCCGTAAGCGGACCGTATCCAAAGCGCACGAGGCCTTGAATGTCGCTGAAGTCTATCGGCGCGTTACTCATGTCTTTTGCCGCCCGTCGAATCCATCTAAGTTCATTGCCATAGCTTTACCCGCCAGCAATCATCGTTCCCCGCATTGCGCAGGCTCTAAAAGAGCCGCAGCCATTCCTGTATCTCAGAGTCCGTCATCCACGATTTCTCCAGGCCTTCCCGGATGAGGGCATTCCGGCGTTTGTCGAGAGCCGTCAACCCCGGATAAGCGTTATACCAGGCTTGCGTCGGTATCTGATGCCGGCGCAGATAATCCTTGAACGTTTGTTCGTCCTTCGCACCGTCTAAAAGGAGCCAACTCGTCCGGGGATAGCCGACTCCATTGCTGAAGACGATGTTCAAGCCGAATGAAACCTTATTGATAAAGTCATCCATGTAACTTTCAAGGCTGCCGTCGTAGTTACTGGCGAAGATCACCCTCTTTTTGCCATCGAGAAAGACCCAGCGTGCGAATTGAATCGTAGTCACGCGGGCGAGCCGCCCGCGGTTGAAAATGTGCCTCGCCGTGTAGTCGATGGCTTCAAGGACAAGGATGATCGTCAGGCGGCGAAACAGACCGGGCTTAATACTCCCCATGGCGCTGAACTGATTGGTGACGCCATGATCTTCCAGGGATGAAAGTAGGTTTGCGTGAGCGGGATCTACGCGTGGCGCAATCTCTGGATCGGACCGTTCACATCGTCGGAGTTGAAAGAGAAAGAATGGAAGCGCCAACAGTAAAAGCGGCGAAACGATAAGTAACAGAATCGGCATGCCAACCAGATGGAGAAGGTTGCAAAGCTGCCATCCCAGGGGGGTTGGCTCCGGAGGTGTCAGAATGATCCGACCGGATTGCTCCTCCGTGGCAACAAATTTCTTCAAAACATCGCGTACTTGCCTTGGCTGCATGGGGCGAAGCGAAACCGAATTTTCTTGAAGAAACTTCTCAAGGGCCTGGCGTAGCGTCTCCTCTTCACCCACCTGCCGAACTGTTCGTCCAACCCAATTCACATAGTTGGCCGCCGGGGACACGTTGTTAGACTTGATCCAGGTGAGGAGATCGATATCGGGCGTGTATCCATCACAGAGCGCGAAAATGCGCCGCAGCCCATCGCCGGCCCGTTCCACCATCTCTGCGAGCAACTCATCAGACGGCCCATCACAGTCCCCGAGAATTGCAAGGTAAGTGGGATAGTCCACCCGTGGCAAGTCGTAGACCGTGATGTCATTCAGGGTCTGATCGTCAAGGATCAGAATTCGCGCAAAGTGCAGCCGATCGAATTGCCCAAAAGGAACGAGCGCGTTCAAAGGGTCGAGAAGTCCCGGCTCGTGATTCATGGAGGCGAGCAACCGGCGAAGCTCCGCTTCGCCGGACGGGTTAATCGTCGCCAGGATCATAAAACTGGACTGTTGCATCATCGCGGGTTATTCAAAGACCTCGTCCCCAGTAGGCTCGTAGTGAGGAATCGCGTTCATCGTTTGCCGCAGGCTCGCAAGCGTCTGATACATCCGGCGGCGGGCACGGTTCTGATTGCCCAGTGGGCGGTGTTCTGCGATACAGTGCCAGGGATTGTACGAAAGCTGTTTGGCAAAATCCAACTGTGCCGGCGAGTCGAACTTCTGTTGCGGAATCCGCAATGTGGCCGCCGAGATTCTTGGCGAAAGCTTCTCCGGCCAGAGCACCGCGTTGTTCTCAAGTGGCATGAGATGCGGGTCCGTCTGCAGTTGCAAACGAATGTCGAGCTCTACATCTTCTCTTGCCAGAGTCGCGACCATCGAATCGCGCAGATAATCATTGGGAGGGCGAAAAGGAAGGCGTGGTATGGGTGTCCGGCGTTTCGATTTCGGCCATACCGAGTATTGCATTGCCTGGCCATCTCCCAGCAGATACGGGACGCAGCTGAAATAGGGGGCCTCAAACGGACCGCTCTGCGTCTTGATCCAGAGCGACTGCATGAAAAGGTCCAATACGTGGTGCCGGTGGAGATTAACAAAATAGAAGATCGTCGCGTTCTTCACACTTTCGATTTGTAACTGCGCGTTCGCGATAACATCCGGCGTTACAAAAGTCGGAGTGGAGACACCGAACATATCCTGGGTGAATTTCTCCTCCTCCATAAGCTTTGGCCCCGGCACACCCATCAACTTGATGCCGATACTCATGAACCCAACATCGTCAATATCCGGAGTGATATAGGGACCGGGTCCCGAAAAACGAACCCATGCACGATACGTACCTGGTTGAGCATAGATACCGTGGCGCAGCTCCGCGGGGAGATTGTCGTGAACAATGAACTCACCCCGCACAATACCGTGCGTCTTCGTGTTGCCTCCTCGCTCGAACCTCCCGGGCTTCCAAAGCAACTTCATCTGCTCTTCGAAGCTGGCAATAATTGAATCGAGAAACGCCTCTTCATCTGGGAGCGGTTTTTCCTCAGCAATCTTCAGACCGTCGTTGGACCGTCCTCGGTTGATCAAAGCAGTGGCGATACCAGCCAGAGGATCACGAAGGAGAGCGTCGAACGCCGGGCGAAAGAATGGATCGAACCGCCGTTCCAAATGCACCAGAGATATGGACGAATCGCTCAACCAATTTAAAAGCGCCGAACCC